>JAESGW010000022.1_pt1 | contig 618236 bp, 549 predicted proteins | sample 9269791 | NCBI WGS metagenome assembly JAESGW01 (sample SAMN16773120, study PRJNA677053) | algae metagenome | isolation source: Aphanocapsa lilacina HA4352-LM1 and co-occurring heterotrophs from near cave... | place: USA: Maniniholo cave, near Haena, Kauai, HI | collected 2009-07-28
GCGTTACGCACCCGTGCGCCGCTCTAGGCCTCAGATTACTCCTCGGCTTGCCGCTCGACTTGCATGTATTAGGCCTGCCGCTAGCGTTCATCCTGAGCCAGGATCAAACTCTCCATTGTAAATTGTCTACTTGTCCGCCGACGGTAGGCCAAAGCCAATCCCGCGGCGCCCGTTTCGACCAGGCTTTTCTTTTCTCTCACAACACTTCAAAGAACTTATTCCTGACTTTTCAGGAGTTGGTGAGACCGTTGTCCCAAATGCGAGTGCAAAGATCAGATTTTGTTTCTTTTTTCCAAAATCCCGAAGAAATTTTTTGTCTTTTTTTTCTCCGCTTTGACTGCCTTATTTCATCTTTCCCCGAGACGTCTTCTCAAATGGGAGTGCAAACATAGAAGAGTCAATTTGATTACGCAAGCCTTTACCAAACAAAAATCTCAATCTATTTTGATTTCTAATATTACCCTTTCAAAATCAGGACTTTTGTTTTTTGTACAGAGGGACTGTACTGCAGGGTTCTCCAAACATTAGGCTCTTCGCCTTGCCTTGGATCATGGAAACTAAACGCCCATAGGCAAAAAGTGGGATCGGGAATTTTGAACATCCTTTGATCACAACAGGCCGATCTTTGTACTCTTCCGAGTCAATCTGACTTAAGGCGGTTTCGGCAATGTGTTGTTCCAAATTCTCGAGACTTCCTATAACGTACCCCTTTGCCGTATTTTCCAGATAGGTGCAAACCAACATGAAAGCCCAAGTAGGAACAATCGCATCTGCACTACAAACAACCGCAACCCATTTATGGGAATACTGAGACCAATCCCATTCCTTCAAAGCCTGACGAAAATCCTTTTCCCTCAAGATCAACTCCTGAAAAAGGAAGTGCTTCATGTCAAAAACAACCCTCTCTTCCTGAGGATAAAACTCCTCCATGTTGACCGAAAGGATAGGACTGGAAGCGACTCGGTTGATTATTTCATTCATAGGGTGAGTAAGGGATTTTTTTTTGAATGCAATGCCTTAAACTCCTTCAGGTAGTTCGGCACAAAGTATGCAATGTCCGCAAACTGCTTTTTTTCATACTTTTCGAAGGCTATTCTACCCATGTGTTTGGCCGAAAATGACAAATCGGAAATGAACTTGGCTTTCTCGTTTTTGACAACGGAACTTACCTTCTCCACCGCATCTCCGACAAAATAAACTCGATGATTTTCCAAAAAGTTCTCAAAAGACTTTTCAGATAGCACCTCCGCATCCAAAGCTGCGATGGAAGTCAACCTACTGTCGAACACCTCCCTGTACACCTCCATTCTGCGGGCATCCAACACAGGGACTACCAATTCACCTTCTTCCAGGGCGACCGCACTTGCCAGCGCTTGGAGAGTATTCACCCCGATCAAAGGCTTGCCCAAACCGAAAGCCAATCCTTTTGCGGTAGACACTCCGATGCGCAACCCTGTGTAGGAACCGGGCCCCTCGGACACCGCTATCGCATCCAATTCATGGAATGCGGCCCTGCCTTTCTCCAAGACCTCCTCAATCAGCAGCATCAGTCGCTCGGCATGCGCCCCAGTTTCATTCAATTCGGATAGGGACTCAAGGTCTCCATCGACATGGACAGCTACAGAGCATACCGGCGTTGAAGTCTCAATGGATAGGATGATGGCCATCTTATTTTATCGTAGCCGTCAATGTTTCAGCAATCTTGGCTGGGTTGGAAAAATAGGATTTCGCCACTTCCACTGCTGGATCCTGATCAAGCCCCGCTTCTACCATTCCTTCCTGGAAGTAGTAGCGTGAAACAATCTCCTCGCTTAGAATTTTCTTCACTTCTTCCTTATTCGTATCCAAATCCTGCTCCTTGCTGTGGTTGACCTTCGCCTTTATAGCCTCTAGCTGAGACTTGATTTCGTCAAAATATTCTTCCTTCTCAGCATATTTCTCAAGATCCTGCACCGACTTTTCCACATAAGTGGTGTAGTCGTATTCCTTTCCAGACAAAAACTTTTTGAATTCCTCGTAGTCCTGATCTGTGATCGTAAAGGTCAAGGGGTCTGTTATTGACTCGTGCTTGTAGAAATACTGGGTAGCAAAATCAAAGATGTGATTGCCAGCGACGAGGGTGTAGGAAATCGGCGCGTAGTTGACTTCTTCTACCGACTCATCCGGTTCGATGCCTGCGCCATCCAAAACCCTTCTTCCATTGGCGGTCTTGAAAGCTTTCCTCAAGGAATCTGGAACCGAGGTCAATTCTCCGTTTTCCCGGGTCTGGGCATAATCTATCGCCTGAATACAACGGCCACTGGGAATATAGTATTTCGCGGTGGTGACTTTCACTTGCGCGTTATAGGTCAACGGAATCGTCGTCTGCACCAAGCCTTTGCCAAATGATTTCCTTCCCACTAATACTGCCCGGTCATAATCCTGCAAAGCTCCAGCAACTATCTCCGCAGCCGAGGCACTCCGCTCATTGATCAACACGACAATGGGGATGTCCTTGTCGACAGGAGTTTTGCTAGTCCTGTAGTTGTAATTGACACTCTGGAGCTTACCAATAGTCTTTACCACGTCCTTTCCTTTTGGGATGAAAAGGTTGACAATCTCGACTGCCTCATTGACCAGTCCTCCTGGATTATCCCTCAGGTCCAAGATCAGCCGATCGGCTCCTTGGGACTTGAGGCTCACAAGCGCATTTCTGACTTCCGCCGAAGCGTTGGAAGTGAAGTCCGCCAGCTTGATGTATCCAGTCTTTTCATCCAGCTTGCCATAAAAAGGGACATTCTTTAGCGATATTTTTTTCCTGACCAAAGAAAAATCAAGCGTATCCTTGTTGCGGAGCACCTTTACCTTAAGCGGCGTATTAGCCGGGCCTTTCAAAAGATCGGACACCTCCGAAGTGGGCTTACCCACTACGTCCACCGAATCGATTTTCAGGATATAGTCGGCAATTTTGAGTCCCGCAGCCTGCGCCGGAAATCCCGTATAAGGCATCAAAACCATATTTCCTTCTCCCCTGTTGCCGATCAGGGCACCTATGCCGGCGTATTCGCCGGTAGTCAGCATTCGAAAATCATCAGATTCCTCTTCGGGAATATATTCCGTATAGGGATCCAGTTCCTCGAGCATCGCGTTGATACCGATGGTCACCAATTGGTCAGGATCAATTTCATCCACATAATAGGAATCAAGCTCCCTGACCAGAGTGGCGAAAATGTCGATATTCTTAGCCAAGGCAAAGAGCTTGTCGTTTTTCAACTGAAAGGCAAAGACTCCTGAAAACAACAACAAGGCGAGGGGAATGTAAACAACCGGTCTTTTCAATTTATTGATCATGTGGCAGAGTTTTTTGGGGAAGTTCTTGGGACAGCTTGCTCAAAGCCAGAATCATTTTCGGTTCTATTTCAGCAAACGACGTGTCAGGTTTACCAACAAATATAAAGCCCAGGATGATTCCATCAGAAAGCAACAAATGCTTATTCAGCCGATAGGCCTCTTTTAGTCTTCTCTTGATGAAGTTTCGACCGTTTGCCCGTTTGATTTTCTTCTTCGAAACAGAGAACAGCACCTGATTGGTTTGGCCGGAAAGGTCAATTTTTCTTAAAAAAATCACCTTGAAAGGATACAAAAAAAAAGAGGAACCTTCGTTAAAAAGTTCCTTGATTAACTTCTCGGCATGAAGCCGTTCAGATTTTGGAAGTCGATAATTCATTGCAAGGACTGAACTCGTATGTGAACATACGAAAAGCAGTGCAAAGAATTACTTCTTCAATGTCTTTTCAGAAGATACAGTCAGCTTGTGTCTTCCCTTTGCTCGTCTGGCTCTCAAAACTCTTCTGCCATTTGCAGTCGCCATTCTCTCTCTGAAGCCGTGCTTGTTCTTTCTCTTTCTATTAGAAGGCTGGAATGTTCTTTTCATGATCGAATATCTTTATCTAATTGCTTTCTGGACTTTCCTAATTTGGCATTGACCCCAAAAAGGACTGCAAAGATATGTACCATTTTCTTAAATACAAATCGCACCCCTACATTTGTTTTGAGACTCAGTAAGAAACCAATGATTCACCACCAGATTTCCTGCTCAAATCCCACTTCCCAGTTCATCCAAATCAGATTAAGCCTTGAAGTTTGGGATCAAAATCCCATTTCCCTTCAGCTTCCTGCCTGGAGAGCGGGACGCTATCAGCTGGCAAATTACGCCCAAAATATCCGAAGGCTCAGGGTGCTTGATGGATTAAAAAAGGATGTCAAGTTCGAAAAGACGACTAAAGACTGCTGGACCATATACCCCGAAAATACGGGGCAGATCCAAGTCGACTATGAATACTGGGCTGGAAGGATGGATGCAGGCGGCGCTTGGGCGGACGATGAGCAGATTTATGCCAATTTGGTCAATTGCTGTTTTGAGGTTTTGGAAAGAAGTGGGGAGGAAATAGGAATATCCCTGGACCTTCCTGACTACCCAGTCCAAATCAGCACGTTGACCGCGGTTTCCGACTCGAACTGGCGGGCCGAAAATTTCCAAATACTTGCCGACTCGACCGCTTTGGCAGCCAAAAGTCTCACCCATTGTGAATACAAAACGGCGGATGTCCTCTTCCATATTTGGATTCACGGAGAGGTTCATTTTGACAAAACCCTTTTGTTGGATCGATTTAGCGCATTTACCGAGAAACTAATTGTCGATTTTGGAGCGTTCCCAGAGCTGGAATACCATTTCATCTTTCAGTTGCTTCCCTACCCCCACTACCATGGCGTCGAACATCGCAGGGGCACGGTCATCACCTTTGGCCCAGCCGAAAGTCTGAAAGAATCCACCCAAATGGAAGAACTTCTTGGAGTCAGCTGCCACGAGCTCTACCACGCTTGGAATGTATGCCGCATCCGGCCAAAAGAGCTGCTCCAGTATGATTTCTCCAAAGAATCCTATACCCGAACCGGCCTAGTGCTAGAAGGAGTGACGACCTACATGGGGGACCTTTACCTATTGAAGTCAGGGGTGTATACATTAGAGACCTACCTGAAACATTTTGAAAAAATCGTCAATCGAGAGGCAAGTAGCTCGGGTTGGAAGTCCAATAACATCCTTGAATCCTCTTTTGATCTTTGGCTCGACGGCTATGTGCCGGGAATTCCAGACCGCAAGGTCAACATCTACTCGCGCGGTGCCTTGCTTGCTTTTTGCCTCGATATTCTTTTGCTCGAAGATGGCCGTTCTCTTGCCGAAGTCATGAGAAAAATGTGGGACAAATTCGGCAGACCTTTCATCGGCTATGGTTTCCAGGATTTCGAAGAATTGATTTTTTCGAGCTCTGATAAGCAAATGCACCTCCGGGACTTCTTCCAAGAGTTCGTTTATGGCTATGGAGACCTTTTTGCAAAACTTCCCTCATTCTTCGAAGAGGTCGGAATCACCATGATGGAGCAGCTCAGCGAAGACTGGCTTCTGCATCAAATGGGCATAAGAACCAACGCTGACGGGACGGTCCTTCAACTTCATCCGGAAGCTTCCGCTTCGTTCAGACTGATGAAAAACGATAAAATTTTGAATTGGCCATTGGAAAAACCGGACTCAGATACTCCCCTGAAAATCCAGGTGGATCGCTACGGCAGAAGATTGGAATTGGTGCTTTCTCTGAAAGTTGGACGGTATTATCCGTATTATTCACTGCAGTTCTATCAGGAAACTGAGATATTCCAAAAATGGAAGGCATAAAAAAGACCTCCGATCGCGGAGGTCTTTTTTATGCCTTCCACTCGATCACTGAAAATCAGCGTCCGACAAGGACTGATTGAATTGAAGAGTTACAATTTTGGCTTGAAGCGGGACGGGAAGCATTGGATTGGTGATTGTCAGGAGCATTGGAAACATGATGCCATCGACTTCCTGATAGTCGGAGTAGGCGACATCCCCCGCACTCCCTGAGCTTGACTTTAACTTCAAGCCGCTTTCGGCGGAGTAATATTCATTGATCACCAGCCCATCTGGAGAGGTTACTTCCAGCTTGTGTACCTGAGTCCCCTCCATGTCTTCAAGCCCGATATAGACGGACTTAAACCCGATCTCCTCGTAGTAGAGCTCGGGAATGAGAAAGGTTTGGGAGGTAAGCATGCCTGTAGCCGACTCGGTCAAGTCTTGGGTCTGCCCCATCACAATCATTTTGCCTTTGCCATCTGCCATCAAGGTCTTCTGCATCACGTTGCCTCCAACAGAGGTAGATTGCATCAGACGTCTGTTTTCAGAATCGGAGATCGTTTTGATCTCAATGACCTGACCCTGAAAACTAGCTTCGGCAGTCATACTGGCGTTTTTGATAGCCCTGATTTTCTCCTCACCGCCTAGTGCCTCGATGTATCTGCCGATGATTGTCGCTACGTCACTTTTGGCTACTGCCCGATACTCAGTGGCAGTTGGTATTTTTCCCGCCAGGATTTCCGTAGAGATCCCCAAACCTAGGAGGCTTAGCAACAGAATTGTTTGGATTTTCATAAGTGTTAATTCCAGTTTAGAAAGGATAAGGAGGAGTGGGCCTCCTCCTTTTTCATGATCATTTGATGTCTTCGTCGGTAATCGGCACATTCAGCTCCAAAGTAGTCACTTTGGCTTCCAAGGGAACAGGGATTGCCGGCGACTTGATCGTCCATGCCATCGGCAATAGTACGCCATCCTTGGCCTGGTAGTCTGAATAGAAGGTATCGCCAGAAGCTGGATTTTCATATTTGATTTTCAAGCCAGACTCCTGGGCGTAATAGTTGATCAACTTTGCGCCGGACGGCGCGGAGATGATCACCTTATAGGCTGGCGTGCCCTCCACGTCCTTGAGACCGTCAAATGTCAGGGTGTAGCCTTTTTCCTGATAAATAGCCTCGGGGAAAAGGTAGGAATTCAACATCACAGCCTCTAGCTGCTCGCCAGTCAAGTCCATCTGCTGGCCTTGAGCCGAGACTGCTGCTTTGCCATCTGCCAAAGTTGTCTTTTGCATCACATTGCCTCCCACAGAGAGTTTTTGCCCATAGCGTCCGTTTTGGGGATCGTAGGAAAAGGCAATATTTAAGGGAGTGCCCATCACGTTAGCGTCCATGGAGATCTTGGCGGTTTTGATCGCCTTGACTTTCTCCTCGCCTCCGATCGCCGCCAAATAGGCTTCCAGTACTTTTTCAGCAGTCATGTCTGCTTCAGCAACCAACTCCTTGGCAGGCTGCCCCATGTTGTCATATAGTGTCACTTCCCCAAACTGCGCTAGCTTTTCCTTGATTTCATCTCCATTTCCCACGGTGGTAATGATGAATTTATCCGGTTCAATCAGTCGTTTCGCTGTCGCGTTGATATCTTCTACCGTCAATGCGTTGAGCTTTTGCAAATAGGTCTCGTAGTAGTCCTTGGGAAGATTGTAGCGGTCAATATTCAGCGCAAACTGCGCAACAGTGCTTGGCTGCTCCAGAGAGCGCCCGAAGCTTCCCGAAAGTTCGGCTTTAGCCTTCGCGAGCTCCTCTTCAGTCACACCGTTTTCCACCAGATTTTCGATTTCATGGATAAATTCATACACGGCCGAGTCAGTCACCTCGGTTCGGACAGAGGCATCGGCGGAGATGGTTGCTATCAGCTTGTCTGCTCCGATAGAGGAATATGCACCGTAAGTATAGCCTTTGTCCTCACGCAGATTCATAAAGAGTCTAGAGGATGAACCGCCCCCCAATATTTGATTGAGCAAGCGGCTGGAGATATAGTCCGGATCACCGATCTTCATTTGTACAGGCTGGGTGAGGTTGATGACAGACTGCACGGAGGAACTCCTGTCCACCAAGGCAACGGCTCTTTTGGAAGCACGCTGGGGAACCGGATAGGTAAACTTCGGTACCTCACCTCTTGTCCAGCTGCCGAAGTATTCTTTCACGACTTTTTCCGCTTCGGCCTTGTCCATATCCCCTACGATAGCGAGGTAGGCGATATTGGGCTTGAAATAGGTGGAATAGTATTTTTTGACATCGTCTACGGTGATGTTGTTGATGGTCGCTTCACTTTCGATCTCGCCATAGGGATGATCCTTTCCAAAAAGGACAGTTGACGACAATCGGGAAGAGATTGCGTTTGGGTCGTCCTTGCTTTGGGCCAGCGCGGTGAGGGACTGCTTTTTAAGCTTATCCAATTCGTCTTGTGGAAAAACCGGATTGTAAAGCACATCGGCCATCAGTTCAAGGATTTTATCCTGGTGTTTTTTCAGAGAAGAGGCGTATACCGAAGTCGAAGAGGCACTCAAGCTACCCCCAATAAAATCAACCTCTAGATCCAATTGGTCTTTGCTCCGATTCTTGGTTCCACCCATCATCATCTCACCGACGAATCCAGTCATACCAGCCTTATCCCCTTCGAGAATAGGATCCCTTTCCAAAACCAAGGTGAACGAGACGCGCGGTAGCTTGGTATTTTTTACCACAAAAACCTTCAAGCCATTGTCCAGGGTAAAGGTCTCCGCTTCTCCAATTTTGATCTCGGGAGCGGGACCGGAGGCAGGCAGCTTGCTTCGGTCCACTTGGGCCATCAAGCCTACGGTGACCAAAAGTGTCAATACAAATGATATAGCGAGTTTTTTCATTTCTTTAGATCAGTAAGGTCAAACAATTATTCGGTGGTAGGTTGAGCTGATTTTGGCAAATAGTATAACACTACACGCCCGTTCAGGTCAAGGTATTCTTTGGCTACCCGCTGGATGTCAGCCTTGGTAACTTGGGAAAACTTGTCCATAATCTGGTTGATGTAGTTCGTGTCGCCATAAATCACCTTTGCCTCCGCGAGGTTTTCGGCAATGCCTGCCATGGTGGAGTTGCTGCTGACGATGCTGTTCTCCATTTGGTTTTTCAGCTTTGCAAATTCATCGTCCGAGATACCCTGATCTTGCACCTGCTTGATGAGACGATCGATTTCGCTTTCCAAATCCTTTGGCTCCACGCCCATGTTGGTGATTCCATACATGATAAAAATTCCTCCATCTTCGAGCTCCAAAGGAATCGCCGCCACGACCAAGGCCTTTTGCTGCTTGTCCACCAGCTCCTTGGTCATTAGCGAAGAGTTCCCTCCCGTCAAATAGGTAGAGAGCATAGTGAGTGCATAGCTGTCGGGATGGTTTCGTGGGGGCAGGTTGTAGGCCTGGATCACCGCCGGAATCTGGATATTGTCATAAATCACGTCCCGAGTCTCGGTAGTCTTTTTGGGCTCGACCACATCGGGACGAAAAATCGCTTTAGTTCCTTCAGGGATTTCAGTGAAGTATTTCTTCACCAAGGCCTCTGTTTCGGCATAATCGATGTCCCCAGCGATGGTCAGCGTCGCATTATTTGGAACGTAGAAGTCTTTGTAGAATTGCTGAAACTCCTCAATGGTCGCGGCATTCAGGTGGTCCATGGAGCCGATGGGTGCCCACTGATAGGGATGTACGGAATACGCTCTGACTAAGGTCTCCGGCAGGATAGTGCCATAGGGTTGGTTTTCGTAGCGCTGTCTCCGCTCCTCCTTCACTACTTCCCGTTGGGTCTCCACGCCAGTCTGGTCTACTTTGGAATGTAGCATTCGCTCGCTTTCCATATAGAGTGCCAGCTCGAGCTCGTTGGAGGGCAACAGCTCATAGTAGTAGGTGATGTCATTGGACGTGTAAGCGTTGAGCGTGCCGCCACGGCCTTGGATGATGTTCATGTACTGGCCCCGATCTATGTTTTCCGAGCCCTCAAACATCAAGTGCTCAAAAAAATGGGCGAAGCCGGTGCGTTCTGGGTTCTCATTTTTGGAACCCACATGATACAAGACCGAGGTCACCACGATGGGAGTGGAGTTGTCCTGGTGCATGATCACATGAAGACCGTTGTCAAGGGTGAATTCCTTGAAGTCTATTTTGTTTTGGGCTAAAGCAGGAGTGCCTAGCATCCCGGCCACCAAGCCTAAAGCATAAAGTTTATTCATGGTCAAAAAGGTTGGATAAGATTCTATGGAATAAATACAGGGTAATGGGTCAAAATGTTATATGTACGCTTTTGTACAGGCCTTTATCACTACGTTATCATAAAGTCTAAAAGTATTTAATCAAAATCAATTAAAACTAAGATGGTAGCTATTTTAACAAAAAAACCCGAACAATCTCGGGTTTTATGATTTTTAAGGTAGCAGTCTTGCCAATATTTCCTTGGCCTCGTGCCATTTCAGTCTGGGCCCAAATTGGCTCACGATCTTTGAACTTGCCATGGAAGCCAATTTTCCGCTGGAAGCATAGCTATGTCCGTTGGTAATGCCGTAAAGAAATGCTCCGGCAAACATATCTCCCGCTCCATTGCTGTCGATGGCTAGGGTCGGATACGGCTCAATATCGATGAACGTATCCCCATCAAAGATCATCGCTCCGTTTTTGCCAAGCGTAATCACGAAGTGTTTGGCGGCCTTTTTCATTTCTTCGCGAGCTTCTGACAGGGTATCTTTTCCGGTGAAAAGCATGGCTTCCTCCTCGTTTGCGAAAAGCAAATCCACGCTTGAACCAATCACATCCTCAAAATTTGCCTTGAAATACTTCACCATAGCGGGATCAGAGAATGTCAAGGCTACTTTAGTCCCGGCTTCTTCTGCCACTTTCTTGGCATGAATCATCGCCTCTTTTCCATTGTCGGAAGTCACCAAATAACCCTCGATAAAAAGGTATTTGGAATCCTTGATAGCCGAGTCGTGAATATCCTGAGTAGAGAAGTTTTGGGTGATTCCCAAGAAGGTATTCATGGTCCGTTCGGAGTCTTCTGTCACCATGACCAGACATTTACCGGTCACACCTGCCTCCAAAGCCTCCTTTTTCAAGGCAATGTCCACGCCAGAGTCGATCAGATCCTGGAGATAAAAATGTCCCAGCTCATCATCTGCCACACGAAAATTGTAGAAGGATTTTCCTCCAAATTGACTGACCGCAACGATGGAGTTTGCTGCAGAGCCGCCGGCCTGTTTTTTCGCCTCGGCGGTATTGATCACGGCCATCAAAGAGTTTTGGCGCTCCTCGTCGACCAGGGTCATGAGTCCCTTTTCGACTCCATTGTCGGCAAAAAACTGATCTTTGACCTTAAACTCAATATCTACTAGGGCATTTCCGATGCCAGTTACGTCGTATTTTTTCATTTATGGAGAATTGTAAAATTGAAAGGTTTCAAAATTGGAAAATTGGGAAAAAGGCTGGATGCCCGGTGTCGGGTGTCCGATGTCAGGCTGAGCGGAGTCGAAGCCTTTTTCACTAAGTCCTCGACTCGGCTCGGACTGACACAGACGCTCGATCAATCCGAGTCCTCGTAAATCGTATTTCTAAAGTCGTAAATCAATCGAAAATACGGTGTCTTTCAAACGTTTTTTCTCGATCAAACAAATAGCGATAAGTATGGTGCGTCTTGTAAATCGTCGCCAGCAGCTGCTCGCATACACGCATCATCTTGGGGTTGAAGTCCCCGATCCAGTTCATTTCGATGGTCTTGTAGGGAAAAGAAGACTTGCCGCTCATCTTGTCATAGCTGATGATCATGGCGCTCTCCACCCCCCTGCCTTGATGCTCCGGCACAACGCCAAAGACCAATCCCAGCATCTTGTTGGGAGGAAAAAATGTCTTGTGCCAAAGGAATTTCAGTTTCCCAATCAAGTCCATCTTGCCATTCACATGCTTGAAGATCTGATTGATCTCCGGGATCTGGATGAAAAAGCCCACGGGTTCGTCTTTGTGAAAAGCGAAGTAGATCAGCCGCTCGTCTATGATGGGTTTCATCTTGCCAAACATCAACTGGGCTTCCTTTAGCGCGATGGACTTGCCCATGTGGCGAGCCCAGGCCTTGTTGTACACCGTCATGAAGTACTCGGGTGCTTTCTCCTGCAGCTCTTTTCCCTTGATGTATCGAAAGGAATACTCCGGATTTGCCATAATCTGGTTGGCACGCTGGATCATCTTCTCGTCAAAGCCGAGATTCTGCACCGGACGCATGTAGGTAAACTGCTTGAAATAGAGTTGGAAGCCGTAGTCCTCAAAAAACTTCTGGTAATAACCGAAGTTCCAAGGCATGTTGTAGTTGGGCTCGGAAAATCCGTCGACCAAGAGTCCCCACCACTTGTCACGCTCCCCGAAATTGATCGGGCCGTCCATGGCTTCCATGCCTTCGCTCTCGAGCCAAGCCTTGGCGGTGTCAAAGAGGAGGAAAGCCGCCTCTTGGTCGTCAATACATTCAAAGAATCCCAAGCCGCCCGTCGGCTGCTTTTCCTTCATCTTGGGATTGATGAAAGCGGCTACGCGACCGATGGATTTTCCTTTCCCGTCCTCCAGCAGCCAACGCTTGGCCTTGGCCCCGTTACGAAAGAGCTTGTTGGTTTCAGGATGAAAAAGCCCCTCAATGTCCGCATCCAGAGGCCTGATCCAGTTTTTCTCATTTCGGTAGAGCCTCACTGCCATCTCTATAAATTCTTTCTGTTGGGCAGGCGTGGTGACTTCGATCAGCTTCATTCGGGTGATTTTAGTCGGCTAAAATACGGCTTCAGGGGCAAAGGGCAAAAATGAAAGCTTAATGAACATTTTGCTAATTCGGGAAATTCCCTCGGCGTCTTTAGTTCTTCAGTCTAGGTTCTCTGCTAAAATAAATATAGTTTTAGACAAGCATTTTTTCTCCAACCCATAACATCTCATTGCAAAACCATGAAAAAATTAATCTTGGGTATTTTCCTTTTTGGAATAGCAAACCTATGCCTGGCCCAAGAGTCTGGGCCACCCCGTTCAAAGTGGATCTTCGGCTTTTCCATTTCTCCGGATGCAGATAGGTACGCCCAAGCAGAAAAGAACGATCTTTACTATCAGCTAACTTCGGATCGTCACCTCAATGAATATCTGGTTTTAGGTGCTTACGTGGGTATTCAAACACGACAATCAAGTTTTACTTCTATGTATCCAATCCCACCCTATACTGTGCAGGAAATCAACTATGAACGCCAATACATTCCGATGGGTGTTCGCTTCGGGTTTGACTTGAGCACCTTTTTTTCTCGTCAATTGGGTTGGATCAAAGACGAATCAAAATGGGAGGTTTTACTACTAGGGTATGGCGGACTGACCGTCATGTCAGAGGATATGTTAACGCCAACCCATCAACGTGATCCCATTGAATGGTCAGATTATGAAATGGAAGAGGACATGAATTATGTCGCGGGAGTCAACACCATCATTCGATATTATCCAACAAAAAACCTAGGCCTTTTTACCGAGCTTGGATACGGACCCGTGGGAAGGTGTTCTTTTGGTGCCTCTTACCGGATTTTCTGAAAGAAAAAAGATGAAGCCAATTGTGATTCAAAGGCTCTCCATTATCCCACTTCTCCAGAAGCAGGATCAAAAACAAAAATGCTGCTTCCGAAGAAGCAGCATAACAAACCTTTAGTCTTCGACCTCCGCATACAAATCAAACTCCGTTGCGTCAGTGATCTTCGCCTGAACAAAGTCTCCCACTCTGCAATAAAACTTGGAAGCATCGATCAGGACTTCATTGTCTACTTCAACTGAGTCAAATTCTGTTCGGCCCACAAAGTGACCACCTTCTTTTTTGTCGATCAGGACTTTGAAAGTTTTACCAATTTTCTCCTGGTTGAGGTCGTAACTGATTTGCTCTTGAACTTCCATCAGGTGATTGGCGCGGTCTTGCTTTTCCTCCTGAGACAGACTGTCCTTCATGGAGTAGGCATGGGTATTTTCCTCATGGGAATAGGTAAAGACTCCCAATCGCTCAAACTTCATCCGTTCCACAAAATCCACCATTTCCTGGAATTCCTTTTCGCCCTCACCCGGGTGTCCGGCGATCAGCGTAGTACGTATTGCAATCTCAGGAATCATCTCCCGGATGCTGTGGATGAGTTCTTCCTGCTTCTCACGGGTGGTCCCTCTGCGCATGGCTTTCAGGACATCAGTCGAACCGTGCTGCAAAGGAATGTCTAGGTACTTGCAGATATTCGGACGTTCCTTCATCACGTCGATCACATCCATCGGGAAACCGGTCGGATAGGCATAATGTAACCGAATCCAGTCGATTCCTTCCACGTCGGAGAGGTTGCGAAGGAGTTCGGCAAGGTTTCTTTTTTTATAAATATCCAACCCATAATAGGTAGAATCCTGAGCGATCAATAGCAATTCTTTGGTTCCGTTGGCAGCTTTGTGTTGGGCTTCTTTGACCAATTCATCGATGGGTCTGGAGATGTGACCACCCCGCATCAAAGGAATTGCGCAAAAAGAACAGGGTCTATCGCAACCTTCGGAAATCTTCATATAGGCATAGTGCGCGGAGTGAGTCAACAAGCGCTCTCCCACCAACTCATGTTTATAATCAGCCTTGAATTTTTTCAAAATCGCCGGCAAATCCCGGGTTCCGAAAAAGGCATCCACCTGAGGGATTTCCTTTTCCAAATCGTCTTTATAGCGCTGGGAAAGACATCCCGTCACATACACTTTGTCCACCAAACCCTGCTCTTTGGCATCCACATACTGGAGGATGGTGTCGATGGATTCCTGCTTGGCGTTGTCGATGAAGCCGCAGGTGTTGATGATGATGATATTGTTGTCCTGGTCGCTGGACTCGTGGCTGGCGTTGATGCCGTTGCCTTTCAGTTGGGTCAGCAGCACTTCTGAGTCCACCAGGTTTTTGGAGCATCCCATGGTAATGATATTGACCTTGTCTTTCTTTAACGTTCTAGCTTTCACAGGCTTTGATTGGATTTGGGAGTGCAAAGGTAATTAAAAAAGGCTTGAAAAGGCGGCAAGGTTGAAAAGTTGTAAAGTTCGGTCACGCTGCCTTTCGATTTTTCCAATTAGATGCTTTTCCAGCTCCCCTCTTAACACAAGCGTAAAACAAGCTTAATCCAAAGAATCGTGCCGACGCCGACGCTTTGCCTAATTTTGAACCGTACAGCAAATACTTTTTAACTCCTTGCATTTATTTTTTGCCCCCGATGCGAATCGGGGTGCACTGCAGGAGAGGGATGCGAAACGAGGTTTGGTGTCGAATAGCCGACGTTTTGGATTTCTTTTCCCCCAAGTCCCCAAAACCATTGCCTGATTTCCTGCCTTCCTGTACCTTGAGGGGAAATCAATCCCCATGTACTTCACCGCCCCAAATGCCCAAAAACTAACTTTTGACCGCAAAAACCACTCCGACGAAACCCTTCTCGCCCTTTACGAGTCCCTTTTAATCCCGAGAAGAATCGAAGAGAAAATGCTGATCCTACTTCGGCAAGGCAGAATTTCAAAATGGTTTAGCGGCTGGGGACAGGAGGCGATTTCAATCGGGGCGGTAAACGCGCTGAAACCGGACGAGTTTATTCTTCCCATGCATCGAAACCTAGGGATTTTCACGGGAAGAAACATTCCCTTGGAGCGGCTTTTCTCCCAGTTTCAAGGCAAGAAGTCAGGCTTCACCAAAGGGCGGGACCGCTCCTTTCACTTCGGCTCCATGGCCCATCATATCGTGGGGATGATCTCCCATCTCGGCCCCCAGCTGGCCATCGCGGATGGAATTGCACTTGCGGATAGGCTTTCGGGGGAAAAGAAAGTGACCTTGGTCTTCTCCGGTGACGGAGCGAGTTCCGAGGGGGATTTTCACGAAGGGCTGAACGTCGCCGCAGTTTGGAAGCTTCCGGTGATCTTTGTCGTCGAGCACAACGGATACGGCCTCTCCACGCCCAGCGAAGAGCAGTTTGCATTCAAATTCTTTACCGAAAAAGGCCCAGGATACGGGATGGAAGCCATCCGCATCCAAGGCAATAATGTTCTGGAAGTCTATGACGCCATTCTAAATCTTGCCAAAGATCTCAGGGAAAATCCGCGTCCCGTGTTGGTTGAGGCGATTACATTCCGGATGAGGGGCCATGAAGAGGCATCAGGAACCAAATATGTCCCCAAATACCTGATGGAAGATTGGGCAAAATTGGATCCAGTCGACAACTATGAATCTTATCTCGAATCCATTGGGGTCTTGGATGAAAAAACGAAGGAACAGATCAATCAAAAAGTCAAAACTGCCATAAATGATGGACTCGAAGTGGCTTTTGCCGAGGAAGCAATTGCTGCCAATCTGGAGGAAGAGCTAAATGATGTGTATGCTCCCTTTACCCAAAAAGTCATTTCTCACGAAGGACCAAATTCAGAAAAGCGCTTCGTAGATGCCATTTCGGATGGACTTCGGCAGTCTATGGAAAGATTCCCAAACCTGATTCTCATGGGGCAAGACATCGGGGAATATGGCGGCGTATTCAAGATCACTGACGGATTCAAGGCCCAGTTTGGAGCAGATCGGGTGAGAAATACCCCTCTTTGCGAAAGTGCAATCATAGGAGCTGGCTTGGGCCTTTCCCTCAAAGGCTACAAAGCAATGGTGGAGATGCAGTTCGCGGATTTCGTGACCATGGGCTTCAACCAAATCGTGAACAACCTGGCTAAAATCCATTACCGCTGGGGTCAAAACGCCGATGTGGTGATTCGCATGCCAACTGGCGCAGGTACCGCTGCTGGACCTTTTCACTCCCAATCCAACGAGGCTTGGTTTTTCCATACCCCCGGCCTGAAAATAGTCTACCCTTCCAATCCCGTCGATGCCAAAGGACTACTGAACGCGGCACTGGAAGACCCGAATCCTTTCCTCTATTTTGAGCATAAGTTGCTTTATCGATCTATCTCCGAACAAGTTCCTGATTCCTATTACACCACAGAAGTGGGAAAAGCGACTTTGGTGAAAGAAGGCGACCAAGTCTCCGTCATCACCTATGGCATGGGCGTTCACTGGGCAATGAAAGCTGTCGAAGAGTCTGGTATTTCAGCGGATATTCTGGACCTAAGGACACTTTTGCCTTGGGATCAAGAAGCGGTAACTCAATCCGTCAAAAAAACCGGAAAAGTGATTTTCCTACAAGAAGACACACTGACCGGAGGGATTGGAGCTGAAATATGCGCCTGGATTTCCGAGCATTGCTTTCAGCATCTGGATGCTCCCGTGATGCGAGTAGGCAGTTTAGACACGCCGGTTCCTTTTGCTCCGAATTTGGAAAAGCAGTTTTTGCCAGAGACAAGGTTTAAAGCCAAGTTGAAAGAGTTAATTGAGTTTTAATTGAATCAGAAATGACGAGTATTCGACCACTTGCACATAATGAACTTTCCAAAGTCCAAAGCATAGCCCACCGAACTTGGCCCAATACCTTTCGTGAAATACTCTGCCCCGAACAGATCAGCTATATGCTCAATATGATGTATGCGCTGCCTGTTTTGGAATCCCAGTGGCAGAAAGGACATACTTTCTTATTGGCCGAGGAAAACGGACAAGAGATGGGCTTCGCTGGATTTGAGCTGAATTATGCGGAGGGTCCGAAGGCAAAACTCCACAAAATCTACCTCTTGCCAGAAACCCAGGGAAAAGGTCTAGGAAAGAAGCTTATCCTTGAAGTGGCAAGAAGAGTCAGGGAAGCGGGGCATAAAAGTCTTTTGCTGAACGTCAACAAATACAATCAGAAAGCCATAGACTTTTACCAACGCATTGGCTTTCAGGAAATCTACAAAGAAGTGATTGACATCGGGAATGGCTACGTTATGGATGATGTGGTGATGGAGTTTACCCTATGACCTATTTCAGATGTAATTTCCCGGATTTTCTACCAGCACCGTTTCCCAAAGCGTCAATCCATGAGCTGGAGCGGGAGGAATTTGCTCCCAGCTTTCCTCTGGCTTATTCAATCGTTCTTGGATTTGATCTGATGCCAAGGTCCAAATAGCTGAAACCATTTTTCTCACTTGGTGGTGCAAAAATCCTGTGCCGGTGACTTCAAAACAATAAACTCGCTCTGGGAAAAATTCCCCTTGGTATTCATCCGTCAAATAAACTTTGGCTTCCAGAACCTCCCGAACATAGTCCGACTTGTTTGGAGAAACTTTGCAAAATGCTTTGAAATCGTGCTCACCGACAAATGCGCTGGCGTTTTTTTCCATCTTCTCCAAAGAATTTAATCCAGAGACTTGATGCATATAAGCGGAAGCGAAGGGGTGAAAATCAGCTGAATCGGAGAAAAAATAGCGGTAGGTTTTCTTTTCCACCGCCTGAATCAGATTGAAGTCTCGAGAAATTTCTTGAACTGAATTTAAGGTGATTTCACCACCGAGGTTTTGATTTAAAGTTGGGAGTAGATTTTCCAGCTCGATTTTTTCCCGGAGAAAAAGCTGCATATATCCACTCCTACAATGCACTCCAGAATCAGTTCGGCTAGCTCCAATCAGGGAAAAATCCTCATGGTTCAACACGTAGCGAAATACCCTCTCCAGTTTTCCCTCCACAGTGGCTTGATTGGGCTGCTTTGCCCAGCCTTTGAAGTGCCCACCGAAATAGCTGATCGAGAATAGGTAAGAATAGGGTCTTGTACGCATGAATGGGACCATAAAATCGGAAATACTTGTAAGCGCTTTGATTCGCTTGGCAGCTTCCTTAAATTCAATAAACCCAAAAGTACTGACTATGAAAGCAATTCTCAGCATCCTCGCCCTTTTGATCGGATTTTCTGTCTTCGGACAGACCGCTCCTAGCAAAGAAATCCAGATCAAAATGGCCTTGATGGCTGCCCCCGAAGACCAAAGGGAAGGAGCCACCGTTTATAGTTCCGATGGAGTTTTGCTTCGAAATGGTAGCAATCAGACTATCTGTCTGGGCGATGACCCGAATCGGGAAGGACTTTCAGTGTCTTGCTACCATAAGAGTGTACAGCCCTTTATGGAAAGAGGCTGGGCTTTGAAAAAGGAAGGAAAAAGCATGCAGGAGATTTTTGCAATACGTGAGGCTGAGGCAAAAGCAAAAACGTTGACTTTGCCAGACTATGGGAGCACCTTGTTTGTATTAGTAGCCGACGAAAAGGATGTGAACTGGAATACTGGCGAAGCCGCAAACACCTATACCCGATCCGTAGTCTATATTCCCTGGGCAACTGTGGAGAGTACGGGGCTTCCCGTTTCACCTCCAGCACCGGGTCTGCCTTGGATTATGGATCCGGGAACTCATCGGGCTCATATCATGATCAATCCGCCGAGGGATTGATGCCTACCATACTTTACATACTTGGCTGGAGACTTTTCTTCTATTCAAATGAAGGAAAAGAACCAATTCACGTTCACGCACAAAAAGGTGATATGGAATGTAAGTTCTGGATTGATGATAAAATTATGGATATTAGGGAGGATTTTGGTTACAATTTGACACCACAGGCCAGAAAAGAAATTAGAAAAATCATCTTCCAAAACTTCGATTTGATCGTTAAAAGTTGGAATGAGTACTTTAAAAAGTAAAACTATGGTTGATTCTCATCAAATATCAGAAATTCGATTTGACAATAAGCATATGATTCTCGAAGTCGATGCAAAGGAAATTAAAGTGGATTTAGAATTCATTTCTCCAAAATTATTGGTAGCATCAGATATAGAGAGAAGTCTTTACAAAGTATCCCCTTCCGGCTATGGGATTCACTGGCCTTTGATTGATGAGGACCTTTCAGTAAATCAATTGATAAAAAACTGTGAATGATTTGAATCCAAGTAAAAGTTGGGCAGCTATGCCACATCACGTGGAGGGTGTCCCAACAATAGTTTATATTTTTTTCATATTGATTTGTTTGCTTTTTGGCTACTACATTTTCAGCCGTATGAAAAAAGATAAGAAAAATCCTCCTCTGAACTCAAAGATGAAAGTCATAGAACAAACTATAAAATCACTAAAAAAACCACCCCGATAATAATGGGGTGGTTTTTTTTTTTGAAAGTTCGAGATTGCAAATCTCGAACAGCGAATTCTTACATGAGTGAGCTTATCCCAAAATCTTAGCAGCTAGCCAATCTCCTACTTCGGAGGTTTTGTAGGCTTTTCCGCCTTCGGCAATATCTTCAGTCACAAAGCCTTCAGCTAGTGAAAGGTTCACCACATCGCTGATCGCTTGGGCTTCTGCTTTCAAGCCGAATGCATAGTCAAACATCATCGCCGCAGACAATACCGTTCCAAGAGGATTGGCGATGTCTTTTCCGGCAGCCTGAGGATAGGAACCGTGAATCGGTTCGAAAAGCTTCACTTTGGAACCCAAGGATGCGGATGGCATCAAGCCCATTGAACCGGAAATCACAGAAGCCTCATCAGTCAGGATATCCCCGAATAGGTTTTCGGTAATCAAGACGTCATACGCTTTTGGCCACTGGATCAAGCGCATCGCTACTGCATCTACGAATTCGTATTCTACTTTCACATCTGGGTATTCAGGAGCCAATTCCTGTACAGTTTCTCTCCAAAGTCTGGAAGTTGCCATCACGTTCGCTTTGTCCACGCAAGTCAACAATTTTCTTCTTCCCTGAGCAGCTTCGAAGCCCATTCTGGCCAAGCGCACAATTTCTTCTTTGGTATACACATTGGTATCAAAGGCTTTGGTTCCTTGCTCGTTTCTGCCTCTTGGCTCACCAAAGTAAACCCCACCAGTCAATTCACGGAAGAATACAAAGTCCGCACCGTCTACTCGATCAAGTTTCAAAGGAGACTTGTGCACCAAAGAAGGGAAGGTGAAAGTAGGTCTTACGTTGGCAAAAAGGCCCAATTTCTGACGCATTCTCAATAGGCCTTGCTCAGGACGAACTTTGGCTTTAGGGTCATTGTCATATTTTGGATCCCCGATCGCACCAAAAAGTACTGCATCTGAGGAAGCACAGATCTCGTGGGTAGCATCTGGGTAAGGATCGCCAGTCGCATCGATTGCGCAGGCACCTACCAGGCCTTCTTTGTACGAAATTTTATGTCCAAATTTTTGTCCAATGGCATTTACAACCTTCACAGCTTGAGCCACTACTTCTGGGCCGATGCCATCACCCGGCAACAGCGCGATATTCATTTCCATATTTTGGGGATTCTTCTAGTTCTGGATTATAATTCATGGTTTCGATGATGTTGAGCATTTTTTCAGTGGCCATCATCGCTGCCACTGTCTGATCGGGATCCAAGCCTTTGGTCTTGAATATTTTACCATAATCCCAAGTGATCACTGTCTCCACAAAGGCGTCAGTTTTGCCACCCGGAGGAATGGACACATGGTAATCAGTCAATTTGGGAAGCTCTTTCCCGAAAGACTTGTAAATCTTCTTTAGGGCTTTCATGAAGGAATCGTACTGCCCGTCTCCGGTGGCGATTTCATCATAAATTTTCCCATGGATATTCATTCGAAGCTGCACGACAGGCTTCAGACCCTTGGAATGAGTCATGTGGTAGCCTTCAATGCTGATGTGCTTGGAGATGGAATTGTTTTGCAGAACATCCGAAATGATGTATGGCAAATCCTCTGTAGTCACCCGCTCTTTCTTGTCCCCGAGTTCGATGATTCGTTGGGTCACTCTTGCGAGCTCTTCCTTTTCGAGAGAAATGCCCAACTCTTCCAAATTTTTCAAAATGTTGGCCTTCCCGGAGGTTTTTCCCAAAGCATATTTTCTTTGACGACCAAATCGCTCCGGCATCAGATCATTGAAATATAGGTTTTTCTTGTTGTCTCCATCTGCATGAATACCTGCGGTTTGGGTGAAGACATTTTCCCCAACCACCGGCTTATTTGCTGGAATATGCTGGCCAGAAAACTGCTCGACCAACTTGGAAACGCGGAAGATCTTCTGCTCTTGGATGCCAATCTGCAGGTCGGTAAAGTCCTTGATCACTGCCACGACAGATTCCAAAGGAGCGTTTCCTGCTCTTTCACCCAAACCATTGACAGTCGTATGAATGCCAGCTGCTCCATGGAGCACAGCTTCCATCACGTTGGCCACGGAAAGATCGTAGTCGTTGTGCGCGTGAAAGTCAAAATGTATCTCAGGAAACTGTGCGACTATCTGGCTGAAGTATTTGGTCACCTCATCCGGAGACAACAATCCGAGGGTATCGGGCAGCATGATTCGCTTCACTGGAAGCTTGGTCAGCAGCTCGATCAGTCTCATCGTGTATTCCTCAGAATTCCGCATTCCATTAGACCAGTCTTCCAAATAGACGTTGACTGAGACCCCTTTGCTTTGGGCATACTCAATGCTCTTTCGGATGTCCTCAAAATGCTGTTCTGGAGTTTTTTTCAACTGGTGAACCAGATGATTGAGCGAGCCCTTGGTCAGAAGGTTTAGTACCTTGGCACCTGCCTCGAGGATCCAATTAACGGATACTGGAGTATCTACGAAACCCAAAACCTCCACCCGATCCAGATAACCCTTTTGGGCGGCCCAATGGGTAATCTTTTGCACTCCCTCCAATTCCCCTTCGGAAACCCTTGCCGAAGCCACCTCTATCCGATCCACTTTGAGTTCTTCCAGAAGAAGCTTGGCGATCTGGAGTTTTTCCGAAGGCAAAAAGGAAACCCCTGAGGTCTGTTCTCCATCCCTCAGGGTTGTATCCATTAATTCGATTCTTTTTTTTGCCTCCATGAATGCAAAGATTATCTAGCAGCTGCGAAAGCGTCTATTTCAGAAGACATATTGAGAAGATAGTCGATGTCATCGAAGCCATTCTGCATATTGTCTTTCTTGTATTCATTGATGTCGAAGGACTCAGACTCTCCGGTAGCAAGCAAGGTTATTTTTTGCTCAGGAAGGCTGATTTCGATTTCAGTTTTTGGATCTGCGGTGATTGCTGCGAAAAGCTTATCTGCAAACTCAGCGGAAACTGTTACCGGAAGTACTCCGATATTCAGACAGTTGTTTTTGAAGATGTCAGCAAAAAAGCTGGAAACTACGCAACGGAAGCCATAATCATAGATTGCCCAAACGGCGTGCTCGCGGCTGGATCCTGATCCGAAGTTTTTGCCGGCAACCAGGATTTTTCCGGAATAGGTGGTATCGTTAAGGACAAAATCCTTTTTGGGATTGCCTTCCACGTCATATCTCCAGTCACGGAACAGGTTGTCTCCAAACCCTTCGCGCTCGGTCGCTTTTAGAAATCGAGCTGGGATGATCTGGTCAGTGTCCACGTTTTCGGTGGGCAATGGAACTGCGGTATCTCTTAGGACGGTGAATTTATCGTAAGCCATTTATTTCGATTTGAAAGATTGGAAAATTGGAAGATTGATAGATCGGTGAAACCTGCTGGGGAAAGAAATCGAAAAGGACTCTCAAACCTCGGGCAAGCCGTGCTTCTCCATTCATACTTCTCGCTTCATATTTCTTAATTGGGAAATACTTCTCTTGGGTCAGTTATCATACCTGTCACAGCTACTGCTGCTACCGTCAACGGAGAAGCAAGCATTGTTCTTGCGCCTGGACCCTGACGGCCTTCGAAGTTTCTGTTGGAAGTAGACACTGCCAGTTTTCCAGAAGGAATCTTGTCATCGTTCATGGCGAGACACGCAGAGCAACCCGGCTGACGCAGTTCAAATCCTGCATCTTCCAAAATTTTCACCAAGCCTTCTTCGTACGCCTGTTTCTCCACTTCGCGAGATCCAGGAACAATCCAAGCAGTGATGTTGTCGGCTTTTCTTCTACCTTTTACAAATTCAGCAACTGAGCGGATATCTTCGATTCGGCCATTGGTACATGAGCCAACGAATACATAATCCACCAACTTTCCTTTCACTGACTCACCCGGAGCAAAGCCCATGTAGTCCAAAGACTTCAAGTAAGAGGTCTTGTTAGATCCTTCCATTCCTTCTGTAGTCGGGATACTACCCACCACTTTGATTCCCATTCCTGGGTTAGTTCCGTAGGTGATCATCGGCTCGATATCTGCAGCATCGTAATGGTATTCCTTGTCGAAAGTAGCACCATCGTCCGTTTTTAACGTTTTCCAATGAGCTACAGCTTGATTCCACTCCTCTCCAGCTGGAGCATATTGCTTACCTTTCAGGTAGTTGAATGTAGTATCATCAGGAGCGATCAAGCCACCGCGTGCGCCCATCTCGATGGACATGTTGCAGATGGTCATTCTCGCTTCCATGCTCAGGTTTCTGATAGCAGAACCTGCATATTCCACGAAGTAGCCGGTCGCGCCAGCGGCGGAGATTTTGGAGATGATATACAAAATGATATCCTTGGAGGTCACGCCTTTTCCAAGCTCACCTTCTACTGAAATTCTCATTTTCTTTGGCTTGGACTGCATGATACACTGCGTCGCCAAGACCATTTCCACTTCAGAAGTACCGATTCCGAAAGCAATTGCTCCGAAGGCACCATGAGTGGAAGTGTGAGAGTCACCACATACGATAGTCATACCAGGCTGAGTCACCCCCAACTCTGGACCGATCACGTGAACGATCCCGTGGTGGGCAGAACCCAAGTCATGGAGTTCAATTCCGTATTTCTTACAGTTCTCACGAAGCTTTTCCACTTGCATGCGAGAAAGCTTGTCTTTGATCGTCTGATCCTGATCCACTGTAGGAACATTGTGATCTGGAGTGGCGATCGTACGGTGAGGGTATTTTACTCCAATGCCTCGCTTCTCAAGGTTAAGAAATGCGACAGGAGAGGTCACTTCATGGATAAAATGCTTATCGATGAAGAATACATCCGGGCCAGCAGGTACCGATTTGACTACGTGTGAGTCCCAGATTTTATCAAATAATGTTGTCTTTTCCATAATTAAGCAGTCACATATTCTTTGACCGGTATTTTGTTGAGGGCATCTACGAAAGCCTGCGCTGAGGCCAGTACGATGTCTTTGTTTGAGGCAAAACCGTAGTAGGGCTTTTCGGATTTAATCAGCCGCATGTGTACTTTGGCCACGTCGTCGCTTCCATGGGTAATCGCCTGAATGAGGAATTCCTCCAGATCGACCTGAGGCTTGACAATTTTTTCTATAGATTTCAATACCGCATCCACAGGGCCCACTCCACTTGACGATGCATTGTGCAACTCATTTCCGATCTTCAGGCTCACTTGCGCACTGATCTCGCCATTAGAAGAATAGCTGATGGATTGAAGTTCGATGAAATTGGACTCGTCCATGTACTTGCCGACCAATTCCAGCAAATCCTTGCGTCCAATGTCACGCTTGGCGTCTGCCAAAATCAAGAAAGCCTCATATACTTCTCTCAATTCCTCGCCTTCCAGTTCCACGCCCAAAGCATCCAAATGGTGCTTCAAAGCAGCTCGACCGGATCTGGCAGTCAGTACAATGGTGGATTCGTCCACTCCGACCTCTTTTGGATCGATGATTTCGTAGTTTTCTCGGTGCTTCAAGACGCCGTCCTGGTGAATCCCTGATGAGTGAGCAAATGCATTTCTGCCGACAATCGCCTTGTTTGGCTGCACCGGCATATTCATCAGTTTGGACACCAATCGGCTAGTCTGGTAGATTTTTGGCGTGACGATATCCGTGAACACCGGAATCGACTTATGGCATTTGATTGCCATCACCACTTCTTCCATGGAGGTATTGCCGGCTCTTTCGCCAATGCCGTTGATGGTGACTTCTACCTGACGGGCTCCATGCTGCACGCCTGAAATGGTATTCGCAGTTGCCATACCGAGGTCATTGTGGCAGTGGGTAGCGATGATGGCCTTGTCGATGTTGGGCACATTGTTTTTCAAGCTGGCAATGATCGCTCCGTATTGCTCAGGAAGGCAATAGCCGGTAGTATCCGGGATGTTGACTACCGTAGCACCTGCCTTGATCACCTCCTCGATGATCTTACAAAGGAAATCCGGCTCTGAACGTCCCGCATCCTCGGCGTAAAATTCCACGTCCTCCACAAATTTTTTGGCAAACTTCACCGCCGCCACGCCCCGGGCAATGATGTCCTCGGGGGTGGAGCGGAGCTTGTATTGGATGTGGTAGGGAGATACACCGATGCCGGTGTGAATCCGTCCCTTCTTCGCATATTTGAGCGCTGCGGCTGCTACTTCGATATCTTTTTCTACAGCACGGGACAGTGCACAAATGATCGGATTGGAAACAGCCTTAGAAATCTCCTGCACCGAGTTGAAATCCCCCGGGCTTGAAATCGGGAAGCCTGCTTCGATAATATCCACGCCTAGGGCCTCTAGGGCCTGGGCAACCACGATCTTCTCCTGGGTATTCAGCTGACACCCGGGCACTTGCTCCCCATCTCTCAGGGTTGTATCAAAAATCCACAGCTTGTCACTCATAATATTTGGGGTTTGGGGTTTTAGTTATTCTCAGGTCTCAACTGACGGACGACCGCGCCGGCCTGCCACATTTCAGACTCTCTCAACTCTTTCAATTCTTGCTCAAGCTTCTCTCTGTAATCTGTCTTGGAGTTGGAATCGATGGACTTCTGAGCTTCCTTGCCTGTCTTCACCGAGTCATATAGAGCCTCGAAAACCGGCTTAGTTGCGTCACGGAAAGGCTTCCACCAGTCCAATGCGCCTCGCTGGGCCGTAGTGGAGCAGTTGGCATACATCCAGTCCATTCCGTTTTCGGCTACCAAAGGCATCAAAGATTGGGTTAATTCTTCTACGGTTTCGTTAAAAGCTTCGGATGGCGTGTGACCATTTGCTCTCAACACTTCGTACTGCGCTGCAAAGATCCCTTGGATCGCACCCATCAGGGTACCTCTTTCTCCGGTCAAGTCGGAGGTCACTTCTCTGTAGAAATCAGTTTCAAACAAGTATCCAGATCCAACTCCAATACCCAAAGCGATAACACGGTCTTTGGCTTTGCCAGTTCCATCCTGGAAGATCGCATAGGATGAGTTCAATCCACGACCTTCTACAAACATTCTTCTCAGAGAAGTACCAGAACCCTTTGGAGCCACCAAGATCACATCAATGTCAGCTGGAGGGATGATGCCGGTCTTTTCCTTGTAAGTCACGCCAAATCCATGGGAGAAATAAAGCGCTTTGCCAGGAGTCAGGTGCTTCTTGACAGTTGGCCAAAGGGTAATCTGGCCTGCGTCAGAAAGCAAAAACTGAATAATGGTGCCTTTTTCACAGGCTTCTTCGATTTCAAACAGGGTCTCACCTGGCACCCAGCCGTCAGAGATGGCTTTGTCCCAAGTCTTAGAGCCTTTTCTCTGGCCCACGATCACGTTGAAGCCGTTGTCTTTCAGGTTGAGCGCCTGTCCAGGTCCCTGTACGCCGTAACCAATTACTGCGATCACTTCGTCTTTGAGCACCTCGCGGGCTTTTTCCAATGGAAATTCATCCCTGGTTACTACGTTTTCTTCAACTGTGCCGAATTTTAATTTCATAAGTTTATAGTTTGATTTTTGAAGGCTATATGGAATCTCGCATGGCTTAGGATCAACTTAAAGGCGGAAGAACCTCCCCGCGCTCGATTTCATGATATAAGGTTTAATAGTTTGTCGTTGCTTCGATTGAAATAATTACTTGATGAATGATTCTATGGTAAGCATGCGCTTGGCCACCGCCACCCTTCCAGATCTTGCAAATTCCAGCAGGCCGTAGCCTTTGAGGATTTCCAGCAGCTCCTGGGTTTGCTCCTTGTGCCCCGTGAGTTCCAATACCACAAATTCCGGCTCGGCTGCGATTATTTTAGCGTTGTGCTGGCGGATGATCTTTTCCAAGCCCCCGTCCAAACGGGAGACGGGAATCTTGTACAGTGCGATCTCCTGATAGACCACTCCCTCATCTTCGTGATAAAAGGCCTTGATTACATCGATGATCTTCTCGATCTGATTGACGAGTTGGATGACCGTGTCCTCGTTGGCCGTCACCTCGATGGTGATTCGGTGAATTCCTGGAATACGGCTTTCCGAAGCCGTAAGAGCATCAATATTTATCCCCCTTCGGGTAAAAATAATGGTGATCCGGTTGAGAATTCCGATGAAATTCTCGGTAATGACGAAAATGGTGTAACGCTTCATAGGTTGGGATTAGCTAAGTCTTACCTCTTCTACCGAACAGCCCGTGGCTATCATCGGAAATACGTTGTCCTCTTTCTCGACGACCACTTCCAGAAAGAACGGCCCGTCGTGAATGAACATGTCTTCGATGGCCTCCTTCAGGTCGGCCCGATCAGAAACTTTCTGGGATTTGATATTGTAGGCTTCGGCAATCTTGATAAACTCCGGATTGTCCAATTCTGTAAACGAATAGCGTTTGTCAAAGAACATCTGCTGCCATTGGCGCACCATTCCTAGGTAGTTGTTATTCAACAACACAATTTTCACCGGCGCTTTGGTCTGCATGATCGTACCCAGCTCCTGGATCGTCATCTGGATCCCCCCGTCGCCAACTACGCAAATGACCTGACGAGAATAATCGTGCAATTGTGCCCCCAGCGCCGCCGGAAGTGCAAAACCCATGGTGCCCAAACCTCCTGATGTCACTTGAGTTCTTGTCTTTTTGTAATTGAAATACCTCCAAGCGATCATCTGATGCTGCCCAACGTCAGTTACCAAAACCGCATCGTCAGCCTTATACTGGTTGATCTGGTGAATGACTTCACCCATAGTCAAGCCTAGTTTGGTAGGCGTGATATCGTGTTGCATTACCGCAGCCTTCTCCTGCTGCTCAAATTCACGGAAACGAGCCATCCAAGATTCATGCTTTTTGGCTTCAATTGCCGCAGTCAGCATAGAAAGACTTTCCTTGCAATCACCAACCACAGCGACATTTGCTTTCACATTCTTGTTGACTTCTGCTGGGTCCAACTCAAGATGGATAACTTTTGCCTGCTTGGCATAGCGCTTTAAATCACCAGTAACCCGGTCGTCAAAACGCATCCCAACCGCAATGAGGACATCGCACTGGTTGGTAAGCATATTTGGGGCGTAGTTTCCATGCATACCCAATTTCCCAACATAATTTGGATGGTCCTGAGGCAAGGCGCCTGAGCCCAACAGCGTCGAAGCAGCTGGAATCCCGGATTTGTCGAGGAAAAACTTCAACTCAGCTTCTGCTTTTCCCAAAACGACGCCTTGCCCAAAAAGCAAATAAGGTCTCTCGGCCTTGTTGATTAGCTCGGCAGCCTCCTGGATTTTCGTTTTTTCTACCGGTTCGTAGGTTTTGTAAGACCTGAATCCCAAGCAGGGAACGTAGTTAAACTCTCCAAAATCCGTCTGGGCATTTTTTGTAATATCTATCAAAACCGGCCCTGGCCTACCAGAACGGGCAATGAAAAAGCCTTTTGCGATAGCTGGGGCTATATCTTCAACTCTTCGAACCTGAATATTCCACTTCGTAGCTGGCATCGAAATACCGACCACGTCAGTTTCTTGAAAAGCATCAGTTCCCAACAGATGGGCTGCTACCTGACCGGTGATACATACCAACGGCGTGCTGTCGATTTGAGCGTCAGCCAAACCAGTGATGAGGTTGGTTGCCCCTGGGCCTGAAGTAGCTAAGCAGACTCCGACTTTGCCAGAGACTCGTGCATAGCCCTGAGCAGCATGAATAGCGCCTTGCTCGTGTCGGGTCAATACATGTTTGATTTGCTCATGATAGTCGTAGAGCGCATCGTAAACTGGCATGATGGCTCCTCCGGGATATCCGAAAATAACCTCCGCCTGCTCTGCGATAAGTGACCGAACAACTATGTCCGCACCTCTGATCATCATGTCCTTCATAGGCTTAGAATTTATCTGTTACGCAACCCTCAGAAGCGGTTGCCACAAGTTTGTTGTATTTTTTGAGTGTTCCTTGAAGCCCTTCGATTGGGCGGGGAGACCAGGTGCTGCGGCGATTTGCAAATTCTTCCTCCGACACATCGACTGACAAATTTAAGCCATCGGCATCGATAGTGATGATATCTCCGTCTTTCAAAAGCCCGATCGGCCCGCCGCTCCAAGCTTCAGGAGTAACGTGTCCTACGACGAATCCGTGCGTCCCACCGGAGAATCTCCCGTCGGTGATCAGCGCCACGTCAGAGCCAAGCCCTGCCCCGATGATCATCGAAGTTGGCTTTAGCATCTCCGGCATTCCCGGAGCACCTTTAGGTCCGACGCTTCTGATCACAATCACATCACCGGATTTGACCTGATGATCACGGATCGCGTCATTGGCTTCCTGCTCGGAATCAAATACTCGGGCGGGTCCAGTGAAGGAGGTTCCTTCTTTTCCTGTGATCTTGGACACAGCACCTTCCGGTGCGAGATTCCCCTTTAGGATACAGAGGTGTCCTGTTTTCTTCAGCGGGGACTCCACTGGATGAATGACATTGACCATCGAAGGGACGATGGCATCTATATTCTCGAGGTTTTCAGCCAATGTTTTGCCGGTCACTGTCATGCAGTCACCGTGAAGGTATCCTTTGTCCAAGAAGTACTTCATGAATGCAGGGAGTCCTCCCTGCTCATGAAGGTCTTCCATCATGAACTTTCCGGAAGGCTTGAAGTCGCCCAACATCGGTGTTGTCGCATTGATTGCCTTAAAGTCTTCCAAGGTAAAATCGACTTCGGCGGTCTTGGCAATAGCCAAAAGGTGCAGAACCGCATTGGTACTTCCTCCCAAAGCGATTGTCACTCGAACCGCATTCTCGATGCTTTTGCGGGTGATGATGTCTTTCGGTTTAATATCTCTCTCCAGGAGAATCCGCATGTATTTGTTGACTTCTTGGCATTCTCTCAGTTTCTCTGCAGAATTTGCAGGATAAGAGGAGGAGTATGGAAGAGACATCCCCATCGCCTCGATCGCCGAGCTCATGGTGTTGGCGGTGTACATTCCTCCACAAGCACCCTTGCCAGGACAAGCGTTGCGGATCACCCCGTCATAATCTTCGTCAGAAATGGTGCCCTGCACGCGCTTTCCAAACGCTTCAAATGCCGACACGATGTTCAGTTTTTCTCCTTTGTAGTGACCAGAGGCGATGGTACCACCGTAAAGCACGATCGCAGGACGATTGGTTCTCAACAATCCCATGATCGCCCCGGGCATATTTTTGTCACAGCCAGGCACGGCAATGCAGGCATCAAAGGAATGACCGAGGATGAAGGACTCGATGGAATCGGCGATGATCTCCCTGGAAACCAAAGAATAGCGCATTCCCAGAGTTCCCATGGACGTGCCGTCGGAAATACCAATGGTATTAAAAACCAAACCGGTCAGATCATATTCCTGGGAGGATTGCTTGATCAGACCGGCGAAGTCATTGAGGTGCATATTGCAGGGGTTACTTTCATAGCCACAACTCGCTATCCCTACAAAAGGCTGTTTCATCTTTTTGTCGCTCAAGCCAGTGGCATAAAGCATGGCTTTGCCCGCCGGATGTTCGTCGTTGTCGCTTATTTCCCAACTGTATTTCTTAAGATTGCTTAGGGTCATATTTATGCTAAATAAAAAAGTGCCTCAGGTCGGTGAGGCACTTTAGATTTTTATATACTGGATTATAATGGTCTAGTGCCTCACTTCGAAAATCCGACGAGAATAATAAAGCTTAGGAGGACGACCAGAGGTAAAGACATATCGCGGTTTGAGGTTTGATGCTTCGGTTGCGAATCACACGACAATATTAAAACCCAATCTTGAGACTTACAATATTTAATTCTTCGCAATTCGTTCTTCACAAATTTTAATATTAGGAAAAAATATTTTTTATGAAATATTATATTGATTTTATCCGATATTCAAAATCAATTTTTGAAAAATCGCGTAAAAAAAGAGATTTGTCGAAATTTTGTATCGATTTCGAGAATATTCAAATTTTTCGAAAATTTATTCTCTTTTATTTAAGAAAAAAAATGATACACTGATAAATACCTAAAATTTATCGGAAAGATTAGGGAATTTTCAAAGAGGAAACAAGAATTCTTTCTGAATCTTATTCGATTATTTTTGTCCAAACATCTTTTCCATGATCAGCTTTCCCAATGCAAAAATCAACCTGGGCCTCCATATCACAGCGAAACGCAAAGACGTATACCATGACATCGAAACCTGCATGGTCCCAATTCCTCTGTTCGACGCGCTGGAGATGATCATTGATAAGAAGTCCGCCTGGACTTCGACAGGCCAACCCATACCCGGAGCCCCCAAAGACAATCTGATCCTCAAAGCGGAAAAACTCCTCAAAAAGGACTTTCCGGGGCTGCCAAATTTGAATATGCATCTACATAAGAACATCCCTATGGGCGCTGGATTGGGTGGAGGATCGGCTGACGGTGCATTTGCGCTCAAGCTGATGAACAATCTTTTCGATTTACATCTGGATGATTTTTTCCTGGAAGAATACGCTGCCCAACTTGGAAGCGACTGCCCCTTTTTCATCGAAAACAGACCAAAAATCGCTCGTGGCCGTGGGGAAATACTCTCGGAGATAAATTTATCCTTACAAGGAATCCACCTAGTGCTCATCAATCCCGGAATCCATGTCGGCACCAAAGAAGCATACGCAGGAGTCAGTCCCAAAGCGCCAAAAGTAAAACTCGAAGAAGTGCTCGCAGACCGATCCCGCTGGAAAAATGAGCTCGTCAACGACTTTGAGCCAAGTGTATTTGCTGCTTACCCTGAGATCGGCGAAATCAAGAAAAGAATGTATGAAGCTGGCGCCTTCTATGCGGCCATGTCGGGTTCGGGCTCATCGGTATTCGGACTGTTTGATGAAAAACCCGAGAATACGTTTTGGCCAGAAAAACATTTTGTATTTGAATCAGCCTTATAATTCAATTGATTGTCCTCGCGGCCTTTCTCCTCTTATTCCAAAAATTCAGCAAAGGATAGAGGAGCACCGATACCAGGATGATCAGGGTGCCCAGGTAAAATTGCGGGGTCATTTTTTCGCTCTCTCCAAAAATCAACACCGCCAAAACTATCCCGTACACCGGCTCGAGATTCACGGTCAAGTTGATAGTGAAAACCGAAAGCCTTTTCATCAGCTCTACTGAAACCGAAAAAGCATAAACGGTACAAACTCCTCCCAAAATCAACAACCACAACCAATCCGACCCTTTCCAACCCAATTGCAAGGGCTGTCCCTCAGTGAGAAAAGCAGCGTACACAGGCATAAAAGCGAAAGCAAATACACAGGCTGCAGCCATCTCATAAAAGGTAATCTGGTAAGGACTGTGCTTTCGCGTCAACCGACCATTCAACACGGAAAACAAGGCTCCCAAGAACGCAGAAACCAAAGCCATGGCAAGACCAATCCAATACCCGCTTTCAAATTGGAAAATCACCAACAATCCCGAAATCACCAGCAATCCCAAAGCAACTTCATACCATTTGATCTTCGTTCTGTTGACAAAAGGATCCACAAATGCCGTCCAAAGCGAGGTGGTGGCCATACCCGCCAAGCAAACGGACGCGGTGGACAGCTTAGCAGACCAAAAAAAGAAAATCCAATGCAGCGAAATCAAGACGCCAACCCCGGTGATCTTGAGCATGGCAGGCCAAGAGACGAGAAGTGGCTTTTTTCTAAAAAAACAGACTGCAACCATACCCACAGCCGCGATCAGGGTTCGATAGAAAACCAATTCCAAGGAAGGCAGGCTGATGAGAAGTCCCAGGATAGCCGTAAAACCCCAGATCAACACGATGAAATGGAGCATGAAATAGTCTCGAATCGTCGCCTTTCCGACCATCTATCTAGGGACGGTTTTGTAGAGCACCAGGCCGGTAAGCGCAAAAAGGATGTTCGGCAGCCAGACGGCGAGAATAGGATATTGGGTGCCGTTTTCAGCAAAAGTCCTGGAAAGGATGAAAAGCAGAATGTATACAAAAGCCAGCAAGAATCCCATGGCAATCTGGAAACCTGAGCCGCCCCGTGTCTTTCTGGCTGACATGATCACTCCGATAAAAGTCAGAATCAATGCTGCAAAAGGCGACATCAGACGCACGTAGCGCTCTATTCTATAAAAATTCACGTTGTCGGCGCCTCGCTCTTCCAGCACCTTGATCTGCCTACTTAGTTCGGGGAGTTTCAAGGTTTCATGATGATTCTCCGGAAGGTTGAAATCCTCCGGAGAAATAGACAAAACCGTGTCGAGTTCTTTTCCGACGGTGTAATCTTCCCCTCTCTCTTGAAGTTTTCGAAGTTTCCAGTTTTCCAGCCTCCAGACATTCTTAGCGGTATCCCACTGGATTCTATCCGCAGAAAGCTTTGCCAACAACTCCCCGTCCTTGATCTCTTCAAGGGTAAAATAGTAGCCCGTATTATTGGCCTTAAAATATCGTGTCAAAAATGCGTAGGAATCTGGACCTACTTTGATATGGATATTTGGATCGGACGAAGCCCTGCCTTTGTCCAAATAGGCAATCTTAAACCGGGAAACCCCCGCCGTGGCACCAGGCAGAATCCACCCGTTCATCAAAAAGCTGACCGCCCCGATCATCGCCGCCCCCAGTAGAAACGGACGAAGCATACGCACAAAACTGACTCCAGAGCTCAGAATCGCCACGATCTCGGTTCTCCCGGCCATCTTGGATGTGATAAAGATGACTGCGATAAAAACCGTGATTGGAGTGAGCAGGTTATTGAGGTAGAGGCCATAATTGCCCATGTACCTCAATATCTCTCCCGCTGGCACCGAGTTGCGGATATAGGTGTCATTCTTTTCCGTGAAGTCTAAAACTAGAACAATCAGGATCAGCATAACGACCACAAAGAAGTAGGTCTTCAGAAATTCCTTGATGATCAGCTTGTCAAGAATCTTCATGCTTATAGCCTAGTGCTTACTTTTTTTACCATCTGATCCTTCCAAACGGCAAAATCGCCAGCAAGGATATGCTCCCTCGCCTGGCCTACGAGCCAAAGGTAAAAGCTCAAGTTGTGTATACTGGCAATCTGGGCAGCCAAAATCTCCTTAGAAACCGTCAGGTGCCTGAGGTACGCTTTGCTGTAAAAGGTGCTCGCATAGTTGCCTATTGCAGGGTCTATGGAACTGAAGTCGTCCTTCCACTTTTCATTTCGGATATTGATAATCCCCTCGGAGGTGAACAGCATCCCGTTGCGGGCGTTCCGGGTAGGCATCACGCAGTCAAACATGTCCACGCCCAGCGCGATGCATTCGAGTATATTGGCGGGGGTGCCTACTCCCATCAGGTAGCGAGGCTTGTCAGCAGGCAAAATATCCGTCACCAACTCGGTCATTTCGTACATCATCTCTGCGGGCTCCCCTACCGAAAGCCCACCGATTGCATTGCCTTCTCGACCTCTTGAGGCGATGAATTCCGCACTCTGCTTTCGCAGATCCTTGTATACCGAGCCTTGGACGATGGGAAAAAGCGTCTGGCTATACCCGTATTTCCCCTCAGTCGCATCAAAACGCTGGATACATCGATCCAGCCAGCGATGCGTCATCTCCATAGACTTTCGCGCGTAGCCATATTCGCAAGGGTAAGGCGTACACTCGTCAAAAGCCATAATTATATCCGCTCCAATAGTTCTTTGGATATCCATCACTCCCTCTGGGGAAAAGATATGCTTCGAGCCATCGATATGCGATTTGAAGGTGACCCCTTCTTCGTTGATTTTGCGTGTGCCGGCAAGGGAAAAAACCTGGTAACCTCCAGAGTCGGTCAGAATCGGGCGATCCCAGCCGTTAAATCCATGAAGTCCGCCAGCCTTCTCCAAGATATCCAAGCCAGGGCGGAGGTAAAGATGGTACGTGTTGCCGAGGATAATTTGTGCCTGAATATCCTCCTTCAGCTCACGCTGGTGCACAGCCTTGACCGTGCCAGCAGTGCCAACAGGCATGAAAATCGGCGTTTGGATCGTTCCGTGATCGGTGGTAAGCGTGCCTACTCGGGCTTTGGTTTGGATATCTTTTTGTATTGGCGTAAACTTCATGCTGCGATCAGAGCCTGTAGAAATACCCTACAAAATGCCCCTTTTTGCTCGCAAAAATATCCACTTATTCTTAAATGACTTGCTGAAATTGATTTTATATTTGCCCAGCAAAATCGACCTATGGGCCTATTTTTACTCTGGTTTTTCTTTGGCATCGGCGTTATCATTCAGGCAGTTTATCTCTTGGTGATCTTCGGACGGACAGCCTGGTTCAAATCACCTTCCAAGTCTTCGAACAACCAGATCCCTGAGGAGGGCGTGACTGTCCTTGTCGCTGCCCACAATGAGTACCACAACCTCAAAACCCTCATCCCCAAGCTCTTTGAACAGGATTATCCCAAATTTGACGTAATGATCGTCAACGATCGTAGCACTGACCGGACCAAACGTCTGCTCGAGGAATTGATGATAAAGTATCCCAAGCTCCGCTCAGTCACGATCAAATACACGCCCAAACATGTTACCGCGAAAAAGTTTGCGCTCACACTCGGTATCAAAGTGGCCAAAAATGACGTCATCCTATTGACCGACGCAGACTGTATGCCGAGCAGCGAACAATGGATACGAAAGATGACCGCCCCGATACGTGAAGAAGGCAAGACTTTTTCCCTTGGATTTTCCGGCTACGAGGTCAAGGCCGGATTGCTAAACCGTTGGATTCAGTTTGAAACCATACTTACGGCACTGTTTTATTTTTCCTTTGGGCTTTGGAATGCTCCGTTCATGGGAATCGGCAGAAACTTGTCTTACCGAAAAAGCTTCTTTATGGAGGCGAAAGGTTTTAGGTGGCTCTGGCATATCGAAGGCGGGGACGACGACCTCTTTGTCAACCAATATGCTACCGGCAAAAACACTTCCCTGGTCATAGATCCGGAGGCGAATACGACTTCGATTCCCAAGGAAACCTGGAAGGACTATCTGCTCCAGAAAAAGCGTCACCTCCATGCGGGCAAATATTACCGCAGCGAAGACAAGCGAAAGATTGGACTATTCCCCCTTTCCCATGGACTTTTTTGGGTTGGCGGCATAGGTTTGTTGTTTTATTTTGGATTCGGCCAGCAATGGGAACAATTTTCGATCGTTTTAGGTATTATTTTACTACGATCGTTTTTGGTTGTGAGGATTTTCAACTCCGCTTCCAAAAAAGTTCAGGGATCCACCGCTCCAATGAATGTCCTGGTCAATGACTTTATGTACTTGGCCTACTTCTGGGTTTTGGGATCAGTATCTTATCAGGCAAAAGACATCCAATGGAAATAAATGAACGCGGTTTTTCGAATAAGGCACTCGAGGATTTTGATCTCATCGATAGAGCCGTCATGGAAAAAGACCAGCAGGCCTACGCTACCCTGATGAAGCGGTACAAAAAGGCCGTTTATTTCATGATCCTAAAGATGATCCGCGACGCCGACGATGCGGAGGACCTGACCATGGAAGCTTTTGCAAAGGCCTTTAGAAATCTCCAGCGATTCAAGAAAGACTACACCTTCAGTACTTGGTTGTTCCGGATTGCCACCAATAATACCATCGACTTTATCCGGAAAAAAAAGCTCAAGACCATGAGCTTGAACAACACCATGTCGGATGACAGCGGCAACTCGGTCAATATCGACGTGGAAGACGACGATAACAATCCCCAAGACGAATTTATCAAGTCCCAACGGATCGAGATGGTGCGGATTTTCGTGGACAAGCTCCCGGCAAAATACCGGAAGTTGGTGCAATTGCGCTACTTCGATGAACTTTCCTATGAGGAAATAGCCCAGGAATTGGACAAGCCGCTGGGCACGGTCAAAGCCCAGCTTCACCGCTCTCGGGAATTGCTCTACGAAATTGCCGCTGGCAAAGAAAAACACATCTGATGAACCCAGGCACCCAGCTGATTCTCTCCTACTTTCCTGATCTAAGCGAAAAGCAGATCGAGCAGTTTGACCGCTTGCAGGAGCTCTACGAAGACTGGAACTCCAAGATCAATGTGATCAGCCGTAAGGACATGGAGCAGTTTTATGTCCACCATGTCCTACATTCTTTGGGCATTGCCAAAGTGATGCGTTTCCAGCCAGGCACCAAAGTGCTGGACATAGGCACTGGCGGTGGTTTCCCGGGGATCCCCTTGGCGATTCTTTTTCCAGACACCCACTTTCATCTTGTCGACTCTATTGGCAAGAAAATCAGCGTGGTGAAGGAAGTTGCCAAATCATTGAAGCTCAGCAATATCGAGGCACAGCAAGCTAGGGCAGAGACTTTGGTAAGGAAGTACGACTTCGTGGTCAGCAGAGCAGTGACTCGCATGATCAATTTCTACCCTTGGGTCAAAGGCAAGATCAAGCGCGAGGACATCAACGAATTCCAAAACGGTATCCTGTATCTCAAAGGCGGGGATGTGGATGAGGAAATGGAGGAGCTGGACAAGTCCTATGTCACTTACCATTTGGAAGATTACTTCAAGGAGATTTTTTTTGAGACCAAAAAGGTCGTCTACATGCCTTGGGAGGATAAACGTTAAAAGTTATTTTTTGAAATCCAGTAACATAGGAAAATGCCTAGTATAGCAATAGGCTACGACTCCGCCCATGCAATGCTAGGTTTTGTGGCTTGGATTGATATCACCTATTGGCATTTTTGAGGTTAGAACATCAGCTGGCTTCCCTTTTTGTAGCTATTTGGGAAAATGATTTTTCCAAAGTTCACCTTTCGAAACGCAGCATTTACCCCATTTAGATTTGGTCTATTTCCCTGGTTCAACCACCCGAATTATCTTACTAACAATATTTAACAAAATAGTTACGCTATTTTTAATAAATAATTAATAATATGCCAGTGTTAAAACGTTTATCAGAGTAATCGTTTGGTGATTACCGACACTTCGATCTTGAGCTGTCATCCTATGCGAAGATGCACCGGTAATAATTTTTGAAATGAGTCTAGTTTTAGTCATGTATTTTATAGTTGAAAAAAAATAACACTGAAAAAAATGAAATTTTTCCTTTCATTCCTTCTTTTGGCTGCCGTCACTTTTGCTTCGCAAGCCCAATCCAAACTTACCATTCGGGGAATAGTGAAAGACACCACCAACGTCCCGCTTGACTACACCTCTGTACTTCTCCTTAGTCCAAAAGATTCTGCCTTGGTGGCCTACACTTTGACTAATAAAGCAGGAGAATACCAATTCAAGAACGTAGACCGGCAACCACTGCTCATCAAAGCCACCTACATGGGCTACCTCCCCTTCCAAAAGGAACTGGTTCTACCCGAAACAGATATTTTGGAGGTGGACGAGATTCAGTTGAAGCCCATCCTTCAGGAACTTTATGAAGTGGTGGTAAAAGCTGCCAAAGCACCTTTGATGATGCGTGGCGATACCCTGGAATACGATGCAAGCAAATTCAAAGTACCGCCTGGAGCGACTCTGGAAGATTTACTGCGCAAGCTACCCGGAATGCAGATTGATGCGAATGGAAATATCATCGCCCAAGGAGAGCAAGTGCAGAAGGTAACAGTGGATGGGAGGCGTTTTTTCGGAGGGAATACCAAAATGGCCACGCAAAACCTGAATGCCGAATCGATAAGCAAGCTTCAGCTATTTGATGACAAGTCGGAACAGTCCAAACTCACCGGTGTGGAAGATGGCGTGAAGGAAAAAACCCTGAATGTAGAGCTTAAGGAAGAAGCGAAAAAAGGAGGTTTTGGTAAAGTCTCAGCTGCCGGAGGGACCGATGAAAGGTGGACCGCAAATGCCTCATTCAACAAGTTTGATAAAGTAAACCAGTTTTCAGTCATCGGCTATGGCAACAATGTGAACCAATCCGGCCTGAGCTGGGATGACTTGCAAGAGTTTAGGGGCAGCAGTGCTTTCCAATTTGGTGATACTGGAGATTTCGGTTTTAGTGGAGGCGGAGGCAATTACATTGTTTTTTCAGGAGGGGACAATGAGGAATCCTTCGAAATTCCCTTCAATAATCTCAACTCAGGCTATTCCAACAATCAGGCTGTTGGCATCAATTACAACTACCTGAAAGACAAAAAGGACTTCAGCAGCAACTATTTCTATAGCCGAAGTGACCAAATCCTGGAGAGCGTCAATAGCAGAACCAACTTTCTACAGGACAATACCTCCTTCACCTCCACTGACCAAAGTAGACAAAACAATATGGCAGGTCACCATCGGGTAAATCTTCGGTTTCAAAATGAACTCGACAGCGCAAACACTATCACCCTAACCGCGAAGGGACGCTTAAGTACGCTCAATACCATCTTGTTCAGCCATCAGGAGCTGATACGCAGCACCATGGAACAAAGCCAAATGGATCGGGACAACCAATCTGACAAATGGTCGGGAGCTTTTCAAGGCACAGCAATCTATCGACATAAATTCAAAAAAAATGGGCGGAATTTTGCTGCCAGCATCAGTGACACCTATAGTAAGGCAGACCAGGATGGCACCCAAAAAGCCGTAGTGGACCACCTGAACTCGACAGATCCGAATACTTACTTCCAAAGCTTGGATCAAGTCATACAGGCATTGAATGGTTCGAACCTGATCAAATCAAGCCTACTCTATGTCGAACCCATCAAGAAGATATTCTTTTGGGAGACTTTCTACAATTTCAGCCAATCTACGAGCGAAACAAACCGACAAGTGTACGATGTGGAGACGAGTGACACGAGAGAGCTAAATCCTGAGCTCAGCCGGTTTTTTGACAACAAAATTACCTATAACAGGATTGGTTCCAGTATCAGATATGCGAATAAGGGCTCTAACCTCAGCGTGGGAATAGCCGCATCCAACTATCGGCTGAACGGGGAGTTTTCAGTGGTAGAAGGCAGTGAGATCCTGGGCAGAGTGGACAAGAGCTACCTCAATTTCACCCCCAACGTATCCTATTGGAAAACCATGAAGGGCAACAAGCGGATCAACGCAAGCTATGCCATGGGGGTGACTCCGCCAATTATTGCAGACCTACAGCCATTCAAGGACATTTCCAATCCGCTCTATATCCGGGAAGGAAATCCAGATCTGGAACCCGAAGTATCCCATTCTTTCAACACCGGATACAACATGTATGATCCGGCTACTTTTATAAATTTCCGGTTCTCATTCAATGCTACGTTCTATCAAAATCAGGTCGTACAAAACCAGACTATAAATCCGGAAACCCTTGTCACTACCTACAAATCTGGAAATGCTTCCGGAGGACAGCGCTTTTACCCCTATGTAGGCTTTGGCTTTCCCATCGTAAAGACCAAGGCAAACGCATACCTATATGCAAATCCATCCTACACCAAAAGCCTCTCCCTAATCAATTCCATCGAAACGGAGACACATACCTACAGCCATAACTTTGGGGCAAACTTTGACCTGACACCTTTGGAATGGCTCGGTCTCTATGCCGGGTCGTCCTTCCGCCTGAGCAAAACCGACTACGAGCAAAACCCTTCCCAAAACCAGGATATCGTAAACTGGAGCGCTTACAGCAATGCAAACATCAAACTCCCCAAGGACTTCTACCTGGACGTGAAATTCAACTACAATCGGTACAAAAACGAAAGCTTTGGATTTGACCAGAAAGTACCAATTCTCAATGCATCCTTCTACAAACTACTCGGTGAGGCAAAAAAATGGGAAGTCAGACTTTCGGCCAATGATATCTTCAATAAAAACCAAACGATCAGTCAGTATGCAGGACAAAACTACGTATCCACGGGAAGAATCGAGACTTTGGCTAGATATTTCCTACTCGGATTGACCTACAACATGCGAGGAATAGAAGTCAAAGCCAGAAGATAACTTTAACTAGTGTTATGCTAACTCCTAAATGTCATTTCGACTTCGTAACTCCCGTTACTCAGGTGCTTAAGGTGACCCCGTATTGTCAGGTCGAGCGGAGTCGAGGCCTTCTTGATACGAATAACACTTAACGCAACACTAGCCATCAACCTTTACAACCATGAAATCAATTCTTAAGACCATTGCGCTGATATTGCTTACTACGGGACTCAGAGCCCAAAATATAGTGGGTGAGGTAGAATACCGTTACAAAATTTTCTATGACAAAATCTACGCAAGCATGCCCCACCTTACCGAGCAGGAACGGGATAGAATCCTACTTTCCTGGGGTAATCCTGAGGGCTACAGCACCCGGATGAAGCTCCAGTTTTGGCCAGAAAAAAGTCTTTACACTTTCGGTGCCCCCTATCAGGTCCAAAGCTATTCCTGGCAAGTAGAAGACTACTTCATTGAAAACAATCTGGAAGAGCAAACCTATCTGAAGTACATGGATCAAATGGGCAAAACTTACATTGTCCGTGACAGCCTAAATGCTCCAAAATGGAGAGTAATGAACGAAATAAGGGATATTCTCGGACACATGTGCATGAAAGCCGTGGCTGAAGACAGCATCAAAGGCCAAAAGATCACGGCTTGGTTTGCCTCAGATATACCGGTTCCGGTAGGCCCAGAAGAGCAATTTGGACTACCGGGCTTGATTTTAGCCTATGACATCAACGACGGAATGCTGATCGTTGAAGCCGAGAAAATCACATTTGGCGAGCCGGAAGAAATCATCACCCTGCCAAAAAAACTGAAAGGAAGGGAAGTATCGGGCACTCAGTATCAGGACCTGGTCCAGGATTTTATCCAGACCTCCATCGACAGCAAGCGAGCTTGGATGTGGGAATTGAGATATTGAGGGGGTAGAAACGAGTAGTAAGTAATTTCTCTTTTCTCCGACAATTACCCCCGCTCGCTTGGCGGCTTTCGCAGATTAGCCCTAATTTGAAGCCCCATTCCCCAAAGCTATGTATATCGTATTTGATACCGAGACCACCGGTTTACCCCGGGACTACAATGCCCCCATGTCCGATGTGGATAACTGGCCCAGGCTGGTTCAGCTCGCCTGGCAGCTCCACGACGCGAAGGGTAAACTACTCTCCAATCACAATTACATCATCCGGCCGGAGGGTTTTACCATCCCCTACAATGCAGAAAAGGTCCATGGAATCTCCACCAAAAGGGCTTTGGCCGAAGGCCATGATCTGAAGGAAATCCTCCAGATCTTCCGTGAGGATGTTGTACAAGCCAAATATTTGGTCGGACACAACATTGGCTTTGACATCAATGTTGTCGGTTCTGAATACCTGAGATCCGACTTGGTCATGCCTTTGGGCGATAAAAATGAGCTCGACACCAAAGACATCTCCACAGAGTTTTGCGCAATTCCCGGAGGAAAAGGTGGAAAATTCAAATGGCCAACCCTGACCGAATTGCACCAAAAGCTCTTTGGCAAAGGTTTCGGTGACGCCCACGATGCAGCCTATGACGTGGATGCGACAGCGCGATGCTTTTTTGGCCTGATCACCCAAGGCGTCCAAATGCCAGAGGGCGGGATTTTGTTAGAAGAGGTGATCTACGAAGCTCCAAAACTTGCCGAGGCGAACTTTGCGCAAGTCAAAGATGATACCAAAGCGGCTGCAAAGGACATCTTAAAACAGGCTGGCAAGGCTGACATCTCCGATCTCGCCGACGTGCCCTTCACCCACTTACACGTCCACAGCCAATATTCGGTCCTACAGGCGACTTCCGAAATTCCGGCGATGGTATCCCGCGCCAAAGATCTTGGAATGAAAGCAATCGCCATGACCGATCATGGAAACATGATGGGGGCTTTTCACTTCGTAAAAGAAGCGATGGGAAAAGAGCTCAAACCCATTTTGGGCTGCGAGTTTAACCTTAACCGAGACAGAAAAAACAAATCCAACAAGGATGACGGCTATCAGACCGTTTTGATCGCCAAAAACAAAGCAGGCTACCACAACCTCGCCAAACTAGCCTCCTACGCCAATATCGAGGGATTCTACTACGTACCGAGAATTGATAAGGAGCTGCTGGTACAGTACAAAGGCGACCTGATCGCCACCACCGGCGGACTGTGGGGGGAAATCCCTTACTTGATCCTCAACGTGGGCGAGACTCAGGCAGAGGAGGCTTTCGTCTGGTGGAAAGAGCAATTTGGAGAGGACTTCTACGTGGAACTCAATCGACACGGTATCCCGGAAGAGGAAAAGGTAAACGAGGTTTTACTCGACTTTGCCGCCAAGTACGGAGTCAAATACTTCGCTGCCAACAACACCTACTACAACGACAAGCCCGATGCCAAGGCCCACGATATCCTACTTTGCGTGAAAGATGGGGAACTGGTCGAAAAACCAAAAAAATACATTGGCAAGCGAGGGCGGGAATTCCGCTATGGCTTTCCAAATGACGAGTTTTACATCAAATCTCCCGAGGAGATGAAAAAGCTCTTTGCCGATCTGCCAGAAGCCATCCAATGTACCCAGGAGATTGTGGACAAGATAGAGGCCTACAAGCTGGCTAGAGAAGTGTTACTTCCAAAATTTGACATCCCGGAAGAATTCAAAGATCCCGAGGACGAAATAGACGGAGGCAAGCGTGGGGAAAATGCCTACCTGCGATACCTCACTTTTGAAGGAGCAAAAAAACGCTACCCAGAAATCACACCCGAAATCCAGGAAAGACTCGACTTCGAATTAAAAACAATCGAGAAAACAGGGTATCCGGGTTACTTCTTGATCGTTCAGGATTTCACACGAGCAGCGCGGGATATGGGCGTATCGGTTGGCCCAGGCCGGGGATCTGCTGCGGGATCAGCGGTTGCCTATTGCACCGGAATCACCAATGTGGATCCGGTGGCATATGACCTACTCTTTGAGAGATTTCTCAATCCTGACCGAGTATCCCTCCCCGATATTGATATTGACTTTGATGACGAGGGTCGACAGAGTGTAATCGACTACGTGATTAATAAATACGGCTCCAACCAAGTGGCTCAAATCATCACCTACGGTACCATGGCTGCCAAATCAGCGATTCGCGATACTGCAAGGGTTTTGAACCTACCTCTAGCGGATGCCGGAAAGCTCGCCAACCTTGTGCCTGACATCAAGCTTAAGGCGCTTTTTTCGCTAGCTAAAAACCGGCCTGCATTGCTGGAAAAACTTAAAGGTCAAGGTGAGTTGCTTGCCAAAGCGGAAGAACTTATACGCATTGCCGCTGGTAACGATGAAATGGCAAGGACCATCAATCAGGCCTCGGTACTTGAAGGATCCGTACGGAATACCGGTATACACGCCTGCGGGGTGATCATCACGCCGAGCGATATCACCAACTTCGTTCCGGTAGCCTTGGCCAAAGACTCTGACATGGTGTGCACCCAGTTTGACAACTCCGTGGTAGAATCTGCAGGCCTGCTTAAGATGGACTTTTTGGGTTTGAAAACGCTCACCCTGATCAAGGACGCCATCAAGATCGTAAAAGAGCGACACGGAATTCAGCTGGATGCGGATGAGTTTCCGATAGACGATGTAGGAACCTACGAACTTTTCCAAAGAGGCGAAACAGTCGGAATCTTCCAATACGAATCCGCTGGTATGCAGAAGTACATGCGCGAACTGAAGCCAACCGTTTTTGCTGACTTGATCGCCATGAACGCTCTGTACCGACCGGGACCTTTGGAATACATCCCTTCCTTTATCCGAAGAAAGCACGGCCAAGAACCCATCACCTACGACTTGGACGACATGCAGGAGTATCTCGAGGAAACCTATGGGATCACCGTCTACCAGGAACAAGTGATGCTTTTGTCCCAAAAACTGGCTGGCTTTACCAAAGGTGAGGCTGACGTCTTGAGAAAGGCGATGGGTAAAAAGCAGAAGGACGTCTTGGACAAAATGAAGCCCAAATTCGTCGAACAGGCTTCTGCAAAAGGCCATGATGCCAAAAGGCTGGAAAAGATCTGGAAAGACTGGGAAGCCTTTGCGTCTTACGCATTCAACAAATCCCACTCGACCTGCTACGCGTGGATTGCCTATCAGACGGCCTATCTCAAAGCGCACTACCCGGCGGAATACATGGCTTCGGTACTGAGTAACAACATGAATGACATCACCCAAGTGACCTTTTTCATGGAAGAGTGCAAGCGTATGGGAATCAAGGTGGCTGGACCAGACGTGAATGAATCCAAGAGTGGGTTTACGGTAAATAAAGCCGGAGAAATCCGATTTGGATTGGCCGCGATTAAAGGCGCAGGTTCCGCAGCTGTTGAGGAAATAATCAAGGAAAGGGAAAAAAATGGTCCTTTCAAAAATATCTTCGACTTTGCGAAGCGCGTCAATTCAAGGGCTCTGAACAAAAAGACTATGGAAGCCCTTGCGATGGCTGGGGCGTTTGACTGCTTCAAAGAACACCATCGCCGACAATACCTCGAAGCGGCAGATGGCGACATCACCTTGATCGAAAAAGCCACCAAATACGCCCAAAAGGTCCAACAAGAGGAAGACAGTGCCCAAGTAAGCCTCTTCGGTGGAGGTGGTGGAAATATGGAAATCCCACTACCATCGGTATCGCCGATGGAGCCCTTTTCGCAAATCCAACAGCTCAATATCGAAAAGGAAGTCGTCGGGCTGTTCATCTCAGGTCACCCACTGGATGAATTTAAGCTCGAGATCGAGGCCTTCACCAATACGGCTTTGCCCGCTTTGGCTGATATCGAAAGCCTGAAAGGAAAGAATGAACTGAAATTGGCCGGATCGGTCAGCAGCTTTGCCCATCGAACCACCAAGACAGGAAAACCCTTTGGGACGCTGACACTTGAAGACTACCAAGGTTCATTTACCTTCTTTCTTTTTGGTGACGACTACGTACGCTTCAAAGAATATTTCATGACGGGGTGGTTTCTCTTCGTCTCTGGAGCGGTCGCGCAGAAAAAGTGGGGAGGGGACAACGAACTGGAATTTAAGATCAACAGCATCATGCTGCTCAGTGGAGTGCGTGGCAAGATGGTCAAAGGACTGCGGATCAACATCGATCTCGACAACCTGACCCTAGACCTGATGGAAAAGCTCGAAACGATCACCACCAAATACAAGGGAGACGCCAAGCTCTACATCGATGTGATTGACCGAAAGGAAAACATTGCTTTGGAGCTGTTTTCGAAGCGCTTTACCATAGATCCAAGTGCGGACATGATACGTGCGCTGAGGGAAATCCCGGAAGTGGTCTACAAGGTAATATAGCGAAAATGGCCCCAGTGTCAGCGACTTGTCTATGGGCGATAGATATTTTTTTACCGCTCATCGGAACTTATCGCCAACTGATCCGCTTTTGCTGATATATTTGAAAATTGGACATCAATTAACTCATTAATACAATGGCAAAAGCAATAGAAATCACTGATGCAAACTTTGAGGAAGTCATCGCAGGAGACCAGCCAGTCTTGGTAGACTTCTGGGCAGAATGGTGCGGACCATGTAAGATGATCGGTCCCGTGGTGGAGCAGTTGGCATCAGAATATGATGGAAAAGCCGTTATCGGCAAGGTGGACGTAGATTCCAACCCATCTGTAGCACAAGCTTTCGGTATCAGATCCATCCCTACCCTGCTCTTCTTCAAAGGCGGACAGATCGTGGACAAGCAAGTCGGAGCGGTACCCAAGGCAGTACTTGCCCAAAAATTGGACGCACAACTCTAATTCTTAATTACACATAGAGCCAAAAGCCGTGAAGATCTCTTTGCGGCTTTTTTTTATCTTCACTCCCGAAATGGCCGAGCAACTGATCAGCTTAGAGGAATTTTGGAGCCTGCGGGAAAGATATCCAGTGCTCGACGCACGCAGTGAAAGCGAGTTTGCACAAAGCCATATCCCCTCAGCGCAAAACCTTCCTATCCTGAACGACTCCGAAAGGAAAATCGTCGGCACGCTCTACAAAGAGAAAGGATCCGAAGTGGCGACCATGAAGGGATTTGAATTGGTAGGACCTAGATTTCATGAAATCCAGAAAACTGCCAAACGAATTTTCCCAGACGGAGAAATAATCCTTTACTGTTGGAGAGGTGGAATGAGGAGTCAAATTCTTTCCTGGCTTTTGGGCATGGTGGGATTCAAAGTCTACCGGCTTAAAGGGGGATATAAAACGTACCGAACCTATACTTTTGACGAAGTCAGGAAAACCCGAAAAATGATCGTATTGGGGGGTAAGACCGGGGTCGCCAAGACGCTTCTCCTTCAAAAACTGATGGAAAACGGCGAACAGATCCTCGATTTGGAGGCTCTCGCCAATCACAAAGGATCTTCATTCGGATCCATCGGACTCCCCCCACAGCCTTCAGTCGAGCAGTTTGAAAATCTGATGGCCGAAAACCTTCGCCTCTGTGACACTTCTATCCCCGTCTGGATCGAAAACGAAAGCCGGAAGATCGGCCGGATCATCCTTCCCGATCAGTTTTATTTGTTATTGCTGAAAAGCCCACTCATCGACATACGAAAATCTCTGGATGAGCGGGTCGCTCATATTACTCAAGACTACGCGCTACTCCCCAAAGAAGACCTGATCGCGGCTGTCATCAGACTCAAAAAACGCCTTGGGGGCCTCAGAACCCAAGAGGCCATCGCCGAAATCCAAGCAGGAAACCATTCCGCATGGATTTCAAATCTTCTTATCTACTACGACAAGGCTTATGAATTTGACCTGGAAAGACATAAAGCCGATAAAATCCACACACTCGACTTAGAAGGGAAAAGTATAGCTGTGCAAGTCGACATCCTCTTGAAAACAAAAGACCAAATCCATGCAAAATCCCACCACGAGACTCACAGAATGGAGTGAAGGCTCCGGCTGCGGCTGCAAGATCGCCCCGGCCGTGCTAGACCAGATACTGGGCGCAAGCGGATCTTTCTCCCAGACTGACCCAAAGCTCCTTGTAGGAAACTCGCACAAAGATGATGCAGCCGTATACCAAGTCTCAGCCGATTTGGCAGTGATCAATACGGTGGACTTTTTCACGCCTATCGTCGACGATCCATATGACTTCGGAATGATCGCCGCCGCCAACGCCATCTCGGATGTATATGCGATGGGAGGAAAACCCGCTTTTGCGAACGCTATCCTAAGCTGGCCCGTGGAGAAAATAGCACCAGAACTAGCCGCGAAGGTGCTCGAAGGGGCCAAGAAAATCTGCCAACGGGCTGGAATAGAATTGGCGGGTGGTCATTCCATCGCTGCAAAAGACCCGATCTTTGGCCTCTCTGTCAGCGGAACCGTCCATCCGCGCAAGATCAAGACCAACCGAGGCGCGAAAGCTGGAGATTTGCTTTTCCTGACCAAACCTCTAGGAATCGGCGTGCTTGCGACCGCTCTCAAACGCCAAAAAATCACGGAAAAGGACTATCTCAACCTAGTAGACACAGCGTGCCGGCTGAATGCTGTGGGGACCGTTTTGGGCAACCACGAGGAAGTCCATGCGATGACTGACGTCACAGGATTTGGCTTACTTGGTCACCTGATAGAGATGGCTGAAGGTGCCAGACTTTCTGCCCAGATCGAAATCTCCAAGCTGCCCCTGATCGAAGGAATACAAGATTACATCAACCAGTTTATCTTCCCAGACAACACCTATCGCAACTGGAACGCCTTCAGTCCCAAAACCAAGGGCGTAACTGGCATGGACTTGGTAATACTCTGCGACCCCCAGACCAGCGGAGGTCTCTTGATTGCTGTGGCGGAGGAAAACAGGGCTTGGTTTGAGGAGGCGACGCGACTCCAAAACCAGGTGGTTTGGGAGATTGGAAAGTTTTTGGACAGAGCGGAAGCCGTCGTCGAAGTGGCCTAGTGCTCCAGCGGCGACACCCCACCCGACACCATAAACTTCATCACGTCGGAGCTCTTCACCCCTTTGAGCGGAGTTACATTCTCCCGCTTGACGAGAAAGACATTTCCGGACACATTGTAGCTATGGGGAAAATAGACCGCGACCATATCCGGCTGCCCGATGACATCAAGATTGTCTTGAGTCAAAAACCCCAGTCTGGACACTGACTCGCTCATTTGGACAATTACCGGTGAACTGAACTTTTTCTTGTCCCCGACAAAGGCGCTCATCAGATCCTTGATGCTCGTGTAGAGCAGATTGACCAAGGGGATCTTAAATACCGCCCGCTCAAACCATTCGAAAAGGGGCTTAGTAAAGAACAGACTTGCCATATACCCGGCAAAGGTGATCAGTCCAATGACCATAAGAATCCCTATGCCGGGAATCGGAACGGGAATCAACCCATCCAAGAAAACAAAGATGGCATAGATCACATAGGCCGTGACAGCCAAAGGTGTCAATACAAGTAGACCTCTTAAAAAGTAGGAAAGGATGCGGTGGTAGGTGAATTTCATAAGGGGAAAGTTTTGGCAATCGGGTCAAAAAAAATGCCCAACCGGACGACTGGGCATTAAAATTAAATATCAGACAAAGTCATCTCAATCCAAGACCTTGATCTTTACACTGCGGTAATAGATCACGCTCTCAGGATCGTGCGCCTGAAGAGCAATCGTACCGGAGCTGAGTTTTTTGTCGCCCAGATTTCCAGCTCTCTTGGTGTCTTCCGCTTCCACATATTCGTTGATCACCTTGCCGTTTACTTTCACGGTAATTTTGCCGTCTTTGACGATGACTTCCTCGGTGTACCACTCGCCATCCTTCACATAGACTTCTTTCACATCTTGGAAAGAGTAGACGCTGCCGGTCTTTCTCCAGTCACCATGGCTTTGGTTTACCTGGATCTCATAGCCGATTCCCGGCCAGCCAGTCTCTTGATATTTGGTATGGATGAAGATGCCCGAGTTGGCTTTGGGCATGGTCTTCACTTCCACTTTCAATTCAAAATTTTTGAAATCATGGTCGCCTATCGGACCGTCGTAGAATGCATGGGCACGGGGACCAGCCACCTTGATCACTCCATCTTCCACCGAAAAAGACGAGGGACTGTCTGTGGTCAGCTTCCAGCCGTCCATATTTTTCCCGTTAAAAAGTTCCACCCATTTGCCCTTTTGGGGAAAAGCAGCGATCGAGATGGAGCAAAGAACAAGCAACAAGAATAGTTTTTTCATGAGTTTTGGGTTATAGGTTACCGAGACCTCAAGATAGAAAGTCTGGATAAAATAGCGTTTACCGTTGGAAACAAAAAAGGCTCCAAAGTGATGCCTTGGAGCCTTTCTGAACTGCTTTTTCCCGCGATTAAAGGTCGATGCCCATGAAGGACATGAAGGCGATCCCCATCAGACCTGTCAACAGCATCGTAATGCCCAAGCCCTTGAGGCCGTTTGGCACGTGTGAATATTTGATTTTTTCCCGAATAGCAGCCAAAAGCACGATGGCCAGCATGAAGCCCAATCCAGAGCCGAAACCGTAAACGGCTGATTCAGCAATGGTGTAGTCTCTCTGGGCCATAAACAGGCCACCACCCAAGATGGCACAGTTTACCGCGATCAAGGGAAGGAAGATGCCCAGCTGTCCGTAAAGTGCAGGGGAAAACTTCTCCACGATCATCTCCACCAGCTGCACGATACCTGCGATGATGGCGATAAACATGATGAATCTAAGGAAGGAAAGATCAATCGATGCCATATCAGCAGAGACCCAGGTCAATGCTCCTTCTTTCAGTACGAACTCGTTCAAAACCCAGTTGAAGGGTACGGTCACACCAAGTACGAACACTACCGCTGCACCCAGGCCTATAGCTGTACTTACCTTCTTGGAGACAGCCAGGAAAGAGCACATTCCCAAGAAGTAGGCGAAAATCATGTTGTCGATAAAGATCGACCGTATACCAAGGCTAATTAATTCCATTTTTCTGTCGATTTATTAATGTTCAACATATCCGGTTTTGGTACGCTGTACCCATACGATCAGTCCCAGAATGATGAATGCCCCTACTGGAGTCACCATCAAACCATTGGTAGCCAGGCTAAAGTCAGGACCAAAAAGACTTGAAACGTAGTCAAACACTGGGATACCAAATACAGACCCAGAGCCCCACAGCTCTCTGAAGAAAGCCACGGTCAGGATAATCCAAGAGTACCCCAGGGCTGAGCCCAATCCATCAAGCATCGAATCGTAGGGTTTGTTGCCCATCGCAAAAGCCTCTAGACGACCCATTACGATACAGTTGGTGATGATCAGACCAATGAATACGGAAAGCTCCTTATACATATCGTAGGCAAAAGCTTTAAGCACCTCACTGACAAGCGTCACCAGCGTCGCTACTACGGCTAGTTGGACGATGATTCGGACACGGGAAGGAATAGTATTTCTCATCATGGAAATCACCACGTTGGCAAGAGCCACAACAAAAGTCACGGAAATCGCCATAACCAAGGTAGGTTGCATCTGCGTGGTCACTGCCAGTGCAGAACAGATGCCCAACACCTGTACGGTGATCGGGTTTTCGTCCACTAGGGGATCAGCAACGATTCTTTTTCTTCGCTTCGAGAGCAGCGCTTCGGCTGGCTTTTTCTCGATCGCTTTTTCTAAAGTTTCAGCACTCATTTTAATTGAATTAGGTGAGTTGAAAATGATTTACAGGCCAGCCACCGCTGTTTGGGACTTCCCTTTGATGTACGCTTCGTAGTGGCTCAGATAGGCCTTCAGCATATTGTTAACCCCGTTTCCGGTGATGGTCGCTCCAGACATCCCGTCCACTTTGTGATCGTCGGTAGAGTAATCTTTGCCTTCGCCTTTCATCATCTCTACGGCCACCAGCTCTCCGGACTCGTCAAAGATCTTCTTGCCTACATATCTTGCCTGCACCTCACCCTCGGTGATTCTGGCGCCAAGGCCAGGAGTCTCACCAGCGTGAGCCAGTGTAATACCCGCGACCGTGTTCATATCCGTCTCCAAAGCGATATAGCCCCAGATGGCATCCCAAAGACCTGCGCCATAAAGCGGCAGGATGTAGGACTTCACCTCGGAAGGATTGCCCTCCGCGTGATAGATAAACACCGGGTAGGATCTCTGGTCAGCTGGCTTCTTGTAGTCTTTGGCAATCTCCACCTTCTCTGCAGTGACGCCACCATCGGTGATTTCCTTGCCGTTGATGTCGACTACAATGGAGGAAATGTTGTTTTCGTAAAACTCATTGACCTGATCAGGGCTCATCGCTCCGATCTCTTCGGCACTGATTACCGCGCCAAGAATCTGTTTCTTCTTGTCCAACGCGATGGCCTTCTGCTGTCTCGGCCCCAATATCTGGGCAGATCCCGAGAGCAAAAGCCCCAGGATGATGGTCAATACAGCGGAATAAACAATTACATAAGTATTAGACTGTTGCACGTTGTAACCTCCTTGTTTTGTTTGCTTTTACTACATAATAATCGATCAGCGGCGCTACTACGTTCATGAACAGAACTGCAAGCATGATTCCCTCTGGATACGCAGGGTTAGTCACTCGGATGATGATCGTGAATACCCCAATCAGGAAACCATAAATCCACTTGCCTGTCTCAGTCTGCGCTGCCGATACCGGGTCTGTTGCCATAAAGACGATACCAAAAGCCAAGCCACCCATCACCCAGTGATACTGTGGAGGAAGAGCCATGTATTCATTTACCGCCAGAAGGTTCATCACCAAGCCCATCAGGTAAGCTCCTGCAAATCCGGAAACGATGATTTTCCAGCTTCCTACTCCGGTTGCGATTAGAATCACCGCCCCTATCAGACACATCAACGTAGACGTCTCACCGATAGAGCCTGGGATCCAACCCATAAACATGTTGGAAAGGCTGTATAGCCCATCGCCGATGACGGAGTTGTGCTGGTTAAGCGCTTCCACAGCATTGGTATTTTGAACTCCCGCATTGTAAACAACCGAAAGTGCGGTCGCTCCAGAGAATCCATCAACAGGTGTTTTGTCTGCCAGGTAAGTCCAAACTTGGTCACCTGAGATATTGGCTGGGTAAGCGAAGTAAAGAAACGCACGGGCGGTCATAGCCACGTTCAGGATATTCATCCCAGTTCCGCCAAACACCTCTTTGCCAATTACCACCGCGAAGATTGTCGCCAGCGCTACCTGCCAAAGTGGAATATGCGGCGGAATCACCAAGGCAATCAGCATACCCGATACTAAGTATCCTTCACTGATGGGGTGATTACGTATTACACAAAAGATAAATTCGGTCAACAAACCTACACCGTAAGTCACGATGAGGATTGGCAATACGGACATTGCTCCAAAGAGCGCCTTGTCTACCCATGTGGCGTCCTCGCCGATGGCCAGAAAGTGCTGCTCGCCTACATTGAGGATGCCAAACAGCAAGGTGGGAATCATGGCGATCACTACAGTGATCATCACCCGCTTCAGGTCAGTTGCATCCTTGATCTGGGCTCCTTTGGCTTTGGTAGTCAAGTCAGGAGCGAAAACGATCGTTCGGTGTCCCTCATAAAGGGTATGAAACTTTTCCCACTTGCCTCCCTTTTCAAAGTTCGGTTTTAGATTGTCGAAGAGTTTTTGTAATGCCTTCATATCTTAACTATACATTAATAATTCAATCCCGTGTCTTACCAACACCTGCAATTCATTTTTTGAAGGATCAACAAATTCGCAAAGGGCTACGTCCTCTTCCACGATTTCATACAGTCCCAGCTCTTCCATCTCGTCGTAGTCCTCGGCGATGATGGCCTTGAACAGATAGGTAGGCAGGATATCCATAGGAAGTACTTTCTCAAATTCCCCGGTCACCACAAAAGCCCGTTCTTCTCCGTGGGTATTGGTGTCGACCTTGAATTCTCCCTTGTTGAGGAAGGAGAACATTCCCAAGGCTCTGTGGAAGCTCAGCTTGGAGGTAGTTGGCAAAAGCCAGCCTAAAAACTCTTCCTGGTCTCCTTCAGGGATTACGGTGATCTGGTTGTGATAAAAGCCCAAGAATCCGTCCAGGTTTACCTTCTCTCCAGTCAGCACGTTACCGGATATTACCCGTACGTGGCCTGAGTTGAGGTTTCCTTTGACGAAAGTGGAGACGTTGGCTCCAGAGTAAGTCTTCACGTAGCCGGTCTTGGTCAATTCAGAACCGGTAAGCGCCACGACTTTGGAGGCATCAAAAATGCCGTCCAAGACCACCTTCCCAATTTGAACCACGCCGAAGGGGCTCACGGTCCAAGCAATTTCGCCCTTGTTGATTGGGTCTAGGTGGTGGATCTGCACGCCCACATTTCCAGCTGGGTGAGGTCCGGAAAACTGGTTGATCTGTGCATTTTTCACTCCCGAAAAGATCGCTGGAGCAGGCTTGGAACCATCCACGTTGAGATGGACTTTGCCCTTGGTGAGTTTTGCCAAAGCATCAATCCCAGCTTGGAAGTATCTTTCCTGCCCCTGGAGGGTGAATCCGTAGTCCGGAGCCAAGGGGTTGGTGTCGAATGCCGAAACGAAGATCGCCTTGGGGCTATCTGCAGGATTGGCCACCACTCCGTAGGGTCGCTGGAGGATGTTGGGCCATACCCCAGTAGACGCCAGCTTGACAGCCAGAGCGTCACGATCTTGATTTAGGTCGATCTTTCCAAAGTTTTCGTGGGTGATGGTTTGATCCGCCAGAATCTTGATCTCAAGCAGCTTCCTTTTGTCGCCTCTCTTGATTTCTACAATCTCACCGGAAACCGGGGCCGCATAGATCACCTGATCCATGGCTTTGTCGATCAGTATGGGAGTGCCGGCCTTCACCGTATCCCCTTCATTGACAAGTACTTTAGGGCGTTGGATCCCCGGAAAGTCTGTCGGCTTAATTGCGAAGGTCGTTGCCGAGGCTAAGTTGGCGATCTCCAGAGGAGCTTTACCGACTAGCTTCAAATCGAAACCTTTCTTAAGCTTCACTATTTTAGACATATCTGTTTTTGAACTATGAGCTTTTGAAAAACGCCCCAAATCTAAAGAAAAACCTTTTGATATGGAGTGTAAGTCACATTAATTGTTCGAACTTTTGAATACTCGGACAGGCGGTGAAATTCAGGCATGAAGACTGTTTTCCGCCAAACCCTCCACATAGGATTTCACCTGCTCCATCAGCCACATCGGGGTGGAAGTCGCACCGCAAATCCCCACTTTGTCCTCCGCATGAAACCACTCTGTATTGAGCTCGGACTCATTTTCTATAAAGTAGCTGCGGGGGTTTTCGGTAAGGCAAACCTGATAAAGCGCTTTGCCATTGGAGCTTTTCTTGCCCGACACGAAAAGAATCACGTCGTTTTCCTGTGAAAACTTCTGCAGCTGGGGCTCTCGGTTGGATACCTGGCGACAGATGGAGTCATTCGCATTGAAGTCTACCTCAGTCATTTCCCCTTTGGCCGACTTGATCCGGCTCCCGATCTTTTCCGAAAGCTGGTAGAAGCCCTTGGTGCTTTTGGTAGTCTGGCTAAACAGCGTTACCGGCCGGTTGTAGTCGATTTTTTCAAGATCGGAATCCTCCATCACCACAATGGCCTTCTCCAAAGTTTGTCCCGTCAATCCTATAACCTCAGCGTGGCCTTTTTTGCCGTAGATGACGATCTGGCCATTTTCCCGTTCCATTTTATCGAACGCATTTTTGACCCGGTGCTGGAGCTTGAGCACCACGGGACAGGAGGCATCGATCAGCTCGATGTTGTTTTCGATGGCGGTCTTGTAGGTCTCAGGTGGCTCGCCATGGGCGCGGATGAGTACCTTGCAGTCATGCAGTTGCTGAAGCTGCTCTCTATCGATGACGACGAGGCCTTTATCGCTCAGGCGATTGACTTCCATGTCATTGTGCACGATATCACCCAGACAGTACAGCTTGTCTCCGTTATCCATCTCATCCTCGGCCATCTTGATGGCAAATTCGACCCCGAAGCAGTAGCCGGAATTCTTGTCAATGCTTACCTGCATAGCTTTCTTGTGTTTTAATGACTTCCCTGGCACGGTCAACGATGAGCTTGACCTGTTCGTCAAAGCTAATATCACTGGTGTCTACTTCAATAGCATCGTCCATTTTCTTCAGTGGCCCTACCGCTCTTGAAGAGTCAACCGCATCCCGTGAGGAAAGATTCTTCTTGATATCTTCAAGAGGGACCAACTCGCCTTTTTCCAAGAGTTCTGCCTGCCGCCTCACCGAACGGGTATGGAGATCGGCAGTCATGAAGACCTTCAACTCGGCATCCGGAAAGACCACAGACCCCACATCCCGGCCGTCCATGACGACTCCCTTTTTCTTACCCAATCGCTGCTGCTGTGCAACCAGCTCCCTCCGAATCTCCTTGATGGCGGCGATCTCGCTCACCCGATCAGAGACTCGCATCGTACGGATCTCATCCTCTACATTCAGCCCGTTGAGATAGGTTTCCTGGATATTGGTTTCGGGGTTAAGGTGAAAGGATATGTCAAGTGTTTTCAGGCCTTTTTCCACGTCATGGGGATTGGAGGCGAGAAGGTAGTTGTTCAAAAAATGAAGGGTCGCTGCTCGATACATCGCCCCCGAGTCAATGTAGGTATATCCTAGTGCTTTGGCTACCGCTTTGGCGGTGGAGCTTTTACCACAGCCTGAATAGCCATCTATGGCAATGACGATTTTCCCCATTAAAGAAACCAGTCTTGTTTTGGCGTATAATTTTGCGCAAATATAGTAGTTTTAATCCAAACCCTTTTCCCAAAGCGGGATTCACCAAAGCCCGAAGTCCCCGAAAAGACTCCCCTTTTTGATCTTTTGCCCATGAAAATCCAAGGAAACCTCGTCGACATCCCCCAGCGAAAAATCTATCCAGCAGAATTGACTGTCAGCGAAGGAAAAATCTTCCAAATCCGCGAAATACCTGCCCAAGAAGGCCTCCCCTACCTCATGCCCGGTTTCATAGATGCTCACGTCCACGTGGAGAGCTCCATGCTCGTCCCATCCGAATTTGCCCGGCTGGCGGTGGTACACGGCACAGTCGCTACTATATCAGATCCCCATGAGATCGCCAACGTCTGCGGCATGGCCGGCGTGGAATATATGATCGAAAACGGCAAGCAGGTGTCTTTTCACTTTTTCTTCGGCGCTCCATCCTGCGTGCCTGCCACGCCTTTTGAGACGGCAGGAGGGGAAATCGACGCCCAAGACATTGAAAACCTAATGGCTCGACCTGAGATTCTTTACCTCGCCGAGATGATGAACTGGCCGGGCACGGTCAATCGTGATCCTGTAGTGATGGAGAAAATCAGGATCTCCCAAAAATACGGCAAACCCATCGACGGGCATGCGCCTGGACTGACTGGCGAACTGGCCGAAAAGTACGTCAGCGCAGGCCCCAGCACCGACCATGAGTGCTTCACCTATGCCGAAGCGCTGGGCAAAATCAAACTCGGAATGAAAATCTCCATCCGCGAAGGCTCCGCCGCCAAAAACTTCGAGGCCTTGATAGATCTTATCGATGACCATCCCGGGATGATCATGTTCTGCTCGGACGACAAGCATCCTGACAATTTGGCCATATCCCACATCAATGAACTTGCAGCTCGGGCTGTCGCCAAAGGCAAAGACCCGTTCAATGTTCTTCAGGCTGCTTGCTTGAATCCGATTGCCCATTATTCTTTGCCTGTCGGTCAACTACGGGAAGGTGATTCCGCGGAGTTTATCTTGGTCAAGGATCTGGAAAAGTTTGAAGTCCTCGATACCTACATCAACGGAGAAAGAGTCGCAGAAAACGGAAAGACCCTTATCCCGAGCATCAAAAACGAGCTCATCAACAACTTTCACACGTCCCCCAAAAAACCGGAAGACTTCCAGATCAAAGCCAAAGGCGACAAAGTCCGCGTGATCGAAGCTCTAGACGGACAACTGATCACACCGGAAATCCATGGAGAAATCCGTGTCAAAAACGGCTTCGCAGAATCCAATCCCGATCAGGACATCCTAAAAATCACCGTCGTCAACCGCTACCAAGATGCGCCACCGGCGGTCGCCTTTATCAAAAACTTCGGGATAAAGACCGGAGCCATCGCCTCCTCGGTGGGACACGATTCGCACAATATCATCGCAGTGGGCGTGGATGACGAGTCCATCTGTCGCGCGGTCAATCTGATCATCGCCGCGAAAGGCGGGGTCTCGGCTGTATCTGGAGAAAAAGAAGATATCCTCTCCCTTCCGGTCGGCGGCATCATGTCTGCCTCTGACGGATACGAGGTCGCCGCTGCCTACACCCACATCGACCGCATGGCCAAAGAAATGGGTTCGACACTGGCTTCGCCCTTTATGACCCTGAGCTTTATGGCCCTGCTGGTGATTCCGGACCTGAAGCTGAGCGACAAGGGTTTGTTTGATGGGAAGAGGTTTGAGTTTAGGGAGGTGTTTTTGAAATAATGATTAATTCAAACTTTCGAATGGTAAACAAGAAAAGAACAGTCATACTTTTCGGGGCTGGAGCAGTCATCGATTGGGGCGGCCCAAAAACTCCTGAAATCACAACATTAATTCGTAACAGCGGATTTTGGGCAAAGGATGGCAAAACAAGAATCACAGAATTTATCTACCAGCGCCTAGTCGAATCTGGCTTTGATTCAGATGAAGTAAATTTTGAAACCATTTTCAATGTACTGGAGGAACTAATAGCCTATTATGCAAATCAAGACGGGAATAGGGATCTTCCTTCATACATCAAGTCTTTTTTCTCCCCAATGTTTGAGGAATATGTTTTGAATTTCGAGATAGAAAATCACCTTAACAGTTTTAGAACCATAATCCCAGGGCTTTCCAAAGAATTAAGTCCCAGCGTAAGACGAAGAGAACACCCTGTCCAACTCTATCTCCAAGAACTTGTTCAGACCTTACTTACAGTTATCTACGATTTGATAGAAAAATACGGGGATCATCGACTTAACTTTTCAAATTTAATCTGCGATGACAAAAGGGACTTAAATAACCTTTTCTGCAAATGGGCCGAAATGGTAAAAGATTCGGGAGTCCTAAGAATGTATACCCTTAATTATGAGAGAAACTTCAAAATAATTTTAGAGAAAGGTTTAGGATTAAAAATATTCGAAGGGTTTGAAGCATCTGCCGACATCGACTACAACGAGAGAATTGAAGCAAATCCAAACCGAATTTTAACCGACTTTGACAGCCATTGCCACTACAATTTACATGGCTCAATTTATTTGGATATAGAACCAGAGAATAATGGTTTCTTGGCTCCTCGCTATCTATTAACAGGTTATGGAAACTTGACCATTAACAATGACCACCCAGTCATTCAGAGTGAAAAAGGAAAAACTGTTTTAGTCTCAAATTTCATCACCGGCTACCAAAAGCTACAAAAGGGATCTCTTACTCCTTTCCGACAAATGAAATATGCTTTTGACAGAGACTGCATTACTGCAGACACTATCTACATCATCGGCTATTCTTATGGAGATGAACACATTAATGCCGCTATTGGAGAATCTTTACGAAGCAACCCAACTATTAAGCTGGTTTTTGTAGATCCAGCATTTCAGTCGATAGATACGAAAATCATCATCTCAACCCTAGGACACTATACCCAAGGCATAACAACATTGCCTGGAATTATTCGAAAAGGGCTCGAATACGAGTTCAATTCCGGAAAAATCAGGGCTTTCACAATGACTTTCAAAGAATTCTTGATTGACCAGACGGAATCTCCCCTCCTCAGCATCTGAAAATCGCGAGCCAACAATTTACTAGTCTAAAACTAACAAGGCCAGATTAGCCCGCATCACCGCCTCTCCTATCATCCTTCAAAAAAAACATCAACAAAAGACTGGCCTTTCCTCAAGCAACTGAGGGTACACCTTTAGACGACTACCCGTAAAATCAAACGAACCATGGCAAATGAAAACCAGGGACATCTAAGCCGGAGACAGTTTATCCAAACATCAGGAATGGCGATGGCCAGCATGCCCTTCCTTTCCCTTGCTTTGCAAAAACCAGAAAATGGGCAAGCCAAAAACCCCGGGGACAGCTCCTTTGAATTTTCCTTCCTGACAGACATCCACCTCAAACCGGAAATGAACGCCCCCTTGGGCTTTCAAATGGCCATAGACAAGGTGAATGCCCTAAATCCAGATTTTGTCATCACGGGAGGAGATCTGGTCTACGACGTGATGCGCGGGGACTACGCGCAGAGTGAGATGCTCTTTGACCTCTACCAGAAGATGAGCCGGGGGTTCCAGATGCCGGTGTACAACTGTATCGGCAACCACGATCTGTTTGCGATCTATGAAGAAAGCCCGGAGGGATCCGACCATCCGGACTACAAGTATGGCATGTGGGAGCGGTATTTTGGCAAAACCTACTACTCCTTTGACCACAAAGGCTGGCACTTTATTGTCCTCAACTCGTTGGATGTCACGGAAGAAAAAGGATACAGGGGCGTCTTCCACGCAGAGCAATTGGAATGGCTGGCCGAGGATCTGAAAAACACGGAACAAAATACCCCGATTATCGTCACCACCCACATTCCCATGCTCAGCGCTCACTGGCAGCTAAAGGGTCAACACGGGATCGTTGGCGTAGAAAACTCCGCCGAGGTAATCCGTATGTTGGAAAATCACAACCTAAAACTTATCCTTCAGGGCCACATCCACTGGAAGGAATACGGAATGGTAAATGATCGCTTCGATTTCATCACCGGTGGATCCATCGCGGGAAACGGGTGGAAAGGCAGAAGACACAACACCAAGGAAGGTTTTGTGCAGGTCAAGATCCAAGGCGAAAATTTCTCTTGGGAATATATCGACCACGGATGGGAAGACGAACGGCTGAAGCTTCAGCTTTGACCTAACCCTTAAAACTCCGAAGTAAAGTGAAACTCGATCTCGGGGTAGTTGTCCTGTACCATTTGTAGCCAGGATTTGGACTCGGCCATAAAGACCAGCTTATCATCTTTGTCCCGGGCGATGTAGCGATTCTTGGACCGGACAAACTCGTCGAGCTGTTTTTTGTCCGTGCTGCTGATCCAGCAGGCCTTATAGAGGTTCATCGGATGAAACTCCACAGTGGCATTGTATTCGTTTTTCAATCGGAACTGAATCACTTCAAACTGAAGTTGACCGACTGTACCGACTACTTTCCGCTGCCCCATTTCAAAAGTAAATAGCTGGGCAACTCCTTCTTCCATCAGTTGCTTGAGGCCTTTTTCCAGTTGCTTGGTTTTCATCGCGTCCTTGTTAATCACCTCGCGGAAGATCTCAGGCGAAAAGCTCGGAATCCCGGTGAACACCATATTTTCTCCTTCGGTTAGCGTATCGCCGATCTTCAGGTTTCCAGTGTCATACAATCCGACGATATCTCCGGGAAACGCCTCATCGATGATTTCCTTGTCCTGAGCCATGAACTGCGTCACGTTGGAAAAGCGGAGCGGCTTGGGCCCTCTTACGTGATTGTAGGGCTTATTTCGCTCAAAAGTCCCTGAGCAAATTCTTAGGAAGGCAATTCGGTTTCGGTGATTAGGATCCATGTTGGCGTGGATCTTAAAGACAAATCCGGAAAACTTCTTTTCCTCCGGCTTGACTTCGCGTAGGTCAGTCTCGCGACTTTTAGGTCCCGGAGCGATTTTGATGAAGGTATCCAGCATCTCATTTACCCCGAAGTTGTTGACTGCCGAGCCAAAAAACACGGGGGCGATTTTTCCTTCTAGGTAATCATTCACATCAAACTCAGGATAGACGCCCTCGATCAAATCGACATCTTCCCGAAGCTGATTGGCATTGTTTGGTCCAATTAGGCTGTCCAATTCAGGATCATCCAAATTTTCAAACACCTGTCTATCGTCACTGAGCTTGCGCTGGGAAGGTGTAAACAGGTTCAGTTTTTTCTCATAAAGATTATATACCCCCTTGAAGCCTTTTCCCATTCCGATTGGCCAGGACAGCGGGCGCACTTTGATGTTCAGCTTTTCTTCCACCTCATCCAGCAAATCATAAGGATCGCGGCCTTCACGGTCCAGCTTGTTGATAAAGCAGATCACCGGCGTATTGCGCATGCGGCAGACCTCCATCAGTTTTTCGGTCTGGATCTCGACCCCTTTTACGCAGTCAATGACCATGGTAACCGAGTCAACCGCGGTCAGAGTTCGGTACGTGTCCTCCGCAAAATCTTGGTGACCTGGAGTATCGAGGAGGTTGATTTTAATGTCCTTGTATTCAAAACCCATGACGGAGGTCGCGACAGAGATCCCTCTCTGCTTTTCGATTTCCATCCAGTCAGACTTGGTAGCAGTGTCGATTTTGTTGGATTTCACCGCTCCAGCGGTCTGGATCGCACCGCCAAAAAGCAGGAGCTTTTCGGTCAAGGTGGTCTTTCCCGCATCCGGGTGGGCAATAATGGCAAAAGTTCTTCGCTTCTTGATTTCCTCAGTCAAACTCATGGGTCTTGAATTTCAGGGGGCAAAGGTAGGGAAAAAATAGGATGCAAGGCCTTAAAGTTGAAAGTTGGAAAGTCGGCGCACCGACAACATTATAGACCTACGAAGTACGATTTACGAGGGAAAGAAGTGAGTCGTCGCAATTTACCTAGCAATAGCTTTGGGCTAGAAACCAAACTCGCCTAATCAAAGGACAATCCCTTAGGCTATAGTTTCTCCTTGTTGAAATGCCTCATAAATCAAAAATCGTCAATCAGCGTTCGTACTTCTACCCTCGCGGCTTCCCTAATATTCCAGAATTCCCTCCGTGATAAACTGCGAAGCGTCTTCCAGATTGCCTAGGAGCATAATCCGGAAAGTAGTGCCCCGTCCGATTTCGGAGCTTTTGACAAAAATTCTTCCCCCATGGTAGCCCTCCACGATTCGTTTGGCCAAAGTCAATCCCAAGCCCCAGCCCCGCTGGCGCGTGGAAAATCCCGGATAAAACACCTTTTTAAAATTCTTCTTTTCTATCCCCTTACCGGTATCAGCGATGTCTACGATCACAAACTTGTCGCTATCCTGGAGAACGCTGATGGTAATGGTTCCCTTTCCCCTCATCGCATCGACCGCATTTTTGCAGATATTCTCTATCACCCACTCCATGAGGGGCTTGTTCATGAGCGCGTCGAGATCCCTGGAGTCGGCATTGATGAGGAGCTCCACTTTGGTCGAAATCCTCGGGCGTAGGTAGTTGATCGTCTCTTCGATCATTTCGTAGAGATTTTCGGGTTGGATCACCGGCTTGCTGCCAATGCTGCTGAAGCGCTCGGTGACCATCCGGAGCTTGACCACGTCTTTGTCCATCTCCTGGATAATCTCTTTGTTTTCTTCCCAAACAGGAGAGTTTCTCAGGTAATCAATCCAAGCCATCAGCGAGGCGATGGGCGTTCCTAGCTGATGGGCAGTTTCCTTTGTCAATCCCGCCCAAACGCGGTTTTGCTCCGCAATCTTACTCTGATTGAAAAGCGCATAGGCCAAAGCCCCAAAAACGAGGATCACCGCCAGCTGAACGTAGGGATAGTAGCGAAGATTAGTCAAGAGCTCGGAGTTTCGATAGTAGACCCGAACATCGGCCTCCATTAGATGGATGGGCTCATACTCCTCCTGCATTTCAAAAAGCTCCTTTTCCAAGGTACGCAGCGAGTCTTCCCCGTCTGCATTCTTCTTGAAATTGATATTCCTGAACTCGATCGGATCCCCCTCCGCATCCACCATGATGATGGGAATCGAATGATTCTGCTGAATGATTTCCTGGTTGATAAAGGTCAGGTTTTCGGAAGTGGTGGCGGCGTACTCCAAGGCCGAGGAAAGGAGCTGAATCTGTCTACTCTCTCTTTCCCTCAACTCGTCAACCAACAGACTGGTGTACCAGATCGATCCCGACCCGATCAAAAAGGACAAAAGGAATACCAGCCACTTGACCTGTTTTCTGTTCTGGTAAAAATCAATCGAGGTAAGATCCTGGAATCGCTTCGCCATTCGCTTGGGGGTGGTTTTCGGAATATAAACTCCTAAATGCCATTGATAGTATGAGTGGGAAATAGAATTTATCAGTTAGACTTTGCCTTCCGATTTGCGTAAATTTATGCCTAATTAGTTCAGAATTAAACAAAGAAAGACAGGAAATAGAGCGTAGTGAGGAGTCAGACCTAGAATTGACAATCCAACACGTGCGATTCCACAGCACCTCTAAAAATCAAACAATAATCATATGAAAACAAACGACATCGGACTCGAGATCAAAGAGTCAAAGCCTTTGGTGAAAAAGCTGAACGAACTTCTAGCCAACTATCAGATCTACTACCAAAACCTTCGAAACTTCCACTGGAACGTCTCTGGCCCGAATTTCTTTGAGCTCCATGCCAAGTTCGAAGAGCTATACACCTCAGCCAACCTCGCTGTGGATGAAATCGCAGAGCGTATCCTTACCTTGGGCGGAAGACCGTTTTCGTCCTATGCCGAATACATCGAAAATGCCGAGATCAAGGAGGCTAAAGAGGTAAAGGAAGCCATGAAAATGGTGGAAATCGTCCGAGACAATCAAAATGCACTTCTTGGCTTGGAGCGAAAAACCCTCGAAGCCGCTGGTGACGCTACCGACGAAGGCACTGTGTCACTGATGAGTGACTTTATCACAGAAAAAGAAAAGGTCGTCTGGATGCTTTCCGCCTATCTGAGATAACAATGAATCCCGGCTAAGCCGGGATTCATTGTTATTGGCTGGCTTTGATCCATTTCCAAAGAATTTTATAAGTGGGCTTGGTGCCGTGCATCAGGATGCCGATGCGGTAGATTTTGCCCGCGAGCCAAGTCGTAAACAGAAAACCCAGAACAAGCAATCCCATTGACAGCGCCAATTCCCAGAATGGCACACCATAGCTGATGCGACCCATCATTGCTATCGGCGAGGTGAGCGGAATGATCGAAAGCCAGAAGGATGTGGTGCTCGTGGGATCTTGCAGTACAAAAACAAAAAGCCCCATATAGGCTACAATCAGCGGAATGGTAATCGGAAACATAAACTGTTGTGCATCCGAAGGGGCGTCGACCGCTGATCCGATGGCGGCAAACAGCGATCCGTAGAGCAAATACCCTCCAAGAAAATACATGACGAAACTCAGCACCAAAGCGACAAAATCAATTCCATTGATCACGGCAAGAATGTCCGTCAATTCGCTGGAATCGGGTGTGGCTTGTGCAAACTCAGGATTGGCCATCTCCATTGCCTGCTGCTGGGGCATTTGAAAGCCCAACACTCCCATCACAAGCGTCGACAAGGTGCCTATCAGCACCACCCAAATCAGAAACTGCGTCAATCCCACCGCTCCAATGCCGACGATTTTCCCCATCATCAGTTGAAATGGCTTGAGCGACGAAACCAGGATTTCGACGATACGGGTTGACTTCTCCTCGATGACTCCCTGCATGATCTGATTGCCGTAGACGAAGATGAAGATGTAAATCAGGATTCCAGAGAGAAACCCAATTGCATAATTGACGTTCGCGTTGTTAATTTTCTCCTCCCCTTGCTCCCCCAATGTGATTGATTTAATAGAAACATCCGTACGGATCTCCTTGAGCACTTTCGGATCTATTCCTTGGTCGTAAAGTTTTTGGTCTTCTATCTTCCGCTTCAGCGCACTCTCCAAATAGCCCATCAAGGTCAGGCTCGGATTTTCCACCCCGTAAAACTGTATGCCCGTAGGATTCTGAAGATCCAGCTTAGGGATGTGCAAAAAACCGTATCGCTCTCCGTCCTGAACCATTTTCTTCGCTGCTTCAGGATCGATATCGGAAGAGGTAAAGGCATACTGCTCTGAGCTTTCCATAAAAAACAAGCCCGTATCATCAACAACTTCAATGATTCGAAGTGATTGGCCGTCTTTCTCCTGCACGGCAATCCAGACAAAAATTCCCATGATAGCGGGGAAAATCAACGGAGTCAAGATCGTCGCGATCAAGAAGGACTTCTTCTTTACCCTCGCCAAATACTCTCGCTGGATGACCAGTAAAACCTTACTCATTTGACGACGCTTTTACCTGATGAATAAAAATCTCCTCCATACTCGGAATCTGTTCACGAAACATAACCACCTCCCCATACTCCATCAACTCTGCCAAGAGCTGGTTGGGAGCCTTCCCTGACAACGGAAGTGTAAACTCCCATGCATCCCCGGTGAACTTTGGCACCCATTCCCTTGGCAGTTCTTGGATGGGACTGGCTATTCCTACCCGAAAGACTTCTGGCCGAAAGCTTCTCTTTACCTCGCGGATGGTACCATCTAGGATCTTCCGAGATTTGTTGATCATCGCCACTTGGTCGCACAAGAGTTCCACCGATTCCATGCGATGGGTACTCAAAATCACTGTTGTCCCATTCGTCTTCAGTTCCAGTATCTCATTCTTGATGATTTCTGCGTTGACCGGATCAAAACCCGAGAAAGGCTCGTCCAGAATCAGCAGTGAAGGACGGTGAACGATGGTAGAAATAAACTGGACCTTTTGGGCCATGCCCTTGGATAGATCTTCGATCTTTTTGTCCCTCCAGGTAGCGATGTCCAATTTTTCCAACCAATATTTGATCTCAAGCTTCGCGTCACTTTCGCTGAGTCCTTTTAGTCGGGAAAAATAAATCAATTGATCCCAGACCTTCATCTTTTTGTACAAGCCCCGCTCCTCGGGCAGATACCCGATTTTTCTGACGTCGTCGGGAGAAAGTATCTTCCCATCCAATTCTACCGAGCCGCTGTCTTGCTCTATGATCTGGTTGACGATGCGTATCAGGGTGGTTTTCCCCGCACCATTTGGCCCCAGAAGCCCAAAAATCACTCCCCTTGGGACAAGAAGATCTACTTCTGAAAGCGCGCGGTGGTTTTCGTAGGATTTGTTAAGCTGTGTAATCTGAAGCATCTCGTGGTTATTCGATGGTGATCGAGCCGACCCCCACATCCAGTATCAATTCCAGTAGTCTGGGATCCGAAGCTTTATATCCCTTGGTCACATAGGTTTCCTTGTCTACCGACTTGAGGTATTTGGGAAAAATCGTGCGGCACATCGGGGTGGTTTTCATACGAATTTTGACCGGATTGGAATCCGGGGGGAGTTTGAGGTGAATACTTCCTCCGCTCACAGCCGCGATTACCTGACAAGAACTCGCCAGCCCGTCACTGTAATTCAAGTCTATCTTACCATAACTCACTTCGATGATTACCTTTTTTGAATTGGTGAAATTCAGGTCCTGTATCTCTACCACTCCCATGTTAAGGGTGACCAGCAGCGTATCCATCTCCACTTGGTTTGGGATTGCCAAGCCATAGTGAATCTTGACATCGGCACTGGCGCTTTTCACCTTAAGCTGGGATATAGGGATCTGGGCAAGGTCGAAATCAGAGATGCCGACACCTAGATTAAAATCGAGGTCATATAGGAAATTGGAAGCCAATCCCAAGTCCCAAGAGTGGTCAAAATCAGAATTGTCGGAAAATAGCTTGGATGTGATGCTCCTACCAAGGTTGTCGGACTCCACATTCTTATGTACCAATTTGGCATCAAGCATATTATCATGCACAGAATACTTGAAGTCCGGCAAAATATTGGATTTCAGCAGGTGGCCGTGGATGTAGATAGGATCCTGCGAGATTACACGCTTGAGCTGCGTCACGCTTTTGTAAGTAGAAAAATCTAGGTAGACGATCTCAAAGCCTTTCCGCTCCGTCACTTTATATTCTTTCACAAACTGCGCCGGGGCGGGAATTGCCTCCACCATGATCCAGAATAAAAGCAGACACAGTTTTTTAAGCATACGGATAGGTTACGAGACGACATTGAAAAGGTTTTTTAAAAATATAAAAAAAGCCGGAATCGCTTCCGGCTTTCATCCTATTAGAAAAACTCCTTCATTTTATCGAAAAAGGATTTGTCCTGCTTTCCTGGGTCAGGCCTGAAATTGTCAGAAGTGCGCAATGACTCGAGGACATTGCGTTCGTCTCTGGACAGCTCAGTTGGAGTCCAGACATTGACCATAATCAATTGGTCTCCGCGGCTATAGCCATTGATATCTTTGATCCCTTTTCCTTTCAAGCGAAGCATCTTTCCACTTTGTGTTCCGGGATCGATCTTGATCTTCACCTTGCCGTCAATGGTGGGTACTTCCAGAGAAGCGCCAAGCGCTGCGTCGATGAATGACACATGAAGGTCATAAATGACGTTGTTGCCTTCGCGTTGCAAAACCGTATCTTCAGCCTCTTCAATGACGATGAGTAGGTCTCCGGCAATACCTCCGGGAATTTCATTTCCCTTTCCGGACATGCTGAGCTGCATGCCTTCGCCAACCCCGCCTGGGATGTTGATGGAGATGACTTCTTCTTTTACAATCAGACCACGTGAGTCCGCATCCGCTGGCTTCTTGTCAACGATTTGGCCGCTACCACCGCAGACTGCACAAGTGCTTGCCGACACCATCTGTCCCAGCATGGTATTGACCACCTTCTTTATTTGGCCAGACCCATGGCACGCACCGCATGACTTAAACGTAACACCAGGCGCAACCACATGGCGCTTTACTTTGATCTTTTTCTCGATGCCGTTCGCTATTTCCTGAAGGTTGAGCTTCAGCTTTACACGAAGGTTTGTTCCCTTCTTCGTGCGACGACCACCGCCGGATCCTCCAAAAAATGACCCGAAGCCCCCGCCTCCGAAGATGTCACCAAACTGGGAGAAGATATCCTCCATGTTCATTCCACCTCCGCCAAAGCCTGAAGCTCCACCCAGACCCTGGTGTCCAAATTGATCATAGCGGGCCTTCTTATCTGGGTTGCTAAGAACCTCGTAGGCTTCTGCCGCCTCCTTGAATTTGTCTTCCGCCTCGGGGTTGTCCGGGTTTTTGTCGGGATGATACTGGATTGCCAGCTTTCGGTACGCCTTTTTTATCTCATCGGCGCCCGCCGATTTGGAAACGCCAAGAACTTCGTAGTAATCTCTTTTTGCCATAGTAATTTAAGCTCCAGTTACAACCTTGGCGTAACGCACCACCTTCTCTCCCAGCGTGTAGCCTTTTTCGACGACATCTATCACAGCACCTTTCAGCTCCTCTGACGGCGCCGGAATTTGCGTGATGGCTTCTTGCGTATCCGGATTGAAAGGCTTCCCTGTCAAATCTTCCATTGCCTTCAGTCCTTTTGTCTCGAGAATCCTGACAAGCTTGTGATAAATAAGCTGGTTTCCTTCTCTGATTTTAACTGGGTCGGACTCTTTCTCCGAAGCCTTGAAGGCCCTTTCAAAATCGTCTACAACTGGGATCAAGTCCTTTAGAACTTCCTCTGATGCGGTTGTTATGAGATCCACACGTTCCTTCGCTGTCCTTTTCCTGAAATTTTCAAAGTCAGAATAAAGCCGGAGGTATTTTTCCTTCAGCTCAGCTACCTCAGCCTCAAGTTTAGATTCCTGGCTTTCTGCTTCACTCAGATTTTCGGTCACATTTTGAGGAGTTTCATCTACTAGCTGCTCTTCAGTTTCCTTGTTTAGTTCTTGATCCACTTGTTCTTTATTTTTCATAGAAATTAGGCAATAGTTGGTGTGAGGGTCAATATCAATGACTTTGCCAGATCCATTTCTCTGACAAAGTGGCACTTGATCAGGAATGGATGGCTTGCCAGATTAAGTCTTTTAGCTTGTCGAGATTAAATTGGCTTACCGCAGAGATAAAAACAAAAGGAAGATCCTTGGGTACCTCGAGCTCCATCTCCTTCATCAAATCGCCATCCAGCATGTCAGCCTTGGATATTGCAAGAATCCTTTTCTTGTCCAAGAGCTCTGGATTATACTTTTCGAGCTCGCCTAAAAGTATCCTGTATTGATCTTGGATGCTTGCCGCATCCGCTGGAATCATAAACAACAGGATCGAATTGCGCTCGATATGCCTCAAAAACCGAATCCCAAGACCTTTGCCTTCGGCTGCCCCCTCGATGATCCCCGGAATATCCGCCATGACGAATGACTTGTCGTCCCGATAGCTAACAACTCCGAGGTTTGGCACCAAAGTGGTAAACGGGTAATCTCCAATCTCCGGCCGGGCGGCAGAAATAGAGGATAGCAGTGTAGACTTTCCCGCATTGGGAAATCCCACGAGTCCCACATCCGCCAAAAGCTTCAGCTCCAGCACAATCCACTCTTCTATTCCCGCTTCGCCCGTTTGGGCAAAATGCGGCGCTTGGTTGGTCGCTGTCTTGAAGTGGTCGTTTCCCAGGCCCCCTCGGCCTCCAGGGGTGAGGATGACTTCTTGTCCGTCTTCGGTGATCTCAAACCGCTTTTCTCCCGTCTCGGCATCTTTTGCCACTGTACCAAGAGGCACTTCCAAAATCACGTCTTTGCCGTCGGCTCCTGTTCTCCTACCGCCTTCTCCTCCCTTGCCGGATTCGGCAATCACATGCTTTTTGTATTTAAGGTGCAGCAGGGTCCAATGCTGGGAGTTTCCCCTCAGGATGATGTGGCCTCCGCGACCTCCATCACCTCCGTCCGGGCCGCCTTTGGGCACGTGTTTCTCGCGCCTGAAATGAACAGAGCCCGCTCCTCCGGCACCGGATCGCGAACAGAATTTTACGTAGTCAATGAAATTGGAATCCGCCATTTTTTTAGGAAAGAAAAAGGCTAAGCCCAGAAGCTTAGCCAGATCTTGGTTTTGCAAAATTAGCGATTCAAAGTGAATCAGTAGCTATCCAGCACTTCCGAAATCTCCATAAAGATCTCGTCAATTCCTCCGACACCATTGATACTCTTGTACTTTCCTTGGTTTTCGTAGTATTTGGCTACCGGGAGGGTCTCATCCAAATAGACTTTTATTCTGGTATTGATTTTCTCCTCGTCCTGGTCATCTGCCCGATTGGAAGTCTTGCCGCGCTCTTTTATCCTCTCTTTCAAAATCTCTTCGGGAACGTCCAAAGCGATCATTCCGGAGATTTTCATGCCGTTGTTCGCTAGCATCACGTCCAATGCTTCGGCTTGGGCAGTCGTCCGGGGAAATCCGTCAAAAATGAAACCCTTACTACCCTCTGTGTTGGATATTTTGTCTTCGACCATGCTGATCACGACTTGATCGGGGACGAGATGGCCTTCGTCCATATACTTCTTGGCGAGTTTTCCCAAGTCGGTTCCCTCTCCGAGATGTTTCCTGAACAGGTCTCCCGTAGAGAGATGGGTGAGTCCGTATTTTTCGATTAGCTTTTCACTTTGGGTACCTTTACCTGCACCCGGAGGACCAAACAGTACTATATTCAGCATTCCAGAATTCGTTTTTTTAAGTTTCACTCAATTGATATAGATCGGGAAGATTCCTTCCCAATCCGTCGTAATCCAGCCCGTAGCCGACAACAAATTTATTGGGAATTTCAAATCCGACATAGTCCAAGGAGTAATTAAACCGGAAAGCCTCTTTTTTAAACAGCAAAGTTGCAATACGCAAGCTCTTGGGATTGTGTTTGGAAAGCTCTAAAATCAGGTAGTCCATGCTTATGCCTGTATCGACTATATCTTCGACGATCAACACGTTTTTGCCTTTCAACTCAGTGTTTAATCCCATCAGCGACTTGACGTCGCCCGAGCTACTGGTGCCAGTGTAGGAAGATATTCTCAAAAATTCCACACTTAGAGGAAGATGAATCTCACGCGCCAGATCTGCCATGAAAATGAAGGATCCATTCAATACGCCCAAAAGTAGGACTTCTTCCCCGGCAAAGCGGGCTGTGATATCGTTTCCCATTTGAGCGAGTCTGGTTTTTATTTTCTCCTCAGAAATAAAAACTTCGAAGGAAAGATCCTTTACCATTATCTTTTTCATGCTTTGAAATTAAAGGTTCTCCATTAGGAATCGATACATTCTGATCATGCATTCCAGATCAAAAAGCGATACTTTTTCATCCGGAGTATGGACATTTTCCTCCGCGGCTCCCACAAAACACCAATCGATTAAATGTGGTGAAAACTGAACCTCTCGGCCGTCACTGCCTCCGTAGGCTTCGACCTCAAGCTGAAACGCAACTGTGCTCCTTTCCGCGATTTTGATCAATTTGTCAATAAAGCTCTTTCTCGGGATGAACTTATCCCGGATTGAAATAACCACGCCTTTGTGATGTTCCACGCCCTCCGTAACCCATGTAATATCTGAAATTAGCGCCTGCTTAATTGGAGCTTCATTTTGGATAAAATTAAGGAGAAACGGCATGCTACCACCTCCATGTTCTTCGTATGTAGAAAACACAACCCACCCATTTTCAAGGGTTTCGCATAACAAAAGCGCATTGTATATACCTAATCTATTATCAAGGTATGCTGCCTGAATATACTCCTCATCCAGTCTGATATTTTGCTCAAAAGACAACCTGGTCCCCCTGTCTATACCTCTTGGAAAATCGTGAAAGCAGGCTTCATCATCGCCTAATATCGTACATGAAATATCCCCCTTACTATCCTTCCCAACTAGTTTCGTCCCCTCAACCACCTCTGGGCCACCGACTGTTATAAGCTGATTTTGGTAGCGGGTCATGAACCCGACCGTGTCCAGATGGGCAAATACCGCCGTTTTTGGCTCCCCAAATTTCAGGAGTAAACAATCATGAAATTCTTCACCAAAATAGACTATGGGCCGAACCTTCCAAGAAGAGGCTCGTTTCGAAACATAGTCAAAAATAAAACGTGCTATTTCGGATTCATCTCCAGAAACACTATGTTTAGACAATAATTCAAACAAAAATTTCATTTTGGCATCGATTATGTAGCTAAATAATTTGTTGGAAATTTAAAAAGTCGGGATAAATTTTGATCGTTGGATTGGGATTTAAATAAATCGTCTAGATTTGCAATAAATTAAAAGTTTATAAATTTGTAATCACATCTATCAATCACTTAAAATTTGAACAAAAATTTTTTGTCATGAAAAAATTTATACTCTCATCTCTTATGGCTGGCGCCTTAGCTTTAACTGCTAATGCTCAGGAATTTAACAAGTGGTCTCTAGAGGCTACCGGTGGCTTTAACAAACCTATGGCTCCGTTGACCTATGGGTATCTTTCCCCGTCTTTGAACCTAGGTCACGTTGATTTCGGCGTGCGCTACATGTTCAATGAGAAATTCGGTTTAAAATTGGATTACGGATTGGGTACTTTCAAGGAAGTAGACGGCGAAAGTCCATCCTTTGAAACAAAGTACAACCGACTCAACCTCCAAGGTGTTGCCAACATCGGGCGCATAATGAATTTTGAATCATTCACGAGAACATTCGGCTTGTTGATGCACGGGGGTGCAGGTATTGGGCAAGTAAGTCCTCAGGAGAACGCGAACAGTGATTTCAAAGATGATGTTTACACTTTCATTTTCGGTATTACTCCTCAAGTTAAGCTTGGAAATAAAGTAGCATTGGTTGGTGACATCTCTACCGTACTTAACGGGCGACAGTCTGTCTCATTTGACGGTGCTTCTTTAGAGCCTTATCCATATGGTGCCAATGGTACCTGGTGGACTGGTACAATCGGTTTGAATTTCTACTTGGGCAAAGCGGAGCAACATGCAGACTGGTATATCGCTGCTGACAAGTATGCTACCAAAGAAGAACTTGCGACTCAGATCAATGGCATCAAGGACATGTTGAAGGATTCTGATGGTGACGGGGTTCCTGATTATCTGGATAAAGAGCCGAACACCCCAGTTGGAGCTCGAGTAAATTCTGCTGGTATGACTCTTGATTCTGATGGTGACGGTACTCCTGATCACGTTGACAAGTGTCCATTCCTCCCTGGTCCAGCTTCTACTGGAGGTTGCCCTGTAGAAGAGATTCGTGAGGAGATCGACTACATGAAAAAGGCTATCAATGACGGCTATGTAAACGTTTACTACGCATTTGACAGCTCTAAACCTCTCGGATACTCAGTAAGTTCTGCGCAGTATGTTTCAAACTTTATGAAGAGAAACCCAGGCGTTAGCGTTGAAATCAAAGGTTATGCTGACGAACTCGGTCCTGAAGACTACAACATGAAGTTGTCTGAAAGCAGAGCGAAAGCAGTATACGATCTCTTGGTTGCTTCTGGAGTTGATGCTTCTAGACTTTCTTACAAAGGATACGGCGAAGATACTTCTGTAGATAAAGCATCTGCTGATGCTCGTCAGATGGCAAGAAGAGCCAGCTTCGAGATCAAGTAAGAATTAATAAAGAAATATGGAGAGCCCGATCAAATTGATCGGGCTTTTTTGTTGAAATGGCTTAATCATATTTCCATTATTTCTACTTTTGGTCGTTCATCCCATTTCACCCCTATCTCGATGAAAAAACTGATTCTTTTCTTACTCCTCATTGGAGCGACTATGAATGTCTTTGCCCAAAACGACTTTAATAAGTGGTCCTTGGAGGTAAATGGCGGTTTCAACAAGCCTATGGCCCCTCTTACTCCTGGATACCTCTCCCCAACCTTAAAATTAGGCCATACGGATTTTGGGGCTAGATACATGTTCAATCAGTATTTTGGACTGAGTGGGAACTTCGGAGTTGGAAATTTCTCCGAGTTAAAAGGAGAAAGTCTTGAATTTTCCACAACCTACTTAAGCACGAGTTTTCGGGGAGTGATGAACATTGGTCGATTGCTTTCTTTTGAATCTTTTTCACAAAAGTTCACCATGCTTGCTGATCTAGGGTTTGGATTCGGAGCTTTGAAACCAGAAACTCGAATTATACCTTCGGATGAGCCTGATTATGTCTATTCTATCAACACTTCAGTTAAGGTCCTCTATCTAATTTCGGAGAGAATCAGTTTGCAGGGGACAGTTTCAACAAATGTAAATGGGCGTCAGCGATATACCTTTGATGGTAATGAATTTAATCAGGAAGGGAGACCCGATGTACCCGAAATACCCTTCGTTCATGCCACTGGAACTTGGTGGACCGGAACTATTGGATTGAACTTTTACCTAGGAAAAGCAGATCAGCACGCGGACTGGCATATTGCTGCCGAAAAGTATGCAACGAAAGACGAACTTGCCGAGTCAATCGCAGGAATCAACGAAATGCTCAAAGACTCTGACGGGGACGGGGTAGCCGACTATCTTGACAAAGAACCGAATACCCAAGCAGGAGCAAGAGTAAGCCCAAGTGGCGTCAGTATGGACTCAGACAGCGATGGCACTCCCGACCATCTGGATCAATGTCCGTTTCTACCCGGACCAAGCTCGACCAAAGGATGCCCTATCGAAGAGATCAAAGACCAGTCTGATTATCTGAAAAAAGCAATTGACGAGGGCTATGTCAATCTCTACTTTGGCTTTGACAGCCATAAGCCTTTGGATTATTCCACTTCCTCAGCCTCATTTGTGGCGAACTTTCTGCAAAAGAACCCAAGTTTGAATCTCGAAGTAGAAGGCTATGCAGATGAGCTCGGTGAAGAAGACTATAATATGCAGCTGTCCGAGAAAAGAGCAAAGGCTGTTTATGACTTGCTTGTCGCCGCAGGAGTCCAAGCTTCTAGACTGACGTATAAAGGCTATGGAGAAGATTCCAGCCTAGACAAATCCTCACCTGAGGCCAGGCAAATGGCGAGAAGAGCCAGCTTTGCAATCAAATAACCTCTATTTAAATGCCCCGTTTTAATCGACCGGGCATTTTCTTTATACTTGTGGGATGTTTGTCTTGACAGAATCAGAGTCTGTGGGAAACCACTTTATCGCCGAGCTCCGGGATATCACCGTGCAAGGAGACCGTCTTAGGTTTCGCAAAAATCTGGAGCGTCTTGGGGAAATACTTGCCTACGAAATTTCCAAAACCTTCAGATATGAATCAAGATCAGTAGAAACCCCTCTGGCACAGGCAAATGTCCTACTATCTCCTACTATCCCAGTCTTAATTGCCGTCCTTCGAGCTTCTCTTCCCTTCTATAATGGATTTTTGAATTTTTTTGACAAAGCGGAGAGTGGATTTATTGGGGCTTTTCGGGAAGAGGGTGAAGGGGAAATCAAAATCAACCTGGGATATCACGCCAGTCCTAGCCTTCAAGGAAAAACGGTCATCCTCGCAGACCCCATGCTCGCGACAGGAAAGTCTTTTTTCCGGAGCATAGAAACGATTCTTTCCCATGGAACACCCGAAATAATCCACATAGCCGCTGCGATCGCCTCTCCGGAAGGCATCGACTACCTCAGTAAAAACATCACGGTCCCTTTTCAATTGTGGATTGGGTCGGTAGACCTATCCCTGAACGCGCAATTGTAAATCGTCCCTGGTCTAGGAGATGCGGGGGACCTAGCGTTCGGAGAAAAACTTTAACGACATGACAGCATATTTTTTATTGGCGCTAGGCTTGCTTATTCTTTTATTCGGTGGTAAGATCCTGGTAGACGGGGCATCTTCTATTGCGCTAAAACTGGGCATGACCACCGGACTGATCGGATTGACAGTGGTTGCTTTTGGCACTTCAGCTCCAGAGCTTTTAGTCAGTCTAACAGCCGCCATGAAAGGAAACAGTGACATCTCCATTGGAAATGTGGTGGGCTCCAACATAGCTAATATCGGTCTTGTATTGGGAATCAGCGGCATTTTCTACCCCATTGCCATCCGAAAAAGCCATGTGCGCTTCGAATATGCTTTGATGATGCTGGTCACCTTGATCTACTATATATTGAGTCTAGACCTATTGGTCTCCCGCGTGGAGGGAATACTTTTGTTTACAGGTTTTATCGGATTCAACCTTTATTTATTTAGAAACCTTGGCAAGGGAATCCAACAGGACAGCCAAACGGTCGAGGAGGAAATCGAAGAAGTACGCAACTATTCCTGGCCGACATCCATCGGGCTCTTCCTCGGCGGCATTGTTGGCTTGTACTTCGGATCGGAACTCTTGGTAAATAATGCAGTTCTGATTTCAAGAGAATTTGGCGTATCAGAACGAATCATCGGAATAACCATCGTCGCAATAGGAACCAGTTTACCGGAATTGATCACCTCGATTATTGCAGCTCTTTCAAAACGCACCGATCTGGCTTTGGGGAATATTTTGGGTAGCAACATCATGAATATCCTCTCGATTATCGGCGTGACGGCTATTATCAAACCTATATCGGTCTCCGAGGCCTTTGTCAAATCCGACTATCTTTGGATGATCGGAATTTCTTTGCTGCTTTATCCCCTGATGAGAACCAAAATGCGTATATCCAAGGTGGAAGGCTCAGTGCTGCTGTTCGCCTATATTGCATACTTGGTAATTCTCCTATGAACGAGTCGCTGATTACCTTCTTTGGCATCTATTTTCTCAGCATGTTCAAATTCATTGCCGGGCCTTTGCTTGGCAATGCGGCTGGATACAGCATTTGGGAGATTATCTTGGTCACCGTCTCCGGCATGATGACCAGTGTGTTGATTTTTACGCTTATTGGGTCTAGGTTCAAAAAAATCCTATCACTGCGGATAAAGAAAAAAAGCCCCGTTTTCTCCAAGAAAAACCGAACCATCGTACGGATTTGGAGCAAGTATGGGGAAGTTGGAATCGCCTTCTTCAGCCCATTACTGCTCACACCGATCGGCGGCACCTTGATTTTGGTTTCCTTTGGTACCAAAAAGCGGAAAATTTACTTCCACATGCTATGGAGCTCGCTTTTTTGGTCATTCGTACTTGGTCTCAGTATTGATCAAATCCTCCAGATTCCCCTCTTTGGAAGATTACTCGGGTAGGTTTTCGTCAGGGAGAATTTCAATATCCTGTATCAAAACCCGATTGGCAATTTCCTGACCTGTCAGAGTTGCAGCAAGCCCTCCCATCGCCGTTTCCTTGTATCTGCTTTCCATGGAAGCTCCGATCTCACCCATTGCTTCCACACATTCATCCACAGGAATCACCGCGTTGACGTTCGCGAGGGCTATCTGCGCAGAACTGAAGGCAATTGCAGCTGCACTTGCATTTCGAACGACACAAGGCACTTCGACCAAACCTGCCACCGGGTCGCATACCAATCCCAACATACACTGTATTGTGATCGCGACCGCGTTGAAAATCTGATCCGTATTTCCGCCCAGACAATGCACGATGGCTCCAGAGGCCATAGCCGCAGCAGAGCCAGTCTCCGCTTGGCATCCTCCTACAGCGCCAGCTAAACTGGCCTTCTCCTCAATAATAAGAGCTATCCCCGCCCCTACCAATAAGCCTTCCAAAATCTTCGCATCGTCCAATTCGTGAATTTCTTGGAGAGTAACCATCGTACCGGGTAGGATCCCTGAAGCTCCTGCAGTTGGCGCTGCCACTACTCGGCCCATACAGGAGTTTACCTCCTTGGCTGCCAGCGCCCGGGAGATAAGCTTTTGGAACTCTGGCGAAAGGACAGTCAACGGATGGTTGAACACCTTTTTTGCCCCGTTGTTGATCATGCCGGACCGTGAGGTCATCTCTTCCCCGAGACCGGTGGCAACCGCTTCCTTCATCACTGTATAGGCATTTTGCAGACCAGACCAAATCTTTTCCTCGGAGGAATTCTTCTGCTCTACTTCGTACTCGATCACTGACTGGACTAGGCTGGAATTATGGCTTTCGCAATACTGTTTCCAACCTTTGAAGCTTTCGAAGAGATAGCACATGAGTACTTGGGTTTATATGAATTAAAAGCAATCGTCGGGAGATTTCGTTCCGATCAAAAATCGAAATTCACCGTCTGCTTGATGGCTGGATCTAGACTCAGGGCCACAGGGCAAGTCAGAGCGGCATTTTTAAGCTTCTGGATCATCGCTCCATCCTCCACAGGATTGTCCCAATGAAAATCCACTACGATCTCTTGGATCTTCCGCGGTGATGCCTGCATCACCTTAGTCACCTCCCAGCTCAGCCCATCCAGCGAAACACCATTTCTCTCCGCTACAATCCCCATGATCGTCACCATACAGCTTCCCAAAGCACTGGAAACCAAGTCTGTTGGAGAAAACTTTTCACCTTTCCCGTTGTTATCCACTGGCGCGTCTGTGAGCAATTCAGTTCCGGATTGTAAATGCACTGACTGGGTCCTTAAATTCCCCAAATACGAACTTTTAATAGTGGGCATAAACTCTTACTTTTAAAATTCAGTTAAATACTTAAATCCAAAAATAGAGCAATATTTTCGACCAATTCGAATGAGCAAGCTGAAATTAATCCTACCCGCACTTTTCTTCCTATTCAGTCAGGAGGCATTTTCCCAAAGGGAGGATGTCGGAAATTATGAATATGATAAGGAATACCTTTTTGGGATCAACAAAAACACCAATGGAGGTTTGATAGGGGGATTTGTTTTCAAGGCAGGCACCCGGATCGACGACTCCCAATTCTCATTTTGGGGGGTAGAATTGTCAAACGTAAAAAACCCCAAAGAGGCCCGATACAATACGGTTTTGGGGAACAGCTATATTTTCGGAAAGTCCAACTACCTCTACGCTATCAGACCACACTACGGTCGAGAAATCATTCTTTTCAAGAAAGCTCCCAATCAAGGCGTACAGGTATCTGCCTTGGCCGCCGCCGGCCCCACCATCGGCATTATCGCCCCCTACTATATCGAGTACGCCATCAACCGGGTGGAAACGGTGACAGAGCAGTATGACCCTGAGATCCACCAAAGCCGCTACAATATCCTGGGAACAGGAAGACTTTTTGAAGGTATCGGCCAATCCGAAGTGGCTATCGGTGCAACTTTAAAGGCGGCGTTGATGTTTGAGTTTGGAGTGTTCAGAAGCAGCGCAACAGGACTGGAAGTCGGGTACATGATCGAAGGATACAATAAGGAGATCCCGCTCATCCCTACCACTGAAAACAACCAGATTTTCCAATCTGCCTATTTCACTTTCTTTTACGGCTTCCGTAAGTGATTGGAATTGGCTTTTGAGCCCTTCTGGATTACCTTTGCACCAAATCCGAATGTGATGATTGAATTACCCGTAATATCCGAGGAGGCGACACGACGTAAAAAGCCTGATTGGCTACGCGTCAAGTTGCCCGTGGGAAAAGAATACGCCAAGGTCAGAAAGCTGGTAGACGAGCACAAGCTTCACACCATCTGCGAAAGCGGCAACTGCCCAAACATGGGCGAATGCTGGGGAGCAGGGACTGCCACATTTATGATCTTGGGAAATGTCTGCACTCGCTCTTGCTCTTTTTGCGCGGTAGCGACGGGCAGACCACCAGAATATGATACCGACGAGCCAAGACGAGTGGCAGAGGCCATTAAGCTCATGGGCGTAAAGCACGCAGTGATCACCTCTGTGAATCGGGACGAATTAAAGGACCGTGGGGCTGAGATCTGGTATCAGACCGTGGTGCAAACCAAGGAACTGTCTCCAGAAACCACTATTGAAACACTGATTCCTGATGTGAAATCCAACTGGGATGCGCTCTACAGAATGATAGAAGGCGGCCAGGAAGTGGTTTCTCACAACATGGAAACGGTGGGAAGCCTTTATCGCCGAGTGAGGCCACAAGCGAAATACGAGCGCTCATTGGAACAGATCAAATTGACCAAGGGGTTTGGGAAACGAACCAAGACGGGTATTATGCTCGGACTAGGCGAGACAAAAGAAGAAGTCTATACTGCCATGGACGATCTTGCCGCACATGGCTGTGACATCCTCACATTAGGCCAATATCTCCAGCCTACCAAGATGCACATCGAAGTGGCAGAGTTTATCCATCCGGACCTTTTTGCCCACTATCGAGAGGAAGGATTGGCGAGAGGCCTCAAATACGTGGAATCCGGCCCATTGGTAAGATCATCCTATCATGCAGAGAGGCACGTAAACGTCTAAAGCAGCAACAAAATTTAAAAGCTCGTTTTGCAACGAGCTTTTTTTATGCCTATATTTTTCCAACTAAACATCTTACATGACATAATATGCAAGTAGTCAAAATAATCGGAGTCGGTTCAGCCGCCAAAGTTTATGGCCTCACATTAGGCTTATTGGGCATTTTTATCGGGATAATTTATGCGGTTATGTTCTCTCTTATCGGAGGATTAGGAGATGGATTGCCCTTATCAGATTCGGGTGGACTTGGCATTGCTATGCTGATCATAATACCAATCTTTTACGGTGTGGTGGGATTCATATTCGGCGCATTGGGGGCGGTGGTCTATAATTTTGTCGCGAAAAAATTTGGCGGCCTGGAAATCGAACTTTCCGAACCGAATCACATGCCAGCTGACTAAAACGACAAGAGGCCGCCGATGGCAGCCTCTTTTAAATTTAATTGGGAAAAACTCTTAAGCCAATTCCTTGGCAAATTCCTCAGTAGGAATACAGCTACACATCAAGTTTCTGTCGCCATAAGCAGAGTCAATTCTTCTTACGCTTGGCCAGAATTTGTTGTCTTTCACGTATTCCAAAGGATAAACCGCTTTCTCTCTGGAGTAAGGCAAGTTCCACTCACCAGTCAAAACCATCGAGGCGGTGTGTGGCGCATTTTTCAGTACGTTTTGCTCTTTGTCAGCCGCACCAGTCTCGATCTCGCGAATTTCCTTCCGGATGGAAATCAACGCATCACAGAATTTATCCAATTCAGCTTTCGTCTCAGATTCGGTAGGCTCGATCATCAAAGTGCCTGCCACAGGGAAAGATACCGTAGGAGCGTGGAATCCATAGTCCATCAATCGCTTTGCGATATCCTCTACCTCTACACCAAAATCTTTGAAAGATCGACAATCAACGATCATCTCGTGGGCAGCTCTTCCTTTCGATCCAGTATAAAGAATTGGGAAATGTCCGCTTAATCTTTCTTTGATGTAGTTGGCATTTAAGATTGCCATTTCAGTGGCTCTTTTAAGGCCATCTCCGCCCATCATTGCGATATAAGCATAGGAGATAGGCAAAATGCTAGCACTTCCATACGGTGCAGAAGAAACGGCTGATACCGCGTGAACTCCGCCAGTTTTCACGACAGGGTTACCTGGAAGGAATGGAGCCAAATGGCTAGCCACACAGATTGGGCCCATGCCAGGTCCTCCTCCACCGTGGGGAATACAGAAGGTTTTGTGCAAGTTCAGGTGACAAACGTCAGCACCGATAAAGCCAGGAGAAGTCAATCCTACCTGAGCGTTCATATTGGCACCATCCATGTAAACTTGGCCACCATATTGGTGAATGATTTGGCAGATCTCTCGAATACCTTCTTCAAACACCCCGTGTGTAGAAGGGTAGGTTACCATCAAGCAAGAAAGATCATTCGCATGCTCTTCTGCTCTCTTTCTCAAATCTTCGATATCGATATTTCCCTTTTCGTCACACTTCACCAAAACCACTTTCATTCCAGCCATAACAGCGGAAGCAGGGTTGGTTCCGTGAGCGGAAGTAGGGATCAAAGATACATTTCTATGTCCTTCACCACGGCTCATGTGATAAGCTCTGATCACCATCAGACCAGCATATTCGCCTTGAGCACCGGAGTTCGGCTGGAGAGAAGTATCCGCGAAACCAGTGATTTCCGTCAACCAAGTCCTCAAGTTGGTAAACAACTCTTGGTAGCCCAAGGTCTGATCCATCGGAGCAAAAGGGTGTAACTGTCCGAATTCTGGCCAAGTCACTGGGATCATTTCCGCGGTGGCATTCAATTTCATGGTACAAGAACCCAAAGAAATCATAGAATGCACCAAAGAAAGATCTTTGTTCTCTAATCGCTTGATATAGCGGAGCATTTCATGCTCTGCATGATAGCTGTTGAATACCGGGTGGGTCAAGTACTCAGACTTTCTAGCCAATCCTTCTGGAAATTCCAGTTCAAGGTTTGCAACCAAATCATTTAGATCCAAAGTATGCTTGCCTTCTTCGGTTGCGAAGATCTTAACAATAGTATTTACATCTTCAAGCGTTTTGGTCTCGTCAAAAGAGATGAAAACTGAATCAGACTCATATCTGAAGTTCATTTTCGACCCCAAAGCCAAGCCTCTTACTCTTTCTCTCGCGACATCATTCATTTTGATTTGAATGGTGTCGAAGAAATACTGATCAGCTACATCCAAGCCAACTTGTTTCAAAGCCTGGGCGGTCAATTTTGCCAATCCATGAGTTCTCAAGGCGATATTTTTCAATCCTTGAGGACCATGATAGACTGCATAGAAACTTGCCATCACGCTTAGCAGCACCTGAGCGGTACAGATGTTGGAAGTTGCTTTTTCACGCTTGATGTGCTGCTCACGAGTTTGGAGAGCCATTCTATATGCCTTGTTTCCGGCCTTGTCTACAGACACACCGATGATTCGGCCAGGAATCTGTCTCTTATAATCGTCTTTGGTAGCGAAAAATCCAGCATGAGGTCCGCCGTAGCCCATTGGTACCCCAAACCGCTGCGCAGAACCGATGACTACGTCAGCTCCCATTTCACCTGGAGAAGTCAAAAGTGTAAGCGCCAATAAATCAGAAGCGAAGGCGGTCATCACTTTGTTTTCCTTGGCAGACGCTACCAAAGCGGAGTAATCCACCACCGCGCCATCCGAATTGGGATACTGGATCATAACCCCGTAAAGCTCCGGATCAGTCAAGTCCAAGCTAGCTAGAGATCCAAAAACCAACTCAATTCCAATTGGCTCTGCTCTCGTAACCAAAACTGCTTTGGTCTGAGGGAAGACCTTTTCGTCAACAAAGAACTTGTTCGCGTTCTTTTTCTCTCTTGGCTTGACTGCATAAAGCATGTTCATTGCCTCGGCAGCAGCAGTACCTTCGTCCAAAAGCGAAGCATTGGCAAGCTCCATTCCGGTCAATTCCATCACCACGGTCTGGAAATTGATCAAAGCTTCCAATCGGCCTTGCGCGATTTCAGCTTGGTATGGAGTATAGGCTGTATACCATCCCGGATTTTCCAGCACATTTCTCAAAACCACTCCCGGCACGATGGTATCGTAGTAACCCATCCCGATGAAGGACTTGAAAACCTTATTTTTGGAAGCCAGCTTTTTGAAATCAGCCAAAAACTCAGACTCCAATTTTGCCTTAGGTAGATCCAAAGGCTTCTTGGTTTGAATAGCTTCCGGTACTGTTTGGTTGATTAATTCCTCAAGGGATGAGGCACCGATTTTCTCCAACATCTCAGCGATTTCCGCCTCATTCGGGCCGTTGTGTCTGCTCTCAAACTTGACAGCATTGGAAAGATTGATCTTCATAAAGTACGTTTGGGTAGAATGACGTATTTGGGTTTGAAAACATCCTGATTTTTCGTGCGCAAAGGTACTATTTCTTAAAGGAAAAGACTTTGTGGAACACGAATAATTTCCCTATCAACACGCCATATATATAAACGGTTTTTATGAGGCTTAAAAATTTGGCTAGCTTAGTGCCCTAATCACAAAACTGTATGAATAAAGGATTGATTTTAACTGGCGCTTTGGCGATCGGCTTGGCTCTCCCAAGCTTTGCCCAAGCTCCCGCTCAGGTGAAGTATGCCAATACGATCACCGCCGAAGACCTCACCAAGCATCTCACCCACTTGGCCTCTGATGGAATGAAAGGCCGAGATACGGGTTCCGAAGAAGGCAAACTTGCCGCCAACTACCTGGCTGACTTCTACAAAAGCCACGGCCTGACCGGTCCTGTGGACGGGAGCTACTTCCAAAATGTTCCGCTGGTAAGCACCTCCTACAGCAAAGTGGCCCTGCAGATAGGCAAAACCAAACTGGTGGAAAACCAGGATTTTGTCTTCGTAGGTGACGGCGATATGGCCAAAGCAGCGAAAACTCAATTGGTATTCCTTGGCTTGGTGACCGATGAAAACCTGGCGAAAGTTGATGTAAAAGGCAAGCTTGTCGGCCTTTGGGCCGTAGGCGTACGCAGCAACGACTTGGTGACCAAAGTCATGGATGCGGGCGCAGCTGGTATCGTCATCGTGAGCATGGAAGGCCAGGCCAACTTTGACCGGATCGCAAACCGATATAAGACGCTGGCAGGAAAAGGCAGAATCGGCTTTGACCAAGAGACAAAGCAGCGTCCAATCTTCATGGTAAGCTCCGACAAAATGGGCGAGCTTTTTGGCACTTCGGTGGAGATATTGAAGGAAGCAGCTAAGGCAACACCTGAAACTGTGGCTGCTCAAAAAGCTACCTACCAAGTGGTAAAAACCAAAACTCAGGTGGAGGCATACAACGTACTTGGCTTCCTCGAAGGAACTGACAAAAAGGAAGAAGTGCTCGTAATCTCCTCGCACTACGACCACGTGGGTGTGAGCAGCGAAGGAGAAGTATTCAATGGCGCAGATGATGACGGCTCAGGCACAGTTTCCGTAATGGAGATAGCCGAGGCATTTGCACTGGCTGCCAAAGACGGCCTGAAACCAAGAAGAAGCATCCTCTTCCTCAACGTGACTGGTGAGGAAAAAGGCCTCCTAGGCTCCGAATACTATTCTGAGCATCCCGTGTTCCCACTTGCCAATACGGTAAACAACATCAACATCGACATGGTGGGCCGTATCGACTACGAATACCAGAAAGAGGCTAACAAGGACTATGTATATGTGATCGGCTCCGAGATGCTTTCTTCTCAACTGAAGAAAATCAACGAGTACAATAACATCACTTACACCAATTTGATCCTAGACTACCGCTATGATGCCGAGGACGATCCAAACAGATTCTACTACAGATCTGACCATTACAACTTCGCCAAGCACAACATCCCGGTGATCTTCTTCTTCAACGGCGTGCATGATGATTATCACCAAGTGACCGACACTGTAGACAAGATCGAGTTCCCGCTTATGACCAAGCGAGCACAGTTGATCTTCCACACTGCTTGGGATCTGGCTAACCGTGAAAACCGAACTCCGGTAGACGGAACAAATACCAGAACCGACAGATAATAGCAAAGGCCCCGATTTTCGGGGCCTTTTTTATTTGCCTTTATTCTTCTGATTCTTGGTCTTCAACTGGTTCCGGTTCGGCTTCTTGCCATGCTTTTTTGCCTTGACCTTTTCGCCCTTGCCAATATTGGTTTTTGGCTGGGCTTTTTTCTCGTGAAAGGCTCCTTTGTAGTCTGGATTTTCCAGCTGCTTGAGCTTGTCAAGTTCCCGTGCATAAGCCTGCTTTTCCTCAAAGGGCGTAGCCGGCACATCCACTGAGCCTGGGATTTCCAGCTCTTCAACGGACATACGGATCAGTTCTTCGATTCTTTCAAAATGATAGGTTTCCGCTGGGTTAACGAAGGTGATTGCCTTACCCTCATTTTCTGCCCTTCCCGTTCTTCCGATTCGATGCACATAATCCTCATAAATCAGCGGCACGTCAAAGTTGATCACGTGTGACACCATCGTCACGTCTAGACCTCTGGAAGCTACGTCGGTCGCGACTAGCAATCGCACGTCGCCGGCCTTGAAATCCTCCATGGAGTTGATGCGAGTATTTTGCCCCTTGTTGGCATGGATCACCCTGATCTCGCCCATGTGCTTGCGATCCAAAAAGCCGAACACCGACTCGGCGTTTTTTCGGCTGCGGGTGAAAATAATCGCTCGATTGATCTCCTCGTTTTCCAGCAAATGAGCCAGTAAGTTAATCTTGGTCTTGATATTAGGCACCAAATACTTGACTTGGGCGATGGTCTCCGCAGTGGTGGCTGACGGAGTAACTTCGACTTTTTCGGGGAATTCCAAAAATTCCTCCGAAAGCTTCTCCACCCTTGAGCTGAAAGTGGCCGAGAAAAGAAGGTTTTGCCGCTTCACCGGAATAACCTCCAAAATCGCCCGAATCTGAGGCATAAAGCCCATATCCATAATCTTGTCGGCCTCGTCCAAAATCATCGTTTTGATTTCCTTTGTCAGAATCGTCCCTTTTCGGTAGAGATCCATGAAGCGGCCCGGTGTAGAGATGATGATATCCACTCCAGCTGTGATATTTTCGATCTGAGTCTTAGGCCCCAAGCCTCCATATAGGCTGACAATCCGCAGGTCTGTATTTTGCGCCAGCGCCTTGGCAACCTCCTCGATCTGCATCACTAGCTCGCGGGTTGGAGCCAAGATCAGTGCTCTAGGGAAAGAGCCCTGCGCGTATTTCACCTTCATTAGGAGTGGCAATACATAAGCCGCCGTCTTGCCGGTTCCAGTTTGGGCAATTCCCAACACATCATGACCGGCCAAGGCTAAGGGGATGGCCTTTTGCTGGATGGGGGTCGGTTGGGTATAGCCAGCTGAAGCTACTGCGTCCAGCAATTGCCTGTTTAGCTTAAAAGCATCAAAACCTAGGGCCTCATCACTCATGATTGTTATTTTTGGAGAGAAATCTGAAATCGAAAAAGAAAGAAACGATGAAAAGTATCCTGATCACCGGCGCAAATATAGTCAATGAAGGCCGGATTAGTCCGGGCGATGTTTTGGTGAGAGATGGCCGCATCGCCAAAATTGGAAACGACCTCAGTAGCGAGCCCGTAGACATACACATTGACGCGAGCGGAAAACACCTATTCCCAGGCGTGATCGATGATCAGGTCCACTTCCGCGAGCCGGGACTCACCCACAAGGCGGAAATCTACACCGAAGCCAAAGCGGGGGTAGCTGGAGGTACCACCACCTACATGGAGATGCCCAACACCGTCCCACAAACTGTAACCATCAGTCTACTGGAGGAAAAATACAAACGGGCTTCCGAGGTCTCTTTGGCCAATTATTCCTTCTTCTTCGGAGCTACAAACGACAACCTCGAAGAAATCCTCAAGGTCAATCCTGAGAATGTCTGCGGGGTGAAAGTCTTTCAAGGCTCCTCCACTGGCAACATGCTCGTGGACAACCCTGAGGTCTTGGAGCAGATATTTAAGGAATGCAAGACGCTGATCGCTATCCACAGCGAAAACGACAACATCATCAAAGCAAATCTGGAGGAATTCAAAGCTATATACGGAGAGGACATTCCCGTCAAATACCATCCCAAGATCAGGTCTGAGGAGGCTTGCTACGACGCTTCTAGTCGGGCGGTAGCCATGGCCAAAAAGTACGGCACCAAACTTCACATTCTCCACATCAGCACAGCCAAAGAATTGGAGCTGTTTGACAACTCGATTCCCTTGGAAGAAAAGCGTGTGACTGCTGAGGCCTGTATACACCACATGTGGTTTTCGGAAGAGGACTACGCCACCAAAGGCAACCTGATCAAATGGAATCCTGCTGTAAAAACCGCCAATGACCGTGAAAAGATATTCCAAGCCATGCTGGACGGAACCATCGACGTGGTAGCAACAGACCATGCCCCCCATACTTTGGAGGAAAAATCCCTGTCCTACCTCAAAGCTCCCTCTGGAGGGCCATTGATCCAACACAGTCTCGTTGCCATGCTGGATTTCTACCATCAGGGGAAAATCAGTCTGGAGGCCATCGCCCAGAAAATGGCACACAACGTAGCCCGCTTGTTTCAGATTAGGGAAAGGGGATTTATCCGGGAGGGATATTTTGCGGATCTAGTGTTGGTGGATTTGAACTCGCCTTGGCTTGTATCCAAGGAAAACATTCTATCAAAGTGTGGCTGGTCGCCTTTCGAAGGGCACACATTTCGTTCGAAAGTAATACAAACCATCGTATCCGGACATTTGGTGTACGATCAGGGAGAGTTCCACGAAGAGAAGAAAGGGGAAAGGATTACTTTTTTTAGAAATAAATGAAAGCAGCCTTGCGCTAAGTGGGCTTAAATATTACTTTTGCAGACCATTTGAGAGAATCCTCTCTCGAATAGGCCACACGGTGATTGTAGCTCAGCTGGTTAGAGCGCTGGTTTGTGGCACCAGAGGTCGCCGGTTCGAACCCGGTCTTTCACCCAAAACCCCTCAAATCGAGGGGTTTTCCTTTTTTTATACCGGTGCATTTGGCACAGCATTTGACAAAATAGAAAAAACTAAACCACACTCAGATGTTTACTTTGTATAAAACCCCTCCAAAATTCCCGGTGGTGAAGCCCGTAAATATCCGGCTTGTCCATAATTATTTCGTGAAATTCGAAGAATCGCTGAAAATCTTCGAGGAAATCCAGCGAGAAACCGCACATTCGTGAACAAATCGACTCTACATCTAGAAAAGGTTATGGAAACATAACCTTTTATTTTTTGCCTGCGATTTTTCTTATCGAATCAAAACTCTATTTTTATTTTCCTACAATTCTCCCCTTATGAGTTATATCCATTTTGATAAAACCCAATTAATCAATCTGAATTACTCCCTCGACCGGGAGATTATTCGGACGAATCGGTCTGGTGCGTACACCAGCACCACTATTATCGGATGTAACACTCGTAAGTACCATGGCTTACTGGTGGTCCCACAGCCACAGATCGATTCCCAAAACCATGTGCTACTATCGACCGTCCATGAGACGGTTATCCAACATGGAGCAAATTTCAACCTCGGCATCAGCAAATTTCCCGGAAACTACTCCCCCAGGGGACACAAATATCTGGAGGATTTTGATTCTGAGCCGATCCCGAAACTGACCTATAGAGTCGGCGGAGTGGTATTGCAAAAAGAGCTCATTCTGGACACCAATCGGGACAGGGTCATGCTGCGCTACACCTTGCTGGAGGCGCATTCCAAGACAAAGATCCGGATACAGCCCTTTTTGGCATTTCGGGGATACCATAGCCTCGTCAAAGCCAATGACCAAATCGACCGCAATTTCGAAAAAGTGCCCAACGGAGTCAGTTTCAGGCTATATCCGCAGTACGACCCGCTTTTTCTCCAGCTTTCCAAAAAAGGGGAATATGTATCCCATCCAGATTGGTACTACAACATCGAATACATCCAAGAGCGGGAGCGTGGCTACGAGTATCAAGAAGATCTCTTTGCTCCTGGTTATTTTGAATTTGACATAGAGAAAGGCGAGTCTGTCATTTTTTCGGCGGGACTGACAGAGGCCGATCCCTCTACGCGCCAAAATGCCTTTGAAAAAGAAATCGCAAGGCGAATCCCAAGAAACAATTTTGAAAACTGTCTGCGAAACTCCGCGGGTCAATTCATCCGAAGACGTGACGGCGACACCCGCATCATTGCCGGCTATCCTTGGTTTGGCTGGTGGGGGCGCGACACCTTTGTGGCGGCGCCGGGCTTGACCCTGACGACAGGGGACACGGAGACCTTTCTAGAGATCATGGATACCATGGCCAGAGATCTTCAGGGCCCGCTTTTTCCAAACATCGGAAGTGGCGACTTCACCAACATGACCTCGATAGATGCGCCGCTTTGGTTCTTTTGGACCCTACAGCAATACATTATTTACACTGGAGACAAAAAGACTATCCAAGAAAGGTATCTCGGGAAACTGAAGGGAATCATCGAAGGCTATAAAAATGGAACAGACTTCAACATCCACATGCAGCCTGACGGCCTGATTTGGGGTGGACGTCCCGACGTAGCACTAACCTGGATGGATGCGATCACTCCGGATGGGCCTGTCACACCCCGCATCGGATGCCCTGTGGAGATCCAAGCACTTTGGTTCAATGCACTGTGTTTTTACCATGAGCTCTCGGGAGAAGAAGTCTATGCCTCTTTGGCGGCGAGGGTCAAGGAGAGTTTCGATCGTGAATTTTGGTCTTGGGAATATGGCTACCTGGCCGATGTGGTAGATGGAGACGAAAAAGACTGGTCAATCCGTCCAAATATGGTCTTTGCTACTTCTCTTCCCTACACCATGCTCAATGAGGAGAAAAACGACAAAATCCTCGAGATCATTAAATCCAAACTTTTGACGACTAGAGGCCTTCGATCCCTATCGCCTGATGACCCAGGATACAAAGGCTATTATTACGGAAACCAAATCAGCAGGGATCACGCCTACCACAACGGCACGGTTTGGGCCTGGCTACTAGGCCACTTTACAGAGGGATATCTGAAGCTACACGGGAAAGCTTCCAAAAACTTTATCCAGAAAATAATCAAGGGTTTTGACGAAGTCATGACCCAATACGGGATAGGAACAGTAGCAGAGATTTTTGACGGAGATCCTCCTCACCGTCCCAAAGGCTCCGTTTCCCAAGCTTGGAGTGTTGCAGAACTGCTTAGAATGATGGACATCGTGAACAGGATCTAAAATGATTTTTCTATGAGAGTTTTAATGTTTGGCTGGGAATTTCCACCGCATATTTCCGGAGGACTGGGTACCGCCTGTTACGGTTTGGTCAAGGGTATGAATCACCACAATCAGCAGGTAATCTTTGTGGTGCCCAAGCTATGGGGGGACGAGGAGCCAATGGCGGATTTTGTCAATGCAAGTGATGTCAGGATAGACTATAGAGAAAAGCGGTTCAAGAAATTCTGGAAAAATCTCACCTACTTGGAAGTAAGCAGTTTCCTGGTGCCGTATTTGGGCCCGGAAGAGTTTAAAAAGTTCACCGACTACGCCATCCACGATCGAACCGACGTGGATGAAAGCATCTTCTCCAACAAGTTTGAATTTAGCGGGAAGTATGGCAAAAACCTCTTGGAGGAAGTCTCCCGCTATGCGTTGGTAGCTGCTCAGATCGCCCGCGACAAAGACAATTTCGACATTATCCATGCGCACGACTGGTTGGCATTCCCGGCAGGGATCGCGGCTAAGGAGATCAGCGGAAAACCCCTGGTCGTACACGTACACGCCACGGAGTTTGATCGCTCGGGAGAGACGGTCAATCAGCCGGTCTACGACATCGAACGTGCTGGCATGCATGCCGCCGACCACGTGGTGGCGGTGAGTCAGCTCACGAAAAACATCATCGTGAGAAAATACGGAATTCCCGCCAGCAAAATCACGGTTTTGCACAACGCAGTACTTGATGCCAGTATCATCAAATCAGAATACGAGAAAAAAGTACCGGAAAAAATCGTCACCTTCCTGGGAAGGATCACCTTCCAAAAGGGCCCCGAGTATTTTGTGGAAGCAGCGAAGAAAGTCATCGACCGAGACCCCAACGTGCGTTTTGTTATGGCAGGCTCGGGCGACCTGCTGAATCGAATGATTGACCGCGTGGCAGAATTGAGAATGGCGACACGGTTTCATTTCACGGGATTCTTGAAGGGCGATGACGTCGACCACATGTACGCCATCTCGGACGTTTATGTGATGCCCTCTGTATCAGAGCCTTTCGGCATAGCACCTCTGGAAGCCGTCCGCCACAATACACCCGTCATCATCTCCAAACAGTCGGGAGTAGCCGAGGTGCTTCGGAATGCGATCAAAGTTGATTTTTGGGATGTCGACGCTATGGCAGACGCCATTTTCGCATTGCTGCACTACGATGGGATATCCCGAATGTTCAAAGAATTGGGAAGCGAGGAACTCAAAAAATTGAAGTGGGAGCATGTGGCTGCCAAACTAGTAACTGTCTATGAAAAAACTTTAGCCGAACGATCATGAGAACCATCTGCTTTTACTTCCAGGTGCACCAGCCTTTCCGATTGAAGCCCTACCGATTTTTTGACATTGGAGAAGACCACCACTATTGGGATGATTTTCTAAACCGAAACGTGATTCGCAAAGTCGCCCAAAAGTGCTATTTGCCGATGAATACGCTCCTGTTTGAACTAATAAATCAATATCGGGGCAAATTTAAAGTTGCGTTCTCGCTTTCCGGCACCTTCCTCGATCAAATGGAAGCCTATGCCCCCGAAGTACTCGAAAGCTTCCAAAAGCTCGTGGCAACCGGCCACGTAGAACTTCTGAACGAAACCTACACCCACTCTTTGGCGTCGCTGAAAAGCAAGGAAGAATTTCAGGCCTTGGTCAGAAAACACCAAGAGCGAATCAAGGAGCTCTTCGGCGGCTACACCCCAAAGGTGTTTAGAAATACGGAATTGATCTATTCAGACCAGATCGGCGCTATGGTTGCGGATATGGGATATGAGGCAATACTTACCGAAGGAGCCAAACACATTCTAGGCTGGAAAAGCCCCAACTATGTCTACTCAAGCGCCAATGTCCAAAAACTAAAGGTACTCCTAAAAAACTTCTTGCTATCGGACGACATTGCATTCCGCTTTAGCAACAAAACTTGGGCCGACTATCCCTTGACGACCGAAAAATTCGTGAATTGGATCAATGCCATCCCGAAAGAAGAACAAGTGCTGAACCTTTTTATGGATTACGAGACCTTCGGTGAGCACCAATGGGAGGAGACTGGGATCTTTGAGTTTATGCGGCATCTTCCCGAAGCAGTCTTCAAACATTCAAATTTCAGCTTTTCAACGCCTTCGGAAGTAGCTGCAGAGGTTAGCCCGGTAAGTAAGATCCACGTTCCCGTTCCGATCTCATGGGCTGACGAAGAGCGTGACTTGACCGCATGGCTCGGCAATGACATGCAGGACGAGGCTTTTGACCGACTTTATGAACTTGAGAAACTAGTTCGTAACATTGACGATCCAGAAATCAAGAGGGATTGGGGCTATCTACAGACTTCCGACCACTTCTACTACATGTGTACCAAGTTCTTTTCCGACGGCTCCGTACACGAATATTTTAGTCCCTACGATACGCCCTATGACGCCTTTATCAACTTCATGAACGTGCTAAGCGACTTTATGCTCCGAGTGAAGCAAAAAACGACCGCACTCCAAAGCTAGCATTGTATTCTAGTAACAAAGAGAAAGGCCTTTCGGAACTGTTTCCGAAAGGCCTTTCTCTTTGGCTTCGCCAAGTTTACTCTTTGATCTCAATAACCTTAAACTCGGTACGTCTGTTAGTTTGGTGTTCTTCCTCGGTTTGGGCGTTTTGGACGATCAGCTGAGATTCCCCATAACCTTTGGCAACCAGTCGATCCGCAGCAATCCCCTTGGAAACGATATAGTCCACTGCCGACTGCGCCCTGCGCTGGGAAAGATCCAGATTGTAGGCATCACTGGAGCGGGAGTCGGTGTGTGAACTGAGCTCTATGCGGATAGTAGGGTTGTCGGCCAAGATCTTCACCAACTTATCCAACTCTATGGCTGCGTCTGGACGGATGTCCGCCTTATCCAGATCATAGTAAATATTATCCAGCACGATGGCCTTCTCCAAGATCAGCTGGTCCAATACTATCGTCGTGTCCAAAGAAACATTGGTGACTTCCTGTACTAGCGTGGCGGGATCCGGTGTCTTGCCCTTGGTCGAATAAGGAATGGACTTGGAGAAATAACCGCCTTTAGAAGCAATGATCGTATAGTCAGAATCCACGTTCATGGTGAACCTGACACGCCCATTGGTGTTGGAGAAGTCTCCGCCTTGTTGCTTGTTGTCCGAGCCATAGAGCACGACTCTGGTCTGAGGCAGTACTGCTTCAGTACCGTCCGCTTTGGCTTCTTTGGTATAGACATTCAGCAGAACATTGACGATTTTAGGCTTGGGGGTTTTGTCCTCGAAATAGTAGATATCGTCGTCCCCCACTCCGTCGGCACGGTTGGAAGACAGGAATCCGGCCTTGGGATATTCTGTGAAGAAAATCCCAAAATCATCGCCCTTGCTGTTGATGTTTTCGCCTAGGTTTTTGATGGTCTGTTTACCGGAACCGTCATTTTCGGCCACAAAAATATCCAACTTCCCATATCCCGGATGTCCGTCCGAGGAAAAGAAAAATTTGCCGTCTGCAGCCTCACGAGGAAACATTTCATTTCCCGGTGTATTCACAGTAGGCCCAAGATTCACAGCATTACCGAAGTCGCCATTGGCCAATCTTGTGGCCTTATATAAGTCAATCCCCCCAAAGCCCCCAGGTCTATTGGAGGCAAAATAGAGCTCTTCCCCGTCTGAGCTGAAAGCCGGCGTAGAATTCCACCAGGTTTCGTCTTCATTCACGGGCATCCAGATCGGCTGGGTGAAACCTGCTCCGCGAAAATAGGACACGAAAAGGGCTGTCTCTGGAAGGTCTTTGATCGAGGTGGAGTTGCCTCTCGCATAGATGATGGTATTGCCATCTGGACTGATGGCTATCGCCGCTTGGTTGAGCCCTTCTTCGTTACGGAATTCGGGCAAAGCCTGAATCGCCCCAACATCCACTTTTAGCCCATCGGCACGCGCTCGAAAGAGCTTGGTATAAGGCGTACCCGTAGCAGGATAGAGACCAGATGCCTGTCTCCCGGAGGTGAAGTATAGAAAATCCTCGCTCAAAACCGGAGAATAATCAGGCCCGGGCGTATTGAGTTCCTTGTAATTGACCAACTCATGCTTAGGCCAATAGTCATCTATGCCCTCGGCTAGATTAATGGCTTCAATCTCCCGTTGGTTTCTTGCCAAAAGTGCTTCGTCGGAAGTATAGGATTTGGCTTTTTCGAAGGCCTCCTTTGCCTCTTCGTTTTTCTGCTGGGCCCTCAGACTTTGTCCCAGAAAAAAGTAATGGTTAAAGGAAGGTTCTTCCTCCGCCAATTGTCGGTAGTAGGGCTCCGCCTTTTCTACCCGATTAGAAAGTCTGTAGCTCTCTCCAATCACGCGGTTGGCTTCTAGATTAGTAGAGTCCTGCTCGAGGATTTGCGAAAAGGTATTGATGGCATATTGGTATTGGCCGGACAGGAATTGATCATTTCCTTTTTCCTGAAGGCTCTTACAGCCTGCCAGTGCAAACAAGGTAAAAACTGCTATCCACAAAAAATGCTGCTTCATCTAAAGGCTATTGTCGGTCAATACTGAATATTACTAATTAATTTGGAAAATATCTGCTCAGCCAACTATTTCGAACGGGTTGCCAAAGATTTTTTAAATCGGATTTGACGCGTATTTGAGGGTTGATCACTTCGGCATCAAGGCCAATTTCCCCGGATGTGACGCGGGTTTTCACTCCCAAGGCAGGAATAACCCTCAGTTCGCCGTCAGGTCTCTTCAGACTGATCTTTCCCTGATCGGTAAGATTGGTCTGAAGGAGACTTTCCAAATCACGCAAGGTTCGAACCGAGCTGTCTATCGAGCATCCGCTAGCCCCAAGTTTGCTTTCGTCTACCGCCAGGATGAGGATCTGACTTTCCAAAATATCAAAGGAAGTCGGCATCAAGTTGCCGTGGGTATTCCAGCCTTCACAAAAGCTGACTAATCGCTCACGGATCAATTGCTCGTCGGATTCAGAGATTGGTTTGTCTGCCTGATAGACCCAGACCCGGGAATACTCTGGCATTTGTTCGAATGGGAGGTACATAATTCAGTTAGTCTCACAAAGAAAAACTCTTTCAGCATAACGGCAAAAAAGGCCAAATTGATTCAATTCCTCGGACTAAATACCCATTTCTTTAGCAATCATCTCCGCCAGATCCAGGACTTTGACTTCAGCTTCCCTATTCTTGTTTTTCACACCATCTGTCATCATCGTCAGGCAAAATGGGCAACCTACTGCAATCGCCTGAGCTCCAGTAGCCAATGCCTCCTCCGTTCGCTCGACGTTGATGTCTTTGTTGCCCGGCTCCGGCTCCTTAAACATCTGAGCTCCTCCGGCCCCACAGCAGAGCCCCTTGGTTTTGCAACGCTTCATCTCGACGAGCTCCACGTCCAAAGCCCTGATCACTTCGCGGGGCGCCTCATATACATTGTTTGCCCGGCCTAGGTAGCAGGAGTCATGGAAGGTGATCTTCTTACCGCGAAACTCTCCCCCGCCCTGCAGCCTCACTTTCCCTTCATTGATCAGTTGCTGGAGAAACTGGGAATGATGAATCACTTCATAGCTTCCTCCCAAAGCAGCATACTCGTTTTTTATGGTATTGAAGCAATGTGGACAGGCAGTCACTACCTTTTTCACCTCATAGGCATTCATCACCTGGATATTTGCCACAGCCTGCATCTGAAAAAGGAACTCGTTTCCAGCCCGTCTTGCCGGGTCTCCGGTACAAGTTTCCTCGGGGCCAAGCACGGCAAAACTTACTCCTACTTTATTCAGAATCTTCACGAAAGCCTGCGTGACGGCTTTGTACCGCTCGTCAAATGAGCCGGCGCAGCCCACCCAAAAAAGGACTTCCGGGGCTTCACCGTTGGAGGCCATCTCGGCCATGGTCGGGACTTTATAGGTTGACATAGCTTTGAATTACGATTTTTGAATTAAGATTTACGAGGCCTTGATTGCTATTGAGGTCAATTCAATCAGCTAACCCAAGCCTTCTAAAACTACTTTTAACTTTTGCGTTGCAAACTGCCATTGATTACTGGACACTAAAAACTGTTCATTGAGACTGCTCACTCTCTTTAACCTTATCCGCCCAGTTGAAACGGTCAGAAGGACTAAATTTCCAAGGAGAAAAGCTGGTTTCCATATTCTGGAACATCGCATTCCATTGTGCTGGCGTGCCAGATTCCTCCATGGCTATGTAGCGCCTCATCTGCAAGATGATCGACAAGGGGTCGATGTTCACGGGACAAGCTTCCACGCAGGCATTGCAACTGGTACAGGCATTGAGCTCTTCTTTGGTGATGTAGTCGCCGAGCAGAGACTTTCCATCTTCGAGTCCTGGTCCTCCCGCGTCGATGCTTTTGCCAACTTCCTCAGCCCGGTCACGCACATCCATCATGATCTTTCGCGGAGAAAGCTTTTTGCCCGTTATATTGGCGGGACATTCGGCAGTACATCTGCCACATTCTGTGCAGGAATAGGCATTCAAAACGCTAATCCATGAGAGGTCGTTGATATCTTTCGCACCAAACCGGCCAATCTCAGCCGGAGGATCAGCCTGATTTTCCACCGGAATACCAAGCATCATATTGACCTCGTTGGTCACCTCTGGCATGTTTTTCATCTCGCCCTTCGGCTTCAGATTGGAGTACCAAGTGTTAGGGAAAGCCAGAAAGATGTGCAAATGCTTGGAATAAGTGACATAAATAGCAAAAGCCAATATGCCTATAATATGAAACCACCAAGCGGCACGTTCTACAAAAACCAAAAAGCCGTCCGACAGACCTTCAAAAATCGGAAATAAGAAATGGCTGAAAAACAGCGGACCGACGTCTATGTAATGTCCCACTCCTCTTTCGGCCAAGATCTGATCAGTTGCGTTCATCGTCAAGATAGCTAGCATCAGCACGATTTCTATTACCAAGATCAGATTGGCATCGAGCGCAGGCCAACCTTTCAATTCTGGTTTATTGAGACGCCCTACCTTCAACACATTTCTCCGGATCAGAAAGGCAACGCAGGAAATCAACACACCTATAGCCAAGAACTCAAAGAAATTCATCGCAACGGCATAGCCCCCGCCCAAGTAAGGGGCGAAAAGCCGGTGGGTGCCAAAGAATCCATCTAGGACAAACTCCAAAACCTCTAGGTTGATCACCAAAAAGCCAACGTAAATCAGAAGATGCAAAAGGGCTGGAATCACACGCTTAAACATCTTCTGCTGGCCAAATGCTACCAAAGCCATTGTTTTCCAACGAAGCTCGGGCTGGTCGTTTCGGGTTTCTGGTTTTCCCAAGAGGATGTTTCTCCTCAGAAATTTGATCCGTTTACCCAAAATATAACCCGCCGCTCCCAAAATCAGCACAAACGCGAGTTGATATAAAATGCTCATAGTGATCAGATTAGCTTGTTTCTCGTTTTTTTAGCCTTATTTTTTCCGAAAAGGATTTGTATCAAATACTCAAATTTCTACCTTTGCATCACTTTACGAGTCGGTGATATAGCTCAGTTGGTAGAGCATCGGACTGAAAATCCGTGAGTCGGTGGTTCGAGTCCACTTATCACCACCCTCCCGATCCACCCGGATCGGGATTTTTTTTTGCCCTTTTTTCTGATTTATCAAGCTCAAAAGCAATTTTTCCATTCCTGCAAAATAGAAAATAGTCTGCATGCATACTATTTATCGGTTCAAATTTAAATTGAATCTATTGCAAAAATTCCCTTTAAGTTTATTCTATCCCTTTCAGAATAAGGCGCTTTAGGCTTGGGAAAATATTTTCGCGATTTTTCGCACTGAAGTGTAACATTTCCGCCACTTCTGCATCATCTACTTAAATGAATTCATTTTTCGAAACGCACATCTGGCCGATGCGGGGTAGACTATATAGACTGGTCTACCTTTGGATCAAAGACCGATCCCTCGCCGAGGATGCGCTCCAGAATGTATTCGAAAAATCAGTGGAGCGTCAAAAGGAACTCCAAGCGCACCCCAACCTGATGGGGTGGATGGTAACAAGCCTGAAAAACGAGGTGTTGATACACCACCGAAAGAACATCCGGCTGAAAGGGCTTGAAGAGCTGAACGAACCGGTGGCGACGCAGTCCGACGTGCTGGAATCTGCCGAATCGCACAGGCTTATCTTCGATTTGGTGGACGGCCTACCGGAAAAGCAAAGAGAAATCTTCCACTTACGCGAAATCGAGGAAATGAGCTACGAAGAAATCGCCCAACATATGGAAATCAGCATTGACCAGGTAAAAGTGAATCTCCATCGCGCAAGGAAGACGCTCAGGGAAAAATTGATCAACCAAGGAATAACCAGATGAAACCACGGATAGAAGAACTATTGGATAAATACTGGGAGGGAGAAACTTCCCTGAACGAGGAAAGAGAACTTCGAAGTCTCATCACAAAAGCTGATGGTTATGAGAAGGAAAAAGAGCTCTTTCAGGCACTTGGACAGTTTCGAGCCTTGGAGCCTTCGGGCTTGCGCATTCCAAAGAAAGGCAAGCAACGCTGGCTGCCGCTGGGATTGCGCTGGGCGGCTTCTATCACGCTCTTGATCGGAGCGTATTGGGGATGGGCAACATACGAACAAATGCAGGCCGAAGAAAGGGCTTACCGAGAGGTAATGGAAGCCTTAGCACTGATCCAAACCAACCTCTCCAAAGGACAAAGGCAGTTGGATCACCTCAACGATCTCAAATACCTGAACACAACCAATCAGCTATTTCAGCTGAATACAAGCAACTGAACTATGAAAAAGATCATACTGCTCATCTTCTTCCTCACCTCCTTCTCCGCACTTTCATTCGGCCAGGACGACGCTATACAGAGGTTTTTCTCCAAATACATGGAGGACGATCGCTTTTCAAGGGTTTATATTTCCCCTAAGATGATGCAGATGGCCGGGGGCTTTTTGAAAAACAACGCAGGCGGAGATGCGGATGCGGAGGAGCTCGGCAAGCTGATTTCCAAAATCAAAGGAATCCGAATTTTGTCCACAGAAGAGCTGGACGGACTCCCCCTCTTCAAAGAAGCCATGACCACGCTAAATAAAAACCAATACGAAGACCTGATGGATGTAAAGGACAAGGGCTCCAACCTGAAGTTTATGGTGAGGGAGGAAGGCGGACTGGTCAAGGAGCTCACAATGATTTCAGGCGATTCCAAATCCTTTACGCTTCTCTCCATGCTGGGAAGCTTTACCTACGAAGACCTCAATCTCTTGGCCGAAAAAACCGACCTCCCGGGCATGGACATGTATGGGAAGGGATCCAAAGACCCCAAATAAACCCCAATAGTTTGACACACAATTTTGAAAACTAAACCTATAACCCATTCAAACATGAAAAAGCTACTCCTATCTCTTGCCGTTTTCGCAGCAGCCCTAGCAGCCCATGCACAAAGTAACAGTGTCGCCGCACTCAAAGACAAGTACAAAACCGAGGAAGATTTCTTCCATCTTGAGCTTGGCGGCAACTTTATGAATTTCGCCGAAGGCTTCAAAGTCGACATCGACGAAGACGACATGGCCGCTGTCGCCAAATCAGTGGAAAAGCTGAACTTCTTCACCCTCCCAGATGGATCCAATTCCTTTGCCGAATTCAAAGCCTTACAAAAAGGTCTTGAAAAGGAAAGGTACGAGCTCTTGATGGAAGCATCAGAGGGGAAAGGCGGCGTGATGGTTTACTCCAAGGGAGCAAAAATCATCTCCGATTTGGTCATTTTGGTAGGGGATGAAAAAGAAGGAGACTTGATGGTCATAGAGCTGAAAGGAAAATTCACCCAAGAATCCTTAAACAAGGCTACTTCACACTTGAATTAAGAGTTTCCAGACCCCTCATTTCCCAATTAAAACCGAAAAAGCCCAGATTTTGGGCTTTTTCTCGTTTGGGTAGAAAAATTTTATCTTCTTTCCTAAACCTCTACAATCGATTGCGAAATCGGAAAAACCAGCCTCAAAATTTTTTTTAAATTTCGTTTTATAAAGAATAATCAAAATTATATTCCGTTTTTTTGATTCTTATCCACACGAAAAAGCTTTCGCAATCGATAGCGAAGCTAAATTATTATATTTTCAATAATTCATTCATTTTATTAATGAATAATAAATTTTTGTAAAGTTTTTTTGAAACATTTGCAATTAAGGTTTCGTGTAGTAACTTTGTAATGTAATTCGAATTGCATCGATAACCCTGTAACCCAAAATGTCCCCCCCGATAGAATCAGTCTATCCTGCGGTTACAAAAAAAATCTAGAAACCTATTTTAAACCAACTACTTAAAATGAAAAAATTACTCTCAATGCTTTTTGTTGCGGGGATCGCAACTGGAGCTTTTGCAAAAAACGACGAGAAAGCTGTAGAAATCAGACAAACTGAACCAGCTAAAGTTATGGTGGCCGTGCCTAATGCACCTGAAGGAACCTTGACTGTAAAGATCACTGACGCTGATGATCGCTTGGTACTGCGTGACAGAATCACCAAAACCGAAGCTTTCGCTAAGCGCTATGATCTCAACGCACTTCCAGTAGGAAACTACTCTATCGAAGTATCTGACGCAAACGGAACTCTGAGAACCGCTACCTTCAGCACTGAGGCAGTAGTGAAGCCAGTGGTGTACACTCGAGTGACTGAGATGGGCAATGACCAATACAGACTCCTGGTTTCCAATCTGGAAGCTAAAGACGTGACCGTACAAATCTTCGACGGAGACAAGCTGATTCACACTGAAGCCATCGACAATCCACAAGGCCTGCATAAAATCTACACGATCACCAAGCCAAACTTCCCGGATGCGATCAGCTTCAAGGTGACCACTGCTAGCGGTTTCGAAGCCTACGCTTCTTCCAAGTAATTAAACCAACTGTTTAGAAATACACCCCTGCTGAGGCGACTTGGCAGGGGTTTGTTTTTATCCAATATCACCGGTTTAATTTTTCGCGGTGATTTTTTTAGTACCCAAACGTAAGACCTTAGCGTCCGACGTTCCTTTTGCCTCTGTCTTCTGCCTCATCACCGGCCGCAAATTGACCTTGCACTAAAAAGCTTACCCGAAAATTCAACGCATTGAGATGTGTAGGAGTCGAAAAAAGTGATTCCATTACTGAAGCGCTTGCCTCAGTCGAGAACAAAATCCTATAGTCTCATGCGAACTTGATGGAATTTTTGAGCTGGGCCTCAAAACTCATCTACCTCAGCACATCGATTTAGACATTCTTTTTTTTTTTAAAGCAAGTAATCGCGTCAATGGAAAGCTACTCAAGGATCATAATCAACTGAATAAAGAAGATACGCTGGTGCTCTGGCACCACAACCTAACATCAGCCAACGACGAACAGGTATTTCCTTTTCTCTCGCTTAACAAAAAAGTAACCCTTGAGGATCACTCCCCAAGGGCTTCTGGTTTGATATAGCCGAATGTTTAAATATCCGCCGTCTCTACGTTTTTGAAATACACCTGCTTGTCCACATCCAGATCGACCAAGACAGCCGAGTCGTTTTTGATATATCCGGACAAGATTTGCTTAGATAGCTCATTCAGGATCAAACGCTGCATAGTCCGCTTTAGCGGTCTCGCCCCAAACTGCGCATCAAAGCCCACCTCTCCAAGGTAGTCCAACACTTCTGTAGTTGCCTCGATGTCGATATTTGCCTCGGCAAGCCGCTTCTGGATCTCCTTCCATTGGATATCGACGATTCGACGCGTGATCTGCTTACTCAGCGGTTCAAACATGATCGTCTCGTCAATTCGGTTGAGAAACTCCGGCCTCACAGACTTTTTCAAGAGGTCATAGACTTCAGTTTTGGTTTTCTCCAAAACCACCTCCTTGTTCCACTCTTCCATCTCAGCAAAGCGCTCCTGGATCAGGTGCGAGCCGATATTGGTCGTCAGAATGATGATCGTGTTCTTGAAGTTGGCGATTCGGCCTTTGTTGTCCGTCAGACGTCCGTCGTCCAAAACCTGTAACAGGATGTTGAAGACATCGGGATGCGCCTTTTCGATCTCATCCAGCAGCACGACTGAGTAAGGCTTTCTCCTCACTGCCTCAGTTAGTTGTCCGCCTTCGTCGTAGCCCACGTAGCCTGGAGGCGCTCCCACGAGTCGGCTGACTGCATGTCGCTCCTGATACTCGGACATATCGATCCGCACCATGGCGTTTTCGTCATTGAAGAGATACTCTGCCAAAGCTTTCGCCAGCTCGGTCTTACCGACCCCAGTCGTCCCCATGAAGATAAAGCTTCCAATAGGCCGCTTGGGATCCTGAAGGCCGGCGCGACTTCTGCGAACCGCATCGGACAGCGCTGCGATGGCTTCTTTCTGGCCGGCTACCCGCTTGCCCAGTTCCTCTTCCAAATGCAAGAGCTTTTCCCGCTCGGACTGGATCATCTTGGAGAGGGGAATCCCCGTCCATTTGGACACCACAGCGGCAATATCCTCCTGGTCGACTTCTTCCTTCAAAAGAGGAGAGCCGGCCTGCATCTCGTCCAATTGACTCTTGAAAGATTCGAGTTTTTTCTCGGCTTCGACGATTTTTCCATATCGGATTTCGGCGACTTTGCCAAAATCACCCGCCCGCTCGGCTTGCTCAGCTTCAAGCTTCAGCTTGTCGATGGCTTCCTTTTCGTTTCGAATCCCTACGATTACAGCCTTTTCGCTCTCCCATTTTGCCTTTACATTTTGACGTTTTTCGGAAAGCTCGGCAATCTCCTTGCTAAGGACGGTCTCCTTATCGCGATTATTTTCCCTACGAATAGCCTCCCGCTCGATCTCCAGCTGCATGATTCGCCGATTGAGTTCGTCGAGTTCTTGTGGCAAGGAATCGATCTCCATCCGCAACTTTGCAGCTGCTTCGTCCATGAGGTCAATAGCTTTGTCAGGCAAGAAGCGGTCAGAGATATAGCGCTGGGAGAGCTCGACAGCTGCGATGACCGCGTCATCCTTGATCCGCACCCCATGGTGGAGTTCGTACTTGTCTTTGATCCCACGAAGGATCGAGATTGCGTCGGCCGCATCAGGTTCGTCCACAATGACCGCTTGGAATCTACGCTCCAACGCTTTGTCCTTCTCGATATACTTCTGGTATTCCTTCAGGGTGGTTGCGCCGATGGCATGCAATTCCCCCCGAGCCAAAGCAGGTTTTAGCAGGTTGGCGGCGTCCATGGCACCTTCTCCTCCACCGCCTGCACCGATCAGCGTGTGAATCTCATCGATAAAGAGAATAATCTCGCCTTCGGCATCGGTCACCTCTTTGATCACCGCTTTAAGTCTCTCCTCAAACTCGCCTTTGTACTTTGCGCCCGCGACAAGTAGTCCCATATCCAGGGATATCAAGGTCTTGGATTTGAGATTTTCGGGTACGTCACCGGAAACAATCCTTTGCGCGAGGCCCTCTACGATAGCAGTTTTGCCGACCCCAGGCTCTCCGAGCAGGATAGGATTATTCTTTGTCCGCCTCGCCAAAATCTGCAAGACGCGCCTGATCTCCTCATCCCGGCCGATGACCGGATCGATCTTGCCTTTTTTGGCTAAATCGTTCAGGTTTTTGGAGTATTTCTCCAGCGCCCTGTATTTGCTTTCTGCGTTTTGGTCTGTCACTTTGTTTCCTTTTCTAAGTTCCTTAATTGCTTCTATAAGAGGCTTTTCGGCCAAACCTTGATTCTTCAGCAGCTGCGAGATAGCATCGCTTCCCGCCAAGATGGCCAAGAGCAAATGCTCAACCGCTACAAATTCATCCCCGAACGTCTTGAGGTATTCTTTCGCTTTTGCCAAGACTTGGTTGGCGGCTCCAGATAAATAAGGTTGTTGATTTGCACCGCTTACTTTTGGAAGTTTGGCCAGCTCCTGATCGAGCTTTTGATCGATGAGCTGTTTGCTTGTTCCCAGCTTTTTGAAGAGAAAATCGGTGACATTTTCGTCTTCCGAAAGGATGCCCTTCAAGAGATGGGCCGTTTCTATTGCAGGAGTTCCCGAAGCCGTCGCGAGCTCCACGGCCTTTTGGATAGCCTCCTGCGATTTGATAGTAAATTGGTTAAAGTCCATAATGGGTTGCTAGTGGTGTTGGTTAATTCCACATGGATCAAATGTTCCGCCAAGGGTAAATTTCAGCCAGAATGACTTGAAAAAAAGTATGTTATTGATAAATAATGGAAATTTTGACAGAAGATAAAACTCAATTTTTCATTTTATCGAGCCATTATTTCCTCTGTCTAATTTTTTAATGGCGGCGAAATCCAAGGTTTTTGGAAACGCCCCGGATAAAAAAAATCCCGCCTTTTCTGACGGGGTCTGGATTAGTTTCCTTTGAGCAGTTCGCTGGCCGGAGGCGCCTTCTTGTTTACACCGGAATTGTTATTGATAAACTCCGGAAAAAACAACTGGACATAGTAACCTTCTTGGGATACAAACAACTTGCTCATCCCGGAGACGACGTCATATAGCGTTTCCTTGTCTTGCTGAGCCAACCAACCTTGATCCAAATCCCTAAACACCGTACTCAGAGGCACATAACTCATGTCGTCTTTCTGAAGCTCCACTGGAAGCACCAATTTCCCGCTTTTCACAGTAGTCCTTCCCATATAGCATTCGCTACTACCTTGGTGGAGTATCGATATCACCACTTCATGTTGGCCATCCGTCACCGGTTTGGCTCCTTTGTTTACGAATGCACTGTAATAATCAATGTAGCATCCTTCGACCCCCTTGAGATGAAGAGACAAGCCTTCTTGAGAAAATGCCTGGTTCATGACGCCCAGAAACAAGAGCATACTTAGTTTGATTTTCATAAATATTTGACGATTAAAGCCGCGTTAGTTACCAGTTTCAAAAACTTCTATACAAGAATATTATTAAACCGACGGCATTTTTATGAGAAAAGTCAGTTGTCGGAAATTAAATGAGCCTCATCTATTCTTCTAAAACCTCAGGGGTTGATCCAAGTCACGGGCGTGCTGGCTGCGGGCAAATCGGCAGTTAAATAATTTATTCGGGCTCGCGTCCAGTCATTTAGCAGATTCTTTTGCAAAACTGAAACGGCAAGCTCGCCGGATCTTATTCCCTCGGCACAGGCATTCCTGAGCCCAGGGGGCCCATACCTGTCCACAAAGTGTGCTATTGTAGGTTCATCTAAATGCAACTCATCCAACCAACGATAGAGCGACCTTATGGTTAAAGACCCGCTTCCTTTAGAAAATTCATGCCTGAAAAGATCCCAATAATAGCGCTCAGAATTGAGAAAGGCTTGGTGGTTTTTGTGATAGATTGCTAGGACTTTTCTGATGACGACTATCAGAAGACTGATTCCCACCACGCAAACGCCCATCAACAATGCGAATTGTTTCAAACTCATACCAAGGATTGTCTTTGGCTTCTCAGCCGATTGCTCTTTGACAATCTCTTCCTGCTCACGTGCCAAAGAATCCCGAACACTTGCCAAAACACCCAAATCTGGATTTGGGGCGACCTGAACCGTGACTTCTTTCAAAGTGCGCTTGTACAGCTTCTTATGACTGGGATTATACCAGGTAAAAACCATCTCGGGGATGATGACTTCTCCTTCCTTCTCGAAAAGGTAGCGCATCGTCTCCGTACGGGAAGCGCTGATGGAAGTCTTGTCCTTGTTGTTGTTGACTACGCTTCGGGAAGGATATTCGCTGACTCCAGGCAAGCTATCCCATACAATTGGAGGAATCAACTCGGAGACTGTGCCATAGGCCGTGCGGGAGATCTGCCGCTGTAAGACTTCACCGACTTTCACTTGCTTTGGATCAACATTCCAGTGATCGGAGACGCTGAGGCCGCTGGCTACCAGCCACTCCGCAGACGCAAAAGCCGCGGGGGCAGGCTTCACCTTGATGGTCTTTTCCTTGGTTTTTACGGTATGTTTCACCCCCTTGAAATCGCCTGGTGCCGGCGACTCCACCTCAATGTCCAGCACCGGAAAAGTCACATTTCCAACCTCGTAGGGGAACACGTGGTATATCTGCTCCACTCCTGCGTAGTTTTGTCCGTCCCTCTGAAAGGAAGTACTCACCGGGCGAAAATATACCGAAAAGGCGCTTTTAACCTTGATATTACCCAGATCCAACCCAGTCGTAAACCAAGTGGAAGTATAGACTTTCACCGTGACTTCGACGGGCTCGCCCACATAGACCGAACTTTTGTCCAGCTTCACATCCGCCCAGATCGATTGGGAAAAAGAGGGGATCGAAAGCATCCACGCAAGTCCCAAGGCTATTACTATCCTACCACTTCTTCCCATCTGCCTTCGGTTTTAGCTTGCTCTTTTTCACCTGATATTCAAACTTCTTTTGAAGAAACAGCGCCGGATCGTCGTCTACCTTGCGCATCAGCATCTTGTCAGACATAGGTTGCTTGGAGGCCGTGATGTCACCCGGCACCTCATCGAGCTCCTCACCCATGTGGATGTTAGAGGTCACGGTCTCTTCATTGCGCTCGGTTTCCATGTCCTTCTTTGTCGCCTCCTGCCCTCCTCCGCTTAAGTCCTCCATGCTGTCATTCTGCCTGTTCTTGGCTTGTTTTCCTTGGTCGCCATCGTCGGCTTCTTCCGCTTTTTCGGGAGTCATCCCACTCTCTCCGCGCGGCATTTGCTGAAGCTGTTGATTGGCCTGTTGCGCTGGCGCAAAATCAGGATCCAACTCTGCGGCATTCTGAAAAGCCAGCATCGCTGCCAGCGTGTCGCCGGATCGGAAATAAGCCAGTCCAAGATTGTAGGTTCCTTGGGCGGTAGTATCCTGCTGAAAGTCCTCGATTGCTTCGGCGTAATTGCCCGCTTTAAAGTTGGCCACGCCCTTTCGCATCGGATCGTCATATCGCTGCGCCGCTTGCGCAAAATCCCCCTGATTACTCAACTTCTGCCCCTGAAAATCTGGCGTATACCATAGATTGGCAAACTTTGACCCATCGGTGCAGGACGAAAACAGGATCAGGACGAGCCCATACATCACCCATCCCCGGCGGAACCAAAGCAATAATAAGATCGCCATCGGAATCACCAACAGCAAGCCCATGTCCCGCCAGTCATCGTCTTTCTCCTCTGGCTTTTCGGTAAACTTGAGATTGTCAGAGATCGATTTGCTGATCAAAGCCACATCGCTGTCATCCAGAGTCAAGTCGTGGACGGACACCCGATCCAGCGAGGAAAGCTGGGAAAGAATCTGCCGGTCCAGCGAGGAATGAACCACATTTCCTTCGGAATCTTTAAAAAATACTTTGGAATGCGGCATCGGCACGTCTGCCCCGGCATCGGTGCCCATCGGGAGGACTGCCACTTTCCCCGCATTTGCCTGCACAAACTGCTGAATCGCCTCAAACTCCGCTTCCCCCAAATCGTCGGAAAGAAGCAGGACCGTTCCAGGAGCCGTGGTCACGCTCATGACCGAGTCAGCCATGACAAAAGCATTCTCCAGATCCGAACCTGGAAAGGGCATCGTGCTGGGACTCAACCCGTCGATATGGCTGGTGATGATCTCATAGTCCCGCGTGAGTGGCACGATGGTGTGCGCCGTGCCCGCAAATCCAACCAGCGCCACTCGCGCTTGGGAATTTTGCTTCAGCAGATCGCTGATCTTAAACTTGGCCCGCTCCAGCCTCGTGGGCTGGAGATCAGTGGCCATCATACTCTGAGAAAGGTCAAGCAGGATGACAACGGGAGTTTCCAGCTCCTGTCCCGGCACTTCCACTTTCTTCCAAGTGGGGCCCGCAAGCGCCAATACACCCAAACTCAGCGCAAGCACCAACACCAGCTGCATCGCATACTTGGCCCCTTCGCTTCCTTTTTTGATCACATAAGGACGCAGATGCGGCGCAATGACTTTCTTCCAAGCCAAATCCTGCCGCATGCTGAGCAAGCCAATCAGCGGCAAGAGCAATACCGGCACGAGTAGCCAGAGAAACTTGGCCCGGAGGAAATGAAAGGCTTCCCAGTCAATTGGAAAAATCCCATCAAACATACGCGCCCTCCTTTCTACTCGCTTTTTTGAAAAGCTGAACTATCGAACCCACAAAGGCACTAAAAATCAACAGACCCAAGGCTGCGCCAAGCGGATAATAATAGAGTAAGGTCACCGGCCGGTTTTCCATCTCTTCGTATTCTATCGGCTCCAGTTTGTTCACTTCATCATAGATCTCTGCGAGTCTGCTTTCATCTTTTGCCAGGAAATACTGGCCATTGGTCATCTCGGCAATGTCCTGAAGCGTGCCCTCATCCAGGTCGCTTCCGCTTTTCCCCGGATCGCCAATGCCGATGGTATAGATCAGGATGGAGTCCTTTGCCGCCAGATCTGCGGCGTCGAGCGGCAGCACATCGTCGCCCGAATCGATCCCATCAGTCAGCAACAGCATAACCTTGGTCTCGATGGTATCTTTTTCAAACATTGCCACGCCCTTGGCGATCGCCTTGCCGAGATGGGTCATCTGCCCAGCCATCCCCACATCCGCCTCATCCAGCATCTGAGCTACGGTTTGTAGGTCGGGGGTAAATGGCGCCTGCACATAGGCATTGGTGCCAAAGAAGATCAAGCCCATCCGGTCCCCCTTTCGCTTCTCGATAAAATCGTGCATCACTTCCTTCACCGCATCCCATCTTCTCGCTTTTTGCCCATCGATCACCCAGTCATTCTGGGCCATGCTAAAGGAAATATCCGCTGCGATCAGAAAATTTCGGGAAGTCTTGACCTTCATCTCGGGCTTGCCGACCAGCTGTGGGGACGAAAGTGCAGCGAGAAGCAGAGCCCAGCTCAACATCAAGACCAGCAATTCGAAAAAATTCCTCCGCTTGACCAATGCCGATTTCCTGGGTTTTTGACCGGTATAAGTCAAGGCCTTATCATACGTTGGCAGCGTAATCGACGCACTTTTCATCCGCAAAGGAGGGAGCAACAGATAGATTAGCAGCGGCAAAGGCAGCAGCCAAAACACCCACAGGTACGCTATTTCAAAGTTTGCCGGCATGCGTTTTCACCCATTGTTTAGCGTTGGAGATGATAGCCTGACGCGCTTCCGATGGCAAGGCTTGGTTTTGATAGATGGCCAACTGAATCTGCTGGTCCTGGCCGAGCATTTTTACATTCTTGCCGCTAGATTCCAGGAATTTCAGCCATTCAGTCCCGGAGAGTCTTCCAACTTTTTCACGCCCAAATGCATGGATGGCGGTTCGCTTCAGCACCACAAAGATTTCCATGGTCTCGCCTTGTCCGATCGAATCCAAGCTCTTGAGCGCCTCCCTTCGGTAGGCATTTCGCCGATAGTGCCGATACCAAAAAAAGGCAGCGACCAACAATCCCAGCAAGATCAGGCCGCCAAGGATCGGCCAGCCAACCGTCTCAAAAGAAAACTTGACCGGATCAGGCTCGTAGAGCTTGCCCATCTCAAACTGGGCGAGTGGATTTGCTGTCGTATCCGCTTGGGCTGCTATGCTGTCTTGCAGGTGGATCATTTTGTCGGTTTTTTAAAAAGATCCTTGATCTGATCTTCGATAGGCTGGACGGTGTCCACCTGAAATATCGGGATCCGATGCTTTTTCAGCTTCACCTGAAAATTCCTGAAATCGGCATCGAAGCCTTCTTCGAATTTTAGTCGAAGGCTCTGTTCTTTGCCATCCACGGCGACCTGCGTCTGATCGTCACCCGCCACAAACTTAACAGCCGCGATATCCCGCTCGAAGGGATCACTCACTTTGGCCAAGACCACATCGTTGTGCTGGGACAGGATGCTGATAGACTTCAGGACGTTCGCAGAATAGCGGTGAAAGTCACTGATGATAATGATCATGAAATCGTGTGTGACGATGTTTTGAGTCTTGGCGGTGACCTCCCTGAGCAAGTCGTCAAAGCTCCCCGGCTTGCTGTTCACGAGTTCATGGTTTCGCTTCACGATGTTTTCAAAAAAACGGAGGATATTCCTTCGGTCTCTCTTGGGAAAAACGATGTCAATGCCCTGATCCGCGAAGACGATCCCACCGACCCGATCTCCCTCTTTCAATATCTTAAACGCGGCCAAGGCAGCCAGTTCGGCTGCAACGACGGATTTGGTTTTTTTTTGAGAACCGAAAAACATCGATTGGGACTGATCGACCAGAATCAAGGCAGGCTTTTCCTTTTCCTCACTGAACACCCGCGTATGGGTTTCCTTGGTGCGGGCGGTGACCTTCCAGTCGATATTCCGAATATCATCGCCCTTCACATATTGGCGAACTTCCTCGAAATCCAATCCCCGACCGCGAAGTTTGGAAGCATGCTTACCCCCCAAGATGCTTTTGACCTTCTGCTTTCTGGCCAAAAGATTAAAGTGATGCGCATAGCGCTCCATACCCAAAAGATCCTTGAGAGAACAAAAAATATCGGCAGGAAAGGTAGTCTCTTTGGCCATACAAAAGTGAATTTAGGCCACCACTGCAACCTGTTTGAGGATTTCATCCAGCACCTGGTCGGTAGTAACACCCTCGGCGTTGGCCTCGTAGCTGAGGATCAGTCGATGGCGTAGGCAGTCATGGACGACGGCACGCACATTTTCAGGAGTGACAAAGTCACTGCCGGCCATCCACGCGTGCGTTCTGGAAGCTCGATCCAAGGCGATACTTCCTCTGGGACTAGCGCCAAAATCCAACCAGCCGTCCAGTTCTTCACTGTATTTTTTGGGATAGCGCGTGGCCGAGATGAGGTCCACGATGTACTTCTCCATCGCCTCGGAGATCTTCACCTGGGCGATTTCTTTTCGGGCATCGAAGATCACCTGGGGAGAGAGCTTTTCTTCTTTCTTGTCTTTTGGGACACTTTGTTCATTTCTGTTGAGTCGCAGGATCGCCAACTCGGACGCATCGTCGGGATAGCTGATCACCACGTGCATGAGAAAACGGTCCATCTGGGCCTCAGGCAGGGGATAGGTACCTTCCTGCTCTACTGGGTTTTGCGTAGCCATCACCATAAAGAGCGGCTCCATCTTGTAAGTCTTGCCCGCGACGGACACTTGTCGCTCTTCCATCGCCTCCAGCAAAGCCGACTGTACTTTTGCCGGAGCACGGTTGATTTCATCCGCTAGGATCAGATTGCTGAAGATGGGACCTTGTTGGAAGACAAACTTTTCTTTCAGCTCGGGCTGGTAGATCTCCGTACCTGTCACATCCGAGGGCAGCAGATCCGGCGTAAACTGAATTCTGCTCAAGCCGCAGTCCAGTTCGCTCGCCAAGGTCTTGATCGCTCGGGTCTTGGCCAGTCCGGGCAGCCCTTCCAGCAGCATATTGCCGTCGGCGAGCAATACCAAAATCAGGCGGTCGATCAGGTCTGTCTGGCCGATGATGGAGGCCGACATCCTCTTTTTAAGCTCCTGGATAGATTCTTGTGCAGTCATACTGGTCATGATAAAATGATTTTCCGCAATGTTCCCAGTAAGGTTATTCAGCTCGAATGGACGGAAGAAAGAAGCAGTTTCACTCTCGGCTTACCATCAATTACTGAGCTTTTGAAGTCCCATCGTTAGCAAAGCGAATAGAAATATTTCAAAAAATTAAATAAATAGGTAAAAAAAAGGTCACCCTAACAAATAGGGCAACCTTTTATCAATAGTTATTTTAGTTTTTAGGAGGTGCTGACATTTGCTGCACGACCTTATCAATTGAAAGAGAAGACCCTGTCTGAGGTGGGAAATCCTTAAAAGTAGCTAAGAAATTGGCGGCAAATTGTTGAGCAGGAACAAACAACCACATATTGTCCCCATACCATCTGGTATACATTCCAGATTCCCATGAAACCTCATAGGGATCGGCTCTCAAATTGATTGCCAGCGGCCAGCTCGGAGATTTACGGTAAGCGGTATTGATCGCTCCGTCCATGATTGCAAAGTGAAGCTTCCAATCCTGATATCTGATTGCATTGAGATTTGCGCTCGCGTCAAAATAGAAAATTTCCTTTCTCGGAGACTCCTTCACTTCTCCCTTAAAATATGGCAGCATATTGTAGCCATCTAGGTGTTGCTTGAAGGTTTTTCCATTTGCTTGATATCCATTCAGTACTTTTTCCTTGATATTCGGCTCTCCCGCAGCAGCCACCAAAGTAGGCATCATGTCTTCATGAGAGAAAATATCATTGTAAACCGTTCCCGGTTTGATCACACCTGGCCATCTAATCGCGGCAGGTACACGGAATCCACCTTCCCAAGTAGTACCCTTTTCTCCTCTAAAAGGTGAGTTACCACCATCAGGCCAAGAGAATTTCTCAGCACCATTGTCGGTAGAGTACATCACAATGGTATTATCTGCTATCCCCAGCTCATCAAGCAAGTCCAAAAGACGTCCAACAGCCAGATCATGTTCTACCATCGCATCTGGATAAAGCCCAATACCAGTAACGCCATCACTTTCAGGTTTCAAGTGAGTCCATACGTGACATCTCGTAGAACTCATCCAAACGAAGAAGGGTTTTCCATCCGCATGGGCTTTCTTGATAAATTCAACAGCAGCATTTTCAAACTCGTCGTCGACAGTTTCCATCCGTTTGGCGGTCAGGGGTCCTGTATCCTGAATGTTGCCGTCGGCAGTACTACGGATCACCCCACGAGGACCAAATTTCTTACGAAACTCAGGGTCTTTCGGGTAGTAGTATCCTTCCGGCTCTTCCTCTGCATTCAAGTGATAGAGATTACCGAAGAATTCATCGAATCCATGATTGGTAGGTAAATGTTCATCCTGGTCTCCCAAGTGGTTTTTACCAAACTGACCTGTCGCATAGCCTTGAGGCTTCAGCAAGTCTGCAATGGTAGGCTGGGTTTCTTTAATCCCATGCTTGGAACCTGGCATACCAATGGTCAATAGGCCTGTTCGGAATGGATGCTGGCCCAAGATAAATGCGGCGCGTCCGGCTGTACAGGACTGCTGTCCATACCAGTCGGTAAATACAGCTCCCTCATTGGCAATACGGTCAATGTTTGGAGTTTTATATCCCATAAGACCATTATTATTGAAACTAACATTGGACCAACCAATGTCATCTCCCCAGATGACCAGGATGTTTGGCTTGTCCTGCGCCTGTGCCACAAGCGAAGTGAGCAGGAGCAGTAGAAATGCGGCTTTAAAAAGGGAAAATCTGTGCTTCATAGTATTTGAATTAAAAGTGTCCTAGAAAAAACAGCTTCAAGAGTGTGCAATGACCTGAGCTGGCAGGTAAAAGTTAGAATTAATTCTCCAAATATTCCAATAGACTTAGCCGAAACTTATTTCTTGATTAAATTTTAACAAATCTCTTATAAGCAGTAACAAAGAAATTAGCGAGTTTTCTTTCATCGTGATCAGAACGCATCAAAAAAAGCAGGCTCATTTTACAAATGGCCTGCCTCTTTCAAAATCACTCTATTTTAAAACTAAGATCAGTTAGTACCTCCAGTTGGTTGTTCCATCATTTTCATTGCTTTTTCGATTGAAGCTTTCATACTCAATGACTCTCCACCTTGGCTAGGAGGATAGTCTACTAAAGACTTTAGGTGCGCTTGCAGGAATGGAACCGCGGCTGTAGGTGCCCAAAGCTTTTGAGCTACAAACTTTCTACCCGCATAGCCCCATTCCTCAGAATCTGGAGTCATTTTTTCCATTGGGTCCATCAGCAAATTCACGATATATGGCACGCTGGGATATGATTTCTCATCAAACCAATTGCCGCCATGCTTCACACCGATGTGCATTTTCCAGGCATCTACACGGATGGCCATCAAGTCAGATTCATCATAGTAGAATAATTCTCTACGAGCCGACTTGTCAGTTTTGCCTGTCCAAAGATCAAGATTATTATATCCGTCCAAGTGAGTTTTGAAGGTAGTATTTCCTAATTTTTTACCAGTCAAAAGTTCTTCTTTCAAATTTGGAGCACCTGCAGCTGCTGCAAGGGTTACATACAAATCCTCGTGACTTTGAATACCATTGGAATAAGTCCCAGCTGGGATTTTACCAGGCCACTTTACTAGCATAGGTACTCTTAGACCACCTTCCCAAGTGGTTCCTTTTTCTCCACGGAAAGGAGCATAGCCCCCATCAGGCCAGTACATCAGCTCGTTACCATTGTCGGTAGAGTAGATAACAATCGTGTTATCCTCTTCTCCCAAATCTTTAATCTTTTGGAGGATTTTTCCGATCAATTCATCGTGTTCAATCATTTTTGCGCGAACCACATCTTCTTCTGCACGTCCTTCGTCCACTGCTGCCTGGATGTATTTGTTGGTGCTGTGAGACCAGATGTGAGTAGCTGTGGTATTGTACCAAACAAAGAACGGCTTGTCTTCTTTGCCCACACGATCCAAATATTTCAAAGTCTCTTCGGTTACCTCAAAATCGATCGTTTCCATGCGTTTACGGGTAAGTGGCCCTGTATCTTCGATACGCTGCTTACCCACTTTACCGAATTTAGGATCTACGGTAGGATCATCCACGTCAGTCGCCCATGCATGCAATACTCCGCGGGGGCCAAATTTCTCTTTGTAAGCCGGATTTTTCTGGCCAGGATAATCCAGTTCTTCGGGCTCCTCTTCAGCGTTCAAGTGATAGAGATTACCAAACCACTCGTCAAATCCGTGCATGGTAGGGAGGAATTCATTCCGGTCTCCCAAGTGGTTTTTACCAAACTGGGCGGTAGCATAGCCTTGAGTCTTTAGAACCTGCGCCAAAGTAGGATCAACTGCCTGAATCCCCTGCGTCGAACCAGGAATGCCGATGGTCGTCATGCCAGTTCTAACCGGTAACTGTCCCATGATAAACGCTGCTCTGCCAGCCGTGCAGCTTGGCTGTCCGTAATGGTCAGTGAATAGCATACCATCTCTGGCGATGCCATCAATGTTTGGGGTTCTACCCATCATCCCATGGGTATAAGCACCCACGTTCCAATAGCCGATATCATCGCCCCATATGACGACAATGTTTGGTTTGTCCTGAGCTTTCACCAAAGAAGGCGAAAAAAGCAATAGAACGATGGCAAATTTGAAAAGGGAAAGTTTGTTCTTCATTGTGTTGATCTTAAAAGTGAACTCATTTACATTACTCTTTTAGTCCCATTAGACTAAACAATGGCATAGAAAAGATAGAATAAAATATCCAAATACTACAAAACAAGCGCCTTAACCTGCTTCAGACTCACAAATCTACCCGTTGAACCCCAATCAAAATAGCTGGCAGGTTAAGTCTTTGTTATGTTTCAAAGTAACCAAACAAAAGCCCCGGCTTCATTTTGACTCCGGGGCTTTCGACAGGACTATTTGGATTTTCTAGGCTGATTGTTGTGAGGCGGCATAGTCCTCTACAGCCTTCCATACCCGAAAGACATTTTTATAGCAGATCTTTTCGATATCCTCTTTGGTATACCCGCGTTTCAGCAACTCCGCGATCAGGTTTGGATACATGGAGACATCCTTTAAGCCGGTCGGCAAGGAGTCGCCTACTCCATCAAAGTCAGAGCCCAAACCGACATAGTCAATTCCCACCAGCGCCACGACGTGGTCTATGTGATCGGCTACTCGCTGTACCGTTGGAAAAGGATTGTTGGCCGCGGTGTACTCGGCGGCGTAGGCGCGGAAAGCCGAATCGCTTCTCGACAGCCCGTTTTCAGCCATATAGTTGACCAGATGCTCGCGGACTTTGGAAGAACCAGCGGCATAGGCCGAGTCAATGAAACTGCCTCCAAAATTGATCATCATCACCCCACCGTTTTTGGCCATGGCTTGGATGAGTTCGTCGCTCATATTCCGCTCAAAACCCGGTGTGAATTTCCTTACCGAAGAGTGGGAGGCGATCACCGGCACTTTGGTAATGGCTAGCGCATCCCGGAACGTATTGTCTGACACGTGGCTTAGATCAACCATAATCCCGACCTTGTTCATCTCCTCCACGACTTTCTCCCCAAAATCACTCAGTCCACCATGGGTGCCCGAGGTATCGTAGCTTGCGTCACCGATCAAGTTGTCTGTACCGTGGGTGAGCGTGATATAGCGGATACCCCGCTTGTGGAAATAGGCCACATTGGCCAAGTCGTCTTCGATCCCGGCCCCGTTCTCCATCCCCATCGGAAGGGAAATAAGTCCTTTGGCAAAATTCGCCTCGATATCCGCCCGGCTATAGGCCATCGCAAACTTATCGGGAAAAGTCTCCGCCAGGCGCTCGGTCATACTGATCAGGGAATCTGCCAGCGCCTTGGAAGCTCCCGGATTTTTTTGGTTACCAGCAGGAATATAGATCGACATGAATGGTGCATCCAGGCCGCCCTCTTTGGAACGGGGAAAGTCAAAATTCCCGTCGGGAGTACGGACAGATACATCCAAAACTTCCCTTTGCAGCGTAAAGCCTCCGACTTTCATCCGGTACGGGAGATCGACGTGGCCGTCTACCATAATGGTGGACTGGGCGATTTCGGTGGCGGCTTTGAGACGTTGCTCCTCGCTCATATTGGTGTAGTCGATGGCCTCCTCTTTGGGAGAGCAGGCAAAAGCGGCCGCCGCAACGGCCGTGAAGTAGAAGAGTTTTTTCATATTTAGTAAGTTGGTGATGGTTCTTCGTTCCTAATTCAAAGACTTTCAATAAAAACAAAGCCCAAATGCTATTCCGGTCAGGAAATCACAGATGAGTCCGCATTTAAGATAGGCGCAATAAGCCAAGGAAAGATATAAATTCATTGAAATGGTCCATTTTTCCACCTGTGGCAAGAAAATCCCCTGAGGCTCTAGGGCTCTGGCGAGAAAAATCTCACAGAGAAGCGACAGACTAGCCTTTTGATGCAATTTCCCAAAGATTCGTTCATTGCCGAGCCTATCGTCAAACGAACCAGATTAAAACAACAAACTATCCCACCCCAATCAGGATTTTATTTTGAAAAGTAATTTTGCGAGATTTGACTAAAAGCGATTAAACAATAACCAAACCACAATCATGATGAAAGCAATCTTGAAATTCTCGCTGCTGGGAATCACAGCAGCCACTGCACTCTACAGCTGCGGACCCCAAAAAACCGAGGAAGCAGTCGTAGAAGTAGTCGAAACAAAAACCCCAACCTTGACCCTGCTGTGGGAAACTCCCGACTCGCTGATGACCAATGAATCTGTTCTATACGATGAGTCGACGGGCACCATCTATGTCGCCAACATCGAAGGCCAAGATCCATCCGAAAAAGACGGGAAAGGCTCGATTGCCACCATTTCTAAGGATGGAAAAATCATCAATCCGGCATGGATATCAGGATTGAATGCCCCAAAAGGAATGGCAATTTCCGACGGAAAACTTTACGTAACCGATATCGACGAGCTTATAGAAATCGACATTGCCACATCCAAAGTTTCCAACAAATGGAAAGTAGAAGGCGCTGAATTTCTTAATGACGCCGCCGCGCACAACGGGACAGTCTACTTCACCGATATGAGAGCTGGCAAAGTCCATTCTTTCTCCAACGGCGAGATTGCAACGGTTTCGGAAGGCCATGAGTCAATCAATGGCTTGGCAGTTGCTGGCGATGGTACCATCTACGGACTGGATGCCTCAGGCTTGAAAAAATGGAACGAAGACGGCACGACCACCGTCATCAACTCCACAGTGACCGGCGGAGACGGTCTGGTCATCCTTGGCGACGGCAACTACATCGCTTCTAAATGGCAAGGGGAAATCTATTTCGCCAACGACTCCACCCAGACTTTGATGCTCGATACCAAAGCTGCAGAATCCAACACCGCGGATATCGGATACAATGCGGCCGAAAAGATCGTCTACGTGCCCACATTCTTCAAAAACAAAGTCGCCGCCTACAAGCTGGACTACTGATCTTGGGAATATTCTTTCACGAAAGCCTCCTTCGGGAGGCTTTTCCCGTATCTAGAGATAATGCAGCCTTCATTTCGCACATCCGCTCATAGAAACTCAAAAGTGAAATAGAGTATTTCTATCACATATCAGCGGATTTGTCCGTACCTTGCTGCACATAATTCATCACACTCCGGGTCTACCCTCCCCGGATAAAACAGGTTCCTAATGAAATCAGGTGAAATCAACTACGAATTAGAAAAAAACATGGAGGTTATCTCACAGCTGGACGAATTTGTCGGACACGCGGTAGACCATGTCCTCGTCGATCCAGATGAATGTTGGCAACCCTCCGATTTCCTTCCGGACTTTCACAATCCCGAAGTTTTCGAAGAAGTGAAACTGCTGCAAAAAAGAGCCGAGGGCATACCTGACACCGTGTTGGCTTCTTTGGTGGGAAATATGATCACGGAGGAAGCCCTGCCGTCTTATCAAACCTACTTTAACCTCCTGGAAGGAATCAACGAGGAAAGATCGCTGGTCTCCCCGACAGGCTGGGTCCGCTGGTCCAAAGCTTGGACAGCAGAGGAAAACCGCCACGGCGACCTACTCAACAAATACCTTTACCTCACTGGCCGAGTGGACATGAAGGCCGTGGAGCAGACGATCCATCGTCTGATCACCAACGGCTTCGATCCCAAATCCGAATCGGATCCCTATCAGGCGATGATCTATACGTCTTTTCAGGAAAGAGCCACCAAAATATCCCACGTAAACACCGGGAAACTTGCCGACAAAGCAGGAGATACCGTCCTCTCAAGAATCTGCAAGACTATTGCAGGAGACGAGGCGAGACATGAAAAAGCCTATAAGTCCTTTATGTCGAGGATTTTCGAGATTGACCCAAATGGTGCGATCTTGGCTTTTGAAAAAATGATGAGGAAGCAAATCGTGATGCCTGCCGTGCTGATGGGCGAAGGAGGCAAAAATCCAACGCTCTACAAGGACTTTTCCGAAATCACCCAAAAAGTCGGAATCTACACTGGCTGGGACTATGCCCGGATTATCGACCACTTGGTAGGTCTTTGGAAGATCGAGGCGCTCACCGGGCTCGATGCCGCCGCTGCAAAAGCCCAAGAGTACCTTTCCAATCTGGCCGACCGCTACATGAAAGTGGCAGATCGGATGAAAGCTCCAGATGAGATCAAACTCGCCTGGCTGAAATAAGCCTAGCAATCGATAACAAGTCCTTCTGAAAAGAGGGACTTTTTTCATTCTATGTTGTGATACAACTATACTCTTCAAGCATGAAAAAACAGCTCATTTTTACGGCTATTTTCGTCATTTCTTTTTCCGTCGATTCCTTTGCACGGCAGATCAAGGTGGATTCTGATCGCCTGCATGGGACTTTGATGACGCTTTCTACCTATGGAAAAAATGCTGGGGGAGGCTCAGACCGTGTGGCATTTAGCAAATACGACATCGAGGCTAGAGAATATGTTAAAAACTTGATGAAGACTGCTGGATTGGAAGTTTCCATCGATTTCGCCGGTAATATCATTGGCCGGAAACCTGGCAAAAATGCGGCTTTTAAGCCAATTGCATTCGGCTCGCATATCGATGAAGTGCCCAATGGGGGCGACTATGATGGGCCAGTAGGCTCGATGGCCGCCATTGAGGTAGTTCGCACGCTCGCCGAAAAAGATCTTCAAACAGACCATCCCTTGGAAGTGATCATCTTTGCCAACGAAGAGGGCGGGGTAATTGGAAGCCGGGCGATCGCTGGCAACTTGAGCCAAGAAGCCCTGCAGGTAGTCAGCAATAGCGGCCTTACCCAATATGAGGGTATTGCTACACTAGGTGGAAATCCGGATCGAATCAGCGAAGTCAAGCGAAATCAGGGAGATCTTGCTGCCTACTTGGAGCTTCATATCGAGCAGGGCGGAATCTTGGATTCAGAAAACCTGGACATCGGTGTCGTGGAAGGAATAGTTGCGATTGAATGGTGGGAATTCACCTTTCAGGGAAAGGCCAATCACGCAGGAACTACGCCTATGGATCAAAGAAAGGATCCTATGCTTCCGGCAGCGAGGTTTGTTTTGGCAGTGAATGAAATCGTAAACAGCTATGAAGGGAGACAGGTAGGCACTGTGGGCAAAATCCAAGCTCTCCCAGGCGCGGGAAATGTAATCCCCGGAGAAGTGAAGGTAACTGTAGAGCTACGGGATCTTTCCTCGGAAAAAATCTGGAAAATTTATTCCGATTTAGAAGCTAAAGGCAAGCAATTAGCTGCTGAAAGCCAAACAACCCTCGACATCAAGCACATTGAAGTGGCAAGCAAACCAGCGATGGCGGATTCCATGATCCGGGGAATCATCAAATCGAAAGCTGAAACGCTGGGCCTATCCACCAAAAGTCTCCCAAGCGGCGCCGGACATGATGCGCAGGAGATGGCAAGGATATGTCCCATGGGAATGATCTTTATCCCAAGCAAGGAGGGCATCAGTCATGCGCCCACAGAATTTTCTTCCAAAGAGGACATCGCAAATGGAGCCAACGTCCTTCTGCAGACCATTTTGGAATTGGATAAAAAACTAAAGTAACTTTTCGACACGGACCATCCGTATCATTTTTAAAAACTACCCAAGCAAATTCTTCATGAAAACTATCAAGCAAATCCATAAAGCCGACTATAGACCCATTGCCGATCTTGCGACCTACAGTCCCCTGCCCAGCCGCAACCTCAAGCAGATCGACCCATTCATCTTCCTCAATCACCACGGCTTGCAAACCTACCCTGCCAAAAACCGAGGTCTTCCCTTTGGCCCGCATCCACATCGGGGAATGGAGACAGTGACCTTCATTCTCGAGGGCGACATCATGCACAAGGACTCTTCAGGACACGAATCCGTAATCGGATCTGGCGGGGTCCAATACATGACGGCAGGTCGGGGATTGATCCATGCGGAAGTCTCGAGCGATGAATTCAAGCGAAACGGCGGAGATTTGGAAATCCTGCAGCTTTGGCTCAATCTGCCTGCGGCGAAAAAAATGGCAGATCCTCGCTACGTCGGCTTGCAAAAAAATGAAATTCCTTCCTTCGAACTCGACGGGGGAAAGATTGAAGTCCAACAGCTCTTTGGTGAATGGGATGGTACAAAAGGGGCTTTTGAGGGCAATTTCCCTGTTTCCCTGAGTACGCTGTATTTGGAGAGCGGAAGTTCATTTGAAAAAACGATCCCCGAAGGAGAAAATGTTTTTTTCTATCTGGTCAGAGGGGTGCTGAAAGTGAATGGAACAGATGTCCTTTTCCGCCATTTGGTCGAATTTGGCAAGGAGGATGAAAAAATCACAGTCGAAGCACTGGAAGATTCTGTCCTCATCCTCGGCCACGCCAAGCCCTTCGACGAACCTCTAGTCGCAGAAGGCCCTTTTGTCATGAACACCCAACAACAGATCGCCGAGGCATACGAAGACTACCGAGCTGGAAAGTTCGGCAGCTGGGATTACTGATCAGCTATCGATGATATCCTGAGAGATGAGTTTGTAGATCTCGGCGATCGATGGATTGTAGTTCAGGAACTGGTGATGATCCTCCAAAGTCTCGTAGTCCTCTCGGATCGCTGGCCCAGTTTGGGCGTTCTTTGCGCCGATTTGAAGGCTTTTTGAGATCGTCTCGATGATCAGTGGCTTCAGCATCTCAAAGTCCAAGCCTTGGCGTCTCATAATTTCTTCCGAAATACGGATCATATGGTTGGTGAAGTTGCTGGCAAAGACAGCGGCTACATGGACGCCTTTACGATCTTTGGAACGTACAGTATAAGTAAGCGGAGAGAGGCTCTTAGCCAACTTTTTCAGCTTTTGCAAAGTCTCCTCGTCGCCTGCCTCCAGCAGGAAAGGGACTTCTTCAAAGTCAATTTTTCGCCCCTTGGTAAAAGACTGCAACGGATAAAGAATTCCCGTATAGTTCGCCGAGCTATAGCCCAAAACGTCCAGCGGCATTGTCCCTGAGGTGTGAACAAGGATGCTTCCCTCAGGCAAAATCACCTCATCGGCCAATTCTGGAATCGCAGAATCCTTCACTGCGAGGATAAAAATCTGGGCTCGACTCTCGGAGAAATCCAAGTCGTCCGTAGCCTCGGTGGAGTATAATCGCTCGGTGATTTGGTTTGCCTTGTCGAAATCCCGTGCATAGACCTCCGTAATCTCGTGTCCGGCATCCTCCAGCGCAGGAGCCAAATGCCAAGCAACGTTGCCGGCCCCCAAAATGGCTATTTTGAACTTCATGGCGGAATTAAGCCAATTTTGCACAAAAGAAAAAACGTACCCGACTTGACGTAATTACTGTATTTTGAGTAAATTCTACCCAATTGTTTAGCTGACCGTTCTTTATAGATTCAAGCTGGCAAGCAAGCTAAAACCGAAAGAGTCATCATCAACTAGACCATCCCATGAAGCTATCCCTATCATCAACAAAGACAAAAATGCTTCTGCTATCTTTTATACTTCTTTCTGGTTGCTTCAATATCACCAAGCCAACCCGATTTATCGGAAAAGTAATTGACAGCAGTACCAATGCGCCCATTCTTGAGGGTTCTCTAATTTTTGTTGGGACAAAATTAAACGTTGTTAATTACATCCTTACAACACGAGACACCATTCATTTAGATGCTGAAGGTAACTTTGACTGGACTTTGACTCCTGATGATGAAGGAATCCCATTCATCGAAGTTTTCGTTTTAGCCCGACAAGCGCACAATAGTGAGCCTATCTATTTAACTACAGAGTTTTTAGACTGTTCCCCGTATGTTTGTCATGACTTTGCTCCAGGGAAAACTTATCGGTTTGACCTCGAGGTCACTTGGCCACCAGATGAATAGAAACTTCTCCAACTTGAAGGAAACATCATCAGTTCTTGATAGGCATCTATGAAAAAAGCCATTCAGAGAGGTCTGAATGGCTTTTATATATCACAAATTCTGAAAATCAAACGTGCAATGCGCGATTGTCAGTAGCTGCCAAACACGCTTCCTTGAACGCCTCCGTATAGGTCGGGTGCGCATGGGACATTCTTGAGACATCCTCTGCCGAAGCTCGGAATTCCATCGCAACTACCGCCTCAGCGATCATGTCGGCAGTTCTTGGCCCGATCATATGTACGCCTAAGATTTCGTCTGTCTCAGCATCTGCCAAGACCTTCACCAAACCGTCGGTATCCATGGAGGCTCTCGCACGGCCAGAAGCCAAGAATGGGAATTTACCGGTCTTGTATTTTCTTCCTTGCTCTTTCAGCTGCTCTTCGGTGTATCCCACTGCCGCTACCTCCGGCCAAGTATAAACTACGCCAGGGATCAGGTTGTAGTTGATATGCGGCTTTTGTCCCGCCAAGGTCTCCGCCACGAATACGCCTTCTTCTTCCGCCTTGTGAGCGAGCATCGCGCCCTTCACCACATCTCCAATTGCGTAGATGTTTGGGACATTGGTTTGAAGGTGATCATTCACTTCGATTTGGCCTCTTTCTGTCAATTTCACTCCAGCAGCCTCGGCATTCAATCCTTCCGTATAAGGTCTTCTACCGATGGAAACCAACACGTAATCACCTTTAATTTCCACCGTTTCACCCTTGCCATTGTCAGCTTTCACGGTCACTTCCTTGCCGGTATTCTCCACGGAAGTCACTTTGTGCTTGAGGTAAAACTCAAAGCCAATCTTCTTCAGTGACTTCTGAAGCTCTTTGCCCATGGTGCGGTCCATGGTAGGAATCAAGGAATCCATGAACTCGACTACGGAAACCTTGGCTCCCAGACGAGCATAGACAGAGCCCAATTCCAATCCGATCACACCACCGCCTATAACAACCAGATGCTTTGGAATCTCCTTCAGGTTCAAAGCTTCAGTAGAAGTAATGACGCGATCCTTGTCCAGCTTGATAAATGGAAGTGTAGAAGGCTTAGAGCCCGTTGCGATGATGATATTTTTGCCTTGGATCTCAGAAGATGAGCCGTCTTCCTTGGTCACCTTTACGGTCGTAGCATTCACGAACGAACCCAAACCTTGGTGAACGTCGATCTTGTTTTTCTTCATCAAAAACTGGATGCCATCCACGTTTTGCTTCACCACCTCGTCCTTGCGGGAGATCATCTGGGTGATGTCCGCGCTGAGGTTGGACAGGTTGATGCCGTGGGTTTTGAAGGTATGGGCAGCATTGTGGTAATGCTCCGAGGAATCCAAAAGTGCCTTGGACGGGATACAGCCCACATTGAGGCAAGTCCCGCCAAGGGTAGAATATTTTTCAACAATGGCTGTTTTCATCCCGAGTTGCGCGCAGCGAATCGCCGCTACATATCCTCCGGGACCGGAGCCGATTACTATGACGTCGTACATTTTTTTTCGTTTGTACCAAGTACCAAGTACGAAGTACCAAGCACCCGGAAATTAAACATTAAGACTCATTTTGAGCTTGGCAATCATATTTTGGATGTGCTCAAGCCGCTTTTCAAATTTCTGATAATCTTCCGTCGTGATGAAGTCCAGCCTGTTTGAAATAATCAGCTGGATATCCAATTCAAAGGAAGATCCTTGGGCTATTCCCAAGAAGTTGTTGAACTCTTTGGCAGTATTTCGCCCAGCTCCCTCAGCAATATTTGACGGTATGGAGATCACACTTCTGTTGATCTGACTGATCAAACCGTATCGCTCCTCTTCTGGCAGCTTCTCGGTGATCTTATAGACTTCAACCGCTAGGTCTATGGCCTTTTGCCAAACAAGCAATTCTTTGAATCGATTCATGGGAAAGGAATTTAGGTTAAAAACAAGACGATGAATTTAACCTAAATACACAAGTTTCCCTATGAGCGCGGGCTTTGTACTTGGTACCTGGTACTTAGTACGGCTTAAACACCAAACAACAATCTCGTCGGATCCTCAAGCAATTGCTTTACGCGAACGAGGAAGCTTACAGACTCCCGTCCATCGATGATTCGGTGATCGTAGGAAAGTGCGACATACATCATCGGGAGTATTTTCACCTCGCCATTCACTGCCATGGGGCGCTCCACGATGTTGTGCATGCCAAGAATGGCGGACTGGGGCGCGTTGATGATCGGTGTGGACATCATGGAACCAAATACGCCACCGTTGGTGATGGTGAAGGTACCACCGGTCATCTCCTCGATGGAGAGCTTGTTGTCTCTGGCCTTACCAGCTAGTCTGACGATTTCCTTCTCGATTTGGTCAAAAGACATGGCCTCGGCATTTCTGACCACAGGTACAACCAAGCCTTTTGGCGCAGATACCGCAATGGAAATATCACAGAAATCGTTGTATACAATCTCATTGCCGTCGATTTGCGCATTTACCGCCGGCCATTCTTTCAAAGCTACGCAAACCGCTTTGGTAAAGAAGGACATAAAGCCCAATCCTACACCATGCTTTTCTTTGAATTGATCTTTGAATTTGGATCGCAGATCCATGATCGGCTTCATGTTCACCTCATTGAACGTGGTGAGCATAGCGGTTTCGTTCTTCACAGCTACCAAACGACGGGAAACCGTTTTTCTCAAAGAAGACATTTTTTCTCTTCTCACATTTCTGGAGCCTGGAATTACAGGAGCTGCCTCTACGGCTTTGGCTGCAGGCGCAGCAGCTGGCTGAGCAGATGGAGCAGGTTTTTGGGCTCCCAACGCATCTTCCTTGGTGACTCTTCCATCCTTGCCAGATCCAGAGACAGCGCTCGGCGCAATACCTTTTTCAGCCAATATCTTGGAAGCTGCTGGAGAAGCATGACCCGTAGCGTAGGTGGAGGCAGAAGATGCCGGTGCAGATGCCGCAGCCGGGCTGGAGAGTGCGGCTGGAGCTGAAGCCTGGGATGGAGCTCCGTCGGTGACTTCTATCTTGCAGATCAGCCCGCCGATCTCCAACACGTCTCCCTCTTTGGCTACATGTCTCAAAATCCCCGTTGCTTCTGCAGGAAGTTCAAATGTCGCCTTGTCGGAATCAACCTCTGCGATAATTTCATCTAGGGAGACAAAATCCCCGTCCTTCTTGATCCAGTTGGCCAAAGTCACCTCAGTGATGGATTCTCCAACGGTAGGCACAATCATTTCCTTCACTTCTCCGGTAGAAGAAGGCTTTGCGGCAGGAGCTGCAGCCGCAGATGCGGCAGGAGTGGACGCAGCCGGGCTTTCTCCGTCTTCGATCACGCAGATCAATCCGCCGATCTCTACCGTATCGCCTTCTTGGGCTTTGATCCTCAAAATACCTGCAGCCTCGGCTGGAAACTCAAAAGTAGCTTTGTCGGATTCCAACTCGCACAGGATTTCATCCAACTGCACGGTGTCTCCGTCTTTTTTAAACCATTGCCCAACAGTGACTTCAGAGATGGATTCTCCCACAGTGGGCACTTTCATTTCTTTGCTCATGGTTCTATGTTTTTCCCTTCGGGTTATTTTGGAAGGTGGTTAAGAAATATTTTCATTCAAAAACAAGCCCGGCCGAACCCGGGCTTTGATCAAGGTTAAATTTTTAGCGCTTGGGAAACAATGTTTTTCTGCTCTTCTACGTGTACTTTGTTGTATCCGGTAGCGGGAGATGCACTTGGCTTCCTTGCGATGAGCTCCATCGGAAGCTCTTTATACAGCAGTCGAAGCAGGTAGTTCCAGTAACCCATGTTTTCGGGCTCTTCTTGAACCCAAACCACCTCGGCGCCTTTGTACGACTTCAACACCTCAAGGATTTGATTTTTCGGAAGCGGATGGAGCTGTTCGATTCTGACAATCGCCACGTTTCTGATTTTCTCCTTTTCTCTCGCTTCTTCCAGATCATAATATACCTTTCCAGTACATAATACCACTCGTTTGACATCCTTAGCGTCGACGGTGGTATCTGGCAGAACCTCCCTGAATCTACCTGAGGTAAACTCGGACATAGGAGAGACCACTTTCGGGTGTCTCAAAAGCGACTTGGGAGACATCACCACACATGGCTTTCTGAATTCCCAAGCCAGCTGTCGTCTTAACAAGTGGAAGAAGTTGGACGGCTCTGTAATATTGGCTACGACCATATTGTATTCCGCGGAAAGCTGCAGGAATCGCTCCGGACGGGCATTGGAGTGCTCCGGGCCTTGCCCTTCATACCCGTGAGGCAGAAGCATCACCAGACCACTCATACGCTGCCACTTGGATTCCCCGGAAGAGATAAACTGGTCAATCATTGTTTGTGCGCCGTTGGCAAAGTCACCAAACTGACCTTCCCAAAGCGTCAAAGCGTGTGGGTTGGCAATGGAGTAGCCATATTCATAGCCTAATACGGCGTATTCAGAAAGCAAGGAATTGTAGATATGGAATTGCCCCTTTCTGTCTTTCATTTCCTTCAAAGAATTGAAAGGCTGATTGGTGTTGGCATCATGGATCACTGCATGTCGATGGGAGAAAGTTCCCCGCTGTACGTCCTGTCCTGTGAGCCTCACGGTTTTGCCTTCCAAAAGAAGAGATCCGTACGCAAGCAGCTCAGCTGAAGCCCAGTTGAGCTCTTTGGTCTCAAAGAACATGTCCTTTCGCTGCTTCATCTGCGCCTCGATCTGCTTGATCGGCTTGAAGCCTTTTGGAACGAAGGTGAGCGCGTTCGCTACCTTTTCGATGGTTTCTGGGGAGATGCCTGTTTCAGGAGATTTCTCAAAATCTTCCGCAACGGACCGTCTCAAGTGCGCCCATTCTCTCTCAAACTTGGTAGCCTGATAGGGAAGTGGCTTCTCCTTGACCATGTTTAGACGATCTTGGAGCAGCTGACGAAACTCCTCGTCCATCTGTGCGGCAATCTTCGCGTCAAAGTCACCTCGCTCTGTCAGTTTTTTGACATAAATCTCACGCGGATTTGGGTGCTTCGAGATGAGATTGTACAGCTCAGGCTGTGTAAACTTGGGTTCATCGGACTCATTGTGACCATGGCGCCTGTAGCAGACCATGTCCACAAATATGTCTTTGCTGAACTTCTGCCGAAACTCAGCTGCCAACTTCGAGGCAAAAACAACCGCTTCAGCGTTGTCTCCATTGACGTGGATTACTGGGGCATCGATGATCTTCGCGACGTCAGTACAATAGATGGAAGATCTTGCGTCATCAAAATCGGTGGTAAATCCCACTTGGTTGTTGATCACAAAGTGGATGGTGCCGCCGGTATTGTAGCCTTTCAAGCCAGCCATTTGGGTGACTTCGTAGACGATACCCTGTCCGGCGACCGCCGCATCCCCGTGAATCAAGATCGGAAGGGCTTTTGTCGCATCATGCTTATGGGCATGGTCAATTTTTGCCCTTACAAATCCCTCAACCACCGGATTTACTGCCTCTAGGTGGGATGGATTGGGAGCTAGCTTAAGATGAACCTTTTTGTTTTCCGGAGTGACGATGTCAGATGAATAGCCCATGTGATACTTCACATCACCATCACCCATAGTGAGATCTGGCTTGGCAGTTCCTTCAAATTCAGAAAAAATCTGCTCATAGGTCTTACCCATGACATTTGCCAAGACATTCAGACGGCCACGGTGTGCCATACCGATCATCACTTCCTCCACTCCGTGTTGCGCAGCGGTGTTGATGACAGCATCAAGGAAAGGAATGGTGCTTTCCCCTCCTTCCAAGGAAAATCTCTTTTGACCCAAGTATTTGGTATGGAGGAAATTCTCAAAAACCACCGCCTGGTTCAGTTTAAAAAGGATGCGCTTCTTTTCGTCATGAGAGGGATTGAAGGCCAAAGCTTCCTTTTCTACTTTGGTCTTGAACCAATCCAAGATCTCCGCATCTCGGATATATAAATATTCGAAGCCCATTGGGCCTTCATATATCGTCTTGAGCGCCGCAAGAATCTCAGACAGGGTCGCACTGCCTATTCCGATTTCATTCCCTGCTTGAAAGACTGTCGCCATATCCTCCTGACCTAGCCCGAAATACTCTGGGTCAACCATCGGCTTGCGGTCTCTTCGTTCCCTAACTGGGTTCGTCTTGGATTTCAAATGGGCTCGTGAGCGATACGCGTGGATCAAAGCTCTAACTTTGATCTCCTTTGGCAACTGCTCCATGTCCATAATCGTACCCGGAGTAGCCAAAGCACCATTTTTGGGAACCGGTTTTGAGCTAGTCTCCGCCTTCCCGTTTCCATTTTCCTCCTGACCGTAGTTAGTGAGAGCGAAATCAAATCCGTCAAAAAATTCTTTCCAGCTTGGGTCTATTGAGGCAGGTTCATTTTTGTAAGTCGCATAGAGCTCATCGATGTACGATACGTGCGCATTTGCGATAAAAGAGAATTTATCCATAGTCAATTTTTCTGAACAAGGCAAAGCTAAGGCCTACAGCCCGCAATAAAAAACTGCTTATTTGCCTTACCAAATATTAATTTCAGATGACTGGGAAATAAAAAAAGCAGCGCCGTATGACGCTGCTTTTGGATTAATTAGGATAACTATTCGTTTTCTATTCCACGTCGACAAAGTACTGGAACGGAGAATCGTAGAACGGAGCACCCGCCACGTTGGTGGTCACGTTACCTGAATGGAACTTCCTGCCTTTTTTGTCGGTCAAAATCAAGCGGAACTCGAACACATCACCCTTCTGGATATCAGCTGCAGTCAAACCGACGGCCGAAATGGCTTCTGGCGCCGTCACCACAAATGATGTTCTGAGAAACCTCGATTTTCCACTTGGGTCTGGACCAAAAGCTGATGCCGGGATGGTCGTCACCGATGCGTCGCCGTTCTCGGGAGTATAATCGAGACCAACCCCCGTGATCAAGCGTCGGTGCCTTACCATGATTTCGACAGTTTCTACAGTCGCCCCATCCTCAATGTCCACAGCCTCCAAAGTCAAAGCAAAGGTAGAATTTGCCAGATTGGCACTTTGGAAGTCAACACTGGTACGGGCTATCGTTCTTAGGTAGGCACCGGTATCAAATGTGGTATACGGTACATTTGGCTCGACTGAATCTCTACAAGAACTCAGAAAGGTCAGCGCTAAAGCAAGCAAACCAAAACTATATCTTAACTTTTTCATTGTCTCTTCTTTTTCAGTTAGTAAATCCAAGGCGATCCAGGATTCTTGTCCCAAAACACCTGCACAGCTACGTCAGGCTTCTGAACCGCATTCACATTGGTTACCATGTAGTTGTTCGGGTACAGGAAAGATCTTACAAACGGCCCTGGATCAGCCTCCAAGCCAGGTTGCATGTTGGAAGGCTTGCCTGTTCTTCTATACAGGTTATAAGCTTCCTTGCCGTTTCCGTATAGTCCCAACCAATACTCCCTGCCAATTACGTTCATTTTAGCGTCAGCGGAGGCAGCCGCATCATACTCTGAAGCAACATAAGCCAAATATTTGTCTCTTTGCGTAGCATGATCGGCGTCGGTGATCTTACCGGTAATAGTGGCGCTTTCTGGCGTGCTGAGGGAGAAGGATCTGACAAAATTGATATTCTTTTCGATACCGGAAGTCAGATAGGTCTTCGCATCACCTGTGGTTCCTAGGGTGAGAGCAGCTTCAGCCAGCATAAAGTCAACATAAGACGCCAACATAATCGGATGAATACCAGCACCTCTTGCACCTAACGCAGGGTTGTTTACCGGCGTACCGCTGTCATTATCAAATCGGCCACCTGATGGATAAACCCCATAAGCTGTCCTCTTCAAGCCATCTGGTGGAATGCCGTCCGGATCCAAGTGGTCTCTTCCCCAATACCCTTTGTTGCCAGCAGGGTTACAATAAGGAAATTGACCAACTAAATAATGAGGTGGAGCTATTTGGGAAACACATTCCTGCTCATCCACATTGGTGGTGTTAGTCAATACTTGACGATACATGTAATACTTGACACGTGGATCATCAAAACCTTTGGCCACAGTCAAATGGTGCATGAAGTAGGTAGACTGGTAATCACCACCCCCAGAGGTATACTGTCCCGCGAACTTCGGATGTCTCGAGTCCGGATCCGCTGCTGTAGTACCAAATCTAAAGATGAAGTCATCCCCATTTCCGATCATATTGTTTTCCGAGATCAGCGCATTGATGCCCGCTGTTGCACCAGCCGCATCCACCAGCTTGGTATTCAAGAAATAACGCAGTTTCAGCGTATTGACCAGTTTTATCCACCGGGTATAATTTCTACCGTAGTAAAAATCATTGGGAGTTCCCGAACTTGCAACAGTAAAGTGTGTCGAAGCTTCCGTCAACAAGTCAAAGGCCGCATCATAGATAGTTTCGCCCGAGTCAGTCTTTGGATTAAAGTTAGACGGATCAATTGCCTCAGAATATGGTACGTCTCCATAGGTATCTACCAGGTCGAACAATACCATAGCCTTGATGGTTTTGGCTATTCCAAGATGTCGTTGAAAATTGGCTTCCTCGGCCAAAGGCTCCAAAAACTCGATGTCAGACAAGATATTAGCATATCCGTCAGTCCAAGTTCCATTGGTAGAGACTGCTGTGTATGCATTGATATAGAGCGCAGAGCCTTGGTTGATCTGACGGGTGAGTCGAGCACCCCGATCTGCCACACCATACCACATATCCTTGTAGTCCAGCTGGATTCTGTTCAAAAGGAAATCTGGAGATGCGGTTTCGGCAGTTACCGCATTCGGGTTATCCAGCAGTTCATCCAATTTTTCATCGCAAGAGGAAGCGAAGACCAAGGTGGTCGCGACCGTCAAGCCATATATAAATCTTTTCATTTTCATTTCTATTTAGGGTTAGAAAGTAAGGGTCAACGTTCCACCCACTCGCTTAGAGCTAGGACCAGTCACGAAGTCAAATCCAAGACCGTTACCTACACCAGTTCCCAAGACATCCACGTCAAAGTTCATGTTTGGAGGGAAGTTCAGCGCCTCAAACCACAGGTTAGTGCCACTCACCGCAATCGAAGCCCGCTTGAAAGGCGTCTTAGACATCAGGTTATTTGGTAACTGATAAGCTAATGAAACTTCTCTCAAGCGAATCATAGAACCGTCGAAGATGTTTGGCTCGTTGGTAGCTCCCTGATAGCCTGAAAAGAAGTAGTCAGAAGCGGAAATCTGATAGTCATTCGGAATGTATTTTGGAGTTCCGTCTGCATTGTTGCCATCCTGTCTTACGCCAGGCATAATGAACGTCAGCTCTCTATCAGCTACCGGATCCTTGGTCACACCCCGTGCAAGGGTAGCCGTTACGGTATTGGAGTAGATCATCCCTTTGTGACGATATTCCAACATCACATTCAAAGTCAGACCTTTGTAGGCGAATGTATTGATCCAAGAGCCGTTCCATGCAGGATTTGGATCGCCCAAAACTACAAATTCAGCTGTCGGCTTATGAACACCATTGGAAAGAATAATTGGCTGTCCAGCAAATTCTTGGCCTTCAGGCACACGGTCAAAACCGATACCCTTGATCACGTTGAAAGGCTGGCCGGGGATAGCAAAGTTTGCGACACTGTTGGAATATCCAGCGACGATCACCTCTTCTAGTCCTCCACCCAACTCAATCACTTCTGTTCTGTATTTAGACCAGTTTATTGTGGAATTCCATTCAAATCCGGAAGACGTTGAAATCGGCGTCACAGTCGCTTGGAGTTCTGCTCCCCTCGTTCTGATTTTACCGATGTTGATCGCTGTCTCAGTAAAGCCCGTTGCCGGATCGATAGGAGAATTGGTAATCAGGTCCTTGGTGTTTTTCTCGTAGAGAGAAAGGTCAAATCTAAGTTTGTTGTTGAACATCACAGCTTCGACACCAAATTCCAGTTCCCCATGCAACTCCGGTTTCAGATTTGGATTGCCCAAGGTATTAGACACCGCATGCGTGGTAGAAACGGTTCCGTTTACGTCAAACGCTCTTGCAGATTGGCTCAATACGTTTCGAGTACTGTAAGGAGATGGGTAGCCGGCAGAAGTACCATATCCCAATCTCAATTTCAGATCATTCAAAGTAGAAGACCCCCAATCAAATGCCGTAGTGGGTATAAACGAAACAGAGGCACCTGGGTAGAGGATGCTGCGGTTTTCCTTTTCTACTGTAGAAGTCCAGTCGTTACGTGCAGACAAGTTTAAGAACAAGTAGTCAGAGTAATCCAAGGTCACGTTGGCATAGACCCCATATCTCCGCTCTTCTTCTGTGTAGTTCAACTGACCTCCAGAGTAAGCATCCGTATTGGCAGAAGTCCTGAAGTTGGAGTGTCTAAACAAGCCGAAGGCGAGCTGTCCTTGGGAAGCGATCCCATTTTGGTCGTAGGAGTCATAGCGAGAATTGGCGCCGAGCAAAGCGCTCATGCCGAGTTTATCAGAAAACTCCTTCTTCCAATTCAAGATCAGGTCCTGATTCCAGATGGTATTGTTGATGTTGATCGATCTGTAGTATCCATTTCTGGTGGTGAGATCCGAAGTGGCGCCTCCCTTGTTATATCTGACCTCCTGCAACTCCGCATAGGTATCCAAACCTAGACGATAAGTCACAGAGAAATTGTCATTGATATCATAGTTGAGGGAAGTGGAATTGAAGAATCGTTTTACGTCCGATGTATTGCTGTAATATTTCACCAACCAAAGCGGGTTGGTAATATCATTGCCTCCGCGGAAATAAACAGAGCTTTTGTCAGAAGGAAGCTCATAAGGAAGATTCTCCAAGTCTACTGAGCGTGGTGTAAACAACACGTGACCAAACACGGAAGGAATAGCGCTACCAGAACCAGATGAGGCGTTCACAGGTGGACTTGCTAGATCTGTAATCGCAAATGTGAAGGAAGAATTGACCGAGAGCTTATCCGTCACTGCAGAGTTCAAACCCAAACCAAAGTTAAACTTCTCCAGCTCGTTGCCTGGAACGTAACCTTCTTCGTCCGTATAGCCAAAGCTTGCATTGAACCCTGTTCTATCCGAACCTCCGGAGATCTGAACTGATGTATTGGAGACCAGTCCAGTTCTGAAGAAAACTTCAGAGGGATCTTTGTATGCCTTGTACTCATACTGTACTGGAGTTCCTCCAACGACACCGTCTACCCAAAATTGGGGAAACTCGTTTCGGATTGCCGCAACTGAAGAGGTCGCATAGGGGTGGTTAATGGTCAAGCCCTGATCCATCCTCGGACCAAAGTTCGAGAAGAAGAATCCTGGCGCCTGCTGGAAACCATTACCGTAAATCTCTCCATAAGTAGGCAAAGAGGCTGCCTTGTTGCTAAAGAGTGATTGGTTGATGGTCACCTCAGCAGCTTTTCTTTTTGACGCACCTGATTTGGTAGTGATTAGAATTACGCCATTTCTACCCTGGTCACCGTAAAGCACCGTAGCAGAAAGCCCTTTTAGTACTGACATGCTCTCGATGTTGTTTGGATCGATATCCAAAAATCGGGATGACGTCGCTGCCCCACCGGTAGTGAAGCCGTTTTGTGAATTGGTGCTGGTGTTGAATGGCACCCCGTCCACGACAAACAAAGGCTGGTTAGACCCGGTAGCCGAGGAATAACCTCGGATTACCATGTTGGTACCCGATCCTGACATCCCGTTGGTAGATGTGATGTTGACCCCGGGCACCTTGCCCTGAAGAACCCTCGCTACGTCAGCTTCTGGACGGTTCTCCAACTGTGAATTGTCCACTGAAGTTACGGCGTAACCCAGTGCCTTCTTTTCCCTTTCTATACCGATCGCGGTCACTACCACTTCGGATAGTTGCGACGCGTCGGTCGTCAGGGTGACATTGACTACGGTGCGGTTGCCGATCGCCTCTTCAAAGGTCTTGAGACCCACAAAAGAGAAAACCAGGACATCAGATCCCGCGGGCACGTTGATGGAGTAATTACCATCCAAATCGGTGGTAGTACCCACTGTCGTACCCTTCACGAGAACTGTTGCCCCTGGCAAGCCCATACCGTCTTCCTCGGAAATTACCGTACCGGTAATTACCCGTTGCTGCGCCGAGACCTCATAGCTGAGGGACAAGGTGAAAAGCGCAACAACAAAGAGTAAAGCTTTTCTCATAAGGTATTTAGTTTAGTTGATATCAGTAAATAAAATTTATTCTCCCATAATTTCAAAAGCGGTAAAAAATTTGTTTGAACGGAGAGATAAGCGAATTATTTGGCTGCTATCGAAAATATTAACACTTTTTAACGGAAAAGCATCGAATTGCCAACTGTATCAAAATATTATTCTGTAAAAATTGAATTTATCTAGATTTCAAAAATAATTTTTGACTGAAAAAAATATTATTTATACCCTCAAAGCACGATTTATTGACCATTTTAAGAATATTATTCACCCTTTGGGCCATTTTTTTATATTTTATTTCAATTCTTTCGATTTTTAGATAATAGAAATCTGTGATTTTTCTATTTTCAATATTTCAGGTTCCTAATTTTCAATATTTTTAATGTTTTCTTGCTAAAAAGAAAAAAACCGGTTTGATTTTTAACCGGTTTCTTATTTTTAAAAGGAATATTTTAAAGTGAAGGCTGCTTCGTCCCACCAAAGCTTTGTGAAGTCAACGAAATTATATGCGGGTTTCCAATCCAAACTCAAATAAATGTTTGTATTGTAAAAATTATACTCTAAACCAGCCACGAAGTCGATCCCATAGGCCTCATAGTCTTGGGTGCTCTTATACACCCACGGGGGCTCGCCCTTTTCCTTCGTCCACTTTCCATAGTGCCCTCCTCCTCCGAGATACCACTCCATTCCTCGGAATTCCCGGATGTCCATGTGATACTCATACAGCAAGGCAGCATTCCATCCTTTCCATCTATTGAAAACCATCAGCTCGACGGCGGAATTGTCGGTGACGAATCTTTTGACCGAGCCTCCTATGGAAGTGCCGGCCCTGATCCCGACCATCGTGTTATAATACCCCTGTTGGGCCTTGGCGATAGGGGAAAACGAAATCAATACCATCAAAAGGATGGCGGAGGGAGACAAAAACGTTGTTTTCAAGCGGGTGACAGGTTGGATCCTGTCAAAAAGTAAAAACTTTTTCGGGAGTAAAACAAAAATCCAGTCGCACATCGTGTGGATCCGGTTGTATTCTTTCCTCGGGTCCATAGAAACTGAGGCCGATCTTGAGCACCTCTGGTTTCAACTTCCCCAGAAAAGAATCATAAAAACCTTTCCCGAATCCAACCCTATTTCCCGAAAGATCATAGGCTAGCAGAGGCACAAACACCACCTCGATTTTGCTGGGGGACACTAGAATGGATTCCTGCGGGACAGGAATCCCCCACTCATCGAGGAAAAAAGCCGCATCGTGGGGAAGTTTCAGCGTTTCCAGCTCAGTAGCACCACGGTTTACTTGAGAGGTGTAGAGCGTCTTGCCCAGCTGTTCCAATGACTCCTTGATGTAAAACGTGTTGACCTCATTGAAGCGGTCGATAGGAAAAAAAAGGTGAAAATGCTGCAGCTGGTTTCTCCCATCGAGCCAGCTGAGAAAATGTTGATTGATCGCTTGGGATTTCGCCTCCACGACAGCAGGTTGGAGGCTTTTGCGCAGCTGTCTATAAGCTGAGCGGAGGTCTTGTTTGGTTTTCATTCGTATTGGAGCACTAGCATGTTAAAGTCAAGCGGATCAAAACAGGAAAGCAAGTCGTCAATCAATTCAGGCCTTGCAAGGTAAAATTGCATCACGTTCACCACCCGCTCCTGCGGGCTACCCCCCGGCGCTGCAAATTCCAAAACCGCCTTGGCCCGACCCAGCTCCACTTTCAAGCGTCTTTCCTCAGCCTTTCGCAATTTTGAAGCCAACTGATCCAATATCTTCAAGCCCCTGACCTTCCCTGCTTCAAAGGCCGACTGCAGGCTTTTCTCCAGTTCGGATGCCTCTGCGCCCTTCTTGTCCAAGAGTTCTGAAAAAAGCTGCCTCTCCTGATTCAGAGAAAAATCCATCGTCGATTCCCGCTCTACAAAACTTTTTTTCCAAGTCTCAAAGTCGATGAACACATCTTCGGCTTTCCATCCCAGTTTTTCCATCTTTTTCAGAATCGGCGGGTTCAAGATCAGCGCGAAATTTCTAGGCAGGAGAATCGGGAAAGGAACCCCAAAATATTCGAAAACTCCCTTCAGCTGCAGCCAATACACCATCTCCGCCGGACCGCCCAAGTAGGCTAGGTTGGGAAGGATCATCTCTTGATAGAGTGGCCTAAGGACAACATTGGGACTAAATCGCTCCGGCTGCGACTCCAGCAGGGCCTTGAGCTCTTCTGCAGAAAAATACAGTTCGGAATTCAGCACCTGAAATCCATCCCCGTTTCGATCAATCCGCTCACGAATGCCTTTGTCCAAATAGAATAGATTGATTTCCCTGGGAAAAATCTGGCTCTTGTAGCCTAGGTTTTCCAAGTCCTCGGTTGTCTTTTGGGCCCGCTGAAATGGCGCATTCTCAAAAAGGTCCGAGGCGATCACCGGTTTGAAAATCGCTTTGAGCAATGGGTCACTTCCATTCAAGACCACGAGCCCCTCTTTGCCGAAGATCCCGTCCACATATTTCCTCACCGCCTCACCCAGCGTCTTGCTGCTTCGATAGGCAGCTTTGAAAACCTCCGGCGCAAAATTCACCTCATTTAAAAGTGCTTGGAAGGAAGCGTCCAATTCAAAATCGCCTACAGCACCATGTTGGTCGGTATTCCATTGATATTTTTTCCCATCGAGCTTGAAGTAGTTGATCTCTTCAAAATCGTGATCCTCCGTGGCCATCCAATACACCGGCACGAAATGAAACTCGGGATAGGCTTCCTTCAGCTTCTTTGCCAGATTGATGGTGGAAACGAGCTTGAAGATAAAATAGAGCGGACCGGTAAACAGATTCAGCTGATGACCCGTGGTGACTGTGAAGGTTTTTTCGCCCAGCAGCGAGGCGATGTTGTCGGAAACCGGATCTCGCAGATCCATGGCCGAGTATTGGTTGAGCAAGGCTTGGTGGAGGACTGCCCTCCTTTCGAGCGGAAATTGCTTCGCTTTTATTGCTTCGCCAAAGCTGTCCAACTTGGGTAAATGTGAATAAAATGGCTTAAGTGATTCTGTCCCTTCTATGTAATCCAAAAAAAATTTCGAAAACTGTCCCGTCTTATTCAGAGCTACGCAGTGTTTTTTCATCGGAATGGGTGAAGTATGTTTGGGAACTCTAACTTAGCGATCCGAACCAAAGTTCGGCTTTTTTTGTAAAAAACGGGACAACTTACATCAATGGCGGATAAAGATTCAAAAAAGAGAAAACTGAGCCTTGGTTCTGTGGTTTTTGAACGACAAGCCGAGCTCCAACAAGTCTACAAATCCATATTACCCTGAATGTTTCCTTACCATAGATTTTTCCTAAACAACGGTCTTGAAGTAATCGTCCATGAGGACCACAGCAGCAAGATCGCCGTATTTAACCTCCTATATAAAGTAGGATCCCGGTTTGAAACACCGGGAAAAACGGGATTGGCGCATTTTTTCGAGCATCTGATGTTTGGCAGCTCGGCAAATGTGCCTGTTTTTGACCGGGAACTGGAGCGGGTCGGCGGATCATGCAATGCCTTCACCAGTCCAGACATCACGAATTACTACATGACTTTGCCTGCGGCAAACATCGAAACGGCCTTTTGGCTGGAGTCAGACCGCATGCTGCAACTGACCTTAAGTGAGAAAACCATCGAAACCCAGCGCAAGGTGGTAATGGAAGAATACAAGCAGCGCTACCTCAACCAACCATACGGCGATGTTTGGCACCACATGAGAAACCTCGCCTACACTACCCATCCCTACCGATGGCCTACGATTGGACAAAATCTGGAAGACATCGAAGGATATACTCGTGAAGACGTTTGGGATTTTTACAAAGCCCATTATCATCCCGGAAATGCGATTTTGGTTGTCGCAGGTGATGTTAGCATTTCACAGGTTCAGATGTTGGCTGAAAAATGGTTTGGACCCATCCCTCCAAATCTGACTCCAAATGGAGTAATCCAGTTCGAACCGATCCAAACTGAAAAGCGCTCACTGACCCATGCGGCAAGAGTTCCGACCGATGCCTTGTACAAAGCATACAAGATGCCTGCGAAAGGCCAACCGGGATACCTGGAGGCAGACCTCATAAGTGATATTCTAGGCTCCGGCAAATCATCTCTTCTTGAACAAAGGCTGGTCAAGAACAGTAGAAAATTCGCCTCGATCGGAGGCTATATCACCGGATCTGTTGACCCTGGGCTTTTGGTTTTCTCAGGAAAAATGGAACAGGATGTCTCCGCCCAAGAGGCTGAAAAAGCTTTGGATGACGTGCTTCATGGGTTTCTTTCCAATGAAATTGAGGCGAAGAGCCTCCAAAAAATCAAAAACCAGGGGGATGCCATGAAGACTTACGAGTCCATCCAGCTCCTCAACCGAGCAATGAACCTTGCCTATTTTGCCCATTTGGGTAATCCCCATTTATATTGGGAAGAATTTGAGGCAAAATCAAAGATTGAGGCTCCTCAGATCCAAGCCTGGGCACATCAACTGCTCCGCGAAGAACAAGCTTCAGTCCTTTACTATCAATCCATCGACAAATGACTCCATTCCGAATTGGCTTCGGCTACGACGTTCATCAACTACAAGTCGGCTATGACTTTTGGCTGGGTGGCATCAAGCTAGAGCACGAAAAAGGCGCTGTGGGCCACTCTGATGCTGACGTGCTCATCCATGTGATTTGCGATGCCCTGCTAGGTGCGGCCAACATGCGGAATATCGGCTATCACTTTTCCGACAAAGATCCCAAATACAAGGGCATTGACAGCAAGGTACTCTTGGGAGAAGTGATGAAAATGATCCGAGAGGCGGGCTATGAAGTGGGAAACATCGATACCACGGTCTGTCTTCAGGTTCCTAAAGTGAACCCCTTTATTCCTGAGATGAAGACCTGTTTATCCCAGGTGATGAACGTGGCTGAAGGCGATATTTCCATCAAAGCAACCACCTCCGAGTGGCTGGGCTTTGTGGGTAGAGAAGAAGGCATATCGGCCTATTGTACCGCATTGATTTATAAAGTATGAGTGAAAGAATAAAAATCATCACCACAGAAGACGGTTCACACTCGCTCTACAACGAGGACTTGCAGGAGACCTACCATAGCTTTCACGGAGCCTACAGGGAGTCTATCCACGTTTTCATGCTCTATGGACTAGACTCTTGGTTAGTCCGAAATCCGCGAAAATACCCTATTCGCATCTTCGAAGTTGGCTTCGGCACGGGCCTCAATGCCTGGCTTAGCCTAGTATGGGCTGAGCAAAATCAAATCCCAGTGCTTTATCATACCATTGAGCCCTTTCCGGTCCAAAGCGAAATCTACAAACAGCTCAACTACATCGAGCACGATAATGGCATTTGGCACTTTCACAAGTATTTTGAAGCCCTTCACCAAGCCCCTTGGGGCGAGGGCGGCCCCGTGTCGGAATATTTCAATTTCAAAAAAGACCAAGTCACTCTTGAAGAGGCACAACTTTATCCTGCGGATGTTGTCTTCTTTGACGCCTTCGCTCCAAGCAAGCAGCCGGAACTTTGGACCAAGGAAGCTTTACAAAAGGTGACCGAAATGATCCGCCCTGGCGGCCTGTTTACCACCTATTCCGCAAAAGGCCAGCTTAGGCGAGACTTGAAGAATCTTGGTCTCGAGGTAGAAAGTCTTCCCGGACCTCCCGGCAAGAAGGAAATGACGCGAGGCTGGAAGCCCGTGGGCAGAAGCAGTGATAAGTAACATGCACACTTGTCGTAATGTAGGTCACTACGAGTGAAGTCATTAAGCCCGCTTAGAAGAATAACTTTGCCAGTCCGAGAAGAATAGAGCAGCATTCATCCAAGCCGACATTCTGGCTTGTATTTTGTTTTTAGCAATGATAACAAACTGAAAAAACCATGTTTAGCCTAATTGTCGCGCTTCTATTTACTTTTCAAGAACCCTCTTTGGACGGAGCGAAGCTCGAACGGATGGTACAAGAACGGGATCAACTCCACGCGGAATGGAAAGCCTCTGAAAGCAAAAAGTCGGGGATTTTCGGTAACAGGACCAAAAAAGACATGATCGAAACCAATGAGTGGTTGGAGCGGATCCTTGCCAAAGACAATCAGATCATGGATGAGCTCCGCATGATCGGCTCGATCGAGACTACTACGATCTCACAGGAAAAAGAAGACTACAAATCCATCACCCTGACTTTGGAGCAGGATGTGCAGGCGCTCAAGAGGGCCCTTGCAGAGCGGGACAAGGAAATAGAAAACAAACTTACCGAGCGCAGGGCTATAGAATGGTCCCTGGTTGTATTTTTTCTTTCGACTCTTGGATTGGGCTATTGGGTTTACAAGCTGAAAAAAGCTTAAAAAGACGAAGGCCTCCAGCGCGAGTCAGGAGGCCAATCGGTCTATGGTCTGTGGTTAATTGATTACACGTAGTTGTTCAGCATCACAGGCATCACGAGCATTAGGATGTCTTCGTTAGTATCCTGCTCAGCGGGTAGGATCAAGCCCGCACGGTTTGGAGCGCTGAATCGCAAACTCACCTCTTTGCAGCTCAAGTTGTTGAGCATCTCCACCAGGAACTTGGCATTGAAGCCGATTTCAATATCCTCACCCTCATGCTCGCAGGAGAGTCTTTCGTTGGCTTCATTGGAAAAGTCCAAGTCTTCCGCCGAGATCATCAATTCACTTCCGGTCAGTTTAAGTCTTACCTGATGTGTGGTTTTGTTGGCATAAATAGCGATTCGTCTCAGGGATCCAAGCAGTTCCAAACGATCGATGTTCATGCGGTTGGGATTGTCCACTGGAATGACGTTCTCATAGTCAGGATATCTCTCGTCGATGAGACGGCAGATCATCTTGATACTGTTGAATTTGAAGTAAGCGTTGGATTGGTTGAATTCCACAGTGACCGGAACGTTTTCGCTTGGCAGGGTAGACTTGAGCAAGTTCAGGGCCTTTCTGGGAATGATCAGGCTGGCTCCGTTAGGGGATGCCACATCCACTCTTCTATAGCGGATCAGGCGGTGGCCGTCTGTCGCCACGAAGGTAGCATTGGTCGCGCTCAGATTGATGTACACGCCGGTCATAGCAGGTCGGAGTTCATCGGAACTCGCCGCGAAAATGGTATTGGAAATAGCCGAGGAAAGCACCTCAGTGGACATGTCCACCGTGGTTGCATTATTGACGGTCGGTATTTTCGGGAAGTCGGTGGCATTTTCTCCTGCAAGTCTGTAGCGACCGTTGTCCGAGCTGATCTCCACGGCATAGGTATCGTGATCAATGCTGAAGGTCACCGGCTGTTCTGGGAGATTCTTAAGAGTCTCGATCAGGATACGTGCAGGCACTGCGATATTCCCATCCTCTTTTGCCTCCACGTGCAATTGTGTCATCATCGAGGTCTGCAAGTCGGAAGCCGTAATGGTCAACACAGAATCTTTGATCTCAAACAGGAAGTTCTCAAGTATGGGAACCACCGGATTTGTTGTCACGACACCGTTGATGGCCGAAAGCTGCTTCAACAAAGCAGAGGAGGAAACAATAAATTTCATAAGAGTATATTTTTTGCAAAGGCCGTATGTAATCTCGCATAGTTCAAAGTCTCTTCATCAAGTGAAGATCATCGAATGCTCCATTCATACCTTAGGGCTTAGTATTTAGTTTTTATCCAGTGGGGTAAATTTATAAATAAAATGCTAATTCGACTGGTCTGGGAAATCTTTCCCCAAAATTTTCCAAGCTATTTTTTTAAGTGTCACCCTATTGATTTTTTCCCATATCGAGCCTTTCTAAAATAAAGAATCAATCCACCCAGCAATGCCAAAACCACCACTGGCAATACCACATTGACACCCTGCCAGAAGGCTTTTTGCTGCGCAACCTTCACCCTGTCGAGCGGTCGGATCTGCAGGCTGCGGGTGCGGGCTGCGATGATTCCCTCGGGATCAGCCAGGTATTGCACCAGATTTTGAAGCAATTGCCTGTTGGCGTAGGTGGTCTGGGCAAAGGGATCCTCTCCCAGCGGAAGCGGCTGACCACCCTGCAGAGACATCTGGCTCTGGAATACGGAACCATCTCCGAAGACAACAACTTTCCCTCTCCCACTTTCCAAAAAGTCGGACTTGGAAAATCCCTCCGGCACAAAACGGTTTTTGTACAAGGAGGTAAACTCGCCTTCCAGCAGATAAGCCAAAGGCAGATTCTTGCTCGAGAAGGCCACTACATCCGGCTCCTGCTCCATATCCGCAAAGGCAACGCGCGTAGGTGCGGGGAGGACTCTTTCATTTTCCGATCCGAAGATCAAGGGAATCTTGCTGACCCCATCCGCCTTTACTGTATCCAGACTGCTTACAAATCTGAAATTCACCTGGTCCAAGCCCTTAGTGATCGGATGGGCCTGCACCCTGCCCGCGTTAAAGTAAAATGGCCAAGGCATCGGCACTAGCTGCTGCTGGTTGCCGAAATTACCCCCCATCACAGGAATATAGCTGAAGTTGAGATCCTGAATCAAATCCTTGTTGATCCTGACGCCAAATCTAAAAAGCAAACGGTCCAGTTCATTTTCCAGCGGAAAAGAAAAAGTACCTTCACCTGCTGCCTCGCGAAGATCAACATCGACCCCATCGGCTGCCACCACCAAATTACCTCCACCCAATACGTATTGGTCCAGAAGGTAGAGTTCCCGCTCGGTGTAGCTTTGCTTTGGTCCCAAAATAAAGATAGCGGCAAATGAGCTCAAGTCTTTGGGGGATTTGGCCTGGTCTAGTGGCACCTTGAACACTTCATAGTTTCCATCCAGCGCTTCTACCATCCCAAAGCCATCGTCTTCTGAGAGTTCTCCGTGTCCAATGATCATCGCCACCGCACTTTTCTCGGGGCGGGTCAGCTTTCGGATCGCGTTGGCCAGTTCATATTCCAGGTTCTCTATCGACGCATTCAGGATCTGTTCCGAGGACATGCCCCGCTCTCCTTTTAGCAACAAAGCCCCTGTCTCATATTCCTCGTCACTGACCAAAATCCCAGGGAAAATCAGCTGGGATTGTTGTCCAGAATTCTGGCTGACAAAAACGTTGGTGGGATTGATCCCGTAGTCGGCCAGGGTGTAGATGAAATCCTCTTGGAGCGAGTCGACTACCGTCAATGGATCAAAATACGCTACGGATATCGTGTACGAAGAATGGGCGTTGAAAGTACGAACGGTTTCTTCGATGGACTTTTGCAGACGGCGCATCCCCCCTGGGAGATCTCCCCCCGTCAGAAGGATATCAACATGGATGGGTCGGTCAAGTTCTTCCAACAGCGCCTTGGTGGCAGGACTGAGCGAGAAGCGGCTTTCCTCCGTCAAATCGACCCGAAAGCGAAGGAATTGCGCTAGCAAAGCCACGAGCAAAACCCCTCCCAAAAGGATCAAAAAAGCCTTGGCGCTATGGCTTCCGGATTTCCTCATTTGTTTTTCAAGATCAACACAGACGCTCCCAAAAAAACCCAGACCATCCCAAGCAGGAAAAAGACATCCCTGCTGTCCACCACACCTCGGCTGAGGCTATTGTAGTGGTAGCTGAGACTCATTTCCTCTACCCAATAGGCAGCTTCACCTGTCAGCATCCCCGACAAGGCAGTTAGTCCAAAGTACAGCACAAAGCAGAGGAAAACGCCAAGAACGAAGGCCACTACCTGTTGTGAAGTCAAGGCGCTGGAAAAAAGCCCAACTGCCGCGAAAGTAGCTCCGATCATCAACAAGCCAATCCAGCCACCAAAAAAACCAGCCAAGTCGAGGTTGCCCACCGGATCTCCCAGCTGCATGACGCTATACGCATATAAAAGAGTCGGCAGTATGGCAATAAAAACCAAAGCCAGCAATGCAAGGTACTTGGCAAGAATGATCTGAACAAGGGAAAGCGGGGATGTCCGAAGCAGTTCCCAGGTGCCGGATTTCCGCTCTTCAGCAATAGATCTCATGGACAAGGCCGGAACCAAAAAGGTAAACACGTAGGGTGTATAGGAAAACAGGGATTCCAAGTCGGCAAAACCATAGTCCAGGACAGAACTTTCAGGAAACACCCAGACGATCAACCCCAATGCAACCAGAAACAACACCAAAACCAGATAGCCCGTCAGGCTGCCGAAAAAAGCGTTGATTTCTTTCAAAAAAAGGCTTCTCATTGGATATTGGTGATTTCCCGAAACAGCGTCTCCAGATTTTTTTGGTTTTGGTTTAGGCTGATCAGATTCAGATTTCGAGACGCCACGATTTGCATCAGCTTTTTCCGCGTCTCCACAGGTTCGGAGGATTCGATCAAAAGCATCTTTTTGCCCCTCGCCCCAAAGCTGACACTGCCTAGCTCCTCAAACCAGCCCAGCTCCATCTCTTCTGCCGTCTCCAAGATTAGTTCTGTCTGTCCAGAACTCCCCTTCAGTTCAGAAAGTGGACAGGCGGCCAGGATTTTTCCTTTGTTGATGATCACCACATCGTGGCATATCGCCTCGACTTCCTGCATGATGTGAGTCGAAAAAATGAGCGTCTTGTCTGCCGCGATTTCACGGATGAGATTACGGATATCCACAAGTTGGTTGGGGTCAAGACCCGTGGTCGGCTCATCCAAGATTACCACCTGCGGATCGTGGATGAGTGCCCTAGCCAAGCCAACCCGCTGACGAAAGCCTTTGGAAAGCTGTCCTATCTTCTTGTGCTGCTCTGGGAAAAGGCCGGTTTTTTCGACCAACTCTTTGACTCTTTTCTGGACTTGGGTGGACTTCATTCCATAGAGTCCCCCAGAAAACTCAAGAAACTCCCGTACATAGAGATCCAGGTAAAGGGGATTGTGCTCGGGAAGATACCCGATCTTCGAACTCACCGCTTTCGGATTTGCCAAGGCATCTTCGCCATGGATGCGCACCGAGCCGGAATCAGCCTGGAGGTATCCTGTGATGATCTTCATCGTGGTGGATTTGCCCGCGCCATTGGGCCCCAAAAATCCCAGAATCCTCCCAGGCACGGCCGAAAAACTCACCTCATCGAGCGCTTTTTGGGTACCATAGAGTTTGCTTACCTGGGTAACTTGGAGAGACATAGAAGGAAGGACCAAAGAGAAAATCACCCGCATGGCAGGGGCGAAATCCCCTTTGGTCAGGTCTTGAGCAAAAATAGGGAATGAGGCTGGAACCGCAAGTTTTCAATGGGCAGTTTTCCGGCAGGCAATGTTCAGTCGCAGTCTTCCAGTAGACAGTCTCAGTCGTCAGTTGGCGGAGAGGATGCAGGGACTGGCCGCTGACTACTGACTCACTGCCTACTGCTTTTTTCCCCTCGGTCTGAGCGGCCTGCACTCCACGTCCGCCACAAAATAGTTCGGGTGCGTCTCCAGCGTTTGGACGATTGTCTGCGCCACATCCTGGGGACGCATCATGTTTTCATTGGCCTGGGTACCCTCGATGCTATCGAAGAAATGAGTCTGGGTAGATCCGGGATAGATCGTAGAGACTTTGATCCCGAAGTCCCGCAGCTCCATATACATCGAGTGCGAGATGCCCCTTACGGCATGCTTCGTACCAACATAGCCCGCAAAATTCGCAACGCCATTTAGCCCCGCTATGGAAGCGATGTTGATAATGTGCCCCTCATCGGCAGTCTTCATCGCGGGCACCAGCCGCTTGCTGACGTAGAAAATCCCGTGGACATTAGTATCAAACATGGACTTCCAATCTTCCGAAGACATCGTTTCAAACGAGCCGGCGATGCCGAAACCGGCATTGTTGACCAAGATGCGGATGTCAAAACCTAGCCTGGCGACGGTATCCAAATAGGCCCTTTCGACTTGGTCTTCCTGGGAAACATCACAACGGAAAAAGTGAAAGTTTTGGTGGGATAACTCAGGCTCGCTTCTTCCCCAGCCTGCAACGATCACTCCTTTTTCCAACAAAAGCTTGACTAATTCCAAGCCGATTCCTTTACTGACCCCTGTGACGACGGCAATCTTATTTTTGAGTTCCATAGTTTTTGGTTTTGTCTAGATAGAAAGGGATATCCGGCACAAAAGTTCTTCTTTGGCGGATTTTCCATGCAGAGAAACGTTTTATTGACTTCAATTCTTATTTTCAAGCAACCAAATAGCCCACTACCAAACCATCAACTTCTTTCCAAAATGAAAAAATTAATCCTTCCGCTGGTATTGCTGAGTGGCGTCGCAGTCGGCCAGACCAAGCTCCGTCCGGAAATTGACCAAAAAGCCGCCGCCTTAGAAGCCAAAGTTATTGAATGGCGCCGAGACATCCACCAAAATCCCGAGCTGGGTAATGCAGAGACTAGGACTGCCAAAAAGGTTGCAGACCATCTTCGCTCCCTCGGGATAGAAGTGCAGGAGAATGTCGCCGTAACCGGCGTCGTAGGCATCCTGCGCGGCGGAAAGCCTGGTCCCACAGTCGCGCTTCGTGCCGACATGGATGCGCTGCCAGTCACCGAGCGGGTGGATCTCCCTTTCAAGTCAACCGTCACCACTACCTACAATGGACAGGAGACTGGCGTGATGCACGCCTGTGGACATGACACCCACGTGGCAATCTTGATGGGCGTAGCCGAAGTACTTGCGTCGATGAAAGACGATCTGCAAGGAACGGTCAAATTCCTCTTTCAACCAGCCGAAGAGGGTATCTATCAGGAAGGGGTGACCTCTTGGGGAGCCAAGCAGATGGTGGAAGAAGGTGTGATGAAGGATGTGGACGCCGTTTTTGGACTTCACATCGGCTCGCAGATGGAGGTCGGCAAGATTGGTTACCGCTCCGGGCCTGCGCTAGCTGGCGTGGACAATCTGGAAATCACTGTGCACGGCACACAAGCCCACGGGGCATCCCCATGGTCGGGAGTTGACCCGATCGTAACCTCAGCCCAGATCGTCAACGGACTCCAAACGATAATTTCCCGTAACGTCAACATTACCGCAGCCCCTGCCATCGTCACCGTCGGAGCAATCCATGGCGGAATCCGCCACAACATCATTCCTGAAAAAGTCGAAATGATCGGCACGATCCGCACCTTTGGCGACGAGCAACAGGCACTAGTCCACAAGCGCATCACGGAAATCGCCACCAACATCGCAGAAAGTGCCGGGGCCAAGGCCGATGTCAATATCGAAAAACTCTATCCCGCCACTGTCAACGACCCCACATTGACCGAACTCATGGGGCCTACCATTCTGGCTGCTGCAGGCGACGGCAATGTCATCACCAATCCGTTGATCACCGGAGCGGAGGATTTCAGCTTTTTCCAGCGGGAAAAACCCGGTTTGTTTATCTCTCTGGGAGGCATGAAGAAAGGGGGAGATCCTACCAAAACCCCTTCCCACCATACGCCGGACTTTTACATTGACGAGGGCGGTTTTGTGCTCGGCATGCGAGTGATGAGCTACTTTGTGGTGGATTATATGGGGATGAAGAAGTAAGCTGGAAGCAAAACAAGTAATATGGCTTTCGTATTTGGAGCAATCATTTTTCTTATTATAGTTCTCAGCTATGTTCAAAATAAGCGGTATTAAAAAAAGTTGCGGAGACTTAAGGAAAGTCGGCCAAAACTTCCACGAAAAGAATACATACAGCTGTTAGTTGCGAAAGGCTTTGAAAAGCAACACGTTGAAGTTGTTCACGACGAAATCCGGAATTTTATTCAAGAGGATGATCTCTCAATTTATCCAGATGACGATCTTCACAAAATATATAGAATCGAAGACTTTGACGACATAGCGCTAATTGATGGGATTTGTGAAAAGTTGAACTTGAGGACGCCAACACAGAAAGACCTTGAAGAACTCAATAGAAATACAATCGCGTTTGATGCGAACTATATCTTGAATCTGCTTAAAATTCTGACAGCATAATTTTATTCCGGCCTGCAAAAGCCTCTCTCATTCTTCTGAGAGGGGCTTTTCTTGTAAAAGCCAACTTACAAAGTGCTCTTAGCTCCACATTTAGACCTTTCGACCCTACCACTTCCTTTCATTCATCAAACCACCAATCGGGAAAAGCCATGATACTATTTGGAAAAGCATTGCAACTTAGGCAGGTTGGGTCATACTGATCTCGTGACTTGCCCGGCTCGTAAACACAAATTTTCTCCAAAAAGTAAGGCACATCCGCCAACGTGGTAAAGATGCGGGTCATCTTCGCCTTGGAAACCTCAAAATACCCCAGAACTACCTCATTTTGGTCGTTCACATTGTATAGATTTCCTTTGATGGGGGCAGGCGGCGTATCAAAAACAGACCCCGTGTTGTTTACAACTTCTCCCACGCGTCTCCAGTATTCATAAGCATCCCTTGAAATGCTCAGCTGGCGAACATTAAAGTAGTGTCGGCTGAGGAATGATTGGTCCACGAGTCTTTTGGCCACGATCTGGCTGGTTTTGCCACTGGGAGCATTAAGCAAATCCCCATTGACCAGTGTGATTCTTTCGGGCTCGGGAAAATCGAAGACTACGCAGAGCGGCGGGGGTCTATTAAACGGATTGGGAAAAAAGGTAAGATCCCAGAAGTAGGCCTCGTCCACTGCCCAGCGCAGGTAATAGTCCCCTACTTGCTCGGGCAGCGTCACGTCGGTTTTGATCACCGCTTGGGCAGCGTCGGGATTGTCCCCCAATCTCGTGCGCTCAAATGAGACACTCAGCTCATCGGAGCCGATCACCTCAGGGATCGCTTGCGGCTCGGATCTATACACCGCCCCACTCATGACAATCTCCAGCACATAGCGCGCGTCCGGAGACTCGTGAACAAAACCGTAAAGCTCGTACTGCCCCTCTTTGGGCTGTTGATAATCCCAAGTTTTGCCAGAAGTCTCGTCAATGAGCTTCACCCAAGCCCCGGAAAAAGGCCTTGGTTTGTCATCCATTACGTAAATACTATCCCCCACACTCAGCGGTTCCCGAGCGTTGGAAGTGGTAGTTGATAAGTATACCGTCTGCGTCTCATTCAGATCCGTCAGAAGTCCCGACACGATGAGCCGTTCCCGTTCCGGCTTGTCCAGCTTGAAATTAATCTGGTCTACGCAGGAATTTAACCCCAGCAAAAGACAAATTAACCCGACAATTTTTATCCTATTCATCGCTGCCTCCAAATTGAATACTGTATGTAATTGATGGGAAAATTGAACCTAATATCGCCAGCCGATAAGGTCTAAGTTGCTGGGAATCTCCGTCTTTTTTCCAGAAGACCGAGTAGGCATTCTTTCGTCCGAAAAGGTTGTAGATGCCGAAATTCAGGCTGTCTCCTTTTTTCGAGAACACCTTTTCCACCGTGTAGGAAACATCCACCCGAAAATAATCGGGAATTCGGTACTTGTTGCGAACAGAATAGTCCGGCACGACCAAGCCTCCATTTAGGATGTAGGAAGCATTTACCGCACTTACTGGCCGACCGGTGGAATAATTGACGGAGAAGTTGAACAAGCCCCTTGGATACATCTTGCGGCTGAGGATAAAGTTTACCTCGTGCGGCTTGTCATAATTGGATGGAAATTTCGCGTTGTCGTTGATCTGCTCCTCCTCATATTCGCTCTGGGAGGTAAAAAACGAGCGGGAATAGGTATAAGCAAGCCATCCGGTCACCAATCCAAGGTTTTTCTTGATCAAAAACTCCACCCCATAGGCCTGTCCATCCCCAAAAACCAACTCGGTCTCCATATGCGGATTCAGAAAAATCTGGGCAAAATCCCGGTATTCCACTTGGTTTTGACTCATGCGATAAAAGGCATCAATGGAATATTCCCACTTATTGTCTTTGGAATTTTTGAAAATCCCAAGCGAAAAATTATCAGAGCGCTGGGGTGGAATATAGCTTGTGCTTAGCTGCCACAGATCAATGGGCGTCGGACCAAAGGTATTGGATACGGACTGGATGTATTGGAAAAGTCGGGCGTAGCTCAATTTTACGGAGAGTGTGGGATTGAGATTTTGACGAAGAGAAAATCTCGGCTCCAGCCCTGAGTAGGATTTGATCTTTCCTGAGGGAAAGACGGTCTCGCCCCTGATCTCAGCCTCGCTGATTGGAGCGTTCTCATTGTATAGGTACACCGTATCCGGACCCAGTTGAGAATAGGTCGAGTAGCGAAGTCCGGCGACCAAACCTGTATTCTTGCCCAACTCATATTCGAAGGAAAGAAATCCCGATAACTCCACTCCTTTCTCCTTGCCCGCTTGCTGATTCTGCACCGCTGATTCTTCATTGAATGGGCTCATTCGCTCGGGCTTTCCTTTGTAATAAACCCCCTCCAATCCAACAGTCAACGCCAAGTCTTCGTTGGCCCAGGTCGCTGAAAACTTCCCCTGCTGATAGCGCATCCCATTTTCCACCCTTGCGGCATCCACACCTTCCGGGTCAAAAAACGCATTGTCGAAATTGCCATCGGCCAAAAGTCCAGCCACGGAAATATTCTCGGAAACAATTCCCTTATAGCGCAGTGAGCTGATCCGATTGGCCCAGTCGTAGCCAAACTGGTCTGAAAACTGAAAGTCGTCACCGGTGACCAAGGTATTAGCTTCCAGAGAATGGCCATTCCCCAAATCCCAATTCAACCCCACGTACCCGTCATAGAAATTTAGACGGCTGTTTTGGATGTCCAAATCGCGGGCTTGGTTTAGCAGCCAGTTGACATTGGACAGCCTACCTCCAAAAATCACCGAAACCTTGTCCTTCATCAGCGGCCCTTCGATCAGGATCTTGCCGTTGGACGTGCCCAGCCCCACCTGCCCTTGCCAGTTTTCCTTGTTGCCGGGACGCATTTGGATGTTCAGCGCCGAACCCGCACGACCTCCGAATGTGGAAGGCAGGTTGCCCTTGTAGAGCGTGAAGGTCTCTGTGACATCGGCATTGAAGCCGGAGAGAAAGCCCAGTGCATGGTTGGAACTCAACACCAAGGCCTCGTTCATCAGCAGAAGGTTCTGGTCCGCCTTGGCTCCCCGAACGTTGATGCCTGAGGTACCCTCGCCCACCGAACTTACGCCGGGCAAGAGCTGGAGGCCTTTGAAGATATCCGCCTCTCCGAGAAAGGCCGGAATAGCTTTCAGCTCCTGTGCGGTCAGCTTGGTGATCCCGGTGATCGGGTTTCGCACGTTGCGATCCGGCTCCTCCGAGAGGACAACCACCCCTTCGAGTTCATAGGATTTCTCCACCATTTCCAAGTTGACCACGGCATTGTCATAGAGCAGAATCTTGGTGAAAACGGGAACATTGGATAGGTGCCTGAATACTACCCGGTGTTCCCCCGGCTCGATCTGGAGGTAGTAGGTTCCAAACCTGTCGGTACTTACCCCAGTGAAAAGACCGTCCACATGAATTCCAACGCCCTGAAGCGCTTGGCCCCCTTCTTTCATGGTGATCTTGCCCGTAAGGACGTAGGTCTTGGCATGCGCTCCTTCCTTTTTTCCAAAAGAAAAGGAAAGGGAATCCGTCTGGGCCCAGCCTTCAAACGAAATAATCAAACCTAAAAGTAACAGGGCCAGTGATTTCATACCCCTACAAACTACAAAATAAGCCGAAACTTCCTAAACCACCTGCGTAAAAGACAAGCTTTGCCAGAGATAGAAAAAAAAATCGGGTCAAGACCCGACAATCCTACAAGCATTCATCTCTCATATTCGGCCTACTAGCTCCCGAATAATCAAAGCCATCACCGGCTCCGCCTTGGCCGCTGCCGCAAGTACATCGGCAATGGACACTTTGTGAATCTTTCCCTCCACACCCAGATCGGTGATCGCCGATATCCCAAAAACCTCCATCCCGGCATGCCTTGCTACCAACACCTCCGGTACCGTACTCATACCAACCGCGTCGCCCCCTATTATCCGGAAGTAGCGGTATTCCGCTGGCGTTTCCAAGTTTGGGCCCTCAACTCCTACATACACACCTCGATGGAGCTTGATACCATGCAAATCGGCGATCTCAAAAGCTTGTTCCATCAAAGCCAGCGAGTAGGTGTCGCTCATGTCCGGAAATCGGGGCCCGAGTTCATCATAATTTCTACCCCGAAGCGGGTTCTCCGAAAACATGCTGATGTGGTCACTAATAATCATGACATCGCCCACCTCCTGAAGCGGATTCAAGCCCCCTGATGCGTTGGACACCAAAAGTATCGACACTCCGAGCTCCTTCATGACGCGAACCGGAAAGGTGACCTCCTTCATGGAATATCCCTCATAATAGTGGAAGCGGCCCTTCATTGCGACGACCTTCTTGCCCGACAACATGCCAAAAATCAGCTTGCCTGAATGGCTCTCGACCGTGGAAAGCGGAAAATGGGGAATATCTTTGTAATCTATCTCCAGTTCTACCTCGATCTGGTTGCCCAAACTCCCCAATCCAGTCCCCAATATGATCCCGACCGGAACGGCAGAAGGATGTAACTTTTGGATAAATGAAACAGCTTCCTGTATTTGTTTGAGGTAGTCCATAGTTTTTTGCTGATTTTCGGGTAAAGATATAAGATTGGTTTAGGCTGAGAACTTTTCCCCCGGCCTGCTTGTATAGGATACAGAAAATTTACCCCATGATCAAGATCATCGTAGGAACTAACCGACCTAACTCAATATCGAAGCTCATCGCAAGTCGCTATCAAGAAATTCTTCGTGAAAAAGGCGCTGAATCGGAGATACTGGAGTTGGAACGTCTTCCTGCTGACTTTATAAAAACGGCACTTTACGAAAACAACGGTCGCAATGAAGAATACAACGCCTTCCACAGCCGCGTAAAAGAGGGGAAAAAGTTTGTTTTCATCGTCCCTGAATACAATGGGTCCTTTCCAGGGATCCTAAAATCCTTCATTGACGGGATGACTTATCCGAACACTTTTCGGAACAAAAAATGTGCTTTGGTGGGAATTTCGTCTGGAATAGGCGGGGGTGGCATCGCTTTGAGCCACCTCACCGACATCTTCCATTATCTGGGCATGCATGTCCTTGCTCTCAAGCCGAAGCTTGCCAAAATCGAGCAAAATATGTCAGATAACCTGCTCACCAACAGGCTGTATTTGGACTTGCTGCACACCCAGGCAGACATGCTGCTTGAGTTTTAGGACTTAGTCCACATTGTCGTGCAGAAATCTGTTGTTGCCAAGAATCTCGTTCTCGTCGTTCAGATTGTACTTGCTTATCGCTGGCTCTGAGCTGTGCTGAGGCTCGTTTAGCACCACGTTCTTCCGCTGGTAGGCAGGCACATTCATTTTTTCCTTTAGCTCATCTGGGCTTGGGTTGAACACTCGGCTGCCTTTCAGTTTTTCGAATCGCTCGTGCGCTCTCTGAATCGCCTTCTGCTTCATCTGCTCATAGTAGTCGTTGGCAAATACTTGTGGCACTGGCTCAGACTCCTTCGGAAGCATCACCTGAGGCTTTTTGGTGGACTCTTCCTCTAGATCAAAGACGATCTTTTCAGGCTTTGCTTCCACTTTTGGTTCTACTTTAGGCTCAGGCTTTTCTTCTGGTTGCAGTACGGGGGAGAAGTTGAATTCGAATTCCTCCTCTTTTTCCTCGACCACCGGCTTGGCAGGCGCAGGAGCGGGCGCTTTTGGCAGGCTGAAGGTAAAGGTAGCGCCACCGGAAATCGGCTCTTCTTTTACTTGCTGGCTTTTGCCTGAGTCCAAGTTGATCACGGTCTTCACCACCTCTGGAGCAGCTACAGGCGTGCTGGCTACCGGATTATTAAATGCCGATACGATGCTGCCGTTTTCCTTAGCTCTGGTCTTGTCGGACAGCTTGTCCATCTCAAAGCCAGTCGCTATCACAGTAACGCGGATCGCCTTGCCCAGCTCCGGATCGATACCTTGACCGAAGATGACCTCGGCATTATCACCTGCCTTCTCCTGGATATATTCGGTGATCTCGCTGAGTTCGTCCATAGACAATTCCTCGTCTTCGCCGGACATGATGGAAAGAAGGATTTTTTGAGCTCCTTTGATGTCCACATTGTTGAGCAACGGAGAGGAAATCGCTGCGCCAGCTGCGCGGATGGCACGGCCTTCGCCTTCTTCGGTAGACGATCCCATTACGGCAGCTCCGGCATCTTTCATGACGGTCTTCACATCCTCAAAGTCCACGTTGACATCCTGATGGATGGTGATGATCTCGGCGATGGATTTTGCGGCGGTAGTCAAAATATCGTCTGCCTTGCTAAAAGCAGTACGGATTGCAAGGTTGCCATAGATCTCGCGCAGTTTGTCGTTGAGGATCACAAGGACGGTGTCGCAGTTTTCTCTCAGAGACTCGATACCGGACTGTGCCACGGCCATTTTCTTTTTGCCCTCAAACATAAACGGAGCCGTGACGATGCCTACGGTTAAAATGTTTAGCTCCTTGGCAATCTTGGCCACGATAGGAGCAGCACCGGTACCGGTACCACCGCCCATGCCGGCAGTGATGAAAACCATCTTGGTGTTGTCCGCCAACAGCTCACGGATTTCCTCTTGGGACTCGATGGCTGCGTTTCGGCCTTGCTCAGGATTGGCTCCGGCTCCGAGGCCTTCGGTCAAGTTGGCTCCAAGTTGTAGTCGCAAAGGCACAGGACTGGATTTCAGGGCCTGGGCATCCGTGTTGACCACGACAAACTCCACATCTTTGATTCCCTGAGAATACATGTGGTTTACGGCATTGCTACCGCCCCCTCCCACACCAATTACTTTGATGATTGACTTTTGGTTTTTTGGAAGGTCAAATCTGTAATCTTTCATGTTATCTGACATATTTTATGGTTTGGTGAAAATTTTCAATTGTGATGTTTTTGACTAAAAAAGGGGTAAAAAAGGAAGTAGTCCGCAAGGCTGATTACCTCCCCAATCATAAGCCCTAGTGATTAGTATTCTTCTCCGATGTCGTCTGAAATGATCGTTTTCAATCGTTCGGTAATGCTCTTGAAGAAGTTGGAAGCAATGGCCTCCCGCTTGATCATATTCTTTGGGAGCGCGCCGGAATTGGCCACGCGCCGTCTGTATTTTTCCTCCCGGTCATCCAAAGCCTTGAAGCCTGCCAGTACAAGTCCCACTGAAGTGGCATACATGGGACTCTTCACCTCTTCTATCACCGACTTGCCCAAATGCTCGTTGGGATAGCCGATGCGGGTGTCCAGTCCTGTCATATATTCGAAAAGCTGGGAAATGCACTGAAGCTGGGAGCCCCCGCCGGTGAGGACAATTCCTCCCGCCAGCTTCTTGTAGTAGCCACTCTGCATGATCTCGTTTTGGACGATTTCGATGATCTCTTCCATTCTGGCCTGGATGATCGATGCAAGATTTCGAATGGAGATCTCTTTGGGAGGACGATTTCTCAGTCCCGGGATAGATACGATTTCGTTGGGATTGGCCTCCTCGGCGATCGCCTTGCCAAAACGGGTCTTGAGCAGCTCGGCCTGACTTTGCATCAGCATGCAACCTTCCTTGATATCGGAGGTGATGATATTTCCTCCTAAAGGAATCACAGCAGTATGCCGGATGATGTTTTCATAGAAGATGGCGATATCGGTCGTTCCTCCGCCGATGTCCACCAGGCAGACTCCAGCCTCCTTTTCCTCATCGCTGAGTACGGAGAGAGAGCTCGCCAAAGGCTCCAAAATCAGCTGCTTGGATTCCAGATTCGCCTTTCGCACACATTTGTTGATGTTGTGGATCGCGGTGGTCTGGGCAGTGATGATGTGAAAATCCGCTTCCAGTCGCGTTCCAGCCATGCCGACGGGGTCTTTGATCCCTCCCTCATAATCGACGGTGTAGTCTTGGGGCATGACGTGGATGATGCTGTTGCCAGGTGGCACGACGATGTTGTGCATGTCGTAGGAAAGCCGACGCACATCCTCCACGGTGATCTCATCCTCAGTCTGAGACCGCATGATGCTGCCGTGCATGATCTTGCTCTGGATATGCTGGCCAGCTATGCCGACGATCACATCGCCGATATTGACATCAGCCATTTCGGAGCAATCGTCCACGGCTTTTTGGATGGCATATACAGTCTTCTCGATATTGGTGACGATCCCTCTATCCACGCCGTCCGACACGGCTTTGCCCATGCCAAGCACCTCGAGCTTTCCAAACTCATTTTTGCGGCCGATGATTGCGCAGATTTTGGTGGTCCCGATGTCCAGTCCCACGATAAGATTGTCATTTTCCATACCCAAGCTTTTATTCACAAACAATTTGATTCTTAAATTTCACGCTGATCCGCTCGTAAGCATTCCAGCCTTTTCTAGGTAAAATCTCTTTATAGAGCACTTCGATCCGTTTGAATTTGCTCTCGATATCGAGCGCATCCCCAAACTCGATCACCTGCTTGCCCACTTGCTGGTGCAGGCGGATGTCGTCTTTCTTATTGATCTCCAACTCGGTCACCTGTGCACTCCAAAATTCATTCTCTGTCACAAAACGGATCAGAGGCATCAACTCCGGCATGCCCTCCACACTCCCCTGGTCCATGAGCTTTTCGGCGTAGTCGCCTTCCAAGATCAGCACGCGGCTGGTATAGGTTGGCGAAGTGGGAATGATCAATCCCTCGCTCGTGATGTAGCCGTCCGCACCTAGGGGACGTGCGATCCTGGCAATCGGCTCGTGCTGCTGGAGCCTTACTTTCAGTATTCCCTTATGCCCTATCGATGCCTGCACGGACTTGATAAAAGGGTGTCCGGCGAGGCGCTTTTCTACCTCCGCCAGAGGAATTTCGGTCACTGGAAACCCTGCTTTCAGCTCTGGAAAAGCCGAGTGGATGATCTGCTCGATTTCCTTGTCTTCGACAAAATACACCCCGCTCACCGCCTCCAAGTCGACCTCAAGTCCCCCGAAGGACTTCAGTTGAGCCTGTTTTTCCACAAAGCCGATAAACCCGACCAATACCAGGCACAGTGTCAAAAATCCAAGCGGCTTCTTCAGTCTGCTGATTTTCATGCTTCCTCCGGTTTTGTTCGCAAATTCATCCATTCAGCTATGCCCGGTACCAACCGATCTATATCTCCGGCACCCATCGTCACGAGGACTTCGGGTCGGGATTCCTTCAGGTAGTCCATTACCTGCGCCTTGCTTATCAAAGTTTTTTTCTTGGCTTTTATTCCGTCCACGAGCATCTCAGACGTCACCCCCGAAATCGGCAGCTCACGTGCAGGATAGATATCCAGCAAGACCACTTCGTCCGCCAGGGAAAGGCTTTCAGAAAATCCCGGTGCAAAATCCCGCGTCCGCGTAAAGAGATGAGGCTGGAAGATCACCGTCAGGCGCTGGGCAGGATACATTGCCCTGACCGAGCTTAGGCAGGCCTTGATTTCCTCGGGATGGTGGGCATAGTCGTCGATGTAGATATGACCTGGAACAGCCGAATGAATCTCGAAACGGCGTTTCACCCCACGGAATGATTTGACGCCGGCACGAATCTGATCTTCGGTAGCTCCATGATCCACGGCTATGGCGATGGCTGCCAAGGCATTTTCCACGTTGTGGAATCCCGGAATACGCAGCTCCAATCCTTTGATTTGCATCTTCGGACCAATGTAGTCGAAGAGGAAAACACCGGGCTTGGCAATGATATTTTCGGCATGGATGCCGGAGGATCTCAGTCCATACTCCCTGATTCCGGCAGCGATACCAAGATTTTCACCTAAGCGATACCATGCATGGGTCTGGATATAGAGCTTTCCTTTCTTGTCCAAAAGCTTGATAAAATCCCTAAATCCCGCCAAGATGGTCTCTTCATCGCCATAGATATCCAGATGATCTGGATCGGCGCTGGTGACGACAGCTTCGTTGGGAAAAAGTCTCAGAAAGGAGCGGTCAAACTCGTCGGCTTCCACCACGACTAAAGTCGGCTCTTTTGATTTACCAGGGAGGATCAGGTTGCTGTTGTAGTTTTGTGTGATTCCCCCCAAGAAGGCCGCCACAGGCTTTCCTGCTGATTTCAGAAGATGAGCCACCAGCGAAGAGGTACTTGTCTTGCCGTGCGTTCCGGCCACCGCAATAGTGTGAAACTCTTTGGTAATCATCCCCAACACCTCCGAGCGCTTCTTCAGCGTATAGTGTGCCTGGAAGAAATTCAAAAGAACACTGTCTTTTGGAATGGCAGGAGTCCATACCACCAAAACTTCTTCCGGATTGGTGGTAAAGTCAAACGGAATCTCTACCGTAGAATCCAGAAAGCTGATCACCATGCCTTCTTTCTCCAACTCCTCTGTCAAAGGCGAAGGGGTCTTGTCGTACCCTGCGACAGGGAACCCTTCATGACGAAACCATCGGGCCAAGGCACTCATGCCTATGCCGCCGATTCCGAGGAAGTATACCTTGTATATGCCCTTAAACATCATTTGACGAGTTTTTCGATTTCTACCACGATGGCATTCGCCGCATCCGGTTTAGCCAGTTTCTTTATATTCTCCCCAAGTGTTTTCACATACTCGGGGGTTTGCAACAGGCCATCGACCTTTGTTTTCAATCGGCCAATGGCTTCCGAATCCCGCAGTAGCAATGCTGCTCCATGCTCTACATAAGCCATGGCATTCTTGGTCTGATGGTCTTCGGCCACGTTAGGAGAAGGAATGAAGATCACCGGCTTGCCCACCAGACTGAGTTCCGAAACCGAGAGCGCTCCTGCTCTGGACACGATCACATCCGCCGCTGCATAGGCCAAATCCATCTCTCGGATAAATTCTCTCAGGTGAATGTGTTTCAATCCAGACTCCTCCAGCTTAGCCAGCATCTCCTTGAAATAGAACTTGCCGCACTGCCACAACAACTGAAAGCCTTCCAATTCGAGGTTTTTCATATCTTGCAGGACCGCCTGGTTGAGCGTTCGGGCTCCCAAAGAGCCTCCCAAAACCAAGATGGTCTTGCGTTCAGCAGCTAATCCAAAAAGCGCATTTGCTTTTCCTTTTTTTCCTGACAAGTCCAGGATGTCCTTCCTTACCGGATTTCCGGTGACCCGGATCTTATCAGCAGGAAAGAATTTCTCCATATCCGGATACGCCACACAGATTGCATTGGCCCGCTTTGCCAAAAGCTTGTTGGTCAAGCCGGCATAGGAGTTTTGCTCTTGCACCAGCGTAGGTATTTTCTTTTTTTGTGCTGCGTATAGCACCGGTCCGCTTGCGTAGCCGCCGACTCCGACGACGGCATCAGGACGGAAATCCTTCACAATTCTGGAAGCAATCCTCAAGCTTTTCAAAAGCTTGATAGGGAAGCTCAGGTTGTCGAGCGTCAAGCTACGCTGAAGTCCCGCTACGGGAAGGCCCTTGATTGGGTAGCCTGCTTCAGGCACTTTCTGCATTTCCATTTTTCCCAAAGCACCCACAAACAGAATCTCACTGGCAGGATGCTTTTCCTTCCAGGCGTTGGCAATGGCAATGGCGGGATAGATATGTCCGCCGGTGCCTCCACCGCTGATGAGAATTCGATATGTTTTTGGCGTGTTGATGTTATTTTGGGTTTATGCTGTTCTCAATCTGTTGTTTGTTCGGTTCATCTCCGGAGCGGGGGCGCTAACCTCATCGGAATGGTCCCCACGGCTTACACTCAGGATAATCCCCAAAGCCGTCCCGGTGAATACCAGCGACGTCCCTCCCATACTCAGGAGCGGAAGCGGAAGACCAGTGATCGGCCCTAGCCCTACGGCCACGGCCATATTGACCAAGGCTTGGATAACCAAGGCGAAACTCAAACCTGCGGAAAGCAATCCTCCGAAGGCCTTGTTGGAACTGGCGACGATACGCATGCCTCTGTAAAGTAAGGCGAGGTATAGAAAGAGCACCGTGGCTCCGCCCACCATGCCATATTCTTCAATGATAATGGCATAGATAAAATCCGAATAGGGATGCGGCAGGGAATTGCGCTGCTCGCTATTGCCCGGACCTTTACCAGTAACCCCGCCTGTTGCAATGGCGATATACGACTGCTCTGCCTGAAATGGGATCTTGCTGTCATCATCCTTCGATTCCCAAAACGCTTCGATTCGTGACCAGAACGTCTCTCCCCGTTGTCCGGTAAAAACCGCGATCGTCAGTCCCAACATTCCGACCATGATGACCAGTCCGAGGTATTTCACCGGCACTCGACCGATAAACATGATCAAAAGACAGGTAACCAAAAGCAAGATCGCCGTCGACATATTGGCCATTCCGATCAGTGCGCAGATCACCCCGATGGAAAGTATAATCGGCAGAAAAGTCCCTGTGAAGTCTTTGATGTTATTTTGTCGCTTGGCCAGCATAGCAGCCAAGGCCGCTATCAAAGAAAGCTTGGCCAAATCCGAAGGCTGAAAAGCCTGATTGATAACCGGAATCGTCAGCCAACGGTTGGCGTCGTTGATATTCGACCCGAAGAAATAGGTGAATGCCAGCAACGGAATGGACAGATACATGAACAGACGCGCGTAAAGCGCATATTTCCTGTATGGCATCTTGTGGGCAAGCCACATCACAAAAAGGGAGATGAACACCAGGAAGGAATGCCTAAACAGATAAAGCTCGGTATTCCCGCCTGCCGTTTTATAAGCGAGAGTCCCGGTCGCTGAATACACCACCAGGATGCTGAACAAAGACAGCAAAATCACGATCGCCCAGATGATGGGATCGCCCTTAAACTGCTCGTCTATCCATGCCTTCAGTGCTGTCATGCGTTTTCTTTTTCTATCAATCCCAAAACCGCGGATCGGAATTGCTCCCCACGGTCTTCATAATTCTTAAACAAGTCAAAGCTGGCACATGCCGGAGAAAGCAAAACAACTTCTCCCGACCCAGCCAGCTCCTGTCCCCAAGCCACCGCCTGACGTATATCCTGGGTCTCTTTGATCTCCGAAACAATTCCGGAAAAAGCACCCTTGAGCTTCTCGTTGTCCTTGCCAAGGCAAATCAGGGCCTTCACCCTTCCATGCGATACCAAAGGCTTCAAGATCGAATAATCGTTTCCCTTGTCTACTCCTCCAGCGATCCAGACCAAAGGTTCGGAATAGCTCGATAGCGCATAGAAAGTCGATTCCACATTGGTTCCTTTGCTATCGTTGACGAATCTTACTCCGTCTACCTCTCGAATCAGCTCCATGCGGTGCGGGGCATTTTTGAAGGAGCCAAAGCCTGCCAGCAACTGCTCTCGGCTCACTCCTACCAACAAGGCAGCAGTACCGGCGCAGAGCGCGTTCAGAATGTTGTGCTTGCCCGCAATGGAAAGTGCCGATACGAGGATCGATTCTGTTCTACCTTCGACGGTATATTCTAAGTTTTCCCCATCGCTGAATGCCCCTTTCGGTTGTTTTTCCACCAATGAAATCCCATGCAATTCGGCAAGAAAGGGCTTTAGCTCCATTCCCTTCTGGGTGAAATAGTCCTCCAGATATACAATCGCCTTTTCCTGGGAAGTCATATTCTCGAACAAGCTCATCTTGGAAAGGATGTATTTGTCTATCTCATACTCGTAGCGATCCAGATGATCTGGAGTAATGTTGGTCAGGATTGCAATCGTCGGCTTGAAAGTCTGAAAGCCATCTATTTGGAAACTCGACACTTCAATCACCCACCAATCATGGTCTCTTTCGACCAATTGAGCAGCCCAGCTTTGGCCTACATTGCCGGCCAATCCTACATCGTATCCAGCCTCCCGAAGCAGATGATAGGTCAGAAGCGTCGTCGTGGTTTTTCCGTTGGTACCCGTGATCGCGATGACTTTCCCTTTGCTGAAGCGGAAAGCAAACTCAAGCTCATCAACCACCGGAATGCCTTTTTCCCTCGCGGCTTTTACCAGGGGAGCTTTCTCTGGAATGCCCGGACTTTTGATAATCAAATCGCTAGACAGGATTTTTGCTTTGCTGTGCACGCCTTCTTCAAAGTCTATTCCGGCCTCCCGAAGCGACTGCTTTCTTTGCTCCGAAATAGTGCTCAGATCAGAAACCCAAACCCCATAGCCTTCCCGTTTTGCGAGCACCGCTGCTCCCAATCCGCTTTCTCCGGCTCCAAGGATGGCTATCTGTTTCATTTTTCTATCTCAATTTCAAAGTCGCTAGACTGATGACTGCCAGAAGGATTCCCACAATCCAAAACCGCGTCACGATCTTGGCCTCATGGATACCCTTTTTTTGGTAGTGGTGGTGAAGCGGCGACATGAGGAAAATCCTCCTGCCCTCTCCGTATTTTTTTCGTGTGTATTTGAAGTAGCTCACTTGGAGCATCACGCTTACATTTTCGATGAGGAAAATCCCGCACATGATGGGGATCAGCAGCTCTTTGCGAAGCGTAAGAGCCAGCACCGCAATTACTCCACCGAGCATCAACGAGCCAGTGTCTCCCATGAATACCTGCGCAGGGTAGGCATTGTACCAGAGGAAGCCGATGCAGGCTCCGATAAATGCCGAAGCGAAAATCACCAGCTCTCCCGAATTGGGGATATACATAATGTTGAGGTACTGGGAGAAGATGGCGTTACCGCTTAAATAGGCGAAGATTGCGATCGCCAAGCCGATGATCGCGGATGTTCCTGCCGCCAGTCCGTCGATACCGTCGGTAATATTGGCTCCGTTGGAAACTGCCGTGATGATGAAGATGGCGACGAGGATGTAGAGTACTGGCACGGCGGATTCGCCCAGGAATCCCAAGATCTTCCCATAGTCCAGCTCATTGTTTTTCACAAAAGGAATGGTGGTCTTCAGCGCTTTGACGTCTTGGAAGGAAGGCGTCTCAACTATGCCCTCCTCGATGGAGACCGGTGTGGAAAACTCCCGGATCACCACATCGTCGTTGTAATAGAGCGTAGACCCTACAATGATCCCGATTCCGATTTGCCCGACGATCTTAAACCGCCCTTTAAGTCCTTCCTTGTTTTTGCGGAACACTTTGATGTAGTCGTCCAAAAACCCAATCAGGCCCAGCCACACCGTCGAAATCAACAGGAGGATGATGTAGATATTGTCCAGGTCTGCAAATAGCAGCGTGGGAACCAGGATGGCGGCGATGATCATGAGCCCGCCCATGGTAGGGGTGCCTTTCTTTTGGCTTTGCCCTTCCAAGCCCAAGTCGCGCACGGTTTCGCCAATCTGTCTGCGACGGATCCAGGCGATGATATTTTGCCCAAAGGTGATCGTAATGATCAGGGAGAAAACCGCCGCCATCCCCGCACGGAACGAGATGTAGCGGAACACGCCCGTTCCGGGGATGTCCAGCACTCGATCTAGGTAGTCAAAAATGGGATAAAGCATATCAGTTTTCGGTCATTTGTTCTAAAATCTCTGTCACTACCTCGGCATCGTCGAAGTGGTGCTTTACTCCTTTGATATCCTGGTAGTCTTCATGTCCCTTTCCTGCGATCAGGATAATGTCTCCCTTTTTAGAAAGCATCACCGCGGTCTTGATGGCTTCTCGCCGATCTTCTATGGTCAGGGTTTTTCTCAAATCAGTCGGTCCTATCCCCGCCTGCATGTCCCGCAGGATATCCATGGGTTCTTCGAAGCGCGGATTGTCCGAGGTAAAAATGGCTTTGGTGCTCTCGCTGACAGCAATCCTTGCCATGACGGGACGCTTAGTTTTGTCCCGGTTTCCCCCGCAGCCTACCACGGTGATTAATTGCTCGTTTCCGTTGCGCACGCCGTTGATGGTTTTAAGCACATTGTCCAGCGCATCAGGCGTGTGGGCATAGTCCACAATCGCTATGATTCCTCCGATGGCGATCCGGTCAAAGCGTCCTTTTGCTCCCCTGATACCGGAAAGCATCCGGAGTACTTCGTCTTCGTCCTCTCCCAAAAGCACGGCTACGCCGAGTACTCCTAGGAGATTGTAAGCGTTAAAGGCTCCAATCATCCTAAACCAGATCAACTTGTTGTTGATCTCCAGTTCCAAACCCTCGAGTGTATTGGAGATGATTTTGCCTTTGAAATCAGCCGCCGACTTCAATGCGAAGGTTTGGTGGACAGCTTTACAGTTTTGCAACATCACCATGCCACGCTTGTCATCGCCATTCACCAGAGCGAAAGCATCCTTGGAAAGCTCGTCGAAGAGTTTCTTCTTGGCTTTGATGTACTCGTCAAATGTCCCGTGATAGTCAAGGTGATCGTGGGTGATGTTGGTAAACACGGCTCCCGCTAGCTTCAGTCCTGCAATCCGCTCCTGCACGATGGCATGGGAGCTCGCTTCCATAAAACAATGCGTGCAGCCTTGGTCTACCATCTTGCGAAGCAATGCCTGCACACTCACCGCATCAGGAGTGGTATGGGTGGCTGGGATAACGACTTCGTTGACCTTGTTTTCCACCGTGGAAAGCAATCCTGTGCTGTAGCCCATGGCGACGAAGAGCTGGTGTAGCAGCGTCACGGTGGTCGTTTTGCCGTTGGTACCGGTCACGGCGACTACCTTGATTTTTTCTGAAGGATTATCAAAAAAGTTGGAAGCGATGATTCCCATGGCTTTGGCAGAATCCACCACCTGTACATAGGTGATTTCTTCTTGGATGGCTTCGGGAAGCTTTTCACATACGATCACCGTCGCTCCTTTTTCCAGAGCCGCGGCGATGAACTCGTGCCCATCCACTTGGGTACCCGCTACTGCGACAAAGGCGGATCCAGCCTCGACTTTTCGGCTGTCAAAGACTATTCCGTTAACCTCGCGCTCCATGTCTCCCATGGTCGAAGTGAGCGAAACTTTGTACAATATGTCCTTGAGCACTTTCATCTATCCCAATACCAAGTTTATCGTTGCATTTTTGCCAAGCTGGCTGCCGGGGGCTAGCGACTGCTCGAGCACTTTCCCTTTGCCTTTGTAGATTACTTTCAGACCCTTGTTTTCCAAGATAAAAAGGGCGTCCCGCAGGGACATTCCAAAGACATCCGGCACCACGGCCTTGTCCGTATCGTTGACCTTCAACTCAAACCTCTCCGCAATCTTGGCAGGCATCACCCAGTCCTCAGCCGTGGGGCTGTCGACCGAAAGACCCAGCGTCTCGAAAATCCCCTGAAGTTCTTCCCCCTTGCCCGCACCGATGTGGGGCATTTTGGTGTTTTGGTTTTCAGCAAGGAAAATCTTGGACTGATCCACGGGATTCAGTTCCATGTCCAAGGCATAAATTCTATCCGCGATCTCCTTGAATACTGGAGCCGAAACGTCTCCGCCATAAGCCGCAAAGCCATTTGGGCTGTCGATCACGACGATCATGCTGTATTTGGGCCGATCTGCCGGGAAGTAACCGGCAAAACTCGTATAGTAGGTTTCGGTATATCGTCCGTTGACTATCTTCTGGGCAGTACCGGTCTTACCGGCGATTTGGTAATTGTCGTTCAGGATATTTTTGGCTGTACCGCGAGTCACCACTCCTTCAAGCAGTTCCTTCAACTGTCCTATCGTCTTTTCAGAGGCAATCTTCTCACGCAAAACCTCGGGCTCGAAGGTCTCCACTTCAATGTTTCCCCTTCCCACCGCTTTCACGAATATCGGCTTCATCATCACACCGTCATTTGCCACGGCATTGTAGAAGGCAAGTGTATGGATGGGATTGAGTTTGGATTCATAGCCTATGGAAATCCACGGAAGGGAGGTTCCATACCAAGTCTTTGTCCCCGGTTTTTTGAAAAAGGGCTTGCCCTCGCCTGCCAATTGGAGTTGGAAAGGCTCCGCCAAACCAACCTTGTCCATGTAGGCCATAAATTTGGATGGACTGGAGCCAAAGTGCATATCCACCAGTTTGGAGATGGCGACATTGGACGACTTCTCAAATGCCTCCCGGATCGTTATGGTACCAAAACCGCCGTTTTTGGCGTCATACATGGTTTGGTTGTAGAATCGATGAGCACCATTTCCGGTTTCGATTTTTTCGTTCAGGCTGATCTTGTTTTCCTCCAACAGTGCCAGCATAGACAGCAGTTTGAAAGTCGAGCCTGGCTCGGTGCTTCCGATGTCACCCACGGCATAGTTGTAGCTCTCGGAATAGCCAACTCCACTCTTGTTGCGCTGTAGGTTTGCCATGGCCTTGATGTGGCCGGTCTTTACTTCCATCACGATCACCGATCCAAACGCTGCCTCCCGATTGGTCAACTGCCTTCTCAGCGCCGTCTCTGCAACGTCTTGGATATTCACATCCAAAGTCGTGAATACGTCGTAGCCATTATCCGGCTTGATGTCTTCCGCGTCGAAGACTGGCTTCCAGCTTCCGCCTGCCAGTCTTTGAAAAAGTGCCTTCCCGTCTTTTCCTTTCAGGTAGTTGTTGAAGCTGTATTCGATCCCTGCCCCGTAGTCGTCTTCATTTAAAAACCCTACCGTTCGGCTGGCTAGGGAATTGAAGGGTCGGTATCTTTTTTCAACTTTTTCGAAGATTACTCCCCCGCCCAATCGCCCTTCACGGAAAATCGGCCAAGAGGTCATTTTCTGCATGTCCTGGTAGCCAATCTGCTTTCGGTTCAGGATGAGGTAGCGTTTCTTGTCCCCCCGTGCGTCCTGAATCATACGCTTGTAGGCGGTTGCAGACTTGTCTTTGTAAAAGGCAGAAAGTTTCTTGGATAGCGAATCTATGCCAGCCTTAAACTTGGCATCCTTGGCCATAGTCGGATCTATCGCGACCCGATAAAAAGGCAAACTCGTCGCCAAAAGACTTCCGTCAGCCGCATAGATATTTCCCCGGGTGGCAGGCACTTCACGAAACTGGAAGTTTACCTGCTCCGCTTTTGCGCGCCACTTATCCCCTTCCTTGACCTGCACTACGGCGATCTTATACGGAATCGCACAGGCAACCAAGGCAATCAGGATGAAGACCACCCTTACACGGAGCACTATGGAGCGTTTGATATTCACTTTTCTACCTCGATTTTGATCGGCGGTTGGTTCAATTCTTGGATATCCAGCTTGGCAACACGCTTGGCCACTTCGGACTGCATGCTACTCTGCATGTATTCTGCCTCCAGGGTGGTGACATCCGCACGGAGATCCTCCACTTCCTGTTGGGCCTTTTCTATTTTCCGGGTCATATTTTCAGCCCGATGGTTGCTGTAGATATAGATCAGCGCCAATAGTGCCAGAAAACCAATAGGCGGTACCAGCTGTACTGGTACTCCTTCACCCAAAATCCCCTTTACGTCAAGCTTTTCCTCGATCCAGGTGAAAACGGTTTTTCCGGCACCGCTCTTGGGAGCACTGCCGGCCTTCAGTTTTTTCTTGAACGTGTTCTGACTCATTTCCCTGTTCTTTCTGCTATTCTCAACTTTGCACTTCTTGCTCGCGGATTGGAAGCGACTTCAGCCTCGTCGGCGACGATCGCCCCTCTCGACACGGGCTCCAATGGACGGATCAGATTGCCATAGAAGTCCTTTTCCACCTCGCCCTGAAACTTCCCCTTCGCGATCAGATTTTTTACCAGCCGATCTTCCAGGCTATGGTAACTCATCACCACCAACCTGCCTCCCGGCTTCAGAAGCTCCACCGCGCTCAGCAGCATCTCTTCTAGTGCCCCCATCTCATCATTCACTTCGATCCTCAAAGCCTGAAAGACCTGGGCGTAGTACTTAAAGTCTTTGCCCTTGGGTGCAAACTGCTTTAGGAAAGCCGTGAAGCCCTCGGTGGTCTCAAAAGGCTTGAATGCACGCTCCGCCACGATGGCCTTGGCCAAGGTCTTCGCATTTTTGACTTCCCCATAGATCCCGAGAATCTTGTGGAGTTTTGATTCCTCATAAGTGTTCAGCACGTCCTTGGCTGAAAGCTCTGAGGATTGGTTCATCCTCATATCCAGATTGCCACTGAAGCGGGTAGAAAAGCCCCTTCCGGGCTCATCGATCTGGTGCGAAGAAATGCCCAGATCGGCCAAAATACCATCGACTTGCTTGACACCATACAGCCGGAGATAGCGCTTGATATCCCGGAAATTTGCCTGGACAATCGTAAAGCGATCGTCTTTGGGCACATTGGCCAACGCGTCCTCGTCTTGGTCAAACCCATAAAGATGCCCCTTGTCCAAATGCTTCAAGATCTCCCTCGAATGCCCTCCGCCCCCAAAAGTCACATCGACATAGACCCCGTTGGGATCAATAGCCAAAGCTTCAGTGCATTGAGCGAGCATCACTGGGATATGGTACACAGACTCTGTCATGGCTTTACGAGAGAAGTTTTTCCATCTGGGCGGATATCACCTCAGGATCCAAAATGACATTCTCCAGATACTTACTAGGGTTCCAAAGTTCTATTCGAACTCCCATGCCCACCACTACTACATCCTTATCCAAACTGGCATAGGTTTGGTAGAGCTTAGGAATCAACAATCTTCCCGTGCTGTCCAATTCCACCTCGACGATTGAGCTAAAAAAAGACCGCTGAAGCAATCGCTGCTCGGCATTGTTGATGTTCAAGGACTTAATCTGACTCTCGAGCTTCTTATACTCTACCATAGGATACAAGGCCAAGCACCTGTTTTCAGCCATCCGCAGCATCAAAGTCGTGCCATTGGCTTCAGGAATTGCCCCCTTGATCTTGGAGGGCAAAACCAGTCGTCCCTTGGGATCCAGCTTTGCGTCGTACTGACTGTTGAACATAATTTGGACTCGATTGGATAGAGTTTACCGTAAAGACAAAAGTAGAAAATCGATTTCACTTTCTCCCACTTTCTCCCACTTTTTCCCACTTTGAATTAAAAGTAGCCAAAAGATCCGTCCATCCCAATAGAATTTGGAAAAATTCAAAGAAATTTTTGTTGACTCTCAGACGTTTATCTCTCGCCTTCCAATTCACAAAAAAGCCTCCCAGAAGCCTATTTGGGCAGGTTTGATCCAAGGTTTTTTTAGTTCAAATGCGTACGTTCCGCCGCCAGGCAGCCGGCCATCTGAATGAACTCTGCCCAAAATCGTTACGACGTGAAAAACAAGGGAGGCGACTATGGAAAAAGCAACGAAAACGTAAGTCGCATATCCTACTTCGTGACTTTTGAGAGCGGACGGTCCTAGGGAGAAGATAGAATTCTGGCACTTTTATATCTTTGAAAAAACTGTTTCGAACAAGCGATGTGCAAGCACCTTCCTATTTTTCTTCTTTTCGTTTTTAATATTTCCCTGTCTTCTTTAGCCCAAAACCAGCGAGACACCGTAATGCGGCAATCCTCGATTCACCATACCTCCAAAGGCTTTGAGTTCATGACTTCGGATGGTGATTTCTTATTACAGTTTGCAGGTCGTCTCCAGTTTAGGTTTGCCTCTCCAGACGACCAAAACCCAGTGACATTCGATGACTTCACCGATCAAAACACGCGACTTTTCAAAATCAACCGCGCTCGCCTCAAGATTGGAGGACATGCCTATAAACCCTGGCTGAAATACTATTTCGAGTACGAATTGGCGCAAAGCAACCTACTGGACTTTAGGATCATGATCGAAAAGTGGCGGTGGCTTAACTTCAAATTTGGACAGTGGAAAGTCGAGTTTACTAGAGAGCGGTTCATTAGCTCTGGCGAGCAGCAAATGGTCGACCGCTCATTGATTAACAGAGCCTTTACCCTAGATAGGCAGCAGGGACTGACTCTATACGGCAACCTCGCTGGAGAAGGCATTGCAAATTTCAACTATTGGGTAGCCATACTCACTGGAAGTGGCCGAGGCGCCACTAGCAATGACGACTCAAAACTAATGTACTTTGGTAGAGTACAGTGGAATTTTCTCGGGAGGGAAGTTCCCTTCGAAGGAGGAGATTTGGAGCTTTCCCAAAGGCCGGCGGCTAGTTTGGCAATAGCAGCAGTGACCAACACCAGCCCCTATACTCGCTTCTCACAATCAGGCGGGGGATCTCTCGAAGGCTATGAGGGCGGACTCCCGGGGCAGTATACCGTCAACCAATATCAAATCGAAACAGCTTTTAATTTCAAAGGATTCTCATGGGCCTCAGAGTTTCACAGAAAATACATTGTCAACAACCCAACAAATGTCACGACTGACCTTGGTGGATACTACTTCCAAGCTGGATACTTCATGCATGAACTATTGGATTTCTGGCCGGAAAAACTTGAAGTAGCATCCCGTTATGCCCAATATCGGCCAGATCTGAGCATCATCGAAAACCAACAAAATGAGTTTGCGGTGGCATTCAACTACTTTTTTGTCGGACACAAAAACAAACTTACGGTAGAGCTGACCCGGTTTGAATTCAGGGACAAAAGCTTAACTCAAGATGATGAAACACGCATTCGCGTGCAATATGACGTTTCGTTTTAATGCCGATTGGTATAAAAAAACCTGCCTAAAGGGCAGGTCTTTTTGGAGCATCAACACACAATTATTAATTCTTGTCTTTTTTCAAGTCTTCTTTGAGCAGCTTCTGAAACTCCTCCATTTTAGCCTCGTGTTCTTTTTGCCAAACTTCCATCTTCCGCTGAAACTCTTCCATCTTGGGCTTTTGGGCTTCCTCCCATTCTTTCATCTTTAGCTCAAACTCCTTCATTTTCGGTCCTTGAGCCTCTTGCCAAGCTTTCATTTTTTCTTCGAACTCTTTCATTTTTGGCTCATTGGCGGCTTGCCACTCTTCCATCTTCAGTTCAAATTCCTTCATCTTGGGGCCGTTGGCTTCTTGCCATACCTTCATTTTCTCCTCAAATTCTTTCATTTTGGGACCATTGGCCGCTTCCCACTCCTCCATCTTGAGTTCAAATTCCTTCACTTTTGGAGCGAATTCCTTTTCAAATTTCGTCTCCCATTCTTTCGCTCTCAGCTCCATATCCTTGGCCCATTTCTGCTTTTCCTCCTTCGTCATTTTAGTAGTGTCTTCCCAGGCAGGGAAAGGGGCCATGTCATACTCAAATGCAAAATCGACATCCATCTCTGGCATAGGGAAAACTATGTCGTTCATTTCGAAAGCTGGTATCACTGGCATCACCGCCATGACCGGCATATCCACAGTGAAATCGAAAGCAGGCAGAGGGGCAAGCTCCATGTCCACAGGAAAAATCGGTGCCGGCGGAACGTCGAAATGCGGCATGTTTTCGGAGTCAAAAGTCTGAAGTTTATCCAAAGCAGCTTTGGTTTTGTCGCTCATTACGATTGTATCGCCATTTGATATCAACAAGTCGCCGCTGATTCGGTATGCCTGGCCAGTTTCGTCCGTGACGACGTGGTTGCCGTAGACAAAATCGGGGGCTTTCGCTTTTGGCTCTGCCGGTTTTTTGACGACCGTATCCTGTGGTGCCACAGGGTCGGGAAAGGTTTGCTGGATGGCGGCCACCGGTGCTTTAGGGGTGATCGGACCGACCTGCTTGGGAGCGTCCTGCTGGGCACTTGCCATCAGGCCAACGCTGAGAAATAGGGTAAGTAGCATAGGGATAGAAATAATAGGGGTTTGCGGATAGTTTTGGGAAGGATAGCCTAGGATCCTTTTGATTCGTTGCAGGGTAGGGTTCCGGTGTTTCCCGGCAGCCATAGCGAGTTCAGGAGGATTTTGCTTTGCGAAATTGAGTACTTCAGCGAGGCTGTTTGCGAGTGACTTGGGTTCGACTCCGGTTTTCAACACCAGATCGTCAGCGGCATTTTCCCGTAGCTCTTTCACGGCATTGTTCATCCACCAATAGCACGGGTGAAAGAAGAAAAGCACCTCTAGACCAGAAAGCAGCAAGTTGGCGATGTAGTCATTGCGTTTCACATGCGCCAACTCATGCGCAATGATGGCCTCCAATTGCTCGGGGGAAAGCTGGAAAAGCAAGCCGGCAGGAAACAGGATGACAGGCTTCAGTGTACCAAAGGTCAACGGCGACACCCCGAAGGAGCTCATCCGCAACTGTACCTCTGCACTTATACCCATCTTTCCAGCCAGACGATATACTATCTTTTGGATCTGAAAATCATCGACAAGACTGGAAGATTTGCGGAGTCCGCGGATCTCGGAAAGGCTGTTAACCAATCGAAACATAAAGAGCATCGCGCCCAAAACCCACAAGTTGACGAGCAATGGAATATTCTGCTCTATCCAATAGATGGCGCGGTCTACTCCGGTTTCGATCCCAGCCTCGGCTTTGAGCAAAGCAGAACTCTCCCAGAAAACGGAGGTGTCGGCAACTGAGCTAAGCGTCGTCAACTCATCGTCTGGCTGATATTCATAGATGAAGGTCGCCGACGAGACTATCAACGAAAGTACCAAAGCCCCCACTGCCAAGCCATACTTGACGGCAGGCCTACTCCGATGCATGATTTTGAGCACGAGCCAAAGCAGACCCGCAATAACTACTAGTTGCCACAGGGAATGCACCAAGGTCCAGCCCAAAGCCTGGAGTAGATTATCCGGAATCCAGTCAATCAAAATTTTCATTTGGATTTGTTTTCAAGTTGATCTAAAAATGCGCGTATTTCGTCGATTTCATCCTTGGAAGGATTCTCTTGACCCAAGGCCTGCATCACCAAGCTTTTGGAGGAGCCTCCGAAAGCGGTGCTCACCAGATTTTTCAAAAGCGAGTTTTGAGTGTCTTTTTGATTTGTCGCGGGCCGGTAGATATGCGAGCGGTTTTCTTCATCCCGATAGACCATTCCCTTGGCGTGCATGATTTGCATGATTTTAAGGGTGGTCGTATAACCGGTCTCCTTGGACTCGGACAATTTCTCGTGAATCTGGCGGACACTTGCTTCTTTCATTTCCCATAAAAGAGTCAAAATCTCCAATTCTGCTTCTGTTGGCTTGCTCATGTCAGTACTTACGATAGCTTTCGTACCAAAGTTATACGAAGCGAATCGTAATTTCAAAATAAGTACGACAATTATCGTATTAAAAAATGTTAAGCGCTGGTTTTCTGCACTTTAATAATCCTATCATCAAAAACTCTCCTCTGATCATTTCTCTCTCCATCAATAAAGGCCATCTTGATTAACTTTAAGCCTATGTGTCTTGTCGCCTTGTCGTGGAGATCCCATCCGGAGTACCCACTTCTTATTTCAGCCAATCGGGATGAATTTTTTGATCGTCCCACCTCGCCCCTGCACCGCTGGGAAAACGGCATCTATGCTGGCAAAGATCTCCGTGGCGGCGGCACTTGGATGGGTTTTCATCCAGACGGAAAATGGGCCCTCTTGACAAATTATCGGGACTTTCTCCATCCAAGGATTCCGGAGATCAGCCGGGGGAGGTTGGTTCTTGACTTTTTGCAAGAGTCGCTTTCACCCGAAAACTACCTAGACCGTGTAGTGTCGGATAGAGAACGCTATGATGGATTCAACCTGATACTCTCGGACGGAAAAAAACTGCATTACTACAGCAACTATGGCCCGGATCCGATGGAGCTTCAGCCGGGGATTTACGCCGTTTCCAATGGCTTGATCGATGCTCCATGGCCTAAATCGAAACTTGCCGCTAAACAAATGGCGAACCTTCGAAAAGCAGATCCGGACGCGGACGCCCTCCTCTCAATCCTGAAGTCCAATGAAACATTCCCCTTGGAAAAGCTCCCTAAAACAGGCGTAAGCACAGCCATGGAGCAGCAGCTTTCAGCGCAATTTATCCGAATGGAGCCTGGTTATGGAACTGTTTCGGCCACATCTGTTTTAAGAGACCAAAGCGGATTTACCCAGCTAAAGGAGCGGAGTTTTGACTGGAATCAAGAAAAATACCGTGACATTTCTTTCAGCTTTCAAACCTAACCTATGCAAAAAATACACGACCTCATCATCATCGGCGGGGGACCGATTGGCTTGGCCTGCGGAATAGAAGCAGGAAAGGCCGGCTTGGACTACCTTATCTTGGAAAAGGGTGCCCTTACGAATTCCATCTTTAACTACCCCGTCAACATGACCTTCTTCTCCACTTCCGACCGACTGGAGATGGCCGACATTCCCTTTATGTCCATTGGCGTGAAGCCTACCCGTACCGAGGCCCTGGAGTACTACCGCCGTGTGTACCTCCATTACAAATTGAAGGTGAACCTGTACGAAGAGGTAAAAACTCTCCAAAAGACAGAGGACATTTTTGAAATCAAAACATCAAAATCAGACTACAAAAGCAGAAATATCGTGCTCGCAACGGGATTCTATGACCTTCCCAATCTGATGGATGTCCCTGGAGAAAACCTTCCCAAAGTGCTGCACTACTACAAAGAACCCTGGCCATTCATCGGCCAAAAAATACTGATAGTAGGCGGGGCAAATTCCGCTGTGGACGCTGCGCTGGAATGCTGGAGAAAAGGCGCTGAGGTAAGCATGGTACTCCTGGGTGACGAAGTGGATGAAAATGTAAAATACTGGGTTCGCCCTGATATCATCAATAGAATCAAAGAAGGCTCGATCCAAGCTTTCACGCGATCAAAGGTCAAGGAAATACGAGAGAAAGAAGTGGTCATCGCCACTTCCGCGGGAGATGTCAGTATTGAAAACGATTGGGTGCTGGCCATGACGGGATACAAACCCAATTTCGCCCTATTGAATCAGCTGGGGGTGGAAATGAGCTTGGACGAGAAGCGGCAGCCCTGCTACGACCAAGCTAATCAGGAATCGAACGTCCCTGGAGTCTACCTTGCGGGAGTAGTCTGCGGGGGATTGAACACCCGGGAATTCTTCATCGAAAACAGCATTGCGCATGCCGAGTCAATCGTCAAAGATATTCTCAAAAAGTCCAATCGGGATTGACAAAAGCAATTGGCTCCGCTAAACTGCATAAAAAAACCGGCCTCGGCCGGTTTTAATTTTTTATGATTTCAAGCTATAGTTAGGAGCTTCCCTAGTCACGCTCACGTCGTGAGGGTGCGACTCTTTCACCCCGGCTGTAGTGATTTTCACGAATTTACCGTTCGTTTGAAGATCTTCAATGGTCTTGGTACCACAGTAGCCCATGCCGGCCTGAAGCCCGCCGACCAGTTGATAAAGCACTTCGGAGACCAAACCTTTGTAGGGCACTCGTCCCACGATTCCCTCTGGCACCAATTTTTTGATGTTGTCCTCGGCATCTTGGAAGTATCGGTCTTTGGAGCCAGATTCCATCGCTTCCAGTGAGCCCATGCCTCGGTAAGATTTGAATTTTCTTCCTTCGAAAATGATCATTTCCCCGGGAGCTTCTTCCGTTCCTGCCAAAAGAGATCCAATCATGATGGAGCTTCCGCCAGCGGCAATGGCTTTTACCAAATCCCCTGAATAACGAATCCCACCATCGGCGATCACCGGCACACCTCGATCTTTCAGTGCCTCAGCACACTCAAAAACAGCAGAGAGTTGTGGCACTCCGACACCAGCAATAACGCGGGTAGTACAAATCGAGCCTGGGCCTACTCCCACTTTCACAGCATCGGCACCAGCATCTGCCAGCGCGGTCGCCGCTTCCGGAGTAGCAATATTTCCTACGATCACTTCCAGATCAGGAAATGCCGCTTTGATTCTTTTGCAAGTTTCGATCACCCCCTTGGAGTGCCCGTGCGCCGTATCGATGGATACCACGTCGACACCGGCGTTTTTCAAAGCTTCCACTCGCTCCACGATATCAGCTGTCACTCCTACCGCCGCTCCAACTCTCAGACGGCCATATTCATCCTTGCATGCATGGGGTTTGTCTCTTCTTTTCAGAATATCCTTGTAGGTGATGAGACCCGTAAGCTTGTTTTCGTCATCGACGATGGGAAGCTTTTCTATCTTATACTCTTGTAGGATCTCTTCGGCCTGCTCCAAGGAAATCCCGGACTTGGCCGTAATCAGATTATCCTTGGTCATGATTTCACGAATCAGACGGTTTTGGTCCTTGATAAATCTTAAGTCACGGTTGGTGATGATTCCTTTCAAGACTTTGTCTCCGTCGACCACTGGAATCCCCCCGATGTGATATTCCCTCATGATAGTCTCAGCATCGCGAACTTTGGAATCAATGTGAAGGGTAATCGGATCAAGAATCATCCCGGCCTGAGAGCGCTTCACTTTTCTGACTTGAGCAGCCTGCTTCTCTATCGACATATTCTTGTGGATAAAACCGAGACCACCTTCCAAGGCGATGGCAATGGCCAACTCTGCCTCAGTGACGGTATCCATCGCTGCTGACACGAGTGGAATGTTCAATCTGATTTTTTTGGTAAGTTGGGTGGAAGTGTTGGTCTCGCGTGGGAGCACTTCGGAATAACCCGGGACGAGAAGCACATCATCGTAGGTGAGGGCTTCGTAGAGGAACTTCGAGGAGTTTCGATTCATGGCAAATATTGGTTATAGGTAACCCTATTTGCCCGTCAAAGGTACAAACAAAAATCTATGCCATGCCAGCAAAAAACAAAAATAAATGTGGAAACGACGTTCCTCTGCTCTTAGTTTTAAAATATGTTTTGGAACCAATACCCAAAAACAACAAATCAGTCCAACGCCTTTTGGAAAAGACTAATCAGCTTGAAAGCTTTGGACTGGCCTTAAAAGACGGCGGATTGTTAGACGCACATCACTCTGATTTCTTTTTCAGGCGGGCAATGTAAAATCCATCAAAGCCGCTTTCCTGGGCAAGGACTTTTTTGTCCTCGATCAGCTCAAAGCTCTTGCCGGCCTCGCTGCCGAGAAATTTCTGAATCTGGAGTTCGTTTTCAGAGGGCAGAATACTACAGGTCGCATACACCATTTGCCCACCCGGCTTCAGCATGGAGGGGTAACTCTGAAGTATTTCCTGCTGAGTCTGTCTTACCTTTTCGATGGATTCGAGACTTAGTTTCCATTTGGTGTCTGGATTTCTGCGCAGCACACCCAGCCCAGAGCAAGGCACGTCAAGCAACAGCCGATCAGCGGACTCTTTCAGGCGCTTGATGGTTTTGGTGCCTTCGATGACTTTGGGTTCGAAAATGGAAACGCCGTTTCGTCTCGCCCGGAGCTTTGCCTGCTGGAGCTTCCACTCCTCCACATCCATGGAGATGACTTTTCCCTTGTTTTCCATCAAAGCTGCCAAATGAAGTGACTTCCCTCCGGCACCTGCACAGGCATCGATCACTCGCATGCCCGGCTCTACCGCCAATGCCGATGCCACCAGCTGTGAGCTTGCATCTTGAACTTCAAATAGCCCAGCCTTAAATGCGGGATTGCGAAAAACGTTTTGTCGCTCTTCCAAGATCAACGCATCGGGATAGCCTTTGGCCAGATAAGTATCGATCCCATCCTCAGCAAGCTGGTTTTTAAGCCTTTCCCGGGTGGTCTTTAGCGTATTTACCCTTAAAACTACTTCGGCTTCTTCATTGAGCGCGTGGATCTCAGATGCCCATTTTCCTCCCAATTCTGCCTCTCCCAGCTTCTGAAGCCAGTCAGGTATGGATTCCAACAAGGCGGGATCGGTGATGGACTCGTATTTCCCCTTCAGTTTCTCGGGATTTATCCGTGCAAACTCCTCCCAGTCCGGCAGCGCATTCCCTTGCATCAGCCAATAGGTCCCAAACAAATCCCAATAGTCCTTGGACGGGCTCAAATGGTTGATCAACCTCCACCAGCGCACCATTTCGTAGGTGGTCTCGGCGATAAAAGACCGATCCCTCGCACCCCATTTGGGATTGGATTTCAATGTACGCTCGATCACTTTGTCTGCGTATTGACCGTCTTCAAAAATAGCTTCAAGTGCGGTATGTACGCCGCGGATGGTATTGTTATGTAGCTTCATGGGAAGAAATTCTCCCAGCAAAGGTAAGGGGATTTGTCGAGGAATAGCTTTTCGCAGGAAAAGGCCGCCGCCACGGGGTCAAATCCCTTCCCCTGCTTACCTTTGCGCATGCCAATCTCAGTACAGGACTTTTCAAAAAAACTGACTCTCCAACTACTCGAGCTCTATCCGGAGCAGGAAGCCAGTAACCTCGTGGAATGGCTATTGGAATATCACATTGGCATCAGAAGAGCCGATAGTTTCAGATCTTTTGACGAAGAAGATCTCCCCGCGAAATTATATCAAGATCTGGAAAGATTGAAAACCGGCGAACCGATCCAATACATCCTGGGAAAAGCGCCGTTTTATGGACGGGAGTTTGCCGTGACGCGTGAAACCCTCATCCCCCGCAATGAGACAGAAGAGCTTGTTCATCTTATCATCAAAGAAAACAGGGCTCCGGGACTCAGAATTCTCGACATTGGAACCGGAACCGGCTGCATACCTATCAGTCTATTCTTGGAGATGGATCATCCTACGGTTCATGGACTAGATTTTTCGAAGCCTGCCCTGCAAGTTGCAAAAGACAATGCCAGGGACCTGGGGGCAAGAGTCAGTTTTGAGCTTTGCGACATTCTATCCCAGATGCCCGCGTTTGCCAACGTAGATATTTTAGTATCCAACCCGCCTTACGTATTGGAGTCGGACAAGAGCCAGATGCACCAAAATGTCTTGGCGTACGAACCTTGGAGCGCATTGTTTGTACCCGATGAAGACCCCTTGCTTTTTTATCGGGTTATAGCTGAGAAAGGGAAGCAACTACTGGTTCCCCATGGGAAAATCTATTTTGAAATCCACGAATCCCAAGGAAGGGCGGTCAAGGAGCTTTTGGAGAATTTGGGCTACACAAACGCGAGGGTCGTCCAAGACCTGAATGGCAAAAACCGCATGTGTATGGCCATGCTCTCCTGATTCTGGTGTAAAATTTCTGGGAAGAGAGCAGATCCCTTGGTAGTTTTATCTCAAACCAATTGCTATCCTCATGAAAACTGACGTCCGATCAGACCTTGCTTTGCTCATCCTACGCCTGGGAGCAGGCGCTATGATGCTCACCCATGGCATTCCCAAAATCATGCGATTCTTCAGCGGAAACGAAATCAAATTTGCCGATCCCTTTGGACTGGGGCCGGAAATCTCCCTGGCAATGGCGGCATTTGCCGAAGGAATATGCTCGATCTTGGTAATACTCGGATTCAAGACCCGACTTGCCTCGATTCCAATAATACTGACTATGCTGACCGCGGCATTTTACGCACATTGGGATGATCCCTTTGGAAGAAAAGAATTGCCCCTCCTATTCTGCGTAGTCTTCATCAGCTTGCTGCTGACTGGCGGTGGAGCCTACTCGCTTGACAATCTCAAGAAGCGCTAACCAAAAAGAGGCTGTCTCATAACTGATGTTTGTCACATTGAGCGAAGTCGAAATGCGGCTATATTTTCTGTAAATGGCCTTACTCCCGTAGCCCCAGTGCTCAGGCTGACACAATCAGGCCTTTTGAGACAGCCTCTTCCTTTAGGCATTTTCGAGGGCCTTTATGTCAAACTTTTTCATTTTTAGAAAAGCTTCAACGACTCGCTGTCCCTTTTCCGGATCAGAGATCAAGTCTGGGAGTACCGTGGGAACAATCTGCCAGCTGACCCCAAACTTGTCCTTGACCCAGCCACACATACTTTCCTCCCCGTCTTCAGTCAGCTTTTTCCAAAAGAAATCTATCTCCTCCTGGCTGTCGCAGGGAATAACCAGGGACATGCCCTCGGTAAAACCAAACTGGTGACTAAAGGAGCTATCCATCGCCGCAAACAACTGCCCATTCAGCAAAAACTGCGCATGGTTGATCTTCCCTTCCTGGTCTCCAGCGTCGTTTCCATACCGGGATATAAACCGAGTGGATGAGTCTGGAAAAGTAGACGTGTAAAACGCCAATGCCTCCTCCGCTCTACCAAACTGCTCCCCGGTAAACATCAGCGCAGGGACGTACCGCTGCCTGATCCCCTCGGGCACATTGCTTTCCAGCTGCCAGCTCACGCCGAATTTATCCTGCACCCAGCCATACTTTTTGGACCAGGGATAGCTGTCCAAGGGCATCATCACCATTCCTCCATCGCTCAGCTTTTGCCAGATGCGCTCCAGTTCTTTTTCATCTGGAAAAATGGAGTAAATGGAAATACTCGGATTGGGTTGGAACTTCGGCCCTCCGTTCAGGCACATGAACTTTTCGTCCCCAGATGACCACAGGGACACCATGGGATTCTCATCTTCGATTTTGGCATCAGGAAACACCGAGCAGTAAAACTGGGCTGCCTCTTTGGCTTGGTCGGCCATCCAAATGCAGGGATAGAGGGATTTCATATTGGCGGGGTTTACTGTTCGCAGATTTCCTTAAGCCGCTTTAGCGCTTTGGGCCACATTTTCTCAAACATTTCCTTGTATTCTCCGGCAGACTCCATATCCACCTTGAGCAGCGTCCTGCCTCCCAGATCCACGAAACTGTAGTTTTCAGTGGCTCCTGCAAAAGCCTCCACTTCGGGGCCAGAAGTGATTTCCTTTCCATCCGCATACAAGCCGTAATGCTCGATGGAGATATACTTGTCATTGACACGATCGGCGATTTTAGCGACCATGCCGCCTTCCTTTCCATCATGACCTGGACCGAGGAAAAGAATCTTGGAACCCTTGGTCCAGTCACCTTTATAGTAGGATCCCGGATTGAAGGCCGTAGTCCAGTCTCGGTAAGATTCGTCTGCCAGCATAAGCTCAAACACCTTGGAAACCGGTGCATCGATCTCTATTTCAAAATGCATGGAATCATGCTGGAAGCCTTCCACATATTTTTTGAAGTTGTCCAGGATGGATTGCCAGCCATCGCGCTGCATTTCTTCGGAGTTTGTCTGCTCAGCGTCAAACGTCACATTGACTCGTGTACTTCCGCCTTGGTCGATGAACTCCACCTCTGCTTTTCTCCCATCTCCCATCACGTAGCTTAGCAGTTCGTTGGGCTGCACTTTTTGAAAGACCCCCTCGAAATCAAAACCCATGGAACCATCCTTAGCTTCCATGCGATAGGAAAAGCTTCCGCCGGGCTCCAATTCGTTTTTTGCTGACGGGGAATGCCAGTCTGGCGAAGCGCAATTCCATTTTACGATATGCTTGGGAGAATTGTACGCTGTCCATACCTGATTGACAGGTGCGGCGATTTCTGCGGAAACTGTGATTTTTGTTGCTGGCTTGGTAGTCATAGTGATTGTGCGTTTTGGGTTTTTCATACTATACAAACTTAACTAAGTTCGGGTGAAAGAATTGGGTGAAACCTGACAAGGAAAGGGGCTTTTGCGACAAGTTTTTATAAATTGGACGAATGAAAAAGATAAGAATATTGGCCATGGAGGGCAGTGTGGTTCAAGCAATTGCGGGAGCGCAGTATTGCTTCAATACTGTCAATCATTTTTTGACCCTAAGCGGACAGGAGCCAGCCTTTGACGTCAAGCTGCTTGGGCTTCACCGCGAGGTTCGCCCAGGATTCCCGGGTTTTGTCCTGAATCCAGAGTGCACGCTTGAGGATGCCGGAGACGCGGACTTAATCATCATCCCTCCGCTATTTGGTGATTTTGATTTGGCGATCGCAACCAATGGCCCCTTTGCCCCATGGCTGAGGCAGCAATACGAAGCCGGTGCCGAGATTGCTTCCCTCTGCGTCGGCGCATTTTTCCTCGCCTCCACAGGCATGTTGGACGGTAAACGTTGCTCAACCCACTGGGGCTTTATAGACCAGTTTCGCAGCCAGTTTCCCTTGGTCCAAGTGCTCGATGGGAGCATTGTGACAGAGGAAGCGGGCATCTACTCCAGCGGAGGCGCCAATTCTTATTGGAACCTATTGCTTCACCTTGTCGAAAAATACGTGGATCGTGAAATGGCTATTTTGCTCTCCAAGTATTTCGCCATTGATATCGACCGAGACACACAGTCGGCATTTGCGATTTTCCGGGGACAAAAGGAACATCCAGACCCTGAAATCAGAAAGGCCCAAGAGATCATCGAGCACCGATTTTCGGAACGTATCTCGGTCGAAGACTTGGCGGATGAGGTGGCTGTTGGGCGGCGAAGCTTTGAAAGGCGCTTCAAGCGAGTCACCAACAATTCTGTGTTGGAATATGTGCAGCGCGTCAAAATCGAAGCTGCCAAGCGAAGCTTTGAGACCAGCCTCAAAAATATCAATGAGGTCATGTGGGATGTAGGCTACTCGGACTCAAAGGCCTTCCGCACCGTCTTCAAAAAAATCACCGGCCTTACACCAAACGAATACCGTAACAAGTACAACAAGCTGGTGAGGCTGAACTGAGCCAAATGCCGAGGACGGAAGACAGATCTAGCAATTTCTAAAAACCATCGCCAATCTTGCTAAGGTTTTTTCCCCAGGATTTTTAGAACGGTCTGCTCGTTTTCCGAGAGTTCGTCTGGATCGTCAACACGCTTCAACTTGAGCTTTTGATAGTGGGCAAGCTCGCCATCAAGCAGCACCTGCATCACTCTGGGATGGATATAATACTGACGACAGACGGCAACGGTATTGCCCAGCACTTCCGCGACCTTTTTGACTATGGTCGGCTCCAGCTTTCTCTTGGGAAATTCCCTGATGACTTCAAGGCTTTCCTCATAATGATCTATGGCCAGGACGGTTCCACCCCAGGTTCTGAAGTCCTTGGCCGTAAACGGCATGCCTGCGATCTCCAGGAGATACTGGTTTACATCCTTGGATCCGACGCAGTGGTAGGCTCCGTCTTTCCCCTGGTATTTGAAAACTTCGTAGCCCGGGAGTTCGGACATTTGCTTGATAAGCCTGATAAGCCTTTTACTCTCGACTTTTATCTTTCTGTCCTTACCGCTCTTTGCTTTGTAGCGGAGGTGCAGTTTGCCATTCTCTTGGACGAGATGCTTTCTCCTTAGCGTAGTCAAGCCGTAGGTTTTGTTTTCGCGCTGATAGCATTTGTTACCGATACGGACGTAATATTCATCGAGCATCATCACAACTAGGGCTAGGATTTTCTCTCTTGGCCAGCCCCGCTTGCGTAGGTCCGATTCAAGTGCTTTTCGAATTTGGGGAAGTATTTTCCCAAACTCAGCCATTTTTCCATATTTGGATTCTTGACGGTAGCGGACATAGTCGGGATGGTAGAGGTATTGCTTGCGTCCCCTCTCGTCAAATCCGGTAGCCTGCAAGTGTCCTTTGGGACTTTTGCAGACCCATACATTTTTCCACATCGGAGGAATCACGAGCTTCTGGATACGTTCCAAAACCCGCTTTTTGCCGATTTTTTCACCTTTCTTATCCAAGTAGACAAAGGCCCTTCCTGACTTTTTGCGAAAGAACCCGGGATAACCCTCCCCGACATAGACTAGAGTTTCAGGACATTCAGACATCGAACAGTATGTTGTATCTCTCTGTGGAATTCAAAAAGTGTACACAGATGACTGCAACGATGGCTGCTGGTGGTTTGTCCACACTCAGGCCGCTTGGTTTTTGAGCGTCTTACGATAGAAAGGCTGTTTCTTCGCCAGGTAATTTGCCATTTCGATCCGGTAAAAATCATAGCCGATCACGATGAACAAAAAGAGGCAAACGATGTAGAACACGTTGTAGTTGATGGTCAGGTAGATGAGTCCAGCGCTCACGCCTCCGACGACATAGGAGACCATGATGGATAGCAGCAACCTCATCTTGTCCCGGAGCTCAGGCCGATCCCGATATTCTTTTTGGGTAAACATCGATGTGAGTATCCCCAAGTCGGTCGTCAGCCCAGTAAGGTGGGTGGTCTTGACTGCAGCATTGGAAATGGTGGCTGTCAGTCCGTTTTGAAGTCCCATGGCAAAAAGCATAAGGCTGACCATGAGCTCGGTCTCCAGCAAAGTCTCCCTATAGTAAAATTGAGTATAGGTCCCAACCGTCAACAAGCATATAATCTCCAGGACGATGGGCAGGGAATGGGCGAGATATGCGTTGGTTTTGTTAAAGTTGATGACGATCAGGTTGGCGGTGAAGTTGCCCAGAAAAAACAAGGATATCCATCCAAATACCACCAATACCTGATACCAATTTCCCTTGGAGATCTCCTCCGCCAGGATGGCAAAGTGGCCAGTGATATTGGAAGTGAAAGCGAAGAAAATGATCACCGAGATCACGTTCACCATGCCCGCCGAAAAGGCCGTCAGGACACCCAGCTGAATATTTTCGCGATTCGTTCTGTCTCTGTATCTCTTTATCATCGCCGTCAAGCGTTTATTCGTTCAAAAGTGATTTTTACTATTCCCCTGACCTGCATGTCGGTATTAAAATGCAGAACCATCCTAGTGGGAGTGAGCTCCTGAATTTTATAGTGTTCGGTCTGGCTGTCCGCCCCACTAATCTGCAGGATATTCCCGCGGCCCTTGAGTTTCCAGCGGGTTTCCCTGGCCAAGCTGTCTCCCAGCATCTGTAAAGTTTCGTCCGTTCCAAACTTCCAGACTTCAGCCTCGTGTACGATCAGGCTTTTGGCGATCTGGCTTTTGATATGGTCAGTAAGTCGTCCGATATGGTCGGCAAGTAGGTAGTCCGGCCCACGGTGTATCAGACTGTCGACTTTCTCATATTCCCATGATACCTCTTTCCATTCCCCGACTATGCGGGACTCTGGCCCCTGCTGAAGGGAAAGCATGAAGAAATACATGCTAGAGACAGCCAAAAAGACCGTGGGATAGAGGAATCTGGCTTTCATACCTCTCTACATTTTCAGCGGGCGATTTGCCCTTGTGTAAAAAAAAGCGCAGCCAAGGCATCCTCCCTCTCTTCGCTAGCGGAAGAGGAGAGCCCTTCCAGATCGATCCTAGTCAACGGAAGCTTGCTTTTGGAGAAAAAGGGAATTAGGTCAAAACTGGAGCGGGAAGTCAGCTTCAGTTTGTAATTGGCCGGTATGTAGGCTTCGTCGACACGGTTTGCATCCAGGTAGTTTTCGAAAGCGGACTGGTTGAATCCACTGAAAAGGTCGATCGTCATCCTTTCGATTTTCTCGTCGAATTTCCCCAGTAGCAATTTGCAGCTTGCCTGAAACTCCGCATTTTCAAGTTCTTCCAGCTCTTTTGCTTTGGAATAAAAGAGCAGCTCAGTGATCGACGTGGGGGCCATGATGCCGTGTACCAAAATAATCCGCAGCTTTTCCTGCGATTGGTAGTTTTTCTGAAGTGCGATCTTGACGAGATTCAGCGATCTTACGGTGAAATCCGTGGGAATTAGTATAGTCTTTGCCATGCCTCCTGTGAAATTGATTTAACAGAAGTAAAAGTAGGCTCTGGCTATTAGAGCGGACTAAGGATGGGATTAAGATTGGATTAGAATAAGGGTCCCAGATTAAAACGGCATTAAAGTTGGAAATTCCCCCGCGGCAGCCTTATCTCCACCGTTGTTCCCTCGTTCAGCACAGAGCTTATTCTCAACTCACCGTCGTGTATGCGAATGATGTTCCGCGCAAGTGGCAATCCGATTCCGTAGCCTTCGTGATTCTTGGTATTGGAAGCACGAAAATAAGGGTCAAAAATATATTCCATCTCATCGGGTGGGATGCCTATACCGCTGTCTTTCACGATGACGATGATCATGCCCTCCACCACGCCCAATGCGATATTGACGGGTTTTCCATCTGAGTATTTGCAGGCATTGAGCACGATATTGGAGAGGGCCAAATGCAGGAGCGGTTCGTTGCCCATGACCTTCAGTAGCAGCGGACTCTCCGGCAGCAGGCTAAAATCCAGACATATCTTGGTTTTGGTTTGGATTTTTTCCACGGTTTCCTTCACGTCCAAGATCAATTGGTCCATCCTCACCTTTCCAAACTTTTGTCGCTTCCCATCAAATCCCGTCTCGGCCAGCAGCAGCAAAGCCTGCGTTTTCCTTTGGAGCTTCTCCGCATCCTCCAAAATGGCCTTAATAGATTCGATGTACTCTTGGGGCTGCCGGAGCTTGGACAGGGTGACATCCGCTTCCCCGATGATAGCCGTGAGCGGGGTATTCAACTCGTGGGAAGCATTGCTGATGAAGTTTTTTTGAGTTTCAAAGGAGGTCTCCAGCCTGTTGAGCATATCGTTGAAGGTCTGGCTGAGCTCCCGGATCGCATCATTGCTGCTGGGGACTTCCAGGCGCATATGGAGATTCTCCAATCCGATTTTCTTCGTTTTTTTGATGATATTCTGGATCGGCTCGATGATTTTTCGGGAAAACATGACCGAAAACACCACGATCAAGAGAAATGCAATCGCCAGCGAAGTAAAAATGAGGTTTCTCAGATAAGCTAGGTGATGGGTAGCAAAGTAGTTTTCAGCGGAGAAAATCACCAAGTGCTCCCGACCATCAGGCGTTTGGTAGAGAGTGCCATAGACAAAAGTATTCTGCGAGTTGTAGGTAGCTATCCCTTCTGCCAAGACAGTCTTCAAAAAACTATCCGAATACAGCTCTAGCCTAGGATCGTCCAGCACGCCAGATTTGTCGACATTCTCGAGAATCAGGTGGGATTCGTTGGGCAGCACCTCCAAGTACTCTTGCCTCAGCTGTTGTACCACATTGTTTTCATTCGGATTTTCGAGCTCGATTTTCGCGGTGGCTATCGCACGTATTTCAAGTCTTTTGTAAAAATCAACAAAGGAAAAATGGGAGATGGAGTAGTAAATAAATCCACTGAACAGGAGAGTGTAGCCCAAAAAGGCGGTCAGCAGGATATAGACGATCTTGTTTTGGAGTTTCATTGCTCTTCCCTCAGTACGTAGCCCATTCCTATCACCGTGTGGATGAGCTTCTGCTCACCGTATTTATCCAACTTTTTCCGAATGTAATTGACGTACACATCTACCACGTTGGTTCCCATGTCAAAGTTGACCCCCCATACTTCATCCAATATCTCCACCCTAGACAACACTTTTCGGGGCGACTTCATAAACATCAGCAACAGCCTAAACTCCGTGGAAGTGAGCGACAGCTCGTTGCCGTTTCTAAAAACGGTCTTTTCTGAATTGTCCAAGGTGAGGTCGGAAAAAGCGTAAAACTCGCTGTCCGGCCGCCGAGAGTCATCGTTCTTTTCACTCCTCCGCAGTAGGGTCTTGATGCGGGCTAGCAATTCGATAAACTTGAAAGGTTTCACCAAATAGTCGTCAGCGCCGGATTCCAATCCAATGACGACATTCTCGCTGCTGCCCATGGCGGTCAAAAAAAGAATAGGAACGTCCTTGTCCCGCTGGCGGATCTGCCGACAGACCTCCAGTCCATTGAGGTTCGGCAGCATAATGTCAAGAATCAACAAATCAAAGACGCTACGGGTGGCGAGCTGTAGGCCTGTTGAGCCGTCCATCACCACTGTCACTTCAAATCCGTTCTCGCTCAGTCCTTTGTTGATAAAGCTGCACACCCGCGGATCATCTTCTACCAAAAGTATTTTTTTCAATCTGGACTTGTTTGGTTATTGCCGTCATTTCTCCATTTGGGAAACTTGATAACCGACAATAGGTTTTTAACAATACGCTTTAATTCCCCTTTCGACTATGGAAGCCCCTTTTTGTTGGCCATCCCATAAGAATAACTGACGAATATCTGAGTTCGCGCCGGCCGAGGTAGTGGAAAATTGTCAAAAAAAGGGGAAAAACAAAAAAACCAACCGTTTCTGACCGATTCCGCCGCATGGATACTGATTCTAAAGGCGTCTTTAGTAGTCGCATAAAAAAAGGACACCATTTCTAGTGTCCTTTGTAGTAGCGGGAACAGGACTCTCAAAAACAACTGTATTTCAGCACCTTATACTAAAAAAAAGGATAAAAAGGAGGACAGGTTCATTTTGCATCGAATTAATTTGAATCGTATTATTTTAAAAGTCTTTAAAATGTAGATTAAGACGTCTTAAAGCCACCTTTTGCATTTTTTATTTTTGAATGATCTTTTTTCTTTTTTGATGTGAAAAGCAGAAAATGCCCCGATTTTCCGGAACATTAACCACTTTTTGACTTTTCTCATTCTTGAGGATTTTCAGTCTTTTTATGTTGAATCCATTTGAGTGTATTTCGCAGTTTTGAAATTGAAACAAACTGAAGGTTTTTCGACGTTTTGGATCAAATTCATTTGAATGCCTAGAATCTCTTTTCAGCATCGTACCATTCTTACGGTGCGGGAGGTACGAGCTGTACGAAGAGTACGAATTCTGGATTGCTCTTTCTTTTTGCTGTTTGAACCTCTTTTATGGAGAAGAAAAGCACCACCCGATTGTTTTGCTCTTGACCTATCAAATTGCGCACACGCTGTGTGCACAATCAAAAGTTAGTAATTATACACAGCTACAATTCTTAAAAACTACTCGACAAAAGCAGAGCAGTAGAGAATCGCCATTCTCCTCATAGAGTGACGCGATTTAATTATCGCGTCAATTATAGTGACATAATTCTTTTTATTGCGTCATTTTTATGCTATTATTGTCGCAATACAAATGGGATTGAAGATGGAAAATCGAGACGAGCTCCAATTGATTAAAGAAATAATTGCATCAACCTCTGATGGAATAGGAATAGAACAACTCCTTCGATTGCTCCCATTTCAAATTGAAAAGAGAGCGCTTCAAAGACGACTAAAAAGCCTCAGAGAAAAGAATCTGATTCTAAAAAAAGGTGAAGCTCGATCCACAAAGTATTATGCAAATGTCCCTGAACAAACCCAGGATTCTCGAAAGATTATATCAGAAGAGGAGCTAAAATCGACCATTCCCCTTTCACATGAAGGCAAAGACGTTTGGGCCTTGGTCTCACGTCCTGTAGCACAACGAAAACCTGTCGGATACGAACGAAGTTTCTTGGAAAATTACCGTCCCAACATCGACAGCTTTCTCAGCAAAGAAGAAAAACAAAAACTGGCTGAATGGGGAAATACCAGGAATGGAGAACAACCGGCAGGGACCTATGCCAGAGAAATATTAAATCGCCTGCTGATCGACCTTTCTTGGAATTCAAGCAGACTGGAAGGCAACACCTATTCTTTATTGGATACAGAGCTGTTAATCCATAACGGGAAAACCCCCTCGAACAAATCCCCCATGGAAACCCAGATGATTCTCAATCACAAGGAGGCTATCGAGTTTTTGGTAGAATCCTCTGATGAGGTGGGCTTCAATCGCTACACTTTTCTTAATCTCCATGCACTGCTTTCAAACAACCTGTTGCCAAATCCAGCTGCATCCGGCAGGCTTAGAACATTTGGCGTGGGCATCACCAATTCGGTATATACTCCGTTGGGAATTCCACAACTCATCGAAGAATCTTTTGACCTAATACTGGCGAAGGCAAGCCAAATCCAAAATCCATTTGAGCAGGCTTTTTTTGTATTGGTTCAGCTTCCCTATCTCCAACCATTTGATGATGTCAATAAGCGCGTATCCAGATTGGCTGCCAATATTCCGTTAAATAGACATAACCTTGCCCCTCTTTCATTTATAGATGTACCGGAAGAAAGCTATATCAAAGGAATACTTGGCATTTATGAATTAAACCGCATCGAATTATTCAAGGATGTTTTTTTGTGGGCCTATGAGCGGTCAGCCTTAAGGTATGCAGTCATTCGCCAATCTCTTGGGGAGCCAGATCCTTTCCGAATGAAATACCGAGAAGAAATACGTGGGATCGTCAGCCTAATCGTCAGCAATGCAATGGATAAAGAAGCTGCATCCCAAGCAATAAAATCTGAAGTCAAAAAATTGGCTGAACCAGATAGATCCAGATTCTCTGAAGTAGTAGAAACTGAACTTCTTGGACTTCATGAAGGAAATTTTGCCCGCTATCGAATCAGACCTTCCGAGTTTACTGCCTGGAAAAAGCGGTGGGATTCCTAGTTAGAAATCAAAATAATGCAAACCATATTAATACTCCCGCAAACTGCTTAATTCTTGGTTTCACAAAGCTCTAAAACCTTGAAAAAAGAAAAAGGGGACGAATTGGGGGACAGGTTCATTTTGTGAATCAAGAAGTTTGATGAATGGTACCTCTCTCTTTCACTCAGACATATCGATCCTTCTCAAAAAAACGACTCCTACTGGCAAATGGGCTATTCCGGCGGAAAAAACCGGATAGCGGAAATCTCCAAGGCATGCTCCTCAACCGATCCGCTAACCACTTCGGTATGACGGCCACTAGCCTCCAGCTACCGCAAGAAAGCCAAGTCCCTGAAAAACTGGAAGCCTTCAATCGGACGTTGGCCAGATGCCCAGATACAGAAAGCAATTCCCCTGCACAGCTTGACGAAACCAAAGGCCCCCTATCACAACCTACGATGCCCAAAGACCTGGACCGTCCGGAACGGTGATGCAACCAATACCGCGCAAGAATTCAGCTCCCAATCCGGGTTCTGAGCGAATTGCAGGACACTTGCAACTGCTTTCGAACCCAAACAATCAAACTGATCATGGGCCTTGTTCCAATCTCTTTGGACATTGACTGAAGGGCCGGTAATTCAGGTGAAAAATCTAAGCAGGTTCTGAGCTAGTCTTAAAATCTGTTGTACCCATTTCATAGAGACATTAAACTAAAACAAAGCTTTATTCTTTCGTGATCCTTTTGTGATAGTGTCAGCCGAGCTTCGGCCTATCCAAAACAACAAAAACCTAACTATCATGAAAAAAGTACTTCTCTTCTACGTAGCCTTTTTAGTCCTGGCATCCTGCTCAGATGATGCAGACCCGGTGATCATCGATCCCACCAAACCCAACGGTGCCTTTTCTGCACAACGAACTGGGACCTTCGTAGATCAAAACGGTGCGGGATCCACTGGTATGGCCAGCTTAGGCGTGGACACACAAGGCAAAGAGTTTTTGGCGTTTAGTTCCAACTTCAACACCGCCTTGGCTACAGGTACTGTTACTGTATTTCTATCTACGTCAGCTACCTTTATGGCAGACCCAGCCAATGGAAACCCAAACTTATTGCCATTAGGCCCGGTCAGGTCTGCAGGTGAAAACTACTTCGTTATTCCCAACGGTTCATCTACCGCCAAATATACCCACGTAATACTCTGGTGCGGATCTGTGGGAATACCTTTTGGCAATGCCAGTCTCCAATAACATGCTCAAAACCGTCCTAACAGTCTTATACACGTTTTTACTTGGACTTGGGTGTTGTTTTACCACGTTACCCCTACTAGCCCAAAGTGGTTGGACGAAAGTCAAAACCGAAGGATTTTACCAACTTGGGTACAACCATTTTTCTTCAGATGCCTATTTTACTTTGGATGGGGAAGAATTGAAGACCAATGACTTCACCCAAAACTCTTTGGTTTTCTACGGAGAGTATGGAGTGACCGATAAATTTACCGTGATTGCCAATTGGCCTTTACAGGTTTGGAATGGATTTTCCTCGACCGAAACCGTTAGTGGTTTGGGCGACTTGAGGCTAGAACTGAAGCATGCGCTACTGAAAAAACACCTCCCTTTATCCATAGCAATCGCGCCTGAAATTCCCATTGGAAAGGCCAATAACTTTGCCCAAAGCAAATTGAACGACTTCGAATCCATCAATCTACCCTCCGGGGATGGTGAGTTCAATATTTGGACCACGCTGGCCACTTCATTTTCACTTCCCAATGCTCCCCTGTATGTAAATCTCTTTGGCACCTACAACTTTCGAACACAGTACGATGGGATTTCCTTTTCGGATCAAATCGGCCTTGGAATCGAACTTGGATATAAAATTGCAGACTTGGTTTGGGTAAATTCCCGGATAAATGCCCTGACCTCGGTAGATGACATCGAAGTCATCACCGATTTTGTGAGAGGGGACGGAACAGAATACACTAGCTACAGTTTTGGAGCTGCGGTACCCGTCTACCGAAATATCCACCTTTCGCTCAATTATCGAAATTATGCAGACTTCATTTTTGAGCGGAGAAACATCTATTCCGCCGGAACCTTTTCCTTCGGGGTCTATTATGTACGGAAAATTGAGAAACCATGAACTATCCGCTCACATTGGGTCAAACTAAATCCTTTCCCAGTTTAACAATTTTGCAAAAGGGCGAGTCGGTTTTTCTTCAAAATCAAGAATTCAAGGGATATTTTTTGATCCGAACTGGCATGGTCAAAATCTGTCGAATTCATGAGTCCGGAGCGAAGGCTTTGCTGTCCTTTAAAATACAGGGGGAGTTTTTGGGAGAGATAACAGAAACTCCAACTGGGAAAAGACAATCCTACACTGCTGTGGCCACAGAGGATAGAACCATAGTGGAACTCATTCCTTACAGTATAGGAACTCCTTGCAAACTTCAGGAAATCCTGAAAAATCTTCAGGAGGAAATCCACCAAACAAGGACACGATTAGAACGATATCTCTATCAGGATGCCGAAGAAAGAATCAAAACCACGCTAAAAGACTTGGCGACACGACTCGGGAAGAAATATGGCTCAGAAACTCTTTTGAAGCTTCCCATGACTCACGAAGATCTGGCGACCCTGACTTATACAAGCAGACAGACGGTCACAACAGTACTCTCCGCCTTGAAAGCCCAAAATAAGATCACCTACAGTAGAGGAAGGATCTTGATTCGAAATATTGACAAACTATAAATTCAAATTCTATGAAAAGCCTCTTTAAACATTCCCTGATCTTGTTTTTGTCAGTATCCCTAGTTAGTTGCGGTGATAAAGATGGAGACCCAATGGCTCCGGATGACAATGTAATGGTAGTGGGACAGATAGATGTACTAAAATCCGGAACACTCTCTGCCCAAAGTTCAACCAATACCCAAGGGATGGTTTCCCTAGTGAAAGACGCTAGTGGAAAATATTTTGTCCAGCTTTCAGATACCTTTACCACTAAATTCAGTACAGGCACCGTAACTGTATATTTGGCTACATCTCAAACGCTAAATCCCAATTCTGCCAGTACCTACCAACTAGTTTCCATTGTTGGAAAACCAGGAGAACAGTTTTTCGCCTTACCTCGACTTCCTGATGCAAAATTAACCCATGCGATCATCTGGTGCGGAGCTGCGGCGATTCCATTTGGATTTGCCAAATTAGATTGAGCCTTCTCATTCTCTGATTTAAACGGGGAATTTTCCCTGTTTTCCCTTGATATAGTTAAGAAGGAAGAAAAAATTGAAATTCAGTAAAACTTTCCGAATCGGAGGAAATTTCAATTTTGGAGCCGTGGATTTCAAGGATTTTTTTCACGATGGCCAATCCCAACCCGGATCCTTCAATTCCCTTGAACTCTTTATCTACTTTGTAGTATCGATCAAAAATCGAGTCCAAGTCTTCTTTGGGAATCCCGGTCCCAGAATTTTTCACCCTAACCAGAACCCCGCCTGGCGCTTCACAAGCCTCCAATTCAATCTCACCACTAGACGGCGTGTACTTCACCGCATTGTCCAAAAGGTTTTGGATTACACGGTCCATCAAATACAAATCCGCGGTCACAGGAGGAAGATTGGGGCAAATATTGGACCTGATCTGGATTTCTTTGGCCTCGGCCAACAATTCATATTTCATACTGGAATCGTAAATCAACTCTTGGATCTTCATTCGCTCCATCTTGAGAGGCATTTGGCCGGATTCCAGTTTGGAAAGATCAAAAAGGTCTCCTACTAACTTGGCCAACTTGTCTACCGAATCCAGAATGATTTTATAGTATTTGGCTTTTTCATCCAAACTCAGTCTATCCTGACGCATTTGTAGGGTTTCCACATACCCGTTGATAATCGCCAGGGGATTTCGAAGATCATGGGATACATTAGCGATGAGCTCCTTTCTTAAAGTGTCGACATTTTTGAGTTCCTCGATGTTACGAACTAGGGTATCTGCCATACTGTTAAAAGTCCTTCCCAGTTCTGCAAAATCAGAATCTGAGGACGACTCCGGAACCCGTGCGAGCATATTTCCATCCTTAAACTCCTCAACCGTAGTCAATACTTTCCTTAAGTGTCTGGTAAGCCAAGCGATTAGTACCAATCCGATGAGCAATCCCAAAATCAAGGTAATCAATACAGAATTCATGGTCAATCTAAACCAGTATGATCCCAGCAGGCTGGCGCTAATGGAGTCAAACTTCTCACTTTCTAAAGTGATATAGACATAGCCCTGCAATTTCCCCTGTTCATAAATTGGCGCGGCTGAAAACACAGAGGTATTGCCGGGATTTCTTGGATCGTCACCCAAAATGAACTTACTTCCTTTGGATGCTATAAATTCTTTGACTGGTTCGATATCGATAGCTTTGAGCTTGACCAACTGATCCAGTACCACATAAGACAGAATTTCACCTTGCGGATTGAGAAGGTATACTTCAATGCTTGGATTAACGGCCATCATGGAATGCATTATAATCCCGAGTGCTTCCTCGTCTATTTTCCCATCTTTGAAAGGATTCACTTCCTTGATAAGGTATTCCGCAACTTCAGAATTAAGTTTCTGGGTGGTTTCCTGATAATATTCCCGTGCATTACTTGCGGTGATATAGACATAGGAGGCCCCAATCAGAAGAAGTACAAGAATAAAAGAAAACGATATTCTCCAATAAAGACTTCTCATAGATGATAAAGCTTAGAATTCGTCATTAAATCGATAACCTACTCCCCAAGTGGTCAAAATATAGATCGGGTTGTTAGGATCCTGTTCAATTTTGGCTCGAAGCCGGTTGATATGAGCATTGACTGTATGTTCATAACCCGAAAAATCATAACCCCAGATCAACTCTAAAAGCTCTCCCCTAGAATAGCTCCTTCCGGGATTTTTCGCCAGCAAATGCAGCAAGTCAAATTCTTTTGGGGTCAACTCCACCCGTTGGGTCTGAAGCATCACTTTTCTTTTTACGTGATCGATGTCCAATTCACCTAGCCTTATGCTCGATTTTTCCTTTTGGGTGCTTTGTAGAATATGTTCCTGTCTTCGAAGGATTGCTTTTACCCGTGCTAGAAATTCGCGGATTTTAAAGGGCTTGGTAAGGTAATCATCTGCACCCGACTCCAACCCTACCACTTTGTCAATTTCCTCAGATTTGGCTGTCAGCATCAGGATTGGGGTGAAAATGTCCAAAGCACGTAGCTTTTGACAAATGGTAAACCCGTCCATCTCAGGCAGCATCACATCCAGAATGAACAAGTCATACTCACCTGAGCATGCTTTTTCGAACCCATTTCTCCCATGATCCATCACCTCGACCAAATAACCTGCATCCTGCAAATGAAGTGAAAGGAGTTGATTGATATTGGGATCATCTTCAATCACCAAAATTTTCTTCATATCAAATTTCTCTGGACTTAATGTAGTTGGAATAGTTCACGAAAGTATCACAAGTAAGCTCCCTTTGACTTTTTATGCTGGATCGTTGCCCAATCCTATTGTTCCCAAGCTCGGCAGTTAGATGATAAATTATATAAATGGGACAAAAAATCACGATAACCCAAATCCAACAAGAATTAATTATGGAACAAGCGCCGATTCACTAAGTTCCCGCCCTTAGACTAGCCGGTTGTTGGTAAGTCTGGCAAATCCATACGATGGAAACCTGTTTCTGACATTTCCGCAGACTTGTGGTGGTAGGGTTACAAAAGGGGTCTCCCGCTGCCTGACAATTTATTTGAATTGAATCATTTTGAACCTCTCAAAATGCGGCTCTTGAGGCCGTATGAGCAACTTTTCTGTTTCAGGTCTTTTAACACTCTTTTTTCTGATGTAAAAGTCAGGAAACAGACTTATTTTCTGTAAGGTCAAAATTTGAAATGAACTTTTGAATTTCCTGCCTACTTGAATGTTTTAGCATTTTCCAAATTTACTTTTTAGCCTCGTAAAATTCGTAAAGTATGAGGAATGCGACGCGTACAAATTTTGAACTGCCTTTTCAAAGGAATTCAAAATTTCACGTTTTCGTGCTTTCAATCCAGCTCGTTTGTCTGAATCAGCATCTCAATGAGCGGGTTTAATTAACTAGAAAGTTTTCTTGCCAATTCAATTATCAACGGTCTTTCATAATTCAATACCATGCTGTCGATAGCTTTAATTCTTATCGCCAGATTCAGACACTTATTTTTTGCCAAAGGATTAAATCACCTAGATAAACCGGAATCAAATTCACAAGCGACGAGTTTATGATGTGTCCCATTTCACGAAAATGCAATGCGCTTAACAGTGAAAAAAGGCAATAAACTGTCTAGAGTCTAAAAAAGACCAGTTAAACGCTTCAATACCAAAAATCGATGCCTGAAAAGTCTATTTGACGGCTATAAACAAAGATTAATTTTATTTTAATCTCTTCAATAATATACTTGGCTGATCATGAATAGAATTGAAAGACTATTACCAGTCATCCTGTCCCTGTTACTGCCGGGTCTCAGCATCATTAGCAGCCACGGGGACCTTGATCCAATAGAAGTATTTCCAAAATACCTTCTGAGCGTCTTGTTTCTCTATTCTATCTGGCAATTAAACGGCTACCAATTCAAGTACCCAAATTGGTTCATTTTAAGAATCGGGGAGACCAAAATGGTGAAAACCGTATTCGTGTTGACCAATATCCTATATATTAGCTTTTTTTTAGTCTTGGATTATTTCCTTTTGCCATCATGGATAAGTCTATCTTCGGCCGTTCCCATATGGATTGTGGCAACCAGACTTACTATGGCCTCTTTGATCTTTGCGGTGTTTCAACAAGCACTGAAAATGACCAAGCAGCAGGAGTCACTTTATGCGCAAAACCTTCTGCTTCAGACTGAAAAGTTAAAGTCTGAATTGGAAACAATGAAGCAGCAAATCAATCCACATTTTCTATTCAACAGTCTAAACACATTGATCGAATTGATTGAAGAGGATCAAAAAAAAGCTGTTGGTTTTGTACGTGTTTTTTCCAATTTGTACCGTGTGGTTTTGCAAAGTAGCAGGCGGGATTTTGTTTTTCTGGAGGATGAGCTTTCCTTTTTAAAGGACTATTGGGAGCTGCTGAAAATCAGGTTTAATGGCGCAGTTCATCTCCAAGTGGATATCCCGGACGAACTACGAAAAGTGCTCATTCCTCCGCTTTCTTTGCAACTCTTGATCGAAAATGCAGTAAAGCACAACCAAGCTACCAACGAAAATCCGCTCCGGATCGAAGTATTTGAGACCAAGGATACTTTAGTCATTCAAAACAATATCAATCCCAAGCCATTTGTATCCTACAGTGAGGGACTAGGTCTTGTAAATTTACAGAAGCGGTTTTCTTTACTACTGGCCCCAATCGAGTATGGAGAAAATGAGAATATGTTTAGAGTGATATTACCATATAAAAAGACCCAGCAATGAGCTTCAGCATAAAGATTCTCATCGTGGAAGATGAAGATATTGCCGTAAAACGGCTTCTGAAAGAGCTGGAAAAGCTTGCTGTACAATTTGAAGTAATTGGTACACTAAATAGTGTGCAAGGTGTGTTGGAATGGGTGCGGTCAGGTCAGGAAGCGGATTTGATTTTTATGGATATCCAACTGACAGATGGACTTAGTTTTGAGATTTTCAAACACTTGGAGATTTCTATTCCAGTGATCTTCACGACTGCGTACGATGAATATGCCTTGCAAGCTTTTAAAGTGAAAGGATTGGACTACCTCCTTAAACCCATAGATCCGGCAGAACTGGAGAAAGCCATCCACCATTATTTGGCGTCATACAAAGATTACAACCGGCAAAATTACATGCACCAATTGATGACTCTAGCCAGAGAATTTAAAACGGACAGCTACCGCTCAAGCTTTCTTGTCGATTTTAAGCAAAAAATGCACCTAGTGGATGTATCCGACGTGGCCTTCATCTATGTAAAAGAAAGAGGTTTATTCCTTCGAAAGAAGGACCAAAAGGAATATGTCATTGATTTTTTTCTGGATGAACTGGAGAAGCAATTGGATCCGGCTATGTTCTATCGGGCCAACCGTCAATACTTAGTAGCTAGATCAGCTATTGAGGAAATAGAACCCTATTTCACCGGGCGTTTATTGCTAAAAGTTCAACCCGAACCTCCTTCACCGATTATTATCAGCAAAGAGAAAGCAACTGATTTTAAACGCTGGGCGGATTACTGATTTTGACCCCAAATGGCACCGCTGATTTTTTTCTAATCCCTGATCTTGGCTTACTCTTTTTAATGTTATGAATTTTCATCTCTCTACGTATTCAATAAAGAGTATCCTCATCTCCACGTAGCAGATATAAATCTGCACCCTCATTATTCCATTCTACCTCCCTTTTCTTCCGGAATTTTATTTCTCCGATATTTTTCAACAATCCTTATTCAGTAAATAAGGCTGATTTTGAGGTAAAACCATAAAGAAAAAACCACAGCAGGATCAATACGCTGAAATGCCAAATGGTTCGAGAGGATTACGTCCGGTTCAGTCCTTGATTCTCCTGCTTCAGCAACCTTAGCCTTCTTTAAAAAATGTATCCCATGTTATTTTGATTAAATAAAAATCAAAAAGCTATGGAAAATCTGATTAAAGTATTTGTAAGTATCATTTTGATCATTGCTGGATTTCAGGCACATGCACAGGAATCTATTGAAGGAATCTGGCTGACAGAGGAAGGAAATAGTAAAGTTGAAATCTACCAAAAGGGTGACAACTACTTTGGAAAAATAGTCTGGCTGGAGCAATCCACAGACAAAAATGGGAATCCGGTGAAGGACCTTTACAACTCAAACAAGGAATTAAAAAATCGTCAGCTTTTGGGAATTGATATGTTGACGGATCTCCAGGCCAAAAACGGAAAGTGGTACGGTAAAATCTACGCTCCAAAGCGCGGCTTGGAAATGGATGTGGTAATAGTAAGCTCTGGAAAAGATAAACTGGAGTTGAATGTATCATACCGAGGATTTACACGCAAGCAAATCTGGACTAGATCAACTCTGTAAGCTAGCAGATTCAGGTAAAATGAGAAGGATACTGGTATTGCTAGCCTTACAACTGACATTAGGTAGCTCAATGGCCCAAAACTCAGAGTATATCCCCTTTTCCGAAGCCTTCAAATCGATTGAAGAATTGGAGAAAAGACCATTTCTTATCGATTCTCTAAAAGGGGTTTACAAAACAAGATGGACTATTGGGTTGGAATATGGTCAGCGGTTCGTGTCCAATTCTAGTCGCACAAATCTACCGGATACGATTACTCTAACGGATTTTACCAGCAAAAACTCATTTATAGGTTTGGAAGGAGGGTATTTCGTCTCAGAGGACATCCACATATTCTTTTCGATGGATTTTATGTCTTTGCCCAAGAATCAAACCATCACTTCCCTGACAATTGGAGGACCAAATGGCATTCAAGCCGAGGGAAGTGGTAGTGGAGGGGCGATGGTTAATGTTGGCATTGGAGGCAAGTATTTTTTCAAGGTTGGATCTTTTACCCGAATCTATTCCGGATTAAAACTAGGGATAATAAAAGCAGTAGCCGAAGGAGGAAGCGGTGGGTTTAACCTTACCCAAGGTCAGTATCAACAAACTATCCGTCAAAGCAGGAACTACACCTATGGAAATATTTTATTTGGTCTTGCCCACAGGATTTCGCCAAAACTGATTATTGATTTTAACCTGGGCTATCTCCAAGCTTCAAAAGCTAAGGATATAGGGGGGATTATTTCACCTGGCGGAATTACCTCTACGCTTGCATTGCAATTCATTTTAGGCAAAGGAAATCGAGTGAGATGAACTAGCTAAAAGAAGACTAATTCTAATGGCCAATGAAAACCAAATTTCAAACACAAGCAAAAAAATCACCTATGAATTTTTATATGCGAATCATGCTTTTGCTCTTACTCATCTTTTGCTTTGAGGCTGGTGCACAGACCAATCCTGTTTTGATGGAGGTTTCTTCTGTGGAAGAGCTAATCAGGCTGACCAGAACGCAAAACCCAGATCTGAAGAGTTATTTGCTCCACGTAGAAAAGAGCAATTATGAGGTAAAGGCTTCTAAAGCATCCTTTTGGCCTCAAATTACCGGCAGCTTTGGTGGACAAAAGAACTTTGAGCTGCCCACTACTCCTGTCCCAGGTGATTTCTTTGGTCAGCCAGGTGGCACAGTGGATGCCCAATTTGGACAGGAATACGCCTACAATGCAGGCCTCAATGTATCAATGAGTCTGATCGACTGGCAATCCATGCTGAAGGTGAAAATGGCTAAGTTGACTTATGAAGCCGCTGAGGCACAACAAGCAGCTTACCTACAACTACTCGACCAACAGGTCCATCTCACCTATTACTCTCTGGTGATTTCCAAGCAAGCCATAGCCCTATCTGAGAAGGATTTGGAAATCGCTGACAGCATTGCTTCGTTGAGTGAGCAAAAATTCAGAGAAGGCGTATTGGATGCACTGGCTGTGAACCAAGCCAGAATAAATTCCAATGTCACCAAGCAAAATCTGACTACCAGCAGGCAACATTATCAAAACAGCAGCAATGACCTTAAGCTACTGTTGGGATTGCAAGTAGGAGATTCAATACATGTTTCGACCGATTTAAATTATGAATTGCCTCCAAAATATAGCCCGAGTGCGCTTGGGCCAGATGAGGAAATCAGAATAGCCAGCATCAGTGCGCAGCAGGCCCAGAATCAGGTCAACATCCAAAAATCCCTGTTTGTCCCTAAGCTTTCCTTGTATGGGTATTATGGCAAACAACAATTCAGGGAAGATTTCGGAATTGACTTTGGCAATAATTCTTGGTCAAATTACAGATACCTTGGACTGAACTTTTCCATTCCCATTTTCACCGGTTTCTCTACTCAAAATAAACTAAGGGCCAGCAAGATGGACCTCGAACTGGCAGAATTTGAGTTGAATCAGGTAAATCTAGAGAGCCAAATTCAGGATGCCCAGCTGATTAAGGACTATCATTCTAGTCTGATTAATGCGAGTCTCGCTCTTGAGGCTTTCCAGCTCTATGAAAAAAACGAAAGACTTACCCTACAAAAGTATTCAGAAGGTCTGATCAGCTTGGATCGCTACCTCTATGCCTTTGAAGATTACCTCAAAGCCGAAAATGTATTTTTAAATGCCCTGTTGAACACCTATTCCTATTACAGCCAAATCATTCCACGAATCCAATGAAAAATATCCGAATCCTATTGCTTTGTAGTGGCTTTTTGGCCCTGCTTAGCTCTTGCAATACTTCAGAAACTACCCATGCCGAGCAGAAAGACATTGTAGATGCGGTATTTGCCAGTGGTCTTATCATCATGGAAAATGAGTACATGGTCACAGCAAACAGTGAAGGCTATTTGGTAGCCGCCTCTATCCAAGAGGGTGATTCAGTAAATGCAGGGATGCCGATATTCCAGCTCTCTAGCGAGGTGCAAAACGAGCAGTTGTCAGGTGCGCAAGCCACCTACCAGGACGCCCTTAAGAATCTGAATGAAAACTCACCTCAACAGAGCCAGCTTCGACTGCAAATCGAACAGGCCAAAGCACAACTGGAAATAGATGGGGCCAATTACAACCGATATCAGAATCTATCCAAAACTGGAGCGGTATCGCAGCAGGAGCTCGAGCGTGCCAAGGTGCAATTTGAAAACTCCAGCCGCCAAGTGGATATCCTACAAAAATCTCTGAGTGATCTGGTAGAAAAACTCAGGCTTAACCTCATCAATGCAGAAACCCAACTCAATATCCAAAAGGAAAACACCAGCGATTATTACCTCTCCTCATTTATTGATGGCAGGGTACTGGAAGTATATAAAAACCAGGGAGACCTGGTAAGACGAGGAGAAACTATAGCCAGGATTGGTGGAGGAAAGCCTTTGATAAAATTGTTTGTTGGAGAGGAGGATATTGACAAGATCAAAGTAGGGCAGCTAACCACCATCTCGCTGAATACCCAAAAAGACGACTTACTTGACGCCCGCATTTCAAAGATTTATCCTGCCTTTGATGAGCAGCAACAATCATTTATTTGTGAAGGAGCATTTGTAGAAACCCCTGAACTCTATGTGAACACGCAGCTTCAGGCAAATATCATCATCGCTCAAAAAGAAAATGCGCTGGTCATCCCTAGTGCTTATCTCTTGCCTGGAGATAGTATTCTCTATAAAGACGGGGAAAAAGCAGCCGTAAAAACAGGAATCCGCACTACTGATTGGGTGGAGATTATTTCCGGGCTTGATCAATCCATGCTTATTAAACAGGTGAAAAAGCCATGAGTCGGGTAACCAATCTGAAAATATCCCGCGCCCATCTTACCTCACGGGTAAAGCAAACTATGGTGGCAATCCTGAGTGTAACCTTCGGCATATCCATGTACATTTTTATGAATGGGTTCATGACAGGTGTCAATGATACGCAGACTGAGCTCGCCTTCAGTACACTGGCGCACCTTCATATTTATAATGACCTTCCAGAAGACAATACCAATCTTTTACAAAAGAAATACGGAGAGGATAAACTGGTAAACCTGAGAAATGCCAAGGTGATTCAGTATACAGAAGGAATTAAGAATTCCGCAAAAATTATCGCTGCCATTGAAGATCATCCAGCTATTACCGGCATTACCTCCCAGGTGAATGTCAATGTGTTTTTTAGAAATGGAGCCACCAAACTCAATGGAGTTTTATCAGGCATTGATGTGAAGCAGGAAAGCTTCCTCTTTGGCACTGAAAAATACATTACACAAGGCAGCTGGAGTAGTATGGAAGACCGAGGCGATGGAGTTGTATTGGGAGCAGGCTTGGCTGAGAAATTAAGTTTGACCCTGGATGATAATGTGACGGTGATTACTGCTGATGGTGTCAGTCGCAATTTTAAAGTAATCGGTATCATCAAAACAACGATCGGTGGGGTAGACAATGCCAAAGGCTACGTCCGCATCAGTTCGGCAAGGCAGTTGATTTCCAAAAATCAGGGGTATGTTACAGATATTCAGATCAACATCAAAAATTTCAATGAGGCCACCAAAGTTGCCACTCAACTAGCCCCCAAAGTTGCCTATAAAGTGGAGTCCTGGAATGAGTCTAACGGCCAACTTCAAGCCGGGAATGACTTAAGGAATATCATTGCTGTAGCTGTTTCACTCACTATCCTTCTGGTAGCTGGTTTTGGGATTTTCAACATTATGAATATGACTGTGAATGAAAAAATAAAAGAGATCGCCATCCTCAAGGCTATGGGGTTTGACGGAGCAGACATCATTCAAATATTCCTGGTTCAGTCTGTCATCATAGGGGTGATCGGTGGAATAGTTGGGATCATGTTCGGCTATTTAGTTTCTGTCTTGGTAAGCTACATACCCTTCCGTGTAGCAACATTGGATACCCTTCCAATGGTTTACGATCCCCAGGACTATATCCTAGCTTTCATTTTTGGATTGATCACAACATTTGTAGCAGGATATCTCCCAGCAAAAAAAGCTTCTCAAGTAGACCCCGTAGAAATAATAAGAGGATGAGCGAAGAAATAGCACTATCAGCCAGATCAATTAGCAAATACTTTCACGAGCCGGAGACCTTTCAGGTGTTGAAGGATATTTCTTTCGATGTCAAAAAGGGTGAGTTTTTATCCATGATCGGTAAGTCAGGCTCAGGGAAATCAACCTTGCTCTACCTATTATCTACCATGGATACGGATTACACAGGTGAGATCACCATCAATGGGGAATCCCTCACCGGACGAACCCAAAATCAGTTAGCAGCCTTTCGAAATGCACACATTGGATTCGTTTTCCAGTTTCACTACCTGCTCCCGGAGTTTACAGCATTGGATAACGTGATGCTTCCTGCTCTCAAACTAGGTAAAAAATCCGAAGAGGAAATCAGAGAAGATGCGTATTCGAATCTAAAATTGCTGGGTCTCGAAGCTCAGGCAATGAAGCAAAGCAATAAACTATCTGGTGGACAACAGCAACGGGTAGCTATAGCAAGGGCATTAATCAATCAACCTGCCGTTATCATGGGGGATGAACCTACAGGCAATCTGGATTCTAAGAATACAGATATCGTATTTGACATTTTTCGCCAGCTAGCAGCCGAAAGGGGTCAAACCATTATTGCAGTTACACACGACGATGAGTTTGCACAGAAAAGTGACAGGATTTTAGAAATGGCCGATGGCCGTATTTTGAATTGATACCATTTATAGTAGGAGAAATTGAGCTAGGCCGGCTTCACTGCCAATCAAAAAAATATCATTTTAATGAAAATACTATTTGGGACGATCCTACTAATGGCTCTTGCTGGCAATTGCTGGGGTCAAGAATTTGAATTGCTGGAAGTGGAATACGCAAGATATCCTAAAGCATCTGTAAGCAAGACAGATAGTATTGAGGCCATTATTTCAGAATATCAAGTTTCATTTCTCCTACCTGCGATACAGAAGGAAAAATGGTCCTTACTGGCCGGAGCAACCTATCGATTGGTAGTTCCTGAAAGCGCCGATCGGCAATCAAGTGATGATCTGTTTTTTCTGGGATTACGATTTGCTGGGGTTTTGAACCTGTCTGAAAATAAACAATTGATTGTAAGCTCTTATCCAGCTATTTCCACAACTGACGAACCAGGAAGCTTTTCCGGAAATAATTTTTTGATGCAAGGTGGAGTCTTATATAAAACCCAAAAGACTGAACAGTTTTCTTATACCTTAGGTGTAATCAGCACCTCAAGGTTTGGTAGACCTTTGATTTTACCTTCCTTAGGCCTGACTAGATTGGGTAATAAAATGAAATTGGATATGAACCTACCTTTTTTTGTGAAAACGATGTGGAGTTATACCAATCGATTCTCTTACGGATTAAAGTTTGACGTAAATGGGAGTCAGTATAATCTCAACAATGAAACATTCAATGGATCTGAAGTGGACTTGGTTCGGTTCTCACGAGTAAGATTGGGACCTGAATTCCAGTATCGAATTGTAGGACCTCTATTTATCGAACTTTTTGCAGGAATTGCCGCAAGACGAACCTATGATTTCGAAATAATTGGAAGTGATGGTATTGATTTAAGCCTAGAAAACGGAACCTTTATCGCAGCAAGACTTCGTATTAAGCCAATTAAATATTAATCATGATAAAATGAAAATCTTGCTTACCGATTCAAAACAGGTCGGCTCAGAATATCCTATTTTTTTTATCAACCATTGTGAGTAAACCTCCAAAAGCTCGACATAAAACATAGTCTGCCGGCTTTTCTCCCACTCTTACATATAGGCCATCCCTCTATTTAAATTCTAGTTCAAATAGATTCAAAATTCCAAGGATAAAAAGTGAAAAGAGGACAAAATTAAGTTATAGTTAACCAATTGGGATCAAATTGAAACAATTTTAGCATGGAACCTACAACCCCATAAAACACAAAAAGTTGACCGTAAAACGATCAACTAATTGTTTAGTAGCTGGAACAGCACTACAAACTTATCTTGATTTTCAGTGACTTATAATAAAACTGGGACAAAAAATGGGACAGGTTCATTTTGCTTTTTCAATTTTAAATCGATTTGAATTTAATCATTTTGAACTTTTAAAAAGGTGGCTTAAAACGTCGTATGGGCATTTTTTATGTTTCTAAATTTTGGGTGACCTTTTTTCTTTTTGATGTGAAATCAGAAAACGACTCTTTCTTCTAAATACTCAAAATCAGTAGTTGAACCTTTGATTTTCCCTACCAATTTAAGGTTGTTCCTTGTATTGTTTACTTCACAAAATTCTTCGTTGCATTCGCTGAAACATAACATACTCTGTCATTTTTTAATACAACTAAAAAGTTTGATTGAATTCTAAATTATTCCAAAATAGCGGATGAAATCATAAATCCATGACAAGTTTTCTATGGTTTAAACCCCAGTCTTTCAGCGAATAAATGATCGGAGTCAGTGAATCGGCATAAGGCTCCAATTTGTATGAAATCTTGACGGGATAATCATCTATCACAATACGCTTAAGCAGTTTATTCTGCTCCAAATCCTTCAGCTCCTTGGCAAGCACCTTAGGTGTAATTCCTGGAATGCTGTCCTGAATATCAGTGAACCGGTCATTGCCCACACCTATTGAAATAATGATTGGCAACTTCCATTTCCCATTAATGACGTCTAACGCGTCTCTGACAGGTTTTATCGTGTTCAAACAGTCACAATATGAATTACGTTTTGCCATAACTATCGGTTTATTCTACTTTCCTTTGGGAAAGTACTATACAAAGGAAAGTGATTTTGTTTAATTTTGCAATACAAATTATTAGAGATCATGGAAGTAGGTGAAAAAATGCTCATAGGCTTGCATTTGGGAAATGGATATGGCTCCCAACCGGGTGCGTGGCGAATGCCGGGAGTTGACCCAAAAAGTTATACCAGTTTTGATGCAAGGGTTAAACAAGCCCAGGCGGCTGAGCGGGGCAAATTTCAGTTTATATTTTTACCCGATGGACCTGGGGCGATTATGGCGGATATAGAAACCGAATCGCCGTCTTTCAACCTTGACGTGATGATGACGCTTGCAGCGGTTGCACGCGAAACCAACTATATCGGCTTGGTAGCCACAGGATCTACCACTTTTAACGAGCCTTTTAACCTGGCGAGGCAATTCAAAGCACTGGATATTATGAGCCACGGACGAGCTGGCTGGAATGCAATCACCTCAAGTGGTGAAGATGTCGCTGCGAACTATGGCCGGAGAATTCCTTCCAGTGAAGACCGATATGGTCGGGCTAACGAGGTAGTTGCTATTATCCAGTCACTTTGGGGAAGTTGGGGTAAAGACGCTTGGGTACACAATCAAGATAGTGGCCAGTTTGCCAAGCAAGACCAGATCGTCCCCATTAATTTACAAGGTAAATATGCCGGCTCGAGAGGTCCGCTATACATCCCTCCTTCAGAGCAAGGACAACCTATTATCTTTCATGCCGGCGGTAGCCCCAATGCCCATAAACTGGCAGGACGTTTTGCCAATGCTGTGATCGGAGCGGCATTTACCATCGACGATGCACGGACACAACGTAAGGCATTCCGGGAAGCCGCCAAACGATACGGGCGTGATCCAGACGAGATCAAATATATTCCAGGCCTCATGACCACCATTGCTAAAGATAGGCGAACGGCTTTGGATCGCAGAATTCAATTAACAGGACATTTATTTCAGCAAAGGGCTGCCTATCTGCAACGCATGCTAGGCATATCGATTGATTCCACAAACCTTGACGAACCTCTTTCAAAGAAACAACTCAGTGCTGCTTATCCGTCTCCTCATGATCCCCGCTCATCCAATGCCCTAAAAATTGCAAAGGAAGGCTGGAGTCTCAAAGACCTATTGGCCCATGGGGTAATCGACTATCATCCTGTCATTGTGGGACCGGGAGTCGAAGCGGCAGACCATATGCAGGAGTGGTTTGAAGCAGGAGCAGCCGATGGCTTCTGGATTTCACCAGACGTAAATGTTGATGGGATAGACGCATTTGTGGATGAAGTGGTTCCGTTACTGCAAGAGCGGGGACTATTTCATCTGGAATACGAAGGAAATACTCTTCGAAAGCATCTTGGTGTACCTGACCAGTATGGAATTGATCCACGGGTTTAAGCAAAGAAAAATGATTAAGGAACATCTGTTTCCAGACTTATTGAATGCCGATTGCTCTTTCAAAATGGTCAACCCTAATCTGGAAAGAAATCTCAGGTAGTTCTATAAAAATGATAATTGACAATAGTTATTAAAGCTAACAATATGAAAAGATTAGAAAACAAAGTTGCCATCATTACCGGTGGTGCAAGAGGAATGGGCGAGGCTCATGTAAGACTATTTGTAGAACACGGAGCAAAAGTTATCATCACTGACGTATTAGAGAATGAAGGTTCTTTATTAGCAAATGAATTAGGAGATACTGCTATTTTTATAAAACACGATGTTACTAGCGAAGATGGGTGGCTGAACGTAGTGGAAACTGCTGAAAAGCGCTTTGGTAACATTACTGTACTAGTCAACAATGCCGGAATTGCAGGGAAATTTGGGAATGTTGCCGATCTCGACTTCAATGAATATAAAAATGTGATGGCAGTAAACAGTGATGGTGTGTTTTTAGGAATGAAATCAGTCATTCCTTCGATGCTAAAGGCAGGTCAGGGGTCCATTGTGAATATATCCTCAGTATCAGGATTGCAAGTTGCACCGGGATCACCAAATGCTGCCTATGTAGCAAGTAAGTTTGCGGTCACAGGCCTAACAAAGATGGCGGCATTGGAATATGCAACTCGCAATATCAGAGTTAATTCGGTACATCCGGGCGGTGTAAAGACCGGGATTGTAGATCCAAAATTATTTGACGATCCAAAGATTTTAGAGCCAACGCCATTGGGACGATTGGCTACACCTATTGAAGTGGCGTACATGTCTTTATTTCTGGCTTCTGATGAAGCATCTTATCTAACTGCTTCAGAATATAAAGTTGATGGAGGAATGACAGCAAAATGACAAAAAAGTTATGAATATAGGAATTATTGGAGCTGGCCTAATCGGTAAAACATTAGCAAAAAAATTTAGTGATTCTGGACATATAGTTTCATTAGCTGATGCAAAAGGACTGGAAGAAATTAAGGGTATAGCAAACGAAGGTGGGGCCAAAGCGGTAACTATGGATGATATCTTCACTGGCATAGAAGTTTTGATTTTAGCGATTCCCCTACTGCGAATTCCCGAATTGTCCCAGTCCTTAAAAGGCAGATTAGAAAATAATGTGGTGGTGGTAGAAACGACAAACTATTGGCCACATCGGGACGGACGCATAGAAGAACTTGAAAATGGAACTGTAAACAGCGTTTGGGTACAAGAGCAATTGGGTAGAACAATCGTAAAGGCCTTTAGCAATATCGGGGCGTACAGTCTTTTGACTGAAGGAATGCCAAATACTAGCAAGGATAGAATAGCGATAGCAGTTTCAGGAAATGTACAGGAAGAGATAGACCTGGTAATGGGACTGGTAGATGATGTTGGTTTAGACGCATTAGATGCGGGGCATTTGGAAGATTCTTGGAGACAGCAAGCTTGCGGACCTGCTTATTGCACAGATTTAACTTTAAATGAACTTAAAAGGGCAAGAGAATCTGCAAACAGAGACACCTTGTTAGAGAAGCAAAACCTTTCTTTTGAGACAATGAAAGGTCTGGGTCAGGATTTTTTTGACATTCTGGTATCGGGAAAATACCCGTATGGCTTTGTAGACCACGTAGTAGATATAAACCGCTCTATAAATGGCTTACCACCAAGAAACAGAAAATATTAAACAATACGAATAATTCTTAAAATTATTAACATATGAAAATAGGAATAATAGGTACTGGCGCAATAGGCGGTACAATCGCAAAAAAAATGACCCAAGCTGGTCACAAAGTGAAAATCAATAATTCGGACGATGTCGAAAAACTAAATGCCCGTGCTGAGGAGTTGGGTGTAACGGCTGCAAATCAGAAAGATGTTGTAAAAGAGGTAGATGTGATCATTTTATCTTTGCCAACGATAGCCATCCCAACGCTACCCAAAGATTTGTTTTCAGAGGTTCCGGAAGATGTAATTGTGGTAGATACTTCAAATTATTATCCGTTTCGTGATGCTGACATAGAAGAAATCAAAAATGGAAAGGTAGAAAGCGTATGGGTTTCAGAACAATTAGGAAGACCCGTTATCAAAGCGTTCAACAATTTGCTGGCAGAAACGCTTGCCAACGGCGGAAAAAATACTGGAGCTGAAAACCGGATTGCAATGGCCGTAGCCGGTGATGATGATAAATCAAAAAAAGTAATAGCGGGATTGGTTAATGATGCTGGCTTTGATGTAGTCGATTCTGGTAGTCTATCAGAATCTTGGAGACATCAACCAGGGACACCGGCATACTGCACCGAATTGGATATCGAAGATTTAAAACAGGCTTTGGCAGATGGTGTAAAGGAGGAGGCTCCTGTCAAAAGAGACAAAGCAATAAAAGAACTTTCGGCATTGGCAACCTATCCTTCTCATCCCGATGTAGTAAAATACAACCGCTCATTGTTCGCAAAAAATCCTAAGACAAATTAAAATGTAGGAATTCGTAATACGTTTCACTTTTGCTTATTGTGTTTTCAACAGGTTCTTGCTTTGATTTGGCTTTCGAGAGCCTGAACCCCTCTTTTCCATTTGCTTTCGATTTGGAAATATTGATTAAGCACATTTTGAACATTCTTTCAGCCTAAAAAGAATGTACCCTAAATAGTAGCTAAAAACTAACCCCGACTTAAAAAAGTCGGGGCTTCCTATATTAATTCTTGTTCTATTCAAATAGAATCAAAATTCAGGTATAAAAGTGAAGAGGGGACAAAAAGGGGGACTAAAAAAGGGGACAAATTTGAGTAATTTAGAGCCAATTGGAACCGATTTAAATCGACATTAATTCACAACCTGCATCAGGAACCCTATAAAACACAAAAAGTTGACCGTAAAACGATCAACTAATTGTTTAGTAGCGGGAACAGGACTCGAACCTGTGACCTTCGGGTTATGAGCCCGACGAGCTACCAACTGCTCCATCCCGCGATATGACTTAAGGCTTAGCCTTTTATTTCTTTTTCAGACCGCCCTTCCGGCGAATTGTGATACAAAGGTAAGGACAAACTCTATAAAATCAAGTACCTTTGCAAAAAAATCTTCGAAAATGCTCGCCCAAACACACAAAGCTGGATTTGTCAACATCGTAGGAAAACCCAATGTAGGCAAATCTACGCTCATGAATATCCTTGTAGGTGAGCGCCTTTCTATTATTTCTTCCAAAGCCCAAACTACCCGGCACCGAATCCTCGGAATTATCAATACAGAGGAATACCAGATCGTTTTTTCAGACACCCCGGGCATGCTCAAACCCAAATATGAGCTCCATAAGAATATGATGAGCTTTGTGAATTTATCGCTAGAGGATGCCGACGTAATCGTCTTTGTGACGGATCTCTACGAAACGGAGGAAGAAATAGAGGAAGTCATACCCAAGATCAATGCCTCTGGCGTTCCCGTTTTGCTGGTCATCAACAAGATCGACCTCGCCAAAGAAGGCCAACTCGAAGAAGTGACGGCCTATTGGACCTCGCGGATAAAATCTGAAACCGTTATTCCCATATCCGCTCTTGAAAAATTCAACACCGAGAGGATTCTCCAGGAAATCGTCGACAGACTGCCGGTTCATCCGCCTTTTTACGACAAAGAGGAACTAACCGATCGCCCCGAGCGGTTCTTTGCCTCCGAGATCATCCGGGAAAAGATTTTCAAGAACTACAAAAAAGAAATCCCTTACAGTACGGAGGTGTCCATTGAAGACTTTTACGAAGAGGAATCAATCATCAGAATCCGGGCGACAATCTTTTGCGAGCGGGACAGCCAAAAAGGCATCATCATCGGAGACAAAGGAAAGATGCTGAAAAAGGTGGGCATCGAGTCCAGGGAAGAATTGGAAAAGTTCTTTGGAAAGAAGGTGTTCCTGGAAACCTTCGTAAAGGTGGAACAGGACTGGAGAAAAAATAAACTAAAACTTAAAAAATTTGGGTACGACCCATCCTGATCATGGCAAATATTGTAGCAATAGTAGGTAGACCAAACGTGGGCAAATCCACGCTTTTTAACCGACTGGTAGAAGAGCGGAAGGCTATCGAAGACAACATGAGCGGAGTCACCCGTGACCGGCACTACGGACACGCCCAATGGGCTGGAAAGTTTTTCTCCGTGATCGATACCGGCGGATACGTGACCGGATCAGACGATGTCTTTGAAGCGGAAATCCGCAAGCAGGTCAAGCTGGCTGTGGAAGAAGCCGACGTGATCCTGTTTGTGGTCGACTGCCTGGATGGTCTGACTGACTTGGATACAGAATTTGCAAATGAGCTCCGAAGCACCACGAAGCCGCTTTACATTGTTGCCAACAAAGCTGACAACCGGGAAAAAGCGATGATGGCTCACGAATTCTATGCGCTTGGCATCAGTGATTTTGAGATCTACCCCATCGCTTCTGCAAGCGGTAGCGGAACAGGCGAGCTTTTGGACGAGGTCATCAAGCACTTTGAGGACGAAGGAGTCGAGGATCCGGATGCTGGAATTCCCAAAATTTCAATTTTGGGAAGGCCAAATGTGGGCAAATCTTCATTTTTGAACGCTTTATTGGGACAGGAACGCTCTATCGTGACAGACGAAGCTGGCACCACCCGAGATGCAATCCACACGCGATATAAACTTTACGGCCAAGACTTTATCATCACTGACACCGCAGGAATAAGAAAGAAGGCGAAAGTAAAAGAAGACATCGAGTTTTACTCGGTCATGCGCTCCCTTCGAACATTGGAAGAATCCGACGTGGTCATCATCATGGTCGACGCCACCCGAGGGCTCGAGGCTCAGGACATCAATCTGATTTCCCTTGGCATCAAAAACAACAAGGGAATCATGATCATGGTCAACAAGTGGGATTTGATCGAAAAAGACCATAAAACCATGAATAAGATCAAAGATGAAATGCTGGATCGATTGGGTGAGCACAAATGGATTCCGATTATCTTCACCTCCGTCACAGAAAAACAGCGGATTTTCCAAGCGATCGAACTTTCGGTTAAAGTCTACGAAAACAAAACCAGAAGAGTATCCACATCCAAACTGAATGATGTGATGCTACAGGAAATCGAAAAATATCCGCCCCCTGCTTGGAAGGGAAAATACATCAAGATCAAGTACGTCACCCAGCTTCCAACCAAGAATCCAGTTTTTGCATTTTTCTGTAATCTCCCCCAATACATCAAAGATCCGTACACCAGATATTTGGAAAATCGTATCCGAGAAAACTTTGATTTCGAAGGAGTTCCGGTAAAGATTGTTTACAAAAACAAATAAAAAATATTTGAGCGGCACTTGTACAATTGAAAATAATACTAGTACCTTTGCTTCGTAATTAAGAAAACCATAACAAATGAAAAAGGTATTTGCAATTTTCGCAATCGCTGGCTTGATCGCTACTGCATCTTGCGGTAACAAGACAACTGAAGAGACTGTAGTTGAAGAGACTGTAGTTGTTGAAGAAACTCCAGTTGTTGAAGAAGCTCCTGCTGTAGACACTACTGCAGTTGCTGCTGACACTACTGCTGCTGCTCCAGTTCAGTAATCAATCCCGAAAAAGGAAAAAATCTAGAGTCCCAAATTGGGACTCTTTTTTTGTTCCATTTTTTTCAGGCAGAAGGTTTGCTTGGGTTCTGTCCGGAGACTACTTTGGGCATATGTAGGCTTTGGGACAGACCTCGCCTTTTGACGCCTGCTCTCAATTAAACATTCTAACAGCAAATGAATTCATCGGAACAACTCAGGGCTATCTTAGAAATGCACATGCCGCCTGCCGCTGTTTCCTATTCTCTCTCCCTCTGGGAAAACGTCCCCTTCTCTTTCAAAGTCCAAAGGCCCAGAGCGTCGAAGTTGGGTGACTTTCGCTATCGCAAAGACCGAAAAATCCAGACCATCACAATCAACTCCGACCTAAACCCCTTTCAGTTTCTACTAACCTATATTCACGAGGTGGCACATCTTTACACTTTTGAAAACCATGGATTCGCACCTGCTCCTCATGGGATTGAATGGAAAAGGAAGTTTCAAAGCTTGATGGCGCCCATGCTATCCGATGCGGTTTTCCCAAAAGACATTCTGATCCCGCTGCGCCACCATATGGCCAACCCTTCTGCGAGTTCGGCGAGGGACCTTTTCCTGATGAAGGAAATGAGTAAATATGACCGTCCTACAAGTGGGAAGGTCGAAGAGATCTTCCTTTCGGACTTGAGCACCGGGCGGCAGTTTCTATTGTCAGGAAGAAAATTCCAAAAAGGGGAAACCCGCAGGACACGTGTATTGTGCGAGGAAGTCGACTCGGGCAGGAAATATTTAGTGTCGAGGCTGGCGAAAGTAGAGCCGCTATAATCGACAGCTTTCTGCTGCGCTTACCCGATACAGCCTGCTGCCTATTGAAACCCGCCGAATAATTTACTCCCTCTCCTCTCCGATCTGGTTTTCCGGCTGGGAGAAATCCTTGGGCTGGGGTAGGTCTTTGATCGAATTGATCCCAAAATATTCCATGAATTTGTCGGAAGTCCCGTAGATAAGGGGCTTGCCCACGCTTTCTGATTTTCCCTTGATATCGATCAATTCTTTTTCCAAAAGCTTTTGCACGGAATAGTCACAATTGACTCCCCGAATCTGCTCAATCTCCCCCTTGGTAATGGGTTGCTTATATGCGATGATCGACAATGTCTCCAGCTGAGCGCTAGACAGCCTTTTTTGGGATTGCTGTCTTAGCAGAATGCTAATGCTTGCCTGGTAGGCCGGCTTCGTCAAGAATTGGTATCCGCCTCCCAAATGCTCCAGAGAAAACGCAAAATCCTCTTCATTGTATTTCTTTCTGAGGTCATAGATGGCCGATTCGATGTGTTCCATCGGCACTTCCGCCGCGAACATTTCACCAAGGCACTTGTGGATGTCGCTTACAGCTAGCGGCTCCGGAGCACAAAATATCAGGGCTTCGATATGCCGGTGCAGGAACTCCACGTCTATTTTTTGGCAAGTTTCGCCTCAATAGAGTGCATGGTATGTGGCACTGCCTTCAACCTTTCTTTTGAAATCAGTTTGCCGGTGTCCACACAGATTCCATAGGTTCCGTTTTTGATTCGGATAAGGGCGTTTTCCAGATTGATCACAAATTTTTGCTGCCGTGCGGCAAGCTGGCTCAAGCTTTCTCTCTCAAGCGTATCGGCACCATCTTCCAGCAGTTTAGAAGTAGAGGCGGTGTAGTCTGTCCCACTGTCATTTTTTTTGCTCAGACTTTCTTTCAAAGAAGACAGTTCTTCTTTTGCAACAGCAAGTTTCTGAAGGATGATCACTTCAAATTCTTTCAGCTCCTCCTGAGAATATGCGGTTTTTTCTTCCAAGCTCATGATAATGATGGGTTTTTAATAAAACTGTGACGGATTATTTGTGGTTTGGTTCTCTAAAATACGCCTGACTTTGATAATTGCAAAAATTAAAAAATTGGCATTTTGGAAAACATAGGAGTGAAAAAAGTCCCTACAAAAAAGGTAGGAAGATTAGATCCTCATTATCAACAGTTTAAACTGTATTGGAGTCGGAACCTGAAAAGTAAAGCGTATAAACACCTACACCGCTAAAATCCAACGTTCGCTAACGGAAGAGCCGTCAGGCGACGGCTTTCTCAGTCTGAAGGATTTTCTCCAGCCTTCTCTTCAAAACAAGATCGTCTGCCTCGAGCCGATACTTCATCCTCAAATACTGCTTCGCTTTCTCCAAGTCTTTTCCATCCCGAAGTACAATTTCATGCAGCGCTTTAGAAATCAAATCTCTATCCATGGCATCAAAAGTTTGGCTCAAAATAGTCAAAAATCGGAGGTAAGTCCATGATTTTCAAAATTAAAGTCGTGTTGCCACCACGATCGTCTTCTTGATCAGACTTGTCCTTCCGCCCGCTTCATAAAGCTCCACCACCAGCACATAGTATCCTGCCCGTACGATTTTGCCTGCAGAATCCGTCCCCGTCCAAGTGAGCAGGCCATCTGTTCCCAAGATTTGATTTTGTGCCAGAACCTGGATCAACTGACCGGAGGCTGAGAAGATCTTAAACGTCCCCGTCCAGCCGGGGTGATCCAGTTGGTAAGTGATGCTCGTAAAGGAGAGACCGGAGCTTCCCTCAGGATCGAAAACTTCCGGATCGATTTGGATTTGGTCTGTTTCAAATTCGCCCAGAAGGGATTGGGAATTCCTACGGCCTGGTGTCGCAAATCCCTCGTTTCCAGAAGCAGTTTGCCAATTCATCGCCACTGAGGCCGGTGTGCTGTGAGAGATCCGCTCCAAAGATACCCCCTTGGGATCTCTAAGTAAGGGATGATGAAGATCCTCGTCATAGGAAAAACTCTCCTGGATCTCACCTACAGGAGAGAGGAGGACGACGGTCCCCCCGGCGATCGGATAGCTAGGCAAGGTCGGGATCTCGAGAAAGTCAGCCGTCGAAGACTTTGGATACGCCCTCTGCAGTGCATTTGCATCAGTGGTGATCGCCAAATATCCCTCCGGCGACAAGGTTGATCCTGCTCCGCCAAATACTTTGGCCTGGTCTGGATTTCCATCCTCACCGAAGTTTGCAAGCGCCCAACCCTCAAGACTCAGAAACTTCGGGGTAACATTCTTGATCTCCACAAACTTTGGATCTCCGGTCCGAGGATTGAATAATACCTCATTAATAATCAAATCACCCGGTATGGCAATCTCCGGGAGGACGATCATGGCAAGAATATCCGGAAGCAATCCCCCATCGCAGTCTTGCAATCCGGTCACTCTAAGCTCATAGGCCTGGCTGTGTGCAGCAGGTGAACTGAGCAGGATACCGATCTCATTTTCCACTGACACGCTTAGGCTATCGATCACCAGATTTGGCGAAAAGCTTAGATTTTCAAAATCAAAATCGGGTACAATTGGGGCCGAAAATACTAGCCGAATGTGAGTAGAATCCACGAAATAGACCGACTCAATTGTTGGAGAACTATTTTTCCTAGTCGGGTCAAAAATTGAATTTTGGGTTCCTGGCGTTCCCCTTCTTGGATCAATTGATGAACTCAAAAAACTCGAATTGCTGCACAGCGAAAAAGGATTGGGCACCTCTAGACTATAGCCTCCACTGGCAAAATCACTGTTCCCCCAGCTAGGTGTAGCATATGAGATTCTATCCGCCTCTTGGCCATTGATGGAAATCAGACCTATTTGATCTCCGGAGTTGAGTAGTGTAGGCCAATTTTTTACCGGCAATACCGGACCCAAGTCCGTGAATTGATCTGCTTGGGCCTCAGGAGCAAGAATGAGATATTCCCCCGGTTGGAACCAAAACTCATCCAAAACAGTGGTCATACGGGAGTTGAATAGCTTTATCCCTTCCATCCGGTATTCCCGATCTCCTGCATGAAAAAGCTCTATGTATTCCACATTGGGAAGATCCTGGTCTGCCCGCGGTGCAGGCATGAGTTCGTTGATCACAAGGGACTTGCGGGAGATGGCGGTAGGATCAAAAAAATTAAAATTGACCAGCGTGTCCTTCAGGAAATTTCCCTCGAGATCGGGGATTTGGCTGACTGAGAGAGAATAGGATTGGTCAGGTTCCAAAATATCAGCAAATTCCAACACGGCAAGCGAATCACCGACCAATCGGACGCTTTCTGGGTTACCTCCTCTCAGGCCATAGGTAATCGGGAACAAAGAGAAAACTTGGTCAACTGCTTCCGAAAACATCACCAGGACAGATTTTTCTCCATATCCCTTCACTCCCAAGACCTTTGGCGGCACTTCGTCACGGATTAAATCGCCAAAGTCGAAATCATCCATCAACCAGCGGGCGGCCGTGCCAGCTCCAGACCCATATCGAATCTCCAGCTTCACAATCGCAGCCTCTGCCGACCTCAATGTCTCTGGCACCTCCAGGCTAAACTTCCGGTACTCTTGGTTCTCGTTGGAAAACTCCGAATCTGAACCAAGCTGCAAAGGTTCCGAAAACTCCCCCTCCATGCTTTCTCCCCAGGCGTAAAAAAGCAAAGCAGGCCGATTCCCGCTACCATTGCGGATAGTCTTGGCATAAAACTCCAGCTCGGGATTCACAAAACTACCGGGGTTCAGTCGGATCCAGATCCGACCAACAAAGGCACTGGTCGGCTGTACCGCCAAGGCCCTTCCTCCTCCCCTGCCCAGACCATCCGCTTGAAATATCCGTGCGGAGCTGCCAGAAACCTCGTTTCCATGCCAATTGGGAAGGAATTCCAGCGGATAGCTAGCAAGCTGAAAATTGGATTCAAAGTCCTGGTGTTGGCCGAAAACGACCTCAACTCCACCCCAAAGAATAAGTGGAAAGAGCAGGACAAAACCAATGGCTAAGAATTGCTTCATTAAAAAATGTACTAAAAAATCTTACCTAAATATATAAAATCTAAAAACATCCTTTTCCCAAAGGGAGCAAAAACAGTTGAAAATTTTCGGACACATTCCTGAAAATGAATGCATAGTCCTTACTTTTGCAGTCCAAATCCATTTAATAAAAACCTATTTATACAATGAAACTGGCTGTAGTCGGTGCTACCGGATTGGTAGGCTCCGAAATTCTCGAAGTGCTGGATGAGCACAACTTCCCTTATGACGAACTCCTATTGGTGGCTTCCGAGCGATCCGTGGGTAAACAGATCGAGTACAAGGGAAAGAAACACACCGTGATCGGCTTGGCTGAGGCGGTGGCAGCCAAACCCGAAATCGCCATTTTTTCAGCAGGAGGAAGCACCTCTTTGGAATGGGCTCCAAAGTTCGCGGAAGCAGGCACCACCGTGGTGGACAACTCCTCTGCCTGGAGAATGGATCCTGGCAAAAAATTGGTGGTGCCGGAGATCAACGCAAAAGAACTGACCAAAGACGATAAAATCATCGCCAACCCAAACTGCTCTACCATCCAGATGGTATTGGCATTGGAGCCGCTGAGAAATCGCTATGGAATCAACCGAATCGTCGTGTCCACCTATCAGTCTGTGACCGGAACAGGTAAAGCTGCCGTAGATCAAATGATGGCTGAGCGTGCGGGAACGACTCCTGAGATGGTCTATCCCCACAAAATCGACATGAACGTCCTTCCTCACATCGACGTGTTCCAGCCAAACGGCTACACCAAAGAGGAAATGAAAATGATCAACGAGACCAAAAAGATCTTCAGCGACGACAGCATTCGAGTGACTTCTACCACTGTGCGTATCCCAACCATGGGAGGACATTCTGAAGCGGTCAATGTGGAGTTCAAAGAAGATTTTGACCTAGCCGAAGTACGTTCCCTTTTGGAAGCCACTCCGGGTATCATCGTGCAGGACGATCCCACGAACTTTGTCTACCCTATGCCGATCAACGCACATAAGAAGGATGAGGTATTTGTAGGCCGCCTGAGAAGAGACGAATCCCAGGAGAACACGCTGAACATGTGGATTGTGGCTGACAACCTGAGAAAAGGTGCCGCTACCAATGCGGTTCAAATCGCAGAATACCTCCTGGAAAATAAACTCGTTTGATGGACCTCAGCGAAATCAATACCGCTGACTTCAGAAAATTTGTGCAGGATCATCTCAGTGAAGATCCTGCACTTTTGCTTTTTAAGTACCAGGGCAAAGTCGCCTTTGACCTCAAAGCTGCCGTACAGCAGATCTCCGCCCGGCAAAAGGCGGCGAAAAAGTTCCCCGAATGGGCTGGAAACCCGGATCTACTTTTTCCCGCTTCCATTTCCCTGGAGCAAAGTTCATCCGAAGAAACTGCGCGGTTCAAAGCGACTGGAACAAAAGGGAAAACCCTGATCGATCTAACGGGAGGCTTCGGGGTAGATTTCTACTACCTCAGCCGGGGTTTTGAACAGGGCGTGTACTGTGAGCGACAAGCCGAGTTATTCCGAATATCAAAACACAACCTGGAAATCCTAGGTCCGGGAAATTTTGACTTCCATGAAGGCGATGGATTGGATTATTTGAAAACATCTTCTGAAAAATTCGATTTGATCTATGCCGATCCAGCCAGAAGAGGGGCCGGAAACGAGAAACTCTACAAACTCCAGGACTGCGAGCCGGACGTGGTCGGCGCTTGGCAGCTTTTGAAGGAAAAGGGCAACCAAATCCTGATCAAAGTCTCCCCCATGCTCGACATTTCCCAAGCTTGGTCTGAGATCCCGGATATCCAGCAGATTACTGTCGTTTCAGTCAAAAATGAGGTCAAAGAGTTGTTGCTTTTTTGGAAAAAAGGGAATGAAGGAAACTCCAAACAAATTCGGATTTGCGACCTCGGAAGTGACTATCCTGATTTTGTATTCAAGCCTGAGGAAGAAGTAGATGCCATTTCACAGCTTGGTGAGGCTGAAAAATATCTGATCGAACCCCGTAGCGGTATTCTGAAAGCGGGAGCTTTTAAGCTGTTTGGCGAGCGATTTGGCTTAAAAAAGCTGGACACAAATAGCCACCTGTTTACTTCTTCAGCATTGCCTGAGGCCATACCTGCTCGTGTTTTTGAGATTGTGGAGGAAGTGCCTGCAAAGAAAAGCGAGCTCAAGTCCAGATTTCCGCAAGGGAAAGTCAATGTGTTGTTCAGAAACTATGCGACGAAGCCAGAGGAGTTCAAAAAGAAATTTGGCCTAAAAGACGGCGGAGAGGAATATCTGATCGGGACAAAAAGCCCAAGCGGATTTAAGGTCTTTTGTTGTAAGCGAGTTTGGTAAATTATTCCACAATCGTCCGAAAAGTCAAATTCACCCGAGCTGTAGCTATCTTCTTCGTCGGCGGCAAACGGTGCAGCCAATAAGTTTGCGTTACGCCTTTCATCATCAGCAGACTGCCGTGCTCTAGGACCAACTCCACTTTTTCCCCACTCTTCTTGTGCTTAAAGGCAAACTTCCGCTCCGCTCCAAAGCTCATCGAGCCAATCGCTCCATTCTTTTTCAGGTCCGTTTCTCCGTCGCTGTGCCAAGCCATACCCTCGTCCCCATTGTGGTAAAGATTGAGAAGGCAGGAATTAAACGTCTCGCCGCTCTCTGCCTCGATCAAAGCCTTCAACTCCAGCAGTTCCTTGGTCCAGGGAAGTGCACGTTTGGTTGTATTGGAATAGGTGTACTCGAACTCCTTCTCTCCATACCAAGCCACCTTCCGCTTGGTGATGATCTTTTTGCCAAAAATCACCGCTTCGTCATTCCTCCATTCAATCGTCTCCAGTAGATACTTGAGGTAGTATTTGGATTGCTCTTGTGACAAAAGCTTTCCGTAGTAGTGAACCGTCCCGTCGTAAGGGAGCCAGTTTTTTTCTCGGTCTATTTCCTTTTCGAATAGTTCCATCTTTCGTATTCCTCTTTCATGCAATGCCCACAGGGGCGAAAATTCCTTTCCAATGCTTCAGCCTCTGAAGTGAAAAACACCCGATTTTCCGCTTTCATCCGCTTGCCCGACCCGCAGGATAACTTTCCATATATCTTCAACTTGCTATTGCCCGCAAAGGTCAACTCGCCTTTACGGATAAAGGTTCTCAGCATTACAGCATCCAAATCACCATGCTTTACCATCTCGCTAGCTCACAGCATCGTGGAAAATGATACCCAAAGTATGTCGGCTTCCGCTTTTCACCTCGCTCACGCCGTGCTTCATGTTTACGCGATAATACCCGTTGGCACCTTTCGCCGGTTTGAAATTGGTCGTGAAGATCAACATATCCCCCTTCTTCGGCTTCAGCACGATGGCTTTGGATTGGGCTCTGGGTATCTGCTGAGTAAGCACAAACTCGCCTCCCGTATAATCCCTTTCCGGCTCATCCAAAAACAAAACGACTTGGATCGGAAAATATACTTCCCCGTAGAGGTCCTGATGCAAGGTATTGAATCCGCCTGTTCCATATTTCAAGATCAAGACCGTTGCTTTTTGTTGGCCGAAGCGATGACATTGACGAAGAAAATCCTCGTGCTCTTTTGGAAATTGTACTCCGACTTTCAAAGCGGAAAACCAGGCATTGGCGATCGGCGCAAGGTGGGAATACACTTCGGTCCGGATCGTGTGAATCAGCTCCGGCAGGGGATAGTCAAAATACTTGTATTCCCCCAAACCGAATCGGTGACGCGCCATCACAACGGTCTTTCGATACTGGCCGTGATTTGTGTAGTCCGCCTTCAAGGCCTCACCTTGCTCATCGCTTAGTAGCTTGGGCAGAATCGCATATCCTGCCTGATGCATTTCTTCCGTGATACCTCTCCAATCAGCATCCTGAATTTTCTGAATGATATTGTGCATCCCGTCTCAGATTTGCGAATAAACTTTCGCTCCTTCCCAACCAATAATTGCCGCCTTACGGGTAGGTCCCCACATATAGCCCCCAAACTCACCAGAGGACTGGATCACGCGATGACAGGGAATCAGAAAGGCAACTGGATTGCTGCCGATGGCCGTTCCTACCGCCCTCGAAGCCTTGACGTTGCCAATTTGCTCGGCAATGTGACCGTAGGTCTGGAGCTTCCCCATGGGGATTTTGAGTAGGCTCTCCCAGACTTTCAGCTGAAAGTCGGTGCCCCGAAGGTGCAGCTTGATTTTGCCCAGCTTGCTCCAATCCGTTTGGAAGATAAAGAGTGCATGCTGTTGGAACATGTCCAGCTTTTGCCCAAAGTCCGCGTTGGGGAATTTTGCTTTCAGCTCATTTAGCGCTTTTTCTTCATTTTCCTCAAAGGCCATGTAGCATACGCCCTTTGACGTGGAGGCGACGATCAAGGCCCCAAAAGGGCTTTCCGCAAAACTGTAGTTGATTTTTAGACTTTTCCCTCCGTCCCTGTATTCGGCTGGGGTCATCCCCTCGATCGTGACAAACAAATCATGAAGGCGGCTGGTGCTGGATAGCCCGGTCTCGAAGGCAGTTTCAAACAGGCTAGCCTGCTCCTTTTTGAGTATTTTCTTGGCGTGCTCTACGCTGATATATTGGAGAAACTTTTTGGGGCTGGTGCCAGCCCAATCCGTAAACATGCGCTGAAAATGCGAAGGGCTTAAATGAATCTGTTCAGCGACCTCCTCCAGCTTAGGCTGGGATTTGAAGTTCTTTTTGAGGTACTCGATGGCTTCCGCGATCCGCTGATAGTTGAGATCTGTCTGTGTTTGCATGGCGTTCAAATTTATGGGACAAATCTTCAAAATCCGTTACAGCGATAAAATCCGAAAGTTGCTGAGTTTGCAAGTTTCGTCCTTAAGGGACTTTCCATTTTTTCTGCCTTGTCAATTCTACCGAGCTAGCTTCCCGCAGGAATTAGTCTCTATTTCTCCAGTACCAGTATAGGAATGGCAATAAAAAAGGCCTGTGCGGACACAGGCCTTGTAGTTTTGAGATACAAAATAAGTGAAGGATTACTCCTTCACTTCTTCAAAATCGACATATTCGCCGCCTTCGATATTCTTTTTCCGCTTTTCTAGCTCCTCCTTGGGGATAAAGTCCACATTCACCGCATCCTTTGGTCGGGATGCTCTTTGCTGGGCCCGCTGCTGCTCCATAGCAGCCTCATTGACCTGCTTGGCAAATTGGGCGAGCTTCGATCGTAGAAAGTATCGGAGCAGCTGGCCCAATAGCCAGCCGACTCCAAGTAGAATGACAAGAAATTTTACCAAAACATGTTTTGTTTTTGCGAGCTGGATTATCTACTCAGGTACCAGTTTCGTTCGGAGTAGATCTTTAGGAAATAGTCGTCCATCAGGTCATCGATAAAGTAGATCGCTTCCCCGGTAGATTTCATTTCCGGTCCCAGTTCTTTGTTTACATTCGGGAACTTGTGGAAGGAGAACACTGGCTCTTTGATCGCATAGCCCTTTTTCACAGGCTTGAACTCAAAGTCGGTGACTTTTTTCTCTCCCAGCATCACCTTGGTAGCGTAGTTTACATACGGTTCCTGATAGGCCTTGCAGATAAAAGGTACGGTTCGCGAAGCTCTTGGGTTGGCTTCGATCACATAAACCTTGTCGTTTTTGATCGCAAACTGGATGTTGATCAGTCCGACCGTCTTAAGTGCCAAGGCGATTTTCTGCGTGTATGTCTCGATCTGACGGATCACCAAATCGCCCAAGTTGTAAGGAGGCAATACCGCGTAGGAGTCTCCAGAGTGGATACCGGCTGGCTCGATGTGCTGCATGATCCCGATGATGTACACATTTTCCCCGTCGCAGATTGCATCTGCTTCAGCCTCAATGGCTCCCTCTAGAAAATGATCCAGCAGGATTTCGTTGTTTGGAATGTCACGAAGGACATTGACCACGTGTTCTTCGAGTTCCTTTTCGTTGATTACGATCTTCATGCCCTGTCCTCCCAAAACGTAGCTGGGACGTACGAGCAAGGGGAAGCCAATCGTCTTGCAAAGCTCAAGAGCCTCGTCGGTATTGTGTATCGTGCCAAATTCAGGGTAGGGCACGTTGAGGTCCTTCAAAAGCGTAGAAAACAAGCCTCTATCTTCGGCCAGATCCAGCGCTTCGAAGCTTGTGCCGATGATCTTGATGCCGTATTTCTCCAGCTTCTCAGCCAGCTTTAGCGCGGTCTGCCCACCCAGCTGTACGATTACACCCTCGGGATTTTCGTGCAGGATGATCTCATAGATATGCTCCCAGAATACCGGCTCGAAGTAGAGTTTGTCGGCAATGTCAAAGTCTGTCGAAACAGTCTCCGGGTTACAGTTGATCATGATGGTCTCGTAGCCGCATTCCTTGGCGGCCAAAACCCCGTGGACACAAGAGTAGTCAAATTCGATTCCCTGCCCGACTCGGTTTGGTCCGGAACCTAAAACCACCACTTTCTTCTTGTCCGTCCTCACGGATTCGTTTTCCTCTCCGAAGGATGAATAATAGTAAGGCGTCTTGGCCTCAAATTCCGCCGCACAGGTATCCACGAGCTTATATACACGCTTGATGCCCATCTCCTTATAGCGCTTGTTAAACACTTCGCTTTCCAAGCAGTCCAGCAAGTGGGCGATTTGACGGTCGGCATAGCCCATTTTCTTGGCTTTGTCCATGACCTCCTGAGGTACCGTATCGATTTTATATTTACCCAATTCCGCTTCGAAATGGATCAATTCTTCGATTTGCTTGAGGAACCACTTGTCGATTTTGGTCAGATCGTGGATAGTTCTGAAGGAAATACCTAGCTTGAAGGCATCGTAAACATGGAACAATCGGTTCCAGCTTGGATTAGCCAAAGAATAGAGAATCTGCGCCTGATCGGTCAGTTCCTTGCCATCAGCGCCCAAGCCGTTTCTCTTGATTTCAAGGGATTGACAAGCTTTCTGAAGCGCTTCCTGGAAGTTGCGGCCGATACCCATCACTTCACCTACTGCTTTCATCGACAATCCCAATCTTCTGTCTGCACCTTTGAACTTGTCAAAATTCCAGCGAGGGATCTTCACGATGACATAGTCGATGGCCGGCTCGAAATATGCCGAAGTAGTTCCGGTAATAGAATTAGGCAACTCGTCCAAATTGTATCCAATCGCCAATTTAGCAGCCACTTTCGCAATCGGATAACCAGTAGCTTTGGAAGCCAAGGCCGAGGAGCGAGATACCCGAGGGTTGATCTCGATGCCGATGATGGTCTCGTTGTCGGGGCTGACAGAAAACTGTACGTTACAGCCTCCGGCAAAATTCCCGATACTGTTCATCATGGTGATCGCATAGTTTCTCATGCGCTGATATACTGTGTCAGGCAGAGTCATGGCAGGAGCCACAGTGATGGAGTCTCCTGTGTGGACGCCCATCGGGTCAAAGTTTTCTATGGAACATATCACGATCATGTTCCCAATATTGTCCCGCATGACCTCCAGCTCATATTCTTTCCAGCCCAGGATACTCTGCTCGATGAGCACCTCGTGTACTGGAGAGGCCTGGAGGCCTGCGCTCAGGTATTTTTCGAAGTCTTCGGCTTTTTCCACAAAAGCACCTCCAGCACCACCCAAGGTATATGATGCTCTGATGATGAGTGGAAAACCGATCTCTTGGGCAATCTCCTTCCCCTGAAGAAAGGAGGTAGCGGTATCACCTTTACACACGCCCACACCGATTTTCTCCATCAGCGCTTTGAACTTTTCGCGGTTTTCAGCCGTGTCGATCGCGTCAATGTCCACACCGATCATTCGTACTCCGAAGTTTTTCCAGATCCCTGCCTTTTCGCATTCGATGGCGAGGTTTAGGGCCGTCTGACCTCCCATGGTAGGGAGTACCGCATCGATGTCTGGATGCTCGGTCAGGATTTTCTTGATGGATTTCTTTTCCAGAGGAAGCAGGTACACGTTGTCTGCGGTCACTGGGTCTGTCATGATCGTCGCCGGGTTGGAGTTGATCAAGGTCACGGTGATGCCCTCCTCTCGGAGAGACCTTGCCGCCTGGGAGCCGGAATAGTCAAATTCGCAAGCTTGACCGATGACAATGGGACCTGAACCGATGATGAGAACGTGCTTAATGCTACTGTCTTTTGGCATTGTGAGGTAGGATAAGGAAAGAGATTTTACTGATGTCCAAATTGGGGCAAAATTAGATAAAATTATCCGAAGGGGGAAGGCCATGTCCGGTAAAAGTCTCCCTCTTACCGAGAAAAGTAAGATCGACTCTGCATTTCATCCCTTGCCAAATAATTTTGTTCAAATCTCTATTTTCACCGAATGAACTGGAATTCCTTTAATTTTTTCCCTGTGATGGGAGAACCGCTCACCGCGACAAACAGCAAAAAACTCGACTTCTCAGCCAGCAATTCCGATCTGCAAACGCTGGATATTTCCGATACCTCGGCGTTTGAGGCCTACGTCTTCGGACAGCTGAGAGACACTGGCAAAACCTATGGGATAGGAGGATATCTAGAAAACCGGGCGATCTATGGTAGGAGTGAGGTCTTCGGATCGACAGCAGGAGAATTTCGGACCATCCACCTGGGTGTGGACATCTGGACCCAAGCAGGAGCCCCGATCTTCTCACCCTACCCAGGCAGGGTTCACAGCTTTCAAGACAATGCCGGCTTCGGCAACTATGGCCCTACCATTATTTTGGAGCACGAGCTAGACGGAAGACGCCTGCATTCACTTTATGGCCATCTCATGCGGATCGACTTGGAAAGTTTAAAAATTGGTCAGGAATTCAAAGCCGGAGACCTCCTTTGCCATGTTGGGCCCTTTCCCGAAAACGGAGACTGGCCGGCCCACCTGCATTTCCAATTGATATGGGATCTGGGTGAAGCTTGGGGAGATTATCCCGGTGTCGCCGCAGAAAGGGATTTGGAACATTATCGGAAAAATTGCCCGGATCCTAATTTGGTCTTGGGGAGCGGGCTATTGGAGTAGATGTTTTAGCCAAAAATGCAGCCCCTCAATTATTCTTCATCTAGGGTAAAAATGTAAGGCTGACAGCGTGTTGGCTGGGCGAATAAAGATACATCTTCTGGAGCGCCGGCCATGGAACAGACTCGTCACACCGTGCGCTGCGATCAAGAAATCCGGCTGTAGTAGGACCACACCTTCCATCTCCGTTACCTTCGCGGATGCAAGGGGATTCTCGTCGGCCTGGCTGAGCTGATCCAGCGTCGTCACCCAAATTAGATGACGGCCAAATGCCTTTCAGGATTTTTTGAGGTGGGAAAAAGCAGAGCCAGCTGTAGCATCTACATGCTATAGCAGCAGCCTAGAAGTTTCATGACCGAGATTTGAGACGTTTTTACAACCTTCATACAAACAAGTCACCTAAAGAAATCCGCCATAAAGAATTTGGAAAACTTCCGTCAAATTGATATTCTTATAAGACAATGTGCACAAGACCTTCCAAACCCAGGTGACCAATGCAGCAGATTTCTATTTTTAGCGCATAGCAAAATGATACCAGAATACTGGGGATTTCACCCTTTGTACATAGCAAACAGAAATTGACACATCATATCCGAGCACAGAAAAAAGCACAGCCTCAATCAACATGGGAACCGAAGCACGCCGGTGGCCTGAGAAAGACAAAATTGGTTGAAAATACGTCGAGGAACATATATTCATTCCAACAGGTATCTAAACAATACACCTGCTGTTGGCGAAACTTACCCCAAGAAGACGAGGAAATTGTTAGGCTCTCCTTTGGCAAAAATCACAGTAGTGATAGCAATGGCCCCGTTGAAATATATCGTGTTTTCGGAAAACCGAAAATCCAACTAGTTACAGATAGTGACAAACCCTACTTCCAAGCATCAATTTTGAGCAAATAGTCGCCAAACATTTTGTAGACAAACATGTTGGACATCAATATATCAAGACATGAAAAAAAACATTCTAGTAACAGGATCTCACCGTTCAGGCACGACATGGGTAGGTAAAATAATGGCTAAAGCTAAAGGCGCCCACTATGTGCATGAGCCATTCAACCTTTCACCTGAGCTTGAAAGAAAACACTCACCACTATCCTATTGGTTTGAATATCTAGACGATGAAACTTCTAGAGAGCACCAAAATAAAGTAAAAGACTACGTCAATTCATTTAGTACTGTACTACATGTAAATACCATTAAGAGATTAGTACAGATTCGACGTCCCGGAAAGCTGCGAAAATATTTTAAAGACATGGTTAATCGCCCTTTGGCTGACAGAACAATTATCAAAGACCCGATAGCCATCATGTCAGCTGAGTGGATATATAAAAACCACGATGTTGACGTGGTAGTTTTGATACGGCATCCGGCTGCATTTGTAGCGAGTATAAAAGTCAAAAACTGGCATTTTGACTTTGCGCAATATGAAAAACAACACGCTTTAATGAAGAAACATCTATCTAACTACAAAGCCATCATTAACGAGTTTGCGAATAACAAAAAAGATATTATCGACCAAGGAATATTATTATGGAACACCATACATGAAGTAATTTTAAACTATCAAAATAAATATGAGAAGGAGTGGCACTTTGTCAAACATGAAGATTTATCTGCCGACCCAATTTTAGAATTTGGAAAATTATTTTCTGGACTTGGTTTAGATTTTGACTCAAAGGTCCAAGCTTACGTAAACGTAACCTCCAATTCAGAACAAAACTCAGACATAGTAAAAAAATCTACTGCGATAGCGAACGTAAACAGAAACTCGAGTGAGAATATCAAAGCTTGGAAAAAGCGATTGTCTGAAGATGAAATAGAACGGATAAAAACTGGAACAAAAGGTTTATGGGAGAAATTTTATGTCGAGGATGACTGGTAATTGCACACACCCGTCAAGGACGATCATTCTGTCCTCTGCCATAGCCCCACGGTATATCTCCTAATTCACTTCCCTAATGCTTTTTGAAAATCTCACAATGGCTTTGCCCAGATGTTCCCTTCTTTCCCATGCATTTGTTATCAAAATGTGTAGTAAGCCATAGGCCCAACCCCTGTTTACCTAAGCATTTCCTCTTTTGAAAGTCCGTCTATCGTCCAAAAGGTCGTATCCACCTGCGGGCTCAGTCTCCATAAACCTGATTTTTTTCCAAATGTCCGGTCTTGGTCCAAAAAAACATGGACTAAAAGACATTTTCCCAATATCTTAGGATAAGGCACAAGGACAGCTTCTAGGTAACCGACCGAACCCAAAAACCACCGTGGATGAAAACCCCGTTCAGCATTTTACTTAGTTTCTTTTTTCTGATGGGCACCGTGGGCTTTGCCCAAGAACACTCTATCCCCAAGCTGGAAAATCCCATCACCGTAGAGTACCTGAAAAAAAACTTGTGGAAATCCCAGCCACGATTGGTTTACAATTCCGGAATTCTCAAAAATCTCAAGTCACGGCTCAAAACCGATTCCGTCCTGCAGAGCATGCATGCAGTGATTTTGGAGGACGCAGACGCCATCTTGGACCAGCCGCTGCTGAAACGGGAGCTTGAAGGCCGCCGCCTACTCGCTGTTTCCCGTGAAATGCTCTGGAGGATCAATATGCTGGGCTACCGGTACCTGATGGACCGAGAGCCTCGCGTCCTCGACCGAATCAACGAGGAAGTGCTTGCCGTCTGCGGTTTTTCCGACTGGAATCCTTCCCACTATCTCGACGTGGCCGAAATGTCCACTGCGGTGGCTTTTGCTCTGGACTGGACCGCTGGTGACCTACCAAAATCCACCCAGGACTTAGCAAAAAAATCCCTCATCGAAAAGGGTATCCTCCCAAGCTGGCCTGAAAATGGTCAATCCCCGAGCTGGGCCTATGGTACGAACAACTGGAACCAAGTCTGCAACGGGGGAATGATTGCCGCGTCAATCGCCATCGCTGATCTCGATCCTGAGCTAGCCGCGAAGACCATTTGGCGAGCTTTGGATGGCTTACCCCATTCCTTAGCCGAATATGGGCCCGATGGGGTGTACCCCGAGGGCTCCACCTACTGGGCTTATGGCACGAGCTTCTCGGTGATCACCGCTGCGATGCTGGAGACCGCCTTCGGTCAGGATTTTGGGCACTGGGAATACCCGGGATTCCAAGAGAGCGCCGTCTTTCGAACGCTCGCCAATGCCCCCTCGGGTTGGTATTACAACTTTGCCGACTGTGGGGACCAGCGCAGTGAAGGGGGTGACGTCATCTTGGCTTGGTTTGCCGCCAAGTCTGGAAACCCCCATTTCTTCGAAAAAAAGCGGTTTTTAAAGGCTTCTGAGATTCCCGACAAGCTTTTTCGACTGAGTGGTGCCTCCATGGCCTGGCTTTCCCAATACCGGGAGGAGGACGGAGAAAAAGTCCCGACTGCTTGGAAAGGCGAGGGCTCCAATCCAGTAGTCATCTTCACCGGCGGAGAAGACGATACTCACGGCTACTATTTCGGGGGAAAAGGCGGTCGAGGCATGGTCAACCACGGAAATATGGACGGAGGCTCCTTTATCTTTGAGCTAAATGGTGTACGCTGGTCAATTGATCCAGGCAACCAAAACTACCATGAGCTGGAAAAAGTCGGGTTCGATCTATGGGGAAGGTGTCAAAGCTGCGAACGCTGGACCTTGCTCACCAAAAACAACTTTGGCCATAGCACCATCACCATCAACGACTCCCTCCACCGCACCGATGGCCTAGTCACATTGACCGACTTCAAAGACGGATCCAATCCTGAAGCGACTTTTGACCTGAGTCCTACCTTGGGTGACCTGGTCAAATCCGCCTCCCGCAAGTTCGTGAAAGACAGCCCGGCTTCTATCACCATCGAAGATGAGATTGAAATTTCTGAAAAAACCCAATTGATCACTTGGCAGATGATGACCATAGCTGACGTGGAAATCGCAGAGTATGGTGCGATTTTGACACAGGAAGGAAAATCCCTGAAGCTTGAAAACCTCTCCCACCCGGGCCTAAGCATTTCCGTAATATCACTTGATCCAGCTCCGCTCGCGCTCGACCGACAGATCGAAGGCCTCAAGCGCATCGAAATCCGAATTCCCGCCTGGTCTATCGAAGATGGGAAAACCCAAATCAAAGTGAGGCTATCCGGAGAATAACAACAGCGCAGCAATTTGCAAATCCCCTAAACTAAGCAGACCATGAACCCAGAAATCCAAAGTTACAACCAAAACCAAATCCACCCTGACCAGGAAATCTGTAAGCTCCTAGCTGAGACGATTGACCGAGAGCTGCCCGATGCAGAAAGCAAAGTGTGGCATGCGCATCCGGTGTGGTTTCTCGAGGGTAATCCCATCGTAGGCTACAGCAAACAGAAAAAGGGCATGCGGTTGATGTTTTGGAGCGGGGCGGATTTTGGGGAAGAATCACTCGCCGTACTCGGAGAAAAATTCAAGGACGCCTCCATCTTCTATCATGAAGCCTCGGAAATCAACCTGGAAGACCTCAAGCGCTGGCTGCAAAAGTCCCGGGAAATCCAATGGGACTACAAAAACATCGTAAAAAGAAAAGGAAGGCTGGACAGGCTGAAATGAAAAAAAGCTACCCTTAATTTCCGCGAGCTGAGAAATTCCCCAGCAACTCGATGGCCGGAAAACCGAGGGCGGCAGCCATTTATTTTTAATTATTACAATTCCATATTACCTGACTTTCAGAACACTATTGCTCTTTTTTGGGTAAATTCCTCAGAAACAAAACCACAAAGCCATGTCTATCCGTATTGCCTCCAGCTGCAACCACTGCAATTCTTTTACCGAAGCCCATCTGTGTAAAACCCACGAGCTGAAAGTAAGCGAAGAATATACCTGCGACCAGTTTTCTATCCTGCAGCAGCTCAACAACTCCATGCACTGCAACAGCTGCGTACGCCATCACCGTGCCGACTGCGCACATCCCGATCTGGCTGCCGACGGCATGCTCTGCGCCAGCTGGGCTCCAAAAGTGTAGACCAACCGACCACCTATCGCAATAACAGATAGATCCCAAATAAAGAGTTGGCAAGGTCCGGTTTGTCAACTCTTTTTTATTTCCTCGGATGAAAATCTGTCAGGGTCTGCCTTAAATAATCCCGATCCAAGTGCGTATAAATCTCGGTCGTCGTGATGCTCTCGTGTCCCAGCATCTCCTGCACGGCCCTTAGGTCGGCGCCCCCCTCGATGAGATGCGTGGCAAAGGAGTGACGAAAAGTATGGGGACTGATATTTTTATGGATTCCGGCTTGCTCGGCGGTTTTTTTGATGATCAGGAAGATCATCACCCGGGTGAGCTTCTGCCCCCGGCGGTTGAGAAAAACAAACTCTTCATGGCCCTTGGTGGGAATCTGATGAACCCGAACCTGATCCTGATAGATTTTGAGATACTTTAGGGCATCTTTCCCGATCGGTACGAGTCGCTCCTTATTTCCCTTTCCCACGATCTTCAAAAAGCCGATTTCCGCAAAAATTTGGCCCTTTTTCAATTCGGTCAGTTCAGACACGCGAAGTCCGGAGCTGTAGAGCATTTCCAGTATAGCCCGATTCCGATGGCCCTCCGGCTCACCAAGGGGAATGGCTTCCAACAATTGTTCGATTTCCTGGAAACTGAGTGTGTCGGGAAGTTTTCTTCCAAGCTTGGGCGCTTCGAGTAGCTGGGAGGGGTCTTCTTTGACCCGGTCCTCGTACATGAGAAAGCGATAGAATGCTTTTATCCCCGAGATGATCCGCGCTTGGGTAAAAGGGGAAATCTCCAACGCCGCCAAGGCATTAACAAAACGGCGAAGGTGCTCCAACTCCATCTCCAAAGGGCTTTTTCCAGAAATTTCGGCAGTGGCAAAAGCAGCCAGCTTTTCCACGTCTCTGGTGTAAGCTTCAATGGAGTTTTCACTCAGGGAGCGCTCGAGCTTTAGGTAATGTCGGAATTGACGGATAAGTTGAGGCCACATAGTAGTCAAAATCAACCCTCCAAGGGCTCAAAAACCAATGGAGGGTTTGGTGATCATCGTAATAATGTAAAGTTGGAAAGTTGGACCAACCTTACAACCTTGTCGCCCTGCAACTTTCCGATTTTTTTTCAAAACATTGTCATATAAACTCCCCGGTCTGCCGATTAAGTAGTGTAAATGAACCGCAACCAGCTAGAAATTTTTCTCCGCGATCACCATAGAGAAGCCTTCCTTTGGGCCAGGCAATGCTGTGGTTTTGATGGGGAAATGGCCAAGGATGTGATTCAGCAGACCTATTTGAAAATCCTGGAGGGAAAAGCCCGCCTAAAGCACGACGGCAATTGCAAAACCTGGTTGTTTTCCATCATCCGATTTACGTCTATCGACGAATTGAGGAAATCTGGGAAATCGCAAAGTTTGGACCCGGAAGTGGAAATCATCTGGGAAGAGCAGGAACCCGAGCCGGAAAACTATGAAGGGATGGTTCGCCGCCTTCCGAGAATGCAGCAGGAGGTGATGTTGATGGTGTTTTACCACGAGATGACACTGGAGCAGTGCGCCGCTGTGATGCAACTGCACATCGGCACGGTACGCACGCACTACGACCGGGGAAAGAAACGACTGAAGGAATGGATCGAAAAAACACGGGTGACGCAATGACACGAAAAGAAGACCAAGAAATACGCAGCTTTTTCGATGCGATGATCGAGAAAGACCTGGACATACCCACTCCGGATTTTCCGGAAACCAAAAAACCGAAAATCATCAATTGGTGGATTCCAGCTGGCATTGCCGCTTCTTTGGCAGCGGGATTTTTTCTCTTCGGAGAAAAAGAGTCCGTCGCTCCACCTCCCCCAATAGGTGAAGTAATCATCATCACGCTGGAGGAAGGCCCAGATCAGCAATTGCAATTTAACATCGAGGAAACTACGGAAATGGAAATCTGGGAATCTCCAACCGCTTCCCTCTTGACTGAATTTTAAAACTAAACCAACTCTTAAAACTCTAAACTCATGAAAAAGACCCTTTTATTCTTATTTATCCTTGTTGCCGGATATGCTCAGGGACAGGTCGCGGCTACAGGATCCCCCGCTATGACCTATGTGAGCAAGGGCTCCGGGGACATGTTTCAAAGCAATCTCTATTCCGCGGACCGAATTATGGATATTAGAGACAAGCTTAACCTAACGGACGCTCAGGCCACCAAGATCAAAAAAATCCATGCGGAAAATGCCGGACAATTTTCCACCCTTAAATGGGATTTGGAGGAGGAAAATGCAAAGCTGAAAAAAATGCTGGAACCCAATAAAATTGACCCGGTAGCAGTAAACAAGCAGATGGACAGAATTCTAGAATTGGAAAACCAGCTGAAGAAAAAGCAGCTCAACAATCTGGTCGCCATCAAAAACGAGTTGACTGAAGAACAGCTGATAACTTTGGCCCAAAACCAAGTCTATGTTGTTCGTGCTGATGGCGTAAAAGGCCCTGTAAAAATCGTGGATGGGGTAGCGATTTCATCTTCTGTATCTGGTTACACCACCGCCTACGATTCGCCAAAAGTGGCGCTCAGCATTGCGGGAACACCCTCTGGGGCGCAGCCGGTATTCTATATCGAAACCAAGAGCGGCCTTAAAAAAGTCCCCACTTTGGAAGGAGTTAACCCGAAAGACATCGAGGCAATCAATGTGCTCAAAGGCGACGAAGCGACAAAATTGTATGGAAAAGAAGGGGAAAACGGCGTAATCGTGATCAAGCTGAAGAATAAGCCAGAATAAGTTCTCAAACCTGCATGACGACAAAAAAGGAAGCTCGAAAGCTTCCTTTTTTGTTGATCAAAGTGCGGCCAAAAGCCTTGAAAGATGGCTGGTGTCAATCCAAAAACTTCCAGCTCGCCTTGTGGTTTTTGTCCAATGGTTTGCCGGTGACTTTGGCTCGCAAGATCTCGATCGGCATGGCATTTTGGGTCATGATCAAATCGTGAAATTCCTTTTCAGGCATCTTGCCCGATTCCACCATTTCTTTTCTCAGGGAATAGATCTCTAAGGCTCCGATCATGTAGGCAATTTGATACAGCGGTCCGTAGCTTCCTTCAAATGATCTTCTTACCTCCGCCTCGGCATTGGCGCGCTCATGGCCCACTTTGTCCACCAAAAGATCAATACACTGCTGAGGAGTCATCTTTCCGAGGTGATAGTTCAGCGAGAAAATAATCCTCGCGCAACGGTGCATTCTCCAGAATAGCATACCCACCTTGTCTTTGGCATCTCTTGGGAAATTGCGATCCCAAAGCACAAACTCCCAATAGAGCGCCCATCCTTCCGTCCAAAACGGCGTACCAAACATCCGGCGATGCGTCATGTAGCGCTGATTCATGAATTGCTGCAAATGATGACCAGGGATCAACTCGTGCTGAACAGTGGTGCGGGAGAAATGGGGGTTGTTCCCCCGCATGGACATCATCTTGTCCTCATGGCTCATTTCCGAGGTTGGATAAGCGATTTGGATTACTTCTCCGCCAAGGAAGAACGGACTCACTCGTTGCCGCTCGGGAGAAATCATGATTGTTCTCCAAGTCTCTTTCGCTAGCGGAGGCACGGTGATCCAGTCATTTTTCTCCATGATTCCAATAGCTTCCTCACCCAATCTGGCCACCTCTTCCGGCCACGCTCCTGCCGGCAAGTAGGTATTCTTCACCATCTCCAGCGCTGCTTTCCAGTCATTGCCGAAGCCAAGTTCGTTGGAAGCTTTGAGCATTTCTTTCTCACACCAAGCAAACTGCTTCTCCGCCTCGGCGATCAATTCCTCAGGCGCATAGGCGATCATTTCAAAGCCCAGTTGTTTTTCCAAGGCTTCGCGTCCGATGGGCTTTCCGATGATCCCAGAGCCGTCATCTTTTACCGAATTGGTATAGTGCTCGCGCAAAGCTTTGGCATAGACATTCATACTGGCATCCAATTTTTTCCAAGGTTGCGGCATCCACCAGGTAAAGGAAGGATCGTAGTCAAAGTAAAAATCATAGGCTTCCTTGACGACTTTGTTCAGGCTTTCTACAGCCTGGGCTGCAAGGTCGGCCTTTTGCCAAGAGGTGTATTTTGAGGTGGACGGCAAAGTCTTGAGTTGGGCATCCACGGCTTTGGCAACTTCATTCCAAGTCGCCGCAAGTTTTTGGGAGTCAGGTTGCTTCGCCCTCCTTCGAGCAACGACAAATTCTTCAAGGGGCTTTCCAAAGGCTACCACCGAGTTGATTTCTGAAAATGCCCGCTGGTCAAGATCCAAAACAGCCAGCTCTTCTTCAAGGAAATTTCGGAACAGGACGTAGTCTATCTTGCCATCCTCGGAAAGGCTGCCATAGTTTTGCGACTGCAAAGTCTTCAGGTAATCTTGGTTGAATGCCTGCATTCGGGTAAAATATTCCTCGGAAAGACGATTGGTATAAAGTCTTCCAAGGGCTCCGCGATCCGCCTGGTAGGAGGTAATGAGATTGACAAGCTCGGTAGCCCATGCTAGGCCAGTGCAAAAAACAAGCACAAGTGAGAATAAGGTTTTCTTCATGGTCGGAGGTTTTGTCGCCAGTCTATTTTTCAACAAGTAACTTTCCAATTAGGGCTATTTTTTTGATTTCCGCTTGACCAATCACGGAATTTATTGCCCATCGCCTCCAAGAAAGGATTTTAACATCTTTTGTAAAACCCTTTACTATCAATTCATTATATTAAAAAACCAAACTACTGGATCACGTCGATTCAGGAATACTTTTCCCTAACACTCCACACCAACAATCCATGGAATTAGTCATCTCCAATCTCACCAAGACCTACCCAAATGGGGTTAGGGCTTTGAACTCCATTTCCCTCACCGTCCCTCAAGGCATGTTTGGTCTGCTCGGCCCCAACGGCGCTGGAAAGTCCACGCTGATGCGAACCATTGCCACGCTGCAGGAAGCCGATCTGGGGACCATCACTTTGGACGGAATAGATGTATTAAAAGACAAACAGGCCGTGCGGGAACGCTTGGGCTATTTGCCTCAGGATTTCGGGCTGTATCCAAAGATCAGTGCCGAAACCATGCTCGACCATATCGCCCAAATGAAAGGGATAGGAAAAAAGACAGAAAGAAAAGAGCTGGTCGAAGCGCTGTTGAACCGGGTTAACCTTTTTAAAGATCGAAAAAAGGCGTTAGGCACATTTTCAGGAGGGATGCGGCAGCGCTTTGGGATTGCCCAAGCTTTGGTGGGAAACCCCTCTCTAATTATCGTGGATGAGCCTACGGCAGGTCTTGATCCATCCGAACGAAATCGCTTTTATAATCTGCTCTCAGAAATCGGTGAAAACACCATTGTCATACTCTCCACCCACATCGTCGAAGATGTGAATACGCTTTGCTCCAATATGGCCATCATCTGTATGGGAGAGGTATTGATGCAGGGAAAACCCAAAGACGGGCTGGCGATGGCGAATGGGAAGATCTTCCAAAAATCCATCGAGAAATCCGATCTCGACCAGTACCGGAAAGAATATCAAGTAATCTCAACCAAACTAATCTCCGGCAAGCTAAGCTTGAGGATAGAAAGCGAAGAGGCTCCCGGAAATGGCTTCGAGCCTGTCCCCGCGGATTTGGAGGACGTTTACTTCAGCTTTATTTCCCGCAAAGTCGACCCCATCACGATCTAGCAACTATGTTTAAAGACATCTTCCTCTTCGAACTCAAGTATCGGTTTGGGCGGCCGGCCACTTGGATTTATTTTCTCCTTCTGATGGTCACTTCCTTGCTGTTGATCGGCTTTGGGAATACGCCAGCGTCGGAAAAGGTTTTCCACAACTCCCCGATTGTGATTGCCGAGTTGCTGCTGTTGTTTTCTATTTTCGGAATTCTGATTGCCTCAGCAGTGATGGGGGTACCGCTCTACCGTGACCTGGAGCACAAGACGGGTACTTTCCTCTTTAGCTATCCCATCACCAAATCAGCTTACTTCATGGGAAGGTTTTGGGGCTCTTTTGCCACCTTGCTCTTCATCTCTCTAGGAGCTTTGCTTGGGATTTTCCTTGGGAGTCTCTTTGGCCCGGGATTCGGGACGGAGGCCGATCGATATGGCCCTAATTTGCTTGTGAATTATTTTCAGCCTTGGCTGACGCTCCTTCTCCCCAATCTTTGGCTAGCCGGATCGCTGTTTTTTGCCCTGATTGTCTTCACAAGAAATATACGCTCCATCTACTCGGGCGGAATAGTGGTCTTTATCGTCTACCTGCTTGCAAATTTTCTCGCCCAAGACATCGAAAACAAAGACCTCGTCCAGTTGATTGACCCCTTTGGATTAAACACCTTTGACCTACAAACCCGCTATCTCACCCCGTTTGAACAGAACTCTTTTTTCCTTCCTTTGGAGGGGAACCTCTTGCTAAACAGACTCCTTTGGGTGGGTTTGGGAATCGTGTTTTTCGTAGCGGCTTATGCTCGGTTTAGTTTCACTTATTTCTTCCAAACTGATCAGAAAAAAACCAAGGAAAAGGCAGCAACGGTAACGGCCGGAATCAGCAAAAAGATTACCGTTGCCTCTGATTTTTCCAAAAACTATCAGTGGAAAAGTCTCAAAACCCTCGCCAAAATCGAGTTCCAAAACATAGGCAAGGACATCTATTTCCGCTCGATCCTTCTTGGCGGCTTGATCTTCTTGATCTTGGACTTCTGGATAGGCAATACACTCTACAGCGTCCCTAACTATCCTTCCACGTCGTTTTTGATGGAGTACAAGACCTACGATTACAACCTGTTTGTCTTCATCATCATCGTGTTTTTCACCGGAGAAAGCCTACATCGGGACAAGGCCACCGGCTATTCGGTGATCAACGATACCTTTCCGGTAAAAGACGGTGTAATCATAGCCTCCAAGTTTTTGGGGATGGTCATGATCTGCCTGATCCTGACCACCATTCCAATCATTGTCGGGCTCGTGATCCAAACACTGAAGGGCTATTTTGACTACGATCTCAAAGTATATCTGATCGACAGTTATTTGATTTCCTTGCCAGATTACCTCCAGATGGTGATGCTGGTATTTGCTGTCCACCTTTTGGTCAACAACAAGTTTGCAGGCCACGCCGCTGCGATTGGGATTTGGCTGCTCATGTTGATTCTTATGAACTTTGCGGACTACAACTTCAATCTGTTCTTCTTCAGCAACAAGCCGGGCTACACTTGGAGCGACATGAACGGTTTGGGGCATTTTGCGGAGCCCTTGCTCTGGTTTAATTTGTATTGGACTGCTTGGGGGATTTTTCTGGTGCTCTTTTTCAGCATCTTTTTCAGCCGGGGCTCGGAAAATTCCTGGGAAAGCCGTTGGCAAAACGCTAAAGACAGGCTTTCGAAGCCTATTCCTAGACTTTCTTTCGCCTTCCTGGCGGTGGCCTTGCTCTCCGGAGCCTACATCTATCAGACAGTCGTCTATGAAAACAACTACAGCACATCGGACGAAGGAACACAGCGGCGAGTCGCCTACGAGAAACAGCTGAAAAAATACGAGGGCATTCCCCAACCCAAGTACACCAAAGTCAACATTGAGGCAAACCTTTATCCCATGGACCGCAGGGCCGACTTCATCGCTGAGGTCCAGCTGGTCAACAAGACTGATACGCCTATCGATTCGGTCCATTTCAATTCCACATCGCTGAGTGATTTTAAAATAGTCTGGCAAAGCGATACGCTTGCGCATCGCTTTCCTCTTGAATACAAGCCCCGAAAATTCCAGCTATTTGGAAGGAAGAAAGAAAGGGAATGGTATCAAATCACCGCGCTTCCTCAGACTTTGATGCCCGGAGACACACTGAATCTAACCATTGTCAGCAAGGTGGAATTCAAGGGATTTCCAAACTCTGGCTATGGGCGTGAAATCGTGTACAATGGCACCTTCTTCAGCGGTGGCATCCCCGAAATCGGCTACGATCCAAACAATGAGCTTTCTTCAGATGAAGAAAGGCGTAAAAATGAGCTTCCCGAAAAACCCGAAGATCTTCCTAACCATGACGATCCCAAAGGAAAAATGACGCTTTTATTCGCGGATGAAGCAGATTTTATCCAGTTTGAAACCGTGGTCAGCACCATCCCTTCTCAAATAGCCGTGGCGCCCGGATATCTCCAGCGGGAGTGGGAGGAAAATGGGCGACGTTACTTTCACTACATCCAGGATACGCCGATTCAGTCGTTTTTCACCTTCGTATCTGCTGAATATGAAGTTCTCAAAGACCAGGCAATCCTTCCGGATGGCCAAAAAGTCAATATCGAAATCTACCACGATCCCAAACACACCTACAATCTGGATCGCTTTCTTGACTCTTACAAAGACGGATTGACCTATTTCTCGGAGACCTATGGCAATTTCCAGTTTAGGCAGATGAGGATTCTCGAGTTTCCCCGCTATGCTGGATTTGCGCAGTCTTTTCCCAATACCGTTCCGTTTTCGGAAAGTTTCGGCTGGGTAGCCAACTTCACCGATCCCGATGACTTTGACTATGTCTACTATGTGACCGCCCACGAATTGGCGCATCAGTGGTGGGGGCATCAGATCACCCCCAACGCCACCCGCGGATCCAACTTGATCTCAGAGGCCTTGGCAGAATATTCTGCGCTGATACTCACAGAAAGAAGATATGGAAAGGACAACATGAAGCGCTTTCTCAAAGATGAACTCGATGATTACCTACGTGGCCGGGCTAATGAAAGCAAAAAGGAAAACACGTTCATCAACTGCAATCGGGCCTATCAATGGTACAACAAAGGGAGCCTCATCCTTTACGGCTTGCGTGACTTGATCGGCACCGAAGCCATGGATTCTGCACTCTATGCCTTTAATCAGGAATTTGGTCTAAAGCAGACTCCTCCTTTCCCAGGAAGTGCTGATTTATATCGTCATCTTGAAGCCGTGACTCCGGACAGCCTCCGCTATTATCTGGATGATACCTGGAACAAACTCACGCTCTACGACAACCGCACCGAAACCGCTCAGGCGAAGAAAATCTCAGATGGTGAATATGAAGTGACGCTAAAGATCAAATCGAAAAAGCTATATGCTGACGAGACTGGGCGTGAAGAAGACGCAGACTATGCAGCCGACTACGTGGACATAGGCGTGTTTGCCGCCGAAGACACCGATGAAAACGGCCGCACGCGCACCAACCCCCTCTATATCCAAAAATATAAGATCAAGCCGGGCGAAAGCACCCTTACCATTCTCGTGAAAGGTGAGCCCGTGAAAGCAGGGATTGACCCTTATAACAAATTGATTGACCGAATTCCAGACGACAACACGATAAGCGTAGAAGTGCGATAGTTCTCCAATAATAAATATTAAACCAAAAAAAAGTCACCCTCTCGAAATCGAGGGTGACCTTTACAATTAGCCCCACGGACTATCGCTTCTTTCTTAAAAGCGCTACTAGAATCAGGATAAATACCGCGCCGCCGACTACCCATACCCAGGGCTGCTCGTACCATTCTGGTTTGCCGATATCGATATCGACGTCCAGCCCCCCGTCTTGGGCAAAGATCTTAAAGGAGATCAATAGGCCCAGTACAGCCAATACTGCAATCTTGTAATTTCTCACTATTAAAGCTTTCATGGTAAAAAGTGGTTAAGGTGAACTTATTTAAATCGAATGTTATATGTCCAGGCGATACCAATGCTCGATACATCGCTAAATGGGTCAGCTATCAGGATCTGATTGTAGTAGGCGAAAATATTCCAGTCGTAATTGTGGTATCCGAGCTGCGGTCGAAAGTACATTCCGCCAGTCTCTCCGCCTTCGGTTCCTGTCAAGAAAGAGTATCCCAAGTCAGTGCCGACAAAAAGCCCCTCAGGCTGCGGATAGTATCTGAGCATCAATCCCAAAGGAATCACTCCAAAATCATCCGATCCGGCCACGTCTGATTTTTTGAGATAATGCGTGTACCCCGTGGCCACACCAAGTCCAAAGTTGTCGGTTCGCATGAACTGTCCGGCCGCGTCGAGCCCAAGAGCTAAAGATGAGTAATCGGCTTGGTCTCCTACAGGAGCGGCGATGTTCAGCCCCAGCTTCAGCCAAGAGTTATCCTCGTTGATGTCCTCCAGATCCCTCGTGGTTTGCGCATTGGCGACAATTCCAGCTAGGAGAAATGCGCCCATCAGTAATAGCTTTTTCATATTGTGTTTGGTTTTCCCCGAAAGGCCCAAACTCGATGCCGCCACTTTTCTACTGTCAGTCTAATTTAACACAAACTACTATCTTTCAATGATTTAAATAGTTTTTCGATTTCTTAAACCAAATCTGGGTTTTTCTGATTTCGGGGAAAAATTTCCCCGCTATGATGCGGTTTTGTCTGCAACCCGCCAAGACTTGGGGGTTTTTCCGGTGATGGCTTTGAAGCTTCTGTTGAAATAGGACAAGTTTTCGAAGCCCACTTGAAAAGCAATTTCAGAAATCCCCAAGTCCGATTCAATGAGGAGTTTTTTGGCCTGCGAAACCCTGACCTGCTGGAGATATTGCGTGAAAGTCTTGCGAGTCCGAAGCTTAAAAAAACGGCAAAAGGCCTCTTTGCTGAGACTGGCGCGGTCAGCAACCTCTTGGAGGGTAATTGGACGGGCGCTTTCTTCGAAGATAAACTGCATGACCTCATCCATACGCTTTCCGTCTCTTTCCGAAAGCCCACGCGCCAAGGCTGGCCGATTGAGCGGAACCAGATTTTCGCCGGATTGGTCCAAGATAGACAAAAGCAGGATGGCCAACTGGAACCTTTGCAAGCCCGAAATTTTCGCAAATTCTTCAAAGATTGCAGTGATGCGCTCTCTGCTTTCCCCAAAAACCTGAAAACACAAGCCTGAAAAATCCCTGAATTTTCTCAGGGACCGCAACTCCTCCAAATCTCCAAGCGTCTTTCCGAAAACTTCGAAGTCGAAAAAGATCGTATCTCCTGCCGATCTTAAGTCGACGTCCTGGACGAAATATTCAGGGTCGCTTCGAAATACATGGGGTGCATTTTCTCCCAAAAAGAAAACATCCCCTGCCTGAAAACGCCCCAAATAGTCGCCGCTGAGAAACTGTCCGGTCCCCTCAAGCACCACCGTAAGCTGCAATTGTGGATGCTGGTGAAGCTTATCGTAAAAATGCCTCCCGCGATCCTGCTGATATCGGACGAATTCCCGTTGGGATTTTGGGATCTGAAAGGAGATTACTTTTGCCATGACGCTTGACTGGTATCAAATTGAATACATTTTACAGATATTTTTGAAATTAATATCAATATAGTACCACTATTGACTAATCCTGTGAAAGCATACGGTGCCTAAGGCTACTACTTTTGAAATGAAATTCAACATGGGGCGATTCCCATCAATCGATCAGAGCAATCATCAAAAAAGAAAATATCATGAATTGGAAAGGCGTATTTCCCGCAGTCACCACCAAATTCCACGCAGACGGCAGTCTTGACATGGATTTGTTTTTCAAAAACCTGGAATTCCAACTCGAATCCGGAGTCCACGGCATCATCTTGGGCGGCACCTTGGGCGAAAGCTCCGTCTTGTCCCAAGGAGAAAAAATCACCCTGACAGGGGAAACCGTCAAATACATAAACGGACGAGTGCCTGTTATCCTGAACATCGCCGAGGGAGCGACTCAAGACGCGCTGTTTTGGGCCAAGAAAGCCGAAGAACTGGGCGCTTCGGGACTGATGATCCTACCTCCCATGCGCTATGCGGCCGATGCACGGGAAGTGGTCACCTATTTCAAGACCGTCGCCAAGTACACCAAACTGCCTATCATGATCTATAACAATCCGGTGGATTACAAGACTTTGGTGACCATCGACATGTTTGCAGAGCTGGCTGAATGTGAAAATATCCAGGCAATCAAAGAATCTACGCGCGACATATCCAATGTCACCCGCATGATCAACCGATTCGGAGACCGATATGCACTGCTTTGCGGAGTGGATACCTTGGCAATGGAAGAGTTGCTAATGGGCGCTGTAGGATGGGTAGCAGGTTTGGTTTGCGCATTTCCAAAGGAAACCGTCACCATCTTCAACCTCGTGCAAGAAGGAAAAATCGAAGAAGCGAGAGAGATCTACCGCTGGTTCCTGCCTCTCTTGGAGCTGGACATCCATCCCAAACTGGTCCAATACATCAAGCTCGCCGAGCAGCACTGTGGCATAGGATCAGAGCATGTACGTGCGCCACGACTGACGTTGATTGGGGAAGAAAGAGAAAGAATCGAGGCGATCATTACCGAAGGCTTGGCAAAAAGACCGAAATTGTGAGGAAGCGGTAAGTCCGGAGGCCTAAAGCTGAAGCCAAATCCGCCTTCAGTTACACGTACTGAGCGAAGCCTAGGCATCCGCCCGAATTCAATTTTGCAATCTTTCAATCAAATTTTCCAATCCATGAACTTCGACCCAATTTTCAACGCAGCCCAAGAAGCCTTTCTTTTTTACAAAAACCTCCCAGGAAAAGAAAAAGGGGCCTTCTTGGATACCCTAGCAGAAATCCTTGAAGCCAACCGTGCCGAAATCGTGCCTTTGGCGGTAAAAGAATCCAATCTTCCAGAAGGCAGGATCAATGGTGAACTGGGACGAACGACCGGTCAGATCCGACTATTTGCCAACATGGTCAAAGAAGGATCTTGGGTCGAAGCAACCATAGATCCGGGGGATCCAAGCCGATCTCCGCTGCCAAAAGCTGATATCCGAAGGTTTCTTACGCCCCTTGGACCGGTGATAGTTTTTGGCGCCAGCAATTTTCCCTTGGCATTTTCTACGGCTGGAGGCGACACGATCTCCGCTTTGGCGGCAGGCTGTCCTGTGATCTATAAGGCTCATCCTGCCCATCCGGAGACTTCGCGTAAAGTGGCCGAGTGCATCCACGAAGCCATTCTCAAGGCAGGACTTCCTTCTGCCCTCTTCACTCACGTCGAGGGAGGTATTACCGAAGGACAGGCCTTAGTAAAGCATCCTCTGGCCAAAGCTGTCGCCTTCACAGGGTCACATCTGGGTGGCATGGCCCTTTTCGACTTGGCGACCAAGCGGGAAGAGCCGATTCCGGTCTATGCCGAAATGGGCTCGGTCAATCCGATCTTTACCTTCTCCAAGAAGCTGGAAAATGAGTTGGTGCCCTTGGCGAAAGCCTTCATCGGCTCACTTACTCTTGGCGTAGGTCAGTTCTGCACCAATCCAGGCCTGATCTTCGTGCCTGAATCTCACGCTAAGCCCTTCGAAAATGCAATAGCCGCAGAGCTCAACGACATCGCTTCCGCTCCAATGCTCCACCCGGGCATTGCACAGGCTTACTATGATTCCATCCAATACCTCCAGTCCCGTCACGAACTTCGCTGGGTCAAAGTGGCAGATCCCAAACACCTGATCAACGGCAGTACTGCGCTGGCTGAAATCAAGGCTTCCGACTGGCTTGCGGATGCCGTGTTCCAAAGGGAAGTTTTCGGCGCATTTGCCATGATGGTGGTGTACAAAAACGAGGACGAGCTACTGGAAATTACCAAAAAACTTCATGGACAGCTGACCATCACCGTATGGGCGGAGGCAGAAGAACTCCAAAACCAGCTTTTCCTCATCAATCTCCTGGAAGAAAGATGCGGACGTCTGCTCTTCAGAGGCGTACCTACAGGCGTGGAAGTTGGGTTTGCGATGCAGCATGGAGGACCATATCCATCGACAACAGCGCCTAATAGTACCTCCGTCGGTGCATACGCGATCAAGCGTTTTGCGAGGCCGATTGCCTTTCAAGACATGCCACAGGACTTGCTCCCCGATGCGTTGCGGGACGACAACCCGCTGGGCATCTGGAGACTCGTCAATGGCAAATACGAAAAATGATCTTTCGCCATTCGACTCAGTCGGGGTGGCTCCTACTTCCCAAACTTTCAATTTTAGAATTCTGCGATCCTACTAATGGCTTCACGTCACACCTTCAGTTGCATAGACGCCCACACCTGCGGCAATCCCGTCAGGGTAGTTTCCGGCGGTGTCCCTTTTCTGAAGGGAAACAATATGCTGGAGAAACGCCAGTACTTTCTCGAAAATCTCGATTGGATCCGCACCGGATTGATGTTTGAGCCGCGGGGCCACGACATGATGTCTGGCTCTATGCTTTTCCCTCCGCATGATCCGGAAAATGACTTTGCGGTGCTCTTTATCGAGACTTCCGGCTGCTTGCCCATGTGCGGGCACGGCACGATCGGCACGATCACCATTGCGATCGAGGAAGGCCTGATCCATCCCAAAACTCCGGGCTTTCTGCGAATGGAAGCACCAGCTGGATTGGTTTTGATCGAGTATAAGCAAGAGGGCAAAAAGGTCAAATCCGTAAAGCTTACCAATGTCAAGAGCTTCTTGGCGGCGGAAAATCTGGAAATTGAAATAGAAGATCTTGGCAGGCTGACTGTAGACGTAGCCTATGGCGGCAACTTCTATTGCATTGTGGATCCCCAGGCGAACTTCCCCGGCATCGAGCACTTCAAAGCAGAGCAGCTGATCGCAATGGCCAGAAACCTGCGCCAAAAAATGAACGAACGCTACGACTTCGTGCATCCCGAGCATGACAAGATCCAAGGCCTGTCACATGTGCTATGGACGGGAAAAACCCTTGACCCGACAAGTACCGCTAGAAATGCCGTCTTCTACGGGGACAAGGCTATCGACCGGTCTCCCTGCGGCACCGGCACCTCTGCTAGGATGGCGCAGTGGTTTGCCAAAGGTTGGCTCAAGCCTGGCGACGAATTTGTACACGAGAGCTTCATCGGGTCCAAGTTTATCGGACGCATCGAGGAAGTGACCGAGATTGGGGGCAAGCCCGCCATTGTGCCAAGCATAGAGGGCTGGGCCAAAGTCTATGGCTACAATACAATCATTCTCGATGACGACGACCCCTATGTCCATGGATTTCAAGTCATTTAAGAGCCATGAATCAAGAAAGTTCTTCCGCTCTTTTTTCTGGTTCTAGCATCTAGCTTCTTAATTCTTTTATGAAACCAACCCTAATCATCGGTGGCGGAATCGTCGGTTTGTTTTCGGCATACTTTCTCAACAAAGAAGGGATCGAAGTCACGGTAATCGACCGCACCGACCTGAACGAAAACTGCTCTACCGGCAATGCGGGCATGATCGTCCCCAGCCACATCATTCCTTTGGCTGCACCGGGCATGATCAGCAAGGGAATTTCCTGGATGTTTTCATCGAAGAGTCCCTTCTACATCCATCCACGTCTGGATATGAAACTGGTTCGCTGGTGCATGCTTTTCTTCAAAGCCGCCAACGATGCCCAGGTCAAAAAAGCAATTCCCTACCTCAAAAACCTCAGCCTGCTCAGCAAGGCGCTCTACCTGGAGTTCAAAACCGAGCACCCGGATGCCGCTTTGGCCCTGCAGGAAAAAGGCCTGATGATGGCCTACCAGACGGAGGCAATCGAAAAGGAAGAGGTGGAATTTGCCCATCTGGCGAGAAAACACGGATTGGAAGCAGAGATACTCAGTCCTGAAGACCTGAGACGGGTCGAGCCTAAGCTGGAATTGAAAGCCCGCGGCGCGGTCCTCTTTCCCGGCGACGCTCATTTGGATCCTGGAGCTTTGTATGGTTTTTTGAAAAATTACCTGACGGAGAAAGGCGTGAAATTCATGTCCAACACCGAAGTAAGGGGCTTTGAAAAGTCAGGCTCAAAAGTCCTTGCCGTGATCACCAGCCAAGGAAAAATCGATGCGGAAAAAATAGTGGTTTGCACAGGTTCTTGGTCCGCCGAGCTGGCTCAAATGCTGGGCTTCTCTCTTCCGATGATGGGGGGTAAAGGCTATTCTTTTCTTCAGGAAAACCAGCCTGAGATCAAGCAGGCGACCATCCTCACCGAACAAAAGGTAGCCGTAAGTCCCTATGGAAAGACGGTACGCTTTGGAGGAACAATGGAAATTGCCGGCACCGACCAATCCGTCAACAAGAATAGGGTGAAAGGAATCTTCGAAGCGATCAACAGGTACTACCCGGATTTCCAGGCCAAATTCCCCGAGGAAGATAAAATCTGGAAAGGTCTGCGTCCCTGTTCGCCAGACGGCTTACCCTATATTGGCTATGCTCCCGGGTACTCCAATGTACTGGTTGGCAGCGGGCACTCCATGATGGGAATCTCGCTAGCTCCAGCAACTGGAAAAGTCCTAGCCGAACTTCATCAGCAAAAAAATACTTCTCTTGAACTCACTGGATTTGAAGTGGGAAGATATTCTTAAGAAATCAGATTGGGTCAACTAAACGAAAGACAGCGGGGGTTCCCGCTGTTTTTTTGTTCTGTCAACTCTTCCGCCGTATTCAGGCTATGCTCTTTTGCCCGGCACTTCCGTTGGCTTTTGCTGTGATGGTATCCACCATCAGGTCAAAAGCCCTGCGAATCTCCGCAAACTGGACATCTCTGGACGCTTCCAGTTCGTCCCTTGATCCCCCCACAACAGTGGAAAACCGACTGTATAAATCCGAAAATTCAACGGCATCCCGATTGCCGGATATTCCCCAAGTACCAAGGTAGGCGCTGAGCTTCTCCACCTTTAGTCCCACATGCGGGACAGCATAGCTCATTGCCGTGATCGCCCCGTGAAGACTGGTGCCGATATAGCATTGAGAGCTGGCTATCAAGTACATAATGTCCCAGATCGTATCGGCATCAAAATAGGCAAAAGGAGACGTGAGCAGATTGCCTAGTCCATGCAGCGCTTCATGATCATCATGGTCCAGTGCCTTGCCGATGGGACATAGGCAGAGTGCTGTCTTTCCCTCTTCATGGACTAAATCCAGCTGAGTGGCGATTGTCTTTTCATGGCCTCTGGTCGTCTTTTTGTTGATCTGCACAAAAGCATATCGTCCTGCATGGGCCTCAACATAGGATCTCACGGCTGGACTAGCTCGGTTTTTCAGATGCTCCACTGGAAAAAAGTCCGACATCAGTATTGCCGAATCCGGAAAAAGATGGGCGTCAAGTCCTGCGCTGTGCACGTTTCGAAGCGTCACCCGATCCCTGACCGAAAAATAGTCTACCTGCCGAAGCTTTGGCTTCAGTTCCGGAAACTTAAAAAAGGTAGCCTCACTTAAACCTGAACCCCCAAGAGAATTGAGCAGAATAGAACGAATCCCCGGAAAGTCCGCTTTTGCCAAAAGAAAAGGCAGCGTGGTCTTGCCCCGGAGCAAAAACCTGGTGAACGCATTCAAGTCAAAGACCTTATTGATTTTTACATGGCGCTTGTTGATCCTCTGGAAAAGTGGACTGAGCGCCGCGTAGAGGGAATTCCAAGTGACCCCCAAAGCCTCGCCCCCGGCAATAATGACATGAACTGGATGGTTTGGATCCGAGCATTTCCGATAGAACTCATGAATATCTTCCGTAGGCGGCCCTCCCTGAGGGCTTAGGTCACTTTTCACAAGGCCATAGAAATGAAACCTGAAATCAAGCCCATAAGTCTGAAGTTGTTTTTCCAGGATGATCGGGAAAAGAAGATCCCCGTAGTTGTATCGGTCAAAGGCTCCGATGATAAGCACATCTTGCATAGCATTTCCCATTTACGTCACAATCTCCCTTGAGAGACTTCAACATTGAATCGGAAAAGATCCTTAAATTCCTTGCCAAGCTTGAAGTACCTCCAGCTTTTTTCGGGACTCACAGGAAATGAGATTGAAGAATACGCCAAAAATGCCCATTAGTTTTGGCCGAATTTTGGAACGGTGGGCTAAATCCAACTAAATAAAGCACTCCGACTTGAAACGCCCATCCCCAACAGCAAAGCGCATTTTTTCCGGTTCGGCTTGGGGTATCTTCTCCAGAATCCTGGATGCAGGTGCCAAATTCGTCACCATCCCTCTTCTGGTAGGCTACTATGGCAAGGGGGACTACGGCCTGATTGCATTGGCCTTTTCACTCAATGCCTATCTGCGCCTGATGGATTTGGGAATGAATGTCGGGTCGGTAAAGTTCCTCTCCCAATGGGAAGCCAAAGGTGACTGGGACTCCATCAGCCGAGCATCCCGATCCGGAGTGATCTTTTACGGAAGCATAGGGTTGCTAAATGCATTAGTGTTCCTGTTTATGGCCTTCAATGGCGCCTATTTTTTCAAGCTTTCCCCAGATCAAATCCCGGTCTATAGATCGATGATGATCATCTTGTCATTCAGTACCATACCCAACTGGCTTTCCAATGTGGTGATTCAGCTGTTGAGTGCAAAAGACGAACTAGGACACGTAAACAGGGCTTTTCTTGCCAGCAGTCTGGTCAATTTCGGCGTGGCCCTGACGGCAATCTATTTCAAATGGTCTTTGCCAGCCTATTTTCTCGGCTATACACTGGCGACCCTGCTTCCGATTCCCCTGAACATCCGAAGGCTGAAAGTACTCCCCTTGCCCTTATCCAAACTCCTGCTTCCCAAGTGGGATTTGGCGATTTTCAGGGAGATCATCGGCTACAGTGCGGCGATCTTTCTGATGGGAATTTTCCAACTCACCGCCAATGAGCTCAGACCGATCCTATTGGCAAGGTATGCTTCCAGTATCGATGTACTGACGGACTATCGGGTTATCCAAACCATTGCCATGCTGGTGATTTCCTTTGGAAGTATCTTTCTACAAGTGCTCATCCCTTCGGCATCCAAGATCTATGCTGAGGGAGACAACTCAAAGATCGAACGCATGGTGCTCGAAGCGACACGCTATATCTCGCTGTTTCTCAACTTTGTCGTTTTTATCCTCATTCTGAACTCCCGCGACCTGCTGGGGGTCTACATGGGGCCAGACTATCTCTACCTCGCCCCCTGGCTGAATCTCTGGCTGCTGACGGTCTTACTCAACATGCACAATACACCGGTGGCCAGCCTGGTGCTTTCCTCGGGCAAAACCAAAGCGCTGATCTATTCCTCGGCGATCTCCTGCATCCTCTCACTTCCCATCACGGCAATGCTCGCCCCGCAGTGGAATGTGGGAGCGGCGGTGCTTGGCTATCTCGTTTATATGACGATTCAGATTGGCTTTTTCTACGCCTACTATATCCCCAAGGTACTATTCCTTCGCAGCTGGAAGATCCTTTCGGTCTCCTTTCTGCCCGCATTGGCGGCAGGACTGATCGCTTGGGCTGGAGCCTATGGCCTGCAAAATTGGCTTGGCTTTGGAGAGTCCCCATGGCTGAGGATGTTACTCCAGTCGGCGGTGTTCGCCTGTATTTTCCTTTTCTTACTGCTATTCCTTGTGGTCCGGCCGGAAGAAAAGGTCATGCTAAAAACGTATTTCAGAAGATTCGTCCTCAGATCCAGCTAAGGCTATCATGGTAAAATTTTCAATTTGTATCCCCGCTTTCAAAAGCACCTTTCTCGAGGAATGTATCCAAAGCATCCTGGATCAGTCGCTTGGGGATTTTGAACTCATCATCCTGAATGACTGCTCTCCCCAACCTGTCCAGGAGATCGTGGAAAAATTCACAGACGATCGCATACGCTATTTTTCGAATGAAAAAAATGTGGGCGCTTATGATTTGGTGGACAACTGGAACAAGTGCCTGTCCCTGGCAAGTGGGGAATTTTTCCTCATTATGGGGGATGACGACCGCTTGCATCCCGACTATCTCCTAGAGTTTTCCACATTGATTGAAAAATTTCCCACGCTGAATGTCTATCACTGCCGCAGTAAAATCATCGACGACGCAGGTAAAACTCTTCGGCTCACTCCGGCGCTTCCAGCCTTTGAGCATGTGTTTGACTCGATTTGGCAGCGCCTGGAGCAGCTACGTTCCAACTATATTTCGGACTACGTGTACCGCACGGAGGCACTTCGTCAGCAGGGAGGCTTTTACAAGCTTCCGTTGGCTTGGGGCTCGGACGACATTACCGCCTTCATCGCCTCTCGGGAGCTAGGGATCGCACATAGCAACCGACCGGTTTTCGAGTATCGCAGCAACGCCCAATCCATCACCTCGACAGGAAGTGACCTCGTGAAAATGGAAGCAAACCTGGCTTATGCCGACTGGCTACGGGAATTCCTGAAGCACGAACCAGCTGACTACACCGACAGAATCGCGAAAGAATTCCTGCTCGAGCATTTCGCCCGGCTGATGGAAAAGAGAAAGGCTTACACCCTGCTGCTCTCCCTCGCTGGCAATCGCCTGGAAAAGTCCGGCAACTGGTGGAAGAAACGAAAAGAATTCGGGCTGTCCGAAAAAGCAATCGCAGTGGCATTTCTAAAAAGCTTCCTGAACAAATGAACGCTGTAGAGAAGCACATCCCGATCATATTCAATCCTTCCGAAAACCGAGAAAACCAGTATATAAGCATCTTGGTGCAGGGAATGGAAGAAAAAGGTTTTGAAGTAAGCTCTCTGGATGATTTTCTCAGCAGCTCTTCCCACTTCCAGTCCATCCGACTTGTCCACCTCAACTGGTTTGAAAATCTGGACGAGGGCTCAAACGCTACGATGTGGAAAAGCTTTTTCCGAAAAATATCCGCCGTGCTTCTCATCAAGGGAGGCGGCAAAAAATTAGTCTGGACCATGCACAATAGGCTTTCGCATGAAAAAGGCTCCGGCATACTCAGTGGAGTTCTGGTGAAATTGCTTTTGAAAAGTGTGGACACAATAGTGGTCCATTGCTCTGCGACCGAGGCTATTTTGCGGGGGCAGAAACTAAACTATTCCGGAAAAATCCTGAACATTCCCCATCCGCATTTTATCGGGACCTATGGCCCCGGGCTTAAAGTCTCGACAGGTTCCTCTGAAGTATTAAAGCTTTTGTTTCTTGGCGCAGTCAAACCATATAAGAACCTGGAACTGCTAATCCGGGTATGCAGAGAGTTTGGCGACGCGGTGCAGCTGACTATCGCCGGAAAAGCCTCTTCCAAGGACTATGCGGACGAGCTCCATCAGCTCGCTGAAGGGAACACATCCATCCAGCTTGAACTGGGTTTTGTCGAAGACCGCAGAATTCCCGAGCTCATCGGCGCCTCGGATCTCTTGGCTCTGCCCTACGATCTGCGAAGCAGCCTCAATTCCGGCACAGTCATTCTCGCTTTTTCCTATGCTCGCACGGTGATCTGTCCCAAAATTGGCACTATTGATGAATTGGGTGAGCAGCAGGGTGAAGTTTTTACCTACTCCTATATTTCTGAGTCTGAGCACGAGGTGAAGCTAAGAGAAGCCATCGCAGGTGCCTGTGAAGAAAAAAGACAGGATCCCGCCGCGCTTTTGGAGAAAGGTCGGAAGATGAAGGAATATGTCAGGAGAGAAAACGACCCGGATATCGCAATAGAAAGGCTAGACCGGCTCTACCGTAAACTTTTGTCTTGATTTAGCAACATGAAGATCCTCTACATCAATTCCTTGTATCCGCCACTGGTCAAGGGAGGCGCAGAGCTTTCCCTACAGCAGATCGTGGAAGGCATGCAGACCCTCGGCCACGAAGCCGTGATAGCGAGTCTCCATCCAGAAGATACTCCGATTACGGACAAAGTGAATGATGTCAGGGTAATCCGGGTTCCATTAAAAAATTCGTATTGGCCCTACAAGGATATCAAGACCTCCAGCCTGTCACGATTGTCATGGCACATCCGCGACCGAAAAAATACAGCAATGGGACAAACCCTGAGGCAGATCTTACAAAAAGAACGTCCTGACTTGGTTTCCTGCCACAATCTTGCGGGCTGGTCTATTTCGGTTTGGGACCAAGCCCAAGCCGCCGGCATACCGGTCGTCCAAGTACTCCATGACTTCTATCTACTCTGTCCAAACAGCAACATGAACCGCGGCGGAACTCCCTGCGAAAAGCAGTGCCTGAGTTGCCAAGCACTTCGGAGCGGCCACACCAAAGCATCCAACAAGGTAAGCGCGGTGGTTGGCATCAGTCAGAGTATTCTGAACCGCTTCCTCTCCAACGGCTATTTTGCCAAAGCAAAAAAACACGTCATCTACAACATCCGAAATGCCGCCGATGCTCCATCCGGAAGGAAACGTAATCCCGGACAAAAACTGCAAGTCGGCTATCTGGGGACGATTTCCAAAGTAAAAGGCGTAGAATGGCTGATTCACCAATTCCAAGGTCTGGATATCCCCGCAAGCCTGAAAATTGCCGGAACTGGGAATGAAGGCACAATAGCAGCGCTTCGCGGCCTTGCAAAAAATAGTGATGTGGAGTTCACCGGCTATGTGCAGCCGCAGCAATTCTTGGAACAAATCGACGTCTTGGTTGTACCTAGTCTATGGGAAGAGCCCCTGGGAATGGTGGCGATCGAAGCGTTGGCGGCGGCTATACCCGTCGTGACTTCAGGAAAGGGCGGACTGAGTGAGTCTGTCAAGCATGAGATAAACGGTCTCATCTGTCCGCCAGAGCAGCCCGAATCTTTAGCCCAAGCCCTCATTTGCCTCTTTCAAGATGCCGAGTTGTACAACCGCCTCAGCGCAGCTGCTCCAGCCTCTGTATCCCACTTTTTGGATCGAGACCGCTTGATCTCGGAGTACGATCAAGTCTACCGCAGTGTAAGCTCATCCACCGCATTTACGACATGAGTACTTTTCCATCGTCTGATGCATCTATGGGGTCGAGCTTGCAAGTGAGGTCGGTTACCTTAGGCGAAAGTCTTTTTCTGCTTTCCCTCTTTTCCATCTTTTTGCCTTGGAAAGTATACCCTATAGTCTTTTTGATTTCTTTTTTTTTCTTTCTGTATGAAGCCCGACCACTACTAATCAAGTCGTGGATGCTCGCTTTGTCCGTGTATGTATTCTATGGAATGGTCGTCTTCGGGCTTACATACTCGGGCCACCCACTGGAAGTCCCCAATGCTGCCAAGCTCCTTGTCAATCCCCTTTTTCTGCTTAGCTCCGTCCTATGGCTGAGTTCACGTGCCAATGCCCGACTCGTCTATTTCCTGGATTGGACCCTCGGTATTTTGCTCCTGCTCAGCCTGGCCCAATTGCTCCTGTACCACGCTTCCTTCGACTTTCGGCTGGTTTTGGGTTCCGATAGCTCCGGGCAGGCCAGCTCCCTCTATCGGCCAGCGCTCTATTTCTGGGGATTGGACGACAAAAACATGTTTGGGGCCAGGATTGCCCTGATGGGATTCGTATTCATGTTCATTCCGGTTTTGACAAAGCGAAAACTCAGTTTGCTGCGGATTTTCTTTGTTTTTCTGGTCGCTTTTCTCAGTCTTTCCCGCACACCGATGGTGGCGCTGCTAATCGGAGCGACTGTCTTGGGATGGCTGGTTTTGGAGCGAAAGTGGAGGGTGGCCATGCTACTGGCGGTGGCGATTTTGCTTCCGGTTTTTCTTACCCAGGTCGTGCGTATAGACTCCATCACCTCATCCAATGACGGAATGGGTATTCGGCTGATCTATTGGCAGGCCTTTTTCGCCCATTTCTCCGACCTTTCCATTTGGGGCGGAGGCTTTGTTGAGGCGAGTCGATTTCTGGAAGACAATGCGAAATTATACCGTGGCGAGCCTCACATTCATAATACGCTCATGACGACTTATGTGGAATTTGGGCTGATTGGCTTTGTAGCATTTACGGCATTTCTGGGCCTTTTTCTACGGGCCTGTTATCAGCAACGTCAGCAATGGGCCCTTTGGATTCTATTGTTTCTACCGATCGCTTCGATCATGATGATTCTTTATTCGGGCTATGACAACGACGTGATGGTTTATCTAGCCTTAGTCTGGCTGGTAGGAACACAGCAGGACGTCGATTTTCAACAAACCAAAATCACGGTGCTATGAAGAGAAAAGTTGTGTTTGACGCAAGCTGGGACGGAGAAACGGGCATCGGAAGGCTCTATCGGGAAGTGATGGCTCGCAAGCCGGATTTTGTGGAATCCGTGCCGGTCCGGGTGGAAAAAGACCCGGCTGGATTCTTGGCGCCTTTTCGCCTCGCCCAAAAAATCAAGGAGGTAGATGGCGAAGTATTTTACAGCCCCACCTTTATCCCGCCACTTTTCTCCCAAATCCCGTTTGTCTTTACGATCCACGACCTGATGCACCTTTTCTATTATTCCCGATTGCACCGGGAATACTATCGCTGGGTGATCGGGCCGCTGTCCAAAAAGGCAAAAAAAATCATCACGGTCTCAAATTACTCCAAGTCACTTCTGATAGAAAAGCTGGGAGTACCAGACGACTTGGTTCGGGTGATTTACAATGGCGTAGGACAAAACTTCTTTGACAATGAACGGGAGTATGCTCTTGACAGACCCTATTTTCTCTACGTCGGAAATCGCCGAAACTACAAAAACCTCCCCGCAATGATGGAGGCTTTTTCCAGGGCTGATATTCCAAGGGACTTTGTTTTTGCACTCTCGGGACATCCCAATCCAGAGATCGAAAACCACATCCGCCAGATCGGCTTAGAGGGAAGGGTAAGGTTTTTGGGGAGGATTCCGGAAGAAGACCTTCCGGCAATTTACAAGGGTGCACACGCTACCCTTTTTGTTTCCAAAATGGAAGGCTTTGGACTTCCCGTCTTGGAATCCATGGCTTCGGGCACTCCTGTTCTCACTTCTTCCGCATCTTCCCTACCGGAGATTGCCGGAGGAGCTGCGATCTGTGTGGATCCCGAAGAGGTCAAGGCGATACAGCAGGGCATCGAACTGCTGGTGAAGGACGAGGCTGTCTATGTTTCCTGTGTGGAAAAGGGACTGCAGAGGGCAAGCGATTTCTCTTGGGAAAAAACCGCCTATCAGACATGGGACACCATCCTTGGCTAAAAGACTGACCACATGAAACTGCTTTCTTCAATAATTCTTCTCCTGTTGGCGCTCTTCCAAAATCCGCCAAAAAATCCCGAACCGGGCCCTCCCAAGCCTGGAGTCAGACTCACGGTGACGGATTGGGGCGCCGTAGGCGACGGACAGAGCGACAATACCTCGGCAATTCAAAAGGTACTGGACAAAGCCACTCCCGGTGATACGGTCTTTATTCCTGAGGGTATTTTTATGGTCCGCACGCTATTGCTTAGATCGGGGGTTCATTTGGTATCCGAGGGCGTCCTTACCCATCATCCAGACGCGAAAACAGGAGATTATTCCATCGAAAAGCAAAACTCCCCCAACCCTCTCCTCAAAGGTGAAAACATCGAAGACGTTTTCATCTCTATTCGGGGAAAATCAAAAAACGAAGCCATCAGCCTGTACAGAAGCAAACAAATTCGAATCGTCAATTCCGATCTGGAAGGCGACTCGACCAAGCTCAGGGCCTACCCGGGTATCTTGGTCTTTCAGTGTAGCGGCTTAGAGGTACTATCCTCCAGAATCTACAATTTTGGAAGCGACCGAACAGAGACCCATTCTTACCAGCCCGGCACCGGCATCCGCATCCTGTCAAGCAACACGATCTCTATCCGCGATTCAGAAATCTTCGAAAACGGCGAAAATGGCGTATTTCTCCATGGCTGCCGCAAAGCTGAAGTGTTGAACAATACCATCCACCACAACGGTATGTCGGGAATTCAGGTGGCTTTTGGGAACTCTGGCAAGGAAAGCGATTATGTCTTCGCTGGGAACGTGCTCGACCAGAATGCAGCGGACGGCATCGACATCAACAACCGCTCCCCCCAAAACGCAAAAGATATTTCCACAACCATAGCCTACAACTTGAGCTGCGGCAACGGCTTCGTAAAAGGAAAATCCACACCCGACGGCTCGGGCTTTGGCACACTGATCAATGTCTCCGGTCTGGTCGTATTTCGAAACCAAGCCATCGCCAACAACCGCCCGGCTATGTATATTGAAGATTGCGGCGTAATTCTCAGTCGGGAAAACCAAGCTGACAACCAAATGGAAATCACGCTGGGTATAGACGATCTCCGCATCGAGTCCAGCCGATACAGTAGCATCAACCTCATCGCCAATACTAAAGCGCGACATATCCTCATCCAAAACAGCCAAATTGGTTCCCTCTCCCTGCCAAATGGAATCCAGGTGGAAAGATTTGACATCGAATCCAATACTTTTTCCCACGCCCGCATCAATCTCAACATGAAAGGCAACCTGGTCATGAGAAACAACATCCTTAGAAATAACAGCAGCTCAAACCTGCTCTTTATCGCAAGCGCAGGCACTGCACTCATTGAAGGAAACGAGATAGAGAGCACCCAAGCAGCGGCCATTCTGATAAAGAAAAATGCCAAAAACATCCAACTGCTAGGAAACAAGCTCCGTTCTCCTGGACCTGTGATCTTGGACGAGGGCAGTCCCAACCTACTCGTTCAAGACAACCGAATCGAGCTCATCCCAGGAGGAAAAGAGGAACTCACCCTAAAAAGCAACTATCCAGACGGCATTCGGCTCTTGGGGAATGAACACCGTGGAATCGAAGGACAAGCTACTCTCCTCTTGGTTGGCAAAGGAACGGCTACAGTCAACGAAAAACTCATTATTGGTACGACTGACTACTCTGCCGTGAAGGTGGAAAACGAATAATTGGACATGAAGGTCAATCTCTATATCCCTACACTTAATGCCGGCCCCCGAATCCAGGAGGTCTTGGATGGACTCAAGGCGCAAAGCTACCCCATCCATCGATTGGTGGTGGTGGACTCCGGCTCTACAGACGGGACGCTGGAGTATTTCCGGGAAATTCCCCACGACTTGATCAATCTGGACAAAAGAGACTTTGACCATGGAGGCACGCGTCATATGGCCATTGAGGCTTTTCCAGACGCGGACATTTTTGTCTTTTTGACCCAAGATGCCATTCCGGAAAACGCGGATGCACTGGAGGTCATGGTTGCTGCATTCCAATCAAATCCAAAGCTGGGAATGTGCTATGGCAGGCAGCTGCCCCATCACGGAGCCAAGGTTTTAGAGGCCCATTCCCGCATTTTCAACTACCCCACGAGGTCAAGTCTTCGGACATTTGAGGACAGATACAGACTGGGAATCCGCACGATCTCTTGCTCCAACTCCTTTGCAGCGTACCGCAAAGAAGGCTACTTTGATGCGGGAGGATTTCCCTCGGGCACCATTTTGGGCGAGGACGTGCTGATTGCTGGCCAGATGCTCCTTAAAGATTGGGAAATGGCCTATCTAGCCGAGGCTAAAGTGCGCCATTCGCACGACTACTCCCTTTCAGAGGAATTTAGGAGATATTTCGACATCGGGGTTTTTCACCGGGATAACCCCTGGATATTTGAAAAATTCGGGACGGCCGGAAAAGAAGGCTTCAGCTACTTGCGCTCCGAACTCGCCTACGTCTGGAGACACAAAGCCCTACTCTTGCCCAAAACTATTGCCTCCCTTTTCGCCAAATGGATCGGCTACCGCCTTGGACTGATACACAATTCTTTGCCTGTCTCCGCTAAGATCCCCCTCTCAATGCACCGTGCCCACTGGGGAAAATAAGAGAGCGCCGATTCCCCAGGGCAACGCAATACTGTAGCACTTGTATACAATGTGTGGAACAAACAAGGTGGTGGATTTGAGACGATTAGACTTTAGACTCCATTTAGGATTTTTTTAGATTCCGATAAAAAAATGCCCGAATTAGCCTTGATTGGCCATTTTGGTCTTTAGAAAAATAGAGAAAATCCGACTTCCTAGCATAAAACCACCCCTTCCACCGCCAGCCTTTTCGCCGTGGTATGCTAATTGAATTTTTAGTGTCACCAACTACTACAATTAAACTATTTGAGTGATGAGAACTAACCAACACCAGGAATATGTACTCCAAGAGTACGGAAGGGAGTCTCCTCTTCCAACATTTGTGGCGATGTACCGGGTATCCACGGATACCGTCAGGGAGGTGATCTTTGAAGGGATCGAATTCACGACGCGATTCATTAAGCGAACCTTTGATATTGCGTTTTCTAGCGTGGTAATGCTACTCGGTCTGCCGGTCTTTCTGACCGTGATGCTGATCACCAAACTGTCCTCCAAAGGGCCGGTATTCTACAAGCAAGAAAGGATTGGGCGAAACGGCATCCCGTTCTATATCTACAAATTCAGAAGTATGGTCGTGGATTCCGAGGTAAATGGTCCTCAGCTCGCCAAAGACGATGATCCTAGAATTACCCGATGGGGTAAGATCATGAGAAAAACGCACCTGGATGAGTTGCCGCAATTCTGGAATGTGCTGAAAGGTGAAATGTCCATCGTGGGACCTCGCCCTGAGCGGGCTCACTTCATACGCCAGATCGCGGAGCGGGCTCCCGCTTATTGGCAGCTGCTAGCCATCAAGCCAGGCATCACTTCTATCGGACAGGTTGACTATGGATATGCTGAAAATGTTGACCAGATGGTAGAGCGGATGTCCTTGGACTTGAGGTATCTGTCCGATGTCAATATCTTCACCGATTTGGAGATTATTTTGAAAACTGTCGGCACAATGGTCGGCGCAAAAGGAAAATAATACCCAATTTCTCAAAGGGAATAAAAAAGCTAAAGCTGGAGTCGGCTTTAGCTTTTTTGCTTTTGGATTAAATGGAATTTAAAAGCCCACAAATGCTGGCGGCTCTATACCATTTGCGCGAAGGTACGCGATAGCCGAACCCCGATGATGGGTGCTATGGTCGATCAGCAGTGCTTCCACCTGTCTTCGAGTTACACTACTGCCAAAAACCTCGATGGTGGCAGCGGCGTCAGCATCGCTCAGCGCCTTCACGGTAGCAGCTCCATAGTCATACGCATCAGAAACAAACTTAGCCAAATCCGCACGAGAAGCAGTCGCCACATCCAAGCTAGGCGCATCTGCACCGCCTTTCAGAAATCCTTGGGAAATCCCGACAATGGCCATTCCGATGTGGTGAATCTGTTCTTTAAAGGACATGGCACCTGGGTCAGTTTTGTAGTCCATTCCCGAGTCTGGCATCTTGGCCAGCACGTCCAAGGTAAACTTCTTGCTGTTTTCCCATTTGGCCAAAAATTCCTCTTTGGTGGTCTGGGCCATCACCGTAAATGAGGAAAGCAAAAAGACAGCGGAAAATAAAGTCGTCAAGGTAAGTTTTGCAAAATTTTTCATAGGTAAGTGATTTTGGTTTATTGTTAAAGTTCCGCTATTCCCAATTCAATTCAAATGGAAAACCTAATTTTGGCCCATGAAGAAATCGAGTAGGACTCAGGAGTCGCTGATTGGGTTAGTTAGCCAAAAAGCGAATTTCCATCTGACTATTGAAAAATCCATCAAACAGATGAAACTGCTGGCTTTGCCTCTGATCCTGATGGGTTTGGCTTCTTGCGAAAACAACTGGCTCCCCAAGCCCACCGGCTACAACAAGATAGACCTACCAGAGCACTCCTACGAAAAGCTCCAGGGGGACTATCCCTACCAGCTGGACTTTTCTACTTCAAGCCAAGTCGAGCCGGATTCATTCAACCTTGCCGAAAAAGCATGGATCAACCTCAACTACAAGGGCTTTGGAGCCAAAGTGCATCTCACCTATAAAAAAATCGGCGAGGGGAAGGCAGATTTCGAAACACTTTCCAATGACGCTTTCAAGCTCACCGCAAAGCACCAAATCAAAGCCTACGGCATCGAAGAAGGCGTTTTGATCACCCCAAATGGCTACACCGCAGTCGTCGCTGAGCTTTCCGGAGAAGTTCCCACACAGTTCCAGTTTTTTGTGACTGATTCCACAGACCACTTCCTTCGAGGAGCACTTTATTTCAACACAGCGATGAAAAACGACTCTTTGGCACCGGTGATCGAATATATCAAGATCGACATGACCCACCTGATGAACTCGGTGGAGTTTCTGGACCAATAAAAAAGCTCAGAAAGCAAAAAACCCCCAGCTCTAAGAAACTGGAGGTTTTTCTTGAACATTACAGTTCAAAAAGCCTTAGCTCATTTTTTTCCAGGAGGTTAAGATAACTACTCCTCCTACAAGCGCGATCACGGCTGCGATCGCTCCACCCAGGGTATTGCCATAGATAAAGAATCCCGTGGAAAACAGCGCGGAATAAATCATCACCGTTCCGGTAAGCATCAATCCAATTTCCTTTGGCAAGGTACCTTGTTCCTGTTTTTCGGAAGGATATCTATCCAATACTTTTTTCCATCCAAAAGCAGCTGGCTTTACCTTCCTATAGAAAGAGAGGAGTACTTCGTCTTTTTCCGGCTTGGTCAGGAAAGTCACCAGCATCCAGCCGACTGTGGTGATGGACACCGAGTAGATCAGCTTCAGATACGCTTGGTTTTCCGGGATCAGGATCCAGTTCACTTTTGGGTTGATCACTTCGAAGAAAATCGCCACCACAAAAGAAATAGCCATCGCCCAGATCTCCGTGTAGGCGTTGATTCTCCACCAAAACCAACGTAGGATAAAGATCAAGCCAGTGCCCGCTCCGATCTGTAGCAGGATATTGAAGGCATCCAAGGCGGAAGAAAGAGCCAAAGCCAAGACTGCGGAAAGCACCATTAAAACAACGGTAGAAATCCTACCTACCGCAACCAACTGCTTGTCCGAGGCATCTGGCTTCACAAACCTCAGGTAAAAATCGTTGACGACGTAGCTGGATCCCCAGTTGAGGTGGGTGGATAGCGTCGACATCACCGCGGCAATCAACGAAGCCAACACGATTCCGATCAGGCCGGTCGGCAAGAAGGTCAGCATCGCAGGATATGCCAAATCGTCTCCCAGTTTGTCTACCGGGATATGAGGAAAAGCCGCCTGCAAATCGGAGATATTAGGATAGATCACCAAGGAAGCCAAAGCAACAAGGATCCAAGGCCAAGGTCTTAGCGCGTAATGTGCAATGTTGAAAAACAAGGTCGCACCGATGGCGTTCTTTTCATCCTTTGCTGAAAGCATACGCTGGGCGATGTATCCACCGCCACCCGGCTCTGCACCAGGATACCACGTTGCCCACCACTGAATAGCTATAGGCATGATAAATAGCGGGATGTACAGGTTTGGATCGCTGAAATCCGGAATGAAATCAAGCTTGGTAGAAACCACTTCATGAGCCAAGAGATTGTTCAGAGAGCCGATTTCGGGAAGGTCAAGGATATAGTATGCCGCTCCGAAGGAGCCGATCATCGCAATGAAAAACTGGAAGAAGTCAGTCAGCAAAACACCTTTCAATCCACCCAATGAGCTATAGACCACGGTGACGATGGAAGCAATCAGGAGTGTCTGAACAGGCGAAAGCCCGAGCATGACCCCGCCAATTTTGATCGCCGCCAGCGATACTGTCGCCATGATGACAACGTTGAAGAAAACACCCAAATAGATCGCTCTAAAAGCCCGCAAAAAGGCCGCTCCTTTGCCGGAATAGCGCATCTCGTAGAATTCCAAGTCCGTCGTAGCCTCCGATCTCCTCCATAGCTTGGCGTACACAAACACGGTAAGCATACCTGTGAGCAAAAATGCCCACCAAGCCCAGTTGCCAGCTACGCCGTTTTTCCGCACGATGTCAGTGACTAGGTTTGGTGTGTCGGCTGAGAATGTAGTAGCGACCATCGAGACCCCGAGCAGCCACCAAGGCATATTCCGACCGGAAAGGAAAAACTCTTTCGCCGAACTACCTGCGGACTTCGCGGTAAACAGACCGATGAGAAGGGAAATGATAAAGAAGGCTGCAATGATGCCCCAATCCAAGGCAGTTACATTCATAGAGGTTGGGTTTAAACTAGCGGACAATTAACAAATTTTTTTTCTATCGAATGAAGTCTTCTTTAATTTTTTTGAAAAATAAAGCTTGTTATGGATCTTTGCGCCGCCTTTTATTTTTGGTAAAATGTAAAGGAAACAAATTTTCTTTTCTTCCTTATTTTGCATGATGCTTTCAAACCTCATTCCTGCACTTTCCAGCTCGTACTCCATTCTTGAAAACCAAACGATTAGCATATCGCCCTTGGGGGAAGGCTTGATTCACGAGACCTTATTGCTGGACAATGGCAGCCACCAATGGGTGCTTCAGGGCTTCAACGACATGGTGTTTAATTTTCCCGACCGCATAGACTACAACCTGTCCTTGTTGAGTGTCCATTCCGAATCTCATCCCCTACCCTTCGTCCTTCCACTTCCCATACCCAACAAATCAGGAAACGGACTAACGGAAATTGGAGGAAAAAAATACCGCCTCTTTGACTTTGTAAAAGGCAAGACCCTTCAGTTGATCAGCGATCCAACCCAAGCTTTTTCCGCTTCGCTGGCCTATGGTGAATTTGCTGCGTGGAGCACTGCGATTGGAGGCGAGAAAATGCTAGAGACCATCCCGAATTTTCACCGACTCGACCTTCGCTTTGAGAAACTCGTTGCGGTAGCTGGAGAAAAAAGTGACCTTAGTGTCGAGGAAACCGAGATTCTTGACTTTTACCTCAGTCAGCAACCCTTGGTGGACTGGTATCTGAGCCAGCTGAACGTGCTTCCACTTCGTGTCACCCACAACGATACCAAGATCAACAATCTCATTTTTTCAGAGGACCTGAAAAAAGTAGAGGCACTGATCGACTTGGACACACTGATGGGGGGCTACTTGATGTATGATTTTGGTGATCTCGTGCGGACCGTGGCTTGCAGCTTGCAAGAAACCTCCACACAATGGAACGCGATTCACCTGATCCCCGAGATTTTCACTCAACTACTCCAAGGTTATTGGAAGGGCATCAAGGGAATTGCTACGCCTGAGGAACTTAAATCCCTGCTCCTCGGCGGGGAAATCATGACGCTGATCATGGGGCTTAGATTTTTCACCGACCACCTGCAGGGAAATGTTTATTACCGGGTGACTTATCCGGAACAAAATTTCCACCGCGCCAAAAACCAGATGATTTTCCTCAAAAGCCAGCAGGAAAACCGGGATATCCTCCACGAGATCTGGCAAAAAATCACCTTAACATCTTCCTGATTTACGACAATCAATTTCAAAACTTTGGCTTTTGGTCAGTCAGGCGGTTAATTTGCCTTTCCCAAAAACCCAGAGCACTTGTCAGGAATTTTTGATACCCGCATCGAATACCTCAAAGGCGTCGGCCCCCAAAAGGCCGAGCTGCTGAACAAGGAGCTGAATATTTTCACTTACGGAGACATGCTTCAGCATTATCCTTTTCGATACGAGGACCGCACCAAATTTTTCAAGATCCGCGAACTCAGGGAAGAACTCGAAAGTGTACAGCTCATCGCCCGAATCAAAAGCGTCGAACTGGTCGGTGCGGGAGGCAAGCGTCGCATGGTAGCCCACGTTTTTGACGAAACTGGTGAGATGGAAATGACTTGGTTTAAGGGTATACAGTGGGTTCAGAAAAAGCTGCCGGTTGGTGCGGTATACGTTTTTCTGGGCAAACCCGCGCAATATGGCCGAAAATGGAGCATGGCTCATCCCGAGATGGAACCATTGACCACAGCCAACGAAACACGCAACAAGTTCCAACCGGTCTATTCCACAACTGAAAAACTCAGGGCCAGATTCATGGACTCTAAGGGTATATCGCGGATCATGGAGCAGCTCATACCTTTGGCTTTTCCACATATTCCAGAGACGCTTTCTCAGGATATCCTCCACCAGTATCAACTGATCGGCAAACCGGAATCCATCCGCCAGATTCACTTCCCGACAGCACCCGACCTGCTAAACCGCGCCAGAAAGCGACTGAAATTCGAGGAATTCTTTTATCTCCAGCTCCGACTGTTGACGATGAAGGTGACGCGAACCGAAAAATCCAGGGGACAGGTTTTGTCCAGCACCGACTTGCTGACCGATTTCTACAAAAACCATATCCCTTTCGAGTTGACCAACGCACAAAAGCGGGTAATCCGAGAAGCTTTTACGGATATGAAGTCTGGCAAACAGATGAATCGTCTGATCCAAGGTGACGTGGGCAGCGGAAAGACCATGGTTGCTTTCATTTGCATGCTGATTGCGATTAGCTCGGGCGCCCAAGCCTGCCTGATGGCACCGACGGAGATCCTGGCAAACCAACATTATGAGGGTCTGAAGGAATATGCTGACATGATGGGGATGAAAATCGCCTTGCTGACCGGATCCACCAAGAAATCGGCGAGAAGTGTCATCCACGAAGAGCTAGGCAATGGGACGCTTAAAATCCTTATCGGAACCCACGCCCTGCTGGAGGATGTGGTACAGTTTCAAAACCTCGGCTTGGCCATAGTAGACGAGCAGCATCGGTTCGGAGTGGCACAGCGAGCCAAACTCTGGGCAAAAAACGACGAGTTTATCCCCCATGTCCTGGTTATGACGGCCACACCGATTCCCAGAACTTTGGCGATGACCCTCTACGGAGACCTGGACGTTTCTGTCATTGACGAATTACCAGCGGGGAGAAAGCCCATCCAAACCGTCCACCGATACGACAAGGATCGCCTCAAAGTCTTTGGATTCATCCGGGAGGAAATCCGAAAGGGCCGGCAGGTGTACATTGTCTATCCGTTGATAGAAGAGTCTGAGACCATGGATCTCAAAAACCTGATGGATGGCTACGAAAGCATCGCGCGGGCTTTTCCACAATATCCCCTCAGCATCGTCCATGGAGGAATGAAGTCCGATGCCAAGGACTTTGAGATGCAACGATTTATCAAAGGTGAGACCAAAATCATGGTAGCCACGACGGTGATCGAAGTTGGGGTAAACGTCCCGAATGCGTCTGTGATGATCATCGAGAATGCTGAGCGTTTTGGTCTTTCGCAACTACACCAGTTGCGCGGCCGAGTGGGACGTGGTGCAGAACAAAGCTATTGCATCCTGATGAGCAAATACGAGCTCAGCAAGGACTCCCGCATAAGACTGGAAACGATGGTGCGGACAAATGACGGATTTGAAATTGCCGATGTGGATCTGAGGCTAAGAGGGCCAGGAGACCTGATGGGCACCCAACAGAGCGGCATCAGCGATCTGCTTATTGCCGATCTGAGCAAGGATGCTCCGATACTGACGGTGGCGAGGGATGCTGCCCAGCAGCTTTTGGCGAATGATCCTGAACTGAGCCACGCGGAAAATGCTCCGATCCTTCGACAGATCAAACAGCAGAAAAAAACCGCTGTAAACTGGAGTAGGATTAGCTAAGATGGAAAATCGGGAGGCATGGAAGTCGGAAATTGGGAGGTGTCCGATTGAGCGGATTCGGAGGCCACTTTGGTGGAAAAAGTGAAAATTTGTCGAAATCGTACTTCCCCGATTTTCAAATTAACTCAGTTTTTCCGCTTGAAAAGCCCTGCTATGCGGCGTGCGATCTGTTTTTCCTTTTCCCAAAAGAAATTGAACTGGCCGAAAATAAAGCCATAGATCAGGAGGAATATCTGATAGAGCGGCAAGACCAGAAGAAGATAGAGGAGCGTATTGACAAAGCCCCCTTTCTCCACTCCAAAAAAATCCAGGATGGGATTTTTGACAAACAAGATCGTGAACCCCGTGCAAGCAAAGACCACCAAAACCATGACTACCTGAAAGAGACTTTCCAATTTCCACTTGGTTTGAAGTCTCCGTAAAAAACCGGGCCGCTCTTCTTGTTTTTGCATCTGCCAAAAGTAGCAAGAAACAGTCTAAATAAAAGAGCCGGATTCATCCGGCTCTTGCATTTCATAAAATTCAGGACACTGGAGGCTCAGCCCCAATTTCCAATCCCTCACCAAGTGAAAACCCCGTTATTCAAGTTCTGGAGGGCCTGTACCTTGTACTTGGCATCAACCAGGATGGATACGTTGTGGCGGCTACCTCCGTAGGAGACCATGCGAACGGGAATCTCTGTAAGTGAGTCCATCACGGACTTGATCGCACCCTTCGTTTCGGAAACCATATTGCCCACCACGCAAATGATCGTCTGATTCTGGTCAACTTCTACGGTTCCAAGCACTTTCAATTCTTCGAGAATTTGATCCAAATGGCTCAGATCATCTATAGTGACCGAAACGGCCACCTCGGAAGTGGTGATCATGTCGATCGGAGTTTTGTATTTTTCAAACACTTCAAAGATTCTCCTCAAAAATCCATACGCCAAGAGCATGCGGCTGGATTTGATCTTGATGGCGGTAATGCCGTCTTTGGCAGCGATGGCTTTTACACCAGTAGTCTCGACTGATTCCTTAATAAGCGTGCCGTGCGCCGTCGGCTCCATAGTGTTGAGTAGGCGGACGGGGACATTGTATTGCTGCGCCGGCCAAATGGATGCAGGATGGAGGATCTTGGCTCCGAAATACGCCAACTCCGCCGCTTCGTCAAAAGACATTTCGGCAATCGGCCTCGTACGGTCTACCACTCTAGGATCGTTGTTGTGCATCCCGTCGATGTCAGTCCAAATTTCGCACTCAGATGCGTTGATCGCAGCTGCGATCAGGGATGCAGTGTAGTCGCTTCCTCCTCGCTTGAGATTGTCGACCTCGTTTTTATGGTTTTTGCAGATATAGCCTTGTGTTACAAAGAGTCTCGCATCCGGATGTTTTTCCAGAATCGCCCCAAGCTTCTCCGAAATCTTGGCCAGTTCCGGCTCGGAGTTTTCGTCGATACTCATGAAATCCAACGCAGGTAAGAAAACTGCGGTGATCTTTAGCTCTTCCAAAAGAGTAAAAAACAGTTTCGTGGAAAGGAGCTCGCCTTGGGCAAGGATATCTCGATTAATCGCTTCGTTAAATGATATTTTGAGAAGGATATTGAGAAATTCGAAATGTTCCTTGACGATTTCTGCAGCTTTGGCCTTTGCCTCCTCTGTATCCAGCAGCGCTGGATAGAAGGCCTCATAGTGAGCCAAGAGCGTGTCAATCCTGTCCTTGGCCAGCTCTTTGTCACCAGCAGCAAGAGCTTCTCCGATGCCCACCAAGGCATTGGTAGTCCCGGATAATGCGGACAATACGACAATAGTAGGCTCGTCTCCCTGAGTCACGAGACTTTTCACCTGATGCATACGCTCTGGGCGGCCGACCGAGGTGCCACCGAATTTCATGATTTTCATGCGATTGATTTTTGAAAGGCTACATAGAATCCCGAGAGTGTCGGACGGGGATCACAGTCGACAAGTGGGATCCTATAGGGTTTAGGTTTTATCGAAATAGGTTTGTGAATTAGAATCCCAGCATTTTGATTGCGGTGATCGCCGCCTCGTCACCTTTGTTGCCGTGCTTGCCACCGGCACGATCCATGGCCTGCTTTTGGGTATCGGGGGTGAGGACGCCAAAGATCACAGGCTTGTTGTACTTCAAGCCGACGTTGGTGATGCCATGTGCCACGGCATCGCAGATGAAATCGAAATGACGGGTCTCGCCCTGGATCACACAACCCAAGCAAAGCACGGCGTCGATGGTGTCATCCTGTGCACACCATTGGGCACCAAGGGTCAGCTCGAAGGAACCGGGTACATTTTTTCGGATAATGTTCTCCTTCTTAGCCCCGTGCTCGATGAGGGTCTGATAAGCACCAGAATAGAGCGCCTCGGTCACCTCTTCATTCCACTCGGATACGACAATGGCAAATTTCTTGGAGCTGATGTCCTGGATGTTTTTGGAGCTGTGTGCACTTAGACTTTTGAGGGCAGTTGCCATGAAGTATATTTTTTGGAAGGGATTTAACAAAAAAAGAGTAAGACCCTTTGGCCTTACTCTTCTAACTTATGCGGTAAACACCGGCATTACTTAGCGGCAAGGCCTTCTAAGCGAGCTTTGTGTTTTCGTGCAGCAGCATATTCAAATGATTCGTAGTATTTTTCCTCGATCTCGGCATAGGTAGCAATTGCATCGGCAATTTTGCCCGCCTCTTCCTGCGCCACAGCCAGTTTAGCCAAGTATTTCGGAGTCGTGTATTTATTTTCGTTGGTACGAGCCGCTTTAGTGTAGCTTGCGATGGCCTGGTCGGTCTGACCCAACTCCAACTGCGCGTCACCAATAAGGGAAATAGCCTTGGACTGAACCAGATAGTCATCTGCGGAGAACTCCTCCAAATGAGTCAAAGCCTCTTGGAATTTCTTTTGGGAAAGGTAAATGGAGCCAATGTAGAAATGAGCCAAATTGGCGGCATCAGTTCTCGGATAGTCTTCGGCTATAGTCAGGAAACCCTTGTTGATCCCGTCGCCATTCAGCGCAAAATCGATGCTGTCCTGCTCAAAGAAATAGACCGCCTGAAACATTTCAGCCTGGGCCTTTTCATTTTGGTTTTGGTTGTTGATCTGGAAGAAAAGAATTCCTCCGATAAGGATCACCGCTGCAGCCAAGACCCCACCTAATACTTTACTATTCTGTTTCAAAAAAGCCTCACCTCTTCCGATTCGCTCTGCTAGTACTTCCGGGTTTTCAAGTACTTCGTTGTGGTGCTCTTTTTTAGATTGCTTTGTCGCCATGTTACTCAAATTTCGGTCGCAAATATACGGTTTTTATCAAATACACAAGTCCCAACGAAAAAGCCATGAAATCTGAAAGACTTCATGGCTTTCGAGGGAATCAAACCAGTATTTATTCCATCACGAATGGATAGTCTTCCTGAACGTAAACGTCCTTGAAAGCATCCTGCCCATCAGGCCATGGAGACTCTTCAGCAAATTTCACTGCGTCATCTACCTGCTTTTTCACTTTTTTGATGATCGCATCGATCTCTTCCTCGGTCAGGAGGTTGTTTTCCCTGATCGTAGCCAGTACTTGCTCGATTGGGTCTCGCTGCTTGTATTCTTCTACCTCTTCTTTGGTCCGGTATTTTTGCGGATCGGACATGGAGTGTCCCTTGTAGCGATAGGTTCTCATCTCCAGCAAAGTCGGGCCATCGCCGCGTCTTGCTCTATCGGCAGCTTCGGATACCGCTTCGTGCACGGCCTCCACATTCATCCCGTCCACAGGGAAGGATGGCATATCGTAGGCCTCACCGATTTGATACAGTTCGGTCACGTTGGACGTACGGGCTACAGAAGTACCCATCGCGTAGCCATTGTTTTCGATCACGAAGATTACCGGAGTTTTGAACAGCATAGCCAAGTTCATTGCCTCGTGAACAGCTCCCTGACGGACTGCGCCGTCGCCCATGTAGCAAATCGCCAGGTTTTTGGTGCCTTTATATTTTTCTGCAAAGCCCAAACCCAGTCCCATAGGCACCTGTGCGCCTACGATTCCGTGACCGCCTGCGAAATTTCTTTCCTTGTCAAAGATGTGCATAGACCCACCTTTGCCCTTGGTGGTGCCGGTGGCTTTGCCAAACAACTCAGCCATCACCGCGCCTGGGTCGGTACCCAAACCCAACGGATGCGCATGGCATCGGTAGGCAGTGATCCACTTGTCATCCTTGGTAAGGGCGCTGATGGAGCCGGAAGCACATGCTTCCTGACCAATATAAAGGTGGCAGAATCCACGGATCTTTTGCTGACCATAAAGCTGTCCCGCTTTCTCCTCAAACCGTCTCATTAACAGCATGCTCTCGTACCAAAAGCGGTACGTTTCCTTCGGATATTTTACTTTGGACTTGGTCGCTGCAGTTTTCTTTGCCATATCGTAATGATCAAAATATGCTATTTTAGGCCCCAAATATAGCAATCCCGACCTAAAAATCAGGAGCCTGCCAAAATAAATCCCGCTGCATGCATCTGGAGTCCATCGATTTAATCCAGTTCAAAAACCACCTCAAAACAGGCCTGGAGTTTAGCTCCCAACTGAACTGCTTCACAGGCTTGAACGGCAGCGGAAAGACCAACATCCTGGACGCAATCCACTACCTCTCCCTGACCAAAAGCGCCGTTCAGAGTAGCGACACGCTGAACATCGCTCACGGCATGGATTTTTTTGCGATAAAAGGGCAATTTCGGCTGGGCGAAAAAAAACTGGAGGTGCGCTGTACCTTCGAGACCGGGAAAAAGAAGAACATCTTTCAAAACAGCAAGGCACTTCTCAAAACCAGCGAGCATGTCGGACTGATTCCCCTAGTGCTGATTGCACCCGACGACACAGAACTCATCAAAGGTGGAAGCGAAGGACGCCGCAAATTCTTCGATGGCTTGCTCTCGCAGTTGGATCATCCCTATCTCGACCAATTGATCCGCTATCACCATTTTTTAAAGCAAAGGAATGCCCTGCTAAAGCAATTTGCCGAAACAGGGAGAAGAGACATGACGCTCTTGGGCAGCTACGATCAGGAATTGATCCGGCTGAGTGTAGTTTTGGCGAGAAAGCGGGCGGGCCTGCTTAGTGAAATGGCTCCCATGCTGCAGAAGCACTACTCGGAAATATCCCAAGGAAAGGAGGAAGTAGCAATCTCCTATGAGACGGAAGCCTTACGGGATGACTTCGAGTCCTATTTTCTGAGCCTGCGGCAAAAGGACTTGGCAACCAAAAACAGCAACGCGGGTATTCACAAAGACGATTTTGATTTTCGGATTGGAGAACACCCGATCCGAAAAATCGGTAGCCAAGGCCAACAGAAGTCCTTCATCATCTCGCTGAAGCTGGCGCAGTTTCAGGTCTTTGAAGCTGCAAAAGGCGAGAAGCCGCTTTTGCTGCTAGACGACATCTTTGATAAGCTCGACGACCTGCGGATATCCAAGCTGATGGAATTGATCTCCAGACACACTTTTGGGCAGATCTTCCTTACCGATGCGAGGCCCGAGCGCTCCAAGGGGATTTTGAAGGAGTTGGACTCAGAGGTCTTCTTCTTTGAGCTGGAAAACGGGAAGGTGAAAAACTAAAAAAGAGGCCGACGCCTCTTTCCTTATTTCCACAAATCCGCAGGATATTCTCCGGTATCATGCAGCTTTTGCAGCGCCTCGATCACCACAGGCTTGTCTTCGGTGTAGGTCACACCAAACCAAGTTTTCCCGCCGGCCAAGATTTCAAAGGCTGCTTTGTCCGCCTTGATCAGGTTGTTGGCAACTGTAGGGATATAGAATTCGGACTTAAGATTGTACAAGTTGGCAGGAAGGAACTCCGACCACATCTGCTCGATGTCGGCAAATACGTCTGGATGGAATCCCCAGAAATTCATGCTGACAGGCGTATTTTCCGCGATTTCGAGGACCTCACCTTCGCCCCGGCTCACGATTTTTTCACCTTCTCTCGCGATAGACGTACGCTCGACCATCCCGACTAGCTGGCCTTTTTCGTTGGTTTCGCAGACTCCGCGGCTGACGGTTCCATTTTCAGAAAGCACATTCTGAATTGCATAGCCTACCATGGCATGGAGATCCGGCTTCACGTCGGTCGAAAGGAATTTCCCCAACACCTCAAAAGCTTCCTTGCCATAGAAATCGTCTGCATTGATGACGGCAAAAGGTTCCTTGATCGCATCCTTGGCACAAAGCACGGCATGGGCGGTACCAAAAGGCTTCACCCGTTCTGCCTGCTTCAGCTCAGCTGGCACAAAGCTGTCAAGCGTCTGAATCACCCAATCCACTTCTATTTTGCCTTCGAGCTTGGGCATAAATTTTTCTTTGGCCACTTCGAGGATTTCCCGTCTTACGATGAACACGACCTTGCCGAAGCCGTAGCGAATCGCATCAAAAATCGAGTATTCGAGGATGGTTTCCCCACTGGGGCCAAATCCGTCAATTTGTTTGTTTCCTCCGTATCGACTGCCGATTCCGGCTGCCAATACCAAAAGGGTTGGTTTGTTAGTCATATGCTTAATAAAGAAAGGTCACAAAAATAGGGCTTTATCTCTCTGAGCCAAATCTGCAAAAAAAGACACCCGCCGTTTCAAATTAACCATAACCCGACCAGATTCTTATATTTTATACATGACAGAAGCTATTTATCTACCCATTTTTAAAAAATCAGACGCTTTTTTTGAAAAAAATGAGCTTTTTTTCAACCTATTTTCGATCCAGTTCAAATTTTATCTTACTTTCATGCCATAATCTCAAAAAACCACTTAATCTATTGTGAAAAATGAAAAAAATAGAAGCGATCATCCGGACCTCGCGATTTGATCAAATCCACACCTGCGTTTCCAAGCTCGGTGTCAAATTCCTCTCATTTTCCGAAATCAAAGGAATGGGCTTCGAGCATGCCCGCCAGGAAATGTATCGTGGAGTAGCCTACGAACCGACCTATATCCCACGCACCAAACTGGAAATCGTCGTTCCCGATGAAATTGCCCCGTCAGTCATCCAATGCATCCTCTCCGAAGGCAAAACCGGTGAAATAGGCGACGGAAAAATCTTCGTTTACGAGGTTTTGGAAGCCTACAGAATCCGAAACAACGAAACCGGCGAAGCTGCTCTATAAAACCTATCAAAAACCACCTCACCTATTAGACTTATGGAAGAAATACCTGTACAAGACCTCTTTACGGTCAACAACCTCTGGATGATGATAGCCACGACAATGGTCTTTGTCATGCACTTGGGTTTTGCCACGCTGGAAGCGGGCCTTACGCGCTCCAAAAACACCGTCAATATCTTATTTAAAAACACCATTATACCTGCGATTGGGCTGCTTACTTATGCGTTGGTAGGCTTCAATCTGATGTATCCTGGAGCTGATTTTGCCGGAGGATTCTTCGGATTTGCTGGGTTTGGCGTGAGCCTTCCGGAAGGCTGGGACACCAGCAATTACAACGCTGGATACACCTACTTTACCGACTTTATTTTCCAGGCAATGTTTGCCGCTACCGCTGCCACCATCGTATCCGGAGCCGTCGCAGAGCGAGTCAAACTCGGCCCCTTTATTACCTTTTCCATCCTCTATGTAGCCTTCATTTATCCAATCGTGGGCATGTGGAAGTGGGGAGGAGGATTTCTAAATACCTTGGAAACCCCATTCTATGACTTCGCAGGATCTACAATTGTACACTCTGTGGGCGGCTGGGGAGCATTGGTGGGAGCTTACCTTCTTGGCCCAAGAATCGGCAAATACACTCCTCAGGGCATGAAAGCTATCCCTGGCCACAATCTACCCATGGCAACAATCGGAGTATTCCTGCTGTGGTTCGGATGGTTTGGATTCAACGGTGGCTCAGTGCTTAGTGCCGATCCGGGATTGGTATCCAAAGTGTTTGTCACCACGTCAATTGCAGCGGCTGCGGGAGCAATCGGAGCACTCGTGGTTTCCTATTTGAAATTCAAAACCTACGACATCACCATGGTCCTCAACGGCATCCTAGCCGGCTTGGTCGGAATCACCGCAGGTGCTGACCAGATGGGCGTCTTGGACTCGGTATTCATCGGCCTAGTCGGTGGTGGGCTGGTAGTCTTTGGCGTAGTGTTGTTTGACAAGATCAAGATCGACGACCCTGTAGGCGCTATCTCTGTCCACCTGGTAGGCGGTATTTGGGGTACGTTGGCAGTAGGTCTATTTGGAGACCTAGCCGGTATGGACCAAGTCATTTCCCAACTTATAGGAATCGGCGCTGTCGGCGTATTCTGCTTCGTTACTGCATTTTTGATCTTCTTCGTCTTGAAGAAAACAATCGGCATCCGAGTGGATGAAAAAGAAGAAATTGAAGGCTTGGATATCAACGAGCACAGTATGCGCGCTTATCCGGACTTTGCAACTAGAGATTAACTACCATTACCAACAATCAACCACCAATCAAAAAGCCCTGAATCCAAAAAATTCAGGGCTTTTCATTGTCATAGCTAATAAGCAGGACGAAAATAACGGTTGAGTATCGGGCGATGGCTCAGGCCAAAAGAATCATAGCACCAATCCTTAAACTCTTCAAGTTCTGCTGGCATCAGATAGCGAATCCCCTTGATCAATTCCCGTTCAAACAAATGCTTATTAAAGCTGACTTTTTGCAAAATGGTCTTCACATACTCTAGCATAGCCATTATGATTTGGGTTTATTAACTGATTTTAAGCTAGGAAACGAGGGCTTTTCCCAAGATGTTACGTTATTTTTGAAACCCCTAAGTATAGAATAATCCCTACTTTCGCATCCATGACAAAAACGATGCTCCGTCTCGCTTTCGTATACCTTAACTTCTTTCTGGTGAATTTTGTCCACGCCCAAGACGTCAAGATCGAGCTGGGACCAGACGAAATCGGGCTGAATGAGACGTTTACAATCAAAGCGACGCTGGCCAACGACAAGATCAAATCCTACGATCAGTTTCCCGAGATTCCTGGATTCCAAAAGCAGGGCATCTCCCAATCCTCGTCCATGAACATCATCAATGGTCAGATGAGCAGCTCCAACAGTATCATCCAATACTACAAACCCACCCGAAAAGGAGAGTTCACGCTGGGCAATTTCTCCATATTGATCAACGGGGAGTCTTACAGCTCACCCGGAAAATTGATCACCGTGGGAGACGCAGTCAGCAACCAGGGATTTGGCGGAAATGCAACCGATCCTTTTGCGGATTTTTTTGGAAGACCGTCGGAAGAACCCGAATACGTGGAGCTCGAGGATGACGCGTTCTTTTCCGTATCTGTAGACAAAAAGGAAATCTACGCGGGGGAAGGCTTCAACCTCAATGTCGCATTCTATATGTCGGAGCAAAACCAAGCTCCCTTTGACTTCTATGAGCCGGGCAGGCAGCTCGATGCCATCCTGAAAAAGCTAAAACCCAACAATGCCTGGGAGGAAAACTTCAACATCACCAATATCCAGCCAGAGCTGGTGGTAATCAACAACAAGCGATGGATGCGGTACAAGGTCTACGAGGCCTCGTTTTTCCCGTTTTCAGAGGGCACGATCGAACTTCCCCGGGTGCCGTGGGAAATGATCAAATATCGAATCGCCAAAAACCCAACTTTCTTTGGGGCAAATCGCCAGGAAGACTTCAAGACTTTCTACTCTACTCCCCAGACTATCACCGTAAAACCGCTCCCTCCACATCCGCTCAAAAACGAAGTGGCAGTCGGAGTCTTCCAGTTGCGGGAAAACATCAGCAAGCTGGAGGTGGAAACTGGCCAAGGCTTCGAGTACAACTTTGGAATCAGCGGAGTAGGCAACATCAACTCTATTTCGCCACCCAAGCGCCTGACCGGTACAAATCTCAACACCTACGACCCCAACGTTCGCCAACAAGTCAACCAAGGTTATGGCCGGGTCTCCGGAATCAAGGAATTCAACTACTATATCACGATCAACGAAGCCGGAGAGTACGAGCTGGACGATCACTTTGAGTGGATCTATTTTGACCCCGTGAGGGCTGTCTACGATACGCTGAAGCCGGAGGCAAAGATCGTCGTGTCGGGAGAAAGCAAAGTAAACCAGGCCATTTCCGGCCAAAGACTCGGAGGCATCTATGACAGGATTGCCACTGAAAGCAATCAGTTTTTAAACGAGGAATATAAATACTATTTTACGACCGCAATCAACGTGCTCCTTTTAGGTGCTGTCGCCCTGCTGGCGGTTCTGATAATCAAGAAAAAATAATGGGAAATTCATTTGGCAAGCTTTTCAGAATCACCACGTTTGGTGAATCGCACGGAAAAGCTTTGGGAGCTATTGTGGAAGGATGTCCGGCAGGTTTGGATTTGGATGAGGAAAAAATCCGGCTCGAAATGCAAAGAAGAAAGCCCGGCCAATCCAAGATCACCACCCAACGCAAGGAGGAGGACGAAATCCAAATTCTTTCGGGAGTATTTGAAGGCAAGACTACCGGCACACCCATCGGCATAGTCATCCAAAACTCCGACCAGAAAAGCAAAGACTACTCCCACATCGCGGACAAATTCCGTCCTTCCCACGCAGACTATACCTACTTCGAAAAATACGGCATACGCGACTATCGTGGCGGGGGAAGGTCCAGCGCGAGAGAAACCGCCGCAAGAGTAGCCGGAGGCGCTATCGCAAAACAATTTTTGGAGACAAAAGGGATTACAGTTCAAGCCTTCGTATCCCAAGTAGGGGCGCTAAGCCTGGAGAAAACCTATACCGAGCTCAACCTGGATCTGGCCGAGGAGAATATCGTCCGCTGCCCGGATCCCGATATGGCCGACAAAATGATCACCCTCATCGACCAAGTCCGACTTGAAAGAGACACTATCGGAGGCGTAGTCACCTGTGTGATAAAAAATACGCCTCCAGGCATAGGCGAGCCTGTCTTTGACAGGCTCCATGCAGAATTGGGCAAAGCCATGCTTAGCATCAATGCGGTGAAAGGCTTCGAGTACGGCAGCGGATTCGAAGGCGTCAAGATGCGCGGCTCCGAGCACAACGACACCTTTGTGAAAGAAGGGGACCAAATCCATACGCTTACCAACCATTCGGGAGGAATCCAAGGCGGCATCAGCAATGGTGAAGACATCTATTTCCGTGTGGCATTTAAACCGGTGGCGACTATTATGCAAGACCAAGAATCACTGAACGAGGCTGGCGAGACAGTCATCGTCAGCGGAAAAGGACGGCATGACCCCTGCGTAGTCCCCCGCGCGGTGCCGATCGTGGAGGCTATGGCGGCGTTGGTCATCGCGGACAATCTTCTCTTGTCCAAGACAAACAAACTTGAAGGAATATAAACCCACCAGCGATTGAAAAAGAAGAAAAAAATACCCTTACATACCCAGATTATCCTAGGACTCATCCTCGGGCTAATCTTTGGCTTGGTCGTGATTAAAACTGGAATTCCCAATTCCTTCACCCTGAATTACATCAAACCCATCGGCACGATCTTCATCAACGGGCTCAAGATGATCGCGGTGCCCTTGGTACTTGCTTCCCTGATCGTCGGCGTATCCAATTTGGGCGACGTATCCAAACTCAGCAGAATTGGGGGAAAAACCATAGCAATCTACCTCTGCACTACGGTAGTCGCCATCTCTGTGGGCCTAGGTCTAGTGAATATCTTTTCCCCGGGTAAAAGCCTCCCAACCGAAACTCGGGAAAACCTGATGCAGCTCTATCAAGGGGATGCTGGAACCAAGCTAGGCCAGGCATCGGAGATTCAGGAGCAAAGTCCACTACAGCCGCTGGTGGACATCGTTCCGGAAAATATCTTCGCGGCAACGACGAACAACGGCGCCATGCTTCAGGTGGTATTTTTCGCATTGCTAGTCGGCGTTGCTCTCCTTCAAATCCCAAAATCCAAAGCGGAGCCAATCATTGCGTTCTTCGACGGTTTCAATGACGTGATCATCCAGATCGTCAATTACATCATGCTGGTGGCGCCTTATGGTGTATTCGCCCTGATGGCTTCCTTGATCGTAGAGATCGCGGGAAACAATCCCGACTCGGCAGTCCAGCTCCTCCTCGCTTTGCTCAAATACAGCCTAGTAGTTTTAGGAGGACTTGCCCTCATGGTTTTCTTGGTATACCCGATGATTTTGAGGGCATTCACCAAGGTTCCTTACTTGGAGTTTTTCAAAGCAATCCGACCCGCCCAACTATTGGCATTCACCACTTCGTCCAGCTCCGCCACACTTCCCGTGACCATGAAGCAGACAGAGGAAGAAATCGGCGTTTCTGAAAACATCTCAAGCTTTGTACTGCCCCTTGGCGCCACGGTCAATATGGACGGAACTAGCCTCTATCAAGGGGTGGCGGCGGTGTTCATCGCGCAGGCACTCGGCATGGACTTGTCGCTCACCCAGCAGCTGATGATCGTGTTGACAGCCACGCTTGCCTCCATAGGCTCCGCTGGGGTACCGGGGGCTGGCTTGATCATGCTCATCATTGTCCTCGAATCCATACAGGTTCCAGCGGCTGGGATAGCTTTGATCATTGCGCCAGACCGAATTTTGGACATGTTCCGAACGGTGGTCAACGTTACTGGAGATGTGGTAGTGACCACGGTCGTCGCAAGTACGGAAGGGGAACTGCCCGAGGGATTAATCCGAAAAGCAAATCCATTTACCGCAAACGAAAGCGTACAGGAAGAATCATAAACGAAAAAGCCCGGCAAGCCGGGCTTTTTCGTTTTTAGTAGTTTCTCAGAAACTCGATCAACCGGTCAAACTCCGCATCGGCAATCGCCGGAAAGTTGGCAATCCTGAAGCTGGTCGGCTTGTGCGGCCCATAACCGCTGCCCAATTGCATTCCTTGTTTTTCTGCAGCTTTTTTAACAGTTGCTATCAAGTCCTCGGTGCCGGCAACCGCCATCACCGTCGTGCTACGAGTCTGATCATTGTCTACCAACATTCTAAATTTGTCGGATTTCGCGATGGAGTCCTCAAGCTTGGCCATGCGCGCTCTTAGTCGGGAATCGACATGTTGGATCTCCTCTAGATCTTTTAGGACCCGATTGAGTAAATAAATCCCAAAAACGTTGGGAGTATAGTGGGTCTGGTAGCCGGCCGCATTTTCCAAAATGAAGTTCAGGCTGTTATATCGACCTCGTTCTCCTTTCCGCTGTGCTTTTTCTACCGCCTTCGGAGAAACAATTAGAATTCCCAAGCCAGCAGGAAGACCAAAACACTTTTGCACCGACGCGTACCAAATATCCGCCAGACGAAAGTCCAACTCTATGCCTCCCATAGAAGAGGTGGTGTCGACTGCGATCATCTTTTCCGGAAATTTCTCCCCGATCGCTTCGATGACCGCCATGGGTACTTGAGTCGCGTTGGCGGTTTCATTTTGGGTAATCGCGATCAGGTCAAAGCCCTCCCCGATTTCCAATCCTGCTACGTCCACAGGTTGATTTGCCTCTAGTTTTAGCGCAGCAGTCGATGGCACGATGTGTTTGGCATACTCCAGCCACTTTTTCCCAAACGATCCCGAATAGATATGAAAACTAGCCTGCTCGACAATCGATTGGGTGATAATTTCCCAGTTTTCCGTCGCCGAGGAGGTGAATAGCAGCTTGTAGTCATCCGGCATATGGAGCTTTTCGCGCATCAACTGCTCAGTCTCCTGGTAGAGATGCATGAACACTCCGCTGCGGTGATTTGCACTTAAAATCCCTTCATTGTAGGCATCCTGCATGTATTGGGGCAGCGCATCGTAAATCTTTGATGGCCCCGGAGCGAATGTTATCATAGTTCTGGACTGTGTAGAAAGTAGGAAATTCCAAGTTCGTAGCCCTTCAGTCCCAGGCCGGAAATCATCCCGACGCAGGACTTGGAGATGATGCTCTTGTGACGGAATTCTTCCCGCTTGTAAATATTGGAAATATGGACCTCCAGCGTCGGAGTGGTCACCCCCGCGATCGCATCGGAAATGGCCACCGAGGTGTGGGTGTAGCCGCCAGCGTTGAGCAAGATTGCGTCAAAGTCGAAGCCTACTTCATGGATTTTGTTGATGAGCTCCCCCTCCACGTTGCTTTGATAGTAGTGCAGCTCGACTTGGGGAAATCGCTTTTTGAGTTGCTCGAAATAGTCCTCGAACGATTCGCTTCCGTAGATTTCGGGTTCGCGTTTTCCGAGCAGATTCAGGTTTGGGCCGTTGATAATTTGGATTTGCAAGACAGAATAGGTTTAAAGCTGAGCGTCAAAGTTAAATAGTAGCAGGTTCCTTCCAAGGCTCCGAGCTTCCTACTTTTTTATTTCCATTCCTTGATTCTAAATAGATAGGCCAGAGTAAACTCCAGATTGGTGGAATTCATATCGTAAATTCTGTCCTGCGCTTCCGGATTGGTAAAGTCATAGGCGAAACGTACCTCGCCCGAGATAGTGCTTTTTCCAAACAGTTTTGAAATTCCAGCTCCAGCCGTAAGTCCGTACATCAACTTGTTTGGACTGTCGGAAGATCCTCCGTAGGTCGGCAACTCAGGCGGCGTCGCACCGGAGTATTCCCTCGTGATGTCCTCGGCTTTTAGCATGTAGCCTAAGTGGGGGCCGATTTTGATCTGAAATCTACCGGATCTCCCGGCAAAAAAACTGGCAAGAAATGGGACTTTGAGGTAAGTGAGCTCGGTATGGTTCAATTCTTCCTCAGCGTTAAACTGCCGAAAACCGAGCGTAAGCTGCTGAAGGTTTAGCTCGACTCCCGCGTTTTTAGAGCTAAAATACTCGACGACGAAAGAGAATGTCGGAGCCCCGATGCCATCTACCGTAGTGCTTCGAGTCGATGCTGTTCCCTGATAGCTATAGGAGGAAGTCGCGTATCCCCCTCTAATCCCGACACTGAGCTGGGCAAAAGCCCCAATGGGCAACGCAAGCAACAGCAGGGAAACCAAGATTTTATTCATGTTCAAAAATAACGGAATTCGACCAACCTGAGCTATTTCTGGTTGAGGATAAAGGTGCCGCTGACGATTTCCCCGTCAGTTCCCAGTCCTCTGAGCTCCACTACCACCGGCCCTGCGGAGTCGTTGGTATAAAAAGATACCGTCACCTGCCCCTTTTCGTCCGAAACTAAGTAGGGGTTCCAATACAAGGTCTGTCGATCGTCTTTTTCCACGGTCTCAGTCAGCTGACCATAGTCTAGAACTACAAAATTCCCCTGTGGCTGATAGCCTTGAACCACAAACTCTTTGATCCCTGGCATGCCAGACAAGTCATCCGAATCCAACTTGTCCTTGGTGTATACGGCAATCACTCCATTTCTACCTTGATCTCCCAGCATAGGAGACATCCTCGTCACCACTTCTACCCGATCTATGTCAAAGGGATTGATTCCTCTCAAATTGTCTGCAGCGGTAGCTCCACCGGCAGCGCCTAGTATACTCCCGTTGAGCATCACTAGAGGCTCCATGGAAGAGCCTCCGGAAGTGGCCCCTCCACGGATGCGGATCTGCTGCTGCCCCGTCGCTCCCACTGTTGTCACCCGCATGCTAGGTACATTTCCAGAGAGGCTGTTCACCAAATCAGAGTTGACACCAGTCTTGGTTAGATCTTCGCCTTTGACCACAAAGTCGGGACTGCCATAGATTGCGGGCGTCTCTCTGGCGGTTGTAGCATCGGATGTACCGGACTCCAATTCGGGATCAGTTTCAACGCTGCGGACCGGAGTCGCTAGGATGGTAATTTTCGGGAAAAATGCATCTGATGGCAAGGAGATGGGAGCCTTGAGCGGAACATCAATCGAAACATTCAGCGGCTTCCCCTTCTTGTCCAAAGCCGAAAACGCCAAGCGCATCGGCCCATAAAACTCCATGTCGTCCAATACAAAAGATCCGTCGCTAGCGGACTCCAAGTCAATCGTTCCCTGAAAGTCATTGACAAAAGCGGTCACCGCAGCAGCGGCACTTTTTCCTTTTTCATCCGTCACTTTGCCGTCAAGTCTGAGACTCTTCTCAATGGGATAGGAAAAACGCTCCAAACCTAATTCATCAGAAACATGCAGCATGTCCAGCGCATCGCCCATCTCCACCCCCCTCTTGATCGGCACCAGCTGTCTGGCATCATATACGCCAAGTGAGAATGTGGCAGGAATAGGCGCCTTATCCTTGTCACTTACTTTTACGGCCAGTGTCACCTTTTCCCTCGTCCCAAAGCTCTCTTTGTCAGCCCGGAGCTCAACACCCAAATTAGGCCAATCGCCCACCGCTTCTTCGGGTGAGATCCTTTTATAGGGGTCCAATATCGTAAGCGTTTGCAAAAAGTACTGACTAGGACCATAGTTACGCATCCAATTGGTGTAGGCGCGCAGAAAATACTTCTCCCCCGCCATAGAATCCGGCAGATAGAAATCCCCGACCACGATTCCGTCTATAATCGGGAACTTCTTATCTATGACCAGAACTCTATCCTGGCTGATGACTTCCACATACAGCACCCGGCTGAGCTCGTCTCGCAGATAGGGATTGCCGTAAGTAAAATATCCCTTGAAAAAAACCTGGTCTCCCGCGTAGTAATAGGGCTTGTCCGTATGCAGGTAGACTTTTTCCTGGTAGTTTTTAGCAGTTTTCGCCAAATCTTGGAGCTGAATCGCCTTGGCCGCGTCATAGTCTAAAGGCAACAGGTTGGAAATCCGCTTTCTGTCCATATCGCCCGAAAAAACCAAATCCTGGGGATTCATCACCGTCCCATTCTCCCTCACCCGCACTTTACCACCATTTACCTCCAGCCAAGAAATGGGGTATGGAGCATCCTTGTAGGTATTGGCTTGGGAATAGCCCTTCTGGTAGTGGATTTCGATTCGGCCTTTGAGATTGATGAAAGATTCATCAGGCGTATTGGCCGGAGTGACCAAAGGGTCGGCTTTGTAAGCCACCACCGACTTTCCCAGCTCGTTTGCAAAGATGTCGGATCGCATGTTCATGCTGGCAGAGCCACCTGCCTTGTCCCCATAGAGATAAAAACCTTCGCGCTCCTGCGTCCCCTGAATGATTGCCCGAAACATGTTCATCGGTGACTTGCGGTAGACCTCGGCACGGTTCTTTTCCCAAGCGGACTTTTGGGCATCCGTACCCGGCTCCATTTCCTCAAACCTCGCCGCTCCCGCGATTCGGAAGCTAGTGGGAGAATCGAAAAACTCGTTGAGATTAAACGTGATTTTGTAGCCCAGAAAGCGATTCTCGATCTCCAAAGGCTGATCGGCTTTCGCGGTAAATGCCCCTTTTTCACTGGAAGCAGGAAAATCTATCACCCAGGGATTCAAGATCTGGGTCTGAGCAGCGGCTTCATCTATGCCTATGAAGAGATTTTGAAACTTGCGCAGGTCGCGCTCCCAGTTTTTGTCGCGGGATGCCTGGATCTCTACATCGCTGAGTTCTTGTGCAAAGGGCTTTAGAGCTAGATTGATGGTAAGCGTCCCGCCGGGATTCAACGTCACTTTTCGAGTTTCGGCAATATATCCGGTAAAGGAAAAGCCAATCTCCACCGCACCTGCCTCCAACCCTTCCAGTGTGAAATTCCCATCGAGATTCGTGGTGGTGGAGATCGTCGTATTGTTTAAGAAAACACTGCAAAAGGGAAGTGCCTCGCCAGTCTCCGCGTCTTTGACCGTGCCGGTGATCTTGCCCGTCTGCGCAAAAAGCTGTGAGAGCAAACCCAAACAAAGGCTGAGGCTGAAGAGGACTTTTTTCATCTTGTAGAGGCTATGAATAGTAATTGCCAAGTATATGAAAAAAGCCCCGATACGGAGCTTTTAGTTTTGTTTTTTAACATTCGAAACACCCTACTCTTCCTTGTTAAGGTCGTCTCGGTCTTTCAGTTTTTTGTCTTCGACATTTTTATTGAGAAACTCGTTGATCTTGTCAATGGAAAAGCTGGACGAGATTTCCCCGAAGGAATTGATTTCCATCTTGAAACCCTTCAGCTCCTCGTGAACCTTGGGGTCGGTTTCTTTTTTCTTTTTCTTGGTCATCTTTATGCTACTACGGTCAATTTGCTTAACGCAAAACGGATTCTTTTGGCTACCTCTTCTTTGCCCAAGATAGCAAAAACCTCCATCAAATCCGGCCCGCCGCCAATACCCGTCACTGCCAAGCGTACTGCCTGCATCACTTTACCCAGCTTGATACCCTCGGTTTCGGCTGTATTTTCCAGTAAAGACCTGGCGCTAGCAGCATCAAAAGTCCCCCCGAAAGTATCCAATGCGGCGGCATAGGCTCCCAGAACTTTCACGGCGTCCGCATTCCATCTTTTGGCCGCCACATCCTCGTCAAACTTCTCAGGCGCTGTGACCAAGAATTTGCTTTCTTTCCACAGATCCGCAGGAAAAGTCACCCTCCCCTTCATCAGGTCGACGATAGCTTCCGCTTTGTCGGCAGGCACTTCCACACCCTCTGCTTTTGCGTCAGCGATCAGGAAACCTGTCAGCTCGGAAGTCGGCTTGGATTTCAGGTATTGCTCGTTGTACCACTTGGCTTTGGCAATGTCAAACTTGGTACCCGACTTGCCGATCCGCTCCACGGAGAAGGCCACGACGAGCTCAGGCAGGGAGAAAATCTCCCGGTCGTCTCCCGGATTCCAACCCAAGAAAGCGAGAAAATTCAGGAAAGCATCGGACAAATAGCCTTGCTCGCGGAATCCGGAGGCTTTTTCTCCAGAGAAAGGATCCGTCCAGTCCAGAGGAAATACAGGAAAGCCTAGTTTATCGCCGTCACGCTTGGAGAGCTTGCCGTTTCCATCAGGCTTGAGCAAAAGCGGCAAATGCGCAAAAGATGGCATTGTGCTCTCCCAGCCAAAATATTTGTAAAGCAACACATGCAAGGGCGCGGACGGAAGCCATTCCTCCCCGCGAATCACGTGGGTGATTCCCATGAGATGGTCATCCACGATGTTGGCTAGGTGGTAGGTCGGCATGCCGTCGGACTTCATCAGGACTTTATCGTCCAGTGTGCCCGAGTTCACCATCACCCAGCCGCGGATCATGTCGTTGAGGCGCACCTCTTCGTTTCTGGGGATCTTTACGCGGATCACGTAGGGATCGCCCGATTCCAGTCTCGCCTTCACCTCCTCGGTGGAGAGCGTCAGGGAGTTTTTCATCTGGGTGCGGGTGATGCTGTTGTATTGGGGCTGGACCACGCGGGCGGCAGTCAAGCGCTCACGCATGGCCTCCAGCTCTTCTGCCGTGTCAAAAGCATAGTAGGCGTGGCCTTTTTCGACCAAGTCCAGCGCATATTGCATGTACATCGGTTTGCGTTCGGACTGACGATAGGGACCGCAACCACCCGGGTTCCAAGGACTTTCCTCGGGAGCAATGCCTAACCATTCCAGGGACTCTTTGATGTATTCTTCCGCACCAGGCACGAAGCGGTTTTGGTCGGTATCTTCGATACGCAGGAGAAACTTGCCTCCCATTTTCTTGGCGAAAAGATAATTGTAAAGAGCGGTGCGGACGCCGCCTATATGCAAGGCTCCAGTGGGTGATGGGGCAAATCGTACTCTAACTTCTCTGCTCATGGGTGTCTCTTTCAGCTGGCAGCCCGGAAAAGGGCTGGGTTTGGATCAAATCAGGCGGCAAAGATAGGGAAATGTCGGGGAAAGGGGGAGTGAAGGCGGGGGCAAATTGGAAAGGCTAATATGCGCTAAAGCGTCCTTCACCATTTATGCCCGCTTCTTTACGTTAATTTCTACTTGTGAGCCGGAGACTTCAATTCGCAAAATGATACCTACCCCCTCTCATTTTCATCCTGTTGCTTCTGATCTTTGATTTTTGGCTGGTCACTCGCCAAAATCCAGCCCTTATCCAACGCATGCTTGGCTGCTTCCAAGGTGTCTTTGACCAATACCAGTTCAACTCCTTTTTCCAAATAATCCTGAGCCAGGAGGGAAAGGTCCGCTCCGGACACATCTCGGATATAGACCGTTAGGATTCTTCCAGGGAACTTCCGGATGATCTCGTGGTAGATAGTCGGGTCCTCCTGTCCGCTATCCCCGATCAGGATAAAGCGCAGCTCCGCAAACACCTCCAAAATATGCTCAATCTGCTTCAGTTTGTGCTCCCGGTGCGGGCCGGCGATCCACTGATCTCGGGACAGACCCAGGTCGCGGAGCATCAGCGGTCCTTTCGGAATGTGGTGGATATCGAGAAACTCCATCAGGAAATCGTAGAGGTTCCAAGGGCTGCTCGATACGTAAAAAATGGGATTGCTCAGGATGCGGTCGTCGCCTCGGCGCAGCGCGTCGTAAAACTCTGACACCCCGGCAAAGGGCACACGCGTATGGGCATTTTGTCCAAACGTCACCTTCAGCATCTCCCAAAGCCGCATCGCCCCTGTCGTCAGGATGGTGTCATCAATGTCTGAGATAATACCAAAATCCGTATCGGCCGCCGGGAAATAGACCTCACCCAGTGCTACGACTTCGGTCTCTCGCCCCAGCAGATCATGAAGCAGGCGTAGCCTAATCGGATGCCAGCCCTCGGGCAGCAAACCGCTGTCCAGAGTCATTCTAACCTCAAAATACCCTTCCTCGTCCGAGGTCACTTGGATCGTCTTTCCCTCAAACTCCGCCTCCAAGTGCACCCCAGGAAAGACGATCGAGAAAAAGCGGCGCCTCATCTTCCCAAAATTCATCCAAAACCTGTCATCTGGGGTTGAGGCTTGGATATTTCGGTCCGCCAGCACCCGACCTGCCAAGTAAATTTCCTTTCCATTTCCGTAGCCGGCGTAGGGTTGGATTAGGACTTTTTTCACAAAACCCAACTTCACCAGCAGCCAGAGCTTTACTTTGGATACCTGCCGCTTGATGTAATAGAGGACATGGAGGATGCGGGACTTTCGGGCCGTTTCAGTATGCAATTCCAATTATCATTATTAAAAATTTGATCCTTGTTAAAAGCTATAGTCATCCTTGAAGCTTTCTGGCTAGTTATGAAAGGTGTCAAAAGGGCAATTTACCCAAATCCACATTGCCACCGGAGATGATGATGCCGATTCTTTTCCCTGCAAAACGCTCAATATTGGCCAATAGTGCTGCCAGCGGAACCGCTCCGGAGGGCTCTACCACCAGCTTCATCCGCTCAAAAACCAGTCGCATCGCTTCGATAATTTGAGGATCGGTAGCCAAGAGGATCTCCTCCACGTGCTCTTGGATCACTGCAAAGGGAAGCCTACCCACGGTCGTGAGTAGCCCGTCCGCGATGGTTTGGGTTTTTTCATTCGTAAGGATCTCCCCCGCCTGAAAAGAGCGAAAAGCGTCATCCGCTCCCGTAGGCTCTCCGGCAATGACTTCGATTTTTGGATTGAGATAGTGAACGGCCAAGGCCGTTCCTGCCAAAAGTCCGCCTCCTCCTACCGGCGCCATCACGACATCAAGGTCAGGCTGAGCCTCCAACAATTCCAGTGCGCAGGTGGCTTGGCCCTCGACCACATCCCAAAAGTCAAAAGGCGGGATAAAGGTTGCTCCCGTACGCGCCACTACTTCCTGCAGCGTAGTCTCCCGCGCTTGCAAAGTCGGCTCGCACTCGACGATTTCCCCGCCATACCCTCTCACTGCCTTCTTTTTGATCTCTGGAGCGTTGGAAGGCATGACGATGTAAGAAGGGATTCCCGCTACGCTGGCGGCTCTGGCCAGCGCTGCTGCATGGTTTCCCGATGAGTGGGTGGCCACACCTTTTGATTTTTGCTCTGGGGAAAGCTTGAGCACGGCATTGGCTGCACCCCTGGCTTTGAAAGCACCGACTTTCTGGAAGTTTTCGCATTTGAAAAAAATCTCACACCCTGCTATCTCATTGATGGCGGATGAAGTCAAAACTGGCGTTCGGTGGATGAAAGGCTGGATGCGCTCGTGTGCCGCGCGGATATCGGAAAGGGTCGGAAAATTCATGACCTAAAGATAGGTTTTCGGCGGCTCAGGGAAAATATTTTCAGGCCTTCCATCGAAATGACTTCTCATCAATCGCTCGCATCGTGCACAAGACTCCGTCCAAATGATCATACTCATGCTGGATCAATTCTGAAATGGCGCCATCAACTTTCCATGACCGCTGTTCCCAATTTTCATCCCAGTACTCCAACGTGAGACTTTGATGCCGCCTCACCCGAACGAGCAGATTAGGAAAACTCATGCAATCGTCCCAAAGTTCGAATTGTTCCTCGCTCAAACTTGTGAGTTTTGGATTGAGAATGATGTACGGCCTGTCCAGATTCAGGTAAAACATCCGCTTCATAATTCCCAACTGGGGAGCCGCTATCCCACGGCCAAAACCATAAACTCTTCGAATGTCTTCCATGGCTTCATGAAGTTGATGGGTCCAAATAGGGACTTGCTGTAGCTCAGACTCAAGTACAGGTCCACAAACTTCATACAGTCTAGGATCACCAAGTTTGAGGATATCGTGGATAGTTTTCATGGACGGAAGTTATTATTTCCGCGAAAGAATAAAAGGCAACAAGTTTAAAGACTGGCTTTTCCCTACTTTTGCGGCATGAATTACCTATCGGTTGAGAACCTCAGCAAGGCTTTCGGGGAACGGAAGCTGTTTTCCAATATCTCTTTTGGCATTTCCCAAGGACAAAAAATCGCCCTCGTCGGCATCAATGGCGCCGGCAAGTCCACCCTCATGAAGATCATCATGGGACTGGAAATCCCCGACACAGGTCAAGTTGCCCTCAACCAATCGGTGAAGATTGCCTACGTGCACCAAAACCCGGTTTTTGACGCCAACCTGAGCATTTACCAAACCATCTTTGATCAGAGTAATTCAGAAGTGCTTCGAGTCATCGAAGACTATCACAAGGCGATGCTGGACGCTGAGCGAGGTATCGACAACTCGGATAAAATGTCCAAGCTCTTTGAGAAGATGGACGCTCTTCAGGCTTGGGACTTTGAATATCAGGTGAAGGAGGTCTTGGGAAAACTTGGCCTACACGATACGGAGCTTCCAGTCGGAAACCTTTCCGGGGGCCAGCGCAAGCGGGTTGCATTGGCGAAGGCTATCTTGGAAAAGCCGGATTTGTTGCTACTCGACGAACCGACCAACCATTTGGATTTGGAAACGATCGAATGGCTGGAGGATTATCTCGCCAAGGCCAACCTTTCGATCTTCATGGTGACGCACGACCGCTACTTTTTGGAAAAAGTCACCAACGAAATCCTTGAACTCGACCAAGGAAAAATCCACCGCTACCAGGGCAACTACGGCTACTTTTTGGACAAAAAGGCCGAGCGCATGCAAATCGAGGACATCGAAATCGAGAAAGCAAAAAGTCTTTACAAAAAGGAACTGGATTGGATCAGACGCCAACCCAAAGCTCGGGGTACCAAGGCGAAATACCGCGTGGATGCTTTTGAGGAAACCAAAGAAAAAGCCTTTACCAAGCGCGAGGAGCGGGATATCGAACTGACCGTTTCTACCCAGCGATTGGGAAACAAAATTTTGGAAATCGACAAGATCAGCAAGTCATTCGACGAGAAAAAGCTGGTGAAAGACTTCAGCTACATCTTTAGAAAGAAAGACCGAATCGGAATCGTCGGACCAAATGGGGCCGGAAAGACTACTTTCCTCAAGATGATCACAGGACTATTGGACCCGGATGCTGGAAAAATAACCGCAGGTCAGACCACTGCTTTTGGCTACTATCGCCAAGAGGAAGATAGATTTGACGAAGAAAAAAGACTGATCGATGTCGTGAAAGAAGTCGCCGAAGTCGTCGTGCTGGACAAGGGACAGACGATCACGGTGAGCCAATTTCTCACCCAATTTGGCTTCCCTCCCAAGCAGCAGTTTACTCCGATCGGCAAGATGAGCGGCGGTGAGCGACGACGGCTCCAGCTCCTGATGGTTTTGATCAAGAATCCTAACTTCCTGATTCTTGACGAACCGACAAACGATCTGGATTTGATGACGCTAAACATCCTGGAGGAGTTTTTGGACACTTTTCCGGGTTGTTTGATCATCGTCTCCCACGACCGTTACTTTATGGACAGACTAGTAGAGCATCTCTTTGTCTTCGAGGGCGAGGGAGTGATCCGGGACTTTCCGGGGAACTATACGGACTTTAGGGAGTGGGAAAAGGATAATAGTATCAAGTATCAAGACGATAGTAGCAAGATCTCGGAGCCGCAAGTCGAGAAAAAAGAGCCAATAGCCGAGAAACAAGAAACAGCTCCGAAAGTAAAAGCCAGCTATAAGCAAAAGCAGGAGTTCAAAAAAACGAACGAAACCATCGCCAAACTAGAGGCCGAAAAAGGGCAGCTGACTGAACAGATCTCAGCAGGTACGTCCGACATGAACCAGCTGATGACTTGGTCCAATCGCCTCCAAGCCATCGACGGAGAGTTGGAGGAATTGGAGTTGACTTGGCTGGAGCTCAGCGAGCTGGACGGGATAGAGGATTAACTTCCATTTTTTCTAGCAAAAACGACAAAGGCGCAGAGTATTCCTCAGCGTCTGTCTTGCTTTGTAGCAAATCCTAAATTCTCCCCTTCAAAAAATCCTGTCTCAAGTCCTCTGGAAATTTTTCTATCGCGTATCTCAATGCCGTTCGGGGCATGGATCGGTAATGCTGTTTCAAAAAGGCCATCTCCGCTTCAAAATCCAGATTTCCGATTTCCCGCAGCATCCAGCCCACGGCTTTGTGCATCAGGTCGTGAGGATGATTTTTAAGATCCTCGGCCAAAGCCAAGGCATCTTCAAAGTCTCCCTTTTTGATCCAATAAAGGCTGCTGATCATCGCCACTCGCTGTCTCCACAAATCATGTGAGCCCGCCAAGTGGTAAAACAAAGCCTTGTCCTTATTCCAATAAAAATGCCCCAAAATCGGATGGCAAGAGGTATCTACCAAGTCCCAGTTGTTGACCCAATCCAGATGATGGAGGTAGAAATCGGCCAACTCTTGCCGCTCGGCCTCCGTTTTGCTCTTTTCATACCGATACACCAGCGCAATCAGTGCGGTGAGGCGGACCTCATGGTAAGGATTTTGGATTAGCTCCGAGAGATCTCCCAGAGGGATTTCCCGATAAAATCCCTTGGCAATTCTACGTTGGTCGGGGACTTTTACACCCAAAAAAAGATCGCCTTCCCCATATTCCCCGGGGCCCGACTTGAAGAACTGCGGAAAAAATGCCGCTTTCTCCGGTATCGCCCGGTCTTGAAGGGAATGGATGATCTGCTCAGTCAATAGGCTCATGCCTAAATTTAACCATGATGGGGTTTTCGATCACCCTTTCTCTCAAAATTCTTCCCCGCCAAGGTCGTCTCCACCCTCTCTGCTGCTTCTACCCTCGGATTTTTCTTTGTAGCCGCCAAAGCGATAGGTAAAGGAGAGCGTCCCTATTCGCGTTTCCCGCTGGAATGTTCTGGTTTGGATAAACCTTGGGTCGACGGTCTCAATTCGGAAATTCCTCGTGTTGAAAACATCGGAGACATTTAGACTTATCGTGCCGCGGCCAGCAAGCACATTTTTGCTTAAGCCGAGATTGAGTGACCACTGGGGCAATATTTCCCCCTGCGGCTGCACGATCGGTCCTCGGTAGTTGCCCTGAAACTGGAAACTAAACCATTTGGGGATCAACACATTTCCAAGCAGAGTGACTGTCCAGCTGAAATTCTCGTTGCTAAAGCCTTCTTCTATATTCTCTCCGTTTACTTTTGAATAGAAAAAGTTACCCGTCAAGGTCGCGTCAAAGTTTCGTGCCAGCTGCACCTGATTGATTAGCTCTAGCCCGCTTGATATGCGGGTGTCGGCATTTTGACGGGTTTGAATGGCCACGTTGTCGTCAGTGAGATAGGTGATTCTGGTCTCCACATCGGTACTATAGCGGTGGTAGGCAGTCGCGTTTAGCAGGTATTTTTCCCAACCCTTCCGATAGCCAAACTCATAGGAGTCAGTGAATTCGGGCTGAAGGTAGGGATTGCCAATACTTAAATTATACTGATCCCGTACGCGATAAATGGGAGCCAAATCCCATATTCGGGGCCGTGAAACTCGTCGAGAATAGTTTAGACTGAATTCACTCTCCTTACCGACCTCATAGGTCAGATAGGCACTTGGGAATAGGTTGAAGTAATCGTTTGGTATTTCAGTGTCTCCCTTGACGGTCTTTCCCAAGGTGTTGGTCTGCTCCGCGCGGAGGCCAAACTGGTAGCCAATTTTGTCCTTTTTGCGTTTGAAGGTGAGGTAGGCAGCGTAGACGTTTTCGGTGTAGTCATAGCTTTCGTAAAGGCTGTCGACGACGATGGGAACAAAATCGGTATCGACGTCTCCCGTTGCAAAGGTCTGTCCGGAGATCCAGTTGGCAAAGGTGCCCTTTAGTCCAGCCTCCATGCTGCCAAATTCCCCCAAAGGCTTCTCATAGTCGAGCTGCGCCACGACGAGTTCGCTTTGGCTTGGCCGGACATTGGTCTGTACTAGGCCCTTTGTCGGGTTGAGCTCTCCGGCAGAAGAATAATATTGCTGTCTATAGTACTCGTCCGAGTGCCGGTCGTCGTAGGCATAGGAAAGGGAGGAATACAACTTTTGCCCCAATGAATCGATCTCCCAGGTATAATTCAGACCGCCTTCCAGATTTTTGCTCTTCCCAATCTCTTCATTTCTCCTGACAAATGAGGAATCCACTATGCCGTCCTCGCCAATATTTCGCTGGTCGATATCCTCGTATTCCTCTTCGGTCTCAAAATTCCCCTGAAAATAGAAGCCTAGGATTTTACCTTGGCCGAGCGTCCAATCTGCCCCGGTTCGGATCAGATGATTCTTCTCGAACTCCAAGCCGTCTTGGTCTTGGTCCAGGACCGGAGAGAATCCTTCCAGGTCGGAGATTCTGGTACCGCTGCCAGATTCGATTTCGCGGCGATCCTGCCAGTTGTACGAAAAAAAGTAATTGGCCTTTTCCTTTCCGTAGTTCAGGTTGATCCCGGCCTGGTATTTCTCACGGGTGCCGACTGAGGCATTGACCTGGCCGTTGAATCCTGTTTGTTCATTCTTTTTCAGAATAATGTTGATGATACCGCCGACTCCTGCGGCATCATATCGGGCAGAAGGATTGGTGATCAGCTCGACTTCCTTGATACTGTTCGCTGGAAATTGGGAGAGGATACTCTCCATGTCGTCCCCGGAAAGATTGGATGGCCTTCCGTTGATGTAGATTAGGATATTGCCGCTACCCCGCATGGAGATGCCGCCTTCGTCGTCGACCTGGATCGAGGGCAAAGTCGCCAGCAATTCGGACGCCGTCGCACCGGTGGCCAAAATGTTGTTTTCGACATTGTAGATCCGCTTATCGACATCGGACTCAAAAATGGATTTGACCCCCTCGACTACCACTTCGTTTAGATTCTGTGTGTCAGCCTCCAGCTTGACCACGCCTAGATTTACGGTCGGCTTTGCACCGAGGACAATAGATTCGAAATAGTTTTGGTAGCCAATAAAGCCGACCCTCAAAATGTAGCTTCCCGCCGGCGCGCCAAACTCAAAGGCTCCTTCCAAGTCGGTCATACCCCCCGAGATGAGCGTCGAATCCGCCGGCCTGAGCAAAGAAATATTAGCGAACTCCAAGGGAGCATTTTGGGAAGCATCGCTTACGCGTCCCTTGAGGGTAATCTCTTGTGCCTGAACCGCCACGGCCAAGAAAATAAAAGAAAGCAAAATACAGTACCGGATCATCTGACTGGAGTTTTGAGATTAGAAAAAGAAAAAAGGAGAAAGCACCGAATACCTCTAATGGGCGGGGAGTAGAGGAGTTTTTCAGTGCATTTCCTGTGAGAAACCACTTTATTCAACTAATAACAAGCACTTTGGGTTTAAAAAAACAGCAAATTCTTTCCAGTCGGACAAGCCGGCGGATAAGCCGAAAGATAGTGGTGTGGACGGGTGGGGAAGATCCTACAGCCTTTGCTTCAAAAGCCGAAACATTCCAAAGCTGCCTGTATCAAGCGCTCAATGGTTTTGTTGGCCTCAGGGTCAAATTTCTTCAGAGGGCGGTTGGCCACGATCGCATTGAGACTGAGCATCTGATGACCGAGCAATTCGCCCAGCGCATAATATGCGGCGGTCTCCATCTCGAAGTTGGTAAGCCTTTTTCCGTCAATAGATAAGTCAGAAAGACGCTCCAGCATGAATTGTATGCGCGGCTTGAGCACGACGTGTCTTCCCTGTGGGGCATAAAAACCTGGACACGTCAGGGTGATTCCCTTGATGAACTTGCCCTCGACTTTCGAAAGCAAATCCGAATCGGCGGCGGCTTGATAAGGCAGAAAGCTCAAATCCAGCTCCTTCTGGATGGCATGGGCAAGATCATGGTTTCCTGCCAAATGGGGATAGAACATCATGAGCGTATCCAGTCCTATGCCGATCTCCGAGGCCAGTAGCGATCCTGCTGGAATATCCAACTGCAAACTCCCCGAGGTTCCCAATCGGACAATCTGGAGCTGCGTCTTTTTGGTTTTCAGCAATCGGCTTTCCAAATCGACATTGACCAGGGCGTCAAGTTCGGTCAGGAGGATTTCGATGTTGTCCGTGCTCATCCCGGTGCTCATGACTGTTAGCCTCTTCCCATTTTTCCAGCCAGTATGGGTGACAAATTCCCGCTTTTTGATCTTGAAGTCGATCTGTTCAAAGTGTTGGGAAACCAACGGCACCCTATCCGGGTCACCTACCGTGAAAACAAAAGAAGCCAGATGCTCTGGCTTCAGATGTAAGTGGTAAATGCTCCCGTCGGAATTGAGGATCAGCTCAGACTCAGGAATGTGTCGGTTCTCCATGTTGGTGTAGTTCATGGGACGTGGAACGGTAGAGTCCTTTAAAAGGATTGTATCCGTTGGAGTTTTTTTGGTAGTAGCCGGTGCCGTCATAGGGGCGTTTCTCAGGATTGTCCTTACACTCCACAGAGCAGGCACCTTCCAGCTCCCATCCACACTTTTCACAGATAGCCAAGTGCTCGTTGCAGGTTGGATTGGCGCAGTTGACCATGCGGTCGCAGTCGGTCCCGCAGACATGACACTTGGATATCACCGTAGGATTGACCGAGTTTACATCCACGGCGATGCGGTTGTCAAAGACGTAGCATTTGCCTTCGAAATCCTCTCCTCCAGCTTCCATGCCGTATTTGATGATTCCTCCGTGGAGCTGATAGACATCCTCAAATCCCTGCTCAAGCAAGAAGGCGGAAGCCTTTTCACACTTGATTCCCCCCGTACAGTAGGTCAGTACTTTCTTGTTTTTCAGATGTTCCAGCTCTTTTACTTTCTCTGGAAAATCGCGGAAATTGTCGATATCAAGCGTGAGAGCATTTTTGAATCTTCCGAGTTCATGCTCATAATTGGAGCGCACATCGAGGATGACTACGTCTTCCTGGTCTTTGAGCGCCTTGAATTCTTCTGGTTCCAAGTGTTTTCCAGTCCGCACATTTGGGTCTAGGTGGCGCAAGGAGGAATGGACGATCTCCGGCTTGTATCGGCAGTGGATCTTGGCAAAAGCATGCTTCTCGTGCTGATCTATCTTGAATTCGGTCTTGGCAAATCGAGGATCGGCATGGATATAGGCCATGTATTTTTCGCAATCCTCATGCAGTCCGGACACGGTGCCGTTTAGCCCCTCGTCTGAAATGATGATTCGACCGCGGATGTTGTTTTCCACGCAGAAGAGGTGATGTTCCTCTCGATACGCCTCGGCATTTTCAATCTTGGCGTAGCAGTAGTACAGCAGGATGCTGTAAGGTTTGTTGTTGTTGTTTTCCATAACTAGCGCCCTGTTTCGGCAGGGTGTTTGGGATGTTGTATGTTTGAAGTCAGATGTTAATTCGACGTTCGGCGTTCAATACTCTATGTTCGCTTTTACCTGATTACTGTTTTTTACGAATAAATCGAGGGAAATTTCTCCTGCACCTGCGTACTTCGTTCCTCGTTCCTCGTACCTCCTACTTTACTTTTGCAGCGGGGTTACCGAAGACCGTTTCATTCTTTCCCACCGAGGCTATCACCACCGAGCCTGCGCCTACTCGGGCACCTTTGCCGATAGTCACCCCTCCGACGATAGTCACCCCCGAACCAATAAATGCCCCCTCTTCTATGGTCACATCGGCATTGATGATGGAGCCGGCACCGATCTGAACAAAATCACCAACCTTCACTTTGTGGTCGATGATCGCCCCAGTGTGCAAAATGCAGTGGCTTCCCACCTCAGTCCCAGCGCCCACCAACACGTTAGCGTTGATGAAATTGCCGTGGCCAATGCTCGCATCCGTGGAGATATACGCACGCTGGTGGATGGCGTTTACTGGCTGGACTTTACGGACATCGTGAAGCATCTCTACCAAAAACTTGCGGTACTTAGTATCGTCTACCGCCACAAACGCCTCAGTCTTTTTTCCCACCAATTTCAGAAATCCTTCGTCCTCGGTGTTACCCAGAATGGGGATACTATTGATTTCGGTACCGTAGATGCTTTCGTCCTCATCCAAAAAGCCGTAGACGATGACCTGGTTGCTGTTAAATATCTCGAGGGCGGGATGGGCTATGCCTTTTGCGCCAAGAATGATCACCGGTTTGTCCATGGAAGCTTTGGTTTTGGCCTGCAAAAGTACGGGAAATCACTCGCTTGCGCAAAATTTCATTTGGATTGACCTTTGAGAAGACTTTGGCCGACTTTGCACTATAAGCATTTTTGGGCTTCGCAAAAGCCCCGAAAGAGTCCTATCATTCCCTGGGAGTCAAAGGCATTGGCAGCTAGGAAGCCTTTGTCTCCAAACTTCCTGGTAATAAAATTCTGCTCAGCCGGGATCGTTTGAAGCAGGTCAAAGCAACGCTCCTGCCATTCCTCCTGCTGAAAATAGCGTCCGTATGCAAACCAGAGGGGGATTACAAAATTGATGATCAACAGTTCCAAGGTACCTCCTGAGATGCCCTTTGACGCGATTCTTTCTGTGGGCTTGCCAAAGGAATAGTGGTATCGCCAATAATCTGAGGGAGCGACTTGGAAGAGCATTTTGAAAGCAGAAAACTCCCGACTGCCTTCCATGACGGACTGGAGCAAACCGGGAGCCTGCGCAAGTACCGCCGCCAATTGGGCCAATCTCAGCGTCGGAAAGTTGGTGGGTCTTGCCCCCATGAAGTTCCAATGCTGCCGCAACATCGGACTGTCCCATTTGAATTTTTTCTGCAAAAAACGATATTCATCAATCAGGTGAGCGACATAAGGCTCTTCGGATGATTCGGGCAACAGCCCCGCTTGCCCAAGCAACATAGCTTCCAGAGTAGAGATTTGATTTCGGTGTTTTTGCAGGATCTTGTAGGGAACCAATGCCGCCAACTCACCCATAGGACGGGAGTTTGTCTTAAACCCATAGCAGGTAAAAAGCCAACGATAGGCCGTCTCCTCCCAGTCGCCCTTGGTTTGGTCGAGCATGTGCAGGATCAGATCAGACTTGTCGTAGAGCCTTCCCACCAGAGCTTTTTCCAATGCCGAAAAACGGATAATCCCGGGCACATTTGCCAAGGCATGCGCACAGGGAAGGTCTGATCTGAAGTCAAGTAGGCTCTCGTAGTTTCTCCAAACATCCAGAAAGATCCGGCCTTTCAGCTCCAAAGTGGGCATGGCTGTGCCGTCATTGCGCAGGACTTCCCGGTCATTTTCCCAAACGACATGGAGGATGACCGAATTGTAAGCGGGATCCCCTCCGTGGGAATGCTGCTTCCAATCCGAAGCTAAGCGGTGTACCTCCACATGACCGTGAAGCTTGACCCCGTCCAGCACGATGCTTGCATCACGGAAATCTGGGCCTTCGCCCTGATTGTGAAACCCTACCGAAAGGATTTCTATGGATTGGTCCTCGACGGATTTGAGGTTTTTTCGGTCGAAGTAGAGATACTTCCAAACCAGCTGTAAAAAGTCTTCCCTGAACTGCATAAAAAATCTGATGACTAAAAGTTCCTGGAATTTAAAAATTTCTCGAGCAGAATGCAACAGGCGAAATTTCTTCAAAATGAAAAAGCCGCACCCAAAAGGAATGCGGCTTTCGAACTCTATCTATTTATTATGATTACTTAGCCCAGAAGATTTTGTTGGTCAGGTTGTCCTCACCCTGTACTACGGAGTAGTTTGGCAGGTTGTAGGTCGCTTCCGAGCCCGGGTATATCCAGCGATTTGGAGGAAGGCTCTGCTGGTTGGACTGGTCCGTCCAGAAAGTCAGCTCCACCAAGTCAAGTCTTCTCAGTTCTGACCAGTTTTCGATAGGCTGAACCACGTTGAAGTGCAACCATTTTTGCTCAGCGATCAGCTTCAGCTTAGCCTCTGCTGACGCAGCCGCATCCCATGAAACCGCTCCTTCTTGCAAGTAAGCCGCCATGTCCGCATCGCTCGGTGCTTCTGGAGCAGGAGTTTCATTGTTGTTGCTGATGCTTCTCAGGTACTGATAGAAGGCAAGCGATTGCTTGATAGCTTCCTCGTAGTGGGTTTTCGCCATTGCCGCCTGATTGTTTTTCAGGTAATATTCGGCAGCCAAGAAATGTACTTCAGACGCTGTGATAATGATGCCAGGAAAATACTGGTTTCTGCTGATCGTAGATCTGTTGTAGATGGATAGCGTATTGGTCGCCACCAATTCAGTTTGGTCTGTCGCATTCATCAAAGGATCCAGTCCCAAGTATTCTCCTTCAGCTTCCAAGCCGGGCTCAAAAACGTAAGGCAGTCTTGGATCTCCATTTTCAAGCATGTGGTCGATGATGGCTTTGCTAGCAATGTTGCCGTTCCAATCTTCCAGACCGCTCTGGAATGTGTTTGCGGGCAAGATGGTTCCAAGTGAAAACACATCCCATTGGATATTGTCAGCGTTGTCAGCCACTACCGGATAGGTCGCTGGATTGGAAAGGATTTCATTGATTTCGGCAGTAGCTCTTGCACCAAACGTGCTGGATCCGCTCACTCTTGTCAGCATTCTCAAGCGTAGAGAATTGACGTAAGCCTTCCACTTTTCAATGTTGCCTTTGTTAATCAGATCCTGGGTTCTGAATTCAGTCAAGACTGCAGGCTCAATCTCAATCGTATTCAGCTCATCGGCAAAGCCTGCGAGATCATCCAGCATTTTGGTGTAGATATCTTCAGCGTTGTCATAGCTAGCGTAGGACTTGGTATAGTCTCCGCCATTGGTGCTTAGCATACCGGCTGCTGTCCAAGGAATATCCCCGTGGAGATCAACTACCTGCTGAGTGTAGTCGTAGAAGAAAGCAGCCCCCGTGATCATATAGATACGCTTATCAGCCTTTTCATCTTCCCGAAGTGCGTTGTACACTTTCTCTATCTCACGAAACTGTCCAAGGACATTGTAGTAGGAATTCCAGCGATCGGTTATTGCTGCAGATCCAGGCACGTACTGATTCTCAACATTCACCCAACCCACTGCCTGATTGTAGCGGTTGTTGGTGATGCGATGAATGACGAAGTAATTCCAGTAACTGGGAAGTACAAACTCCCGGTTGGAATAGATCATTCCCGAGAACTGCTTTCCAACGGTGGTCTCAGCCAACTTCGACGGATCGGTGTATGCGTCCTCGAATTGCGATTCCGTACAAGAAGCCACGCCGGCCGCCAGTAGGACATATAGATATAGACTCTTTATTTTCATGACGTTTTTTGGATTAGATTCATTCTGATGATTAGAACTTAGCTCTTAGCATAAATCCGAGGGTTCTGGTCGCAGGGTTGGTACCGGCAGAAGTAAGAGTTTGATACCATCTAGATCCTCCGGTCAACACCTCAGGATCCAAATCCTTGATATTTCTATACAGGAAGAAGAGGTTTCTTCCGTACATGGAAATGTTCAGGTTACTGGCCCCAATTTTACGTGAAATATGAGCTGGCAGGGTGTATCCCAAAGAAAGCTCCCTCATCTTGAGATAAGTATTGTCCTCGATATAAAGCTCATATCTTGACTCAGAATACTGAGGACCACCCCAGTTGTAGGTTCTCTGATAGTACAGTGCTTGGGAAATTACATTGGTATTGGCTTGACCATCAGCGGTCACCCCATCCATTAGCATCCCGTCATGATAGACAGTTTCACCACCTGGTCCTGCAGCGGTAGAATGAGGGACTTGAACTCCTTTGCCGTTTTCGTTCACGTAGTAGGCAAGGCCACCAGAAGCTTCGTTTCTGAAGTTCAAGCTTTCCTCAGTTAGACCTCTGGAAGTCATCCAGTTGATACCAGTTGGCATCACAGATCCACCGATTTGGAAGTCCATTGTAGCGGCAAAGGTGAAGTTTTTATACTCCAAATTATTAATGAATCCTCCCACAGCATCAGGCATGGCATTACCCACTTGAATCCAGTTGTTCGGATCGATTTTGTGCAGACCATTTGGCTGCACGATCTTGTTGCCGTTTGCATCAGTCTCAACCGGATGGGCGTAGAAATCGCCCATAGGACGGCCTACCACCGATTTCAACTGCGCCGCGCCTCCATCATAATCTGCATGGAGCAGTTCAGTAGCATTGTTTGCCAACTTTTCCACTTTATTGATATTTCTGGCGAGGTTCAGCGTCATATCCCATCTGAAGTCGCTGGTGGAGAAAATGGTACCGTTCAAGGCTAGTTCAATCCCTTGGTTTCTTAGGGTACCGATGTTGGTCAATACCGATCTCGCTCCAGACGTAGCTGGTAGGGTGAGAGGAAGGATCTGATCACGGATCTGGGCATTGTAGTAGGATAGATCGATTCCCAGACGATTGTTGAACAAGCGGGTATCCAAGCCAAATTCAAATTCATGTTTCTGTTCGGGCTTGATTCCGTCGTTTCCAAAGTCTGTTGGGATCGTGGTATAAAGTACTGCTGATCCTCCCGTCTGCTGTACACCCAAGGTATTTTGAGAATAGGCGATATTGGCACGGTATATATCCGGATAGTTACCTACTATACCCCAAGACCCCCTCAATTTGGAGAAGGTAATAAAGCTTGGTAACTCAAACGCATCGGTCAGTGTCAAAGCCGTATTCACCGAAGGATAGACAAAGGCATTGTTGTTCGGATTCATGGTAGAAGTACGGTCTCTACGCAAAGTGCCTTCTACAAACCACATGTTCTTGTAGTCGAAATTTAGTGTACCTATCGCTGCGTCAATCACTTGGTACCTTCTCCATGAATCGCTGTATGGCAGGTTAGTGGAAGCCACGATGTCAAAGAGGTTTTCGCTGCTCAGACCACCATTGGTACTTCTGCTGACCATATCCCCTTCGTCTTTCCTAGCCGTATAACCTGCCATCGCACTCAGCGTGATCTCGTCCGTGAGCTTCTTGCTGTAGGTCAACATCAAATCCCCGTATAGAATGCTGTAGTTTTCGTCCTGCATCCCAAACCCTCCGGATGGGCCAAAGGCCAAAGGTCTTTCGGTGTAATTTTTGGTTTCAGAATATCTGGATGTAAAGTCAGTTGAAATACGTGCTCTGAAATTCAATTCATCCGTGATCTGGTAGTGCGTGGTCAAGCTACCAATCACGCGGTTGCTAAGCTCGGAAGCGAGGTTTTTGTTTACTCTCCATACGTAGTCAGCGATATCGCCCCTGAAACCATTGTAGACAATATTTTCGTCAGGAGTGGAACTTTGCCCGTTTCCAGTCACGAATCTGTAGCCATCACTGGTCTGGTACTTGTTTAGGTACCATTCTCCGTTGTCAAATCTTGACATCATTCCAGTAAAGTTGTTAATCATACGATCCACAGAGACTGGTCTGTTTGCGGTATTTTGATTGATGTAGTTCACCATCAGATCCACTTTCACCTTTTTGTTGAGGTTATAAGTGGAGTTCAGATTAATGATGTTTTTGCTGTTTTTAGAATTCAAGCTAAGTGCTTCGTTATCTTGACGCGTCAATGACAATCGCACACTTCCGTTTTCACCGCTATTGGAGACCGCAACGTTAAATTGGGAACTCACCGGACTATTGAATAATGCCGCATAGTTGTCTCCTTGGTCCACGTAAGGCCGTTGCACACCATCCCATGCCATCATAGGCTGTCCATCGAATTCAGGACCGAAGTTGATGGAAGTATTGGGCTGGATTCTGATCCCCGTTCCGGCTTCGTAGTTAAAGCCATCGTCATCTTGACCCAAACCAAATACGTGCCTAGGACCGCCCAGACCTCTCACGGTTTGATACCTTGGTAGGTAAGCTATCTCATCAAAGGAAACGTTGGCATTGAAGTCTACAGCAAAGCCTTTTGCTCCGGCAGTACCTTTTTTGGTAGTGATCAATAGGACACCGTTTACCGCTTCAGAACCGTAAAGCGCTGCTGCTGACGCACCTTTCAGAATGGAGATGTTGTCGATATCTTCCGGGTTGATGTCCAGGAGACCGTTACCTCTCAGTCTTTGATCACCCCAGTAGTTGGTATTGGTGACCTCTTCGTTTCGGATAGGAACCCCATCCAATACGATCAGTGGCTGGTTTCTACCGGTAATCGAGTTGATCCCACGCACGGTAATGTTTGCCGCAGTGGTAGCGCCACCGGCACCCGTTTGGATTCTCACACCCGGAGCCTTACCGTAGAGTGCTGTCACCACGTTTGGTGTACCCACCTTGATCAGTTCGTCCGACTTGATGGTTGTCGTCGCGTAGCCGAGAGATTTCTGCTCCTTCGCCATACCGAATGAGGTCACAACGACCTCATTGAGTAGAGAAGTCTCCTCTGCCAAGACTACGTCGATGACGGTTCTGCTGCCAACCTCGATATTCTGAGTGGTGTAGCCCAAATAGGAGAATACCAGCGTAGCGTTTTCAGCTACCACCAAGGTGTATTTCCCATCGAGATCGGTGACGGTGCCCTTTGTTGTACCGAGTACGGTGACTGTTGCTCCCGGTAGGGGATTGTTTGCTTCGTCCACCACCGTTCCTGTGATTGTGACATCCGCTTCTGCATTTGCACTTGCGGTCATGGAAGGAAGCAGGCTTGCGGCATAATCAGGAGCTGCCTGTGCTGAAAGCACAGCGCCTAAAAACATGCCCTGAGCCAAAAGGATGGTCCCTGTCTTTCCAAACAGCGCCTTTGGCTTCCATAGCTGGGGTACTTGTTTTTTCATTTGTTGTTGGGTTGAGTTACTTAAAATTCATTAGTTAATAACAACTGGGGTTTACTGATCTAGTCTTTATTGCTTTTCCATTCATGCGGTAAGTAGTTAGGGTTATTTAAATTGTTTAAAAGAACGTTATCTCAAAATGAAATTTCTTTTAAAAGTACCCGAAATCAAATATTTTTTTTTGAATAATGGAAGCGACTTAGAATAAAAAAATATATCGAATAAGGGTAGTTTGGTAAAAAAATATTTCACGGCGCGGTCGAAGCTGTGTTTTTCCACGACCTAAAACCTTACTTTTGCAGATATATATTTGGATTATTGGCTTTGGATATAAAAAAAGTTGGGCGGGACACTTGTCAGCGCGCCAAAATCCAAATTTTCACACAATTAGTATTTCCTGCTGAAATTCAGACTAATGTATCAGCCCTCCTGTCCGAAGCCTCGAAAAAAAATTATTGTCCTATCTGATAAAATCCTATTCCGATTAGGAGAATACAATTAAAAATCAATAAATAGTCCATGCGCCCTATATTTAGAGAGCCGGCAAGTCGTAAAAAAAATTTAGAGATGGGTCTCCAAAAGCACCCGCATTTCCGCCTGAAGCTTGGCGGCCTCCGTCCTGGCAGCAGACGCAAAATCCAGTCCCCCAGAAGCATAGATGATGCCTCGGCTCGAATTCACCAGAAGACCACAGCTTGAGTTCATGCCATATTTGGCGACCTCGGCGAGACTGCCGCCTTGTGCCCCTACACCGGGTACCAGGAAAAAATTGTCAGGAACCACTTTCCTCACCTCGCCAATCAGCTCCCCGCGGGTCGCGCCGACGACGTACATCAGGTTTTCGGGTGAGCCCCAGCCTTGGCTCTTTTCGAGCACCGACTGGTAGAGCGGTTTTCCGTTTTCGTCCTTGATCAGCTGAAAGTCCAGCGAACCTGCGTTGGAGGTCAGCGCCAGCAGAATCACCCATTTGTCCTCAAACTCAAGGAAAGGCGTCACCGAGTCCTCCCCCATATACGGAGCCACCGTCACTGAATCGAACGCCATCTGCTCGAAAAATGCCTTCGCGTAGAGCTTGGAGGTGTTTCCGATATCACCCCGTTTGGCGTCGGCAATGGTAAAAATGTCATTCGGAATGAACTCCTGCACTTTCTGAAGTGTCTCCCAGCCCTTTGGCCCCATAGCCTCAAAAAATGCGATATTGGGCTTGTAGGCTACCGCATAATCGGCCGTTTCCTCGATGATAGCCTTGCAAAAGCTGAAGATCGGATCTGGTTCCGAGTGCAGGTGAGCGGGGATTTTTGCCAGATCCGGATCGAGCCCTACGCATAAAAAGGATGATTTTTTCTGGATTTGGGCAAAAAGCTCGGCTCTGTTCATGAATCTTGGAATTTGGGCAAAGGTAGGAAATCAGAATTAGTTACTTTTACCAAATTTGAATTATTGAAATCATACCTTTCCATACTTTCCTTCTTTTTTGCGACCAATCAATTTGCTTTGTGTCAAGACCTCTCGGGTACTTGGAGATGGGCAGAGGAAAAAGATAATCTGTTTGAGATTTTTTTGGAAAAACCCGATCCTGATCAAAAGCTTAATTACGACTTTGTGGGAACACACTGCGGAGTTTATTACAATGGAGAGAGGATAGATTGTATGCTTGGGGGCTTTTCCATTTTCCTAAACCGTCAAAGTCAAAACATTTTTTCAGGCAAAATAACCAGCGCTTATTCCCATTCCGATTTTGAAATTCGACTAACCTATTTGGTTGATGGCCAAAAAATTCTCTGGGAAGTGACCAAAAAAGGTGGTGGACAGTTCTATTTTCCTGTGAAAGAAGTTTTGAAGCAGAATTAGAAAGACTTCAATGATCTAAATGTGCGAAGTCGAAGGAATTGCCAAAATCAGAAGACCCGAGTTTTAGTTTTTTTCAACCAAATCAACTTTGACAAAGGCTCCGACCAACGAAACGGCCGCAGAGATCAGGAAAAAAATCATGCTAAAGGCTACTGCCGCCGTTTCCTCGATACCCGCATAGGTGTGCGCGTAGACGAAAACCAACTCCCGGGCTCCCACTCCACCTATCGTCAGCGGCAAGACCGCCACGATGGACGAAAGCAAAAAAACCAATTGGTACGCCAGCAATTTTTCGTGGACACCGAGAGCGAGAAGGATAAACCAGGCACAAACCAACTGCGCCACCTGACCGGCAAAAGACCAGGCATTTGCAAGCAAGAAAGAAGGTAGGAAATCTTTGAAAAACAGTTTTTGTGCCAGCCAGAAAGCGGGGATAGTCAAGGCCAATCCCGCTACCATCAGTCCATTCCAGAGCTTAGACTCCAGCCAGTCTATCCGGATATCTACCAACAAAAAGAATCCAAAGAGCAAAAATACAATTGCCACCAAACCTCCTAGTCTGTCCAAAAGGGCCGCTTGTATCAGCTTTTTGACGGGTGTTTTAAAGTGTTTGTTGAGCAAATAGACCTTGTAGCCGTCGCCGCCAATGCCGCCGGGAAGAAAAAGATTGTAGAACATGCCCACGAGATAGAGTCGCCAGTTTTGGCCCTCGCTGATATGCAGTCCAATGTTTTGGAAGTAGAGATTGAGTCGGAGTGCGGTTGCAACTTTGCTCAGCACAAAGATCGACACTGCTGGGAGCAGCCATGGCCAGTGGATGGTTTTCACCAAAACCAAAAGCTGATCCGGTTCGATCTTTCGAAACACCAAGTATAGTGCCAGACCAGTCAGCGCCAGCTTCAGCGCGGTTTTCAGCTTGTTCCAGATGCGCTTGCTTTGGCTCAAATTGGCAAAAATCAGGTTCCTAATAAAAAAACATACTGCCTACTCCCCACTGAGACTGCCTATTGCAGTTCCCACTCCTTGGTACACCGACTTGACCTTGTAGGTCTTTTTGTGTTGGGATTCAAAGTATGTTCGGACGATTATTTCCGCGATGATCCCCGTCGTAATCAGCTGAATCCCGCCAAGGATCAGGATAAAACCCAAGATCATAATCGGTCTGCCCCAGATGTCCTCGCCCAGAATTTTCAAAATCAGGAGATACAAGCTGATCAACGATCCCAGCATCAGGGAAATCAGTCCCAGTCCCCCGAAAAGATGGATCGGCCGCTGAAAGTATTTTTGGAAAAACAGCATGAGGATCAGATCCGACATCACTTTGAAGGTCCGGCTCAATCCATATTTCGATTCTCCGTGGATCCTTGGGTGGTGTTTGACGTCCACTTCAGTCATCTTCGCCCCCTGTTGCTTGGCAAGCACTGGGATAAATCGGTGCAATTCCCCGTACAGCCCCATGTTCTGAGCGATGTCTGCCTTATAGACCCGAAGCGTACAGCCATAATCTTTCAGGTAAACTTTGGTTGTATTTCGGATCACCCAGTTGGCGATTTTGGATGGGATTTTTCTTAGCACAAAGCCGTCCTTGCGATTGGCCCGGCGGCCTGCGACCACATCCCAATCTTCGTCTATCGCCTTTTGCAGCATCACCGGGATATCCGTCGGATCGTTTTGGAGATCCCCGTCCATGGTGGCAATGTACTCACCAGTAGCCATGTCGATCCCGGCGGCCAGGGCTGTGGTCTGTCCATAGTTTCTGTTGAAAATGATCAGCTTGGTGCGGTCGTTTGCAAATTTCTTGACCTCTGAGACCGTTCGGTCGGTCGAGCCATCCTCGATCAGAATCACTTCGTACTCGATTTCGGACAGCGCCGCATAGGTGGCTTCCAGTAGGGGTTTGATGTTTTCCTCCTCATTGTAAACGGTGATGACAACGGAAATCAACGGCTTGGTCATGAGCTAAAATTTCCCCAAAAGTAGCCCATTTTACCTTCGGGGACAAAATTTAAGAGGCGAGACAGCCGCCATCCAACCGCGTCAATAGGAATCCGGGATAAAGGGCTGATAGGAACGGAGGTTTTTCCAGACCTGGATTTTGACCTTCCTGACCGGATATTCTCCGAAATAGGGCACAAAAGTCTCCTCATGGAGCAGACTGTCAAAGGTCGCACGGCCTTCCATACTCTCGTGGTTCATGCTCACGAATACGCCGACATTTCCCTTGTTCTGATACTGACTCATGTCTTCCCAGAGATCGAACTGATTTTTGCGGGAGCCCATGTTCATCACGTAGCTTTGAGGATGCCCCGCAAGGTAAAACGAAAGCTCCGATGACGTATGGTAGGAGTCCGAAAAGTAGAACTCGTTTTCCAAGTCCAGACTGTCTTTCAAGAAATCCAAGCGCTTTGCCAGCGTATGGTGCCCACTCAGGCGATTGAGTGCTTTCTGCTCGCCTCTTTCTATCGCGGGGATGGACTTCAGCCCGGAGAAATCCGGCAGCAAAAAAATCACCGGAATGCCAATGCTCAGCATGATGGCCCCCTTCGCGTACCTCCTCCAAGCCTTAGACTGTCGCACGATCCAAGCTCCTAAAATAACCGAGAAACCAGTGTATGCAAAGACCGGCCAATTGACCTCGGTTCGTTTTAGAAAACTAAGAGCGGCAAAAGCCGAAAATGTCACCAATCCAGGCAAGATCAGATAGATGGATGATTTCTCTTTGATTTTGAAAATTTCCAAAAAACAAAGGATCCAAGCAGGCAACAAAAACACGGAAATGATCGCCAATTGTCCTGAGAAGTATTCCAAAAACCACTTGAGGCTATTCCCAAAATCAAAAGGCTTGGACTCGCCACCACCCGCCCCGCCAAGGGTGGCAAGGTGCTTGAACGTATCGAAGTTGTTCTCCCAGTTCCAAATCAGGGCGGTTATAAACCCGAGCAAACTGAGCCCAACGAAGAGTATAAAGTTGCCTTTTTGAGCCTTCATCTTCTTGGCGAAAAGCAGATAGATAAATACCGTTGGCAGAAGCAGGATCATGACCACCTTTGCCATCAATCCCATCGATGTGGCGAGGCCGGCCCAAATCCACAACCGTTTTTCGCCCTCACATATGGCCCGAAAGGCAAGATATGTCCCCAGCGCCCAAAAGAAAGTGAGGGAAGAATCAGTCATATGAAAAGTCGAAGCCAGCCACCAGACCGGCATCGCCTGCATCACCATAGCCGCCCAGAAGCCAGTTTCCCTTTCGTACAAATAGGCACCAAATAGAAAAGTAACCCATGAGATCCCCACGCCAGCCAAAATCGCATTGATCCTGACACCGAGTTCGGTATTTCCGAAAACAGAGGTACTGAGGAAGTTCAGCACCGCTACCAAGGGGGGCTTGGAGTAATAGTGCCAGTCCAGATTTTGCGACCAGAGCCAGTACTGGGCTTCTTCGGTAAACAGGTTGACCTCCGGGCGGAGGGTAAAAAGGATCTTCACGACTGCCAACAAGAGCGTGATGGTCCAAAAGCCTAGGGTGTAGCGGGATTCTGATTTCATGCGGGAAAGCAAAAATAAAAAAGCCCCCAGTTTCCTAGAGGCTTTCATCTATTTATTTGTCCGTTTTACTGTTTGACCAGTACGACTTTCTCCTTGTGTTTCTTGATTTGGCGTCTCAATCCCTCGATTGATTCGTCTGCTGCTGCCTCGAACGAGTCGGCTTGATGTTTGGCAAAAAACTGCTTTCCGGGCACATTGAGCTTGATCTCAACTATCTTGTTTTCATTTTTTTCGTTTTTATCGAGCCTCATAAAAACCTCTCCATCGATAATCCTATCATAAAAGGTGTCCAGTTTGTCAGCCTTTTTCTGAATAAAGTCGATCAGTTTGATATCCGCGTCAAAGTGGATGGAGTGCATCTGCAGTTTCATAGCGATTTGCATTTAAGTGGTTGAACAATTGATTTATTTACGCTTTGGGATGTGCCTGTTCAAACACAGCCTTCAGTTTTTCCATTGAATTGTGCGTGTAGACCTGGGTGGCAGCCAAGCTGGCGTGGCCCAGCAAATCTTTGACAGCATTGAGGTCCGCTCCCTTATTGAGCAGGTGTGTGGCAAAAGTGTGCCTGAGCAAATGGGGACTGCGCCGAGTGGTATGGGCAAAAAGATCCAGATAATGTCTAACAATCCGATATATCATCATAGAATAGGCTTGTTCACCCCGATTGCTCGTAATAAAGTACTCATTCCCCCCAATTTTTGAAAACCTTTCCTCAAATACTTTTCTGTACAAAATGATATTCTGCTTTAGCTTTCTTGTAAGAGGGATTATCCTCTCTTTGCTGCGTTTTCCCAAAACTTTTACCTGATCCTCTACCAAGTTTAGGTCTCTCCACCTAAGCGAAGTGAGTTCCGAAAGCCGGACCCCGGTAAGGTACAGAAACTCCATCACCATCCTGTCCCGCTGTCCTTCAAAATTGGCTTCGTAAATGCTTTCTTCTAATACGGACTCGATGACATTTTCTTGTACAAACTCGGGCAGTTTCTTCGGGTTTTTAAGGGATTTTAACTTGTATGTAGGATCCTGGGAGACCAGTCTTGACCTAAGCAAAAACTTGAAAAACGATCTTAGCGTGGCGATTTTGCGGTTTACGGTGGTGGTACTTAGCCCCTGCTCCACCAAGTCAATGACCCATGCCCGCAACTCCGAATGGGTACAGCCTTCCAGGGAATTTATTTCAAACGACAGCTGCACAAAGTCCCGGACCTGCTCCAGATCCTTCCGATAGGCTACGACGGTGTGCGGACTGCTTCTTTTCTCGTACTCGAGATAGTTGATGAAGGAATCTATCATTGCTTGGCGTGATAGGAGGCTATTCTGCCAGTGAAGAACGGTCCCACTCCCTGCCGTCTGAAAGACGCATGCTTGAAAACGGAAGTGGTCAATCCAATAGCCTCGAGAGAAGTATTAAACCTGTTTGTATTGAAGCTGCTATCCATATTACTGAAAAGATAACGGAAAAAAGGAAAGTCCTGGCTGACAAAAATCACAGGAGTATAAAAACAAAAACGCACTTGCCTGAGGGACAAGTGCGTCTGTATGGGGAATCAATTCTGATTACTTCATCTCTTCGTTGCGAAGTTGCTGTTTGTAAGCAGCCTTGATGACCTGTGCTCTTCTTACGACAGAAGGTTTCGTGAACGCCTGACGCGCTCTGAGTTCGCGAACCGCACCGGTTTTGTCAAACTTCTTTTTAAAACGCTTCAGCGCTTTTTCGATGGATTCGTTCTCTTTTACGTTTACAATGATCATAGTATACACCTCCTTTCGGGGGGCAAAGGTATGCAAGACAATTGAAAAACAATACGATTCAGAAGAAATTGTGGCGAAAAGCTTCTGACTCGGGACAAGCGGACAGACACTCTTTTCTGCTCCACGACGGTTTTCGTCCGGATAAACAAAACTCCGGCAAGTTTAAATCGAAAAAATTCCCTCCAACCAATCTTTTAGATAAAACTATTGCCCTTTTAGGTTTATTCCGCTCTCCACTATTAACTACCTCACTTTGTTTCATGAAAAAATCATTTTTTACGATGTCCAGCATCCTGTTAATGCTGGCTCTGTTGCTTGGATGCCAAAGGGAAAACTCCCAAAAAATCCAATTTGGTGTTTCCGAGGGAGTAATGAATGCAATGGATTTTTCCCCGCTCGGAATACAGAAGGGAGATTCAGTCGACTCACTCCTGCTCTACACGCGCTCTGGAGATCCACTAAAGATGGATTTTAAAAAGCATGAGAAAGCTATCCTTTTGATTTCCGGAAGCTATACATGCGATATCACCCGAGGAAACATGAAGGATATACAGAGCCTCTTCCGGGAGTTTGGATCCGCTGTCGACATCTATCTGGTCAATACCCTCGAAGCTCATCCTGACGATTCGCCTAGTCCATACTCAGCCGAGCCAGAGGTTTGGCTGGCAGCGTCCAATCTGCGCGACAGCATCTCGGCTCCCCAACCAAAGACTATGGGCGAGAGGATTCGATTGGCAGATCAATGGATCATGGAATCCAATATCCAAATCCCAGTGCTTTTGGACGGGCCCGAGAACAGGTTTTGGAATTTCGCAGGTCAAGCTCCCAATATGGCAGTGTTGGTAGAAAATGGAATCGTTGTTTTGAAGCAGCCGTGGTTCGATTACGAAAGAATGTGTGAAACACTCACGGAATGAATATGAGGAATATTCTTTTCCAAAAGTTGAAAAGTAGGGCGGATAACCTAGTTTTGGGCTCCATTCCCAGTAATTACTATGAAATCCCTTTCTTATTGGTCAAAGCGCCTCGCGGCACTCGCGGCTTTGGCATTGCTAAGCCTCCACTTCAACCCTCTTTTTGCACAGGAAAATCCCGAGAAAATGGATTGGTTTCAACAAGCCAAACTGGGGATCTTTATCCATTGGGGGATTTACTCTGTCAACGGAATCGACGAGTCCTGGTCATTTTTCAACGACTACATCCGGTACGAAGACTACATGAAGCAGACGGCCGGATTCACCGCGGCAAACTACGATCCACAAAAATGGGCCAAGCTGATCAAAGAAAGCGGGGCCAAGTATGCCGTGCTTACGGCCAAGCACCACGACGGAGTGGCGCTATGGGAAACACAAGCCAGCGATCTGTCTGTAGTAAAAAAGACACCAGCAGGCAAGGATCTAGTGGGGCCGTTCATGCAGGCGCTGGAGGATCAAGGTTTGAAAAAAGGAATCTACTTTTCCGTCTTGGACTGGTCCCATCCCGACTATGACCGAAAAACGCGAGAGGCATTTCGCTACAAAAATGATCCCCAGCGATTCAAAAAATTTACCGACTTCAACTTTGCTCAGCTGACCGAGCTTTCCACCCAATTCAAGCCTGATCTGTACTGGTTTGACGGAGACTGGGAACACAAGCCAGAGGAGTGGAGAAGTGCAGAGCTGAAGAAAAAACTGTTGGGTTACAACCCCAACCTAATCATTAACTCGAGACTTGGCCCAGGCTTCGGCGATTATGCCACTCCAGAGCAGGGTGTTCCGGTTTCCCGGCCGAAGGAATCCTATTGGGAGCTGTGCATGACCATGAACAACAGCTGGGGCTATCAAGGCAACGACCACCAGTACAAGTCACCGAGTGAGCTTCTTCGGATCTTTGTGGACTGCCTGCACATGGGGGGAAATCTCCTGCTGGACTTTGGGCCAAAGCCAGACGGATCCATCCCAGTGGAAGCTGAAAACATCCTCAAAGCATTTGGCCGATGGACCTCCAAGCATGAGTCGGCGATCTACAATACCCAGGCGGGCATTCCAGACGGGCACGTATACGCTCCAACTGCGCTCTCCCCTGACAAAACCATCCTCTACATCTACCTAGACTACAAGGTAAATGAATCCTTGGCGATCAAAGGACTGAAAAACAAAATCCAGCGTGTCTGGGTAGTGGGCAACGGTACCAAGCTCCAGTCTAGGGAAGTCGGCAAGATGTATTGGAGTGCAGTGCCTGGCATGAAGTACATCGACATTCCAGAACATGTCTATGACAAGGACATCACGGTATTGGCAGTCTTGCTGGACGGCCCAGTCGATCTCTACCGGGAACACGGGCAGGTCATCGAAAGCAACTAGAATGGATCACAACCTTTCAAACTAAAGCCCGAGGCCCCTCAGATCCTCGGGCTTTTGATTTCGAGACGGAACTCCCGCGGGTTAGTCCGACACCACCTTGTAGGTGGGATCTTCGATTACATTCACGTCGATGATCTCTTCTGCGTTTTTGATCAATTGCCTGCAATCTGGGCTGAGGTGTTTTAAATGAACCGTTTTCCCGACCTTATGATAGCGGTCCGTGATCTTGTTCAAGGCTTCAATCGCGGACATGTCGACCACCCTGCTTTCCGCAAAATCAACGATTACGCTATCTGGATCAGTAAGCACCTCAAATTTCTCATTGAAAGCAGCTACTGAGCCAAAAAAAAGTGGCCCGTAAATCTCATAGTGCTTTACCCCCTGCTCATCGACATACTTTCTTGCGCGGATGCGCTTGGCATTGTCCCAAGCAAAAACCAGCGCCGCAATCACGACCCCAATCGCCACCGCCAAAGCTAAATTGTGGAGAACCGCCGTGACCAAGGTGACCAATACCATCACAAACACATCCGATTTGGGGAATTTCGTAAAAGTCTTCAGGCTTGCCCACTCGAAAGTCCCGATGGACACCATAATCATCAGGCCTGTGAGTGCAGCCATGGGAACCTTCTCAATCAATGTCGAGCCAAACATCACAAAAACCAATAACATCACTGAGGCTACAATTCCGGATAGCCGAGCCCTGGCGCCGTTGGACACGTTGATCAGGCTTTGGCCAATCATCGCGCAGCCCCCCATTCCGGAAAAAAGTCCTGAAAGAATATTGGCGGTACCCTGAGCAACCGCCTCTTTGTTTCCTCGACCCCGGGTTTCGGTAATTTCATCCACAATGTTCAGTGTCAACAAACTTTCGATCAACCCGACTCCCGCGACAATGACGGAAAATGGCAAAATCGTGAGGAGCGTCTCCCAAGTAAACGGGACGCTAGGAATATGGAAAGGTGGAAACCCGCCTTGTATGGAAGCCATATCACCCACTGTTTTGGTGTCAATTTTCAGAAGATAAACCAGTCCAAAAACCACCAAAATCGCGGTGAGTGAAGCTGGGACAATCTTGGTCAGCTTAGGTAAGCCCCAAATGATCAGCATCGTCAGCAGCACCAATCCCAGCAAGACATAGAGTGCGCTACCTGTAAGCCAATTCCCAGAAGCATCCTTAAATTGGTCTAGCTGGGACATGAAGATGATAATGGCGAGACCATTGACAAAACCGAAAATAACCGGATGGGGAACCAGACGTATCAGTTTGCCCAATCTAAGAGCGCCAGCAGCCACCTGAAGAACCCCGGCCAAGACGACGGTAGCGAAGACATATTCAACCCCGTGGCTTTTGACCAAAGTCACCAAAACCACCGCCACTGCTCCCGTAGCTCCGCTAATCATCCCCGGCCGGCCACCGAAAACGGAGGTAACCAAGCCCATCATAAAAGCAGCATACAGTCCAGTGAGTGGTGACAACCCGGCAATCATCGCAAAAGCAACCGCCTCGGGAACGAGCGCTAATGCGACCGTCAGCCCTGACAAAACTTCGGTCTTATAGTCGACCTTCTGCGACAGGTCAAATAGATTCAAGTATTGGTTCATTAGAAAGCCCCGGATTCGGGATCGGTTTTTTGAAAGAAATATATAGTGGCCGATATCCCAAAGTGTCACCAAGAACGGCCACGAAACGTACTAAAGGGCCCCAAAATTAGATTTTTAAAAACGAAACGCCAACCAACCCCCAACTCACAACTATCCAAGGGCCTGGCCTTGGCAGTGGTAGGAAACAGTGTCTATCCCTCGTTTTACTAGCCAAAAAAAAGGCTGCGCCAGAAGCGCAGCCTTGAAAGATCTCCGGAAGCCCGGCTATTTCACCAAATCTCGGGTCTTGATCATATGGCCTACGGAGATGTACATCATGGTACTTTGGGTAGGCGTGTAGACAACCCCCGGCTCATTGACGGATTGATTGTCAGTCTTCAGAAAGTCCGTCAAATAATACTTAAACCTAATATAACTCCCTTTTTTCGACTTAAACTCTGCAAAGACCGAAGGCAGATAGATATTTGTCCGATCGCTAAACCAAATGTTGGTTTTGCTTTTTTCGTCATTCACATATTTTTTCTGCTTATAGTTGATTGCAAACTCGTTGTCAATTCCCGCTGCGAGCAGATTGCCCTTCATGTCCCCAAACTTGAAAGCAATTGGTATCCCGAGCGTATAGACGCGTTGCTTCATGCGGATGGAGTCGTTGAGATCGGTGATGATACCCACGTTTCGGGAAGCTAGGCCGGTATAAAATCCGGTTTTTTCATTGAAGTCCCGATGAAGCAACAATCCAATGTTGATAAAAGGTGTAAAACGTGCGATATTCTTCGTTTCCAGTCCTGTGGCTTCTACGCTTCCCCAAGAAAGGATAGTCTCGGATGCGGACACCACATACCAGGGACTCGTACTGGGTGCGGTCTGGGCAAAAGCCAGATTTCCTGCCAAAAACAATAGGCACACTAAAGCTATTTTTTTCATGCTGTAAAGAATTTAGAATAAAAGTGAATCGGTTTAGATACTAGAAAGATAAGTATTTTCCGACCTAGAAATATGCCCTATATCCAAGCAAAGATCATTTTTCTTTTCGGAGCCAAACGTACATTTCATTCGGGCCTCTATTTGCCCAAGTGTAATATGGAATTGCCGTAGCCGAAACCGACTCTGAGGCGACCTCTCCAGAAAGCTTGATCGCCCGAATGTGCTCGTCCAGCACTTGGGTCTCCACCACTTCAAATTCCACCTTTTTCGGCACGACCAACTCCGATAGCGAAGCCCCATTGTCGGCCCCTTCGACGCAGTAAACCAATGGTCCGCGCTGTATCGCTATCTTGTCGGTATTGGCGAGAACTTCCGGTCTGGATTTGATTTCTTTCACTTCCATCGGCATTTCGTATGTAATCTGGTCGCCTGCCTTCCACTGCCTTTCGAGTACTGCATAGCCATTTTCCACCTCAAAATCCGCTGGTTCACCATTCACAAAAACAAGAAGATCGGACGTATTCTCCTCCAAAAACCGATAAAGCTCACCTGGGACAGGTTCTCCCCTAACCCAGCCAGGAATACGAAGATGGATTGCAAACTCCGTGGCTTTTGCGGGCTTAAGCTGCAGGGATACTTTTCCGTCCCAGGGAAAATCCGTTTCCATCTCCACGGCCACCTTGGTTCCCGACAGCTCAAACTCAGTCTGGTTTCCGATAAAAAGATTCACCCAAAGCGCAGATTCGTTTTTGACATAGATGTAGTCTCCGACGGATGCGACCAGGCGGGATATGTTGGAAGGGCAGCAGGCAGTGCCGAACCATTCCTTTCGGCTATGCTGGCCGGATGAGGCCAGGGGGTTGCCATAGAAAAAATGGTCTCCTGTCAAACTCAGCCCATCCAACGAAGCATTGTAGAGACTGCGCTCGAGCACGTCGATATACTGAGCCTGTCCTTCGAGCAGATTCATGCGCTGATTCCAGAAGACCATCCCCACGGACGCACAGGTTTCGCTGTACGCATTTTCGTTTGGAAGGTCATAGTCGACGGAAAAGCCCTCGTTGCTTCCCGATGAGCCAATGCCACCCGTAATGTACATGTTGCGATACACCACGTCTTCCCACACCGTCTTCATGGCATTCATGTATCCGGGATCGTTTTGGTTCGCAGCGACATCGGCGGCCCCGGTGTAGAGGTACATCGCACGTACCGCGTGCCCAGTGATTTCCTTCTGTTCCTTTACAGGAACTCCATCTTGGGCATAGTCTGGTCCCCATTCGGCCTTGTCCCATATCGCGCCCCTCCCCAAGCCTCTTCCCCGCTGGTCAAGAAACCAGTCTGCCAGATCCAAATAGGGCTTTTCCCCGGTGGCTTTGTAGAGCTTCATCAGCGCCAGCTCAATCTCCTCGTGCCCGGTCACCCAAGGACGATCTGCTTGACGAAACTGGCGATCGATATGATCTGCCATGCGACTTGCCACATCGAGCAATGTCCTTTTTCCGGTGGCCTGAAAGTAGGCAACCCCCGCTTCCATCAGATGGCCAGCACAATAGGCTTCGTGCTTTTCCATATCAGTCCATCGCTGTTGCAGGCCGGTCAGTGAGTAATAGGTATTGAGGTAACCATCCGCCTCCTGTGCAGCGGCTATCTTTTCAATCCACTCGTCAGCTTTCGCCTCCAGCTCTGCATCGGGAAAGTTCTGCAGGGAATAGGCTATGGCTTCGAGCAGCTTATACACGTCGCTGTCGTCATAGTAGATCCCCTCGTGTTCTTCCCCTTGCTTTCTGGCCGCTTTCTCAAAATTCCGGATACGACCTGTCTTAACCTCCGTCTGGTAGATCGCCGCGGGGAGGGACTTTTCGGCGACCTTTTCCAACTTAGGTTTCCAAAATGCATCCGTGATCTGGATCTCCGAGAAACTGTGGACCTGAAGTGGCAGTTGCCCTTGCCAGGCGGAAAGAGTCTGACTGGATATCAAAAAAACCACAAGAAGCAACCTAAGTTTCATGGCAATGCATTTTTCTAAAAATAGGGAATCACAAACACCATGTCCCTATCCTTTTGAAAAATTTGCCAAGGATCCATCTTTCCATGAAAGTATGGGAGGTCTTTCCGACAGGAAGTCCTATTTTGGCTAACCCTGACCTCCACTTCAATTTTTGTCCAGTTCCCATGAAAAAGCACCTTCTCGTAATCGTATGCTTGTTTTTTTTCTCCGCAAAAAGTCCGGCCCCTTCGACCTGGGTCGCGATAGGAGACTCGATCACCTACCTGAATGATCATCAAGACGAAACGGGCAACAGGATCAGTAAGGGCTATCTAACCCTGATCGGGGAAAAATTTCCCGAGCTCGAGATCGTCAACAAAGGATATAATGGCTGGACGGCGGTGAAGATTGCCCAGGAATTTGACAAGCTGGAAATCCCGCGGGCTGACATTTACAGCATATTCCTGGGAACCAATGACTGGTGGGGAGGAAAGCCGCTTGGCGCCTACTCTGACTTCCAAAACGCAACTGGGCACGAAACTCTAAATGGAGCCTTTCGCGTGATGATCGACAAGATCCGCCTCCTCAATCCAGAAGCAAAAATCATCCTGATCACCCCCATGCAGCGAGTCGACTTCGTCTACATCAATAATCCCAAAAACAATGCATTTGGATCCTATAGGGAGAAAAATGGCCAGAAGCTAGAGGACTTTGCTGACGCGATCAAAGCAATCGGTGTCCAAGAAGGGCTGCCTGTAGCGGATCTATACCATCAAAAAGACATGGGACTTGCCGACTTGGTGAAATACAAATGGCTCAAAAATCCCGAGACCGGCAAATACCAAAAGTACCGCTATCCTGACTTTGTCGGTGTGCCCTTTGATCCGGAAAAAGATGAATACCCTTATCCACCAAAGACTGTGGCGATCACCTACGATGGACTGCACCCCTCGGACAAGGGATACCTAATCATAGCGAAGGAACTGCTTCCGATTTTTGAAAGTATCCTGAAATAGGACTCAGTCCGTACCAAAGCACATTGGGGAGATGCGACAAATTTCCACCCACGCGATTTTACTTAATCTGTACTAGGGTATAGTGGTAATTGTTTGCGTTTGTTTTTTGTTATTTTAGGATTCGCGCTGGCATGCTTCCGGCGTGGAGCAGTATCCTGAACCAATTTCTTTTTCTCAATACCTACTGAATTTTTAACAGAAATGCCATGAAAGCAAAACCAAAACAATCTCGTTATTTAACCTTGGTCTTCATCCTGGGATTAATCGCTGCCTGCACCCCACCTGCGGAGAAAACGGCCGAACCCACGTCAATTGTTGAAGCCGATCCCCTTCCGTCCTGGAATGACGGCCCGCGAAAGGAAGCGATCATCAGCTTCGTGGAAGACGTGACCGACAGCGCCAGTCCCAATTTCATTCCCGTGGCGGACCGTATCGCCACCTTTGACAACGACGGCACGCTCTGGTCGGAGCAACCGATCTACTTTCAGTTCTTCTTTGCCTTGGACAGGGTAAAAGCTCTTGCGGCGGAACACCCGGAATGGAAAAACAAACAGCCATACAAAGCTGTCTTGGAAAACGACATGCCCACGCTCATGCAGCAAGGGGAACATGGGCTTCTTGAAATCGTAATGTCAACCCATGCCGGAAATACCACAGACGAATTTGACAGCCTAGTGAGAAGCTGGATTGACACTGCTCAGCATCCGGTAAAAAAAAGGCGCTACACCGAGCTGGTATTCCAGCCTATGTTGGAGCTACTCGACTTTCTGAGAGCGAATGATTTCAAAACCTTTATAGTCTCTGGCGGTGGGATAGAATTCATGCGTCCTTGGGTGGAAGGGGTCTACGGAATTCCAAAAGACCAAGTAGTCGGCAGCAGCATCCAAACTGAATACGACTACAACAACGGCAAGCCCATCATCAAGCGCCTGGCCAAGATCGACCTGATCGATGACAAAGAAGGAAAGCCCATAGGGATCAACCGATACATCGGTCGCAAGCCCGTCTTCGCTGCAGGTAACTCCGACGGTGACCTTCAGATGCTCCGCTGGACAGACGCAAACCCCTTGACGAGCTTCCAACTCTATATCCATCATACCGACTCCCTCCGTGAGTGGGCATATGACAGGGATTCCCATATCGGAAAATTTGACATTGGGCTAGATGAAGCAATAGAAAAAGGCTGGACGGTGATCGATATGCAAACCGACTGGAAAATCATCTACCCCTTCGAGAAAAACCAATAAGTGCATGAAGGAGATTAAGGTTAGCATCCGAAGTCAGGCGTTGGCAATTACCTGTGCCCTTTTCGCCCTCTTGATCAGCAAGTCAAGCATGGCCCAAGAGGAGCGAAAAGAAGAAGGAGAATTGACCAAAAAACAAAGTATCGCAATCGCCATCGGCCATACCCAAGTGGCCAAGGGATTTCAGGAAGGACAAAAGAAATGGCTCTCTTTACCCAGCTGGGCTGTGGACTACACTTATCGCTTGAATCCAATCTGGAGCTTAGGCCTTCAAAACGAACTGATCCTTAGTGATTTCGAAGTGGAGTCGGAGGAAGGAAATGGACAAGTGATCACCCGGTCGACACCGCTTGCCAGCATCGCGGTGGTAGGCTACCGACCCTTGGAGTACCTCACCCTGTTTGCGGGTGCAGGCGGCGAGTTTGCAAAAGAAGAGGATTTCGCGGTGGTTAGGCTTGGAGTTGAGCCATCGATGGAGATCCGGGAAAGGCTCGAACTTTTGGCCAGCCTCGTATACGACTTCAAGATCGATGGGTACAACAGTTTCGGTCTGAGCGTAGGAGTGGCGTATACTTTTTAGCTTGTTCCGCAGAACAAAGGTTAATGCCGTAAAAAAAGCCGCTTCCAAGTTCTTGAAAGCGGCTTTTTTGTAGCCTAGCTAGGAATCGAACCTAGATCTAGCGTTTAGGAAACGCTTGTTCTATCCGTTGAACTACAAGGCCATAAGGGTTTGGAAGCGGCGTTTGTCAATCAAAGTTGATCCACGCCACGGATTTTCGAGCCGCAAGATAAAGGAATTCTGAAATTACAGGCAAATATTCTGGAGTCAACTTGTGCCTTTACAATGATTTACCCTATCTTTGCACTCCAAAATTAGGATGGACGGGTTCCATCCAATCACTTAATCTAAAAAATTATGTCCGTAAAAATCAGATTAGCACGTCGAGGCAGAAAAAAACAAGCCATCTATGACGTCGTTGTAGCTGATGCAAGAGCTCCACGAGATGGACGCTTCATCGAGAAAATCGGAACTTACAATCCGAACACAAACCCCGCTTCCATCAACATCAACAATGAGCGTGCTCTTACCTGGTTGTTGAATGGAGCTCAGCCGACTGATACCGTAAAAGCTATGCTTTCCTACCGAGGTATCATGCTGAAAAAACACCTTCAAATCGGTGTATTGAAAGGCGCTATCTCCCAAGAACAAGCAGACGCTAAATTCGGTGCTTGGCTGGAAGAAAAAGACTCAAAAATCGCATCCAAGTCTGACAAGTTGGCTGCTGCCAAAGCTGATGTCCGTGCAAAAGCACAGGCTGCCGAAGCTGCTAAAAACCAAGCTCGTCTGGACGCTATCAAAGCAAGAGAAGAAGAAGCAAAGGCTGCTGCAGCCGCTGCCGAAGCTCCTGCCTCTGAAGAGGCCGCTCCTGAAGCTACTGCAGAAGGCGGAGAAGCTGAAGCTTAATAGAACCCTATTCCATGAACAAGGATCAGTGCTTTCAAATAGGCAGAATTGCCAAAGTTCATGGACTTCGTGGAGAAGTAAACGTAGTGCTCGACGTAGATTATCCTGAGGACTATGAAGGATTAGAGCACCTGTTCATCGAACAAAAAGGCCGATTGGTCCCCTTCTTTTTGGAGCACTTTGTGATCCAGCCGGGAGGAAAAGCCTTGGCGAAGTTTGAAGAGCTGGACACCATCGAGTCGGTGGAAAATATGGTCGGATCAGAAGCTTATCTTCCTCTGACCGAATTGCCCCAACTCGAAGAAGGTCAATACTACTTCCACGAGCTGGTTGGTTTTGAAGTCATAGATGAGACTTTGGGACTAATCGGACCAGTTCAGATCATCTACGATCTGGAAACACAGGATCTCCTCGGAGTGACCCACCAAGGAAAAGAAGTGCTGATTCCAATACAGGACGGCATCATTTCCAAAGTGGACAAGGCAGCAAAAAAAGTTTACTGCCAATTACCCGAAGGTTTACTTGACATTTATCTGGAAGACTGAGCCATGCACATTGATATCATCACTGTGGTGCCGGGATTACTGGAGGGACCTTTCTCCCACTCGATCTTAAAAAGAGCGGAGGACAAAGGCTTGGCCAGTGTAAAGGTGCATAACCTCAGGGACTATGCCACCGGCAAGCAAAACCAAGTCGATGACTATGCATTCGGAGGTGGAGCAGGGATGGTCATGATGATCGAGCCGATTGCTCGATGCATCGAGGCGCTTCAAAAGGAAAGAACGTATGATGAAATCATCTACATGACTCCTGATGGAGACACCTTTGATCAGCCCATGGCCAACTCGCTCTCGCTTAAGAAAAACCTCCTGATCCTCTGCGGTCACTATAAGGGGGTAGATCAGCGCGTGCGGGACAAGTTCATCACCCGGGAAATCAGCATTGGGGACTTTGTTCTCTCTGGCGGAGAACTGGCCGCGGCGGTCGTCGCAGATGCCATCATCCGACTGATACCCGGAGTGCTCAATGACGAAACCTCTGCATTGACGGACTCCTTCCAAGATGGTCTTTTGGCCCCGCCAGTGTATACCCGCCCTGCAGAATACGAGGGAATGGGCGTGCCGGAGGTGCTACTTTCGGGCCATGAAGCCAAGATAAACGAGTGGAGATTTGAAGCATCGGTTCGCCGAACCAAGGAAAAACGTCCTGACTTGCTTGAGGGCAGCGGATGGGAGTAGGCGAGACAAGAGTTAAAAAAAAGTAATTCATTTAAACCGCTGCGGCGGTGAACTGCGAAAGCATAAAATATAGAGCTATGAGCGATCTAATGAAAATTGTAGAAGCGGAATACAGCGAGGCGAGAGCCAAATTCCCTTCTTTCAAAGCCGGTGATACCATCAACGTACACGTACGTATCAAAGAAGGTAACAAGGAGCGTATCCAGCAGTTTCAGGGAACTGTGATCCAGCGCAAAAACCCGAACACTAACGGTGAAACCTTCACTGTACGTAAAATCTCCAACGGTGTAGGCGTAGAGCGTATCTTCCCAATCATTTCCCCAGCGATCGAGCAAATCGACGTATTGAGAGAAGGTAAAGTGAGAAGAGCTCGTCTGTTCTACTTGAGAGGTCGTCAGGGTAAAGCTGCCCGTATCAAGGAAAAAATCAGACCAAGACACTAAGATTGTCGCGTTCGATATCCTAAAAAGGAATCCAGAAATGGGTTCCTTTTTTTTGTTTTCGTTAAATTGGGAAAAAGATAATCTCCATGAACCCAACAATTTCCCTTTCTGACCCTGGAGCCCTTTTGGGCAAAACGTTCGTGAGAATCGGACAGGGGCTGTTGATATTCCTACTGCTTGGAAGTGCTTACATGGCCTATTTGGCCGCCGATGGTTTTTTTACCGGCTGGGATTGGGAATTTGATTCCGATTTGGCAGACCTCTTTCCCGGACAAAGTCCCGATGCTATAATATCTTACTTCTTTGTTGGTATTTGTGTCAAGCTTCTGCTTTTACTGGGGTTTTTGACTTGGCTCGGCCGTAAGATTTGACTTAATCTATGGCAAGGTTCTTTTTCCGAACCTGATGACACGGCCCTTAATCGACTTTTTGGGTGGGTATCGACCATATACAGGTCCAACTGGGCCCTATGACCAAAGTTTTGGACAGGAACACCACACGTGAGCAATGCCACATCTTATTGACAACTAGCCGTTTTTGACGGTATTTTCAATCTTCAATAACAAATATTTGCGGTCTAATCATTAGATTTAGCTAGCTTTTTTATTCCCACCTAAATTTTAATCTATGCTCAAAAAGATCTGTTTAGGGCTGGCGCTGATTGTTACCGGCCATTTTGCAAAAGCCCAAGAAGGAAAAATTGACTCAACCGCCATGATGATCTTGGACAAGATGAGCGGTCTGTTTGGAGAACTGAAGTCTGTGGGATTCACCAGCGAGGTAGCCAAGGACGTGGTATACTCCGAGGACTTCTTTATTAAGGAATTCGGATCCAGTAAGGTTAGGTTTTTGGGGCCAAACAAGTTCTCGGTCCGCATTTCCGGAGAGAAACAAGATGATCTGTATAGCTACAACGGCTCCCAGGTGGCCTACTACTCTTTTGCGAACAATCTATATGCGGTGGCAGATGCGCCGGATAATCTGATCGAAACCATTGATTGGTTATATGAGGATTTTGGAGTTGAACTGACTCTGGCAGACCTTTTTTATCCGTCTTTTTCCCAAGATTTTGCCGACAAAATGGACTACGTGGAATTTTTGGGAGTCATCCATATTGACGGCGTCCGTACATTCCATATTGGCGCCGCCAATGAAAATGCGACCTTCCAGTTCTGGATCTCTGACGATGGCTATTTTTTGCCAAAAAAAATCCTGATCACCTATATGGACGGGCCATATGCACACCAGCATCAAACGGACTTTTACGATTGGGAATTGAACCAAGACCTTCCCGAATCAATTTTTGAATTTTTGCCTCCACCAAATGCCAAGCAAATCACGTGGATCAAAAAAAATTGACCAAGCTAAACAGAGACCTATGAAAACTTTCAATGTGAAAATCGGAATTCTGATGTTGGGTATTTTTGGGATGCTAATTTTTCCGGACCTCGCCGAAGCCCAACGGATGCGGGGGGCCGCCGCTGGTAGGGGGGCCGCAAGACCAACAACTACCAGAAGTGCGCCTCAAAGATCCACTGCCAGACCCGCGTCGAGGCCTGCTACGGCCAACAGGCCTGCATCAAGACCTCAAGCCTCCCAATCAGACAGAAGAGCTTCCAATTCCAGCGCAAAAGCTACTTTGAATGGAGGCTCAAATAAACTCGTGCAAAAGCCAACTAACAACGGCAAAGTGGCCAGCGTGAAAGACAGAAATGTTGGTAACAACTCCGGGAACCGTGTCGGTAACAATTCCGGAAACCGTGTCGGCAACAACACCAACGTCGGCAATAGGGTAAATATCGACAATAGTAGAAACGTCAACATCAATGTACGAAACACCCGAAATGTAGCCTATCGACCTCCCTATCGCCCCTACCCACGTCCTCCTGTAGTTTGGGGAGGCTATGGCTTCTCCTGTTTTAGACCATACTACTACCATCCTTATACGCCTTTCTACTGGGGACCTGCTTGGCATCCCTGGGGCTTCTTTGTAGCGGCGTTGGCTACCACGGCCATCATAGTCACCGTGGAAAACCAAAAATACCACTATGATGAAGGCGTCTTTTATACCGAATCCGACGGCGGCTATGTCGTGGTAGAAGCACCGCAGGGCGCTACCGTAAAAGTGATTCCCAGCGAAGCCGAAACTGTACAAGTCAATGAAACGGTAAACAACTATTACTATGGAGGAACCTTTTACGAAAAAGAAGATGGAGGCTACACAGTCGTGCCTCCACCGGCTGGGGCGACCGTAGACCAGCTCCCAGAAGGAGCCGAAGAAGTAAAAGTTGGTGACCAAACCTATGTCAAGTATGGCGACACCTACTACCTACCCGTTCAGGTCGATGGGAAAAACGCCTATGAGATTGCCCAAGTCGAAGAGGTGGAACAATAGTTCCTTTAACCAAATCGTGTAATCATCCCTTTCACAGGAAACCAGAAAGACTTAGTCATAAAAAAGCGGTCCTTAGACCGCTTTTGCTGTTTCCATCTGGTTGATGATTTCCTCGTAGTCGAGTTTGTCCCAGTTCTCGGTGATGAGTGGATTGGCCATCACCTTGTTCATTATTGCTTCTTGGAGTTTGCCTTGTGCATAAGCCTCGGCATAGCCCATGTCGGAGAAGGTCACCATGGTATAGAGCGGAATCCATTCTTTTGGATAGAGCTCATGTAGCTTGGCTTCGATTTTTTTGCGGAGCAAAAACTTTGGATCACCTACAGAATCCCTCATTTCTTTGAAGTTTTCCATCGCAAGCTGGCATATGGCATCCGTGTCTGGCTTGCGCTTCTTCTGGAATTTTTCGAAGACCAGGTCCCAGGCGTTGGTGCCTAACTTTTCGATTAATCCATTGAGAATGTAGCAATCCTCAAAACCACAATTCATCCCCTGACCGTAAAACGGCACCATAGCATGGGAAGCATCCCCCAAAAGCAGGGCGTTTCCTTGTACCCAAGGGAAGCACTCAATATTGATCAGTGCCGCGGTTGGATTCTTGAAAAACTCAGTCTTCAGATCCGGCATCAGCTGGTAGGCATCGTCAAAATAGGCCTTAAACATCGTTTCCAGATCCTTTTCGTCCCGGATTTTCTCAAAACAAACCTTTGACCCCTCGAAAGGCAAAAATAGCGTACAGGTGAAAGACTTGTCAGGGTTTGGCAGCGCTATCAACATAAACTTCCCGCGGGGCCAGATATGTAAAGCATTCGGGTCCATGGCAAACTCACCCTCAGCAGTTGCTGGGATCGTCAATTCCTTGTATCCATGCGGAATGAACTCCTGCTTGTAATTGAAGCGGATCTGCTTCTGCATTGCCATCCTCAGGGAAGAATAGGCTCCATCCGCTCCGATGACCACCTTAGGAACAAGAGTTTTCGCCCCCGCTGGAGTATCAAACGTCACCTGGTTGCTTTGGAAGTCCACATCAACGCACTTGTGCTCAAAGTGGACAGCAGCTCCCAGCCGCTCAGCCTCTTCGACCAGCATTTGGTTGAATTTGCCTCTGGAGATAGAGTAGATCGCCTGATTGGCATTGCCATAGGGGATAAAGCTGGTTTTGCCGTGCTCGTCGTGCACTTTTCTCCCATACATCGGGATAGCCAACGGTAGCACTTTGTCTTTCAAACCCACCTGTTCCAGACTTTTCCAACCTCTATGGCTTAGTGCCATATTGATGGATCTGCCGGCTTCGGAATAGGGGGTTTTACGCTTGTCCGGCCGCTTGTCGTAGACTGCGACATCCAGCCCTTGGCGCTTGAGATATATGGCCATCAGACTGCCGATCAGGCCGGCACCCAAGATGGTGATTTCGTTTTTTTTCATCGGATAAGTTTACCCACGCTTCTTTCAAGCGAATTTCTCAAAGGATTGTTCCAAAATCTGTGCAAATCGAAACACGTCCATGAAGCTGTTGTACAGCGGAGTAGGAGCAAGACGGATCACATTGGGATTTCTCCAGTCACCTACCACACCATGTTTATAAAACTCATCGAATACGGCTTTCCCTCCCCGATGAATCAGCAAAGATAACTGACAGCCTCTTTCCGCAGGTTTTTTTGGGGTAATAATTTCCAAAACCCCTGATTCTCCGCTGATTTCACGGATGAGAAACTCCAAGTAGGCGGTCAACTTTTCACTCTTTGCACGGAGATTTTCCATTCCCGCTTCCTGAAAAATGTCCAAAGATGCCTGATGCGCTGCCAAAGCCAAGACGTTATTGTTAGCCAGCTGCCAACCGTCGGCTCCAAACATCGGTATAAAGCCTTTTTCCATCTTGAATCGCTCCTCTTCGTCATGTCCCCACCAGCCCGCAAAACGGGGCAAATCGGCACGCTCGGCATAGCGCTCATGGACAAAAATACCCGAAACATTGCCTGGACCGGAGTTGAGATATTTGTAGCTGCACCAAGTGGCAAAATCCACATCCCATTCGTGGAGCTTCAAAACGGCGTTTCCAGCCGCATGAGCGAGGTCAAAACCCGCAACCGCGCCAACTTCATGCGCGGCGGCGGTGATAGCCTCCATATCAAAAAGCTGCCCGGTATAATATTGCAGTCCGGCCATATTGACCATAGCCAGGGAATCTCCTTGCTTTTTGATTTCAGCCAAAATATCCTCTGTGCGCAGGATATGCTCTCCCGGCCTGGGACTTAGTTCTACAAGCGCGTCAGCCGGATCCAAGCCATGAAACTTGATCTGGGATTCGAGCATGTATTGGTCTGAGGGAAAAGCTCCCGCTTCCACTATGATCTTGTACCGCTCTTCGCTCGGTCTATAAAACGAAACCATCAACAAATGAAGATTGACGGAAAGATTGTTCATCGCCACCACCTCATGTTCGTGCGCACCAACTATCTCAGCCAGTGCCGGCTTGGATTTTTTGCGAATGTGAAACCATGCATCTTCCCCATGGAAATGTCCGTCTACTGCCAGATCAGCCCAGTTGTTTAGCTCCCGCTCGAGGTGGTCTTTGACGGATTTGGGCTGAATACCCAGCGAGTTGCCGCAAAAATAGATGGCTTCCTTTCCATTTACTTTTGGAAAGTGAAATCGCGATCGGAAAGACGCCAAGGGGTCTTGAGCGTCCATATGAAGGGCGAAGGATTCGGAATATTCAAAATTCATTTTCTGTTGGTCAACGGTCGACAGACTTCCGTCCTCGGCCCGTCATAAAATTCTTCAACCTTGATTATCAAACTCAAAACCATGCAAAACCTGCTGTCAACAACCGTCGGTGGGCTATTGACATCGTCTATTTTTGCATAAAAGTCCCGCAAGCCTTGCAGGTCCTCAATTCATCATTGGACCAGAAGCGCTCCATGATCGGAGGAAGTTGGGACACGATGTCTGCGAGTTCTACATATTCCTCATACAGCTTTTCCCCACAATTTTCGCAGTGCCAGATAAAGCCATCCATCTCACCCGGCTGGCGATAACGCTCGATCACGAGGCCAACGGTATTTGCCGGACGGCGCGGAGAATGAGGCACTTTCCCCGGCAAAAGAAAGATTTCCCCCTCCTTGATTTGAATGTCTTTTGGCTTGCCATCCTCGATGATTTTCAGCACGATATCGCCTTCCAACTGGTAAAAAAACTCCTCGCTTTCGTCGTAGTGGTAGTCCTTTCTGGAATTTGGCCCACCCACGACCATGATGATAAAATCCCCGTTGCCTTTGTACACCTGCTGGTTGCCAACTGGTGGTTTCAGAAGGTGGCGGTTTTCATCGATCCATTTTTTGAAGTTGAAGGGTTGTGCTACAGCCATAGGTTTGAGGAATTGTTGAAAGCCCTAAAAGTAGTCATAAAGCTGTTCTTTTTTTACCTTAATTTGTCCGAAAACCCAGGTCTTCCATGAAGTATCCCATCGCCGATATGCATTGCGATTTATTGTCGTTTATGGCCAAAGTGCCCAATGCAGACCCTTTTGACCCCGATCAAATCGCCTGCGCTTTTCCCTTGATGAAAGCTGGAGGCGTGAAGATGCAAGTGATGGCGATCTACACGGATGTCAATTCCTCAAGCATGGAGATCGCCACTAAACAGGCAGCCATTTTTTCCGGATTGCTTGAAAAAGAATCAGAAACGGTAACAAGATTCGACTCGTCCTACATCCAGAATCTGGAGAAAAACGAACCTATCGGCATCGTTGCCTCGGTAGAAAATGCCGCTGGATTCGGACATGAAAACGCGGACTGGACTTCCATTTATTCTCAGTTTGATTCCATTGTAGAAACGGTCGGACAGCTGGCTTATATCAGCCTAACTCACCATACCGAAAATCGATTTGGAGGCGGAAATTATACGGAAGGAATAGGACTGAAAGAGGACGGAAAGCGGATCTTGGACTACATGGCGGGCAAGAGGATTCCGATCGATCTTTCCCATACTTCCGATTTGCTGGCCGAGGGGATTTTGAAGCATATCGATCGCCATCATCTTCCGATTCCAGTCATTGCCAGCCATTCCAATTTCCGCACGCTTTGGAACCATAAGCGGAATCTGAGCGATGAATTTGCGCAGGAGATTATCCATCGAGGCGGAATTATCGGCGTCAATTTCCTTCGCGCATTCTTGGACACCGATGTTCCCGAGCGATTGTATGAGCATCTGGAATATGGCGCCAAGCTGGGCGAAGATGCCATCTGCTTTGGAGCGGATTTCTTTTATACCCAAGATTTCCCCGACAAAAGTCGACATCCCTTTTACTTTCCTTTGGCAGAGAATGCCAGCAAATACCCCGATATTCTGGAGCATCTGAGCGCTAGTTTGTCCGAGGACCAGCTTCGCAAAATGGCTTTCGAAAATGTCTTTAACTTTTACCAAAAACTCTGGAACTGATGTCTAGCCATCATTTTGTAAAAGAGCAGCAAGAGCCCGCTGTGTTTATCCTGAATACCGAAGGACTGGGTTTTGATACGGTTTCGCCGCTTTTGGAGTGGGTGCCGACGGTGCTGGTCTGGCAGGAATGCCTGGACACCGTACTAAGCTGGGGTATCAAAGTTGACGTGATCCTTGCGGAAGAGGCTTTTCAAAAAGAAAACATCCACCTTTTGGAAAAGCAGTATCCGGTGAGGTTTCTGACCGCCAACGAAGACAATTTCCTCCACGAAGGCCTACAATACTTGCTGGCTTCCCAACACAAGGGAGCGCATCTGGTAGGTTTTGACCATTCCAAGCTAGGTACTTTGGCTACCGAGGCGGAACTCCTGGACTTGACCGTTTTGGACGAGGGCTGGAAGTACTATCCTGTCAAGACCAGAGATTTCAGAAAGTGGTTTGTGGCCTCGACTATCCGCATCCTCGGAAGGGAAGGCATGCCTTTGGAGGCCGCCAATTCGGACGGTAAGCTCTTTCTGCCGCTTTTCTACTTGACCCAAGTAGAAGTGCCAGAAGGCATCACCGAGATCAAGGGAGCAGAGTTATTTTGGGTGGGGGAAGAGATGGTATGATTGGAAAATTGCAAGATTTGAAGATTAAAAAATTCCTGGCTGATGGGGTCAAGCTGAGACTAATCTAATTGATTAGTTTCAAGATTTGGGATTTAATTCCCTCAGTTGTAGAGGGGGTCGGCCGAAAGGGACACCGACCGAGCGGAAGTGCCACTGGAGGCTTCAAGCAGATAAAAGTCGGGAATTTATTTTTGCATAGTAGAAGAGGTTCGAAGCAAGGACACAGTCACAACTTTGTATATTTTCAGCATACGAGGATTTAAACTATATTAACCACTCACCCGATAAAGTTCTAGAAATGGATCTCAAGGATTTTGTTTCCAAAACATTAATTGAAATTACTGAAGGAGTAGTTTCGGCACAAGATCAATTAAAACCCAAAGGAGCAATCGTTATACCACCCGATTTAAGAGTTCCTGGCGGTGCATCTACTCACCCTGGCGGTTGGTCAGGAAGAAGTGTCCAAATGGTGCAGTTTAAAGTGGCTCTAACAATTCAGGAAAATTCTGAAGGGAAAGGGGGAATTGGAGTAGCTGGTGGATTTTTCAAAGTGGGGGGAGAAGCCGGGACTAGTTCAAAAAATGAAAGTCTAACTCATATTGAGTTTTCCGTGCCAATAGCATTGCCTGAAGGCGAAAAGCCCAAAACTAAAATGACTACAAATGTAGGAATATACTAACTACAACTAAACATAAAAGGAAGACCTTCGCCCTCCTTTCCAATAACTTATAACTCAACAACTATTTCTACTCTCTGATCCAAGCCACTTTTTCAGCCATTGAATCTCTTTTGCCTTCCGGCCAGTTGTCCGAAGCTGGCTTCGCAACATAGAAAAAGCCCATCAGCATATCCTCTCCTTCCAAGCCGAAATCCTCTCTTGCCTCTGGCCAGAAAGTCGGTCCGCCCGTACCCCAGTAGCAAGCCAAGCCATGCGCGCAAGCTGTCAGGTACATGTTTTGAACCGCCATGGCAGTTGCAGCGATCTCCTCCATCACCGGAATGCCTGAACCTTCAGTTCTCTTCATAACGATAGCGATCACGTGGGAAGCCTTCAAGGGTTGTTCCTTGAATTTCTGGTAAGTCGCTTCGATAAAGTTGGTGCCGTTCTTCTCCGCTCTGTGCTTGTACAGCTCAGCTTGATAGTCGGCAAATTTCTTAATTCCAGCCCCGGTGTAGACGATGAATCTCCAAGGTTGGGTGAGCTTGTGTGTAGGTGCCCAGCTGGCGTTTTCCAGGATTTCCTCGATGATGGAGTCCTCCACAGGATCGTTTTCCTTGTACTGTGCGGCAAATTGGGAACGGCGTCCACGGATAATCTTATTGACTTCTGCGATGTTGAAATCGGGTCTTTGCATGTTTGTCTTAAAATGTATTATTCGATCAATTGATTTTTTGCGCTGTAAGTTCGCTCTAGGTCTAAAAACCTGACTCGATTTTTAGAATGCCTTCTTGCTCATGGGACAAAAAGTCGAGAATCTCATTTTTCCTCGACAAAAGTATTTGAGCTATATGATTGGTGGAAGTGTTACCCAAACGAAGCCAAACCACTTTGGGTGGAGATTTTAGAAGAATGGAAAGATCCACGAAGTCAGAATCGAAACTCGCGATGGCAAATCCGTTTTCTTTTGCCCAATTCCAAATCTCTCGATCCGTTTTTCCTTCCAAGCCCACCTCTCTAACCTGCTTGCAACCCGGAAAATCTGCAGAAACCGCTTTTAGGATTCGATAGGAAATATTTTGATCAAAAAGTAAAGGCATATAGCAGGCTAAGCATACTTCAACTTCTGCTCTTTGTCGGCGGCATAGGCGAGGCAGGCTCGGACATGTTCTTGGCTCAGTTCGGGAAAGTCTTCCAAAATCTCTTCCACACTCATCCCGGATGCCATCCAACCCAAAACATCGGAAACGGTGATCCTACTTCCAATGAGATAAGGTTTTCCAAACCGGATATTGGGATCAATGGCGATATATTTTGAATAGTCCATGGGGGAATTTACGAATATTTCATCTAAATGATTTCTAATGGGACGGAACAATCCAAGTAGGCTGTTTTCAGGTTCTTGCGCTACAACCAATGTACCCCAAAACCTAATAATTCCAACCCAACTTCACGCCTCCATACCAGTTGCGGGTCGGAGCGGGCTGATAGTATCTCCCACCAAATGCATTGAGGTCATTGCCGAGGGAGTAGCTTTCATCCAAGAGATTGTCCACCCCGGCGAACAGCTCCATATCCCACTGTCCCAGATTCTTCACCCACCCAAACCTCAGATTAACCAAGTTGTAGGAGTCCTGAAAAACGGTATTGGCATCATTGAGCGGTATTTCGTCCGTGAATTGATGGGTTAGATTAAAGTAGATTCCAGGACGGGAACGGACATCAAGCCGGCTTACTAGATTGTTCGGCGGCACGCCGGTTAAGTCGTTTCCTGAAAAATCGTTGTCCTGCTTTCGGTAGTCTTTGAAAGTAAAAAACTGTCCAGTATAGGCAGTTCCCAGCAGCAAGTCTTTAAAGAATCCCGAGCCATTTCTCAACAAAGCGTAATCCACAGAGGCCTCTATCCCCTTTTGATCCGTGGAGCCTGCATTTCGGAAAAGCACAACTCCGTTTTCATTGGTGTAGGTGGTAATGGTCTGGTCGAGTTTAAGATAGTAGGCAATCAACTCAAGATTGATTTTTTCCTTTCCAAGTCTATAGCCCAATTCAAAGTTGGTGCCCTTCTCCGCTTCAAGATCCAGATTGACACTGCCCTCGTTGGTACGAACCTCGTCTATGGTCGGAGGAGAAAATCCCCCGCTGACAGAGCCATAAACCGAACTGAAGGAATTCAGCCTGTAATTCAGCGCAACGCGCGGCACGATTTCAGGATCGAAAGTTCGCTTCTGTAGTCCCGTTGCCCCACCGGAAGCGTCGATTTGACGATCTATCTCATAGCCTGAGAAGTTTTCGCTCAAACCTAATGTGAAAAGCAGCTCCTCTGTGAGATTCCACTCAGCCTGCTGAAAAAGGAAACCTTGGTAAGCTCGGAGCTTGTCCGCAAAGCGAACGGTATCTGCGACACCTTCGCGATTCCCAAAATTCTGGGCGTTCGTCAAGCTGTTTTGGTATTCTCCACCTGCAACTAAGCGAAAGGACTTCCCTGCCAACTTTCCGTCGTAAATGAATTTGGTTCGCAACCCGTATCCGAAACCCAGTTCTTTCTTGTAGTCAAGAATGAAGGGATTTTCAAAGTCATTCGTGTTTAGATAGACCGTGGTATTGTTACTCGCTTTCTCTGAAAAGCGATACAAATGTCCCAAGGAAAGCAAAAGAGCCTGCTGAGAAATGGAGCTGTTTTGGGCGACAGAACCTGGGCGAGCCTGAGTCGGATCCGCCGCTAACTGGTCGGCATTCAGCGCTCCGGGGATCTGATAATCTAGATCCGACACCAGCAATTGGGTGCGGATTTCCTGCTTGTCTGATAAAGGGAAAAAGCCTCCTAACTGAACTACCTGTCGGTCCACCGCGGAGTGCTCTCGATAGCCGTCTGACTTTTGCGAAACGAAAGAAGCTTCAATTCCGCCATCACCGACCTGCTGGGAAAGGCTCAAACGATACTTTGAAAGCCCAAAATCACCAGCCAGAAAGTCCGCCGATACCCGATTTCCAGAAATGTTTGGCTGACTGAAAAGTGAAATTGCCCCGCCATTTCCCGCACCGTAGATACTCCCTGAGGGCCCTTTGACTACTTGAGAAGAACGGACATTGGCTAAGTCAAGCAGGTTTAAAGCAGTTGTCCCATCAGGAGCCGTGAAGGGAACTTCATTCCAATAAACTTTCACATTTCTCACCCCAAAAGGCGAGCGCAGCGAACTTCCCCTAATCGAAACCCGGTAGCTGGCGGGAGCGCGCTCTTCGATGCGAACACCTGCCTTTTGGTTGAAAGCATTCACCGGGGAGATCTCGTTAAATCTTCCGAAGTCGCGTTCCGTCACTTGCACGACGGCTGCCGATTGCTGCAAAAGCGGGCGCTCGCTCTCAAAGGCTGTCACCGTCACTGCGCCTAGATTCATGACAGCTGGCGTCAGTTTGAGTTCATATTCTCCCGACCCGAAAAGTTTTTCCAAAGATTCATAGCCTTCCAAAGTGAAAGAAATTCTGAGCTTATCCCCCGGAAACACGACCGTTCCAGATGCATTTGTCCTTTGAATCAAACCCTTTTCAGCTCTCACTCGCACGTTTTCCAATGGAAGCCCCGTGATCTGGTCAACAACCTTGACTTGGATTTGAGCCTGAGCAACCAAGCTGATCAAGCAAAACAAAAAGAAGAATATCTTTTTCATGTGGGAAATTAAGACGAAAGCCGAAGATAGTGGATTGAATATTTTTCAGCGGCCTAATCTGGCTTTAAACCCATTTTGGAAGAAAAACAGTAAGAGCACAAATTGATTGGCCTATCTCTCTGATTGCTTGGAAATAACGATTTAAAAAAATACTTTTTGCAAAGGCAACTATGGAACTACCTTGCTAGCAGTTCAGCCAAAGAGGCATTCAAAATATAAATTTTGCTATACCACCTTCCCAAATAACCATGAAACGCCTTCTATTCGTATTCTTTTTCCCCTTGGCGCTGTCCTTTAGCCTAGCCTGTGACGCGCAGATGATGTCCAATCGGGACAAAAGCGGTGACATTCCTTTCAAAAAAACAATACTCTTCGACGACTTCGTTTCTGAAGGAGTCGCCGTGGGAGATGTGAACCAAGACGGGAAAATCGACGTGTTGGCCGGGCCTTTTTGGTTTGAAGCTCCAACTTGGACTAAACATGAAATCTACGAACCTAAACTCTATGTGGCGGAAAAGGAATGGAGCAATTCCATGCTGAATTTTGCCCTGGACGTGAACCATGACGGCTGGGTAGATCTGATTAGGGTGGATTTTCCCGGAAAGGCGGTCTATTGGCATGAAAACCCAAAAGGCAAAAACCAACTTTGGCAGGTGCACATGATCCATGAGACCGTGGGAAATGAATCGCCCAATTTTGTCGATATGGATGGAGATGGGCGAAAGGACATCCTTTGCGGAGATGTGGCAAACAAGCAGATGATTTGGCTTAAGGCGCCGGTTTCCGCTGGAGATTTGGCTTGGAAAAAGTATACGATAAGTCGTCCTGGTACTCCTGGATCCGAAAACTTTTCACACGGACTGGGATATTCAGATATCAATGGGGACGGAAAACCTGATGTAATCGTGCGTGAGGGCTGGTGGGAAAATCCAGGAAATCCGACACAATCCGACTGGAAGTGGCACCCCTCGAATTTGGGCGAGCCGGCTTCCCACATGTATGCAGCCGATTTCAACCAAGATGGATTTGCAGATGTCTTTGCCGCCTCCGCTCATGAGCGGGGCATTTGGTGGTATGAAAACAAAGGGGATGGGAGCAACGAAAATTTTATCCGGCATATCCTGACAGAGGAGATGTCAGAAACTCATGCCGTCGCCTTCGAGGATGTGAACGGAGACGGCAAGAAAGACTTTATTACCGGAAAGCGCTATTACGCTCACATGCGGGAAGGTACTGGGGCCTTGGAACCAGCCTATTTGTATTGGTTTGAGTATATACCGGACAAGAATCCGCGATGGCTGGCGCATCAGATCGACGACAACTCCGGAGTTGGACTCAATGTCGTTGCCGGGGACATTAATGGCGATGGCCTCTTGGATGTGGTGATCGCGAACAAAAAGGGGATTTTCGTTTTTGAGCAAATCGATTGAATAATTGATCTTCCCCCGCAAGACTGACGTCAGGAGACTTCGATGTCGAAGGTTCAGAACGGATTGACAAATTCCTCCATTTTCTTATTATTTACAAAAACCCTTAGGAACTTCCTGTAATTTTTTCTTTATAATACCATTTAAAATGGGTAGGTTTTCGGCCAAATACTACCCTATGAAAAAGTACGTCTGGCCGTTTTTAGCCCTTGGATTAAGCTATTGTCAGGAAAAAGCAGTTCCTCCCGCTCCGGTTTTGCCGGTACCGCACGAGCGCCAAATCGCCTGGCAGGAGATGCAGTTTTACGGTTTTGTCCACTTCAACATGAACACCTTCTCCGATCGTGAGTGGGGATTTGGGGACGAAAAACCCGAGCAATTCAACCCTACCGAGCTTGATGCCAGACAGTGGGCTCGAGTGGCCAAAGAGGCTGGCATGAAGGGCCTGATCATTACGGCCAAGCACCACGATGGCTTCGTGCTTTGGCCATCGGCCTATACCGAACATTCGGTCAAAAACAGCCCCTGGCGTGATGGAAAAGGGGATTTGATCCGCGAATTTGTCGACGCTTGCAGAGAGTATGGCTTGAAGGTCGGGATTTATTATTCTCCATGGGACCGAAACCATCCGGACTATGGCAAGCCGGAATATGTAACCTACATGAAGAACCAGCTTACCGAGTTGCTAACTAACTACGGGGAAATCTATGAAGTCTGGTTTGACGGAGCCAACGGCGGAGACGGCTGGTACGGCGGAGCAAACGAGGAGAGAAAGGTCGACAAAAGAACCTACTACGACTGGCCGACCATGCACGCACTGGTGCGCGAACTCCAGCCCAATGCCATGATGTTTAGCGATGCGGGACCGGACGTACGCTGGGTCGGCAACGAGCATGGATTTGCCTACGAGACCACTTGGTCCAACCTTATGCGCGACTCCACCTACGCCGGGATGCCGGACTTCGACAAGTGGGCTTCCGGCCAGGAAAACGGCACCCACTGGGTGCCAGTAGAGTCCGATGTCAGTATCCGTCCAGGGTGGTATTATCACAAATACGAAGACCACAAGGTTCGGACTTTACCGGATCTGATGGAGATCTACTACAAAAGCATCGGACAAAACAGCTCGCTTTTGATCAACTTTCCGGTGGATACTCGAGGATTGATCCACGAAAAAGACGAAGAAGCCATTTTGAAGATGGCGGCCAAAGTGAAGGAAGACTTCGCAGTGAATCTCGCCAAGGACGCTTCCTTCGAAGCCAGCGAAGACCGCGGTAAGGGATATGAGCCGACAAACCTCAATGACGGCGACTTTAACACCTACTGGACTACTTCCGATGGGCAAGTGCAGGCCACTGTGGAAATCGACTTTGGAAAAGAAGTCTCATTCAACCGTCTCCTTCTCCAGGAATTTGTCAATCTCGGTCAGCGGGTGAAGTCATTTTCCCTAGAAAAAGAAGTAAATGGCAATTGGGAAAAAGTCGCCGAAGGCACCACCATAGGCTACAAGCGCATCCTAAGATTTGACGACACTCAAGCTCAAAAAATCCGTGTCAATTTCCTCGACTCGAAGGATATTCCCGTGATTTCCGAGATTGGTGTTTTTTCCGCGCCAGCCTTGCTTTTCCCTCCAAAGATCACCAGAACTCCTGACGGCAAAGCCAGCATCCAAGCTGCAGAATCCGACTTGGAAATCTACTATACGACCGACGGCTCTACGCCTGAAAAAGGCAAAAATACCTATTCTGGAGAGTTTGATGTGGTTGCTGCCCAGACAGTCCAGGCAATTGCTGTGGACCCAACTACTGGAAATACTTCAGAAATTGCCTTAGTGGAATTCGACCTTCCGAAAGCTAGCTGGAAGGTTGCGAGCTCGGATGATAAAGCCATAAGGGCGATAGACGAAAATACCCACTCTTATTTCACGACGGAAAACAACATTTTCCAAGTCGACTTGGGTAATACTTCCGAATTGACGGGCATTTCTTACTATCCAATGCAAGCCCGTTATCCCAGCGGATTTATCGCGGACTATGCCGTCGAAGTAAGTGAAAACGGAAGCTCTTGGAAAGAAGTAGCCCGAGGAGAATTTTCCAATATTGCGGCCAGCCCAATCGAACAGTACGTCCGATTCGAAAAGGTACCGGCTCGCTATGTCCGCCTCAAGTCCCTGAAAACCACCGATGGCAACAAGGCCACCGTGGGGGAATTTGGCGTTATTACCCGCTAATACTGAAAACAATTTTGTGGTTTCTGGGCAAATTGGCTACTTTCTCAGCTCAATTTGCTTAGAGCCCAAATAATTAACCTATGAACAGACGCATCGCCCTGCGGCATCTGGCTTTGATCTCGGGAGGACTCGTCCTGATTCCTTCCTGTGATTTTAGCAAAGAGGATATCCTCGCCGCGTACGAAAACCTTAAAGTCACCGCTTCCCAAAAGAACCTTTTGGGGATGATTTCCGATACCATCATCCCTGCCGGAGAGATCAAAGGAGCTCTCGATCTAGAGGTACCAGACTTCATTCTGGTCATGGTAGACGACTGCTTCACTCAGGACAATCAAGCAAAATTCACGGAGGGACTAGCCTCTTTTCCGGACTATGTGAAAAAAACGGCCGGAAAGAAATTTGAAGAGCTTTCTACCAAGGAAAAAGAAGAACTCATCCTTGCAGGCACCAAGCTGGAAGGAGATGATACCGATGAGGGAAAGAAAAAAGCGGCCGTCGCCTATTTCCTGAATTCCACCAAAAGACTAACTATCCAAGGCTATATGGCCTCCGAATACATCCAAACTGAAGTCATCCCCTATTCCCTCATCCCTGGCGAATACAACGGAGCAGTCTTGATCTCTGACCTCCAAAAACCTCGAGTAAATGGCTAATCTGAATATCCGCAACAAACAGGAGCGAACCTACCAAGCCATTGTAATCGGATCGGGTATCAGCGGAAGCTGGGCCGCCAAGGAACTCTGTGAGCTAGGCGTAAAAACTCTTATGCTCGAGCGCGGGCGCAATGTGGAGCATGGCAAGGACTACCCCACAACCACGATGTTACCCTACGAATTCGAACATCGAGGCCAAATCCCAGAAAAAATCAAGGAGGAAAATCCGGTTGTCAGCCGCTGCTATGCTTTCCGAGAGGATGCAATGCACTTTTTTGTAAAAGACAAAGAGCATCCTTATGTCCAAGAAAAGCCTTTTGACTGGATCAGGGGCTACCAAGTAGGTGGAAAATCCCTACTGTGGGCTCGTCAAGTACAACGTTGGTCTGACTTTGACTTCGAGGGTCCAGCGCGAGATGGATTTGCCGTGGACTGGCCGATCAGATATAAGGATCTCGAAAAGTGGTATAGCCATGTCGAAAAATTTGCCGGCGTTTCCGGATTCAAAGACGGGATCGACACACTTCCCGACGGAGAATTCCTTCCCGGCTACGAGCTAAACATCGTCGAAAAGCATTTTGCCGACCAGCTCAAGAAAAACTATGGCGGCACCCGCCACATGATCTCGGCACGTTGCGCGCACATTCACGGCAATGCGGAATATTACGCCCAACAAGGCAGAACTCTTTGTCAAAACAGAAACCTGTGCCAGCGTGGATGCCCGTTTGGTGGCTACTTCAGCTCCAATTCATCGACCATTCCTTGGGCTTTGAAAACCGGAAATCTGACCTTGAGACCGGACGCAGTGGTGCATTCCATCATCTATGACGAGGAAAAAGGCAAAGCCACCGGAGTCCGTATCGTGGATCGGTTGACGAAGGAGACCGAAGAATTTTACGCAGATGTAATCTTCCTGAATGCAGCAGCGTTGAACTCCAACCTTGTCTTGATGAACTCAACCTCAAGCCGCTTTCCAAATGGGCTTGGCAATGACAATGGGCTTTTGGGCAAGTATGTGGCTTTCCACAACTACCGGGCACAAGTTTCGGGAACTTGGGAAGGACACAATGAATACACCACCTCCGGCGGTCGTCCTACGAGCGGATATTTCCCAAGATTCAGAAATGTCTACAAACAAGAAACAGACTTCCTGAGAGGCTATGCGGCTGGATTCTCTGCAAACCGCGGCGTTCGGTCAAACTCGGACGGCATAGGTATGGAGCTCAAAAACAGCCTCCTCAACCCCGATCAATTCGGTCCTTGGTACGTGGGCTCACACATGATGGGCGAAACCATTCCGAAGGAAAGCAACTTCGTAGCCTTGGAATTGAGCCAAAAAGACGAATGGGGGATGCCCCTTCTGAAAGTCAGCGTGGACTACGACGACAACGACGAAAAGATGATCAAAGATTATCAGGAGCAGATGTCAGAGATGTTTGAAAAGGCTGGCATCACCAATATCCGGGTCAACGATGATCATAGAATCCCTGGCTTGGACATCCACGAGATGGGCGGTGTACGCATGGGCAAAGATCCCAAGACTTCCCTGCTCAATGCCAACCACCAGCTTCACGCGGTTCCAAATGTATATGTGACCGACGGGGCGTCAATGACCTCCACTTCCACGCAAAACCCTTCGTTGACCTACATGGCTTTTGCCGCCAGGGCTGCGCATCACGCGGTGGCCGAAAGCAAAAAGTAAGTCAGATTGGAATTCTAAAAGCTAATAGCAGAAATCTGAAAAAGGTCCAAATTTTCAATTTGGACCTTTTTTTATTCTTCATTTTTGGCTTTTCCAAGCCTTCAACCATCCCAAGATCAAGTCCAACCCATACTCGGTGAGATAAGCTTCGGGATGATATTGGATTCCCAAAATCGGTAGCGTCCGATGAGCCATTGCCATAATTTCACCGGATTCTGTTTCCAGAACGCACTCTAAGCAATCTGGTAGGTTCTTGAGCTGGAGCGAATGATAGCGCGTGACCTGAAACTTCTCAGGAAGATTATCGGTGAAAAAGTGCGGCCTTGTCTTTCGCACATTATGCACTTTGCCATGAATCGGCACCTCGTTTTTCACCAAGTCTGCTCCAAAAAACTCCCCGATGGCCTGATGGCCCAAACAGACCCCAAGAACGGGGATTTTGTCATGGTATTTTTCGAAAATCGCATTCAGATTTCCCGATTTGCTAGGAATCCCAGGCCCAGGAGAGAGAATAAGACCTCGAAAGTCAATCTTTTCCAGATCTGCCAGCATCGCGTCATTTCTCAGGATCAGGAGTTCTTCGCCGGTCTGACGGATGAGGTCTGCAAGGATATGGCTGAAAGAATCAAAGTTGTCAATCAGCAGCAGCATCCTTAAATCCCTCGACGATCTCGTCAACCGTCTTTTGCAGTTCCCCAATTTTTGGCACCACCGGTTCTAGCACCCAAATTACCGCGGGTGCGAGGGGTTCTACATATTGAAGAAATTCACTTTTCGCGCTCCATTCCTTGGACATTTTCAGATCAAAAAGATTGGCAAGCCAAAGGAAAAGACTGATGAAAAAGGCGGTCTTGACTATCCCCAAAATAGCACCTCCTATGCTATCCAGGCCGCCCAACAACACCAAGTCCACCATTTTTTTCATCATCCATCCGGCAATACCAACGATTGCCATGGTGATGCCGAACACAATCAGAAAGGCGAGGATGGGAAATGCGAAAGTAATTTGGTCTAGATGCTTGGCTAGATATTTACTCATCGGCTCCATAAAATACACGCCGAGAATGATCGCCAAGACAAAGCCTACGAGCCCCATAATCGTCCTCAGAAGGCCTTTCCTATAGCCCTCGATGGCACCAAGGATGATCAGGATCAGCAGTATGATATCGACCGTTGCCAACTCAGTTGTTCAATAAGGCCTTTACCATATCCGCAATCGCCTTGCCATCGGCTTTTCCCGCAAGCTTTTTGGTCGCTCCCATTACCTTGCCCATATCCTTAGGACCCGTAGCACCCACCTCGGCGATGACCGCTTGGATCTCAGTCTTCAATTCTTCCTCGGAGAGCGCCTTTGGCAAAAACTCCTGAATCACTGCCAGTTCGGCCAATTCAACATCCAACAAATCGGTCCGCCCCTGCTGCTGATAAATATCTGCGGAGTCTTTACGCTGTTTGGCTGCTTTGGTCAGCAGCTTCATTTCATCGTCTTCGGACAGCTCTCCTTTGAAACCTTCCTTGGTTTCTTCCAAAAGTATCATGGATTTGATCGCACGAAGCGCTGTGAGGCGTACCTTGTCCTTCGCTATCATCGCCGATTTTATTTCCCCTTCTATTTTCTGCTTTAAAGCCATTAGTCCTAAGTTTGTGTTTCTTCAAAAATTTCGGGTAAAAATACCCTTTTTTCCCAGCAGATATGACTAAGCTGAGTGTAAATATCAACAAGATCGCCACCTTGCGCAATGCACGCGGAGCAAACAATCCCGACGTGGTGAAGGTGGCTATGGATTGCGAGCGATTTGGCGCACAAGGGATTACGGTGCATCCAAGGCCTGACGAACGGCATATACGCTATCAGGATGTGCTCGACTTAGCCAAGGTCGTGACGACCGAGTTCAACATCGAGGGCTACCCCGATCAGCGCTATATGCAGCTGTGCAAAGAGGTGAAGCCTGCACAGGCCACCCTCGTACCTGATCCGCCAGATGCCATCACGTCCAACACCGGCTGGGATACGATTTCAAATCAAAGCCAGCTCCGAGACATCGTTGCCGAACTCCAGTCCTATGGTTGTAGGGTTTCGATCTTTATCAATCCCGAGGATAAGTATTTCGAACCGGCCAAACTGACTGGTACGGACCGGGTAGAGCTCTACACGGAGCCCTATGCTTCACTTTTTCCCAAAGACAAAGAAAAAGCCGTGAAGCCCTATGTTGAAGTTGCCTTAATAGCCAAAGAGCTCGGACTTGGACTCAATGCAGGCCATGATCTTGATTTACACAATTTGGCCTACTTAGCCCAAAGCATTCCTTTTTTGGAGGAGGTTTCCATCGGACATGCGCTAGTTTGTGACGCACTCTACTATGGCTTGCAAAACACAATCCAGATGTATAGGAGGCAGCTAGAATTGTAGTCAACGGTCCACAGACTACAGTCAATGGCGGGTTGAAAAGAGCTCCATTTATTTAAACATTTACTTATATCATTCAAATTTGAAGATTTAAGAGTATGGAAGGAGTCGATCAATCTGTCAGCCGGGGTCAGCAAGTTGATTAAAACTTTCCCTGCAGCGGAAAGATTTGTTTTGAGTTCTCAAATGCAACGGGCAGCAGACTCCGTTGCTCTGAATATTGCAGAAGGATCTACAGGCCAGTCAAATGCCGAATTCAAAAAGTTTCTCAGCTATGCTAATCGCTCGGAGATAGAAGTGGTCAGTTTCCTGTATCTGGGGAAGAAAAGAGACATAATCAATGAGGAAGATTTTTCAGTTTGTATGCTGTATACGAAGCCTTAATTGTGAAAATTCAGGCACTAAAAAACTCCTTTTAAAGTTGAACATTTGATTTTATTACTGCTCGGCTGCCGTCTGCGGACTGTCGACCGTTGACAAAAAAACAATGAAACTAAACTATAAAAAAACCGGCTCTGGAAAACCATTGGTCATCCTCCACGGCCTATTCGGCTCTTTAGACAATTGGTTTTCGATTGCAAAGGAACTCGTGGAGCACTACACGCTCTACTTGGTCGATCAGCGAAACCACGGCGACTCTCCCCACGCCGAAGTGTGGAATTACGCCGTGATGGTGGAAGATTTAAAGGAACTTTTGGACGCGGAGGGATTGGATAAAATCTACTTGATGGGTCACTCTATGGGTGGAAAGACGGCGATGAATTTTGCCGTCAACTATCCGGAGCTGGTTGAAAAACTGATTGTGGCGGACATCGCTCCGCGCTACTATTCACCCCACCACCAATCTATCTTGGAAGGGTTGAATTCCTTGGATCTCAAAGAAATCAAATCGAGAAAGGAAGCGGATGATCAGCTAGCCAAATACATTCCCGAACTCGGTGTCCGTCAGTTTTTGCTAAAAAGTCTGACAAGAGACAGCGAAGGCTTTGTTTGGAAAATCAACCTTCCTGCGATCACAAAAAACATTGAAAATGTGGGCGAGGCTCTTATGGAAGGAAGTCATTTCGATGGACCAACCCTCTTTTTGGCGGGAGCAAATTCCAATTACATCCAACAAAAAGACCTACCTGACTTGGAAGCCCATTTCCCCAACTATCAGCTTGAATTCGTAGCCAACGCAGGACACTGGCTACACGCCGAGCAACCGCATGCGGTGGTAGAGGAGATGAAAAAGTTTTTAAAATAAAAAAGGGGATGTAAAAACCCCCTTTTTTAAACAAAAACTAATTTTTCAATTTTAAGGAATAGCCCAGCTCCAAGGCCCAATAACTCATGCTGGTCGAATGGGTGACGTGATATTCTTCAGACTCGAAGATGACCTCCGGAAAATCGCGTACGACCACCGCGTTCATCATTGTGATCCCAAGGCTCCCTTTCACAAAAAGCGATGATCTCTCGTTTAACGCATAGTGTAGCTCAACATTTGGTTTTACTAAAGGGAATACACGGTTTTCCACTAGTTGGGATCCGGAAAATGTAAGGTCGTAAAGTGGAACACTGGAGATGGTGCCGTCAGGATTCTTTTTGTCATTTCGCATAGTTTGGAATGATTTAGAATTTTCGTAATAGCGATCTTTGCTTGGCATGTAGCCAATCCCAAATGCCAAATTCGCTCGAATAGAGAACTTGCTATTCTTAGGATTGTGGTGGTAGCCTATAAAGGGTAAAATCGAAAAATGATGAATTTCTCCAATACCATGTCGACCAATTCCAAATTGGAAGCCGTTTCCATACCGATTTACTCCGAGGTCGATCCCATAGATCAAGCCATTTTCCTTTATTGTTAGTCCCGAGGCAGTAATCGACCAACCACCGGAATTGACTGTTCTCAATCCATCAAAGTTCCCACTATAGCCCCAGTTGATGCTTGGAAAGCCTAAAGAGAGACTAAGCGATTTCTGGGCAAATGATCCGGAGTGTGCTGCCAAAAATACTAAAAGGGTTACGGCGATAGTTTTAAACATGAATTAAAATCCCTTATCTATTTGGTAAAGATCAAAATCCCAGTACGCAAACCCACCCGCACCATCACCATGGTTTCCTCCAACTTCCACATAAAAGTGGCTATCCAGCCTATATGATTCCAACCCCCTTGAGGAAGAATAATGGGTCTCTTCGTAGACGTCATTCCATTTCGAGTCGTTGTCGATATCTGACTGAATACCAATACTGTTTCTCTTGCTTTTGAACCAATAATCCCAAGATATTTGAATCTCTGTAGGTTCCCCGCTATAAAGTGGAGGTGAATTTCTCTTCATGTGTTTTGCCTGAGAGAACAACTTGAAATAGACTCCAGAGGACTGATACACATGTTTGGCTTCAACCCGATATTCGTACCCATTGTCGCCAGGAGTATTACTATCATATCTGCATTCATCCCAATCGCAATTGGATCCCACGGCTGCAATTCTTCTGTTCTCTAAATCCGCTTTCTTTTTTGAGAGAATGGTTCCTGTCGAGCCTTCTTCCAACAGTCCGATCACATCGTCCTCAAAAGAAAAAAGATAGACTAAATCCGAGTCGTAATCGCCTTCAATCAAATACTGTTTCAAAGAAAAATCCTTCGTCACGGCTACCAGTTTTTTGGCAAAGTCTAGATAGAACAATCTCTCACCAATTACGACAGTCTTCTCCTCGTCTAGAATATCAAGGATCAGCGAGCCCTCGTATTCTTTGAGCGCATCGGTTTCATCGTCTGACAGAATTCTTGCATTTGAGGATACTTCTTGCCGTTGTATCAAGCGGGATATCGACCTGAACTCTAAGTCAATAATTTCATCAGGGTTCTGGATTGCGTCTTCATAAGCTTCAAAATCAGCAAAGCTTAACGTATTGTCCTTGACCTTGAGCTTGCTGACCTGAGTGACATCTGACAGAGATTCGTTGGGGTCTGATATGCAGCCTAAAAGGATTGCCACAGGAAGTATTAAACCTCCAATTTTTAAAATTTGTTTTTTCATAAGAATATGTTTTAAAAGTTTAAGTCAATTATAAAAAAAACCACAAACTAAACAATATGACTTCTTATTTTTCAGTAAAAACACTTCATGTCACTGTATATCAGTTGAATAAAATTTTAGTAATGTGAAATCAAACGAATATTCGGAGCTTTGACGATTTTCTTACGAATTTTGCGCTATGCCCAAAGGAAAGCTCTTTTTAATCCCCAATGTACTAGCCGACAACACGGCCCATTGGGTGATCTCCCCCCAAGTACAGGAAGTCATCGCACACACCAAGATTTTTTTGGTCGAAAATCCCCGTTCCGCCCGTCGCTACATCTCCAGCCTCAAGCTGGGGGTGAATCTGGAGGAGGTGCACATGGACATTTTGGACAAGGGAACCCCGCCGGAGTTTATCAACCGGCTCATGCAGCCGCTCATGAACGGCGCCGATATTGGGGTGATCTCAGAAGCTGGCTGTCCCGGTATCGCCGATCCGGGAGCATTGGCTGTTGCCTATGCGCACCAAAAGGGAATTCAAGTCGTGCCAATTTCCGGACCTAGCTCCATGTTTTTGGCGCTGATGGGTTCGGGATTTTCAGGGCAGTCCTTCGCTTTTCACGGCTATTTGCCCATTGACAAAAAAGAAAGGGCTTTGGCTCTAAAGAAACTGGAAGCGGAGTCCATGAAAGAAAAACGCAGCCAGCTTTTTATGGAAACCCCTTTTCGGAACAACCAAATGTTGGAAGACTTGCTCGCTAACTTGGCTCCGCAAACGAAACTCTGCATCGCCAAAAACCTGACTGCTCAAGACGAATTCATCCAAACCAAAACCATCGCCGACTGGAAACATCATCCCGTCGACCTGCATAAAATCCCCACTGTTTTTGTCCTACAAAGCTTTTAAGCCATGTTTACCATCGACGCCCATCTTGACCTGAGTATGAATGCCCTAGAGTGGAACAGGGACCTCACCCGGCCTGTCGCCGAGATCAACGCCAGGGAAAAAGGCCTGACGGACAAGCCGGATCGCGGCAATGCGACGGTATCTCTTCCAGCACTTCGCGAAGGGAACATCGGCTTGGTGGTCGCCACGCAAATAGGCCGCTATGTAGCTCCAAACAATCCCCTTCCCGGATGGCATTCGCCAGAACAGGCCTGGGCGCAAACCCAAGGTCAGCTGGCGTGGTATCAAGCCATGGTCGAAAAGGGCGAAATGACCCAAATCCGCAATCTGGTGGACTTGGATCGCCATGTCGAGCTTTGGAATGATGGAAAAGAAGTGAGTGAAAAGCCAGTGGGATTTATTCTTTCCTTGGAGGGAGCCGATTCGATCGTGAATCTGGACTATCTCGAAAAAGCCTACCAAAGCGGTTTGCGAGCCTTGGGACCCGCACATTATGGACCCGGTCGCTATGCTTTCGGTACAGATGCCTCAGCGCCACTCAGCCCGCAAGGAAAAGAACTGCTCAAAAAAATGGATGAACTCGGCATCATCCTGGACGCCACACACCTTTGTGATTTGGCTTTTTGGGATGCGCTGGAAATTTACCAAGGTCCGATATGGGCCAGTCACAACAACGTCCGGGCTTTGGTCGATCACAACCGGCAGTTTTCCGATGAGATGATCAAAGCGCTGGTGGATCGCGGTGCGGTAATCGGTGGCGCCTTCGATGCTTGGATGCTCAGTCCGGGTTGGATCAGAGGCGAGTCAAGTCCAAGAGAACGGAATGTGACGATTGCCACGGTCTTGGACCATCTGGATCACATCTGTCAGATTGCCGGAAATGCTGACCATATCGGCATAGGCTCCGATCTGGACGGAGCTTTTGGCACTGAGCAAAGTCCGTATGACCTCGAGACCATTGCCGACTTACAAAAAATCCCCGACTTGCTTCGGCAAAGAGGCTACTCCGAATCGGACGTGAAAAAAGTCATGCACGGCAATTGGTTGAACTTTTTGAAGAGAGCTTGGGCCTGATCCAAGAATAATTGTATGATATCGTTGTTTTTAGGTTGCATAAATAATTCAAATTGAATTATTTGCAAGCATGTATTACTATCTAGCAACGTATGAATTGTAAAAATTTACTCCTTTTCACCCTTTTCACCCTACTAGTTTCCCCTTCCTTTTCCCAAAAATTAATGCTTACTGCGGATCATTCTGATGCAAAGTTCATCTTGCTGAATGACTATGATGATTCTGACAAGGTGGAGCTCGGTACCGGTACGGTAGAATTGAAGCTTGAAAAAGACAGCAAAAACCGCGTAAAAATCGTAAAGCCCGGCTATCAACCAGTGATCAAAGAGTACAACAAGGATCTCAAGTGGGACAAGGAACAGCGTATCGCATTGACCACTCGCCAAGTTGACATCACGGCCGAACCTTTTGATGCGGAGATCCTCGTAGACGGCCGGGTGATCGGTACCAAAGCCATCTACCTTTACGTCCAAAAGGACCGTTTTCTGACTTTGGAGGTAAAAAAACCCGGCTACATGCCCGTCACCAAGGTGTACTACAACCAGCCGGACAAGGAAACTCCGCCTTTCAAAGACCACTTTGTCCTGAAAGATCGACAAGTAAGACTGGAAGTCTCCCCTGCTGACGCCAATGTCGCCGCCAATGGTATTACCCTTGGCAAAGGCAACCAGGACATCCGAGTTCCTTTTGGCGACTGTGTGACGGTGACCGTGACCAAGGATGGCTATGTCAACTACGAGAAAGTCCTCTGCAACAAGGAGGGCGATCCTGAGCCTCCGATTAGAGACAAGGCGGTTTTGGAAGACAGGCTGGTAAAGATCACTACTGCACCAAACGACGCAGCTATCGAGATTGGAGGCAAGCGAGTTGGCAACGGTTCCTATGATCTGAAGGTGGCCAAAAACTCCTGCGTGGAAATCCGCGTGAGCAAAGACGGATTTATCCGCTATGTGAAAAACTACTGCAACCAAGCCAATATGCAGGAGCCACCTGCATCGGACTTTCTGGAAATGGTAGTGGACGAGGCCTACACTTCCTCAGTTTCTTCCGACCTGGCCAACGTAAGAATCACCGTACCGGTCAACCCCGCACATTCTCCTGAAGCAGCTTGGAAAATTCTCAGCTCCATCATCACGGGCTATTTTGACATCCTTGAGACCGTGGACTACAACACTGGCTATCTGACCACTTCCTGGCAGGTGCAAAACTTCCAGTCGAGCATCATCCGTACGCGAGTGATCGTATCCAGTGGGGGCAACTCGGACCAACTTGCCTACGCGGTGAAGCTGGTGAGCCAAGAAGCCTATCTGGATGGAAAAAACCCAGTTACGGTCAAAGACGACGAGCGCTTCCAGGATTGGGCTCGAATCCTGAAAAAGTATGACGGTTTGATCCAAGAGATACAGGCCCGTTTGCAAAACTAAAGGCAATCCCAATCATCGTTCTCCTACCCCCAGCAGTGATCTGTTGGGGGTTTTCTTTTTTTGTAGGCTAGAGAAGACTTGCATTTTTTCTACCCTTAGCAAAACGTAGATTTCCCCACCTCAAGTAGCCACAAAAACCAATGCCGGAAGCGTTGACCACTAGTCCTTTTCCCCCAGGAGCGGGGTAGTATCTGACGGAATAATGTATAAATTGACTTTCCGCATTTTCAATCCAAACCAAAAAGAAATGAAACCTATAGTACAGATTTCCCTGGATCTGACGAATATCGATGAAGCACTGGAAACGGCTGCGCTGGCCATGAGAGCGGGCGTTGACTGGCTGGAAGCAGGAACTCCGCTGATCTTGGCTGAAGGGCTTCATGGCGTGAGAAAATTGAGGGAAGCTTTCCCGGGAATACCAATTGTAGCAGATCTGAAAACCATGGATGGAGGCTATCTGGAAGCGGAAATGATGGCCAAGGCGGGTGCAACCCATGTTGTCGTCATGGCCCGCGCGCACGCCGAGACCATCAAATGCGTAGTCAAAGCCGGCAGAGATTTCGGAGTGAAAGTAATGGGTGACAATATGATCTGCCCAGATATGGTTGAAGGAGCCAAGTTTTTGGAAGACCTCGGTTGCGACTACGTGATTCACCATATCGGCTACGATGAGAGAAGGGGAATTGCAGCAGCCGGGCATCGTATGCCCAGTCCGCTGGATCAGCTGCGAGAGGTAGTGTCAGCTGTAAATATCCCTGTACAAGCTGTTGGCGGTCTATCTTTGGAGCAGGCAATCAAGTGCCCCCAATATGGTGCTCCATTGGTGGTCTTGGGTGCACCATTGACCATTGATGCGGATTCGTTCAAAACAGCCGACGGCAATTTGGAAGCGTCCCTCCGGATGATCTGTGAAGCCATCCACGCCCAAGAAACCGTTTTACCCCAAAAAGCCTAAAACCATGTCCAGCTCAAAAAATGCGGCAGTAGTCAACTACTGCGAGCAAAAATATTCTGTAGAACTCCGCGAGATTCCTGTACCTGAGATAGGGGAAGAAGATATTCTTCTAGAAGTGGAAAACGTCGGCGTTTGCGGCAGCGATCTGCACCAGTGGACCTCAGACCACAGCTGGCCGGTAAACTATCCAGTCGTATTGGGACACGAGTTTGGAGGCAAAATCGCCGCCTTGGGATCCAGGGTATCCGGCTGGAATGTCGGGGAACGCGTGGTCTCTGAGACCGCTGCGGTGATCGACAGCCAAAACCCCATGAGCAAAGTCGGTCTATACAATCTAGATCCTACTCGAAAAGGATTTGGCTATGGCGTAAACGGCGCGATGACACGTTTCGTACGGGTACCTGCAAGATGCCTCCACCATGTACCCGAGAACCTATCCTTTGAGGAAGCCTGCCTGACCGAGCCCTGTTGCGTGGCTTATAATTCCGTGGTGGGAAATTCCAATATCAAACCTGGCGACCGCGTGATCGTGATTGGACCCGGGACAATTGGAATTTTGTGCGCCGCTATGGCTAGACTGTGCGGAGCAGAAGTCGGAGTCTTGGGGCTTGAGGGCGACCGGGCAAGGCTGGAAATCGCAAAGCAAGCCTATGGCTGCGAACCGCTCATCGGCGAGGATGCAGCGGAAGCCTGGGCGAGAAAGCGTGACGGCCTAGGGGCTGACCTGATTATCGACGCTGCAGGGCATAGCATCACGCTGAAAATCGCAATGAAGATCGTCCGTCCTAATGGGCAGATCACCAAAGTCGGGTGGGGACCTCAGCCTCTCAACTTCTCCATCGATCCGATTGTCCAGAAAAACATCCGGCTTCAGGGTAGTTTCAGCCACAACTGGCCTATCTGGGAGCGTGTGATCGCCTTATTGGCAAGCGGCGCTTTGAACGTGAAACCGATCATCGGCGGCGTATGGCCGATTACGGAATGGCATGAAGCCTTTGAAAAAATGCATTCTGGACAGGTGGTGAAGTCTGTGCTCAAACCCGTCTGACATGCGACTCAAGGGAAAAGTAATCATCGTCACAGGGAGCACCACAGGCATCGGCAAAGCCATCGCGAAGCGATGTGTAGCCGAAGGAGCAAAAGTGGTTCTCCATGGACTGGAGGAAGATCTGGGTTTGGAGGCGCTCGGTGAAATAGGCGAAAAAAACGCCGTTTTCCACTGCGAAGACATCTCCGCCGATAGGTGCCCGGCGAGCTTGGTTCGCGTGGCGGTGAAGAGTTTCGGCAAGCTGGATGCAGTGGTCAACAATGCGGCATGGGTCGTCACCTCCAACGTAAATAACACAGACCGGGCTTTTCTCCAAAAAATCCTCGACGTCAATACCATCTCTCCCTTTTTACTGATCCAAGAGGCCTTGCCCCAACTTGCCAAAACCAAAGGCTGTGCCCTCAACATTGGATCGGTAAATGCCTGGAGCGGCGAACCCAATTTGCTCGCGTACTCCATATCAAAAGGCGGCCTGATGACTATGACCCGCAACCTTGGCGATGTGCTCATCCGAGACCATGGCGTTCGCGTCAACCAAATCAATCCCGGATGGGTACTGACCGAGCGGGAGCGGGAACGGAAAAAGGAGCATGGACTGTCCGAATCCTGGTATGAGGGATTGCCTCCAATCTACGCCCCCGCCGGAAGAATCCTTTGGCCTGAAGAGATTGCAGCGGCCTCCATCTACTGGCTTTCCGATGAAAGCGGCCCCATCAGCGGGCAAGTCGTCGATCTCGAGCAATACCCAATGATCGGTCGAAACGCCCCGAAAGACACCAGTACAATCAAATAAGTTGAAGTAAATCAGCACAAGATAAAATGCCAAAATTAGCAGCATTCCCAAAGGCCTTTATGCAGGCACTTTGCAAAGACGGAAGTATGAAAATCGCCGATTGGGTCAAACTGGCGGCTCCATTGAACATCGACGGACTGGAATGGTACGCGGGATTTTTGGAGATGGAAAACGAAAAGAACTGGCCTGCATTCCGCAGGATGGTTGAAGATGCAGGCATGGTCATCCCCATGATGTGTTGCTCTCCTGATTTTACCCATCTGGACAAGGCGTTTCGCGAAAAGGAAATCGAAAAACAAAAGCGCTGGATCGAGATGACTGACGTGCTGGGCGGAAAATACTGCAGGGTTCTTTCAGGTCAATACCGCCCCGAATTATCCATAGACGAAGGCATCAAACTCGCCAAAGACAGCATCGAGGCCTGCCTGCCCTACGCGCAATCCCTTGGAATCACACTGATCATCGAAAACCACTACAAAGACGACTTCTGGGAATATCCGGAATTTGCCCAGAAGCGGGCTATCTTTACCAAGTTGGTGGACAGCATCCACCATCCCTTCTTCGGAGTAAACTACGATCCGAGCAATACTTTTCTCGCTGGCGAAGATCCTCTAGATCTGCTGTATGATGTCTCCGAGCGCGTTGTGACCATGCATGCCAGCGATCGTTTTTTGAAGTACGGCACCATCGAAGATCTCCGAAAAGAAGAAGAAGGCGGTGCGGTCGGCTACGCCAAAAGGCTGAGCCACGGCGAAATCGGAAAAGGGATGAACGACTACGATGCCATCTTTACCGAGCTGAAGCGGGTAGGTTTCAACTCTTGGATCAGTATCGAAGATGGCGTTGACGGGATGGACCAGCTGGAGCGTAGCGTGGCATTTTTGAAGAAAAAAATCGCGCAGTATTGGAAAGAATAGTTGCCTGTCGGTGAACGGCAGTTAACTGTAAATTCAAAGCACGTCTAATACCGAGTTTTAACAATTAAACCGAATGGCGGTGGTCCGTAGACTGTAAGCCGTTGACTATAAAACTTGAAAACCTTTAACATTACCTCCATCCCCTCCCAATGTTTCCTCGGCGAAGGCCCGCTTTGGCACTCCGGGCGGCAAAGCTTTTTCTGGGTGGATATCGAAAGGGGCAATCTTTTTGAATACCACAGTTCAACGGGTGTCACGAGTACGCGAAATTTTCCCCATCGACTGGCCGTGGTGCTGGAGGGAAAAGACGGAAGCCTGATATTGGGTTTGGACAGGAGTCTGGCACGATTCGACTTGGAAACCGAAGAGCTGGAATGGCTCTGCGGGGTGGAGGAAAACCTCCCACTACATCGCTTCAACGACGGAAAGGTCGATCCTGCTGGTCGGATCTGGATCGGCACGCTCAGTACCAAATTTACCGAAGGCGCAGGGAGTCTCTATCGTGTTGGGCAGGATTTGAAACCGGTCGTTCAGTTGCTAAACCTAACGATCAGCAATGGCATGGCCTGGACTGAAGACGATCGGACTTTCTATTTTATTGATACGCCAACCCGGCAGATTCGGGAATTTGATTTCGAAATGGAATCCGGCGAGATCCGCTTTCGCAGGGTCGCGGTGGAGGTGCCGGAGGAGTTGGGCTTTCCCGATGGGATGTGCATAGACCAAGAAGGCATGCTTTGGGTAGCGCATTACGGCGGATCAGGGGTTTATCGCTGGAATCCAAAAAGCGGCGAACTTGTAGACAAGATTACCCTGCCCGTCCCTCACGTCACTTCCTGCTGCTTTGGAGGAGAAAACTTGGACACACTTTTGATCACCACGGCTCAAGAAAACCTATCTCCCGAACAGCTGAAAAAATACCCACAAAGCGGGGATGTGTTTTTGGCAAAAGTCACTATGCCAGGGTATCGGAGTAACAGCTATGAAATGGACAAAACTAATTATTAGGTCAAAAAAGACTGTAAAATTATCTACTCGCCGGTTTCCCCATTTGCTGAGGTTGCATTGCTTGCTCGATATAAGCTACTCCCTCGTGGTTTTCAATTATTTTGACCGAGAGTGTACTGGAAAACGTATGCATAAAAGCATGATGAGTAGTTAAGACTGCATCTTGGAAATCTTGATTCGTTTCTAGCGAAGTGACATTAAGCCCTACTTCCTCACATTCCTTTTTGGAAATGTGCCTTGAATGTGACTTTTGCTCAGTATGGTTCGAAAAAGTCCCGACAATTTTATTCACACGATCTTCATCACCCGCGCACATATTGTTTTTGAGCCAATTAAAGACCATTTTCTCTGACCACTCTATCGCCTGTTTACAAGCTCCCAAAAATGTAGGATGATATTTACCAATAATAACCTGCCATAAAGCTGCGGATTGAGGATTTCTTCTTACATCCTCCTTTGCTTGTTCAAATTCGTTCAAAACTGCTTGACACGCTAACCCTCCCATTTGAGGGTCTATTGGGCCTAAGTTAGAGTGCTTGCCCATCACTATCTCCTTTGATGCAAACGCTATCATAGTACCGGCTGACATGGAAATTTGGGGAACAATTACCCGGATATCATTACCATACATTGAATATAGATAGTCTACCAACGACTCGGTAGCGGCGATATCTCCTCCTGGCGTGTGGAGAATTAAATCAAGGCCTTTTACTCGGTCTAACTTGTTAATTGTTAGCATGAAGCCAGATTTGTCTTTGTCACTAACAGCAGTGCCAGCGATTTGAGGTTTTTGAAGCCAGCCTGAATAATATGCTATAGTGTTTCTCCCAGATATCTCGGATATTTTTTTCAAATATCTTCTTCTGACAGTGTCGAGTGGATTCGCAGTTGGGTTTTCCTTTTGTTCTTTTTGAATTTCTATAATGACTTCATTCCAATTTGGCATAGTCTATAAAGCGTTTATCAACGTAGTACTGCCTAAGGTTTTAACAGGAACATAGGAATTATCATACATTGAAAGCTTTTGAAAATTATCGCCATCTTTTTCCCATTGCACTTCAATTACAACTGCATTTTGAGATGATTTAATGATTTCATTGTACTCAACTGTGAAATCCCTTACTTCTTGACTGCCTTTTGAGTTCTTTTCCATGGTGCAAATTTAAAAATTTTTGTAGTCGAAAGATTATTAACCAGCATGACTGTTATTTGTCATCGCATTTCGCATCTGGATCTCAATGAACCAGAGATTGTCAATTATCACATCAATATGACGACCGTAAAACTCTTCTCAATTATTGTTCAAATATTTATTGAAAAAAGGGTTTTTTATCGGGAAAACAAACACCCTCAAGAGATGCTTGTTAAAACATGTTAAAACTAGCCTCTAAGCTATAGCATCGGCCTAAACTGCCGAAGGAATCTGACATCATTCTCGGTAAAGAGGCGCAGGTCTTTGATCTGGTATTTTAACATCGCGATGCGCTCGATGCCCATACCAAACGCGAAGCCCGTGTATTTTTTGGAGTCGATCCCACAGTTTTCCAGCACGTTAGGGTCGACCATCCCGGAGCCGCCGATCTCTACCCAGCCGCTTCCTTTGCAGACATTGCAGCCTTTTCCACCACAGATCAGACATGAGATGTCGATCTCAGCACTGGGCTCTGTGAACGGGAAGAAAGAGGGCCTGAATCTCACCTTGGTCTCCTTGCCAAACATCTCCTTGGCAAAATGATAAAGCGTATTTTTCAAATCGGCGAAGCCGACATTTTCATCGACATACAAGCCCTCTACCTGATGGAAAATACAATGTGCGCGCGCGGAAATGGCTTCATTGCGGTAAACCCTTCCTGGTGACAGTGTACGGATAGGTGGCTTTTGGTTTTCCATTACCCGCACCTGCACGGAGGAGGTATGGGTCCGAAGTGCGATATCGGGATTCTTTTCAATGAAAAACGTGTCCTGCATCTCACGGGCAGGGTGGTTTTCCGGGAAGTTGAGCGCAGTGAAGTTGTGCCAGTCGTCCTCGATTTCAGGACCTTCGGAAAGGTTGAATCCGATTCGCTCAAAGATCTCAATGATGCGCTGGCGAGTTGCCGTTAGCGGATGGATGCCTCCCAAGGGATAGTTGGACGGAGGCAATGTCAGGTCAATATCGGCTGACTTCGATTTCTTGTTTGCCGAGTTGACCTTTTCGATCAGCTCCTGGAATTTTTCCTCGGCCAGCTGCTTCACACTGTTGACGACCTGCCCGTATGCTCTTTTTTCCTCGTTGGGAATTTTCCCCATCGCTGCGAACAGTTCTCCTACGACGCTCTTTTTGGAGATAAACTCCATTCTGTAGGCTTCCAGTTGATCCGGGGTGGTGGCATCGGCCGCTGCAATGGCCGCTTTGATCGCTTCGACTTTCTCCTGGTACATGGCTTGGGATTTAATCAGGGCACAAAGCTACCATTTTTAGGCTTTTTTGGGCAAAAGCCAGCGGCGAAGTCAACACTGAACCTGCGATTCCTTGATTTTTTTATTCCAGCTCAATCCAAGTCGGAAATCTGCCTCGTAAGTGCTTTCAACTTTACATCAAGAACTCTAAAAATCAAAAACCATGAACAATCTAGTGAAACTGGCTTTTGCAGCCTTCGTATTTTTGTCAGCCAATCTGGCCTATGCGCAAATGGAAAAGACCGTCGAAGTGGGCGGTGCTCCAATGTATCCCTCCAAAAACATCGTGGAAAACGCAGTGAACTCTGCCGATCACACCACCTTGGTGGCTGCAGTGAAAGCTGCCGGCCTTGTGGAGACCCTCCAGGGCAAAGGACCCTTCACAGTCTTTGCCCCCGACAACGCAGCCTTTAACAAGCTTCCAAAAGGAACTGTTGAGACTCTTTTGAAGCCTGAGAATAAAGGTCAGCTGACCTCAGTACTAACCTACCATGTTGTGGCGGGCAAAATGGGCTCAAAGGAGATCGCAGCTGCAATCAAAAAAGGAGATGGAAAAGCGACCCTGACCACTGTGCAGGGGGGTAAATTGACTGCATGGATGAAAGGAAAAGATCTCTACATCACGGATGAAAACGGAGGACAATCGAAAGTCACCATCGCGGATGTATGGCAGTCCAACGGCGTAATCCACTCAGTGGATACCGTGGTACTTCCTAAAATGTAAGCAACAATCACCTTAACCAAAAAGGCCGTCTGGAATGATTCCAAGCGGCCTTTCTGTTTCCAGACCATTTTCCCTACCAGGTTCTTCCCCCTGAAGGCCGCCCCATTTGCCAAGGCTGCCTCGGCTCCTCGTCGGACTGCTTGAAGTTGCCAAGGATGTAGGTGAAGGTGAGCATGCCGTATCGCGTGAGCACATTGGTGTATACGTCCGTCACTGACACATCCGACACGGTTCGACTGATGCTGTTGTTTTGGTTGAGCAGGTCAAAGATGACTACTTTCAGCTCGGCCTTGTTGTTTTTGGCAAAACGGTAGCCGCCTTCAATATTCCAAAGCCAGAAGTTCTGGTCGAAGCCTTCCGAAAGTCCGCTGTACATCGTATGGGCGACGTTGTTTCCGACAAACACTTTCCCGTTTTGCGACGAGAGATAAAGTCGGATATTCGATTCCTGCTGATAGTAGTTGTTGTCAAGATCCTGTTGCAGGCTGGAGTTGACGATGTTGTAGGTACCTGTGGTCTGTATGGAAAAGTCCACGTTTTTGCTGATGTTGGAGCTGAAGGTAAAGCCCTGGCTGAGGGCAAGGTTGTCGTTCAGGTTCCTGTCCCCATTGATCATGCCCGGGGTTCGGTTGAAGCTTACCCGGCTATTGGTGTTAAACTGGGTTTTGATTTTCTTGATCGGTGCACCGTAAGTTAGGAAGAGACTGGTCCTCCAGTTTCCATCCAAGTTGACGGGCTGGGAAATCTGACCTCCTGAGCGCAATAGTATTTCCCCGTTGATCAGGGTGTCCTTGGCAGTGATGAAGGTATTGTTGCCGATGTAGTTGTTGGTCGCCGAATAATTCACAAACATGAAAAGGGTCCTCGACTTTTCCATGTTCACCTTGCTGATGTTGGCGAAAATGTTGTGGTTATAGCTCTGGGCTAGGCTTGGATTACCTACACTCATGTTGAGCGGATTTTGGTTGTTGACCACGTTCTGAAGTTGGGAGACGTTTGGTTCGTCTGTGTCCGTTCTATAACGGAACCTCCAGCTGAAGCCCGTCTCACGGTTGCGGTAGTTGATGCTCGCACCGGGAAGCACATTGCTGAAGTCCCTTTTAAAAACTCCCTCGGTAGGGAAGAAAGACTCATTGTCCAAAGTGGCAAACTGATAATCCAAGTTCAGGTTGATACTATAGCCCTCTTTGTTGTAGGCATAGCCGGAGCGCAGCCTTTGAGTGATGAACTTGTTGTCAAACTCATTGGAAAGAGCGGTATCCAGCACAGGCCTACGCTCGTCGTCCAAAATATAGGTCTTCTGGTCCGCGATCGTTTTGTTGTTTCCGATCTGATAGCCCAGTGTACCGATTGAATTTTGCCCCAACGGTTCCGTCAGGGTCGCGTTGATCCGGTAGTTGAATCCCTCATTCAAAGCATCCGTATCCTGAAGCGTGGTGTCCAACAGGTTCCTATTAAAATCCCTACTGGCGGCAAGGAGATCGGAGTTTTGGTCCCGGTTGCTCCACGCGGTGTATATATCAGTCGAAAGCGTTCTTCCCTTTTTTTCAAACTTGTAGCGGTAGGTCAGGTTGTTGGAGATATTGAAGGCTTGGGTCTCTGCATCGGTGATGGATCTCAGGGCAGATAGCGAGTCTCCCGTGCTAGCCAAAGTCAAGGCATCCCTGTCGCTAAATGTCTTGTTCGTTTGGAAAGAAAGGTTTGGCGTCAGGATGATGGAGTTCTTTTCATTCAAGTCCGCCTCGATTCTTGCATTTGCGCGATGGTTGTAATTGTCCACCGTGTTGATGAGGTTCTCCTGGTAATACTGTCTCAGGTCTTCGTTGACCACGGTCTCCCGGTTGGTGATCTGCTGCAGCGTGTTGGTGGTGTTGTTGAAAAAGTAACTTCCCGTGAAATTAACTTTGTCTCCCCATTTGTCCGAATAGTTCAATCCAAGTGCATTGGTCGTGACTATGCCCCCCGAGTTTCCGACATAGAAATTGTTGTTTCCACCGCCCCAGCGACCTCCGCCGCCACCGAAGCCTCGGCCTCCGCCGCCAGAAGCATTAGCAGACAAACCCGCCAGATCTTGGCTGGAGAAGTTTTGTTGGTTGATGTTGTTGAACAAGCCCAAAACGGAAATCCTTTGGTCTCCTTTGAATAGATTGACGCTTCCTCCTGCGGAATAGCGTTCATCGGTGCCAAACCCTCCATAGGCTCTTCCAAATGATCCGTTTTTACGGTCTTCTCTCAGGATAATGTTGATAGTCTTGGTGTAGTTGCCGTCGTCAAATCCGGTGAGTCGGCTTTGATCCGAGCGCTGATCCAATACCTCCACCCTATCGATGGCGTCTGCTGGGAGATTTCTCAGCGCAATATTGGGATCACTGCCAAAAAATTCCCGGCCATCGACGAGGATCTTCTGCACCTGTTCTCCTTGAGCTTGGATTTGCCCTCCCTGCATCGTGATGCCGGGCATCTTTCTGATCAAATCTTCGGCCTGGGCATTTTGTTGGGTTTTAAAGGCATTCGCGTTGTAGGAAGTGGTGTCTCCCCGCTGCTCGCCGACTGGCGCTTGCCCTTCGATGACTACTTCTCCTAGTACTTTGGTATCCTCCAAAATAAAAAGCTCACCCAGCTCCACTGGGTCTCGGAAGCTGTGAATCTTGGTGATCGTCGCGTAGCCTAAAAAAGAAATTTCAAGCTTTACCTCTGGAATCGCCGGCCTGGCGATCTCAAACTCTCCATTTGGCCCGGTAACAGTTCCCCTGAGCAGAGAATCGGTGACGGTTTTGATTGTCACGTTGGCGCCAATCATGGGCAGTTTGGATGTCCCGTCCGTCACTTTCCCGGTAAATTTCCGCTCTGGGCGGCTTTGTCCGGCCGGGCGCTGCCCGTAGACAGACGCGCCACACAACAAACTAAAAATCAGGATGATAAAAAGGTATGTCTTTTTCATAGAATTCAAAGTTCACACCTTTGACCAAAAGATTCAGCCGACGGTTTAATCCGGATCGATATAAAATTGGAAAGGATATTTTAGAGGATGGATGGTCTAAAATTCCTTTCAAAATACCAAGCCTTTCAGACCTGGGCCATGATCTCCGGATAGGAAATACCAAAGTGGCTGTTGTCATATACCGCTCGTCCATTTCGGACGATGATGACTTGGGGTGACTCATGGGGAACACCAAATTCGGCCTCGATCTGGTTGGAGAGACTTCTGAAAGCAATGAGGTCCAAAAAGTATGGTACTACCCTCTCCCCATCCTCCGTCTTCCAGTTGCGCAGCAGTCTATCCAGAGACATGCTGCTGACTGAACATCGGGTGCTGTGCTTGAAAATCAACACCGGCTTGGAAGTGCTTAGCGCCTTGATTTCCTCTATTTGGGTCGATTCAGTGAGTTTTTTCCAGTTCATTGTCGTGATTGCTTACTTTTGGGGCAATTGTTGCATGGGAGGAATCAATTACCTATTTCCGTCTTGGTTTTGCTATGAAAATAACCAACAAACGCCGATTTGTTCCATCTGACTACCTAGGCTTGATCATTTTTTGTGCCATCACGGCCTGCAAGAGCCTAAACCCCAACGCCAATCCCCCGCTTCCGCGGATTCCCGATGCCTATTCGCAGGTAAACTTGCCTCTGGAGATCCCCATCGAGACCTTGGAGATTCTAGCCAACCAACGCATTCCACTGGTGCTTTTCGACGACCGAGGAATCGAAATGGGAAATGGGATAATCGGAAATCTGGCTTTTACCCGAAACGGCATGGCAAAGGTAAAAGCCGTGGACGAAAAGCGACTAGAGCTCACCCTTCCGATCCAAGTCAAGGGGGAAGTAGGTTTAAAACCTGGTGGACTACGAAACCTATTTCAGTCTAAAGTCCCCATTAACCATTCCTTTGCACCTGTGGTGCTATTTGATCCGGGAATCAACTCCAATTGGTCTTTGGGGATTTCTGAATTTGAGGTGGAGGAACTTGGAGGAAAAATGAGCCTAAACGTCTTGGGAATGGAACTGGATCTAACGCAAATGATCCAACAGGAGATCCAAAGGTATGCAGCCAAAAACCTGACCTCAAATCCCGATTTGCTCCCACTCAAGCCACTGATAGATCGGGCTTGGAACCAAGTAGGAAGGCCTGTCCTTGTGGAATTTGAAGGAAAGAAGATGGCCTTTTCGATCCAGCCCGATTCGGTGAAACTTTCGGAAAAATTCACACCGGGCCAAAGCTATGATCTGAACTTGGGCCTGTCCGGGAAAGTAAATTCCCATCCTGTGGACGCTATGCCGAGTAGGGCTTTCCCCTTACCCAAGCTAACCGATAACAAAAACACTGGAAATTTTCTCGAAATCCTCATCCCGCTTCGCTTGAGCTACTCGGAGATTGATCAGCTGCTAAGCGAAAACTTCGAAAACCAAGCTATCCGTGTCAACAAGACTACCGTTTTCCGTCCTAGTAATTTCCGGTCCCAAGCATTTGGGGATAGACTTGGGATCTGGATGGACTTCCACGCAGAGCAAGCCGATGGAAAAAAAATCGACGGAAGCCTATTTTTGGTTGGCTCTCCGATATTCGAGCCAAAAGAAAAAATCCTGATTTTCGACCAGACCAACTTCCATTTGGAAAGCGACAGCAAAAAAGCAAGAATGGCTGCCTCGCTGAAAAAAGGCAAGATCATCCGGCAGCTCGACAAAAAGCTGCGCTTCGAAATGGCGGAGGTGATGGAAGAAAGCTTAAGCGGAATTCGGGAAAGGCTAGCCCTGCAGACACCCTATGGGGACTTGAAAGTTGAAGACTTGGAGATCGTACCCGATGGATTTTACCCCTCCGCGACCGGTTTGGAGATACAGCTGAAAGCCACAGGAAACGTAGCTGTCGATTGGAAATAATGAAAGCTGCCCGACTTTCGCCGGGCAGCCTGGAGATTTGGACGATTGACTATTTTAATTTTTTCATCATATCCACTGCCACACCCTTGATATCATCATCAAGGAAGCTTTTGGAAATCTTGTCGATTTTTGATTTGAGGGTCGCTCCCAACTTACTCGCCTTGGCGGATTGCAAGGCAAACTTGACCACCGAAGGACTGCTGTCATCTAGGGAGTGCTTGAGGATCGCTTCGGCAGCGCCTGTACTTCGTTTTTGAGCTCCGTAAGCAGCGGCTACCCTAATCGGTACGGATCCAGAGGCGGCTGCTTCTTCCAGTATTTGATCCGCAGCGTCTCCTTCGATATAGCCGACAAGATAGGCGGCCTTCATCGCGAGGTTTTCGTCACTTCCGCCGACCAGTTCTTTCAGAAATGGAAGTGCAGACTCTCCAAATTTGAGCCCAGCAGCCGGATAGTCTAATTCATCCTGTCGGAGAAAGGCCAGAAGTTCATCTGGGTTAAACTCCCCGGATGCTGCTGATTTTCGTTTTTGTGCCATGATCGTCTGGATTTAAAGTGGAGTACTGAGGTTCGAATTGCGCATCGTCGTGGACTCGGCGGCAGTCAGGTCCGGAGGAGGGTTCGTAATGTTAAAAGTCCCGTTTCCTGTCATGAGCCGATCGTTGTTGTTCACGTGGTTGAGTCCCAGCACATGCCCAAACTCATGTCCCAAAGTCCATCTGCTGGCAGATCGGACTACGACGCAGCCCGGTCTTCCCGCAGGATGAGCTGCGCAGCCATTGTAACCCGGCACGGTACTTCGTACATAGTACACGACTAGGTCATTGCCGGACATGAAGTTTCGGTTACCAAAGAGCGAATTCTGCTCGGCGGTAGTCTGTCCCATGAAGCAGCCTCCTACATCCACGTCGGTCAACGTTGGGAGATTCAGATTTTCTGTGGTGACCCAATCTACCCGGATCCCGGAAACTGCCCAGACCTCCTGCATTGCAGCAAATTGCTGATTCAGGGTAAAAGAGGTAGGGTTTTCAAGGATTTTCACATGAACTCTTACCCTTTCCCTGAGCACTCGGACTCCAGCCGTAGGCGACCAATAAATGCTCCCTTTTTGGAAATGGGAAATCCTGCCAGTGCCTCCAAAAACCACCAGTTCGTCCGAGGTTGGGTATCCCACGACACTCTTTTCCCACCCTATAGAAGCCCAATGCTGTCTAATGAGTCCATGGACTTCATGGGCACCGGTGGTCGGAGTCCAATAGATGCTTCCTCCCTGGAAGTGGTTGTACCGACCGACCCCGTCCGGAGTTGTGTTTTCATTGGTCAAGGGATAGCCTAGAAAGCTCTTTTCCCAACCCAAACTGGAATATTTGGAACGAATCGCCCCATGAACCTCCCAAGCTCCGGAGGACGGGCTCCAGTAAATGCTTCCCCCCTGGAAATGATTGTATCTGCCAATCCCGTCGGGACAGGCTGATTCGTCAGTCAGAGGATAACCCAAAAAGCTCCTCTCCCAGCCCAAAGACTGCCAGCGAGCCCTAATCAGCCCATGCACTTCATGGGCACCTGTGGATGGATGGTAATAGATCGATCCATTTGCATAATGCTGATAAGAACCCACACCGTCCGGACATTTATTGATCGGAGTAGTGTTTGGTCCCAACCAGCCTCCCGGACCTCCCAAGGCCTGGTATTTCAGGGTAATGGGATGCTGAAAAATCTGGATATTCTTGATCAATTCCAGATTCAGCTCTGTCCTCACCAAAGCGGGGTCAATTTTGAGTTTTGACATAGGACTATCGCAAAAATGTGAAACAAAAAAACTTACTTAATATAATGACAATATATTAAAAATCAATCTATGATAAATTATATTTTCATTTCTAACGCCTTAATTCATCTAGTAGTTTTTCGTCAAATTTTTAAAATCGTGGATCCCTTTTTGTTGGCTTTTTTTCAAAAGTTTCAACAACAGCTGTGCCGTCAGGAAGGCGTCTCCTGCTGCAGTGTGCCTATCGTCCGTTTCGATTCCATACCTACTGCACAGCGCATCCAAACTATAGCTTTCCAGTTGGATCCTACTGCGGTCAGCCTGAGGCCCGTGCTCCAGCCTAATCGCCAGATTCAGTGTATCGATGACCGGATTGGGCAACTTCTCAACGCCAAAAGGCTTAAGCAATTTGATTATCATCTCCAGATCGAATCCCAGATGATGCCCGACGAGAATAGAATTACCAAGATATTTCAACAGAAGCCGCGCAAACTCTTCGGTCGAAATCTGGTTCTGTATCCCTACCAATCCATGTATGGGTGCCGACTTACCTCCATGGTCTTTCGCCGCAGGGTACCATTCCACTGCGCTGGGAACTTGGATCCTAGACTCTGAAATCTTCACGGCACCAAAGGACAGGATGGAGTCCTTTGTCGTATCCAAGCCTGAAGTTTCCGTGTCAAGAACCGTAAAATTCAAACGCTCGATTGATCGAATTCCAGAAATCACCACTTCATTTTCGGCAAAAAATTCTCTCACGAAGTCCAGCCTCTCCCGCTTGGGTTTCCAAAACTGCCACCAACTCATCGCCTGAAATAGTCAAGTTGGAAGCGGATATTGACGACTTCCTGCAACTCTGAAATCGGGGAGAAGGTATTCTTTAGGAGTTGGCGCTGGATTTTCCCCAAAGATTGGGGTTTAATATATCGTCCGTTGTTTCGCTGGTGAAGCCCCTCCAAGGCCCTCATGCGCATCAGAATTTCGTAGGCTTTGCCAGCTTGAGAGAAAAGCTCCGCATTGCTCGGCTCCAGCTCCGAGAGCTTTTCAAATCTCTTGAAGGTATTGTTGATTCCTACGACCTGATGGCTCAAAATGAGCAATCGCGCCAAGTCGGTCAGGGGAAGCATTGCCCTGGCTTTGATGTCAAACTGATCCCTGTTTTCGCCGGATTTCTCCACGACAAAATCCTTGAAAAAGCCCAACGGCGGGGGATTTTTCAGTGCATTTTGAGCGAGGAAGTTGAGAAAAATTCGCTTTTGCCCTATCTCTTTATACACGTGCTGAGTGAGTTCCTCCACAAGAGACTTTGATCCGGCTACCGACCGGTAGTCAAAAAAGATCGAAACCTTCATCAGCGCTTCAGGGCTTGGATGGTGTATCCAGTCGGAAAAGTAGTTTTTCCAAACAGAAAGCGGCTGGACCCACTCAGGATTGCTGGCCATGATCTTCCCCGGACAAGGATCAAAACCACAGGCCAAAAGCACTTCAACCACATTTTCCCCTAACTTTTGAAAGTATTCGGAGGCTATCGTCTCTAGCTCAGGAGGCACATCTTGGTACAAGATCGCGTTGTCAAGGTCCGTCCTCAGAAGCTGCTCCTCCCTTCCCTCGCTACCCAGCGAAAGAAAACAGAATCGGGTCTCGCCCATTTCGGGAAAGTCCGGTTTGAGTTTTTCTTTGGAAATTTTCAGGGCTTGTGTGATGATCACGTCGTTGATCTCCGTCATCACCGATGCTACAAATTCCATCGAGATCTCATTTTCGAGGTAGTACCGCAGCATTTGTTCCGCCCGGTCGCGGATCAGCCTCATGTCCCGCACATCCAAGGTATTCATCATCCCGTGGATCAAGACTGCAGGGCTGTTGCCCATAGAAAGAAAAATGTCGTGGTCGGCGATAATTCCGCAGACCGGACTATCTGAGCTGCCGTCTTCTGTCAACACCAAATGGTGGAGCCTGCGGCGGATCATCTCAAGGTAGATGGTCGTGAATCCGTCCTGCTTTTTCACCGTGACCACCGGAGATGTCATCACTTCTGACACGGGTTTTTTCGGAGAAAAGCCAGAAGCTACGACTTTGCTTCTTAGATCCTTGTCGGTCAAAATGCCCAGCGGGAAGTCTTCCCCGCTACAAACCACGATACTGCTAACCTGGGAATTCGTCATGAGCTGGGCGGCATCTTCTATGCTTGTGTCGGGAGCACATTTCAGGACGTTCTCCGAGTACCTGACTTGCGCTGGGTCGGAAAAAATCAGGAGAGAATGGTCTCCCGTAGTATTTCTGAATAAACTTCTCGCCTTCTGTCCTTGGGAAAGATCCTGCCGGACCACCACCTGCCCCGCAGCAAAACCCGCAGCAAAAAAAAGTGCAACTCGGCTATTTTCCTCCAATACCTTTTCAAAAACCTCCACCGGAACGGCATAAATGAGACTGTTTTCGATGATTTTGGAGCTGAGAAGATAGGGGCGTTTTCCCAGTAGTGCCAACACGCCAAAGACATCCCCTTCATCGCAGACTTCGCGGATTTCATCTCCATTTGGCGTGTCTTCTACCAAATGGACAAGCCCCTCCTTCAGGATAAAAAAGTGCGGTCTCGCCGCCTCTCCCTGTCGAAACAAAGTCTCGCCTGACTCCAGATATTGAATCTCGACTGAGCGCGCGACCGGTTCGAGTTCGCTTGGACTGAGAAAGGAAAACGGAGGGAAGCGCTTGAGAAACTCGGCTACCCGCTTGACGATGACATTGCTCATTTACATCACTAAAGGCTAAACTGAATCATAGACTGACAGAATGACAAGGAAATTTCCCGGCTCAACATTTGAACAAATCGAAACTTAAGCTATTGTAAATGAAGGGTCTTTTCAAATTTTTCCGGCCATTTCGCCGACTTCTTTGGGCATTGATCGTGGCCTTCATGGTTGGTGTGCACAATTTCTACAAACAGGAAATGGACTCTCCAGATTCGATTGTGTCTTCTATAGAGATGGATTCGGAAGAAAACGACTCTACTCCGAAAGACTAAAAAAAAGAGCCGGGGACTCCGGCTCTTTCACTTTCTATTTCCTTCCGGCAATGATCTTTTCGACCACTTCTGGATCGAGTAGCGTCGATGTATCTCCGAGACTATCCAAGCTTCCTTCCGCCACTTTCCTTAAAATCCTTCGCATGATCTTTCCCGAGCGTGTTTTTGGCAAACCCGGGACGATCTGTATCTTATCTGGCTTGGCAATAGGACCTATGATCTTGGAGACCGCATCTTTGATCTCATTGATCAGATTGTCCTCAGTTCTATTGGTCATATCGCAAATGACATAGGCGTAGATGCCTTGTCCTTTTACTTCGTGTGGATAGCCGACCACCGCGGACTCGATGACTTTAGGATGTTCGTTGATAGCGTTTTCTACCTCGGCAGTACCCATTCTATGTCCTGAAACGTTGATCACATCATCCACGCGACCGAGTATGCGATAGTAGCCGTCGTGATCGCGCTTCACCCCATCGCCTGTGAAGTACATGTTTTTGTAGGTCGAGAAGTAGGTTTGCTTACATCGCTCATGATCGCCGTAGGTAGTGCGGATCATCGATGGCCATGGGAACTTGATGCAAAGGTTGCCTTCGACGGAATTGCCCGTCAGCTCATTTCCCTCTGCATCTACGATGCAAAGCTGAACTCCCGGGAGTGGCAAGGTTGCGTAAGCGGGTTTCGTTGGCGTGATCCCAGCCAAGGGTGAAATCATGATTCCCCCAGTCTCAGTCTGCCACCAAGTATCCACAATCGGGCAGCGTCCCTGTCCGATATGGTTGTGATACCAATGCCAAGCCTCTTCGTTGATAGGTTCTCCTACTGAGCCCAGGACTTTCAGGGAGCTGAGGTCTTTACCCTGAATTGGAGCAGTTCCAAAGGCCTGAAGTGCACGGATCGCGGTAGGCGCAGTGTAGAACACATTGACCTGGTGCTTTTCGATGACTTCCCAAAATCGGCCCGGACTAGGATAGGTTGGCACTCCCTCAAACATCAAGGTAGTAGCTCCGGCCAACAAGGGACCATATACGATGTAGGAATGTCCAGTGACCCAACCAATATCAGCCGTGCACCAATACACATCCCCTTGGGAATATTGGAAAACATTGTCAAAGGAGTACTTGGTATACACCATGTAGCCGCCAATGGTATGGACTACTCCTTTGGGTTTGCCGGTGGAACCGGAGGTGTAGAGGATAAAAAGCATATCCTCACTATCCATTTCTTCGGCTTGATGGATTTCGGATTGACCCGCCAATACCTCATGCCACCAAAAATCCCTTCCTGAAACCATGTTGGTTTCTTGACCGGTTCTTTTGTACACGATCACGGTTTCGACCGAACTCTTTTCCAACGCCTCATCTACCACCGATTTCACTCCGATTTTTTTGCTTCCCCTGTAGTTTCCATCAGAGGTCAGGATAGCCTTTGCTTCGCAGTCGATGATACGGTCCGCTAGAGAAGAACTTGAAAATCCCGCAAAAACCACTGAATGGATGGCACCAATCCGAGCGCAAGCCAGCATTGCTACGGCAGCCTCTGGCACCATGGGCATATAAATAATAACCCGGTCGCCTTTTTTGATCCCTTTGCTCTTTAGCGCATTGGAAAACCGGCACACCTCGACGAAAAGCTCTCTGTAGGTCAGCGTACGCGTGGCCTCTCCCGGCTCGTTGGGCTCCCAAATAATAGCGGGACGATCCCCGATGGTGTATAAGTTGCGCTCAAAAATGTTTTCGGTAATATTCAATTTCGCATTGACGAACCACTTTACATCAGGCTTCTCAAAATTCCATTTCAGCACGCTGCTCCAACGCTTTCTCCAGTGAAATGAATCGGCAATTCTAGCCCAGAATTCTTCGGGCTGGGCAACGCTTTTCTGGTATTCGTAAAGGTACCCGCTAAGGGTATGTAATCGGTCACTCATGGTAATGGAGGTTATAAAGGGGGAATGTTTCTTTTAGTGATTTTGGGCAGCGCCTGCGCCCTTGGGAATCCTGATATTCTGGATTAGATCCTGTACCTGCTGAGGTGGTGCAGGAGTAAATTTAGAAATGCCAAAGCATACGGCGAAATTCAGCACCATACCCAAAGAGCCAATTCCCTCGGGCGAGACTCCAAACCACCAATTTTCCGGGGTGTTGAGCTCAGGATGGAGGAACTTAAAATACACGATGTAGCCGATAGTGAAAACCAAACCAGAAATCATCCCGGCAATCGCTCCCTGCTTGTTGGTCTGGGTTGAGAAAATCCCAAGGATAATTACCGGGAAAAAAGAGGCAGCTGCCAAGCCAAAGGCAAAGGCGACAACTTCGGCTACAAAACCCGGAGGATTAACCCCAAAATATCCAGCAAATATCACCGCTCCAGCGGCAGCTATCCGGGCAATCAGCAGTTCTTTTTTTTCCGAAATTGTCGGATTGAAGGTTTTGACCAAATCCCGAGACACCGAGGTGGAAATCACCAAAAGCAATCCGGCAGCGGTGGAGAGTGCTGCAGCCATGGCCCCGGCAGCGACCAGTCCGACGACCCAATTTGGCAGCTTGGCGATCTCGGGGCCAGCAAGCACCATGATGTCCTTGTCGATGGAGAGTTCATTGGTATCAGGATCGGCGAGGTATTGGACCTTCCCGTCTCCGTTCTTGTCATCAACAGAGATGAGATTTGTCTTTTGCCAGTTTTGTATCCAAACTGGAAGCTCGGAGATGTTTTTTTCCGAGGTGGAGTTGATGGCGTTGTAAATCCCAAAGGCAGCCACAGCTGGAGCGGTCGTGTAGAGGATTGCGATGAAAAACAAGGCATAACCTGCTGAAAGTCGGGCATCTTTCACTTTTGGAACCGTGAAAAAACGTACGATCACATGGGGCAGCCCAGCTGTGCCCACCATCAAGGCCAAAGTGATCATAAACATGTCCGTCATGCCTTTCCTTCCCGAGGTATATTCAGCGAAGCCCAGTTCTGACAGCACACCATCAAGTTTTTCCAAAAGGGGAGTACCGTCGGCCACACTCCCGCCAAGACCAATTTGGGGGATTGCGTTGCCGGTCAGCTGCATGGAAATGAAGATAGCCGGTACCATGTAAGCGAAGATCAGCACGCAAAATTGGGCGACCTGCGTATATGTGATGCCTTTCATTCCTCCAAGCACCGCGTAGAAGAATACAATACACATTCCGATGATCACACCCGACTCGATCGGAATTTCCAAATAGCGCGAAAAAACGATTCCCACACCTCTCATCTGTCCCGCCACATAGGTGAAAGAAATGAAAAGCGCACATATTACCGCAACTACCCTCGCTTTGTTGGAATAGTATCGGTCTCCCACAAAATCCGGCACGGTGAATTTCCCGAATTTTCGGAGATAAGGCGCAAGCAAAAGTGCCAAGAGTACGTATCCCCCCGTCCACCCCATCAGATATACCGAGCCATCGTAACCAGAGAAAGAAATCAATCCAGCCATGGAAATAAACGAAGCGGCCGACATCCAATCGGCGGCTGTTGCCATTCCATTTGCCAAGGGAGATACTCCCCCTCCTGCTACGTAAAATTCTTGGGTGGAGCCGGCTCGCGTCCAAATTGCGATCCCGATATACACTACAAAGGAAAGTCCGACAAGAAGATAGGTCCAGGTAAGTATATCCATAGGTGAATTCAGTCTTCGTGAACGTCAAACTCCCTGTCTAGTCTGTTCATTCGAAGCACATAGACGAAAATCAGGATAATGAAAGAATAGATCGCGCCCTGCTGGGCAAACCAGAATCCCAGAGGATATCCCCCGAGGTGGTAGCGATTTAGGGGCTCTACCAAAAGAATCCCAAAACCGAAAGAAACGACAAACCATACAACCAGCAAAACCATGAGCGTGCGCAAATTTTTCTTCCAATAGGAAGTCATTCTGTTTGGCGTTTCCTTCATAAAATCGATGCGGTTTGAGGGTAAAAAAGCGGGTGAAATAGCGGCTAAAATGCCATTTCTAGGATAGAAATTTCTGCTTTTTAATCCAAAAATGAAATACTTGATTCTGGAGACAGAATCCAAGTCATTTTCTGCTAAAAGCCAAAAATTTTTGAAAGTCTTGCCACTTTTCTTCAAAAACCGAACAGAAGGCTACAGATTCTTACAAAAAATCTGGTGGATTTCTAAAAGGTGGGAAATCACACAAAGTACTCTGACGCCATCGCCAATGCCGCCGCCACGAATGTGACGATGAGCTTGTTGAGCTGAAACTTGTGATGGGGACTGCTCTCAAAGAAAATCGTCGTGGAGATGTGGAGAAATCCACCCGTGACCAAGCCGTAAAGAAGTCCGATGCCTTCGTTGGAGAGGGCCCCTTGACTAATAAAAAAAGCGCTTGAGAACATGCCCAATGGAGACGCCAAAGCGAAAATAGTAAGTAGAGCGAGTGTCCATTTTTTGCTCAAAGAAGCCGAGAGCACCGCAGCCAGAGCAAAAGCGGCCGGCCCCTTGTGCATGATGATACCCAACAGCACGGTCTTGTCACTGTGGGAATGTCCCGAGACAAGCGATGCCTCAGGCATAGCCGCACCATGTGACAAAAGTGTACCCTCCAGAAACGCGTGGATAAACAAACCCAACATCAAGGTAATCACGCCTTTGGAAGTCTCAGAATGATGCTTGTGGATATGGCCGTGCTCTATGCCCGATGACCAAAACTCCAGCAACTGCTGCAAGAGAAAGCCAATGAGGATATAGAGGCCCATTCGGGAATTGCTATATCCTGAACTAAACAGCTCCGGCACGATGTGAAGAATGGTGATGGAAAAAAGGTACGAGCCCGCAAAAACCAGGGCCAATTTGAAAAATCTATCCTTGAAGGCCGGCGCAAAAAACACCAAAGAGCCCGAAATCATCGCAGTAAGAAAAAGAATCAGAAAGTTTATTCCCATAGTCAAAATTCGGCTTTTCGGCTAGTCGAAAATGCCCAGTCTGGTGATAACTCCTGCAAAGGTAAGAAAATTCAATAATGTTGCATTTAGCATGGCTATTTTACCGGGAACGACAAAAAAACAGACAGTTCGGGACTGACATATTGCTTCAGCTTCCCACTCCTTTCATTATAAATGAAGAGCATTGCCAGGTCCGATCGGGAAGAGTCCAGTTTCATTGCCTCTCTCCAACCGAGCACCATCAGGGCATCGGACAGGGCATCGGCTGTCTTTGCGTCAGGGCCCACCACCGTAACTCCCAAAAGTCCGTGCCTGACCGGAAGGCCAGTCCTAGGGTCTAGGGTATAGGATAGACGAACCGAGTCTTCGGTATAGGTTTGTTGGAAATCGCCTGCGGTGGAAATTGCTTTATTCTGAAGCGCAACAATTCCATCGGCCCGAGCTCCTAGACTGTCCGCCAGGTAGTACACGCCTATCTTCCAGAGCTCGTCGCGCTCGTTCTTCCCCTTGGCCAAGTTTTCACCTCCGATTTGAATCAGGTAATTTTCTATGCCACGCTCCTCCAGAAACTCCGCCATCATGTCCATCAGATAGCCTTTGGCGGATTTTGAAAAGTCCAGAAAAATGCCGCTACTCGACTTGCGCACCAGGGTATCGGTCACAGCGATTTTTTTTAAACCTACAAGCGGAAGAACCAATCTTATATCCAAACTGTCCTGCAATCTGGCACCCGCGCGAGAGAATGTCCATACGTCCTCTATCGGCTTCATGGTCGGGTCGATAGCGCCTCCATAGAGGTCAAATACCCGATTCGCTTCCCCGAAAACATCCAACAAAACCGGTGATGGGGACAGGAGGGTGTCACGAAAATTGAGCCGGTTGATCTCGGAAGTCGGCTCGGAAATCGAAATGATCAGGCTAAAGGCGTTGATCATCGAATCTATCGACGGCTTGAAGACTCGATTATCCTCGTCCAGATATGTCACGCGATATTCAGCGTCCAGTGCATTGCCAAAGAATGCGACTTTGCCTGGCTGGTGGGGCTCCAGATTCCTGTTTTCCGAACGCTCCTCCCGGGTTCGCCAGGCATAGACTAGCAACACAAGAGCAAAAAGTATCAGTGAATAGACAATGTTTTTCCTAGCGTTGGGATTCATTGAGTGAGAGATTTCGGGACGAATTTAGGCCATTTTTTGTCAGATCGGATAAAATGGAAAAGATCTCCGCATGGGGTTTTGTTTATATTTGTGCGTATCCCAAACGCCATGAGAGAAGACTATCTGAGAGGAGATGAAGAGCAACTAAGCCCAAAGGACCGGGAATTTGAGCGCGCGCTGAGGCCTTTGAGTTTTGAGGATTTTACGGGTCAGGCCAAAATTGTAGAAAATCTTCGGGTTTTTGTCCATGCAGCAAAAAAGCGCAACGAGCCGCTCGATCATGTCCTGCTTCACGGGCCTCCGGGTTTGGGCAAAACCACGCTTTCCAATATCATCGCCAACGAACTCAAGGCTGGGATCAAGATCACTTCCGGGCCCGTTTTGGACAAACCTTCCGATCTGGCAGGACTACTGACCAATCTTGAAGAGGGCGATGTGCTTTTTATAGATGAAATCCACCGACTCAATCCCATCGTGGAGGAGTACCTCTATTCTGCAATGGAGGATTTCCGTATCGACATCATGCTGGACAGCGGCCCCAATGCCCGTACAGTTCAGATTTCCCTGAGTCCTTTCACGTTGATCGGCGCGACGACGCGATCCGGATTGCTCACCTCTCCATTGCGGGCCAGATTTGGGATCAATTCCCGGTTGGAATACTATGACGCCAAGCTTTTGACCGATATCGTGTCCAGGTCTGCGGGGATTTTGCAAACACCGATTGATGAGATTGCGGCCTACGAAATCGCCCGCAGAAGCCGAGGTACACCCCGGATCGCCAACATGCTGCTGCGACGGACGAGGGACTTTGCAGAAGTTAAAGGCAATGGCACCATCAACCTGGAAATTGCAAAAATCGCCCTCAATGCTTTGGATGTGGATGAAAACGGTCTTGATGAGATGGATAACAGAATCCTGCTCACCATTATCGAAAAATTCAACGGAGGACCGGTAGGCCTTGGTACCATCGCCACTGCCTGCGGTGAGGAGGCGGAAACAATTGAGGAGGTATACGAGCCTTTTCTTATTCAGGAAGGCTATCTCAAGCGAACCTCAAGAGGGCGTATGGCTACAGAGCTCGCCTACAAACACCTGAGGATCAAACCAACCGGCGCCACGGGGACTCTATTTGACCTGTAAAATAAAGCGGCTTTGTCCGCTTTTTGTTTTCATACAAAAATCGATTCATCGAAAGTCTGACCCAGAAGGCCAGAATGATTTCCCATTTCACTCCCCTGAAAACAGGATGCACATCTCGGTTGAAAACGTATTTTAGGGACTTTCACACACCTAATCCAAAAATCTGATGAAAGTCGTTCAGTACTTTTTCTTGATTTCCTTTTTCTTATTTGCTTCTGCCGGATTTACCCAGCAGAAAATCAACTCGCCAAATGTAGTCCTGATCATCACAGACGATCAAGGCTATGGAGATCTAGGCACGCATGGCAATCCGCATATCCATACACCGACTATCGATGCTTTCGCTGCAGAGAGCGTCCGTTTCACCAACTTTTATGTTTCCCCCGTATGCGCACCCACTCGGGCAAGCCTGATGACGGGGAGATATTCCCTCCGAACAGGCATCAGGGACACCTACAACGGGGGAGCCATGATGGCCGGAAGCGAAATCACCATAGCAGAGCTCTTACGGGCAAAGGGCTATGCGACTGGGATCTTTGGCAAATGGCATCTCGGCGACAACTATCCCATGAGGCCCAGCGATCAGGGGTTTGAGGAATCCCTAATCCATCTGGCAGGAGGCATGGGGCAGGTCGGCGACATCAGTACCTACTTTCAGGGAGAAAAAAGCTATTTCGACCCAATTTTATGGCACAATAATCAACAACAAAAATATCAAGGATATTGCTCAGACATATTCGCTTCGGAGGCTATCAAGTTTATCGAGAAAAACAAAGATCGCCCATTCTTCACCTACTTGGCATTCAATGCCCCGCATACCCCACTTCAAGTGCCGGAGGAATATTACCAACGATACAAAGACATCGATCCATCAGCTGGATTTGGTGGCGATGGAAGACCCTTTTACCCGATGTCTGAGAAGGACAAAGAAGATGCGCGAAAGGTCTACGCCATGGTCGAAAATATAGACGACAATCTCGCAAAGCTCTTTTCCAAGCTTGAGGAATTGGGAATCGAAGAGAATACCATCGTGATTTTCATGACCGACAACGGACCCCAGCAGCAACGGTATCTGGCCGGCATGAAAGGTCGCAAGGGCACCGTCTACCAAGGAGGCGAAAAAGTGCCATTCTTCATTCGATATCCTGCGGGATTTACCGGAAATCGAGACATCTCTTCTCTCTCGGCCCATTTGGATATTCTGCCGACTCTGGCAGACTTGTGTGGCCTTGACGTACCTAGCGATCGGAAAATTGATGGACAAAGTATGCTTCCCTTGATCTCAAATTCAGGGAACGCCACAGCGGACCGAAGCTACTTTTCCTATTGGACGCGCAAATATCCTGAGCTCTATGAGAATATTTCGCTCCAGAAATCAGGATGGAAGTTGGTTGGGAATACCGGCTACAGTTCGGAGATAGAAGACTTTGAGCTATATGACTTGAGCAAAGATCCTTTTGAAAAGCAAAACCTCGCAAAAAAACACAGCTCAAAAGCAATGGAGCTAAAATCTGAGATGGATCATCTCATCGCAGAATTGGTCAAGGAAGAAAATCTGATCCATCCCCCGCTGATTCAGATTGGATACGAAGCCGAAAATCCAGTAGTTCTTAATCGCAACGATGCTTCCGGCGAAAGAGGCATTTGGGACCAAGAAAACATCCTCGGCTATTGGAGGGTAGCAATCACCCCTGGTGTGTATGATATCAGGTTTAAGTTTATAAAACCAGTACCTCCTCTTGGCAAAATGACCTTAGAGATCGGTAACCTAGCCAACGTCCTCTCAGACAAATCCGAGAGCGAGATAGACATTCTGGAAATGAAAGGGGTGAGGCTAGAACAAACCGAAGGAGATCTGCTGCCTTTCTACACGGTGGGAGGCAAACGATACTTCCCTTTTTGGGTAGAGTTGGAGAAAAAAAAATAACGACAAGAAGCAAATTCTTCGGCTCGAACCTGGCGTAATGACGCTACCTTAACAGCCTATCTCAAGTCAATCACCTCTATCCCTGGGTACTTTTTTGGATCAAAGACAAAGTAATCGGCGGGCAAACTCGGTGCGGCTTTCAGGTTTTTGAAGGAGTAGGCAAACATCCCCCCCTGTCCATCAAACATCTCCCAGCCTAGCAGATCTTTGGTTGACTTGTCCACCATCAGCTTCACTTGTTTAAATGGCGCGTTGGATTTGAGAGCTGTCAGCTCGACGACATGCACGGATTTTCCCTGATAGGTTTTGTCAGCCAAAAGCTTATAGTTAAATCCCGACTGATACATCTTATACACGTTAGACGGGGTCAATTCTCCTTCCATCTGCGAGGCGTCGTTGATCGTGACTTCCTTGTAAGTCGAAGTTTGGATAAAAGTCCACACGGTTTTGCTGTCGTTGTAGATCTCTTGATCAGGAAGCTTGAGCCGGTATTTGTCGCCATTCACAGCAATCTCTCCCGACTGTCGATCTCCCGTGCCACCTGCATCTTGGTAGGTGTAGTCAAAACCTGCGGTAAAGCCTTTCATGCTTTGGAACTTTTCGCTCATAGCATCGAGCACGGCCTTGGCCTTTGGATCCTTCTGGGCAAAGGCCTCAAAAGCGGAGAAAGACAGAAAAAAAAGAATGATAAGGAGGTAAAGAGACTTCATGAATTTGGAGTGATGAAACTGCGAGACAGCTTCTACAAGCCATTCAATAACCGTTCCAAACTAACCTCATCCTGAATCAGTACTTCACGGGCTTTGGAGCCTTCAAATGCCCCCACAACGCCTGCCGCCTCCAGCTGGTCTACAATGCGTCCAGCTCTGTTGTAGCCTAGTTTTAGCTTTCTTTGGATCAAAGAGGTGCTGCCCTGCTGATGAAGTACGATGAGCCGTGCAGCTTCGTCAAAAAGCGGATCCCGGTCGGCAAGGTCAACGCTAGCAAGCGAGCCGTCTCCATCTTCCCCGACAAATTCCGGCAAAAGATAGGCGTCCGAGTAGCCTTTTTGCTCTCCAATCCAGTCGCATATGGCGTCTACTTCAGGCGTATCCAGGAAAGCACACTGGATTCGAGTCATCTCAGATCCTACGGAAAGCAGCATATCACCCATGCCGATCAGCTGATCTGCACCACCTGCGTCGAGGATGGTTCGGGAATCAATCTTTGAGGTCACGCGAAAAGAAAGCCTTGCGGGGAAATTGGCCTTGATGATACCCGTGATCACGTTGACAGATGGCCGCTGCGTCGCGACTACCAAGTGGATGCCAATAGCCCGGGCTAGCTGGGCAAGGCGAGCAATGGGAGCCTCGATTTCCTTGCCGGCTGTCATCATGAGATCCGCCAGCTCATCGATAACGAGGACTATGTAAGGCATGAAGTAGTGTCCCTTTTCCGGATTGAGCTTTCGGGCGATAAATTTCGCGTTGTACTCCTTCAGGTTTCTACAGCCGGCATCCTTGAGGAGGTTGTATCGGTTATCCATTTCGATACAGAGGGAATTCAGCGTATAGATGACTTTTTTGGTGTCGGTAATGATGGCTTCCTCCGAACCTGGCAGCTTGGCCAAGAAGTGTCGTTCAATCTTGTTAAACAGCGTCAGTTCAACTTTCTTTGGATCGACCAATACGAATTTGAGCTGTGAGGGGTGTTTCTTGTAAATGAGGGACGCAAGTATCATGTTCAGTCCCACGGACTTACCCTGCCCGGTAGCACCTGCCATCAGAAGGTGCGGCATTTTTGCAAGATCCCCGACAAAGACCTCATTGGAGATGGTTTTTCCGAGGGCCACGGGTAGATCCTTGTCCGACTTCATAAACTTCTCAGTCCCCAAAACCGCTCTGGCAGGAACCAGTTCTCGGTTCTTGTTGGGCACTTCGATACCAATCGTCCCTTTGCCAGGAATAGGCGCAATGATACGGATTCCCAAAGCCGCCAAGCTGAGTGCAATGTCATCTTCGAGATTTTTGATCTTGGAGATCTTTACTCCCGGATCCGGCACGATCTCATAAAGGGTCACAGTCGGTCCGATAGTTGCCTGTATTCCCTGTATTCCTATCTGGAAATTCTTGAGTGTGGTGACGATCTTCTCTTTGTTTTCCTGAAGCTCCTGCATGGTCACGGTCACCTTCTTGATGTCGTACTCATTTAGCAAGTCGAGCGTAGGATATTTGTATCTCGGAAGATCGAGCGTAGGATCATAGGGGTCGAGGTTCTCCACTTCCGCGGCAGTCTTTTCCTCTTCTGAAGCTTTCTTGATCGAGAAACTGCCCGCTTTTACTGGACCGCTTTTTTCTGCCCCTTCCTCCAAAAGATTCACTTGGGGTACGTCAAAAATGTCCTCCTCATCTTCCGGCAGCTGCTCCTCCAGACCAGGAACATCGAAGGGTATCTCAGTCTGCGGCAGCGGAGAAGCGGCGGGCGCCGTGTTTTTCACTTCCCAACTGCTTCCGTCATCTTCTATTTCATCCAGGGAATCCGAGAAATCCTGGCTTGATTCCTCTGAATCCAAAAATGGGTTTGGGTTGTTGCTTCTTCTTGCAAACTCCGAAGCGAGGCCGCCATCTTCTGCCGAGTGCGACTTTGGAGAAAACCAATTCAACTGCTCCAAGCCAAAGAAAAGCACTACAAATATCAAGAATGTCCCTACGATCAGGATGAAAGTCCCCATGCCCAGAAAATCACTGGAAAGCTTCGCCAGCTCGTATCCAAATCCCCCCGAAAGAAAACTCCAATAAGAATAGCCCTCCACCAGGATCACGATGTATCCCATCAGCAGCCCGAGCCAAGCAGCAAAAAAGAGCGCAAAAACCGAATAGCGGGTCAGCGAAAGCAAGGAAAATTTGAAAGTCCACCTGAATCCCAGCAAAAACAAAAATGGTGGAAGGAGAAATGCAGCAATTCCAAACCAGCGGTAAATCAGCCAGTGCGAAGCTTGCGCACCGAGGTAGCCTACCCAGTTTCGTGATTCTCGGGCAGAGTCACGGATCGCCTGATCCGGATTGTTCATCACAAGACTTTGGTCCGCGGGACCATTGATCAGATAGCTGACAAAGGCAATAAAAAGGAAGATCGAAGCGGAAATAAGGATAATCCCCAGCGTCAGCGTCAGCTGCTTAAATTGAAACTTTGGCAGCGAAATACCCGACCCACTCGGTTTTTGAGTGGTCTTTTTGGTATTTTCTGACTTCTTTCGAAAGGTATTTTTGCCGGGAGATTCTGATGCCATCTAAGCTTGAAAGTACAATTTTAATTTTAGCCAAAAGGCTAGTGAAAGACAACTTACCGGGAAAAATACTCCAGCAGTCCTTTCTTGATTTTCTTGATCAGTCCTGGTCCCTCATAAATCATGCCCGAGTACACCTGGACCAAGCTAGCGCCCGCCTCCAGCTTTTCTATTGCATCCTCTGCCGAAAAAATCCCTCCGACGCCAACGATCGGAAACTCTCCATTGGATTTCTGATGCAGGTAGCGGATGACATCGGTGCTTCTTTTCGCCAACACTTTACCACTTACCCCACCCGCACCAATTGCCTCGACCTGCTCTTTCGACGTGGTCAAAACCGAACGGTCTACAGTCGTGTTGGTCGCAATTACCCCAGCGATGCCCGTCTCCCGAACGATCTCCACAATATCATCCAGCTGCCCGTCCGTTAGATCTGGTGCTATTTTCAGCAGAATGGGCTTAGGATTGGACTTTTGGTCATTGGCGGATTTCACCGCGCTCAGCAATTGCTTCAAAGGTTCCTTTTCCTGTAGATCGCGTAGATTCGGCGTATTTGGGGAACTGACATTGACTACAAAGTAGTCGACGTAAGAATGCAAGGCCTCAAGAGAGAAAAGGTAATCGTCCACCGCATGCTCATTGGGTGTGACCTTGTTTTTGCCGATGTTTCCGCCTACTATGACATCGGACTTTCGTTTTTTCAAACGCTCCACGGCCTTGAGCACCCCGCCGTTGTTGAAACCCATCCGATTGATCAGGGCATGGTCCTGCGGTAGCCGAAACAGGCGCGGAAGCGGGTTCCCCTCTTGCGGCTTCGGGGTCAATGTCCCTATCTCAATAAAGCCAAAGCCCAGCATCGCCAATTCATCAATCAACTTGGCATCTTTGTCCAAGCCAGCGGCCAGGCCGACGGGGTTCTTGAATTTCAAGCCAAAAACCTCCCGCTCCAATTTTGGATCATTCAGCTCAAAAGTCGCTTTGACAATCGAATCGACGATCGGCAGATTGAAAGTCAGGTTGATCAGGTTAAAGGTAGTGTGATGGGCCTTTTCCGGATTTCTGAGAAAAAGAAGCGGCTTGATGAGCGATTTATACACGGCGGTTTGGTGGGATTTTGGTTGCCAAAGTTAGGAATTGCTCGGAGAAAAACGGGAGGAAAAACCCCGGTTTTGCCTATCCGGCAGAGTTGGCTTCCGTGATCAGCCTCAGCCCTTCCAAGGTAAGGTTAGGGTCGATCTCATCGAAGACTTTCTCCAAAGTCGTGAGTATGGCGGCCAAACCTCCGGTTGCGACGACTTTGAATTTCAGATTTGCCTCCGTTTCCATCATCTCGATCATCCCCTTGACCAGACCTGTGTAGCCGTACAAAACTCCCGCTTGGATCGCATGGATGGTGTTTTGTCCCAAAGCCGAAACGGGAAATTTTAGCTCGACTTCCGGAAGTTTGGAAGTATTTGCCACAAGTGCCTTGATGGCAGTTCTTAAGCCAGGGACGATGTTTACCCCAAGGATTTTGCCTCCCGCATCCACAGCCGTAAAGGTCAGGGCTGTCCCAAAATCCACCACAATCACCGGACTGGTGAACTTTGAAAATGCGGCCATGACGTTGCACATCAAGTCAGAGCCAATCTCATTTGGGCGAAGGGACTTCACTGGAAGTTGGGAATAGCTCTTCGCAGTGATCAAGTAGGCCGAGAGCCCAAAATAGCTTTTGCAAAACTGCTCGATGATGGCGTTGATCTCCGGAACCACCGAACTGAAGCCAATTTGGGAGATGTCGGAAGCTTGGATTCCATGCTCCAGAAAATAGAGCGGAACCTTCTTGCCGAGCTGGGAAATCAACCTAGGCGCGTGCGTCTCCAGTCGGAACTGATTAGTCCATTTTCCGGCTTTTTGATCATACAGCGCAAATACAACGTTCGAGTTGCCGGCGTCAATGGCTAAAAACATTCTTTCTCAGGTTTTGACTAATTTAGGCCTTCACAAAAGTAAATACCAAATCTAGACTCCCATTCTGAATATGTATTCTCTCCGCGAAGGCAAGATTGAAGACCTGCCCCGAGTACTCGAACTGATCAAAGAACTGGCCCTATATGAAAAAGCTCCCGAGCAGGTGACCAACACTTTGGAAATGTTGAAGGCCGACGGATTTGGGACAAATCCGGTTTATGGACTTTTTGTCTGCGAGAAGCACAACTCAGCCGAAATCATCGGAATCGCCATCTACTACTACCGCTATAGCACTTGGAAGGGCAAGCGCCTGTACCTCGAAGATATAGTAGTCACGGAGTCAGAGCGGGGAAATGGCGCCGGAAAACTACTTTTTGACCGGGTGATGGCTAAGTCACTCGAGGCAGGCTGCACAGGGATGATGTGGCAGGTGCTAGATTGGAATGAACCCGCGATCAATTTCTACAAAAAATACGGCGCCGCGCTTGAAGCAGGCTGGCTCAATGCCCATTTGCAGGATTATGAGATTAAAAAATTGCTGGGTGCCTAAAGTCCGGTGACCGATGCTTTCGACATCAGGCATCCGACATAATCCCCTACCTTTGTGATTCATTATGAGAAAAAAGCCATTTACCGTTGTCTATGAAGACAACCACCTACTGATCGTCAACAAGGCGGCAGGGATATTGGTCCAAGGGGATAAGACCGGAGACAAAACCCTGACCGACTATTGCAAGGAATATATCGCCGAGAAGTACAACAAGCCCGGAGATGTCTTCCTCCATCCCGTCCATCGCTTGGACCGTCCTGTGAGTGGGCTGGTGGCTTTTGCACGCACTTCAAAAGGTCTGGAGCGCATGATGGAGCTTTTTCGCAAGCGGGATATCCACAAGGTCTATTGGGCGATTGTCAAAAGAAAGCCGAGAGAAGAGCAAGGCAAACTCACACACTATTTGACGAAAGACGAAGCTAGAAACGTAGTCACAGCACACGAGCGTGAAGTACCCGGATCACAAAAGGCAGAGCTGAATTACAAAACACTCGGCTACATGAACGACCACTGGCTGCTGGAAGTCCGTCCGATCTCTGGCCGTCCCCACCAGATCCGTGTCCAACTCGCTTCCATGGGCTGTCCGATTCGCGGGGATGTGAAGTATGGCTTTGCCAAGCCCAATCCCGATGCCAGCATTAATCTGCACGCCTTCCACCTGATCTTTGTCCACCCCATCCGTAAAGAAAAACTCTACATGAGGGCGGCACTCCCTGAGACGGAGTTTTGGGAGCAATTCTTGGAATTTGAAGAGATCAAAGCCAAAGACCAGCATTTGGACAACACCTATTCTGGGTGACCCTGGATGCTCCTAATCCAACAGACTGATGAAAAAACTGTTATTCTTTTTCGCTCTTTTACTTGTTTTGGGTGGCTGCACTTCCCAAAACCAGCCCAAGACCATCTACATAGTCCGGCATGCGGAGAAACAACTCGAAGGGAGTGATCCGGAGCTGTTGTATGTGGGCGGAGTGAGGGCGACTAAGCTCGCCCAAATCCTTGAGGACAAAGAAATCCAGCACGTCTTCTCCACGGACTACAAGCGTACACGCCTCACCGTGGAGCCAACTGCCCGCGCCTCCGGAGTCTCGATCCAATCCTACGATCCAGGCAACCACGATCAACTGGTGGAGAATCTCAGAAGCCTGGAAGGCAATGCACTCGTAGTAGGCCACAGCAATACCGTCAGCCAGTTGGCCAACTATTTCGTAGGGGAAGGAGAGAAGTTTCCGGACCTGACAGATCTGGAATATGAATACATCTATATCGTCACACTAGAGCCCAACTCCTCCTCGGTAGTCCGAAAAGTTTACAAGGATTTTTAGACCGATCATTCCAATGATGATCCAATTCCTCTATCTTGAAAGGACTTTTAGACGGAAAAATGGATCGAAACGAAAACCTGGAGCAACTCAAAAACTCCGAAAAAATCTGGGACATAGCCGTGATTGGCGGAGGTTCTTCAGGATTGGGAGTTGCCCTCGACGCGGTTTCAAGAGGACTTTCAGTTGCACTTTTCGAAAAAGCGGATTTTGCCAAAGGCACCTCCAGCAGGAGTACCAAATTGCTCCACGGCGGAGTGCGCTACCTAGCCCAGGGAGATGTCTTTCTGGTACTTGAGGCGCTTCGTGAGCGGGGAAGATTGCTAAAAAACGCACCTCATCTTACCAGAAACCAAGCCTTTATCATCCCGGTGTACACGCTTTGGGATCGGGTGCAGTTCAGCGCGGGGCTGAAGATGTACGACTACATGGCCGCAAACTTGAGCCTTGGACCCTCGCGATACATTTCCAAGGAAGAGACCATCCAAAGAATGCCCGGGATACAGGCCAAAGGACTGTTTGGCGGAATAGTCTATCACGACGGGCAATTTGACGACGCGAGGTTAGCACTATCTATCGCCCAGACCGCTGACCATGCCGGCGCCTGCGTCCTTAACTACACCAAAGTAACAGCACTCAAGAAGTCCGATGCGGGAAAAATCTCGGGACTTGAGGTCGAGGATCTTTTGTCCAAAAAACGCTACAGCATCCAAGCCCGCATGGTGGTCAACGCCACCGGGGTGTTTGCCGACAAAATTCTCCAAATGGACAATCCCGATGCCCCAAAAACCATCCAGCCCAGTCAGGGTATCCACTTGGTTTTGGATCGGGACTTTTTGGGGGGGGATGATGCACTCATGATTCCAAAGACTCGCGATGGACGTGTGCTTTTCGCAGTTCCTTGGCATGGAAAACTCGTAGTGGGAACTACAGATACCCTTCGGGAAAAGGCGAAGTTGGAGCCGGAAGCCTTGCAGAAAGAAATCGACTTTGTGCTGGAAACAGCCTCAGGGTACCTCAAGCGAAAGCCCACTCGCTCAGATGTGAAAGCGGTATTCGCCGGGCTGAGGCCACTGGCGCGGCCAAAAGAAGGCAGTACGAAAACCAAAGAAATCTCCCGTTCCCACAAGGTCATCGTTTCAGAGAGTGGCCTAGTGTCACTCACAGGAGGCAAATGGACCACATTTCGCAAGATGGGAGAAGATACCTTGGAGTATTTTCCCCAAGTCACTGGCATAAAAATGGCCCGCTCCACCTCCAAGGATATCTTGCTACATGGATTTACCAAAGCTATACCCGACGGACACTGGGGCACCTATGGTTCGGATGCTGCTTTGATCAAAGATTTGGCAAAAAAGGACCCTGCGCTTGCCGAAAAGATACACCCCGCATTTCCAAACATCATGGCGGAGGTGGTATGGGCAGTCCGCAATGAGATGGCCGTCAAAGTGGAAGATATACTTTCCCGAAGAATCCGAATGCTCATCCTAGATGCACAAGCGGCCTTGGATTCTGCCAAAAAAGTGGCAAGCCTAATGGCTTCTGAACTGGAAAAGGACTCGGTATGGATAGAAAAAGAACTGGCTGACTTTCAGCTCACCGGTAAAAAGTACCTGATCAGACCTGGATAAAATGAGGGCGAGCACAAGTCCGTTTTTGTTTACAATCAAACCCAGAAAAATGACCCAAAACAAACCTTACCTCATGGCCTTGGACCAAGGAACAACAAGCTCCAGAGCCATAATTTTTGACAAAAAAGGCCAGATTGTTTCCGTTGCCCAAAAAGAGTTCAAGCAATTTTTCCCGAAGCAGGGCTGGGTAGAGCATGACGCCAATGAGATCTGGACGAGCCAGTCCTCCGTGATGATCGAAGCGCTGGTCAACCAAGACATCCGGGCAGACCAGATCGCCGCCATCGGCATCACCAATCAACGCGAGACCACCATCGTTTGGAACAGGAAGACCGGAAAGCCGATCCACAAGGCAATTGTATGGCAGGATAGACGCACGGCCGCATTTTGCAATGAATTGAAAGAGAAAGGACTTGCGGAAAAAATAGCCTCAAAGACAGGCCTGGTCATCGACGCGTACTTTTCCGCCACCAAAGTGCGATGGATCTTGGAAAACGTAAAAGGTGCCAAAGCGCAGGCGGAGGCGGGTGAACTCGCCTTTGGAACCGTGGATTCCTGGCTGATCTGGAAACTCAGCACCGGACGAGCCCACCTGACCGACATCACCAACGCCAGCCGAACCATGCTCTTCAACATCCATACCCAGAAATGGGACGAGGAGCTTTTGGAACTTTTCGAAATACCTATGTCCATGCTTCCCGAAGTAAGGTCTTGCAGCGAGATCTTCTGTGAAACCACTGGAGATGTATTGAGTGTAAAAATCCCCATTTCGGGCGTGGCGGGGGATCAACAAGCAGCCCTTTTTGGCCAGCTCTGTACCGAGCCGGGTATGGCCAAAACGACCTACGGCACTGGTTGTTTCTTGGTGATGAACACGGGAAAAGAGGCCGTGCGCTCCCTAAACCAACTATTGACTACCGTAGCTTGGAAGGTCGGGGACGAAATCAACTATGCGCTCGAAGGCTCGGTTTTCATCGGTGGAGCCGCCGTACAGTGGCTTCGCGACGGACTGGAGCTTTTCGAAAAAGCCTCTGACACTGAGAGTCTGGCGACTAGCCTGGATGACAACGATAAGGTATATTTTGTGCCTGCGTTGTCTGGTTTGGGAGCGCCACATTGGGATCAGAACGCAAGGGGGGCGTTTTTCGGGATCACACGAGGAACGACTATCGCCCATATGACCCGGGCAGCACTGGAGGCGATCGCTTATCAAGTTTACGATGTGCTTAAAGCCATGGAAAAAGATTGCGGACAACCGACCCAAGAGCTCCGGGTGGATGGCGGTGCCACAGCAAACAACTTCCTGATGCAATTTCAGGCGGATCTGCTTGGCTGTGAAATCAAACGCCCAAAAATCATTGAAACCACCGCAATTGGAGCAGCTTTTTTTGCAGGCTTGGCAGTCGGGTTTTGGGAAAGCAGAGAAGAACTTCAGGCACTTTGGACTGCGGACCGAAGCTTTGATCCAAACATGAAAGCCGAAAAGCGGGAAGAACTGATCCACTTTTGGCACAAAGCAGTCGAACGCTCCAAACATTGGGTAGATTGAAATACTAACCCATCAAAAACATTCAAAACAGGAAAACCAAAGACACAGAAATAGCAGTATGAATCCCTATATAGCAGAATTTATAGGCACGGGAGTCCTCCTTTTGCTGGGCTCGGGCGTGGTCGCCAACGTCATTTTGCCACAGACCAAAGGAAACGGAGGTGGATTGATCGCCATTACCACCGCTTGGGCTTTGGCAGTATTTTGCGGCGTCGTTGTCGCGGGACCATACAGCGGCGCGCACCTCAATCCTGCCGTGACGGTTGGGCTTGGGATTGCAGGCAAATTCGACTGGGCCTTGGCTCCAGGCTACATTCTTGCGCAGATTGGGGGTGCCATGCTTGGTTCATTTTTGGCCTGGCTGATGTACCGAGAGCATTTTGACCTCGCTACGGAGCCAGGCCTAAAACGAGCACCATTCTGCACCGACCCGGCGATCAGGAATTTTAACACCAGCGTGATATCCGAAGTGCTCGGAACCTTTGTGTTGATCTTTGTGATCTTGTACATCGCTCCTGCCAAGATGGAAGACGCTTCCGGAACTCCAATCGGCTTGGGCTCTGTCGGCGCGCTGCCAGTGGCATTTTTGGTTTGGGTGATAGGCTTGGCACTTGGAGGCACTACGGGCTATGCGATCAATCCAGCCCGGGACCTTGGTCCGAGAATTATGCATCAGATTTTACCGATCAAAGGAAAGGGAACTTCTGACTGGGGATATGCTTGGGTACCGATCGTAGGCCCGATCATCGGATGCGCGCTGGCAGCCGGATTGTTTTTGGCGGTGGGGAGCTAGAAAAGACAAAATTCAGCGATCATAATCCAAGAGCACGTATACTAGGGGACTATGATCGCTAGACATTCTAAGCTATCCGAATAAACTACAGGCCATTGATAAAGGTGGTCATGTAGGTAGATCTACGCTCTAGCCACTCTTCCAACCCTTTCACATCACTTCCGGATTTACTCCAGACTTCATAGTCTCGTGCCTTGGCCCCCTCAATGAGAAAAGAATATTCTTCAATATAACTCAACAGATCATCGAAGTTTTCCGCTCGAAAATTTGCCCATTTTTCTTTAAGCAACACTTGAATCTTGGGATCTTCCAAAAATCGGGAGAAAAAATCAGTCCCTTTTCCAGAGGATGCAATAAATAAAGGAGAATCATAATCAACGAAATGCCGATTTGGATGACTATATGAAAAAGCCCAATCAAAATCCCATATTGGGCCCATGGTAAATTTCCCTGTGCTCCTTTTATGGATATATGTGCTTTTGGGATGATTGATTTCGCGATTGGCCGTTAACATGTAAACAATCAGATAGTTAGCGACAGAATTAGCATCTATATAATCCAAGTAACTATTGTTAGGAAAATCATCGCTGGCAATCAATTCCTCCAACATTTCAAAGTGATTCTTGGCTTTATTTAGACCGTTGACATCTTCTGGAAATTTTACTAATACCGGCAAATCAAAAACTTTAGATTTAAACTGCCATTTTTCATCAAAGTTGGTATCCAATTCTAAAAGCATACCCTCATCATCCACATCCACTCTGTTGGTTTTAACTTCAATCTGCTCTGTAAGCATATATAGTCCAAGGTACTCATTGTTAACAGTTAATTCCACAGGTATAATTGTATTTGTAAAGGGCATTTCTAACAATTGTCCTATTTTCATTGCAACGGCATTAAGAAGGTGCGTCCCATCTAGATAGTTAGCCAACAATACCCAACTCTTTTCTGGCTTCAACCCGAGTACAGGCTGCTTACTTTCTAATTTAATTTTATAGGGTTTTTTCGGAAATCCCCACGTTGAATTTCCTCGTCCTTTTATCTCTCCTTTAATATCAAGATTGCTGTATTGATCTTGTCCATCAATAATTATATCGGCCTCTAAATAGTCTTCTTTCGAAGTGATTGGAGATCCACCTTTAGTATTTACAATAATCTGAGCCAACTTGGTGTCCCACTCGATCTCCACTTCATATTCTTTAACTTTTCCTGAAGCAGATTTCAGAGTATAAGTTATTGGTTTTCTGAAATCTACCGAGCTTTTACCACTATTCTGTTCTACGCCGTTTACAAACACTTGAAATGCATTTGAATTGAATGTAGGGATAGAGTTGAAAAAATAATTATTAAGCTGTCCGCTTATTACATGATCATCTATCATAAACACAACATCCTCTTTCAAGTGGGGGTTGTTCTTTTTCTCAAATACAAAGCTTTCAATGACTAGTGCACTAGCATCAATATCTGGCAGACTTTCAATCTTATTGCACCCCAAAAAAATAAATAAAGAAACGATAATGTATAGATTAGGGAACGTAGAATGAATTACTCGCCCTAAATATTTTAATAATATATTACTATTTAATACATGCATAGCACTCTTGTTAGTGAAGATTTTCGAAAATTTGGAACTTGATGGTCTTGTGGGTAAATCGATTTCAATTAATCTGATTAAGTAGTTAAAACATCTCCTCGATCAGATCTGAATAAAATTCCTTCACCTCCATCCCAGCCGCCCTTACCTGCTGGGAGATTAGACTGGTCTCGGTTTGCCCTGGTACGGTGTTGATCTCAATGAAATAGAAGTTTCCTGTTTGTTGTTGAAGAAAATAATCGACACGCACCGCTCCTTTGCAGTTTAGCTTTTCATAAACTTGGGTCACAATCCTGCCGACGCGCTCGACCTCTTCGGGACTCATCCGTCCGGGAGTGATCTCTTCAGTCACTCCGGGAACATACTTCGCTTCGTAGTCAAAAAATTCTTTGCTGCTTACGATTTCCGTAGCCGGAAGGACGGTGATTTTTCCTTTCCCTTTGAAGACTCCGATCGAAAACTCCCTTCCGGAGACAAACTCTTCCACCAACACCTGACTGTCTTCAGCAAAGGCTTTCGCCAAAGCCTCCGGTAGTTCTTCCCAAGTTTTCACCTTACTCATGCCTATCGAGCTGCCGCCGTTGTTGGGTTTGATAAAAAGGGGCAGCGTCAGTTCTGCGTGAATTCTCTGGGCATTTTCTCCGATGTCTTCAAAGAGCTGGATAGACTTGGCAACATTCAGCTCGGGAATGTCCTGCACGATGGCCTTGGTATAGCCCTTGTTCATAGTGATCGCCGATGTCAACTGATCACAGGTGGTATACGGAATCCCGAGCATATCGAAGTAACCAGCAAGCTTTCCATCTTCTCCGGGAGAGCCATGGAGAATATTAAACACTCCGTCAAAAGTGATCTTTTCATCTCCAAGACTGATACTGAAGTCGTTCAGATTGACCGGGATCTTTTCCCCGCCGGAGTTCAAATAATGCCAATCCCCAGGATAGACGAAGATTTTGTAAACCTCATACTTCTCGCGATCGATAGTCTTTTCGACCACCGCGGCGCTTTTCAGCGAGATCACGGACTCACCGGTAAAGCCCCCAGTCACCAGGGCAATTGTTTTCTTCATGGCAGGAAAAATTTCTACTGCGAAATAGGCTATTTTCTCCTAAGCCTCCAAGTGTCCGCCAAAAACCCTCCATGGCTTTCAAAACATTGGAGGGTTCAAGTTGGGCTGCCTATATTCGCCGATTGAAATTGATATGTCATACCCAAATAAGTGATCGAATGATTAAAAGTTGGAAAGTACTGTGCCTTGCGTTGGTTTTTGCCCTAGGCCTGTCCTCCATTTCTCAGGGCCAAGCCCTGAAAAAAGTGACGATGGAGGATGTTTTCAAAAATGGAAGTTTTACCCAAAAGACCGTGTCCGGAATCAACTGGATGAAAGATGGCCAATTTTATAGCTCCTTGGTCGAAAAGAACGGGGCTCCGGCAGTGGTCAAAATCAACTTGGCAACTGGCGAGGAAGCAGGAATATTACTAGACGGCTCCGCTCTGGGAGTTGACTTTTCTTCCTATTCTTTCAATACCGACGAGTCAAAAGCCCTCATCGCCGCTGAGGTCGAATCTATCTACAGACGATCGTCCAAGGGCATTTTCTACGTGGTCGACATGGCCACGGGCCAAAAACAACAACTGATGAACGGAGAAAAAATCTCCTATGCCACCCTTTCTCCAGACAATGACAAGGTGGCCTTCGTCAAAGACAACAACATTTTCCTAGTGGATCTCTCCACCAATAAGTTGACCCAAGTCACCGCCGACGGAGAATGGAACAAAATCATCAATGGTGCAGCAGACTGGGTTTATGAAGAGGAGTTTTCCATGGCTCAGGCTTTCAAATGGTCTCCTGACGGAAAAAAAATCGCTTTTATCCGCTTCGACGAAAGCCAAGTCCCCGAGTTCAACATGCAGATCTGGGGAGCGCTTTATCCCCAAGATTATAAGTTCAAGTATCCTAAAGCCGGTGAGAAAAACTCCACCGTCAGTATTCATGTCTACGACTTGGCCTCTGGCAAAACCCAAAAAGTGGATGCAGGAACAGAAACGGATATCTATCTCCCAAGAATCTATTGGACCAAGGGTGCCAATACTTTGGCTTTCATCCGTCTGAATCGTCTACAAAACCAATTCGACCTTTTCCATGCCGATGCCAGCACCGGATTTAGCAAACTGATCATCTCTGAGACTTCCAAAACCTATGTGGACCTGGAATACAATGATGATTTGCAGTACCTGAGCGATGGCAAAACGTTCATCCGCACATCGGAGCAGGATGGCTTTAAGCACATCTACCACTACAACTTGGATGGCAGCTTAATCCGCCAAATCACAACCGGCAACTGGGAAGTAACCGCTATGGTCGGACTGGATGAAAAAGCGAAAAAAATCTATTACATCTCCACCGAAGCCTCACCTTTGGAGCGCAATTTCTATGTGATCAACCTGGATGGAAAAGGCAAAAAAACCTTGGCTCCTGCCAAAGGAACCCACGCGATCAACATGAGTTCCGACAGCAAATTCTACATCGATTATTATTCCACTGCCGACACTCCAGTCAAAGTTACCTTGCATGAAGCCTCTGGCAAGGAAATCAAAGTACTCGAAGACAATCAGGCTTTGAAGGACAAACTTGCTGGTTATGCTTTGGCGAAAAAGGAGTTTTTCACCTTTCCGACCATAGATGGCACTGCGCTGAACGGCTATATCATCAAACCGGCCGACTTTGATCCAAACAAGAAATATCCGGTTCTGATGTATGTCTATGGTGGCCCGGGCTCACAGAACGTCCTCAACGCTTGGGGTGGCATGCGAGATTTCTGGCATCAGCAACTTGCCTCTGAGGGATTCATTGTAGCCTGCGTGGACAATCGAGGAACCGGCGCAAGAGGTCGTGATTTCAAACATGCGACCTATGCCAACCTTGGCAAATTGGAAGTGATCGACCAAATCGAAGGAGCGAAGTTCTTTGCCAAAATGCCTTTCGTGGATCCGGCTAGAATCGGCATCTGGGGTTGGTCCTACGGTGGATATATGTCATCTCTTTCGCTGATGATCGGCAATGATGTCTTCAAAACCGCGATTGCTGTAGCCCCTGTAACCACCTGGAGATATTATGACACGGTTTACACCGAACGCTACCTGCAGACTCCCCAACTCAATGCAGCAGGTTATGACGACAACAGCCCGATCACTCATGTGAACAAGCTGAAAGGAAATTTCCTGCTGATCCATGGCACAGGTGATGACAATGTCCATTTCCAAAACTCGGTGGATCTGGTCAATGTGCTGATCACGGCCGACAAACAGTTTGACTCCTTCTACTACCCTAACAAAGCACACAGCATCACTGGCGGAAACGCGACTTGGCATATCTACTCGCAGATGACCAATTACTTGAAGGAAAAACTGTAAATTCTCTCCCACTCCAAATAAAAAACCGCAGAATTTTGATCCTGCGGTTTTTTTGTTGTAGCACAAACTATATTTCATACGTCTGGGTATCAAATACTTTTGTCAACCCAAATCAACCTCTATGAAAAATGCCTTTTTGATTTTACCAGCCCTGCTTTTAAGCTTTATCTTTTACTCCTGCCAACAAAATGAGGAACCTGAAAACCTGCTCGAACAAGTGGGCTTTGAAGGCACTTTGCCGGATGGAAGCGCATTTGGAACCTCTGAAATTCGATCGGGAAATGGAACTGGAGGTTCGGGTGTAAATGGGAAAAATGAAGGTCGACATATTTTGGATATTCGAACTGTTGACCACAAATGGTCTATAGGGCTGGAAACTCCATCCCAGCCCCTGCCAGATGGCATGCCAAGAGGGGAACACGTTCCATTTCAGGAAATCGTGGACTTGTTCAATACCCACTATCCGTATGAGGATTTGTTGCAGGTTTTCTTAGCGGAGAAATCAAAAGCAGATGCTGACCCTGAGTATACCAGTTTTGAGCAATTTAGGGTTCAGGTGGCTAACCAAGAAAAATATTATTCCTATCTGACCGAATACTTTTTCCCCAGAAAAGGCGGAAAAATCCGTGTATTGGCGGTCGAAGAAGGTCTAGTAAAAAATCTATCTGGACTGGACGTGAGAAAAATCGAGGTGGTTTTGGAATTTGACCTTCCCATGAAGACCATGGAGCCGACTGTTGCAATCCAAGAAGGGAATTTGAAAGGCCTAGGCCGATTTAGGTACCGCGAGGATTTCTATCAGGGGGAGCTGGAAGAGTTTGATTAAGCAATCTTGATCTGATCCAGATAAAACTTCATCCAACCGATGTCCTTTGAACTGAAATTGAATCTATTGGAATTTTCAAAACTTGACCTAATTTTCATTTTCTGGCCAAATTCAATCTCATGAAAACTGAATCTTTGAAGCGTATTTTCTTTATTCTTTTGAGCGCAATGCTCGTTTCCTGTGAATCGGAAGAGAACTTGCTTCCTGAAGAAAAAGTCGCCACTGAGACCACGGTTAAATTTGAAGGTCAATTGCCCAACAATTCGACATTGGGAACTTCCCTCAAAGGCTCTAATTGGGTGATTTCCGCCATGGATCTGGTGCAAAAAGTACAGGGAACCCATATTTTGGCTCTTGTAGACACCCAATCTGGATGGGAATTGCACGTTTCCCTTCCTGTACTGGAGATGCCGGAATTCCCTCAATTCAGCGAGCTTCAAAGCCAGACGGAGTATTTCAGTCATTTCAAGAAAGGCTATTCTTACGAAAAGATTTTGGAGCTCTTTGAGGCAGAAAAGGCAAAAGCACTGGCAATTCCAACCTACAGTTCAATAGGTGGTTTTACGGTTCGCGTGAAGCAAAACAATGAGGAACGATACATCCACAACTTTCACGATCCGGTGGAATCTGGAATTCTCCGAATCATCAATATCGAGGAAGGAACCGAATCTTCTGACTCGGGAGTACAATCCCGGAAAATAGAGGTGGAATTTGAATTCGATTTGAATATGAAGGCGGCCCATCTGGAAACTCAACCTCAAAGCGGCAAGTTGAAAGGCAAAGCGACGATGAAATTTTCAGAATCGGTCTTTGATGGCGAATAGCCCGTCCACAACCCAAGCTATCCTAGCTTGATCTGATCCAGGTAAAACTTCATCCGGCTATGGTCTCTGGGAAGAAAGTCGATCTTGTCGATACGGTCTTCCTTGTGGTTGTAGAAAACTTCGACGTATTCGTTTTCCAGGAGGTAGAGGTTGATCTTATGGCGGTAGTATCGGATAGCCACCACAAAAGTACCCTCGATGTAGAGGGTCTTGATTTTTTGGTGAAGTGGTAAACTGTGAAAATCCTCCCGACTCATCCGATTCATTCGCTTATGTACTGAATTTAGGCAAAATGGTTGGAAACATCTCCCATGAACCAAATCCCCAATTGTAAAGTAAAGGGTCATTTCTTCTTAAACCTAGAACTCGGCGATACAAACACAAGAAACCAACTTTCCATGTTTGAACATGTTTCAGACCATTTTTAAAAAAAATGAAACCATTTTTTATATATCGACGATCATTTCAAGAAAAATCTATGCAATAATAAACCATGACCAATTCAAAACTTTCAATCAGATATAAAGCCACACTCCACACTTTTAAAATGAGTAAAACCCACTTGGCAACGTATTAAACTGATGGAAAGCAATTTTGTAAATTTTTCTTCTATCGGTCTAGTTTTTACAAGTGCCACGTATTCCTCCATGAAAGGTAAAGCTCCAGCACTCCTGATTTACTACCTTGATTTCACAAGCTTGTACAGACCCTAGTTGCCCTGTTTAACCTGGATAGCCCTATCCGGGACACCTCCCAAATGACCTTTGAATGGTCGAAATGCGCCCATTCAACTCTTTTCCATTTATTCAGTCAACTAATCTCACTATTCATGAAACAAATTTTTACCGACTGGGTGGTATTTCCACCCTGGAAGAATTGCGTCCTGTTCATCCTGATTTTCTCGGCCATTACCAGTGCAGTTTTGGCACAAACAAGGACCATTTCGGGCAAAGTGTTAGACGAAGCAGACCTGGGTATTCCAGGAGCAAATATCCTGATCAAAGGAACAACAAAAGGTGCCGTGACAGACCTGGATGGTAACTTCACTCTTGATGTCACGACTGAGGACAAAGTGCTGGTAGTCTCCTACATTGGCTACGAATCCAAAGAAATTACGCTCGGAACACAAACCGAACTTCTGATCAAGCTCGCCGGAGACATTCAGCTCGGGGAGATTATCGTTACGGCAGCTGGCATCGAGCGTGATGCCAACAACCTCGGCTACTCGGTGTCAACCTTAGACTCTGACCGACTCAGTCAGAAAAACGAGCCGGACCCCATTAGGTCACTCAGCGGCAAGATCGCAGGGGTAAACGTAGCAGGTTCTGGAGGGGTCGCCGGAGGCGCCACAAACATCACCATACGCGGCAATTCCTCGCTGGGCAACAACAACCAACCCCTTTTTGTAGTGGATGGGATTCCGTTCGATAACTCGACCTTTGCGGCCACTGGAAACAACCAGACCCAATCTTCCCAATCCACCTCAAGTAGGGCTTTTGACATCGACCCCAACAACATCGAGAGCATGACCGTGCTCAAAGGGGCAGCGGCATCCGCACTCTACGGCTCCAGAGCAGCCAATGGAGCAATTATCATCACCACCAAAAGCGGCTCGAAAAAAGGGCGAAAAGGCACCGAAATCACAGTTACCTCATCCTATTCCCTAGAGGACGTGGCGGGCTTGCCAGAGTACCAGCAGCTATACGGTCAAGGCACCAATGGTGACTATCGTGCGGGTGTTTATGGTTCCTATGGTTCACCTTATTCGTCTAGAGAGACCATCCCACATCCCTTGGCTGGAAGTGCCTATCCCTCGAGCGTTTTTCCTGAGTTTTATGAAGCAGATGGCGTCACTCCAGTACAAGTGCCTTACCGATCCTATGCCGGCAAAGTGCAAGAGGATTTTTTCCGAACAGGCCAACTTTTGGAAAATGGCGTCAGCATTACCACCGGAAATGAAAAAACCGGGATCAACATAGGTGCCAGCCGCATGGACAACAAAGGCGTCGTTCCGGGCAACGAAATTTCCAGAACATCCTTTTCTGCAGGAGGAAATGCCAACTTGGACAACGGTTTTTTTGTCCGAGGCACTTTGAACTATGTGAAGACCAATCAAACTGCCCCACCTATTGGTGGCGACGGATCTGTCATGGGCAATCTGCTCTTCGCACCTACCAGCTACGATCTGACAAACATGCCTTACAAGAATCCGGAAACCGGCGCAAATGTCTATTACCGAGCTCTGGACAACCCATACTGGTCTGTGGAAAACAGCCCCTCCACTAGTGACGTGGACCGCTATTTCGGAAGCTTCGTGCTGGGGAAAGAAATCGCCCCGTGGATTACCATCCAAAATACCTTTGGTCTCAATGGCTACAATGACAACCGTGTAAGTGTACTAGGAAAAGGCTCAAGTGTCTATGCTGCGGGAACAATCAATACCGACCATATTTACCGCCAAGAATTGGATAACACGTTGTTGATTACAACCAACTTTAAGGTCAGCGAAAACATTTCGCTCCGTGGGATATTGGGAAACAACGTCAACCAGCGAATGACCCAGCGCTCCGCATTTTCCGGAGATGGGATCATCGTGGCAGGAATCAACGATATCCGCAACACGACCACAATCACCCTGTCTAGCATCGCAAACAACCGTGCGCTGATCAAACAGCGTTTTTACGCCTTTTTTGTCGACCTGACCTTTGACTACAAGAATTTCGCGTCGCTCAACTTTGTGGGTAGGAATGACATCTCCTCGACGCTGCCTGCGGAAAATAGAAGCTACCTCTACGGTGGGGTAAATGGATCCTTGATCTTTACCGAAGCACTGAAACTCAAAAGCAATTTCCTTAACCACGGAGCAATCCGCGCAGGATACACTCGTGTCGGAAATGAAGCCAGTCCCTACCAAACGATCAACGTATTCATCGCCAATGCCTCATTTGGCGGTATCGACTCTCCTTTCTCCAACGCCACCAATACGAACGTCAGCACCCAAACCTTGTCCAATAGCTTGACCAACAGTGAGCTGAAGCCTGAATTCATCACCGAATTTGAAATCGGTACAGATCTGAAGTTTTTGCAAAATCTCTTCTCTTTGGACATCACCTACTACGACAAGCGAAGTACTTCCCAGATCTTCGTGGTAGACTCGCCTCCGTCCTCAGGCTACTTGACCAGAATCATAAACCTAGGCGAGACGTCAAACAAAGGTGTAGAAATCGGCCTGACTGCAAATCCGCTGATGTCCGACCGCGGCCTCAACTGGAGCATCTCGGGCAATTTCACCCGCAACCGAAACATGGTGGAAGATATTGGAGACAATACGCAACTGGTGTACGGAGGAAATGTCCACGTCCCTGGACAACCCTATGGACAAATCTTCGGAACCCGATTTGCGCGCGACGACGAAGGTAACATCCTAGTCAATCCCGCTACTGCCAAACCAATCACAGCAGCCACCAGCGGACCGATTGGCAATCCCAACCCCGATTTTATGGTTGGGCTGACCAATACTTTTTCCTGGAGAGGAATTACCCTAGACGTGCTCCTTGACTGGAAGCAAGGGGGTGACATCCTGTCCACTACCATCGGCGAAACCTACGCCCGTGGTACACTAAAGGATACGGAAGACCGCGATTCCTTCCGCATAGGAGAAGGTGTGATGGGAGATGTAAATACGAGAACCCCGCTCCTTGACGAGAATGGAAACAAAATTCCGAACAACACAGCGCTGAACTATAATGACTACTACTTCAGCAGTGGTTTTGGGCCAAGCGGCACAACAGCTGGCTATGTCGGTGAGGCGACTGTATTTGATGGGACGGTGTTTCGACTCAGAGAGATTTCTTTGGGGTATCAGGTTCCTGCCGCATTGCTGAGCAAAACACCGTTTGGCAACGCCTATATCTCATTCAGCGGCAGAAATCTCTGGTATAAAGCACCAAATACTCCAGATGCGATGAACTACGATCCTGAAGTAAGCACCAGCGGCGCCAACAGCTCTGGAAGGGATGTCCTAGGCGTGCCGGCGACCAAGCGATATGGTGTAAACATCAGATTCAGTTTCTAATCTCCAAACCTCGACTATCATGAAAAGAACAAACTATACTGGGTGGGTTTTGGGTTTGCTGATGCTGCTCGGCAGCTCTTGCGATTCCTTCATCGACATCAACCAAGATCCAAACAATCCCACCACCCCACAGCTAAACCTCCTTCTCCCAGCTACACAGCTGTCCCTCGCGGGCAATTTCAACGGCATCAACCGAGGCGCGTCCAACGTTGTGCAGCATAGGGCCTCCGGCAGCTTAAACAGATGGGATCAGTCAGGCACCACCTTCGAAAGTACCTGGCTGGGCTATTATACCCAGGCCATCCCCGATCTCGAAACCATCATCGCCGCGGGCACCGAACAGGGACAATGGGGCTATGTGGCGGTGGCTAAAATCCAGAAAGCCTATCTCTACAGCATCATGGTGGATCTCTGGGGCAATGTGCCCTACACAGAGGCTGCCATGGCACCCAATCCATCATTTGACGAAGGCTCAGCAATCTACGATCAACTCTTTGCCCTCCTAGACGAGGCGCTTGCGGATATGGGAAAGGGTTTTTCGGTTTCCGCATCGGCTGACATTTTCTATCAGGGTTCACAAGCCAAATGGCAAAAATTGGCCAATTCGATCAAGCTGAGAATGTATCTAAACATGAGGCTGATTGACCCAGAAGGAGCCCGTCAAGGCATCTCGAGTATCCTTTCCTCGGGCAATTTTATCCAAGCAAATTCAGATGACTTCTCTTTCAAATTTGGTACAAACACGGCTCCAGACGTGCGCCACCCGTGGTACTCCAGCGGCTACTCTCCAGGCAGAGACGGCTATGTGAGTATGGTGTTGATAGATAGATTGAAAGCACAGGACGATCCACGTCTTCGCTACTATATCTTCCGGCTCAATGAAAAAGCCGGTCTCGCCAACTCCCAAACCGGCGAAGGCTACTATGGTAGATACCCAGGCGACGGAGCTTCCTCTCCAGCGGATCAGAACACCCGTGCTATCGTCGGGGTGTATCCTGCATCTGGACTCTATGATAATGGCGTGATCCCATCCATCGCCTCCACTGGAGTTTATCTCAACAACAACGGAGCAGTCACCGGCACTACATCCAACTCCTTTAAGATTGCAACCTTTGCCAACGGAGACGGAAACGGCGCTGGCATCCAGCCTTTGGTCACCAACTTCATGATGCTTTTCTCCAGAGCCGAGGCCGCACTTACTTTGAACACGGGCGAAGATGCCGGTACCCTTCTTTCCGAGGCCGTTTCCGCCCAATTTGACCTGATCAACACGCTTTCTCCGGCCTTTCCGATCAGCGCCGCGGCTAAGCAAGGCTTTATAGACAGATTAGAGGAGCAATACGCCGCTGCTGATGCCAATGGGAAACTTTCATTGGTCATGATGCAAAAATGGATTGCCCTATATGGGAACGGGGTGGAAGCGTACAACGACTACCGAAGAACTGGACTACCAGAGCTTGAAGACTTGGTTTCACCTTTGGACGTGTTTCCCGAGCGACTCTTCTACTCTGAAACCGAGCTCACTTCAAACACCACCGTAATCGAGATCCGTGAACAACTCCAACGGGATCAGCAGATCACACCGGTATTCTGGAGAAAATAACCACCTACCTAAAAACGACTCCCATGAAAAGTATCAAATACCTATCTATCGGTCTGAGCATTCTCGTGATGGCAGGCTGCAAAACCGTGGACTATGACTATGAAAGCTTCCAATATGCCGCGACTCCAAACGTCACTGTAAATACGGCAAGCTCCGCATTGCCTACCTATGAGTCGGCCAATGTCTCTTTCTTCAACATGAAGGATCCCAGCTATGCAACTAGCCAGCGCTTTGAATGGGAACTATCCTACTATGATGCCGAAGGCCGCGCTCCCGTCAAGGAGATCGAAGTCTACGTCAGCTATAACAAAAAAGAAAGCAACGCACCGGTATATCCGATCATCCTTTCTCTCGCCGGCGTGCATCCAAATGACCGCCAGTTCCCACTTCCTAGCCGGATCACAAGCAATGACAAGCTATACGAAACGGTGACAGAATTTCCAAAAGCCTACAGTTTTACTGCGCAGGAGCTGGCCGACATCACTGGAATCAATCTAGGAAGCGTCGCAGTAAACGACTACTTTCTCTTCAAGTTTGTCGTGACCATGGAAGACGGCACCCGCATCGTGCAGTACAACGACAACTCTTGCGACGAGTCCCGTGGAGAGCTCTGCGACTGCCGAGTCGGTGTCCGTTTTAAAAATCAATAAGTAAAAAGCCAAAGGCCGGGGAGTCCCGGCCTTTTTTCCAAAACCATCTTATGATCAAAAAGACCCTTCTTTTATCGCTTTTTCTTAGCGCCCTGCTTTTGGGAGCCAAAGCGCAAAAGGTCACCCCGCCCAAAGACCATTTCGGCTTTGCCATGGGGACAGACTACCATCTGGCTACTTTTGACCAGACCGAAGAATACTTCAAAAAAATCGCCTCCGAAAGCGACCGAATCAAGCTAGTCTCGATTGGCAAAACCGCAGAGGAAAACGAGCAATACATGCTCATCGTCACCTCTCCGGAAAACCACAAAAACCTAGACCAGTACAAAGAAACTTCCGTCAAGCTCGCCCGCGCCGAAGGCGTGACCGAGCAGCAAGCCCGTGCCTTGGCTAAGTCCGGCAAAGCGATCGTTTGGATCGACGGAGGGCTTCATGCCACTGAAACGGTCGGCATCCACCAGCTGATTGAGACGATCTACCAATTCTCCAGCCGCACAGACGAAGAGACCATTAACATCCTGGACCATGTGGTCATCCTCTTTGTCCACGCCAATCCCGACGGACAAAACATTGTGTCCAATTGGTACATGCGCAATCCGGAACCAGAAAAAAGAAGTTTGAGCAATTTGCCGGTACTTTATCAGAAATATATCGGGCATGACAACAACCGGGACTTCTACATCCAAAACATGCCCGAATCCCGCAACATGGGCTATCAGCTATTCGTCGAGTGGATTCCCCAAATCATGTACAACCACCACCAGCGCGGCCCGGCCGGATCGGTTTTGGCTGGCCCTCCTTATCGCGATCCTTTCAACTACCTCTTCGAACCCCTCATGGTAACAGGGATTGACGCGGTCGGCGCGGCGATGTACAACCGACTGATCACCGAAAACAAGCCCGGCTTCACCCGAATGACTGGCTCGACTTTCTCCACCTGGTACAACGGCGGACTGCGCACCACCACGCACTACCACAACATGATCGGCATTCTGACTGAGATCATCGGTGGTCCCAATCCAGAAGACGTTCCTTTGGTGCCAGACAGATTACTTCCTACAGGCGCTACTCCATACCCGGTGACGCCGCAGAAAGATTGGAGATTCCGTCAATCCATCGACTATTCGGTGTCACTGAACTATGCCCTTCTGGACTACGCCGCCCGAAACAAGGACCACCTCCTCTACAACATATACTCCATGGGGGTCAGCGCGATCAACAAGGGAACCAATGACTACTGGTCTCCATTCCCAAAAAAGATCGAGGAGATCAAAATCGCCTATGAAGCCGACAGGGCAAAATCCAGAGCAGCTCAGCCCCAGAACAGCAATCCTTTCTCTAGGGGTACACTTCCCGAAAAATACTACGACAGCGTCTACCAGGCCCCTTCAAAAAGAGACCCGAAGGGATTTATCATCCCAGCTGACCAAGCAGACTTCAACACCGCCGTGAAGTTCGTGAACGCATTGATCCGTACGGGTATCCGTATCGAGAAAGCCACGGCAGACTTTAGCATAGCTGGGACTTCGTATCCAAAGGGCTCCTACATCGTGAAGTCCGACCAGGCCTTCCGCGCTCACCTCTTGGATATGTTTGAGCCTCAAGATTATCCCAACGACTTCCAGTATCCGGGTGGTCCACCCATACGTCCATATGATGCTGCCGGATGGACTTTGGCATACCAAATGGGCATTGTCTTCGACCGAATCCTTGATCCATTCGAGGGACCTTTTGAGACCCTGACTTATGGAGAACTCGAGCCGATGCCAGCGGCCACCTTGCCATCAGGAAGAAGCGGCTATCTGATTTCCGCTGCGGAAAACGACGCGTTCCCTGTGGTCAACCAACTCTTGAAGTCTGGTGTGGCTGTATCGAGAATTTCTGCAGAAAACGCAGGCTCTCCAGCGGGTTCGTTCTATGTCCCTTCCTCAGCCAAATCCAAGCTTCAGGCCATCCTGAAAACCACTCCAGTTCCCGTCAAATCGGCTTCTGGCAAACCCTCCGGTACCACGGTCAAAAAACAGCGTATCGCTCTCTTCGACAGCTATGGAGGATCTATGCCATCTGGCTGGGTGAGATGGATCTTGGAGCAGAATGCTTATGACTTCGACGTCGTCTTTGCCAAGGAGATCGACGGAGGCAACCTCAACGAGAAATACGATGTGATCCTATTCATCAGCGGAGGTATTTCTTCCTTTGGTGCTGAGACCGGAGGGTATGGCTACGGCAGAGGAACTCCCAAGGAGGAAGAGACTCCAAGCGAATACCACAAAATGCTGGGATCGATCTCGGTGGAAAAGTCCATTCCGCAACTGAAGAGCTTTGTGGAAAATGGTGGAAAAATTCTCACGGTAGGTAACAGTTCCGCCTTGGCCTATCACCTAGGACTTCCTGTCAAAGATGCCCTGACGGAAATGACCCGCGAAGGCAAGGAAGTTCGGCTGTCCGGCGAAAAATATTATATCCCAGGCAGCGTACTCCAGGTAAAAGTGGACACCAAAAACCCAAGCAGCTGGGGTATGGCGGAAAATACCGACGTACTGTTCAACAACAGCATGGTGTTCAAATTCCAGCCAGAAGCGGCGCTTCAGGGCATGGAAGCTCTCGCCTGGTTTGACCGGTCCAATCCGCTACGAAGTGGCTGGGCTTGGGGAGAATCTTACTTGAAGGACGGCATTGTCGCTTTCAAGGCTCCTATCGGAAAAGGGGAAGTCTTGGTCTTTGGTCCGGAAATAACCTACCGTGCCCAGTCCCACGGTACCTTCAAGTGGCTTTTCAACGCACTTTACGAGTAAACTAAACAGACCTACAAGAAAAGCTTACCACTCTCCAAGGCCCGCCGCAAGCGGGTCTTGTTTTTTGGAGCAAAGTTTGCGCATGCAAAAACATTTCCCCTTGCTTCCCAGACAGGCAAGGGGTAAACTTGGGAACACTAAACCACCTGATTTTGGATAAGCAAAACCTGAAGCCCCAGCACATCCTCCTGCTACTACTTATCCTCCTGGCTTTTGCCCCGGGGTGCAAGTCCAAAAAGAAACTCTCCAAGGAATCCCCCGCCTTCACCGTGATCGAGACCGCGAGGACCTACCGCGGCACACCCTACAAATATGGCGGCACGACGCGTGCTGGGATGGACTGTTCAGCCTTGGTGTTTCACTCCTACTATGCAGCTGGCATCAACCTTCCTCGTATGTCGGCGGATCAGAGCAAAGTGGGGCAAAAAGTCAAACTCGACCAAGTAAAGCCGGGCGACCTGCTCTTTTTTGCCACCGGCAAGCGCAAAAACCAAGTCACCCACTCAGGCATAGTCACGGAAGTCGAGCGCGACGATATCCGATTTATCCACGCCTCGTCCTCCCTCGGAGTGACGGAAGACTTCATGAGCAACAACTATTGGAAAAAGGCTTTTTTGTTTGCCACAAGGCTTTTGGAATAGATTGAAAACAGAAAAGAGCGCTTCGGCGCTCTTTTTTTCTTGGATTCGGTCCGGAATTAGTTTCCAGCTTCTACCAGCTCGTACTCGAAGCTTGGCTTGCCTCTTTCTCCGTCTTTGGTGAGAGACAGGAATCGCAATTTATAGACGTTTCCGTCTGAATCTTTTACCACATAGTAGATAGTATCGAAGGCACTTGGGGGATTAGGCGAGGATGGGCCTCCAGTATATCTCCAAGTCGAACCGATAGTCAGTCTGTTGTCGCTGTTAAAAACTAGTGATGGTACATCAGTTTCGTCAAACTCTGCAAAAGGGACAGTTTCCTCCAAAACTGCTACCGCGCTTGTTCCTCCATAGATGTTGTGATACACCAGGTCTTGATAAAAATAGGCCAATTTTCCGTTTGTCGCCGCCGGAAAAGCGGTTTCCGAAGTTCCAGCAGTCCAAACAATATCCCAATCCGTCTTGGCTGGCTCTACATCCACCACGCCGTTTTCGAAATTTACATAGACAAAGTTGTCGTCCGAGTCTTTGGAGATGTTCAGGGAAGTGAAGGCAGTTGCGTCTGCATCGGCATGCTGGAGGGTGTAGCCCTCACCATTGCGGATCACACGGATCTTCTTCCAAGGCTTGGCATCCACTCCACTAGCACCTCTGGAAAGCAGATACACTAGGTTGTTTGCCTCAGTAGCGCTCACGGCAGCAATAGCGGGATTGGAAAGCGGGTCTGCAGCATCATCTACGTGAAGGATTCCAACCATATTGGTAAAGCCCATCACAAGTTCCCCACTGGCCTCAGCAGCCGCGATCTCGGTAGCACCTACGGCATTGATATCAGTTTTGTCAGTAGCGGAAGCCATGGCCCCAGTCGTGCCATTGATCAGGACTTTAAAGTCGGAGCCGGTAGAAAAGGCCAAATCCCAAGTGGTGCGGGCCACTGGAGTCTGCACACCAGATCTGAGGGAAATGAAAACGGAATTGGGATAAGTCGTGCCGCCACCATCTACTTCGATCAAGCCTTCTTCATTTGGCGGAACTACGACTGGATCTGGTTCGTCGGAACAAGAGGAAAAAACGGATACTGCGGCCAATAGCGCAGTCATGGGGAGGAAACGTAGGTGTTTCATACTAGTTAGATTTAATGAAATGTTATTTATTTAGTTGATAGGTCAATCCGAGAAAATAAGAGCGTCCATAGCCGATGGGTCGGCTAGACCCACCGCCATGCGCATCCCCGCCTGCAGCGGTTGAGTTGATCTGGGTCACATCCAGTAGGTTTTTGATACCCAAGTTGAGATTGAGATTTGGAATGAGCTCCTTGCCCAGCGTCAGATCCATCCAGTGATAGGCGTCTGTTTTCACCTCTTGGGCGGTCACGTTTTCTCCATCGACCACTGTCTGATAGGCTGGCAGTTCGCCAGTATACTTGTAGAAAAGGCTGACCGAAGCGCCCCATTTCTCGATTTGATAGATCGTGTTGGCCGTGACCTCAGGAGTCCAGGCCATCTGTGGAGTATCTTCGATCTCCTCGGAGATCAGGTTATAGCGACCGATATAGGAAAATCCCAGATTGGTTTCCAAGCCTTTGTAATGGAAGGTCTGACTGAGTGTAGTTCCTGCGGTCTTGTAGTTTTCCACATTGAAAAGCGTGGTGATCTGGATATTTTCCGGGTCTTGACCGTAGGCGATCCGGTCTTTTACATCATTGTAGAAAAAGCCAAGTACAGAGCCAGACTTCAGTTCTCCTTTTGCCTTTGGCGACCAATTGAAAGAGCCATTAAAGCTGTCGGAGGTTTCAGCCTTCAGGTTGGGATTGCCTTGGATGGAGTGGCTGGCATCGAAGAAGTCGAAGTACAGCTCTCGGATGGAAGGTGCACGAAAGCCCTTTGCATAAGCCAATCTCAAATCCAGCGTCTCCGCCAGACGGAATTTCGTGTTGAGCGAGGGGATGAGACCCGGGGCATCATAAATCGAGTTGTAGGCTTTTCGAAAACCCGGTCTAATCTGAATCCAGGAGTTTGGCGTCCATTCTCCGGTCAAAAAAGCCGCATAATCCTGCATGCCTTCGTTGTCGGTGATACGCTCGCCGCTGCCGTTTTCCAGGTTCAGGTCTACGCCTGGTTGGATTTTCAATTTGGACCCAAGTGACCAATTTCCCATTGCCCTCCAGCTGAAGCCGTTGTACTTGATGGTGGCTTGGGCCCCAGGGGCGGTCGAGAGATATTTTTCTCCGGTTCGGACGTTGCTTACCCAGGTCTCACTGTCTCGCTTGTAGTTGGTCCATCCTCCCTGCCAACTCAGCGCAAACTCAGAAGACAAATCCCACTGTCCCAGCAGGCGATGCATCCATCGGTCGGTGACGAAATTTTGGTCAATCATCTCCAGCCTTGCTTCAGGACCATAGGTAAAGACTGTTTCGTGGAGAAAATCCAACTGGTAGTCAAGCGAAATCGCCTCCTTTGCCAACCCGATCCGGGCATTGGCGAAATCCTGATTTCTAGGAAGCCACTGGTATTGGCGGCCGGTGTAGTCTCCTTTCCATCCGCCAAAGCGGTTTTGGGAGTAGCCCAGCCCAAAGTTCCAGTTGTTGACCATGCCGGTGCCAGAGATCGCTCGCTGGTGGTTGCCATCTCCGGTGAAAGGAGAATAAGAGCTTCCCACGCTTTCCTCCTGCACCCGAGCGCTCAGTCCCCAGGTGTTGTCAGAGCTTTTCTTGGTGATGATATTGATCACGCCAGCCAAAGCGTCCGCACCGTAAACCACGGACATCGGGCCCTCGACGATCTCGACGCGCTCGATCTGGTTCACATCGATTTGGTTGATATTGATCTCGTTGGAAGTACCCTGTCTGCCGACCATGGGCACGCCGTCGATGAGAATTTTCACGTTTTGGCCAGACATACCGAGCAACTCCATATTGCTCGCTCCGACTGCATTGTCCTGCGAAAAGCGAATCCCCACTTGGGTATTCAACACGTCCTGAAGAATCATCGGTGCTCTCTTGCTGATCTCCTTCGCCCCGATGCTGCGCACCTGATAGACGGAGTTACGGGCCGATTGGGGTTCAAAACTGCCCGTGATCACGACCTGCTCCAAGTCTGAAGTGGACTGGGCAAGCGTAAAGTAAGCTTCGTTCAGGCCAGCCGGCCATTGAGTCGATAGCGTTTCAAATCCCACGGCCGATATTCTCAGCGAACTGCCATTTGGAAGTTCGCCGAGCACAAATCCGCCCTGTTCGTCGGCCACTTTTCCTTGGGCATCTCCCAACCAGACTGTCGCATGGGGTATGGCTTCACCCTTTTCGGTGACAACTTTACCTTTGAGCACAGTCTGAGCCAAGCCCTCTGGATATATTCCAAAAGCTCCCAGCCACAGGATCATCATAAGCTTATTAAGACTAAATCTACGCTTTTGCATAAAATTTTTTGAAAGGGAGGCGCTACTAGAATCTCCAGTGTGTCAACCTGAGCGAAGTCGAAGGCGGATTTCAGTTTACAAAACCACATTTCTACATCGCTCAAAGTGACAGTGGAAATTCCGAGACGGCCTCCGGTAGGTCCTTTAGAGGCTATCCACGAGGGCCTTCCACTCCGTTTTCTGAGGAAGGCCTGGCTTTCTCAAGCCAAAGAATTGTGCGACCATCTCGCCTTCCTTGTCGAAAAGCTCCACGGCGGATACCAAGCCGTCTTCGGTATTTTTGTGGACGACAAAGGCTTTGTCCACCACGTTCTCATTCAGGTGCATGTTAAAATCCGGATCCAAAACATTGAGCCAATCACCCATCTGTCTCACGGTTTGCACCTTGCCTTGGTGGATTTGGATGTTTCCCTTGTTGCCTGCGAAAATCATGATCGGAAGTTTGGTCTCAGCGGCTACTTCCACGATTTTCCTGGCGGAAAGACGGTCGACCTCATAAGCCCATTTGTCATCAATCCACTTTACCGCATCGAGTCGGTTGAGCTTGTGTTTGCGCAGCATGCCAAAGAAGTCGTGCGTATCCTTCATGTTTTCCCAGTCGTGGGTAAAGGATTTGAAGTCCAGATTTTCCTTGGAAGTGTACTCCGGCTTGGGGAAAGCCTCCAGGTCCAGCTGGGCATTTTGGTCTGCTGCGGTGTTTTTGGCTACCAAGTCTTCGTAAACTTCCTTTTTGGACTGGTCTTGGAGGTATACTTTCATGACAGCCTCACCTTCTTTGTCAAAATACTGCAGGCTTTTCATGGTGCCTCGGGGAGTCTCGGTAGTCACGGCAAAGCCGAATTTCCAGCCCGCAAAAAATACCCGCTGCTCGATCGGGCCGATCACGGTCCCAATCTTGGCCGGACCCGCCTGATGCATCTCTATCTTTTGAAACGGGCCTTTGTGCTCCAATACACAGCCTTCACTTCTGGTCAGGGACATCACACGTCCCAATCTCGGGAATTCGATGAGCTGCTCTTCAAAATTGTCGGTCAGGCGAATCACGTTGGTTCCTATGCCTGTAGCCAAGAGCTCGGCCTCACTTACACCCAGCTTGGCGGCTGCGTCCCTGATTCTGAGTGCGGGTTCGGATACTTTCAGGCTATCCCAGGCTTGCTTGAGGGATAGTACGGATTCTTGTAGCGTTTCCATATTAAGCTTGTTTAATGGTATGGGTCGATGAATATGAGTGGGCAGCGGAAGAGACGAGTACTCCCCCAGTAGCCGGGTTGGTAATCAGCTGGATAGGATGATCAAACACTTGGGCAAGAATCTCTTCGTCAAGTACCTCCTTCACAGTTCCGGATTTGGCAAGGAGGCCGTCCTTTAGCAAAGCGATCTTGTCCGCGTATTGGGCTGCCAGATTCAGTTCGTGGAGAATCACTAGGATGCCGATATTTCTGGACTTGAGCGCTTCTAGGATCTTCAGGACGGCATGCTGCTGGGCAATGTCCAGACTGGAGGTTGGCTCGTCGAGCAGAAGATAGCGGGGAAAAGGTTTGGCCTCCCAGATCTGCACTAGCACTCGGGCGAGCTGCACACGCTGCTTTTCACCTCCTGAGAGAGTATTGAAAACCTGGTCTTTCAGGTGGGAAGTATTGGTTGCTTCCAGTACCTCGGCGATCAGCCTAGTTGGATTTTTTGCTTTGGTACTGATCAGGCCCAACTCCACCACTTCCTGCACGGTAAAGGGGAAATTTACCTGTGTATGCTGGGGCATCACGGCTCGCACTTCGGCCAGTTCTCGGCTTTTGAGGGTATGAATGTCATGTCCGTTATAGCCTATCGCACCGTGTTTGCACCTGATTTCCCCAGAGAGGATCTTGAAAAACGTCGACTTGCCAGCCCCGTTTGGCCCTAGTACCGCAAGGATTTCCCCCGGATTCAATTCCAGGCTGACCTCGTCCACGATGGGTCTTTGTCTGATACAAAAATGAACTCTTGAAGCCGTCAGCATTAGTTTTTGGGTTTGTTCAGATTGAAAATGAGCCAAATAAAGAAGGGCGCGCCGATCAGCGCCGTGATCACCCCGATAGGCATCTCCGTCGGAATCACGATCACGCGGGCGATCAGGTCGGCAAAGTTGAGCAAAAGCGCTCCCAGCAAAAAGGAACCTGGAAGCACTAAGCGGTGATCTGCTCCGAATAGGATACGGATCAAATGCGGAACCACCAAGCCAACGAAACCGATCATTCCAACCATCGAAACTCCGGCTCCCACGATGAGTGCGCTGAAAATCAGGAACTGCAATTTGACGCGCTGCACGTTCACTCCCATGTGGAAGGCCTCCTGCTCGCCCAGAGCCAGCGCATTGAGATTACGGTAGCTGAAGAGAAGCATGAGGGAAGGGAAGGTGATCAAGATCAAGCTCACGGGGATTTTGGTCCATGTTGCTCCGGCCAAGTCTCCCAAGCTCCAGAAGGTAAAGCTTCGCAAAGCAGAGTCGTCGGCAAAGAAAAGAACTAAGCCAATCAGCGCCCCCGCCAACGCATTGATGGCCACACCTGCTAGGATCAGGGTAGCTGCATCCGTCTTTCCTTGGGATTTGGACAGGCGATACACCGCCAAGACGGCAATCAGGCCTCCGGCAAAAGCAAAAATGGGCAAGCCTATAGGTCTGACCCATGCCAAGATTGGAGATATCGGGACGAATACCATAAAGATCACCGCAAAGAGTGCGCTTCCGCTGCTGACACCGATCAGTCCTGGTTCTACGAGGGGATTTCGGAACATGCCCTGCAACGCTGCCCCGGCGATTCCCAGTCCTCCACCGACCAGCACTCCCATCAGCACCCGCGGCATGCGGATCTGCAGGAGCACATTCGCCTGCTTTACTTCGAAGGCGCCCACTTGCAGGCCGATCTGATCCAACAGGATCGCAAGCGTCTGGGGCAATGGGATGCGATACGCTCCCATGGACAGGGATACCAAAAGCACAAGCGCGAGCATCAAGCCAAAGCCCAGAAGGATCTGGTTTTGTACTTTGGTCTTGGTATGTGCCACGGCGGTACTCATTGTTCCTTGTCTGTTGTGTCTTCTGATTAAGGTCTTGTAGCTTTTGCCAAATCCAAAGCGGCTTTGCCGACTCTCGGGCCGAAACCGGATAGATATTGTCCGTCAAGTGCAACGATCTGGTCTTTTTTGAATGCTTCTGTTTGGTCGATTCCCTGTATCTTGACCAAGCCCTCTTTTCCGCCCAAACTCTGGACTCCCGATTCAAAAAACACCAAGTAATCAGGGTTCATCTGCACCAGCGACTCCGGAGTCAAGGGGGCGAATTCGTCGAATCCTGTAGCGGTTCCCTCCAAGTCGGCCATCTTGAAGATTTCAGTCGCAAACGTCTTGTCCCCAGCCACGAACACCGTCTCTGGACCCCTCGCCATGACAAATACTGCCTTTGGCTTGGATGCTTGGGTCTTTAGATAAGTGTCTAGCGCTTCAAGATCTGCATCAATGCCTTCAATTATTTCTACCCCTTTCTCAGGAACTTCAAAAAATGCGGCCAATTCCGTTACCAAAGTTCTTGTTCCCTCGACGGTAGTCGGCTTTTGGAATACTTGAATGTTGACCTGGGCAGCCTTCAACTGGTCTACTACATCTGGGTTCAGATAGTTTTCTTCGATCAGCACCAAGTCTGGGCTAAGCGCGAGGATACCTTCGGCTTTGATTTGATTACGGTATCCTATGGAAGGAAGAGCCTTCATGCTTGCCGGATAGGTAGAAGTAATATCCGTTGCAATAATCTGCTCACTAAATCCCAATGCGTCCACTACCTCGGTAATCGTGCCGCCAGCGGTGATGATCTTGCGGGACCTCGACTCAGCTGTATCGGTCGCAGCCTTGCCACAGGCAAAGCATAGGAGAAGGATCAAAGGCAAAAATCTCACTATCATTATTTAGATTAAGTTTAAATACAATGCAAATGTAGATGTATTAAGATTGAATCCAAATAACGAGATGCCAGAAAATGACGAACGGCAATAATCGAAGGTGGCGAGTCGGAAGTTCAAAGGCGGTAAGGCAGAATATTCAAGAGTCTGAGTGGAAATTTGGCGTGTCCTTCTCTCTAGGACTCCCAGACTTAGATGAAAATCTTCTCAGTCACCGTGCATTTATTTTACCTTGGTGGGCCTTTGCTAGCATTTTGCTATATTTTTCACAAACAGAAGTTTTGCTAGCATTTATTTTCCAAAGATCCTTTGGTATTAGGCTTTAATGGTTAATTTTGCGCTCGAATTAAAAAAGCGTATCCTTTTTACATTTCATCCTACAAATGGCAAATATTGGAAAGATAACACAGGTAATCGGCCCGGTTGTGGACGTTTCCTTTGAAGGCGGTAAACTGCCGAACATCCTTGACGCGCTGGAAGTGACCAAAGAAGACGGCCAGGTGGTCGTCATGGAGGTTCAGCAGCACTTAGGCGAAGACCGAGTTCGTACCATCGCAATGGACGCTTCCGAAGGGATGGTCCGTGGCATGGAAGTCCGCGACTTGGGTCAGCCTATCTCCGTACCTACCGGCGAAGCGATCAAAGGTCGTCTTTTCAATGTGGTAGGCCAGGCGATCGACGGTCTTCCTCAGGTACCAGCAGGAAAAAGACTTCCGATCCACAGAGCTGCTCCTAAGTTTGAGGATCTTTCTACCTCTACCGAGGTTCTCTATACAGGTATCAAAGTAATTGACTTGATCGAGCCTTATGCAAAAGGTGGTAAAATCGGTCTTTTCGGTGGTGCCGGTGTTGGTAAGACCGTATTGATCCAAGAGTTGATCAACAACATCGCCAAGGCGTACTCAGGTTTGTCTGTATTTGCCGGTGTAGGTGAAAGAACCCGTGAAGGAAACGACCTTTTGAGAGAAATGATCGAGTCTGGCATCGTGACTTACGGTGACGACTTCGTACATAGCCTGGAGACTGAGGGCGGATGGGATCTATCTAAAGTAGATCTTAAGAAGCTGGAAGAATCCAAGGCAACCTTCGTGTTTGGTCAGATGAACGAACCTCCTGGAGCACGTGCGCGTGTTGCCTTGACCGGTTTGACTTTGGCAGAATACTACAGAGACGGTGATGGTTCAGGACAGGGAAGAGACATCCTTTTCTTTATCGACAACATCTTCCGATTCACCCAGGCAGGTTCCGAGGTGTCCGCACTTTTGGGTCGTATGCCATCTGCGGTAGGTTACCAGCCAACTTTGGCAACAGAGATGGGTACCATGCAGGAACGAATCACCTCTACGAAAAACGGATCAATTACTTCCGTACAGGCCGTTTACGTACCTGCGGATGACTTGACTGACCCGGCTCCTGCGACGACTTTCGCCCACTTGGATGCTACTACCGTATTGTCCCGTAAGATTGCCGAATTGGGTATCTACCCTGCGGTGGATCCTTTGGATTCTACTTCCCGTATTCTTTCTCCGGACATCCTGGGCGAGGAGCACTACGGATGTGCGCAGCGAGTGAAGGAGATTCTTCAGCGCTATAAAGAACTTCAGGATATCATCGCCATCCTTGGTATGGAAGAACTTTCCGAAGAGGATAAGCAAGTCGTACACAGAGCAAGACGTGTACAGCGTTTCCTTTCCCAGCCTTTCCACGTAGCTGAGCAATTCACGGGCTTGAAGGGTGTATTGGTTGATATCAAAGATACCATCAAAGGCTTCAACATGATCATGGACGGTGAGCTGGATCACCTGCCTGAGGGAGCGTTCAACCTGGTAGGAAGCATCGAAGATGCCATCGCCAAGGGTGAGAAAATGCTTGCAGAGGTAAAATAAGGAAATTAGTTAGAGGTGATCGTCAAACAGATGGCGCTTCACCACTAACCTAATAACTAAAAATATGCAATTAGAAATCGTCACACCGGAGAAGAAAGTGTTTCAGGGAGAAGTCTCCGAGGCGAGCTTTCCCGGCGCATCCGGCTCATTTCAGGTATTGAACAACCACGCCCCTATCGTGTCCGCTCTGGCGAAGGGCACGGTGTCTTTCACAACCAAGGAAGGCGCTAAGCAGTCCCTGACCGTGGACGGCGGCGTAGTCGAAGTCAAAGACAACGTGATCGTGGTCTTGGCCGAAAAAGTGATCGGCTAATTCCTGCGCAAACTTTATAGAAAAGGCCTCCTGTGCAAACGGGAGGCCTTTTTTGGCTATTGGTGTGACTAGTTATACTCCACAACCGGCCGTAGCACCGCTCGTTTAATGTATTTTTCGTCGTGCTTCATAAGGCTACCTTCGTAAAAATAAAGTGTATCCCGCACCACCCCAGCCAGCATGCCGATTTCCATGATATTTTTGGGATTGACTGTTTCTGACCATTTTTTCGCGGTCTTGTCGTAGATCAATAGATGAGAAAAAGTAGCGTTTTTGTCTCCTTGTTCACGATTGTTCATCCAAGTCTCAATAAAAATCTCATCACCACTTTCCTGAATGGAGTTAAAATAGTGATTGGTCGGCACGTTTACTTTGGAGTCTCCACCGGATTTAAATAATTCATTAAAGTCAACAATCTGGTCTGCGCCACGGAGGGCGTAGTCGAAAAAACGGCTTTGTGGCAAGGCCACCGAATCGAATATTTGTTCAGTTTCGGAATAGAATGTCAACTTTTTACTGTGCGGAAGAGATAGCGCGAGGTTCTCACCGAAATCCCCCATAGTCAAATAAGTCACCGCGCTCAACGACCCCGATATGGCCTTGTACTCATCCGAATATTCAAACATTGAACTCTGAACCGCTCCGTCGAATCCAAAGAAGTAGATCTGATCTCCTGAGGCCCGATAAAAGTCCGGATGAAAGCTGTCATATACCGAACTAACCAGCTCTACTAGAAAACCATCTACCAGTTTTTTAAACTTTGCGCCCAAAAACCTGATCACCTTATCTTCGGGTAGTTGGAGTTTCATTTTTTCCACAAACTCCTGCGTTTCCGCATTGAATACCAATACTGACTCGCTTCTCTTGTCAAGGATATACACGATGGGATACGCTGACACATCAAAGGAAGCGGGAGAAAATGAACCAATTGGAAAATCCCCCGAGGCGATCTTTGTTACCTGCTCGCCACCTGTTGTCATGATGGCCACCATGGGAGAGCGGTAGGAAGAGACGGCCAAAAGGCTATCGCCGATCAGTTTGACTTCTGCTTGGCTATTCAGGAAAAATTTGTCCTCCCTCACCAGAACCGAATCCACCACAGAAAGCTCCCAAAAATCAGGATTTGCGGCCTCTTGCTTTTCGGTAGTGCATGCAGCCAAAAAGGAAAAGAATGCCATCGCAATCAAAAAGTATCGTTTCATAGTGTATGATTTAACACGGTAGGTTCGCAAGAAAAGAAAATACTGCGAAAAACCAATCACATGCCGAAAAACATAATAAATCACCTTAAAGAGCTTCAATTCAACCAATGCTCACCTTTGCCAAACAAAAAAGTCCAAGCCTTCCGACTTGGACTTTAACTTTTCAGCCTAAGTTAAAACTCACTTCAAGCTTCCGATCATATCCTCTGGCTTCACCCACTCGTCAAACTGCTCCGAAGTCAACAGACCAAGGGCGATGGCCGCTTCGCGCAGGCTAGTGCCTTCTTTGTGCGCCTTCTTGGCGATGGCAGCAGCATTCTCATAGCCGATATAGGGATTGAGCGCTGTCACCAACATCAGGGAGTTTTCGAGATGGCGCTGGATCATTGGCGTATTTGGCTCAATGCCGATCGCACAGTTGTCATTGAAAGACACGCAGGCATCCCCGATCAGTCGAGCGGACTGCAGGAAGTTAGCAGCGATCAATGGTTTGAATACGTTCAATTCGAAATGTCCGTTAGATCCGCCAATGGTGATCGCTACGTCGTTCCCCATTACTTGGGCTGCGACCATGGTCATGGCTTCCACTTGGGTGGGGTTGACTTTTCCTGGCATGATGGAGGATCCCGGTTCATTTTCCGGGATCAGGATCTCGCCGATTCCCGATCTTGGACCGGAGGAAAGCATTCGGATGTCATTGGCGATTTTCATAAGCGATACGGCCAACTGCTTGATCGCTCCATGCGCCTCCACCATTCCGTCGTGCGCTGCCAAAGCCTCGAATTTGTTTGGCGCAGTCACAAAAGGATGACCGGAAAGCTCGGCAATTTTCTTGGCTACCAACTCGGAATAACCCTGTGGTGTGTTTAGTCCGGTTCCTACAGCTGTTCCTCCCAAGGCAAGTTCAGAAAGGTGTGAAAGCGTGTTTTTCAAAGCTCTCAAGCCGTGATCCAGCTGGGCTACATAGCCACTGAATTCCTGTCCGAGGGTAAGCGGAGTCGCATCCATAAAGTGGGTACGGCCAATCTTCACCACGCTTTTGAATGCTTCAGCTTTCGCAGCCAAAGTGTCGCGCAGCTTCTGGATTCCTGGGATAGTCGTCTCTACCACCATCTGGTATGCCGCCACGTGCATGGCGGTAGGATAGGTATCGTTGGAAGACTGGGATTTGTTTACGTCGTCGTTGGGGTGGATCTTCTTCTTGGCATCCTCAAGAGAACCTCCCAAAATCACGTGTGCGCGGTAAGCGATCACCTCGTTGGAGTTCATGTTGGACTGGGTACCAGAACCTGTCTGCCAAATCACCAGCGGAAACTGGTCGTCATGCTGACCAGCGAGGATTTCGTCGCAGACGGTTGCGATGATATCCGCCTTGCCTTGATCCAATACGCCGAGCTCGGCATTGGTAAGAGCGGCGGCTTTTTTAAGGATCGCAAAAGCACGGATAATCTCGATGGGCATGCGGTTTTTTTCGCCGCCGATCTTAAAGTTGTTGATGGAGCGCTGAGTCTGGGCTCCCCAGTATTTGTCGGCTGGGACTTCTACGGGCCCCATGGTGTCCTTTTCGATACGGATTGACATGGTCTTGTTAAATGGGTTTGAATTTCGCCCCAAAGGTAATGGCTAAGCGTCTTTTAGCCTAAGAAGAAAGATGATAGTTGTGACGTATGGTAAACGGTCGACAGTCCAAAGTCCACTGCCGAGAAAGAGGAACTTCATGCGCCAAGTCTTCTAGTCTATCGTTTTGCAATGCAACGTCAAGTTCTTTCTTGACCGGCTGTCAACCGTCGTCTGTGAACGGTTGACAAAAGACTGCCTACTGAAACCTGTCTACTGTCCTACTCCTTTCCCTTCATCTCCAGGTTGATGAGCTCATGAAAAACCGATCGGGAGGCTTTGACTTGCCGCTGAAAAAAAATGACGCAGAGCACGTAATTCAATATTGCGAGACCTAGACAGATGCATCCGTAACTGATATTTTGCTGCCCAAAGAAATAAAAGCCGGTGAAGGCCAGCAAAACGACCGTCCAAAATACCAGGAAAAACACCGTGGCTGGGAACAAGCGGTAGTTTAGAAAGATAATGGAACCGCGCGCGGTGGACTCCACCTGTCCCGTGATCAAGGGCAGAAAAGAATCGCCACGCTTCACTACCCGGGAAATCCGAAAGCCCTCTTGGCCAATGAGGCCATTGAAATGGATCTTGGGATCCCCCTGAGTACGGGCATCCAAGAAATTGACCTCCCTTGTTACCCGGATCAAATGTCCCAACACTTCCTCTTTGCTGAGGATGCTGACGAGTGTTTCACTATGGGCTGGCAGGAGGTTCAAGGTCTCTTATTTCACGGCAATACAGGAAATTTCCACATTCACATTTTTGGGAAGCTTACTTACTTCTACGGTTTCCCGGGCTGGAGGATTTGATTTAAAGTATTGCCCATAGGCCTCGTTGATCGTCCCAAATTGTCCCATGTCCCGGATGAAGATGGTGCACTTCACCACATCTGAAAAGGCAAACTTTGCGCCACGGAGTACCGCTTCCAAATTTTTCATCACCGCATGGGTCTCTTCGGTGATGTTTTCATTGATGAGTTCTCCAGTGTCGGGATCCAAGGCTATCTGACCCGAAATGTAGAGCGTATTGCCAGCCAGCACCGCTTGTGAGTAAGGTCCTATCGGCGCCGGAGCTTCTGGGGTGAAAATGATTTGGTTTGGCATGATGAAAAGTTAAATAGTAAATTGGTTAACAAATTAATTTGGCTTTGACTCCGCTCAGCTTGACGCATTTACCGCAAATTGCCGACTGCCTACTGTCCTTTAGCTTCGTTCCAATACACATCCATTTCGGCCAGCGTCATCTCGCTAAGATTTTTGCCTGCTGCTTTTGCCGCATTCTCCAAGTATTGAAATCGTTTGATGAATTTCAAATTGGTCCGTTCCAGCGCTTCCTCGGGATCAATGTCGATAAACCGGGCGTAGTTGATCAAGGAGAAAAGCATGTCGCCAAATTCAGAAGTGGCCTTTTCCCGGTCGATTTCTTGTTCGTCCGCAACATTGAATTCCGCCTTGAATTCCTGCATCTCTTCCTCCACTTTTTCCCAAACCTGATGTTTTTCCTCCCAGTCAAACCCTACTCCCCGGGCTTTCTCCTGGATTCGCATCGCCTTGATCACAGCGGGAAGCGAGCGGGGTACTCCGCCAAGGACGGATACATTGCCTTTCTCTTTCAGTTTTATCTTTTCCCAATTTTGGCTGACGGTTTCGGCATCATTTGCCTCCGTATCGCCATAGATGTGGGGATGTCGCCGAATTAGCTTTTCGCAGAGCGAATTGGTCAAAGTCGCCATGTCGAAATTGCCCTCTTCCGAACCTATCTTGGCGTAGAAAACGATATGAAGCAGGATATCTCCGAGCTCCTTCTTGACTTCATCTGGATTGCCGTCGAGTATGGCATCGGAGAGCTCAAAAGTCTCCTCGATCGTCAAATGCCTGAGACTCTCGGTGGTCTGCTTCCGGTCCCAGGGACACTGGGCACGGAGCTCATCCATGATGGTCAACAAGCGGTCAAAAGCAGCCAACTGTTCGGCACGGGTACTCAAATTAGACATGTGCGGGGAAACTAACCTTAAGGTGTGGACGTTTTCGAAGTAAAGCTTTAAATTTGCGCAAATTTATCCGTTATGACAACTGTATTGATTACCGTAGGATTCGTGGCATTGTTCTTTATATTGATGTCTGTACGCCTGATCTTCCTCAAAAACGGTGAATTCAAAGGCACGTGTGCGTCCCAAAGTCCTTTTCTCAACAAGGAAGGCGTGACATGCAGCCTTTGTGGGAAAACGGTCGACGCTGACAGCAGCTGTGGCAATCCCGAAAATGAAGTGGACAAAGTGATGGCCAAGTTCAAATAATTTATCCCCTGTTTCAAGCAGCTTTTTTATCATCTTCATCAAACCAATTTATACGTGTCGCTTATCAAATCTATTTCCGGGATAAGAGGGACCATCGGAGGAAAATCCGGCGAAGGTCTTACTCCTATCGACATAGTGAAATTTACCGCTGCCTATGGCGCTTGGGTCATCGAGACGACCCACAATCCCAAAGTAGTAATCGGAAGGGATGCCCGAATATCGGGGGAAATGATTTCCAGCTTGGTTTCGGCGACTCTTCAGGGTTTAGGCATACACGTAATTGACCTCGGGCTGAGCACTACCCCTACAGTCGAACTCGCCGTACCAGCTGAAGGAGCTGGAGGTGGTATCATCCTCACTGCCAGCCATAACCCCATACAGTGGAACGCACTCAAGCTTTTGAACGCTGTAGGCGAATTCATCTCAGATGCGGAGGGAAAATCCATTTTGGAAAAAGCGGAGAAAGAAGCCTTCACCTTTGCAGAGGTGAAAAAACTCGGCAAATACACCAAAATTGATGACTACATCGATCGCCATATCGCCCATGTGTTGAGTCTGGATCTAGTGGACGTGGAAGCCATCAAAGCCCGTAACTTCAAAGTAGTAGTGGATGCGGTGAACTCGACCGGAGGAATAGCCGTCCCCAAGCTGCTTCGCGCACTTGGCGTCACGGAGATCGAGGAAATGTACTGCACCCCGGATGGGCTTTTCCCGCACAACCCGGAGCCCCTTCCGGAAAACCTACGCGATATCTCAAAAAAGCTGGAAAAGGGCAGCTTTGACTTGGGTATCGTGGTTGATCCAGATGTGGATAGGCTCGCGTTTGTAAACGAAGATGGCTCCATGTTTGGCGAGGAATATACCTTAGTCGCGGTAGCGGACTATGTGCTCTCAAAAACTCCGGGTAATACGGTGTCCAATCTTTCCTCCACCCGCGCGTTGCGCGACGTGACCGAGAAAAGAGGTGGTAAATATACCGCAGCCGCAGTGGGTGAAGTGAATGTCGTGCAGCAAATCAAAGCTGTTGACGCCGTGATCGGAGGAGAAGGCAACGGAGGCATTATCTATCCAGCTTCCCACAACGGGAGAGACGCCTTGGTAGGGATTGGCCTGTTTTTGACTCACTTGGCAAAATTTGGGAAATCCATCTCCAAGCTTCGCGCCAGCTACCCCAACTACCATATTTCCAAAAACAAGATTGAACTCACTCCAGAGATCAACGTCGACAAAATCCTTTTGGAAATCAAAAACAAATATCAAAAGCACCCGATCAATGACATCGATGGGGTGAAGATCGAGTTCGAGAAGGAATGGGTGCATTTGAGAAAATCGAATACTGAGCCGATCATCAGAATTTATTCCGAGTCAGACTCCGAGGCAACAGCCGAGCACCTGGCCAAAAAGATAATCCAGGACATCAAAGAAGTCGTCAGCTCTTCCTTGATTTGATCCAAGTAGTTCAGTGCCCCAGACCCAGATATAATAATGAAAGTTTACTTTGATAATGCCGCTACTACAGCTATGGACGATCGCGTGATCGAAGCCATGCTGCCCTACATGAAGACGCACTTTGGCAATCCATCTTCCGTCCATAGCCATGGCCGGGAGGTACGCACAGCCATCGAGCGGTCTAGGAAAAAAGTGGCGGAACTGCTCAACGCAAGCCCATCTGAAATCTTCTTCACCTCGGGCGGCACAGAAGCGGATAATACAGCACTGGTATGCGGCATCGAAAGCCACGGCATACAGCATGCTATCACTTCCCCTTTGGAACACCATGCCGTACTCCATACCTTGGAAGTTTTGGAAAAAAAAGGCGCCGTAAAACTCAGCATTCTCGATGTCAATGAAAAAGGAGAAATAGACCTCAACCAAGTCGAGGAATTGCTCAAGGCAAATCCGAAAAGCTTGGTTTCACTGATGCATGCCAACAATGAGATCGGCAATCTCAATGACCTCAACCGTATCGGAGAACTTGCCAAATCTTACGATGCATTTTTCCATTCCGACACGGTGCAGACCATGGGCCACTATGTACATGATCTGAAAAGCCTCCCCATTGATGCTATCGTGGCGGGAGGACATAAGTTTCACGGGCCAAAGGGTTCCGGCTTTCTTTACGTGCGAAAGGACAAGAAAATCCATCCTTTCATCCATGGGGGCGCCCAAGAGCGCAATATGCGGGGAGGAACCGAAAACGTCATCGGCATCATAGGGATCGCCAAGGCTTTGGAACTGGCCTACGAAGACATGGCTGGACATCAGAGCCATATCGAAAAGATCAAAAAACACTTCATCGAAAAGCTGGTGCAGGACATTCCCGGTGTTGAGTTCAACGGACTTTCTGCAGCTATGGACAAAAGCCTTTATACTGTCCTCAACGTCAGTCTGCCTCCGTCTCCCGCAAACCGCGGTATGTTGCTCTTCAACTTGGATATCGAAGGGATCTCTGCTTCCGGCGGCTCTGCCTGCAGCTCTGGAGCGACCGTTGGCTCACACGTGCTGAGAGCGCTAAAACACAATCCTGAACGGGATTCCGTACGATTCTCCTTCAGCAGATTCAATACGCCGGCTGACGTGGACTACGCCATCGACAAACTCAAAGAACTCTACTTAGTCGAAGCTTAAAAATAAGAAAAGGAGCCTTTTGGGCTCCTTTCTGTTTCTCCTTCGAATCAAACTATTTGGCGGACTTATACCCGATCGCATAGGGTGTCCAGATCTCATAGATCGGATTACCGGTCGAGCTCAGGCCGCTGTGATGCCATTCCCCGTCAATTACTTCATAGTCAAACCCAAGACTTGCTCCGACTCGGCTGTTGTCCCGAGAGAAAAAAGTGATGTTTTCGGTGTATTTTCCATTGATTGCGGTATAGGTCCCCCCCCCTGTACCAGAAAACTCCTTGGTCTCGGAGTTAAACGCAACCCATTGAAATCTGCCGCCACTGAGGATCTTGATTGTCCGCCGCGCCCCGGGAGTGGATCGTGAAATCTCACCTTCGCGCTTTCTCCCTGTGATCACCCAATTGCCAGTAAGCTCGTCTTTGGAATCGGAGACCTTTTCCCAAACCTCCACCAACATGCCAGCGCCGGTGTCGGTGGATAGCGTCAGGCGATTTCCCTTTAGTTCAGCCTTGAATGGCGTAGTCGTGCCTACCTTTGGAGGATCGAGGGTGAAAAAATCAAGCGTCTCGGTATACTTGCCATCCGCAAATTGGTAAGGGCCTCCGCCAGCTCCAATGAAGGCATTATCAGCTACCTTCTTCACGCCGAAGGCAAAGTAGTCGTCCTGATATATCTTGATATATTCTTGGTCGGTGACCGGCTTTCCATTTTGGGTTATCATCTTCCATGCACCATCAAGATCCTGGGCGCTGGCCCAGCCGAGCAAAAAGAGAAAAGGCAAAAACAGATATTTTTTCATGGTTTGATCAGGTTAATTGTGAGTTTGTGGAATTTGGACACTTATCCCCAAAAAAGCAAAAGGCTATAGCTTAGTTGGTTAATTTGCGATTTCAAAAGCAGCACAAGATGAAAGAATACAGCCTTGGCTCCAGCAGAGAACAAGTCTTGGGTTTGTTTCCCGAGCGGATGATCAAAAAGATCCAGCTTGGCGAGAAACTGCTCGGTGGAGTGAGAATAGGCGAAAAAATCTTTGTCTTCGATGCGAATTGCCCGCATAGGGGAGCGCCTCTCACACAAGGGACCTTAAATGGTCTTGGGGAAATCATCTGCCCACTTCACGAATATCGTTTTGACCTATCCACCGGAAATGTTCGCGCAGGATCATGCGGCGATCTGGAAGTCTACAAAACCAGAATCGATGCGAATGGGCTAAAAATCATGCTTCCCTAGTGGAGCCGTTTCCCGTTTGGGACCTTTCTTTCCGAAGTTGCCAATACAATCCCTCCTCCTTCGGAGGCAAATCCCGTCACCAAAACCTCGGACATAAAATCGGCAATTTGCCTCGGTCGAAAGTTGCAAACGCAGAGCACTTGCATTCCGACCAAATCCTCCGCCTTGTATAGCTCCGTCACCTGCGCCGAGGACTTTTTTATCCCCAGTTCAGGACCGAGGTCAATCCAAATTTTGTATGCTGGTTTACGCGCTTTTTCGAAAACTTCTGCCTGAATAATTGTCCCCACCCTCATGTCTATTTTGGTGAATTCTTCGATGTCAATCGTTTGCATAGTGGTTTTTTTTTCTAATTTTAGGAACCTTTAAGCCCTGTACGAGTTAAAGAACTATCTATCCGAAACTAAGCCATGTTGAAATTCTCAGGATTTCATTTTAAAAAACCCGCCATGCTCAGTGTAGCTGTTTTGGGATTGGCCTTGATTGCAGTCAATGCTTCTGCCCAAACCGAAACTGAGAAAGAGGAAGACCACACTTCCAAAGTCAATGACCGGGTGCTTTTGGAAGACCATAGCTTACTTCAGGACAATATTTCTTCGCCAGTTCATGTGACCAAATCCACTCCGGCAAAAACATCAAACCCGGCGACGGTGAAAAGAGATCTTCCAGCGGGTGGAGTAGTCATAGACAAGGATGCCAAGAAAAATGAGTCCCCGTCGACCTTGTCTTTCAACATCTTCCTCTACATCGTCGACAAATTCAAAGCGGATTAATCCAACCTTACCATATACAATAAAGAGGCTTTTAGCCTCTTTTTTCGTTCTATGACTCAGAGATAAATTTCTCAAGCTCGTTCAGACTGATTTTGCCTTCGTAGTACGCCCGGCCAAATACTGCCGCCTTCATTCCAAGATCCCTTAGCTGCTTGAAGTCATCCACACCCCTAACTCCCCCCGAAGCGGCCAAGTGTATAGAAGGATACTTTTCGATGATTTCTGCGTAGAGTTCAAAGTTCGGGCCTTGCATCACCCCGTCCCTTGTCACATCAGAGCACTTGAGGTATTTCAATCCTCGCTCGTAGAAGAATTCGATATGGTCAAAAAGATCTATTTCGGTTTTTTTCAACCATCCTCTGATTTTGATTTTGTGATCTTCCGGATTCGTGTCGGCGGCCAGGTTGATCTTTTCCCTCCCATAGGAAAGGATAAATTGGGCAAACCTCTCCGGGAAATTGGCGGCTGCGGTGGCCACAGTGACCGTTTTCGCACCGAATTCAAAGCATTTGATCACGTCCCCGTCCGTAGAAACCCCTCCGGTAAAATCCACTTTGAGGTCAGTGTAGCCAGCTATGGCTTCCAGTATATGGTAGTTTTTCGGCTCTCCTCTTCTCGCCCCGTCCAGATCCACCAAGTGTAGCCTTTGGATCCCTATGCCCTCAAAGGCTTGCGCAATTTCCAGAGGATTATTTGAAATCACCTCCTGAGTGGCGAAATCGCCTCTTTTCAGGCGGACACATTTACCATCAATAATCCAAATGGAGGGGATAATTTCAAACATGGGTCTAGATTCGTAAGGATTAAGATTGGAACTCAGCAGGAATTCCCTCCTTAAATATACTACCGACGGGCTGGATAAAAAGCGGCCGCGAACCAAAACTTGGTATTTAGAATTCCCTGCTGGATAAATATCTGCTATTGAGGCAAAAAATGTCAGGCCAATCTATTTGACCAAAATCCCAATCCTTCCGGAGCTACCACTGGCCCAAATGGCCTTTTGGTCGCTAGAAACTTTCACCGCATGATAGCCAGTAGTGGAGAAATTTTCCCAATTTTTCCCCTCGTCGCTTGACAAGTCACAACCAGACGGCCCAACGGCGAGGATGAGGTTATTTTTTTCCCAAAAAGCAATCCCAGAGCGATAACCGAGGGGCATAGACTCAGGAAAGGAAAAAGCTGCGTTCTTGTAAATAAAAGCATGCCTTTCGCGCTGCTCCAGCTTGGTATAGTCACCACCGACGGCGATTATCGCGTTCCCGACTTGCGCGATTGCAAAAATTCCCTCCGAAGGCTGACCCTGTATCATCGGAGTATTCATCTTACTCCACGACATGGTCTTAAAATCATACAAGTGAAGATTGGATACTGATCCTCCGGTACCGAGTACCAATCCGTCCTTGCCCACGGTGAGCGAGGAAGCACTGGCCGCAAAAGCAGCTTCACCCGCTTCCGCATCGGGCGAGCTTGCCAAGGACTTCCAAGTTCTACCCCCATCACTAGTTTCTAGGATCATCCACTTTCCGTCCACTGGATCCCCGATCACATAACCGGTATTTGTTCCCGAAAAGGCAATTCCATCAAAAAATGCCAAATCGCCCTCCTGATGAACTTTTCCCCAAGTCTTCCCTCCGTCTTCGGTTCGATAGATTACGGCTGGCTGGCCGGCGGAAGCTGCAACTGCCGTCTGGGCATCAAATGCCTGAATGGAACGAAAGTCCACCGTATCCAATCCTGCGATCACTCCATATTCCCAGGTCAATCCTCCGTCAATGGTTTTCAGCCAAGTACCTCCGCTGCCGCTGGCCCAGCAGATCTGGTCTGAAACGGGTGAAAGCCCCCTGAGGGAGGCTTTCACTGGTGTATTGATTTCTTTCCACTGGGGATTTTGGGCATGTGCAAAACAAGCCCAAAGCAGGCCAATGGCCAGGAAAAACTGCTTTATCATGCAATGTCCACTTTTCTATAGGCTTCGATGAGGGCTTTTTCCCCATCTACTCCAGGCAAAGCGTTGCCATGCTCCATACCCATCACTCCGGTGAAACCTTTGGAATGGATGTACTTAAATACATTGCCGTAGTGGATTTCTCCAGTTCCGGGTTCTTTCCGTCCAGGATTGTCCCCGATCTGGATATAGGCAATCTCACTCCAAGTCTTCTCCATGGTGGCAATCAGGTTCCCCTCATTGCGCTGCATGTGGTAGATATCGTAGAGGATCTTGCAGCTGGGGCTTCCCACAGCCTTACAAATCATATAGGTTTGATCCGCATGGCGGAGAAACAGGTCTGGATTGTCACTCAGGGGCTCCAATACCATGGTCAAGCCGGCAGGCTCCAAGATCTCGGACCCACGCTTTAAGGCTTCGATCACATTGCCCGTCTGCACACCCATGGGGAGGTTTCTCTCAAAATAGCCAGGAACGACTGTCGCCCACTTGGCACCAACACGCTTGGCTACTTCAACGGATTCACGACAGGTCTTCAGAAACACATCCAAAAACTCCTGCTTGCCTGTGGTGAGAGAAACCTTCCAGTTGTCCCCTCCATCGATCACGAAAACTCCCATACGCATCCCAAGATCATTGAGTGTCTTTCCGATCAGCTCTTGGTCGGCAACGGATCGCTTCAGCATGCCATTGTCCTCCAAGGATCGAAAACCTTGGTCCGCCATAAACCTCAACTCGTCGACAATACCGCCAGGTGCTGAGTTTTTGAACATGCCGAAGTGCGGGGCAAAATCCATTTTGAACGCAGGCTCTGCCTCCTTCACCCCAGCAAACGCCGGCATGCTCATCGCGCCGGCAGTGCCCAATAATGCACTGCCCAAACCCATTCTCTTAATAAAACCTCTTCTCTCCATGGCTTAGATCACTTTGGTTTTGCCAGGAATAGCATGCGGGTAGTAGCCATCGGCGCCGGGAAGCAATTTCGGCGTTGCATCCCAAGCCAGCGTCTCAGGGAAGAGATCTATCGTTCCGTTGAGCGCCTCGTCCCATGTCAGAACTTTTCCGGAATAAGTCGCATATCGACCCATGATGGCAGTCATCGTGGACTTGGCGGCGTTTTCTGCATCGGCAAACTTGTATTCGCCTTTCACCAAAGCTGCCCAAAGTTCGTCGTGCTCTGTCTGGTAAGGGTTCGGCTGATTTTCGCGATTGTGGGTATAGATCGGATTTCCTTTCCAATCGGTCATCACGCCATGGTTGCCGGCACTTAGAAACACCTTCCCTTTGGTTCCTTGGAAAGTTTCATCCACGCGATTTGCAGCGCCTGGAAAATGGCGGCACTCGGAGTGGATCACAGTTCCGTCATCGTAGGTGAAAGTCAACACGTGGTGGTCAAAGATCTCCCCGTTGTCCTTGCCTGTTCTCACCATTCTACCTCCAGTTCCCTCGGCCTTGACCGGATAGGAGTTTTTGGCCCAGTTGGCGATATCGATATTGTGTACATGTTGCTCCACGATATGGTCGCCGCAAAGCCAGTTGAAATAATACCAGTTTCTCATCTGGTATTCCATCTCGGTCTGCTCAGGCTTACGCTCGCGAACCCAAACACCACCGTCATTCCAATACACCTGACCGCCGACAATTTCACCGAGGTCTCCGTTGTGAATGCGCTTCATCACCTCTCGGTAGTTGTTTTGATAGTGACGCTGCAGGCCCACGACCACATTCAGTTTTTTCGCTTTTGCAACTTCAGCGGCTGCCAAAACTTTGCGGATACCCGCAGCATCAGTCGCCACCGGCTTTTCCATGAAGATCTGCTTGCCTTGGTTTACCGCTTCTTCAAAGTGCGAAGGACGAAAGCCTGGAGGAGTCGCCAAGATTACCACATCGGCTTCGGCGATTGCTTTTTTGTATCCGTCAAATCCCACAAATTTCTTTTCGGCAGGCACATCGACTTTGTCTTTTCCATACTTGTCAAAAATCGCCTTATAACTATTGTCCAGACGGTCTTGAAAGGCATCAGCCATCGCTACGAGCTTGATGGGATGGCCTGTCTCGAATGCTTGGAATACCGCACCGGTACCACGGCCACCGCAGCCAATCACGGCGAGCTTCAGTTCATTTGCTGGAGCAGCATAGGCTCCGGGCACCAAAAAAGAAGGTGCCATCATCCCCCCGGTCACCAGGGCAGAAGTCTTGAGAAAGTCTCTTCTCGAATTTAGATTTTTCATAGACATGGGGTTATTTAGGTTCAATAATCAGCAATGGGTGCCTGCTCATAGTAGGCTTTGATCTCCTCGGGAGACGGCGGATTCAGTGGTCTCACCAGCCTCAGGCCGATAAAGGGCGCCTCTGGGAACCACCACTGGCTCTTTGGAATTTGGGGATCGATTCGCTTCCAAGCGGGGTCGGATACACTCCGCATCGCCGAGCCTATCTGCTCTGCCGGAGTCTTGAAGCTCCCTCCACGCACTACATGGGGGTAGAGTTTTTCAGCGGGATTGAGTGGATTTTCCTTGCCGGAGCGCTTGTAGAAATCCTCCTCATACAGGTCCATCGTCCACTCCTGAACATTCCCATAGATATCGTAGAGTCCCCAGGGATTCGCCGGCTTCTTTCCGACCGGGTGGGTACTTCCCTCACTGTTAGGTTCGATCCAGGCGTAGTCAGTCAGCTTTGACTCCTCATTTCCAAAGAAAAAGCGGTCGCCCGATCCTGCCCGAGCGGCATATTCCCACTCCGCTTCGGTAGGTATTCTATAGAAGATGCCGGTCTTCAGATACAACCAGCGGCAAAATTGCAGGGCTCCGTACTGGGTCATCCCAACGGCGGGCTTCCCTTCTTTTCCCATCCCAAAAGTCATATCCAGATAGGGCAAGCTCGGCCGAGTCAAGCCATCCACGATCTCAGGCACACCGCCCTCTGTCATGGATTCTTCGTATTGCTTGTCGAGGAAAAGCTCAAAGGCATCCCAGGTCACCTCATGGGTACCCATCCAAAAGGCATCTATTTTCACCTCATGGGCGGGATTTTGGTCTGGAAACTTGGGGTCATTTGAACCCATCTTGAAGGTTCCGGCAGGAATCGGTGCCAAATCAAAGGTGACCTCAGTGCCGGGGATTTTTTGGGTATAGGCCTCAAACACATCGCTTTCCTCCGATTGAAAGCTCATGAGGATCAGGCCGGATACCGCTAGGTACTTTTTCATTTTATTCTGGGTAATTGGAAATTTCAAATTACTATATCGGTTTACTATTGACTTTGATCTTTTGATAAATGGTAGGTATAAAGTTGGATACCATCTTCTTTGGTGTAGAAAATAAGGGTATTTCCCAACACTTCGACCCTTCTGACCTCTCCGCGGAGCGAAAGTCCGGAGGCCGACGGAACTAGCGCTTCAAATCCTCCCTTCCCATCGCCCAAAAACACCGAACCATGATCTGCATCGTAACGGCCAAATTTCAGCTTGGTGTCAAAAAGATTACCCCCAAATACAAGATCGAGATTTCCGTCTCCATTTAGGTCCACGGAGGCAGATGCAAAGACCGGCGAAAACTGAGCCTGTAGTGGCAGTTTCCTCTTCTGGAACTTTCCGTCTTGGCCGAGGGCAAAATAACTTGTCTCCAGATTGTTTACCGAAATAGTCTTGGCATCCTTTCTCTCCTCCTCGGTGAAAAGTTCATCCATCTTCACCTCGGAAAAGCTCTTGAAATCCAGGTATCTTTTCTTCAAAAAAAGCACTTGGCCAAGGATCTCATCACGACTGGAGGAGGGGTACTTTTCACCCTGAATGTAATAGGATAAGATAGCATCTGTGGATCCGTTGGAGTCAAAATCCTTGTACAACAATTCCAAAGGCTGGCCCTCGCTGGCGAAAAGCTGGGAATTTCTACCGTGGTTTCCAACAAATAGCTCGGGCTTACCGTCACCATCCCAGTCCCCGATCAGCAGATCCGACCAAAATCCGACTTGGGCTTTGTCAAAATATGTAGAAGTCACCTCTTGCCAAGTATTGCCAGATTTGCCGAAAACCGTGATCGGCATGGCATCACCCACGACGATGAGTTCATACTGGCCGTCGCCATTCAGGTCTGCCAAGCCAGAATCGGTCACCATACCCAGACTTTTGAAAGCCGGAGCTAGCGCATCCGTCTGATCAGTGAAGTTTCCTTTGCCATCACCAATCCAGATCCGTGATCCCGGCGAGGTCGGATATTGGCCCGGGACGATGCGTCCTCCGGCGAAAATATCATCATGGCCATCGCCATTGAAATCGAGTGCCAAAAGAGAGCCGATTGGGAAAGCCTCTTTGGGAAGCGCATCAGGAGAAAGACTGAACTTGCCATTGCCGTCATTCAAATAAAGTCTAGGCAACAAAGCTGGGTCGCCGATCTGATACTCATACATCCCACCGGAAGCAACCAACATATCTATAAAGCCGTCCCCGTTGGCGTCTAAGCTGAGCGCATCCGTATCCGCACTGGACGCTGCCAAAGCGAAAGCTGTCGAATCCGCTTTTCCAAACTGTCCATTGGTCTGGGCAAAATAAATCCTTCCACTCACCCCTGTATTGCCGCCCACAAATAGGTCGGCTTTGCCGTCCCCGTTGAAATCCTCCACGACCATGGCTTTGCCGTTGCCGGAAATTTCAAAATTCAGCAGGGGCTGGCGTTTGAAGTCGTTTACCTCCTGGCCCTTTGGCAAAGTCAAAATTCCCGCCTTGGTCAGCAAAACTGAAACTTTTGAAGATGGTGTTATTCGCGCTTGGCTGGCTTCGGTCTGGTCGATCCTATAGCTTTGGTTAGCCTGCAGATCCGCCAATCTGGATTTTTTCCCTCCCGGCCAATTCACCAAGACTGAGTCGGCGATTGTGGAAGATCCCAAACCAAAAACCAAAAGGGGAGAAACGGAAGACTGGAAGCCCCGGTAGAGATTTTGCTCCTGCATCTGCATTTTCCCTCCGGAATAGACCTTCACCAAAGCGCCTTGGCCTAGGGTGTTTTGGCCCTCGCCCTTCAGCTCGACTTTCAGGAAATTTCCTTTCGCCTTTTGCACCGCGAGATTTTCATAGATAAATGCCGGCGCATTGATGTTGTTGATCACCAAATCGAGGTCGCCGTCATTGTCGAGGTCAGAATAAGCCGCACCGTTGGAGTTTCCGTTTTCGGATATGCCCCAGCTTGTGCCAATATTCTCAAAAGTCAAATCCCCTCGATTTCGGTAGGTATAGTTCCGAAGATTGGAAGAGCTCATGGATTTTACCAGATTCAGCAAATCCTCCCGCTTCAGCTGCCCTCCGGCGGTACGGACGTAATTATCCATGTATTTGAGAAAGTCCTGGTTGTTGTAATCCCTCAGGTAGCCATTGGTCACAAAAAGGTCTTTCCAGCCATCCAAATCAAAGTCTGAGAACAGCGCCGCCCAGCTCCAATCCGTGTTCGAAATGCCAGAGATCTGCCCAACTTCCTGAAATCGACCGTCACCCGTATTTAGATGCAGCATATTTCGCATGTACTGGTAGTAGAATCCCCGGTCTAGATTGAGTTGAAACAGCTCGAAATTGTCCGGAGAGAGCAGGAGTTTCTGTCTTTGGTTGTCCTCTGGAAGCATGTCCAGCGTCAAGATGTCCAAGAAGCCGTCGTTGTTGATGTCAGCGATGTCGTTTCCCATCGAGAAATGGGAAACGTGATCCAGCATGGACTGGATTTCGTCCTTGAATTTCCCGTTTTTCTGGTTGATGTACAGATAGTCCGGCATGGAATAATCATTGCCGATGTAGATATCCGGCCAACCATCTGAATTAATATCGGCTACCGAGACCCCCAGTCCATAGGACAGACTAGAGCTGGATATTCCAGCTTTTTCGGTGACTTCGACAAATTTGCCATTTTGATTTTCAAAAAGCTGGGAACCCGCCTCATGCTTATCTTTCATCAAGGCACGCGTTACAGCGGGATCATGGTTTTGAATTGATTTGGTGTTGTGGTTGAGGAGAAAAAGATCGAGGTCACCATCCAAATCGAAGTCGAAAAATGCCGCGGACGTAGTAGTCGACTGGGAGGCTACGCCGAATTCTTCGGCCATTTCCCTGAATTGGGGAACGCCGTCCGCATTGTTTCCCTGATTGACAAAAAGCTCATTTTTGCGCTTCTCGGGCATCAAGGCTCCCGAGTGGCAAAGGTAGATGTCCAGCTTGCCATCGCCGTTGATATCCACCAGGACGACACCGGTCTTCCAAGGGCCAGGTCGGCCAGAGGCTCCTGAGGATTGGGTAATGTCTTTGAATTTGAGGTCTCCCTCATTGAGGTACAATTGGTTTTGGCCAACATTGGCCGAAAAGTAGATATCGTCCAAGCCATCTTGGTTGAGATCGCCTACAGCCACACCCCCACCATTGTAGAGGTATTCATACATCAGTACATTGAGGTTTAGATTTTCCTCGATTGGATTGGAAAAGTAAACTCCACTGGAATCGGGCGGAACAAGCTGAAAAATCGGATCCGAGGCAGGAGCGCTTGAGGTGGAAGTCTGCTCAGCAGTCTTGTCGCATGAAAAAAAAAGCCAGCTAAGGCCAAGTAGGCTAATGGGCAATCGGAATAGCTTCATACAAATAAATCTGGGCTACTCCCAAAGGGAATAGCCCAGACAAGTTAATCAGGATTTTATTCGGTATACCCAGGATTCTGAACCAGTTCTGAATTTCGGTTCATTTCGTCCCTGTGGATAGGCAGATAATACATCTTATCCAACCACTTACGATTTTCCTTACCCGGATCCATGTCGATTACTTTGTAGACGTAGTTATAGATTGTAGGATCATATCTATAGATTTCCAAAGTCTTTCCCGGCTTGAAAGTAGCAGTGATGTTGATACCATTTGCCTGTCTGTTGAATGCCACAGGGGCTATCATCCAGCGGCGCACGTCGTGGTAACGCTGCTCCTCATAGGCCATTTCGATTCTTCGTTCATTTCTATACCGCTCTCTCAAGGCATCCCCAGTTTCGGTGATGGCTGGCAAACCTACACGGAATCTGATCTGGTTGAGCCAAGCTTTAGCTTCCGCCTCCTGACCCAATTCTATGGAAGCCTCCACATAGTTGAGCACAGCCTCGGTATATCTCAGCACTGGCCAAGGCACTTGTTGCCAAGTGTTCTGATCTACGATGGCCGGGTTGGCATCGATAAACTTGCGGAAATAGTAGCCGGTATACGAACCGTTCCAGTCTTCGATTGGGCTGTTTCTGGTGTCCAATCCGAAGTGGGTGCCGGTACCTCCAGTGATTTCATAGGTACCTGTCTGAATTTGACCTAGTGGATCTCTTGGCTGGTTAGCACTGGATCTTGGCTTCCACTGCGCTCCGTCATAAAGCACTGAAGCATAGAATCTAGCCTCTCTGTTTACATATGGAGCCGCTGAATGCTCAGGATTAGACCAAGAAAATTTGGTACCGTCCATCATCTCGTAGTCGTCTATCAGCGTCTGCACCGGGGTATTCCCAGCCCAGTTGTTATATCCGTTTGGACCGTTGAAGAGACCCTGACGGCCGCCATTTTCCTGCTTCAGGTTGATGAAATATCTACCTAAAAGAATCTCCGCCTCCCCGCCATTTCTGGCCATGGAGTTGTTAATGTAGTTTTGGATGGCAGTTTCCTGATCTACTGGAGCGGTAAGGCCCATTTGATTTCCGGTGTGTTCATCCAGTACCGCTTTGGCAGCAGCCTGGGCTCTCTGCCATCTTTCGGTTCTGTTGCCTGATGGATAAGCCAAGATATCAAGGTTGCCATAGGCCGCCAACTCAGCTGATTTGGCTTTTGCAGTAGGGCCGTCGTGCAGATCACTTGCTGCGTACAGAAGCACTCTGGATTTTAGGGCCAACGCAGACACTTTGGTCGCCCGACCTCGTATCGCGGACTGCCCAGTGAGCAGATCAGCAGCTTCGTCCAAATCCTTTACGATAAACTCCACACATTCCTCGAAGGTGTTTCGCGGAGCGAGAAAGGTCTCGGCATCTAAGGTATAGGCAAAGTCGACGATTGGGAAACCACCGTAATAGCGAAGCAGCTGATGAGAATAATAGGCCCTCATAAACTTGGCTTCACCAATCAGCCGATCCGTGCTGGCACCAGTGTGAGGAAAAGCTTCATCGGTCAGCTTCTCGATTGCTAGATTGGTAGCTCTGATGCGTAGATACATATTCTGCCAAGACAGCGTACCATTTACCCAACCGATATCGGCCGGGTTGGAACGCGCCTCAGTGATCGTAGTGATACCCCGTCCAGGGTGGGTAAACATGGATTCATCCGTCAAAGACGCAAGCATTTGCTCGTCAAAGCCCCCGTTACCTAGACCTGAATATATTCCCACTACAAAGGCTTCTGCCAGATTGATGTCCGTCCAAACACTTCCTTCGTCCACCTCGCCAAGAGGCTTGGTGTTCAGAAAGTCGTCGTTACATGCGGTGAACGTGAAGCATGCAGCGAACAGAATAGCAAAATATTTATTGATTCTTTTCATGATTCACAAATGTTAGAAAGTAACGTTAAGTCCTGTGCTGATGATTCTGGCCTGAGGGTAATATTGCCCTGTACTATTGTTAGTTTCAGGATCGTAGACCTTCAACTTATCCCAAGTAAAGAGGTTGATACCGTTGAAGTACAGTCTCAGATTCCTCACACCCACCTTTTCGGTCAAATGGGCTGGGAAATTGTAACCCAATTCGAAGTTTTTCAAACGGATGTAATCAGAGCTTCTAAACCAGTAGGTGTTATTATTGGAATAGTACTGGTCACTTCTGTTGGCAATTCTTGGATCCACACTGCTTGGGTTGTCGATAGTCCATCTATTTTCATAGATGTCCAAGAGATAGTTACCGATATTTCCGGACTCGCCAGCACTAACGTATTGTCTTGCGCCGGCAGCGCCCTGGAAGAGGACGGCCAAGTCAAAGTTTTTCCAAGCCATGTTGAGATTGATTCCTCCTTGGAAAGTTGGAATATCGTTGTTGTCCATTCTTACCCGGTCTTCCGGGGTAATCGCACCATCACCATTGTAGTCCTGATATTTCATGTCGCCAGGACGTAGGTTGTTGGTGATTGCGGAATAATCCAAAGATTCAGAATCGATATCCTCCTGGGTAGCAAATACCCCATCATACTGGTAAACCAAGAACGTGTTCATTGGCTTTCCGGTAGATCTTTGCCATTCCGGTGCTCCAGGTGCCTCGTCCCAGAACAGAATTTTATTTTTGGCATAGCCTCCATTCACCGATGCGGAGAAGGTCACTGGGCCAAGATTGCCCCTATATCCGACGTTCAAATCAAAGCCTTTGTTTTCAACTTCCCCGATGTTTTCGGCTGGAAGGATCAAACCTGTGGACTGGGGTACGGAAGCGTTCTTTCTCCAAAGGATATTGGTTCTTTTGTTGTAGAACAAGTCAAACTCGAAGAACACCTTGCCTTGAAGGAATTGACCTTCAAAACCCAAGTTGGTGTTGTTGGCCACTTCCCAGGTAATCCGGGTATTTGGAATTCTGTTTTCGAACAATGTTTTTACTTCTGTCCCATTGACAATGTAAGAACCGAATCCGTACGTAGAAAGGAATTGATACTCTTGCAAAGAAGCTCCATTTTGTCCGTCATGGTCAAAGAATATCTGGTCGTTACCCAGCTGACCCCAAGAACCTCTAATCTTGAAGAAATCAAAGGTTTTGCCCAAGGAGTTTTGCCAGAAGCTTTCGTCGGACACGACCCATCCCAACATGATACCAGGGAAGAAACCATATCGTGTGTTTTCAGGGAAAAGGTAGGAGCCGTCGTATCTCCAAAGGAACTCGGCAAGGTATTTCTCTTTGTAGTTGTAGGAAGCGCGGCCGAAGTAGTTCAGACGGGCACGTTCGTAAGCTCCGCCACCGTTGTTTTTCTCCAAGTCCCCGCCGGCAAACATTTGGTCAATGGCGGTGGAAAGGAAGTATCTTCTGAAGGCATTAAAGTTGTTGGATTCGACGGTCTCCTTATTGAAGCCCGCCAAGATATTGATGGTGTGGTTGTCTGCGATGACTTTATCGTAGGAAGCAACGGTTCCGAGAAGAATGTTCAACGTGTTTTCATTTGACTCGGTCAGCCTTGGATCCGCTGGGCCTCTCTTGGAAGGAACCAAAACAGGAGTCACACCGTCTTCCTCGAATCCAGAACCCAATTGGTACAAGGTCCAAGGAGTCTCCCATCTCTTGGTGAAACGCATGGTTTTATCCACAGCAGCGGTACCTGTAATTTTCAATCCTTCTACACCTGGGATCTTGATCTCCAAAGTACCGTTGGTCTGGAAGTAGTCGCGGGTATCGCGATCATAGCCGGTAGCGTTAGTGGTGATCACGACTGGGTTTTCACCATTCTCAATGTCAGGACCTGGCAGCCCGTTTGGCCAATAAGCCGGCTGGTTGGGCTTCCCACGCATCTGCATACGGAAAATGGCTCCGGCTCCTCGCGTAGGAAAGAATCTTCTTTCTTCACGTCCCAAGATACCTACACCCACTTTGATGTACTTGTTGATGTTGGCATCCAAGTTTAGCCTAATGTCATACTGCTTAAATCCAGTCGCCGAATTGATATAATAAGCGTCCTGATCTTGGAAACCGATGGATGTCATGTACTTCACGTTGTCGGTACCTCCGACTAATTGGGCATTTACCCGAGTCTGTGGAGACCAGTTTTTCAGCGTAGCGTCATACCAGTCGGTATTTGGATAGAACCAAGGATCGGAACCATTTCGGTACAGCTCCAGCTCATCTGGAGAATAAGGAGCAGACCTTACTTGGCCATTTGGCCGAGTATATTCTCCGTTTTGCTTGTAAGCTTGGTTAGCCGCAGCCCATTCGCTTGTAGGCAATTCGTAAATGTTCAAGTCATTGAGCATTTCTGCGTATTGCGCAGCGTTGGCCAAGTCAGGGACTACCGTAGGCTGGGCCCAACCCTGATTGACTTGGAAAGTCAACTCTGGTACACCACTCTTTCCTCTCTTGGTAGTGACCAAGATCACACCGTTGGCAGCACGGGAACCATAGATGGCAGCAGACGCATCTTTCAATACGGAGATGCTCTCGATGTCATTTGGGTTCAGACGGTCGATGCCCCCAGCCCGCGCCGGGATACCGTCAATTACGATCAGCGCATCGTTGTTACCCAAGGTATTGGAACCACGGATACGGATCGCAGACCCGTCATATCCTGGTTCACCGCTTCTGTTTACGGCTACCACACCCGGCATACGACCGGCAATGTTGTTGGATAGGTTGACCGAGGGCGACTTGGCCAGTTCACCACCTTTGACAGTGGCAACCGAGCCCGTGATGGTCTCCTTTTTCTGCTCACCATAACCTACCACGATCACCTCTTCGAGGGACTTGGTATCGGGAGCGAGACGGACATCAAGCGCACTTTGCGAACCGACGACCACCTCTTGGGTGGTAAAACCGATAAAGGAAAAAACCAGGACAGACTGGTCGGATTCAACGGCGATTCGGAATTTACCGTCCACATCGGTGACTGTACCTGACGTGGAGCCCTTGAGGAGAATGGAAACTCCTGGAAGTGGCAAATTATCCTCACCGGAGATAACTACACCAGACACCTCCCGGGTCTGGGCCTGCGCAGTGCCCAAAAATAGAAGGCACATCAAGAATGACAGACAGAGAAGCCTGACATGAGTAGAGATTTTCATAGGCAGTTTTGGGTTAATGAAAATTAAACCACAATGTCACCCATTTTTTGGCTAAAAGTGTACCTGTTTAGCGCCAAAAACTGACTGTATTATGCTGTTTATACAAACGGCCATCTTATTTTTCGCCAATATTGGAGGAATACAAAAAAAATTCTTCTCACAATCCGATCAAAAAAATAACAGCAAGAAACCACATTTCAAGAGCTTGCCTTGAAAAGGCAACATTTATCGACGGAAATTTTATAAAACTCTGAAATCTGCGGTTTTTATAGTCTTTTCACCACTTCCCGTTTTGGAATTCGCAGAGACCACATCCCTCTGAGATCCCCCTCCTTATAGTTAATTGCTTTGTCTTCGGGATAGAGCTCCGTAAGCTTCTGGAGAGTAGCGTCATCGATGCCTTTACCGGGATCGCCGTGACAGGCAAGACAGAAGCCTCCAGGAATAACAATAGGCTTAGTGTAGAGAAATACCTCGCCGTTATTGATCTTTTGAATATTGGGATCACTTTTCCCCCCGTTTTCTGCGGTATATTCATACGCATCCAATAGCGGTGCCTCGTCTGCATCCGGCTTGTTCGATGGATTTCTATTCCGGTTGGACACCCGACGGATATCCACCTGACGCTCCTTGCCTATTTTTTCGAGTATTGGCAGCGCCTGTACTTGGCAGAATTCTAAAGCGCCCACTGTACCATTTTCAGAAATTGCCCGCTGAAGAATGGAAATTAATTGGGCCTGAGCCTCTGCGGTCAAAGAATCTCCCCAAACCATAGCCTCCTCCAGGATCTCGACTTCGGTCAGACGCTTTACCTCCATGGCCTCATTTACCTGCTCAAAGGTCTCTCTTGATATCCGTTCCCGAGGTCCACAAGCTATCATCGTCAGCATACATAGGGAAAGAGTCAGGTTTTTCATGGCAGAGTGGATTAAAGCATAAATTTACCATGCTATTTAAGATTTCGGGCGAAAGCATTTGATTATCTTAACTCGGCATATAGTTTTATCCCCACCCAATCGAGCAAAAAATGACTTCCTTTCTAAGATCATCTTGTTTTCATCAAGCATGAAAAAACTCTTACCGATCACCTTCTGGCTTTTGATGCTCACGTCTAGTTTGTTTGCCCAAACACTGAGCCGAATGCAGAGCTGGGGCTTGGATTTTGAATCCGTCTACTGGCTCAATGCCCAACAGGGCGTCGCCGTCGGGGAAAAGCTGATTGCCCTCAGCATGGACGGAGGCAACACTTGGGAGGAAGTGCTGCAAAGGTTTGACCTGAGATTCTATGACGTCGTTCTTCTTGATGCCGAGCGAGGGGTGGCCGTGGGGGAAAACGGCAGAATATTCATCACCTCCGATTCGGGGAAAACCTGGCAAGAAAAAGAATCGGGCACGTCAAACGATTTACTTGGTATTGCCAAGTCCTCGACTTCCGAGCTGACGGCGATAGGGCAAAACGGAGAGATTATTCGATCGGCTGACGGAGGAGAAAGCTGGGCGAAAACTCCAAGCGGAACCAATCTAGCGCTGAACGATATCCATTTCATAGGAGAAAACGCAGGATTTATTGCGGCCGAGGGAGGAAACATTCTACACTCACAAGACAGGGGAAACACTTGGACATTATCAAGCCTCCCGGAAAACAATGCCCTTTTTGGTATCGCGTTTTCAAGTGAACTGATAGGCTATGTCGTGGGTGCGGACGGATTTTTCGCCAAGACCATAGATGGAGGCGGCTCGTGGTCAGCGCTGAACTCCGGCACTATAAATACCTTGAGGAAAGTAGCGATTAGTTCCTTGGATACGCGGATTGTAGTTGCCATCGGTGATATGGCGACCATCACCCGAACTGCAAACTCCGGAAATACCTTTACTAAACCCAGCCTTGGTGCCGCCGTGACAAGGAATCTGAAGGGCATCGGGTTCAAACCATCAAGCAACCTCCTTTCTACAGTAGGCCAAGACGGCTATTTGAGCAACTCCAGCAATGCTGGGGCAAACTGGGCCCAAAAACTAGCGGGGATCCGAAACCACTTTACGGCGGTGGATTTTCTGAACCAAAATACCGGATACGTTGCTGGAGAAAACGGAGGCCTTTTTGTCACCAGCAACGGAGCAACCACGCTAGTCAACCGATCCCTTCCTGAGCCTATCACTATTCGAAGCATGGGCTTTTGGAGCACATCCTTTGGCTATGTGGGATCAGACAACGGCAAAATCTACCGCACTTCCAACTCGGGGACCAGCTGGGTAGCGGTGCCCACATCTGCGGACAGGACCATTACCAGATTCTACCTTTTTGCGCCATCCGTGGTCTACCTATCCGGTTCCAGAGGATATATTTCCAGATCTTTTGACTCAGGCAGCACCTGGGATCAAACGGTAACCTCCAACACTCCAGAAAATCTTAAAAGCCTCATCTTTTTCGACTTTGGCTACGGGGCTGCTGTAGGGGACAAAGGCCAAATCAGCCGGACATTTGGGGGAAGCGAGTGGGAAACCGTCCCAGCAGTAAGCGGTGAAAATCTGAATGCCCTTGCCAAAATAGACAGCACAAGGGCCATCGCCGTAGGTGATGGAGGGGCAATACTAAAGACCGAAGACAAAGCCAAAAGCTGGAGGAAAATTGAATCAGGCACCACCAAAAAACTTAAGTCCGTAGATTTTTTTGGAACAAATTACGGATTCATCGCTGGAGAAGATGGCCTTGCCTTGGCTACGTCAGACGGAGGGGAGACGTGGACTCCCTTTGCCACAGGGACAGTGAGAAACCTGGAATCTGTGAGCGCTGGCACAGACAAAAAAGCCTATTTCGCCGGAGAAGACGGAACCCTACTCGCCTATACTTGCGTCCCTCCAACCGGCTCCCTCGGGACAATTGCCGGGGATTCAAAGTCATGTCTCACCACTGCGACCTACTCCATTCTCGAATCCGACCAAACCGGTTCCGATATCAGGTGGAGAGTGGACGGAGGTGAGATCTTCTCTGGACAGGGCACCTCCCAAATAGAGGTAAAATGGACTGGTCTCGGAAGGAACGCGGTCTTGGTCAGCAGGACAAACTTTTGCGGCAGTGGGGAAACCTCCGCCTTGGAGGTCAACGTAGCTTCCATTCCAACGACCGATACAGCTATCTCGGGAGAAGGAGCTGTTTGCAGTGAAGGCAGCTATACGTATTCCCTGCCAAACATTGAAGGAGTAAGCTATACTTGGACGGTCAGCGGGGGTGAAATCAAAAATGGCCAAGGAACCCATGCGGTGGAAATCATTTGGGATCAAGCCGGAGAGCAAAAAATAACGGTAAGCCAAGAAAACTATTGTGGACAAGGTGCAAGCTTGGAGAAAGCAATTTCCGTGAGTTCGGCTCCGGCCTCTCCTTTGGGAATAGGTGGAGAAGCACTCACTAGTCCGGGAGAAGAAATTTACGAAATAGAGACCCTTCCTGGCCTAAACTATCGATGGAGCATTTCCGGCAATGGAGGTAGAATAGCCTCCGGTCAGGGAAGCGGTCGAATCTTGGTAATCTGGGAGCAAGAAGGGGATTTCGAACTTTCGGTAGAAGCCCAAAATGCCTGCGGCTATAGCTCCAAGCGTATTCTCCCCGTCAATGTCAACATCATCACCGCACTCGAGCCTGCGGTGGCGGAAAGTCTTAAGATCTACCCTAATCCAAGTCAGGGAACAGCAACGGTTTCCGCCGATAATTTGGATTCCTGGTCGGGCATTTCGGTCGTCAATTCCCTAGGTCAGGCGATAGTTGACCTGCCGATCGCCGACGGCCAAAAGCAAATCTACCTCAGCGGATTGCCAAAAGGCCTCCTTTTGATCCGCTTGCAGGGCAAACAAGGCGCGGTAACAAGAAAATTACTGGTACGGTAGGACTTCAAAGATTTTGGTGGTAAGGAGACCTTTTAGTTTGCAAAGGTTGATAAGGAATAGCTGAAAGCACTCTTCGTACATCGCATCGAGACAGAGAGCGGGTGGCTTGAAACAAAAAAGACGAAGATTATTCCCCGTCTCTTATCATTACATATTGGAATACATCTCCGATTATCCCCCTTTTTATATAGGCCTTTTTCAGGATTGCTTCGGGAATAAATCCCGCTTTCTCGAGGACGCTCATCGACTCCCCGTTAAAGTCATGGACTTGTGCATAGAGCCTCTGGATGTCGAACTTTTCGAAGATATACTGGGTGTAAAGTTTCACTGCCTCCGTTGCGATGCCCTTGCCCCAAAATGGCTCGCCTACCCAGAAGCCCAGTTCCATATTGGTACGGAGTTCATCCTTTCCCCGGTCGCAGCCAATCGAACCTGCTAGTTTTCCCTCAAACTCTATCGCGAAGTTTTGGGGAGGGTTAAATTTCTGATTGTGCTCGATCCAATGCCTGGCATCATGGATAGTGTAGGGCTGGGGATAGCTGTCCCGCAGGTTCATGGCAATCTTGGGATTGTTGGCGAGGGGATAGAGTTGGTGAAAATGGGCCTCGCTCCAAGTGACCAGATTAATTCCTCTTTCTCCTGCTATGATCATAAAAGTGCGTGGGTTATTTCTCCGCCAGGGCTTTTTGTTTGTTCAATATACCTTCTTAATTCAATCTTGCAAAGCCTGTTCCACTTAGTCAATGCCTCCTGCCTGCATTTTCTCAAGGTTTTCCGCGAGTCGAAGTGCGGAGATAAATTCCTCGATATTGCCGTTCATCACATCCGGCAAGTTGTAGACGGTTTTGTTGATCCGGTGGTCGGTTACCCGGGATTGCGGATAGTTGTAAGTTCGGATTTTGTCCGAGCGGTCTCCACTTCCAACCATGGACTTACGCTGGGCGCCCACTGCCTCGTTGTGCTTGGCCAGCTCTATTTCATAGAGTCTTGACCTGAGCACCTTCAGCGCTTTTTCAAAGTTTTTGATCTGGGACTTTTCGTCCTGACAGGTAACTACCAATCCCGTAGGATTATGGGTGAGCCGTACCGCAGAGTAGGTCGTATTGACGGACTGTCCACCAGGTCCGGAGGAGCAATAGGTGTCCTTTCGAATGTCGTTCATGTCCAGATGCACCTCAACTTCGTCCATTTCGGGTAAAACCGCCACAGAAGCGGCGGAGGTATGGACACGTCCTTGGGATTCCGTGGCTGGCACCCGCTGCACGCGATGCACCCCGGATTCGTACTTGAGCATGCCATAGACATCCGCACCGGAGACAGTGGCAATGATTTCCTTATATCCGCCGGCAGAGCCAAAGGTCAAATCAAGAACGGTCAGCTTCCAACCCTGCATCTCGCAAAAACGCTCGTACATTCTAAATAGGTCACCGGCAAAAATCGACGCCTCGTCACCACCTGCACCACCCCTAATCTCCAAGATACAGTCTTTGGAGTCATTGGGGTCTTTGGGAATTAGCAATTGCTTCAGATCCTCCTCGAGGATTTCCTTTCTCTCCCGTAGCTCTTCCAACTCCAGCTTGGCCATCTCACGAAACTCAGGATCCTTTTCCTTTTCCAGGATTTCCTTGGAGCTGTCGATATTTTGCAAAACGAGCTTGTACTCGTCGTAGGCAGAGACTATTTTCTCAAGGTCTTTATACTCCTTGGTGAGCTTTGCGTATTTGCCCATGTCGGACATAGAGTCCGGCAATACGATGAGTTGTGCTACTTCTTCGAAGCGATCTTTAAGGGCCTGTAATTTATCCAGCATGGGTTTTTCCTTCGCAGCGCAAAAGTAGGAATTTTATCGGGAGCGCGCGTGCATAGGCTGGGTATTAAACTTTGGGTAAGTAGCGTTTCCCTCAAGCAATCCGTTCTTTAGGATATGAAAAAACCGGCATTCTTTCTCCTTTTTGTTCTAGCTTGGTTCTCTTTCGGATGCGGGGAGGAAAATCCACCCGCCGACTGTATCGACCCCGAAGAAGCTTGGACCGGCCCCTGTACCCTGGAGTATGTTCCAGTCTGCGGCTGCAATGGATCCACCTATCCCAACTCCTGTGCCGCAGACCAAGCCGGCCTCAAATCATGGACTTTGGGCGCTTGCAAGTAAAAAGGCTGCCATTTCCTGACAGCCTTTTGGTCTATTCTACTATTATGATCTTTTCCTCCAGCCTGGATTCGTCCACGGTCAGTTGGCAGATGCTGAGCAAGATGGTGCCTGCTGTCACCGCATAGCCCGCATAGGCCAGGAGGATTTCATTTATTGTGTTCATGGGAGTTAAGAGTGGACTCCGTGTAAAATGTAACTTCCTGCACAAAAGTAAAGGTGTCATACAAGTATATAGGGGGTATCTAGGGAGTATCCTGCGCGTATCTAGGGAGTATCGTGCGGCATAGTACGGCGGATATTGGGTTGTAAGCTTCGCATTTTGGGGAGGGAAGCATAACCTGAAATATGCATTAGCAATTCTATCGCGGACAGTAATTGCTTCAATATCTGTCTTGTAGTTGATTTTGCCCAATTCACGTTTGGCAGACCAGCCGAGTAATTCTTGCTCCTCCTCCTTGAGCCGTTGGAATTCGGTAATCAGGTACATCTTAAAAGGAATGCTGATCGCGGAACCGAATTCAAAAGCAATGTCTTTATGGGCGTAGGTTCCCCCATATTTTCCCTTTCTGACGGTAATTCCAATGGCATTGGCACGACTCTCACTTTTCTTGGCATTTGCCATATCTGTAAGTGATGTATTATCCTTTTCTTCAATGGATAAGATCGTTATTTCAGCATTTTCCACTTTTATTTTAGCCATCTAACCCTGCAATATTAAATGATTAACAATCCAATATGTGAAGCCGGTTGATCAAGAAATAAAAAGATTAGGACTATTAAAATGCCGTGTAGTGGGTGTTTTTTAAACTACCTCACCCCTCACAATACCACCCTGCAAGCTGGCCCCTCGCTAGTCCTCCCTACAGCCCGACTCTTCGCTAGATTGATCTGCCGCGGCCGGTTAATCCTCCATGCTCAGCCCTCCAAAGGGATCATTTCTTAGCGCTCGGTTGCTTCGCACCAGCCCAAGGATTTCCTCCAGGTTCCCGTCCAGTTCATCAAGATGTATTTTTTCTTAATTTGGGCAGCTTTACAATTTCTCATCTATAATTCATGAAAAGCTCCCTGTTAAAAATCATTAGTATTGCCGCTATACTGCTGGTGAATATTCCTGCATTCTCCCAAACAAATTTCAGCAGTAATTTAATTGGTTTGGGCGTGGTGGTATCCGATCTGGAACGATCCTTAGACTTCTATGTCGATGGGATTGGTATGGCCAAGGCGTATAGCTTCACCATCAATGAAGATTTCTCCATACGTTCGGGTCTTTCAAACGGTGTTGCCGTCGAAGTAACCGTTCTAAAATTGGAGAACAGCCCAAACGCAAATGAGTGGAAGCTGATGAGTTTTGGCAATAAACAAACGGAGTCTAAACCGGGCTATATCCAGGATGGAACTGGCGTTCAGTATATCACCATTAATGTAAAGGCGTTGAATCCCGTGATTAAAAGGTTAAAAGAAAAGAATGTCAAATTTTTGGGAAGTACGCCTACACCATTAAATCAGAATTTACATTTCGTCTTGGTGCAAGATCCTGACGGGATCTTCATTGAACTGATAGGGCCTTTGGAATAGTCGACTTTTTGGCATGATCATTCATGCCTTACCCACATCTTCATAATTACAAAGACTTTGATAGCTCACCCTTCCCTCTCCTAGCTCATCCCTTCCTTCTTCCCGATATCGCTGCGCTCATCGGGATAGGCTCTTCAGGAGAAGGCGATCAGGCAGTGGAAGGGAGAAAATTCATAGCCCAAGGGAGAAGGTGCTAGAGCTGTAAATAGCTGGAGGGCCAGGTCAAGTTGGAATTGAGCAGACACCCGAATGGACGAAAGACATCGAATGATCCAATATCCAATGCCCTTCTCCCGAAATCGCTATGCTTACCGGGAGGGGCTATCGGCTACATCATACGCAGAGGAAAAAGATTGTTATGTTCTCAACTTTACTTGACAGGACCATTTGTACTTTTAGAGAATCTACCCTAATATCATGGAACTTGCCTAAGCCGTAGTTTTGATTTTGCTTCTATGGAAGTAATGACCCTTTCGATTGCTTTTGCCACCACTTCAGGATTATCATAGTGAATGAAGTGGCCACTTTTTTCGTCTAGAATGAATATTGAGTTAGTCGATAAGGTGTATCGGCATTGAGAGGCTGCAGGCTAAAGTCATCCAGAATTAGCAGGTGTTTTTTTCAATCTCATCACAGACTGATTTTTTTTTCCCGTATCCAAGACCCTGGAATAGACTTCCCTTCAATCCACAATCCCTCGGACTTTCCTGATGGAAAATCGATCCGCCAACTGCATTGACCCCGAATAAGCTTGGAACGGCCCCTGTACCCTGGAGTTTGCTCCAGTCTTCGGCTGCAATGGATTCACCTATCCCAACTTCTGAGCCGCAGACCAAGCCGGCCTCAAATCATGGACTTTGGGCGCTTGCAAGTAAAAAGGCTGCCATTCCTGACAGCCTTTTGGTCTATTCTACAGTTACGGATTTCGCTAGATTCCTGGGCTGGTCGACATTGCACCCTCGCATCACAGCGATGTGATAGGAAAGCAGCTGCAGGGGAACGACCGCAACCAAAGGCACAAAGGCCTCGTGCAATTCTGGTATTTCTATCACGTGGTCAGCCATGGCTTTTACCTGGGTATCCCCTTCGGTGACCACAGCGATTACTTTTCCCTTTCTGGCTTTTACCTCCTGGATGTTGCTCACCACTTTTTCATAGGAACTGTCCTGAGTGGCGATGAAAATCACCGGCATCTCCTCGTCGATCAACGCGATCGGACCGTGCTTCATCTCAGCGGCGGGATATCCTTCCGCGTGGATGTAGGAGATCTCTTTCAACTTAAGCGCTCCCTCAAGAGCAACCGGGAAATTATAGCCTCGTCCCAGATAGAGTGCATTTCTGACTTCCTTGTACTCGGAGGCGATGTATTTGATGAGCTCATTGGTCTGAAGAGCCTTTTCTACCTTGGCAGGCACTGCGGCCAATTCATGTAAAAGTTGTATATACTTGCTTTCAGGCAAAGTGCCTCTTTGGTATCCCAGCTTCAAAGCCATCATGGCCAAAACCGAGATCTGTGCAGTAAAAGCCTTGGTGGATGCCACCCCAATCTCCGGTCCTGCATGGGTATAAGAACCCGCATGGGTTGCTCTGGGAATCGAAGAACCAACCACATTGCACACACCGAAGATTGTCGCCCCTTTTGATTTGGCCAGCTCGATAGCAGCAAGGGTATCTGCGGTTTCACCAGACTGGGAAATGGCGATGACAAAGTCCTTTTCGCTGATCACCGGATTTCGGTATCTAAATTCAGAAGCATATTCTACTTCTACGGGTACTCTGGCAAATTCCTCAAAGAGGTATTCTGCCACCAAGCCGGCGTGCCAAGATGTCCCACAGGCCGTGATGATGATCCGTTCGGCATTTTGAAATTTGTTCATGTAATCCCGCAGACCGCCCAAAACCAATCGTCCTGACTTGGCATCGAGTCGTCCCCTAAGACAATCGGAAATTGACTTAGGCTGCTCATAGATCTCCTTGAGCATAAAATGTTCGTATCCTCCTTTTTCAATCGCCTCCAACTCCATTTCCAGTTGGTTGATATAGGGGTTGGTCTCGATGTTTTCGATTGTTTTGAGCTGTAGTTTTCCGTCGCGGACCACGGCGATTTCGTAATCGTCGAGGTAGACCACCTTATTGGTGTATTCGATGATAGGGGTAGCATCGGAAGCTAGGAAATATTCATCCTCCCCCACGCCTATGACCAATGGAGATCCTTTTCTTGCTGCAATGAGCGTGTCCGGTTCCTCCTTGTTAATCAGCACGATCGCGTAGGCTCCAACTACCTTGTGCAATGCGAGGCGAAGCGCCTCGTCAAGGGTGCACTGGTTATTCAGATAAATATCCTCAATGAACTTCACAAAAACCTCCGTGTCGGTATCACTTTGGAATTGATAGCCCTTCTGAAGCAAATCCTTTTTCAGCACCTCGTAGTTTTCGATAATCCCATTGTGGATCATCGCAAATTTTTCTGAGGAGGAGTAGTGCGGGTGCGCATTTACATCGTTGGGTTCTCCATGGGTAGCCCATCGGGTATGTCCAATTCCGATCTTGGATTCTATCGCCCCGTTTGAGTCGAGATATTTCTCTAGCTCGGAGACTTTTCCTTTCTTCTTATAGATGCTGAGCCCGTCTTTATCTAGAAGGGCCACACCAGCTGAATCATAACCCCGGTATTCCAATCTCCGGAGTCCTTTGAGGATGATGGGCAAAGCTTCCTGCTGTCCCACATACGCCACAATTCCACACATTTTTGAAAAATAATTAAAGTTGGTCTGTACTTCCCCAAAGAAACAGGATTCATGCCAAAAAAAATAATCCACTTTCCTAAAAACGGAAAGTGGATCAGGTATACTTATCGGAAATCGATTGAACTATCTGGATTTGGAGTAAATTACTTTTATCATGATTTTATCCTTGTTCACTTTAAACTGACGGAGGGATCTTTGAAAATCAATCCCTGTGCTTGACAGCCCAGGTTTAGGGGGAATTGAGCCGTCAAGAAGCCAGTTTTGGCGAATGAGGTCTCCGCGATAGATTGCATTGATATGGGAGGTCAGACCGGTCTGATACAATTTATCCTCCGAGTCATAGGCCAAGATAGCCGCAGTCGTAAAGGCGTTGTTTGGCACTCGCTCTCCCTCTGCGTTTTGCAAGACTTGGGGTTGAGCATCTTCCTGCACATAAAGTTGCGCATTGTTGATTGTACTTCGGATTGGCTCATTATTCTGATCCACGAACTTCATGACCATTCCTGTAATCGGAACGTTTTCCTCATCCTGATCTTCTATTGCGCCAATGGTAAATTGAACCTGATTGAATGTAACTCCAGACAATGTGTCCAAAAATGCATCCAATGGACTAGTGTCTATCCTCATGGCCATTGCAACTGTGGACTTCATCCCCACTATATGGGCCATATCATAGGACAGGCCATATTCCGCCACGACTTCTGTAGGCGTGCCGCTGCGGTCTGATTCTATTCCGTTGAAGCTTCTGGAGGAGAACGTATTGATATCGTATTTTAAGGGTACGGTGTCTCCTACCGCATGGTAATACACTGCGATACCGGTGTTCGCACCCAAGGCAACGCCAATAGTTGAATTGTCTCCTTCCTTGGCTTTGACGGCTATTCCGGGAAAATACTTTCTGAAATTGATGAGATTGTCAAACTCACTCCCGGACTTCAGCTTTTCGAAAAGCTCTTGCTGAAATGCCTCGTCTACCGAAAGCTGCATGACAGTGTCCTTGACCTCATCGAATGTGATGTCGATGGTGGCAAGCGGCTCTGTCATGTAAGCAAGCTTGTCAAAATTGTAATAAAGCGTATCCAGAATAGGCTCGGAGAGCATGTGAACCGAATATCTTTTCGCCTGGTCCAAATCGGAACCATTTACACTGACCACCTCCATATTGAAAAAGACGGAGTCGAGGATCGCATCTGCTTTTGGCCTCGCATCGGTCGCATCAATGTACATTCGAGAGTAGCCCGTAGCGTCCGTCTTGCCAAAGTAGTCATCGGACTCATTGCCCACCACCAAAACTCCAGAATTGGTCGTGTTAAACGAATCCAACAGCACCAATTGAGCATCTAAGGCAAACTCCTCGTAGAATACGCCGATCTGGTTGTTTCCCGGAGCCAACTCAAGGCCGACTGTTGCCGGGTCACTGCATGAACTGTTGAATAAGAAAGAAGCGATGGCCAATCCGGCCAATAATTTAGCCCGCAAGGCTGTTGTATATCCCAAAAAGCTCGTCGTGAGCCTGCTGTTCTTCTTGAATACTGATTTCAAACTTTTTGTCTTTTGAGAAATCCTCGATGAGTTGGTTTAATTCCGGGGAGACCGCTGAGCCTTTTACCACGAGGTCGGCGTATTCCATACCCATCTTGATAAAACCGGTGAAGTCTTTGGTCTTCAAAGGTGCTAAAATAGTGTCATCGATATCCACCATCTTAACCTTGTTTAACAAATCGTCGCCAAAGGTATGCGAAAATCCATTGTTGTAGATCGCAAACACGGTTTTCGTGTCCTTAAAAAGTGGCTCGTTCTTGTAGGTCGTCTTCAGGTACATCGGAATCAGCGAAGTCATCCAGTCATTGCAATGCACGATATCCGGAGCCCATCCTAGTTTCTTCACGGTCTCTATCACACCTTTGCAAAAGAAAATTGCCCGCTCGTCATTGTCTTCGTAAAACTTCTGCTGTTTGTCATGGAAGACATGCTTTCGCTGGAAATAATCTTCGTTGTCAATAAAGTAGACCTGGAGCTTGGCATTTGGGATCGACGCCACTTTGATGATCAGGGGTTTCTCCTCGTCTCCTACTGCAATATTGATCCCGGAAAGACGGACTACCTCATGGAGTCTGTTTTTTCGCTCATTGATCAGCCCAAATCTTGGCACCAAGATACGGATCTCCATTCCTCGCTCTTGCATAGCTTGGGGCAGGGATCGTAAGAAATTGGCTACTTCGGAAGTTTGTAAGAAAGGGTTGATTTCACTGGCAACGTAGAGGATACGCAGTTTGGACATGCTAAAGGGATTTTAATGAACGTGATAAACAACGGGCACAAAGTTAAATAAAAAAAGCCAAAAAGCATTGTAATTCTGGATATTAATCTACTTTTGCCCCAATTTAGCCGAAATACTACCCTGGCGTGAAGCTAATCCGTACCGGAGCCGAATGGAACCCCCTCTGGCTCAATCACCTTCAGAAAAACCATCAGATCGGACTCGTACCCACCATGGGCGCCCTGCATGAGGGGCATCTGCAATTGGTCAGAAAATCCAAGCAAAGGTCAGATCTCACAGTGGTGTCCATTTTTGTTAATCCGACACAGTTCAACAATTCAGAAGATTTTGCCAAGTATCCTGTCACCCTTGAGGATGACTTGGAAAAACTCTCTTCAGAGGGCGTTGACTACGTTTTCGCACCGGAAGTGCGGGAGATCTATCCCACCCCGACCAAGCTTCGTTTCGACTTTGGGGATCTGGAAAGGGTGCTGGAGGGGAAGTTTCGACCGGGGCATTTCAATGGAGTGGGAGTAGTAGTGTCCAAACTATTCCATATCATCAAACCCCATAGAGCCTTTTTTGGGCAAAAAGATCTGCAGCAGGTTGGAATCATCCGGCGCTTGGTGTCCGACCTTTCATTTGATTTGGAGTTGGAAATTGTCCCGACCCACCGGGAACCAAATGGACTGGCAATGTCTTCTAGGAATGTGCGTCTCAATCCGGTCGAGAGAGAAAAGGCATTGATGCTCTTCAAAAGCCTGGAAAGTGCCAAGTCAGGCTTATTCCAAGGCAAACCTTGGACTGAAATCCAAAAGCAGGTAGTAGCGGATTTCGAAGTCGAGCCTTTGGCGAAGCTGGAATACCTCGAACTTGTAAACCCGGAGACATTTGAAGCCCACTCCGAATTTTCAAAAAACCGAAAATCCTCAATCTGCATCGCCGCGTATATCGGAGATGTCAGGTTGATCGACAACATGCCGCTTGTTTCTTAGCACTTGCTGCAAGCGTCGTTTTGTTATTGAACAAACCAACATTTTGCCATGCAAATCCAACTATTAAAGTCAAAAATCCACAGAGTAAGAGTAACCCAAGCCGAACTGCATTACGTGGGTTCGATTACTATCGATGAAGATTTAATGGACGCTGCCAATCTGATCGAAAATGAAAAAGTGCAGATTGTCAATATCAACAACGGGGAGCGACTTGAAACCTATGTGATCAAGGGTGAGCGAGGTAGCGGCGAAATCTGCCTCAACGGTCCCGCGTCCAGAAAAGTCGCCGTAGGCGATATAATCATCATCATAGCTTATGTGGGGATGGATTTTGAAGAAGCAAAAAAATTCAAACCCGTTTTGGTTTTCCCAGACGAAAGGAATAGAATAAGCTGATGCCTCGAACAAAGATCAAACAAGGAATCCAAATAGCCCTGTCTCTGACACTTGCTATTTGGATTTTTTGGCTTCTGTACAGAGACATCGAGTTTACAAACTTGGTAGCTCAAGTAAGGTCTTCCAAATGGATTTGGATTCTTTTGTCGCTCGTTGTTTCCCTTTTTGGGTATTGGCTCCGGGGCTGGAGATGGGCGCTACTGATGAACTTTGACGAGGGGAAAGAGGTAAGTGCCAGCCGGAGTTATCACGCAGTGATGGTGGGCTACGTGGTAAACCTTCTCATTCCAAGGGCAGGAGAGGTTGCGCGTTGCGGAGTCTTGTCCCGAACGAACGGAATCTCGATTGGGCGTCTGCTCGGTACCGTGATTGTGGAGCGAAGCATTGACCTTCTTTTTTTGATTGGAATCATCCTGCTAGCCTTTTTGGTCGAAAACCAACTCTTTATATCTCTTGCCGGCGAAATGGTCGACCTGAACAGTCTCGGGGCAAAGCTGTTGAACAATCTCCCTATTTTCTTGGCTGGAGTCGCAGTATTCGTGTTGCTCGTATATTATCTCGGCAGAAAATTCAGAAACAGCGGGCTCATTCAAAAGGCGCAAAGTTTTGGGAGGCAAGTGGTATTTGGGATAAAGAGTATTTCTGACTTGAAAAACCCATGGGGGTTTTGGGGAAGCTCCATCTTGATCTGGGTGATCTACTTTTTCACCATGTATACCGTATCGCTCGCAATCCAAAGTACTGCCAACTTGACACCAGGAGAGGTCCTTTTGGTGATGGTAATGGGAACTATTGGCATGGTCGCCCCGGTGCAAGGGGGTATAGGTACATTTCACGCACTGGTGGCTTATATTTTGATACAATTTGGCGTGTCGGAATCCGACGGGAAAATCTTCGCCGCGATCATCCATGGTACTCAGGTAATCCTAGTGCTCATCGCCGGTTTTATTAGCTGGCTGATCATGGTGAGAATACCCGCTTGGATTAAACCCGACAAGGTCTAACTTCGTATCCACACCCAGCTAAACAATAAAAAAATGATTATCGTAATCGTTGTCGTATTTGCAATTCTTGGATTTGTCGTCAGCAGCAAGCTGAAAAGCAAATTCAAAAAATACTCCCAGACGGCACTTCAAGCCAACCTCTCCGGAGCCGAAATCGCCAAATTGATGCTTGCCGACCATAACATCCACGATGTCCAGGTAGTTTGCGTCGAAGGTCAACTGACCGACCACTATAATCCGATGAACAAAACCGTCAACCTGTCTCCAGATGTATATTATGGACGAAATGCTGCCGCTACCGCAGTGGCTGCCCACGAGTGCGGGCACGCCGTCCAGCATGCGACGTCCTATGCTTGGCTTAAGATGCGCTCAGCACTAGTACCGGTTCAAAACGTCTCCGGAAAGATTCTGAACGTAGTCTTGATCGCCTCTCTTTTCGGCGGCTTTGCTCTGGGGCTACCGGTACCGTTTATCGGATACATTGTGGTAGGCGCCTATTCTGTGATGACTTTGTTCACCTTAGTCACTTTGCCAGTGGAATTCGACGCGTCCAACAGAGCCCTAGCTTGGGTACAGACGCGCAACATAGTCACCAAGCCAGAGTATGAAATGTCCAAAGACGCATTGCATTGGGCGGCCATGACTTACGTAGTCGCTGCGTTGGCCTCTTTGGCGACCCTCGCCTACTACATCATGGTCTTCTTTGGCAACCGCGATTGATAGGGGCAAAAATAAAAACCGAAAAGGGGCAAGCAGTTGTCCCTTTTCTTTTTTTTGGGGTATATTTTCGGGAAGAAGTCAAACCCAAAATATAATTCCCCATGTATTTTCAATTATCGGAGGAGCAGCTTGCCGTGAGGGACGCTGCTAGAGAATTTGCCAAATTAGAGTTACTCCCTGGAGTAGTTGAGCGTGACACCAACGCGGTTTTTCCCAAAGAGCAAGTCAAAAAAATGGGCGAGCTGGGCTTCCTAGGCATGATGGTAGATCCCAAATACAGCGGGGGAGGTATGGATACGATTTCATATGTCTTGGCCATGGAAGAGTTGTCCAAGATCGACGCTTCCGCCTCTGTGGCAATGTCGGTAAACAATTCGCTTGTCTGCTGGGGCCTGGAAAAGTATGGTACGGAAGAGCAAAAGCAAAAGTACCTCACCCGACTTGCGAGCGGCGAGGTTTTGGGAGCTTTTTGCCTCTCTGAACCCGAAGCAGGCTCGGATGCCACATCCCAAAGAACCGTCGCTGAAAAGAAAGAAGACCACTACCTGCTCAACGGCGTGAAAAACTGGATCACTAACGGTTCTTCCGCTTCAATCTATCTCGTATTTGCCCAGACTGATTCCCAAAAAGCTCACAAAGGCATTTCCGTTTTTATTGTCGAAAAAGGATGGGAAGGTTTTGTGGTTGGAAAAAAGGAGGACAAATTGGGTATCAGGGGCTCCGATACGCATTCTCTGATTTTCACGGATGTGAAAGTTCCCTTTGAAAACAGAATTGGAGAGGAAGGATTTGGATTTTCCTATGCCATGGAAACCTTAAACGGGGGAAGGATAGGCATCGCGGCGCAGGCTCTCGGAATTGCGGCGGGAGCCTATGAACTGGCCCTCGCCTATTCCAAGGAGAGGAAGACCTTCGGCAAGCCCATCAGCCAGCATCAGTCTATCCAATTCAAACTTGCCGATATGGCCACTCAGATAGAAGCCGCCAGGCTTTTGGTGCATAAAGCCGCATGGCTCAAAGACGAGGGCAAAGACTATACACAAGCCTCTGCCATGGCAAAAGTTTTCGCCTCAGAGACCGCAATGAACGTCACCATAGAAGCAGTCCAAATCCACGGTGGCTATGGATACGTGAAGGAATACCACGTGGAAAGATTGATGCGCGACGCCAAAATCACCCAGATCTACGAAGGAACATCGGAAATCCAGCGAATCGTCATCTCTAGGGGGATTCTCAAATAATCTGGTTTATCTTATCACCTAGTTCATGGACACGCCACCAGGGTATTTAGCCGATTGTTAGTGGAGAATTTTGACATGTTATCACAATTAAAGCTTTATCAAAACTTACGAAATCAAATAGTTAAATTCCCCGAAACGGTATAATTCCAAATTTTTATCTCTGTTTTTTTATTTTCCTTTAGCATTTTATAGAATATTACTGTTTTCGCTTTGGAAAAATTATATTTTTGCGAATTAACTTTTATTCCGATTTCATGGATTATTACAACAAAGTCATAGAATCAGTCCACGTACGATTTTTGAAAGGCAACAACTTCAAGATTGAGAAGCCAGTAAGCGTGGTGGGCTACGAAGAAAACGAAAACAGCCTCATCCTCCTCCACCATGGCACCCTGAAATTTGGCGAAGATCAGGAGCTGGTCAATGAAGGCGAAGTGCTCTTTGTGCCCAAAGGCCAAAAAATTCAAGTCACCTTTGGCACCGGAGCGAAGAGAAATGAAGTGGACATGGAGCAGTTTGGTGACAACAGGCGCAAATACCTCCAAAGCATCAGCTTCAAGGATATCAAAACCAGTGAAGACGACTGCATTTCCTTGGTGCAATTCGAGTCTAAAGTCTTTGACGTGGTCAACTTTTTCAACTCCCTCGACATCCCACCTTTTATCATCCGCTTCAATGACCGCATCACCACGCTAGTCGAAGATATCATCAAGGAGTTGGAAGCCGCCAACGTTGGAAAAGAAAGATCGCTTAAAGCCCAGACGGAAGTTTTGGTGATCGAGCTGCTCCGCCATATTCTGAAAAACCGACTCTTCACCGAGGAGCTGTCTACCAACTCGACTTATTTCAAAGACCCAAGGCTGATTGACTTATTTAATTTCATTAAAGCGAATATCGGCGGAGATCTGTCCAATAAAGTACTTGCCAAGGTGGCAAATGTATCCGAGGACTACGTAGGCCAATACTTCAAGATGCTGACGGGCATCAATCCCCAAGACTACATCGAATACCAGCGCATGGAGGCAGCGGTGGAGCTCCTACGAACCACCAAAAAATCCATACGGGATATCGGAAAAGAGGTAGGATACAAAGACACTGCTTATTTCTGTCGCCGATTCAAGATGATGTACGGAGTTCCTGCCGGTAAAATGCGCCGCAGGGAGTCCCTGATCAATATTCAATAAAATTGTAGGATTGCTTGACATCCAGGACCTCGGCCAAAAAGCCGGGGTCTTTTTCAATAGCATTGCCGATCACAACCAAATCAGCCCCCGCTTCATATGCGGCTCTAACCTTCTCTGGAGAATTCAGTCCACCGCCTACGATGAGCGGACAATTCACGGATCTTTTTACTTCGGCTATGATACTTGGGCTGACTGGGACCCTAGCTCCGCTACCTGCATCCAAATAAAAATAGCGCATGCCGAGGAATTTCCCGGCCAACGCGGTTGCCCTCACCAAATCAATATCTCCGTTTGACAGGGGCAATGTTCGGCTCACAGAATGCACACTGAGCAGTTCTCCGCCATTTACCAGCAAGTATCCTGTCGGCAGCACCTCCAAGCCCATCCCGGCCACTTGCGGCGCAGCTTTGACTTGCTGGGAAATCAAAAATTCGGGGTTTCGCCCTGAGATCAGGCTCATAAACAGAATTGCGTCGGCATTGGGAGACAGTTGCAGATGGGAGCCTGGGAAAATGCATATCGGGATTTCGCCTGCTAGTGGCTTTAGCGACTGAATGGCTTCCTCAAATACTGAGGCAACCAAACCGCTACCGCCCACTAGGATCAGGTCAAGTGGTGACTCCTTCAGCCACGAGAATTGAGGGATTGAGTTTGTTTTCTCGGGGTCGATCAGCCAGGCAAGTCCCTTTCTGCGGTTTTTCGAGAGGGACTTGAGGAGACTACCTACCCTTTTCACTTGATTTCACTTCGGCTGGAGAAGAAAAAATCTGATGGAACAATTTGTCTTTGGCTAGTGCCAAGCCCAAAATCACCAGTCTTTGGGTAAAGCTGGGCCAGAATGTAGCCCCTTTTGATTTGCTCAGGCGTTTTTTAATGTCTTCGTTGAGCAGGCCTTCCCTCTCGAGAACCTCCATTGCCTTGTCCGTGGGTTTTACCTTCTTCTTTCGCGTTGCCTTGACAATCCCGTAGGTCAGCAGTGCGCCGACAGCCACCACGGCGCCAACTTTTAGCAAGTCCTCAGACTCCTTCTTCAGCAATTCCAGCTGTTTGGCAAGCGTCTGCTCGAGTTCCTCTGGCGTCTTATCCATTCTATTGCTCATTTTCTTCCTTTTCTTCTTGCTCCGATTTCAATTTTGCCTTAAAAATAAAGTCTTTGAGCATCAGCTCGACCCGCTGCTGAATACGCAGGGAGTCCCTGGTAAGAATCATCGCCAAGACTACCAAAAAATAAAGCAAGGCAACGATCAAAAAGCCGAGATACGGACTCTTGGTAAGTTGGCTCAGAAAAAATGCAAGGGAAAGTGATAGAAAAAGGAACACAAGAAGGAGCATGCTGCCGATCAAAACAAGTAAAATCAAACGCGACAAAATCCCAACAAACTCATCTTGGATTTCTTGCTTGACTATTCCGATTCGGGCCTCAATGATTCCCTTTACTGTTTGGACGATTTCGCCTATTTTCAACATAATCCGGGTTTTTACGACTTTTTTCCCCTAACATTTTCCGAATATACTGGAAAACGGAGGAGCAAAAAAATCGCCGAAGGTCTCTTTAGCCGGCCTCCTCGTAAAACTTGAACCTCAAAACCAGCTCCAGGGCTACCAAAATGGCCTGATTGATGGGATACTGCGTGGTGAGGGACTCATCCACATCATACAGACGGGTATAGAAAGCCATAGCCATGGGGATATCCAACCCCGAATTGATGCGGGAGGTCGCATCGGCATAGTCCTGCGGTTTATTGGTCTTGAGCACCTTGCAAGTGATCAGCTCCTTTTGCCCGTACTTGTTTTTGCGGGCAGAAGCACCAAAAAGCCTGCAGATCAATCCTCGGCCTCCGTAGTTTCCACAAAAACCTTTGGTCTGATCCTCCGATTGAGATCTATACAGGACGCAGATTTCCAATTCGTCCTGCAGAGCCAGTCGGTTGGCAACATCCTCGGCTACTCCCTTTTCATACAGATCAAAAGCCAAAGGCAAAAACTCCAATGGCGACGCGGGTATCTTCGGGTTGGCGCAGCAAAATCCGCATCCAGACACGCAAGCCAGCCCCCCATCGGTTTGAAATTGGCGGGATTCGGATTCAAGTTGGCGAAAGACCTCCTTCACCGCTTCGGATTTTTCAAATAGATTCATTTCAGACAATAAGGATGCAAAAGTAGAGCGAGATTCACCCAAAAAAATCCCGTCCTTCACCATTTTTTTTCACTGATATTCAGAACGTTAGTTTTTCATCCTTCACAAAAACCACCTATTGAGTCTGAGAATCGTTTTTTTGAAAGACCAAAATGAGCAACATGAGCGAAATGGAAGACAAAAAAGCCGAAGAGCGTATTCGGAGAGCCTTCAAGGAAAGAGACTGGAGTGAGATCCGAAGCGAGGATTCCTGGGCAATTTTCAAAGTGATGTCTGAATTTGTCGAGGGCTATGAAAAGCTCGCCAAGATTGGACCCTGCGTCTCGATCTTTGGCTCTGCCCGTACGCCCCGCGACCACGAATACTATCAAATGGCCGAAGAAATCGCCGCCAAACTCGTAAGGCATGGCTACGGCGTCATCACCGGCGGAGGCCCCGGCATCATGGAAGCGGGCAACAAGGGAGCTTATTCGGAGGGAGGAAAGTCAGTGGGCTTGAACATCATGTTGCCCTTTGAGCAATTCAACAACATCTACATCGACCGTGATAAGCTGATGAACTTTGACTATTTCTTTGTCCGCAAAGTCATGTTCATCCGCTATTCCCAGGGCTTTGTTGTACTGCCAGGCGGCTTCGGCACACTGGATGAGTTTTTCGAGGCACTTACCCTTATCCAAACTAACAAGATCGGACGCTTCCCGATAGTCTTGGTGGGCAAGTCCTATTGGGAAGGTCTCGTGGATTGGATCAAAAACACGCTCCTTGCCAGACTCAACTACATCATCGAGGAAGATCTGGAACTCTTCACCGTGGTGGACAATGCAACCGAAGCCGTGAAGGTCATCGACGACTTCTACAGCAAGTATCTGCTGAGTCCAAATTTCTGATTGGTCGGAAGCGGCGGGAATCTATGGGTTGCGCTCAGGCGAGCTTCAGCTTGAGCTCTCCCTGTCTTTTGACGACTTTCAGATCGAAGTATTGGTTGATAAAGGCCTTACAGTGGTTTTCTGCCCAGTCTGCCCGCGACTCCGAGTCGTAAAGAAGCGTCATGCGTAGCATCGTTTTCACGTACTGCTCATGCTGCCCGAGTTCAAGCAGCCATGCGATCAAGGTCGACTCCCACTCTTCTTTGAATTTTTCAAAATGGGTACGACCGTCAAAAAGTAACTCAAGTTGGTTGTCCCGGTTTTTGTAGCGGTAGATACCACAAAGCTGCCTGTAGATCATCCTGACCCGCTCTGCTGGAAAATCAAACGTGTCCAAGATCTTGGAATAGGTCTGATCCATAAGCTGGAGCGGATTGTAAAGGTAGGTGTAAGAACGCTTGAGCTCGTAAACCATCTGGTCCATCAACTCCTCTTCCAAAGCATACTGCGCCTGTCTGAGGATGTAATTTTTGTCCAGCGGAAAAAGCTTTTCGATCATGCAGCGTTGGGATTCTGGCAAAAATACAATTTATCTTCTTTATACCATGTATAAGGCCAAGCAAAAGCATGCTTTTAGCCATTGAAATCCCCAAAGTTTGCATCTTTTTTTCAGCCTACCAGTCTGACGGTCGTCGGGCCTGGTAAGCGGCCATTTGGTCCAAGAGATCTACTGGATCATCCGAGACAATAAGCAGCTCCTCCTGCTCGGGATACAAAAAGCCAGCTTCCATGGCATGGCTTAAGAAGTCGATCAACTTGTCATAGTATCCATTGACGTTGAACAGCGCGAGTGGCTTTTGGATATACCGGAGCTGATTCAAGGTCATGATCTCAAAAAGCTCCTCCAAGGTACCTATTCCCCCAGGCAAGGCGATGAAGCCATCCCCACGCTCGGCCATCAGCCACTTGCGGTCACGCATGGTCTCCACTATGATCAGCTCGGTACAGCCCTGATGAGCCACCTCTCGGTCGACCAGCTTTTGGGGGATAATTCCCAAAACCTCTTTGCCCGCAGCCAGCATCTCATCAGCTATGACCCCCATCAAGCCTACCCTGCCCGCTCCGTAGACCAAAGAATAATCCTGTCGGATCATCTCCTGTACCAAAGCCCTCGCTGCAGCTTCAAAGACACTGTTGTTTCCCTTTCTCGAGCCGCAATAAATCGTGATCTTTTTCATATCCACGAAAATAAGACAGGGGAATCACTGAAGAAAACCGAAAAGTACAGAATCCCATTTCTGCTCCATAATTCCAATTGTCCGCCACCTTTGCACTACCTTTGGGCATCTTAAACCGAAAATTCCGTACATGAAAATCTGCTTTGCCACCAACAACCTGAAGAAGATAGAGGAGGTAAAGGCCGCGCTAGGACCCGAATTTGAGATCGTTTCTCTCCAGGAGATCGGGTGTTACGAAGAGCTGCCGGAGACCGGCGATACGCTAGAGCATAACGCCTTCCAGAAGGCGAGATATGTCAAAGACCACTATGGCATAGACTGCTTTGCCGACGACACTGGCCTTGAGGTGGCGGCTTTGAACGGTGCGCCGGGAGTGTATTCCGGTCGGTTTGCCGGTGAGCCACGAAGCGATGAACGAAACATCGCTCTTCTACTTCAGAAAATGGAGGGTAAAACCGAGCGTAGCGCTCGATTCCGCACGGTCATCGCCCTGATTTGGCAGGGAAAGGAATTTTCATTTGAGGGAATAGCAGAGGGCGAAATCCTGCCTACCGAATTCGGAAAGGGAGGCTTTGGCTACGATCCTGTCTTCAGGCCTAGCGGATTTGACAAAACCTTTGCGGAGCTGAGCTTGGAGGAAAAAAACCAAATCAGCCACAGGGGACAGGCGGTGAGGGCACTGATTGCCTTTCTTCGCGGTATCAATTCCGGCCAACAAGCTTAAAATGACTTATCTTTTAACCCCATGAAAAAGCCATTTATTGTCGGGATCACCGGCGGATCCGCTTCAGGCAAAACCTTGTTTTTGGAGCGTCTGCTGAGCAGTTTTGATCCTGGGGAGGTTTGCTTGATCTCTCAGGACAACTACTACAAACCGCGGCACGAACAGCCCGTGGACGCACATGGAGTCCACAATTTTGACACCCCCCACAGCATAGATTTCGAGCAATACGCGGGGGACATCCGCAAGATCCAGGATGGCGAGACTGTGCTACGCGAAGAGTACACATTCAACAACGCATCCAAAAAGGCCAAAATGCTCACATTTACCCCTGCTCCTGTGGTAGTGGTGGAGGGGATTTTTGTGTTGTTTTATCCCGAGCTGGCTGATCTTCTAGACCTTAAAATCTTCATCGACGCCAAAGACCATATCAAACTCAAGCGTCGAATCATCCGCGACAAGGTGGAACGGGGCTATGATCTGGACGATGTCCTCTACCGCTATGAGATGCATGTGATGCCGACCTACGAGAAATACATCAAACCCTTTAAGAACGAAGCCGACCTGATCATTCCCAACAACTCCAGCTTTGACATGGCGCTGGACGTGATCCGTACCTACTTGAGAACCAAGTCGGGACAGCGATTCTAAAAAAACAGGGGCAGAAAGGATGATTTTCAAATAATGTCTATATTTGCGGCTCATGAAAACCAGGGAAACCCATAGTAATCTTTTCCAGCAGCGCTTCACGCTGTTGATGGCTTTGTTGCTATGCCTGTTTGTTTCCGGTATCGAATATTTGCCGCAGGAGGCTTCTGCAGAGCAGACTGAGCATTCCGAGGACCATCCTGACCAGACCTTTCTCAATGTGGCCGTGGACGCCGTCGTGCCCTTTGTGCTGCATGTAGCCCACACTGTGCTCCATCTGATCTATCAGGTTTTCAGCTTTGAATTAAAACTACCCCTCGCTCCCGCGGTAGCAGCTATTGCCCCCAACAATCTCGTAGAGATACTTTTTGAGCGGATTATATCCCCCCAGGGACCCTGATTTCCATATTTCCCCGGAAAATCCCCCACGCTGAATCTGCAACGGTTCGGTTACCAATGTGTATTTCTTAAACAATTAAATATCCAACACTTATGCAAAACAAAGGTGTCATTGTGTTTTTGACAGTGATAATCACGGCGCTCTGCCTGTACTATCTGTCATTCACATTCGTCTCCAGCGGTATCCAGCAGAAAGCAGAAGCTTATGCCACGGATGCCTCAGGCAATATCGACTTTGCCAAAAGAAGAGCTTATCTAGATTCCATCTGGCGTGAGCCGGTTTACAACTTCCTCGGAGCTGATTTCACCTACCAGGAGATCAAAGAAACCGAACTTGGGCTTGGCCTTGACCTTCAAGGCGGTATGCACGTGACTTTGGCCGTCTCTCCTGTAGAGATCGTAAAAGGTCTTGCAGGCAATCCAAAAGACGAAGGCTTCAACAAATCCATAGAAGAAGCCAGAGAGCAGGCCAAAACCTCCGACTCCAAGTATGTGGACTTGTTTTATGCTGCTTGGCAGAAAAACAACCCCGGCAAAAAGCTCAGCTCCATCTTTGCCACCGCTGCCAACAGAGGACGCATCTCCCTTGAATCTTCCGACAGCGAAATCCTTGATTTGATCAACACAGAAGTCGAAAACGCAATCGAGCGTTCTTTCAACATCCTGAGAACTCGTATCGACCGATTCGGTACGTCCCAGCCTAACATCCAGCGAATTGCCGGATCCGGAAGAATTCAGATTGAACTGCCAGGCGTGGACAACCAAGAGCGTGTGAGAAACATGTTGCAAGGCGTAGCAAAGCTTCAATTTTGGGAAGTATTGGAACTGAATGAATTTGGCGGAGCGATCGAAAACATCAACTCCACTTGGGTGGCTGACCAAAAAGCAACCGCCACTCCTGTGGACTCGGCTTCAACTGCAGAAGTATCTCCAGAAGATTCCCTGAAAAATGCGCTGGAAAAGCAGCTCGAGCAGATCGACCCTATGGGCAACACCACAGACGTATCTCCACTCATCAGCTCCTTGAAAGCCAACTATGGCTTGGTTTACGATGTCAAAGACACAGTCGCCATCAACAGAATCATCAAGAATGAGCGCTACAAGTCTTTCCTTCCAAGAGACCTGAAGCTCCTTTGGGGTGTAAAACCTACCGTAGCTGAAGATGGAAGCGAATTGTTGGAGCTCTATGCAATCAAAACTACCAGAGGCAGCGACGAAGCTCCACTGGAAGGCGATGTGGTTACCGATGCCCGACAGACTTTGGACCAGACTTCCCGTCCGGCTGTTTCCATGCAGATGAACGCAGAAGGAGCCCGCAAGTGGAGAACTTTGACTTCTGAAAACGTAGGCCGAAGAATAGCCGTCGTACTCGATGACTATGTGTATACTGCCCCAGTGGTAAACGGAGAGATTCCAAATGGCCAGTCTGAGATCGCAGGCAACTTTACACTCGTGGAAGCTCAAGATTTGGCGAATATCCTGAAGTCAGGATCTCTACCTGCACCAACCCAAATCGTAGAAGAGAGCATCATCGGCCCAACCTTAGGCAAGGAAGCTCAAAACCAAGGCGTGTTCTCCATGATCGCCGGTCTGTCGCTTGTGGTTCTTTTCATGATCGCCTACTATGCCAAGGGCGGCTTGGTCGCTATCGCAGCATTGGTGTTCAACATTTTCTTCATCCTGGGCATCCTAGCCCAGCTCGGTACGGCTTTGACTTTGCCCGGTATCGCGGGTATCGTGTTGACGATAGGCATGTCCATCGATGCCAACGTCTTGATCTTTGAGCGTATCAAGGAAGAACTCCGCAATGGTGTCGGTCTGATTGCCGCAATTAACGCTGGTTATAGCAAAGCCTTCTCCGCGATCCTAGACGGTAACGTCACTACCTTCTTGACCGGTGCCATCCTGTTTGCGCTGGGTCAAGGTCCTGTGAAAGGATTTGCAATTGTATTGATGATTGGTATTGCCTGCTCGTTCTTCTCCTCCGTATTCATCACCCGAGTGATCGTATCTTGGATGACTAAAAAAGGTGATAAGAGCAGCATCAACTTTACCGCTCCTTTTGCCAAGAACGCACTCTCAGGCATGAACATCGACTTCATGAGCAAGAGGAAGTTTGCCTACCTGATCTCCACTTCCATCATTGTGATTGGACTTGCAATCGCCGCAATCAACGGCCTGAAATTCGGCGTTGACTTCACCGGTGGCCGTTCCTACATTGTAGCGTTTGAAGAAGCGGTAGTACCTTCTGACTTGAAAGTCGGACTCGACGGCGAATTTGACGGATCTGTGGAAGTAAAAACATACGGATCAAACAACGTGTTGAAAGTCACCACTTCTTATTTGATCAACGAAGATGATGACGCTTCCAACAAAGAAGTGGAAGCAAAAGTAAAAGAAGGCATCGCCAACGTAACCGGATTCACCTATGTGGATAATGCTGAGCAGATCTCCGATGGACAGTTCTCCATCACCGGTTCATCCAAAGTAGGTGCTACTGTGGCAGACGATATCAAGGCTTCTTCTGCTGAAGCGATGATTGTAGCCCTGATCGCCATCTTCCTTTACATCCTCTTGAGATTCCGCAAGTGGCAGTTCTCTTTAGCCTCTATCGTCGCCTTGGTGCACGATACACTCTTTGTGATCGCGGCCTTCGCGATAGGCAGCGCCTTCGGAGCGACCTTTGAAATCGATCAGGTGTTCATCGCGGCGGTATTGACGGTGATCGGTTATTCGATAAACGATACCGTAATCATCTTTGACCGTATCCGCGAAAACATCGATGCAAGAGGCACCAATAAGCTGGTCAAAGTCTTCAATGACTCCATCAACCAGACCTTGGGAAGAACGCTGATTACTTCCTTTACGACCTTGATTGTGGTGATCATCCTCCTACTCTTCGGTGGTGAGGTGTTGAGAGGTTTCTCTTTTGCCCTCTTCGTGGGTATCGTCGTTGGTACTTATTCGTCCATCTACATCGCGACACCGATCGTGGTGGATTTGATGAAAAAGGAAATTGAAAACGAAGGTACTCCTGCTCCAAAGGAGACTAAAAAAGTAGCATAAACCTCACTTTTCCAAATTAAAAAAAGGAGCGGGAGCAATTCCGCTCCTCTTTTTTTTGCCATGCAAAATCAAAATCCATTATCTTTTAAAAGCAAAAAACATTTTTAAACCCACTTTCAACAAAACCATAAACACCAAATCATGAAAATCACCAAAGAACAGTTCGAAGAAATGAAAGCCAAGTACGATAAGGAGGTCAAAAAAGGAAAACCGGCCAAAGGACCTAGACATGACATCGAAAATCAGACCAACTGGGAGTCCTATTCCAAGGAAGACCTGATGGAAGTACTCAACCAAGACGGTGTGATCGGTCTGAAATTTCACTTGACGGAATACACCCAAAAGGTTGCCGAGGAATTTCACGGCGCAGATGCTGCGGAGTATGTGGGCAGAATCAATCTGGTCTATTCTCCTATCTACGCCGACTCAGGAGCGGATCGATCCGGTAGGTTCGAAGGAGGCGATGAATATTACGATAGAGGCACCACTTGTCCTCCAACTTGCCAATAAAACAAGTAATGAATCAGTTCGATCTTGACTTATTTTTTAATCGTCTGAATTACTACCCAATACTATTGGTAGGCTTCGCCTTTACGGCTTTGGTGGGATATTTTTTACTTTCAAAACAGCAAAGGATGAATGAGGCTGTGTGGTTGTCACTTGCAATTTTGGTTATTGTTGCTTTTTATGAAATGCTTGGGACGGTAATAAGCTCCCAAAAAATTATAAACAACTGGGTTTACAATCTTTTCAATTCGCACGTTGCCGCTATTTTATTCTTTCTGCTGATCCGGAGTTTTCTCAAAAGGAAAAGTCACAAAAAAATGATTATCATTTTTATTGTACTTTTTCTTTTGATTTCCCTGGTTTTACATCTGATCGGGTTTGTGCATTACAATGACTCAGGGGAATACATTTCTTTTTTGAACACTGTCTTAATGTTGTGCTCTTGCGGTTTGTATTTTTTTGAATTGATCACAATTGATGAGGTCTTGGACATCAATCCTTTGAGAGAATTCAGCTTCTGGGCAACCACTGCCATCTTATTCTATTTTTCTTCCTCTTTTATGGTATATATTTCCCATAAATATCTCTACACCCATCATTTGGATATTTTTTACATGGTCAACGAGATCCCAAGAAGTATGACACTTCTCTGTAACCTACTGCTATGCTTGGGCATTTGCCTGGCGGTGATTAGAGATCGGTTTCAAAAAGAGTTCATCCATGTCTGAGCAAGAGAGCCAGTTTCTGCTGATCCTATTTGGAGGGATATTTTTCGCCTTCCTGATGTCTCTTTTTGTAGTGGCTATGGTGATTCTCCACCGTCAGCGCCAAGTCAAAAACCGTCAAAAGCTAGAACAGATAAAGTCAGAATATGAAAAAACCCTGCTCAATGTAGAGAATGAGATCCATCAGGAAACCCTCGCCCAGATCGGCCGGGAGCTTCATGACAACATCGGCCAACTCTTGTCTCTCACCAAGCTAAGTCTCAACTCGGTCAAGCCCGAAAAACAGCAACAGGCCAAGGAGTACGTCAACCAGGTCATCAAGGAAGTGCGGGCGCTGTCCAAGACCCTGAACCTGGACTGGGTGGAATCCCTCAGCTTGGATGAATTTATCAACCAACAGCTGCATCGTATCCAAGCGACAGGGTTTTGCGAAACTTCCCTGCAGTCAGACCATTCCTTCGCAGAGCTGAAAAAGGAGGAAAAGCTGGTCCTGATCCGGGTGATCCAAGAGTGCCTCAACAATGCGATCAAGCATGCCGACCCGAGCAGGATCGATATCCGAATCCACCAAAACGGGAAGGTCCGAATTCTGCAAATCGCCGACGACGGACGTGGCTTTGACACCTCTCAAAAGTCCAGCGGCAGCGGCATGTACAATCTTGGCAAGCGGATGGAGACTATCGGGGGCAAGTTTCAGCTGTCATCTATCGTCGGAAAGGGAACAGTTGTGAATTTGGAGTTGCCTTTCTCGGTTTAGAATCCTAATTTCAGGATCATTATTGCTTTCTCCCCTGCTTTTCTCCGACACACCCATCCAAAAATGATCCGGATCGCCCTGGCTGACGACCACAAATTATTTGCAAAAGGCATCGAAGGGCTCATCGAAGAGCACGAGGGCCTCCTGGTAGTCGGGCTATTTCACAACGGAAAAGAACTGCTGGAATTTTTGGACAAGGAAGAAGTGGATGTCGTATTGACCGATTTGAATATGCCAGTATTGGATGGTTTTGGCGTACTCAAGCACTGCAAGCTCCATCATCCCGAACTGAAAGTCATCGTACTCTCCATGTACGACGAGGAAAAAATCTTCAAGGAATGCATGGTCCTGGATGCGGATGCATTTATCCTCAAAGATGCCGATCCCGACGAGCTTATCTTCACGATCATCGAGGTGTATGAGGGGCGCTACGTCAAAAATTTCAAGCGTGTGATCCAGCAGGCGGAACAGGCTCCCTTCTTTGACGCTTTCCGCGAAAAGTACCGCCTTTCCCGTAGGGAAACCCAAATCCTCAAACTCATCAGTGATGGGATGCTCAATCGCGATATCGCCGACGAGCTGAGCCTGAGCATACAGACCATCGAGACCCACCGCAAAAACATACATCAGAAACTGCAGGTATCTTCCCGCATCGAGTTGATCAAAAAAGTCAACGAGATGCATCTCTAATCCTATCTTCCGATGACCCAACCCCTCCGAACTGCGCTCGTAGGCTATGGCTCTGTAGCCGAAAAGATGCACGCCCCCCTGATCAACGCCTGCCCCGAGCTGGACTTGGTGGCTGTGGTGGAAAGAAATTCGAACAAATGTGAGACTAAATTCCCCAAGGTGCGGACATTCCGAAGCTTGGAGGACCTATTGGCCGCCGATGCGGCCGACCTGATCTGTATCACCACGCCCAACGAACTCCATTTTCCCATGGCCAAGCAATGCCTTCTGGCCGGAAATCATGTAGTGGTAGACAAGCCCGTGACCATCCATTCTTGGGAGGCTGAGGAGCTGAAGGAGCTAGCCCGATCTAAGGGATTGTTCTGCAGTGTGTTTCAAAACCGAAGGTTTGATGGAGACTTCCGCACGCTGCAGAAGCTGGTGGATGAAGGTACATTGGGGAGATTGGTCTATCTGGAGTCCCATTTTGATCGCTTCAGACCGTCTGTCTCCGAGAACTGGCGAGAGGCACTCGTGCCTGGCAATGGAATCACCTACGACTTGGGCTCCCACCTGATAGACCAAGTGGTCCTGCTTTTTGGCAAGCCCGAGGCAGTCTTTGCCGATATCCAAAAACAGCGTACAAATGCCGTAGCGGACGATTATTTCGACATTATGCTTTTTTACGAAGGCTTCAAAGCCCGCGTCACGGCAGGGATGCTAGTACAAGCCCCTACACCCAAGTTTCTACTTTTGGGGGAGAAAGGCAGCTATCAAAAATTCCATCTCGACGTGCAGGAGCAGGCCTTTAAAGAGGGTAGAAAGCCAGAAGGAGACGATTGGGGGGTGGATCCACCGGACCGATGGGGAAATATTTTCCTAGACGGAGAGGCCAATCCTCTGCAAACCGTGGAAGGAGACTATAGGATTTTTTACAAAAATATTGCTGATGCGATACTCGGTGGAACCGAACTCAAAGTGACTTTGGATCAGGCCATTTCGGTCTTGAAGCTCATCGAAGCGGCTCATGCATCTGCCCGAGATGGCCGAAAAATACGGCAGGAGGAATACGCTTGGTAATTTGCTTGGCCTAGGTTTTGCCAATGGCAGACCACACCAACGTTTATTACCATGAAAAAATTGTTTTTCCTTTCGTTCATCCTCTTCGGGTTCATTTCTGTCGCCCAAGCCCAAGTCAGTGTTGGGATCAACTTCCAAACCTCAGACACCTTCATCACTGTAGGCACGGATGCCGACAAGGAGTTTTTCGGAGAAGCCCGCCTGGGCATTGGACACGACTTGGGCCTGGAACTGATGGGCGGATACAACTTCCTGAGGAAATCCGAGGTAAACGCCTATGTCGGGGCCGGGCTTGGGCTCTTGGGCGATCATCACCACCACCACCATCATGACGACCACGACGACATCTATGTGGCCATCCCGGTGGGCATCCTGGTGAAGCCCTTCTCCAATACCCGAAATCTCGGCTTCCTCGTAGAGGCCGCTCCAGTATTTTCCGGCCATGATCACAATTATCTCAGAGGCGGCATAGGGATCAAGTACACATTCAAATAACGGCTCCTGAGGAATCTTGGAATTGGGCCGTGACGGCAAAACCTTGTTGTCCACACATAACTGTGTCTGGCATTAAAAAAAGAGCAGCGGAAGCTTGCTCTTTTTTAGTTTTATAGGTTGTAGAAAAACTCCTTTCTCAGAAAATCGGATTATTTTAGGCACTCTTTTTTAACCAAACGAACCTATTTCATGAAAATTTCCAAAGAAGACTTCCAGGAGATGCGCGCCAAGTACACTGCCGAAGTCCGCCAGGGCAAACCTGCCCAAACGCTGACTGGCGAAAACACCAACCAAACCAGCTGGCTTTTTTTCAACCGGGAAACGCTCGAAGGGCTGCTGGCCCAAGTAGACGAAGATCCCAAAATCGGCGGAGTCCAGATTTTTCTCTCGGAATACACCGAAGAAGTAGCCAAAAAACTCTATCCTCAATCCTATGAGAAGGTCGTCGGCTCGCTGACTCTGGTACTCTGCCCCGCCAATCTCAAAGAGGGGATGCTGACCCGAGTGGAACTTGAAAACGGAGGCACCACCTACGAAAACAGGGGAGAGCTGTGTCCACCCGTGTGCGAACCTGATCCTACGGACGTCTAGGCCGTGCGTACTGAACTTTTACCCTACATGTTCAGAGATTGGGTATCTGTATCCAATTACGTCTTCATCGTTTTGTTTTGCGTTGTCTATCTCCTGCGTCGGCCTGCCTTTCGGCAATGCAGCTCAGATCGCTACGCTTTTCTATATGCATTCCTATTGGTGGCTACCCCACCGATCGGATTCGCTTTTCGGGTTTTCCAGGATCTGAACGGGGAGATCAACGCTTTTTTTGGAAATTTGGACAAACCGTCTTACAATGCTTGGTGGCATAATTTGACCCTGTGGATAGTAGTGCCAATGGTAGTCATGCTGCTTATCCATTCCTACCTCCCCAGAGGCAAGAAAGCCCTAATCAAAAAACTAATGTATGGATTCATGGTTTTTGTGCTCATTTTCGAAGGATTGCAGATCCAGCCCTTTTATCTTGTGCAGGGCATCTTGGCAGCCGTCGGCTCGCTTTGTATCCTTGCCTCTTGCATGACTTATTTTTATAGCCTCATGACCCATGAAGAGTATTTGTCGGTAGAGCTACTCCGCCTGCCATCCTTCTGGCAAGTGACGTTTATATTCTTCTACGTCTCCTTAAACTACAGCAGCGATATCTCCTTTTCCTATCTATCTGAACGAAATCCAGAATTCGTGACATCCATTCTATGGGTAGCCAAAGTCAGCGGGGTAGCCCAATCCTTGGTTTTCTTAGCCTGCTTTACTGCACCAGCTTTGAAAATCAAACTAGAAAACCAACCCAGCTATGCTTGACCAAGAAAGCCAAGTCATTGCCATTGTCCTTTCTGGGATCTTCTTTGCGGGACTGATGTCGGTCTTTGTGGTGGCGATGGTCTTTGTCCACCGTCAACGTCAGGATCTCGCCAGACAAAAACTCAATCAGTTACAGGCTGAGCATGAGAAAACCCTGCTCAGCATCGAGAACGAAATCCAACAGGAGACCCTCTCACAGGTCGGAAGGGAACTTCACGACAACATCGGCCAGCTCCTATCCCTCACAAAGCTCAACCTTAATTCTTCCAAGCCAGAAAAACAGGCCGAGGGCCTCAGCATGCTCGGCCAAGTCATCAAAGAGGTCAGAGGCCTCTCCAAGATTCTGAACCTCGACTGGGTAGAAGCATTGACTTTGGAAGACTTTCTTGCCCAGCAGCTGGAAAAGATCCAGTCCACCGGCTTCTGCCAGACGGAGCTGCAAAGCGACCTGCCGCTACCCGGTCTTCCAAAAGAAAAGAAAATCGTCCTGATCCGGGTCATCCAGGAATGCCTCAACAACGCTCTCAAGCACGCCGAACCGAAACAGATCTCAGTGCGTATATCCCTGCCATCTGCAGAAAAAGCTCTGCTGGTGATCCAAGACGATGGACGGGGTTTTGATGCGTCTATCCCTTCCCAAGGCAGCGGAATGAGCAATCTCTCCAGCCGGATGAAGGCAATTGGGGGATCCTTTTTGTTGACCTCCAAACCTGGCTCGGGTACAAAAATTATCTTGGATTTCCCGATCTGAGCCACAAAAAACCGAAAGCATCCCGAGAACACAGGCTCTCGGAATGCTTTGTTTTTAGAAAAAGAAGGTAGCGCCGATCTGAAAGGAGGAGAAAAGGCCGGCGTTTAAATTTGATGTCGTGTTATCCTCCTCATAATTCTCTGGAATTGACCGATGGTAGTCATAGTCGATCAAAGAGCTTTGGAGATTAATGCCCAGAAAACCTGCTACCAAGTACTGTAAGCCGACGGCGGCAGACCCGCTGAGGCCCTTGTGTTTGGTATGAACAATACGCTCGCCGGAGTCGACGTCCATAGAGGTTGGCTTCCCTAAATAGCCTCCTACCCTCAGATCCCCGTAAAACGCAAGTTTTTCGGAAACTGAGACATACTTCCTCGTAAAAAAGCCCAGTCCATAGCCCCGGTAGTTGCCTTTTCCGGCTTCACTGCCATCCAGGTTCCTCGTTTCCCCGCTCAAAAACTGGAAATCTCCTGAAATACCCAAGGCCCAGTTTTCCTTCACGAAATACCCCACGCCAGGCTGTAGGTAGAAATTTGCGGTTCTATGCCAAGTGTAATAACTTCCGCCAGCTAGAGTCGACCGGTTTTCTTCGATCTTGTTATGAGTTGACCCGGCCTGCCCGTCGAGCATCCAAGTTCCTTTTTGCATTTGGGCATGGCCGCTTATAGCCAACACTAAAACCAAGGCAAGAGTAAAAAAAGACTTCCTCATTTCTTTGACAGAAAAAAGTTGACGCCTAAGGTGATCACTGAAGTGTCTATTCCAAAGCTAAATCCGCTGCTGTCCCCCTCGGAATTCTCGGTGTATCCATCATCCTCCCAAGAAGTATTCGTATAGCTGAGCGGGGATATAGAAAGATTAATTCCAAGCCATGTTTTGGGAAAGTAGGAGAGTCCGAGAGAAGCGGCGGCATTTACGCTATTGATATCCTTGCTGGAGGAGGCGTCCTCGTTTCCGTTGGGGATGTCAGTGAATGAGACGTGCGAATATCCGACTTGTACTTGTCCAAAGGCACTGATCTTTTCCCCAAATGGAAAATATCCCCTCACAAACGGCGCCACTCCCCACGAACTGTATTTGGACTCACTGGAGAGTTCCGACGCTCCAGATGAAGACAAGGAACTGGTTGTTGAATTATTCCAACTAAGCGGGAGGCTAATACCGAGCAACCAATTGTCTTTGAAAAAGAAACCAGCGTCGGGGCTGAAGTTGAAATTGCTGTTTTTCGTTTCGGCGTAAAAAGCTCCCGCTTCGGACGATGAACTTGATGATCCGAATCCCACTCCGCCTCCGAGGAGTATAGTTCCTTTTTCGAGCTGCGCAAAGGCCGTAAGGGATAGCAGGAGCATCATGGGCAGCACTGCCAAAAATCGTTTTTTCATAAGGGTTTGGTTAGGTAAGGTTTGGATCATTTGACGGATTTCTGAAAAATTAGTTTTTCTATACAATCGGAATAGAATGCTTGATTTTTTATTTATTTGGTTTAAAACCACTTGCGTTTCTGGATGCTTTCGGAAAAAGTGGAAAATCCTTCCTGAACGGCAAGCGTCAACTTTACCCAAATCAATTTGTTTCCCTATTTTTGCGGCCTATGGCAAAAACTGAGACCCCGGGCGAAAACGCCCAACTGAAAGATATTATTTCCCATGCCAAGGAGTATGGTTTCGTTTACCCAAGTTCCGAGATCTATGATGGCCTTCAGGCGGTCTATGACTATGGGGCTTATGGCGTGGAATTGAAAAATAACCTCAAGCGGCTTTGGTGGGAAACCATGACTCGCGTTTCCGACAACATTGTCGGCATCGATGCGGCCATCTTCATGCACCCGACCACCTGGAAAGCCTCCGGTCACGTGGACAGCTTCAACGATCCGATGATCGACAACAAGGACAGCAAAAAACGATACCGTGCCGACGTGCTCGTCGAGGAGCATGCGGCGACTTTTGAGCGTGCTGGCGATATCGAAAAGGCCAACTCCCTGACTGGAGCTTTGGCGCGACTGCTGGAAGCCGAGGACCTGGCCGGAGTTCGCGACCTGATCACCAACGAAGGGATCAAGTGCCCCATCTCCGGTACCTCCAACTGGACCGATGTACGTCAGTTCAACTTGATGTTTTCGACCCAAGTGGGTTCCGTGGCGGAAGATGCTTCGACCATCTACCTCCGTCCGGAGACTGCACAGGGGATTTTCGTGAACTTCCTCAATGTGCAGAAGACAGCCCGAATGAAGGTTCCGTTTGGGATTGCACAAATCGGAAAAGCATTCAGAAACGAGATCGTAGCACGTCAGTTTATTTTCCGTATGCGGGAGTTTGAGCAAATGGAGATGCAATTCTTTGTACGTCCCGGCACGGAGCTCGATTGGTACCAAAAATGGGCTGACACCCGAATGAGATGGCATCTGGCTTTGGGTACACCTGCGGCAAAGCTTCGCAAACACGACCACGAAAAGCTCGCTCACTACGCCAATGCAGCGATGGACATCGAGTTTGAATTTCCGTTTGGATTCAAGGAAGTGGAAGGAATACACTCCCGAACCGACTTTGATCTCAAGTCCCACCAGGAATACTCCAAGAAAAAGCAGCAATACTTCGATCCGGAGATCAACCAAAACTACATCCCGTATGTGATCGAGACTTCGATTGGTGCGGATCGCCTGTTCCTTTTGACCCTTTGCAATGCTTACACTGAGGAATCTTCAGAGGAGAAAAGCAGAACCTACCTGAAATTCCACCCTGCCATCGCCCCAGTGAAGGCTGCCATCCTTCCTTTGACCAAAAAAGACGGACTACCGGAAAAAGCCCAAGAAATAGTGGACTTGCTCAAATACGACTTCAACATCATCTATGAAGATGCCGCATCGATTGGCAAGCGGTACGCGCGGCAGGATTTGATCGGCACGCCGTTCTGTATCGCAGTGGATCACCAGACTTTGGAAGACAACACGGTCACCATCCGTCACAGAGATACTACAGAACAGGAACGTGTTGCCATTTCCGAGTTGCATGGCAGAATCACCGAAGCAACCAGCTTCAGAAGGATTTTCGAGAAAATTTAAAAGGTCGGATACTTGATGTCCGATGACCGATGAAAAAAACCGTCAGAACCCCAATTCTGACGGTTTTTTGTTTTATGGAAATTGTTTAAAACTCCACCTTCCCCTTTTCCTCGCCTTTACCCAATAGCATACTTTTTGGGGATTTAGAATTGAAGTATACGTGGATGATGTTCTGTTGCCCGTCAAATTCCCCCAAAAGCAACGTATTTCGCATCTCCACGGTCTTGGGAATTTCCGCCTCTGCCGACTCCAAGTAAAACCAGGCTGCATCTTCCTCGACCTCATAGCCCATGTAGTTCAGAGCGATGGGCTTTCCATTTACCCAAAGCTGGTTATGCTTGAGCAGATAGGTCCTGACCAGCTGGTCGAGCTTGGCTTTGTCCTTGGGATTGAGAAAATCCACCGACTGGCCGAACTCCTTCGCCAAGGAAATTTCCAAATCATCCCAGAATATCTTCTGGGCCATTTCCATTTTTTGGGAGCTGGTATTGTACCGCAATTCCGTCAGACTGATGAAGAACGGATGGACGACAAGCAAGGAAAACAAGGCCAATAGCGGCAGCAAAGACAATTTCATGGGGGCGATTCTTTGGGAATAATCCTGTAATATTGCCGCAATTTAATGCTTTAGAGCGCTTACCGCCCAAATATGTCTTCATTTGAACTTTACTTCAAACTTGGCCTCCAGCACATTCTGGATATCAGGGGATTTGATCATATTTTGTTTGTCCTTGCCCTTTGCGCCATCTACGTCGCTCGGGATTGGAAAAAAATACTGATTCTTGTCACCGCATTCACTGTCGGCCATTCCCTCACTTTGGCACTCGCCACTTTCAATATCGTCAACTTTCGATCAGACATCATCGAGTTTCTCATCCCTGTCACGATCGCGATCACGGCTCTAGCCAACTTGTTTAAAAGCAAACCGACCACTGGGAAAGGAATCACCCTAAGTTACTTTTTTGCCGGATTCTTCGGCTTGATCCATGGGCTCGGCTTCTCCAACTACCTCAAGGAACTCTTGGGCAAAGAGGCCAGTATTTGGCAACCACTCCTAGCCTTCAATCTAGGTCTGGAAGCAGGTCAAATCGTCATCGTGGCGGCATTCCTTCTGGCTACCTCTCTCGTCCATCTTGCCGGCGTCAACCGGAAAGACTGGACGCTGATCGTCTCTGCTTTTGTTTTGGGTGTCGCCTGCATGCTCTTGCTGGAAACCAAATTTTGGTAAAAATTAACCGCCAAAAACAGAATTGTTTTCTGTTTGACAATCAATCCGTTTCTTAGCGACCCAATACCCTACTACCCATATGATGAAAAAATTAATTGCTATTGCAGCAGTTGGGCTAGCTGGAATCACTCCACTTCTGGCTCAACATACTGAACAAAATCATGGTTACCGATTTGAACAATTGGGCACCATGCTCCGCACACCAAATGTCTACAGAACCGCCTCCGGCGCTCCGGGGCATATGTACTGGCAGCAGCAGGCCAACTATGTAATCGAAGTCGAGCTCAACGATGACAACCAGTCTATCAAAGGCTCCGAAACCGTCACCTATATCAACAACTCTCCGGATCAGCTCACCTACCTGTGGCTGCAATTGGATCAAAACAATCGGGGAAAGGATTCCGACACCCCAAAGGTGACAGAATCGAGCATTGGACCGAGGATGTCCATGCGGGATTTGGAGGGGATCCTCTGGCATTCAGATGATCACGATGTGAAAATCATCTCTATCAAGGACGCCCAGGGCAATCCGCTCCACATTGCCATCAATAAGACCATGATGCGCGTGGATCTCCCCCAGCCTTTGAAGGCGGGTGAGACCTTTACTTTTTCCATTGATTGGAGCTTCAACATCACCGACCGTGTAGGCTTTATCGGAGGCCGACCGGGTTACGAGCTATTCCCAAAAGACGGCAACTACCTCTACACCATGTCGGAATGGTTTCCAAGAATGGCGGTTTACTCGGACTTCGAAGGCTGGCAAAACAAACAGTTCCTAGGCGCAGGTGAATTTGCCCTAACCTTTGGAAACTATGAGGTGCGAATCACCGTACCGGCTGATCACATGGTCGGAGCTACCGGAGTCCTTCAAAACCCCGAAGAGGTGCTATCTTCCACCGAACTGGAAAGATGGAATAAGGCCAAGCAAACCTATGACAATCCGGTAATCATCCGTACTCAAGCCGAAGCAGAGCAACTGGAAAAAGGGAAATCCAAGGAGAAAAAGACCTGGATTTTCAAGGCAGAAAATGTTCGGGACTTCGCCTGGACTTCTTCCAGAAAATTCATCTGGGATGCGATGGCCGTGAAACTGGGCGGGAAAGACGTGATGGCAATGTCCTACTACGCCAAAGAAGCCAATCCACTTTGGGAGCAATATTCTACCAGAGTGGTAGCCCATACGCTGAAATCCTATTCTGCCCACACTTTTGACTACCCGTATCCCGTAGCGATCTCCGTCGAGGCCAGCAACGGGATGGAATATCCGATGATCTGCTTCAACTTCGGCAGACCGGATGCGGATGGAACCTATTCAGAAGCGATAAAAAACGGAATGATCGGCGTGATCATCCACGAAGTAGGCCACAATTTCTTCCCCATGATCGTCAATTCAGACGAGCGTCAGTGGACTTGGATGGATGAGGGCTTGAACACCTTCATGCAATTCATGGCTGAGCAGGAATGGGACAGAAACTTCCCTTCCAGAAGAGGTCCAGCCCATAAGATCGTTCCGTACATGAGAAGTGAGAAAAATCTCCTGGAGCCAATCATGACCAATTCCGAAAACATTATCCAATTCGGTCCAAACGCCTATGCAAAACCAGCCACGGCCTTGAACATTCTTCGCGAGACAGTGATGGGTCGTGAGCTATTTGACTATGCTTTCAAGGAATATTCCCGAAGATGGATGTTTAAGCACCCGACTCCGGATGATCTATTTAGAACTTTGGAAGACGCGTCTGCTGTGGATTTGGACTGGTTCTGGAGAGGTTGGTTCTATGGCACTGAGCCGGTAGATATTTCCATCGAAAATGTGAGCTGGTACAAGCTGGACAACAGGACTCCAAAAGAGAAAAAAGCCGCTGCCCAAGCTGAAGCAGAGTTGGAAGAAGCCTATGTCAGCAAGGACTTCAACAAAACCGATGTCCCTCAGACGGTCGTGGAGGCGAATCCTGCCACCCGGGATTTCTACACAACTTACAATCCTTTCACGGTCACACCGGAAGATGAGGAAGCTTACAAGAAGTTCATGGCGAGTCTCTCTGAAAAAGAAAAAGCAATCCTTGACAAGAACCTGAACTACTACGAAATGACCTTCAAAAACGTAGGCGGTTTGGTGATGCCCTTGATCATCGAGTTCAGATATGTGGACGGAACGTCTGAAATTGAGCGAATCCCCGCGGAAATCTGGAGAAAAAATGAATCTCAGGTGACTAAGGTTTTTGCGAAGGAGAAGGAAGTCGTAAGCTTTGTCCTCGATCCAAAACGGGAAACCGCCGATATCGACGAAAACAGCAACTACTGGCCAAGGCAATATCAACCGACCCGCTTTGAGCTCTTCAAGGGAGCTAGCGGCATTCGTGGCGCGTCGAGCGGCGACAACCCGATGAAGAGCGCGCAGAACAAGAAAAAGTAAGATTTACGTTACTCAATGTGCATTCAACCCTCCAAGGAAGTCCAAATCCTTGGAGGGTTCTTTTTTGTATTAACACGAAGATCGATTGCCTTTGGCGACTTCTTTGCAACTATGGATAGGCAATAGTCCTCATTCAACATCTAAAGGCGCTAAAATGAAAATAGGAAATCCCCAACTTCGAGTTCTGTTTTTGATTTTATTTCTGACCCTACCAAATTTGGTCAGATCTCAGGTTAGGCTCAATTTGGAGTCTGGAGCCGCTTTTTCGCAATACAACGACGTACGCGTTCCGAATGCCGGGGCCGATCCCGGGACGCTTTTTTCGCTACAGAACGATTTCAGTCCACAGCCCACCGCGTTTATTAGACTGGAGATAAGCTACCTCATCAAGGGCAAACATACGGTGGAATTGACCGCGGCACCTTTGCAGCTTGAGTATCTCGATTCCCAGCTTGGGGAAATTGATTTCGCCGGCACCCTTTTTTTGGGAGATGGGATAGAAGCGAGTTACCAGTTTAATACCTATCGAGCCAGTTATCGCTATCGCCTGGTGAACACAGAACGGTGGATTCTGGATTTGGGAGCCACGATTCTGGCAAGGGATGCGCGTATCGCACTGACACAAGGTGACGTGGAGGCAGAGGATACCGATTTGGGTTTTGTACCACTGCTGAGTTTCAATGTGAATTATATACCAAAAAACAAACTCTCTTTGGTAGTGAAAGGTGACGCGCTAGTGGGCCCCCAAGGAAGAGCAGAGGATATCTTTGCTGGAATTCAGTACCCGATCTGGAAAGAAGGTCTAAAGCTCAAAGCTGGCTATCGTCTCATCGAAGGGGGAGCTGATGTGGACCAGGTTTATAATTTCGCCTTTATTCACTTTGCAAGCCTTGGATTGGTATACGATTTCCCCTCTAATTGATTGATATTCCAGGAGTAACTCTCAAACTCCCGACTTAAGCATTCAGACTTCTTTTTTTAAGACCAAAAGAGAAAAGGCGGCAAATCGGTGGATTAAATGCCCTCCCTAACAATTCGCTCAAAGACATTCACCCCGGTCTCTATTAGTTCATCCGGAAAATCATAGGTGCCTTCATGCAACTGGGGAGAGTTTTCTCCAGCTCCCAATCCGAATAAAAACGAGGGACAAACTTGGGAAAAAAGTCCAAAATCCTCCGACCATCGAAAAGGATCCGACTTTTCTGTGATCGGAAGGGAAAGGTCTCGAGCTGCTTGAGCCACTATCGGATAAAGAGCCGGGTTATTTTTGGACACTGCAAAACGCTCCACAAACCCGAATTCTACCTTTATTCCTTCGTTGGAAGCTTCTTTAATTGCCGAGCTTTTCACCAGTTCGATCAAATGCTCCAGCTGATCCTGATCAAAGGCCCTCAAGGTCAAGCTCAGGCTTGCCTTTCCAGCGCTGGTTCCAAAAGCCAAACTTCCCAAGTCTGCATGAATCAAGGTGAGCAATGCAAAATTTTCAACTTGCTTAGGCAGCTCAGGTAGCTTTTGGATCAGGCGGGCTAGGACTTGGGCCGGATTGAGTCCGGCCTCGGGATGGGCGGAGTGGGAAGTTTTTCCTGTCAGGTATATCGTCATTCCAGTGCTTCCAGCAGCAAAAGTCCCCTTTCGGACTACCACTTGATGGAGGGGATAGCCGGGTAAGTTGTGCAGGGCAAAGGCGGCGTCCGGCCGTATCTCCGCAAATCTCTCATCCTCCAAGACCGCTTTGGCTCCATCCCCGGTTTCCTCAGCAGGTTGGAAAAGCAACACCACCTCTCCTGACTCAGGCCGATTTTGGGCTAGTGTTTCGCCCAATCCACAGATAATCGCCATGTGCCCATCATGTCCACAAAGATGACCTTTTCCTGGAATCTGACTTTGGTGATCACTGGATTTTAGGTCTTCGATTGGCAGAGCATCCAGTTCGCAACGGAAGAGTAATCGCCTGCCTGACTTTTCTCCTCTAAACACAAAAGCCAATCCCGTACCGCCCAATTTATCAATTACAAAATCAGGATACAGGGGAGCAAAAAAAGCCTTGATTCGCTCCGCAGTTTGGTATTCCTCCAAGGCAACTTCTGGAAATTGGTGGAGCGTATGACGAAGTTGGATGAGATTATTCATCTTTGGACTAGCTTAGATTTACTTGATAGCTGACACTTCTTCCTCCACCCTGAGGAACGAGAATTCCCAAATCCCGCAAATGTTGCAAATCCCGGGTAGCTGTAGCCTTGGATGCTCCTGTGAGCGACATATATTTTTTGGCGTTCATTCCGCCTTCAAATCCTTCCGGACCCTCCTCCAGCATTCGACTCAAAACCTTCAATTCCCGCTCATTAATTTCAGCTCGATATGTATCAAAAAATTGAGCCTTTTTTAGTGAAAATTCAATGACCTCTTCCACCTTTTCCTGCGCTTTCAAAATCACATTTCCAAAATAAACCAGCCAATTATCTATATGAAGCGTGCGTTGGGCCTTTTTGAGTTCGTCATAATAATTGCTCCGATCGGCTTCAATCACCGTCGACAAGCTGATCAAAATCGGTTGTCCAATTCCCTGGTGCAAGGCCTTTTCAGCTAAAGCCCGTCCGATTCGACCATTTCCATCTTCGAAGGGATGGATACTCTCAAAATACAAATGCACCAAAGCGGATCGGAGAATGGGATTCAGTATTGCCTTATTATTTCCAGGAGCGGTGGAATTATACCAAGTGATAAATTGGAACATTTCCTTCGGAACCTGACTGGAAGGCGGTGCTTCGAAGTGAACGATTTCCTTTCCGATAGCCCCCGAAACCACCTGCATAGGATCAGCTCCGCTTCTCCACTTGCCTGCCTCCACATATCGATTTCCTTCCATCAGCATCTCGTGCCAAGAAAAAAGCATGGCTTCATCCAAAGGATCCTCCCATTTTCGGCGCACGGCCACCATGAGCTTAGCAATGCCTTTCGCACGATGATCTTTGACCAGTTTGGGTTGTTCTTCATGGATGCCCAAGTTTTTCTTGAGCGAAGACATTACATCAACCCGACTGAGAAATTCACCTTCGATTTCAGAAGTTTTGATCGCCTCGGACAAAAGGATATCCACCAGAAGTTGGTCTTTCTTCTCTGCTGAAATGCCGGAGTATTGCCCGCTGGTTTTCCCGGATTTCAGCAAAAATCTCAACTGAAAATCCTCAGTCAAACCTGGTGAATACTGAAATTCCGGCCAACCGTCTTGTTGCCAATTGTAGGTCATGAGCCGATTATGTTCGCTATTCGGCTCAAATATACTCAATATATGAACCGAATAGTTAATTTATTCGGCTCACAATATCAAAATAAATGAGCCGAATAGGTTCGCTAATCGGCTCAAGCAAGTTTCCTAGCCCAAAAAATCCAAGAACGTAGGTATCTGTAATCCAACAACTAATTTGTAGATTCTGGAAAATTAGTCCACAACCTGCCTTAATCCGTGCCCATGAAGCCTTTTCCCAAACTCCATCTTTGGCTCTTGATTCCCTTTGGATTCACTTTGCTCGGTTTCAGAAGTTATTGGACAGGTTTTTCGGAGGCTCCTCTGCGTTGGCATTTACATGGCATATCCGCTACGGCTTGGTACATCATCTTGATTGTCCAGCCTTGGCTTTATCACCATCGTCCCATCCAAATACACCGAAAAGTCGGGATGCTTGGATTGTTGCTTGCCGGGTTTGTGACCGCTTCGGCTCTAGGAGTCATTCGCGGAAATCTCACCCAACCGGAGCAAAGCCCTCTTTTTGAGGTACGCTATAGCCTTTCGCTCTTGGATTTTATCTTCATTGCCGGCTTTTTGCTCTCCGTAGCCGCTGCTGTTTGGAATGCAAAAAATACGCAAGTCCATGCGAGATGGATGATCAGCAGTGTTTTTTGGGTGCTTTCCCCCGCAACAACCCGCTTGTCTTTCTTGCCTTTGGGGATGATTTACCAGTCAAAGGAATTTTCGGACTTCCCGTTTTTGTGGGTAGATGTATTAGCCTGGAACCAGGTTCTGGTTTTCCTGATTGTTGCTTTTCTGATGATTCAGGACTACCGTAAGGAGAAAAAAATTTACCTCTCCTACGCTTTGGTAGCAATAGTTCAGCTGAGTTGTATTTGGGTGGTCTTCGCTTTAAAAGATGCAGAATGGCTAATCACCTTGTTCAACCACCTCTTCGAATTATAGTCTTATCTGGAGCCGAACTGAAATCCCATCCAAGCTCCTCCCAGCATCAGCACCAAAGTAATTAGGATTAAAAGTAAAAGCGTGGAAAGGGGCATTTCCCAATCCTCTGAGCCGATTTTGAATTTGACGTTTTTCTTCCAGTCCATGATTTCATTCAAAATAAAGAGTCCACAGCAGTTTACTATGGACTCTCAGTAGTTGCTCTTAGGCGATTTTGATTCTTATTTTTTCAATATGGTTTTCCAGCCCTTTTCCTCGATTTGGGCAGCGGATTCTTCCACTTTCTCACGAAGGCCAGTCTTAAAGGCATCCATCTTTTTCCCAATCTCGGCATCATATGCTCCGACAATGGAGGCAGCCAAAATTCCAGCGTTCTTTCCTCCATTTAGGGCTACCGTAGCTACCGGAATTCCGCTTGGCATCTGCAAAATGGATAAAATACTATCCCACCCATCTATGGAATTTGAGCTCAACACAGGAACGCCGATTACGGGTAGGCTTGTCAATGAAGCTACCATTCCCGGCAAATGCGCAGCGCCACCAGCTCCGGCAATGATTACCTTGATACCTCTTTCTCTGGCAGATCCAGCGTAGTCAATCATTCGCTGCGGGGTGCGATGCGCGGAAACCACGGTCAATTCGTATGCGATTCCCAATTCTTCCAAAAACTGGGCGGCTTCCGCCATGATAGGAAGGTCGGACTGACTTCCCATGATGATTCCTACCTGTGGTTTCATTAGATCGATTTGATTTTGATTAGTTCTTTGATTCGGTTGGCTTTGGCTTTTAGACTCGTCACGTCTTCGTCAAGAATAGTCACATGGCCCATCTTGCGAAAAGGCTTAGTCAGCTTTTTCCCATACAAATGGATATACACGCCTTTTTCAGCCAGTGCCTCTTCTTTGCCTTCGACGACAGCTTCACCGGAATATCCGTCTTCGCCGAGCAAGTTGATCATGGCGGCTGGGCAGCGAAGACCGGCATCACCCAATGGCCAGTTCATGACTGCACGCAAATGCTGCTCAAATTGTGAGGTAAAGTTGGCTTCAATGGTATGATGTCCACTGTTGTGGGGGCGGGGTGCGACTTCATTAACAAGAACCTCTCCCGATTTGGTGACAAACATCTCCACGGCAAGAATGCCCACCATATCGAGTTTTAGAATCACCTCCTTGGCGATTTCTTGGGCTCTGGCCTCTATATCGGGGGAGATTTCCGCTGGGGCAAAAAGGAACTCTACCAAATTTGCCGTTGGGTGAAAAGCACATTCGACCGCAGGGTAGGCAATCAATTCCCCGCTCTCGTTTCGAGCCACGGTGACGGCGATTTCCTTATCAAAGTCAATCAGCTTTTCCAACAAACCCGGCGCATCAAAGGCCTTATCCAGATCGGCTTCGCTTCGCAAAACCTGCACACCTCTGCCGTCATACCCTTCTTTTCCAAGCTTGTTGACGGCGGGCAAAAAGTCTTTTTTTGCAAGTACCTCAGCTTTATCCGCAGTCAACACAAAGTCAGCGGTAGGTATCCCATGCTGCTGGTAAAACTGCTTCTGCTCACGCTTGTCCTGAATAAGTTTGAGGATGTGCGGTTGGGGAAAAACTTTTTTGCCCTGATCAGCGAGCTGCTGCAGGGCATCAGTGTTAACGGCTTCAATCTCGACTGTGATCACGTCACACTTTTTTCCAAAATTGACGACCGTGTCAAAGTCCTTGAGAGACCCCACCTCGAACGCCTGAGCAATGTCCCTGCAGGGAGCATTGGCATCAGGGTCGAGAATGTGGATATCTTGATTGTAATTGATGGCTGCTTGGATCACCATTCGTCCAAGCTGCCCTCCTCCGAGAATTCCGAGAGTCTGGTTTTGTGCAGAATTAGTCATAAGCACGCCAAAATTAACAGATTCCCAGAGATTAGGCGTACAAATAAAAGTCTGGATCGGATCCTTTCCAGCTTTAGACTGCTCTGCCTCCGCCAATCAGTCGAAGAAGGACAGCCACTACCGCCAAGACAAGTAGAATGTGGATCAAGCCTCCAACGCTGTAAACGAAAACTCCCAACAACCACCCGATGATCAACACCAATGCGATAAGATACAATAAAGAGCTCATGATAAATTTGGTTTAGGTATAAGATTCATTTTTCAACCACTTACCCAATCCAAATGCCATAAGCACCTAGCTCTCGAATCGAATACCCATCAATTCCATCAGTTTATGTGCGTTAAAACTAGCGCAAGGGCCTTTTTTGACCCGATAATCAAAATCTATAGAGCGATCGTGAATCTCCGAATGGAACGAAAAATTGTGTACTTTTTCCACAGTATGGGCAAGCGCGGACAGCTCAACGTCATGGGTGCTGATGATCCCGAAGCCATTGGTCTTGAGGGTTTGACGTATCAAAGCCTCCGACCCGGAAATCCTGTCCTGGGTATTGGTGCCTTTTAGGATCTCGTCTAGCAGGAAAAAAAGTATCTCGCCCGACTCCAGCCGCTCGATAAGGGAATGGATTCGCTTCAGCTCCGCGTAGAAGGAGCTCACGCTTTCCCCCAAGTTATCCGAATTGCGCATGCTGGTGAAAAGCTGGCATCTCCCTAAAACCAAGCTGTCTCCAAATGGGCGGAGGCCTAAGTTTGCTAGAACACAATTGATCCCAAGCGTCCGCATAAAAGTAGTCTTGCCACTCATGTTGGCTCCCGTCAAAAGGATCAACCGATGGTTGGCGTCGAATTGCATCGAATTGGGAATCGCCTTTTCCGGCAAAATGAGGGGATGGGCTATTTCATCTGCCAAAAGCTTCGCTTCTTCCGTCCATTCAACACGCCCTTTTCCTCCCAGCTCCACCTCAAAAGCCCCTAGAGAAACGAGCACCTCCCATTTCTCGAGATTCTCCGGCAGGTGGCTAAGCGACTGTCCCACTCGGGTCTTCCAGGATACCAGCTGGGTAAAAAGCAAAAAGTCCGTCCAAAAGAGAAGATTGATCGGTAGGTAGAGGAGATTGAGTCGGTTTTGAATCCAAAGACCAAGCTTGTCCAGGTCACTCAGTAATACCGAAGGAGAGATTCCGTCCGGGCAAAGTGCCCGCTGCCGCTCAAGAAGTTCCTCCGAGGCGAAGGTTTCCCTCTCGATCAGCTCTGCACGAACGCGAAAGGATTTGAGCGTTGCCGCAAAGGGAATCGCCTCGTCAGCCTTCTTGAGCGGCAGGAAAACGGAACTCAAAACTGCAACACCCAGCAAAACCCAGATACCCAGAAACGCGGCCGGTAAGATGTCCAGATAAATCAAAAAAAGTAGGGTCAGTCCTCCCAAGGGACCGACAACCGCAAAAGCCTTTGCAATCATGGGTTGCTTTTCTGCCTCTCCCAGCCACGCAATCCATTTTCCATCCTCTTTTCCTTCTTCCTTCAAAGCCAAGCCCGCCGCCTCCATCGACTGAAGAAACAGGGGCTTCGAAGTCAGCTCCGCCACCGCCTGAGCGCGCGCCTCGGAATCTTTCCTTTCAAATTTACTTTTCATCAGCTCGGCAAGTCTCTTTTTTCCTCCCGACGAAACCGTATGGTTTAGCAATTGAAAAAGGGAATGCTCACCGAAAAGATCCAAGTCGTTGCAAAAGGGATGGCTTTTGTCCAAAAATTCACTTCCAGGTTCAAAACCCGATAGCTGCCGTCGGCTGCGATTTTCTTTTTGGGCTTGCATCTTATCCAATGCGAGGTAGATTGACTCCTGGTCCTTTTGAAAATTGTAGGCCTCTACCAACCGAATAAACAGATACGACACCATCAAAGCTGGAATAAGCCAGATGGGGTGCTCTGCAATGCCGAGGATAAAAAGTGCACCAATGCCAAAAAACAACACGACGCGCAAGAGGGATAACTTGGCGGCCTTTCTCCTAGCGACAGCAAGTTTGGTATCCAATCCCTCCCGCTCAAAATCAAAACTATTCATGTTCAAATATAGAGATAGCCAACATCGCTCATTAAGAAAATTAAACCTGTAGGACAATTCTATGGTAAAAAAAGGCGATTTTAACAGCCACCCTTTACCCTTCTGAATTATGAAAAAGAAAAAGAACCAGCCTATCGTCGAGGAATGGGACCTTAGCGAAGGAATGGGAATCCTACCCAATGACATCGGGCTGACCCAAAACATAGGCTGCGTGGGAGGCAAGAACCCAAAAACCGAGAAGCAGGAAAAGAATCAGAGAAAATAAGTTGTAACTTTCGAAACTCAATCTACACATCACCATGAAATTCAGAATATTACACCTAATCAGGCCTGCCCTCTTTGCTGTGCCGTTCCTTATTTTTTCCTGCGGCGAAGATGAAGACCCCGTCGATTCCGAGCCCAATCTCGTGGTCGTGGAGGAGCAATTTGAAGTCAATGCTGCCTATGAGGATACCGATCTGTTGACTCTCGACATTCTGCAGAGCAGCGGATTGGGTACCAGGACGCAGTCCGAGGCGGATATTTGTGCCAACACCGTGGTGGAGCACAATGAAGGGGCAAAAAAAATCACCATCGACTTTGGTGCGGGATGCACCAGTCCAAAAGGAGTTGAGAGAAAAGGCAAAGTAATTCTTACCTATTCCGGCACCAATTTCCTCCAGCCCACTACCTCCATTGTCACAACATTTGAAGGCTATGAAGTAAACGGAATCAAGATCGAAGGATCCCGCACCCTTACTAACGCCGGCTTCAATATTCTCACCAGCAGTCTCATTCTCAATGTAAAAATCGAAAATGGCAAGCTAACTTGGCCTGACAATTCCTTCGCTACCTACACCAGCACCCAATCGAGGGTACTCACTCTTGGATCCGCCGGCTATCAAATATCGATCACAGGAACCTCCTCGGGCAAAAGCAGGGAAGGGGTCGATTACACGGCGTTAGTAACAGATCCGCTAATCGTGGATCAGGAGTGCGTGAGAACTGGAGTTTTCATTCCAAGTGCCGGCAAGCTGGATTTTGTCGTTCAGGGAATTACCATCACGGCTGATTTGGGCTCGGGAACCTGCGACAAAACCGTAACCGTCAGCTACCCGGGCGGGTCGAGGGAATTGACAATGGACTAAAAGTCCGACATCCCATCCAAAAACGGTTAACTTTCGGGCTAACCGTTTTTTTTTATGGAAAAGAAACTGATCAATGGCTTTGAGCATATCGCATACAGCCGGCCGGACATCAGCATGGAAAAACTGAGGGAAAACGCCTTGGATTTTTACCAAAGCATGAATCAGCGACGAACAGTGAGGGAATTTGACAGCCGCCCCATTCCAAAAGCGGTAATCGAACACCTCATCCTCACAGCAGGCACAGCTCCCTCAGGAGCGCACAAGCAACCCTGGACCTTCTGCTTGGTCGAAGCTCCCGAAATCAAACGGAAGATCAGGGAGGCCGCCGAGGAAGAGGAGAGAATCAGCTATTCCAGCCGGATGCCAGACACCTGGAAAGAAGACCTAAAGCCACTCGGCACTGACTGGCGAAAGCCTTTTTTGGAAGAAGCCCCCTGCCTCATTGTAGTTTTCAAACAATCCTATGGTGTCCATCAGGGAAAAAAAGTCCAACACTATTATGTGTCCGAATCCGTCGGCATCGCCTGTGGATTTCTGATCGCGGCAATCCACCAAGCAGGCTTGGTCACGGTCACCCATACTCCGAGCCCTATGAACTTCCTAGGCGAGATATTGAATCGCCCAGCGCATGAAAAGCCCTTTTTGCTGCTCCCGGTCGGCTTTGCCAAAAGTGAAACGTTCGTACCTGCAATCAGCAGAAAATCCCTCGACGAAATCTTGGTCCGCTACTAGCAAAAAAGATCCCCCAAACCAGCTCCTGCCGATTGGGGGATTTAAGAGCGCTGCAAGCTTAGTCGTTTTTTGCATATACCACCCGCTGAGGAAATGGTATTTCGATCTCATTGCTATCGAAGGCGGATTTGATCTTCTCCATGGAGTCGAAATAGACAGGCCACAAGTTGCCGGTGTCTGCCCACGCCCGCACGACCAAATCGAGGGAGCTGTCTCCAAAATTCTGGAGAAAAACCACAGGCTGTGGCTCGGCGTGTACCCGCTCGTCCTTCTTTAGAATATCAAGGATAACTTCCCTGGCCTTTTGCAGATCGGTACTGTAGGCAACTCCGACCTTGATGTCTATACGCCTGGTCGGCTGCGAGCTGTAGTTGACCACTTCCGAGTTGGCCAGATTGCCGTTGGGAATCACAACTTCTTTGTTGTCGAAGGTATTCAGATGGGTATAAAGAATATCAATCTTGGTCACGGTACCCGTATTCCCTTGGCCCTCAATCACATCCCCCACTTTGAACGGCTTAAAAAGCAAAATCAACACACCCCCTGCAAAATTGGAGAGGGAACCTTGTAACGCCAAACCAATAGCCAAGCCTGCTGCACCCAAGATCGCAAGGAAGGACGACATCGGCACGCCAAGGATCGTGGCAATCCCGATAAAAAGGGAAACATACAGGAGAGCCTTGACCAAGCCCACCAGGAAGGTGTTCAGAGAGGGATTGGCTTCGCGGGCATTGAGGACTTTCTTAAACCCTTTGACCAGCTTGTTGACAATAAACCGCCCGACGATGTAAAAAAGCAGAGCGTAGATGAGCGAGGGTACAATCCTGTAGATCAGTGCGATTCCCTGATCCAAAAGCGATTCGATGGTTTCGGGGGAAAGTTCCATAACGAAAATTATTTGGTTGTTTGAATTAGAATACGATCAAAATTTGCCATCTAAAAGCCCAAAACCAACGGATTTCGAAAGAATCTATTCCAGAGATCTCAAAAATCCGTTCCCAGTCCTCTTTTGTGAAACTTCTTAACACCGACAACGACGCATCATTCCGGACCATGGCAGATTTGCTAAATACACGGGTTAAAAGCCGAATACTGTGAAAAGCGAACCAGTGACGGTGAAGGTCATTGATGACGATGCCCATGGATGCTTTGGCCCGAAAGGCTCTAATCAGGCTGGCCAGTTCCTGATCAGTAAAGTGATGGGTAAAGAGGGTGCAGGTTATGATGTCCACTTTTTCTCTGGGAAAATCGGGATCGAATACGTTTTGCACCTTCCAGCGAACATTCGTCACTTCTTTCAACCTGATTTTTGCCAAGTCTATAATGTTCGGGTTGGCGTCGATCCCGATAAAATTAACTTTCAGATTCTGTGATTTGGCCCATCTATCCATAATGCCAATCATATCTCCCCCGCCGCAGCCGATATCTGCAATCCGGTAAGATGACAGGGGGCGAAGTTTCATCAGTTTAGCCAATCCATTGGTAGTGACGTGGTTTCCTCCCAGCCATCTATTGATCGTCTTCAGCTCTCGCAGAGTCTGCTCCAGCTCTTCTCCGGAGCAGTCGAGGTTGTCCATGAGCTCCTTTTGCCCGCTCCGTTTTTCAAAGATGCTCATTGCTTCACGAGGTGTAAAGTCTCCAAAGTCAGCCCTGGACCAAAACCCATCGAAAGGATTTCCCCTTGGACATTTGGATCTTTCATCATACGATCCAACACAAACAGGATGGAGGCGGAGGACATGTTCCCGAATTGCCGCAGCACGTCCGAAGCATGGAAATTTGCCTCTGGTCCAAGTTCAAAAGCCTCCTGTACTTTTTGCAAAATCTGTTTTCCCCCAGGGTGGATCGCGAAATTCGGGATTTTACTCAGGGCAAATTTCCTCTCGAAGACGTTTCTGAGTTGACGAATTCCCTGATCCAGAAGGGTAGGGATGTATTTGCTCAGCTTCATCTCAAACCCAAAGTCCCCAATTCCCCAAGCCATATCCTGGTCTCCATTCCGAAGCACCTGACTAAGGTAGGACTTGATTTTAAGGCCTTTTTTCGCATTCATTACCAAAGCAGCGGCGGCACCATCCCCAAACAGGGAATTGGCAAGCTGGTTGTCTTCCGAAAATTCTTTCTGAAAATGAAGCGTGCACAGCTCCACCGAAACCAACAAAACTTTGGCATCGAGCTCAGACCTCAAGATTTTGTCCGCAAGTTTCAATCCGGTAAAAGCCGCATAGCAGCCCATGAAATGCACACAATACCGCTCTACAGAATCATCCAACCCCAGTCTTTCCATCAACTGAAGCTCCACTCCAGGAGCGACCATTCCCGTGCAGGATACCAGAATCAGATGAGTGAGTGCCTTAGTGTGCACCCCTGCCTGCTCCAGGCTGGAAAAAGCGGCCTTGGCAGCGAGATCCGGAGCAGCTTTCTGAAAAACCTCCATCCTAGCCTTTGTCCCCGGAAAGGGTTCTAAGGCTTGGTTGTTGGGAAAAAAAGAGAAATCCTCGACCCTCAATTTGTCAAAATCCTCCAGTACACTGTGCCTGGTTTCAATACCGGTCTTCCGATAGAGAAATCCCAGCTTTCTACCTTCCACTTCATCCAGCTGATGAGCGAGCCGCATAAATCGGGCAATTTCGGATTGTGGTATCGGAGCTCCGGGATTCGAAAGGCCGATGCTAACTATGGTCGAACTCATCAGTTTAAGTTAAAGGATAATTTCTAAATTGATAACTACTTCTTAACCATCCAAACCAGATAAGGTTATGGGGCAACCAAACAAGACATGATTACCAGATCCAGTCTACGCCACCTCCGCATCCCCTTCTCTTTGTTTTTGATGCCGGTATTTCTATTTGCCCTTGGCCTGACTCCAGACTTGGACGGTGAGCGAGTGCTGTTGGTTTTTTTGGCGCTCCACCTGTTTCTATATCCGAGCAGCAACGGATACAACAGCTACTTTGACAAGGACGAAGAGAGTATCGGTGGACTGAAGCATCCGCCCAAAGTCACCGCAGACTTGTATTGGCTTTCCTTTGGATTTTTGTTTGTAGCGCTAGGGTTGGGGGCAATGATCAGCTGGAGTTTTGCCAGCATGCTTTTGGTCTATGCCTTGGTAAGCATGGCTTATTCCCACACTTCCATTCGGATCAAAAAATACCCCTGGGCGAGTTGGTTTATCGCCGGATTTTTTCAGGGCTATTTCACATTTGCGATGTGCTATGTAGGGTTGGGCAATCTGGGCTGGGACACTATGTTAAAGCCCCACGTCTTTATTCCAGGACTTTTGACCAGTCTGATGCTGTGGGGAAATTACCCCCTGACTCAGGTATACCAGCACGGCGAGGACTCGAGACGCGGCGATCATACTTTAAGTCTGAAACTGGGTATCAAAGGCACGTTTATGTTTTCAGCTTTACTTTTTGCGCTTACGGGGGCTGCCTTTGCGTGGTATTATATGGATCGAAATCAGACGGACATTTTGTGGGTTTATCTCGGTGCTATGGCGCCTGTCATGCTGTATTTTCTCACGTGGTTCAGGTTCGTGATTTCCAACCCGGAGAAATATGCTTCTTATTCTTGGGCGATGGGCATGAACAGCATCTCATCCATGCTTTTGAACGCCTTCTTCATCTACTTTTTTCTGGAAAATACCCAGCTCCTACAGCTATTCGGCGATTGATCAAAAGGGTTTGCCGTGCGTGTTTTTGATGATTTGCTGCGCAAAAAAAGGACTATTCCGGATGAGCTTCCCTACAAAAACTGAAACTCCCCTTGCCCCAAACAGTCGCTGGAGGTGTCTGCCGACCCAAAGTCGCCTGCGAAACGCGGCATTCCAAGATTTGGAATAAATGCTTTCAACTTCTACTCTGCTTTTTCCCAGAAGAATCGCATCCGCAGCCATCTTTCCCGAATGGATCGCCATGGCCATCCCGTTGCCGCAAAGCGGTGTGATCAATCCTGCCGCATCGCCCACCATCAAGATGTGCTGCTCGACTGGCATTTTTGGCTCGAAATTGATCTCATTGATCACTTCCGGTTTCTCCAGGAGAAATTCGCTTTCCTGAAAAACCCTTTTCAAAATCGGATTTTTCCATAGAATCTGTCGCTCCATTTCTTCTATCGAACCGTGCATACGCAGCTGATCCCTATTGCCGAGATAGCAAAGATTTACCTTTCCATCCTCTATCGCATTGAGCCCACAATAACCGCCGGAAAAATTGTGAAGAGCGACGGTGTCTCGAGGAAAATCGGCGTAGATGTGGTATTTGACACCGATATACGGGCTCACTTTTTGTATAAAAGTACGATCCAGCGTCTTATCCAATTTGCTTCGTTTGCCAAAAGCACCGATCACAAACCCGGCTTCAACAATGGAGTGGTCGGAAAGGGTCAGAGCGAACTTTTCTGTCCGCTCCTCAAACACCGCATCGAACACCTGAATTTTGGTCTTTACTTCCACTCCGGCTGCCTTTGCCTTTTGGTAGAGCCAATCGTCCAGCATATATCTGCTGATGCCAATTCCCCCCAAGTCGAGGGGAATACTTACGGACTTTCCCTTGGTATCACTAAACTCGAAATTGGAGATCGTGGGTATTTCCAAAAAGTCAGGATAAAGCTGCTCCCTTTTCAAAAAATCAAGCACCTCGTTGGAGATGTATTCCCCGCACACGCGGTGAAACGGATATGCTTTCTTCTCGATCAACAGGACCCTCTTCCCCTTTCTTGAAAGAAGAATAGAGGAGACCAGGCCAGCCAGTCCGCCGCCGATGACAATAATTTCCTTTTCTGTTTCCTTCAAGAGCCTTTGGTTTGAGGATGGAACCGCTTATCAAAAAACGAGTTTGCCTGTCCATTTATCCCACGGTTTGGAAGTTATTTTAATTCCAAATTTCAACTTACGTTAAAATGAACAAAACACTACCCAAATTACTGAGGAGATCTCTTCTTGTTTTGGGTGTGATGGGGGCTCTACTTGTTTCAGAGGACTCATTCGCCCAAAAGAAAAAGAAAAAAGGCAAAGAGCAGCCCGCCCCTACCGCTCCAGCCAGACCGCAAAACGGCGGACCGACCAACGGCCCTAAGCCCTATAAAGAAGTCATCACTGCTAAGGCAAAGACCAAGGAAGGCTTGTTCGATGTCCATCAGGTCGACGACAAATACTTCTACGAAATCCCGGATTCACTCTTTGGCAGAGACATGCTGATGGTCGTCCGTGTGGCTAAAACGGCAGACGGAATCGGATACGGGGGTGAAAACACCAACAACCTCATGGTACGCTGGGACAAAAACGGAGACGATATTCTCCTGAAAGTCGTCTCGGTCAACAACTATGCGGCTGATTCCCTCCCGATATCGATGGCGGTAAAAGCCTCCAACCTGGAACCGATTCTTCAGAAGTTCCCAGTAAAGTCCAGGGCTACCGACTCTACGGGTACGGTCATCGACGTGACCGACCTGTTTAGCAAAGACACACCTGCACTTGGCTTACAGCGAAATAGAAGAACCCAATACAAGGTAACCCGTCTAGACACTGACCGCACCTACATCGCGCATATCAATTCCTACCCGATCAATATCGAGTCGCGCTATGTGTTGACCTATGCCGCTTCCGAGCCCCCCTCAAATAGCTCGACCGGCTTGATCACTTTGGAGATGAACGCCTCCATGATTCTGCTTCCCAAAGTACCCATGAAGCAGAGGCTCGCGGATCGTCGAGTGGGCTGGTTTGCAAGATCCTACGTCGACTACGGATCCGATCAGCAAAAGGCCGCTTCACGCCGCTACCTGGACCGATGGAGACTGGAGGTCAAGCCTGAGGATATGGAAAAATTCAAGCGAGGCGAATTGGTGGAGCCGGTGAAGCCGATTGTCTTCTACATCGACCCTGCCACGCCAAAACAGTGGATTCCCTATCTGATCGCGGGCGTGGAAGATTGGCAGGTAGCCTTTGAGGCGGCCGGTTTCAAAAATGCCATCCTAGCTAAGGAAGCACCAAGCCCGGAAGAAGATCCGACTTGGAGCGCAGAGGACGCGCGTTTCTCTGTGATTAGGTATTTTGCCTCTGATATTCAAAACGCCTACGGACCCCACGTATCTGATCCAAGGTCTGGGGAGATCCTGGAGTCCCATATCGGGTGGTACCACAACGTAATGAACCTGCTAAGAAACTGGTTTTTTATCCAGACTGCCGCCATCAATCCTGATGCTAGAGGCGTAAACTTTTCAGAAGAAACCATGGGCAGACTCATTCGCTTTGTCTCTTCGCACGAAGTGGGTCATACCCTCGGCCTACCGCACAACTTCGCTTCATCCGTAGCATATCCGGTGGAAAAGCTCCGCGACGCGGAATTCACGAAGGAATTTGGCACCGCACCATCCATCATGGACTATGCCCGCTTCAACTACATCGCACAACCTGAGGACGAAGGAGTGAGCTTGATGCCAAACGTCGGCCCCTATGACAAATACGCGGTGATGTGGGGCTACCGTCCTATTCCTGACGCGAAAACTCCAGAAGACGAGCAAGCCATCTTGAACCAATGGATATTGGACAAAAAAGGTGATCCCGTCTATCGCTATGGCCGCCAGGGAAACAGCTATGATCCTACTGCCCAGTCCGAAGACTTGGGTGACAACGCAGTAAAGGCCTCCGAATACGGTATCCAAAACCTGAAGCGAATCATGCCTAATCTGCGTGAGTGGACCACTGAGGAAAACAAGCCCTTCAAGGACTACTCTGATTTGGAAGAGATGTATGGCCAAGTGATCACGCAGTTTAACCGCTACATGGGCCATGTCAGAACCAATGTCGGAGGCGTAGAAGAGATCTACAAATCGGCAGGCGAAGACGCCCCTGTCTATATCCATACTTCCAAGGAGATGCAGAAATCCGCAGTGGACTTTCTGAACAAGCAACTTTTCGCCACTCCTAGCTGGATGATGGATGACGAGATCATCTCCAGGATCGGCGACTTCGGTGCGCTTGAGCGTATCCGGAGTATTCAGGCAAATTCTCTCAATGGCCTCCTCGAATGGGGTCGCTTGGGCAGAGTGATCGAAAACGAAGCGCTCAACGGCGCTGATGCCTATAAGATCACCGAGCTTTTCGACGACATACGCAAAGGCATCTGGACTGAGCTGTCCTCTGGCAAAACCATCGACGTACACCGTAGAGCGCTGCAGCGCGCGCACATCGAAAAGCTGGAAGAACTGCTCACCGAGAGCCCAAGCCCGGTGCCTGCACAATTCCGGCAGTATGTCGGACCGCAGATCAACGCCTCCCAGTCGGATATACGGCCTATGGCGAGAGGGGAATTGAAGACCCTTCAGACTCAGATCAAAGCAGCGATAGGCCGCACTTCTGATCGAATGTCCAAGCTACATCTGGAAGATGCACTGGCAAGGATCGACAAAATCCTAGCGGAGGAATCCGGAAAATAAACACCAAATGGCGCCGAATTCGGCGCCATTTTTTTTCACTTGATTTTTTGAGTTAATTTGACCGTCAAACAAAGCACATGATAAACCCAACGGCCATATTACAGTCCCACAAGCTAAGGATCACCGATTGTCGGCTGGATATCATCCAGGAGTTTTTGGACAAGAATATCGCTTTGTCCCATTCGGATTTGGAAGAAACGCTCAATCAGCAGTTTGATCGGGTGACGATCTACCGCACGCTCAAGACCTTTCTGGACAAAGACCTAATTCACAAAGTATTGGACGACAGTGGCGCGACTAAATACGCATTGTGTTCCCATGGAGAAGCAGTTCACGACCACAGTCATGAACACGTCCATTTCAAGTGCGAAAACTGCGGCGAGACCACGTGTTTGGAGGACATCACCTTACCCCAGATCAAGCTTCCTCCAAGATTTGTAAAGAAGGAAATGAGTTTGTTGGTACAGGGGATCTGCGAAAAATGCCGCTAAAATTCCACCGGTTCGGGAGATTTTGATTTTTTGGGTGCATCTGATGGCCAAATCACCCCCGGAGGCAAATCGATCTTGGGAGGCGTGAGGTTCTCTATCCCCCCATCTCCATCGTCATTGTTGCTGTTGCCCCTCCGGAGAGAATTTTTTGTCATGGTGGCCACAAAATAAATCAAGATGACGTACGCCACTCCGCACATAAATAGATCGATCACGAGACTGTTCATGGCCAAAAATTTTCAGATAAGATAATCGAATGCTCCTTCTAAATCAATGGAATAATCCATTTGTTTTCATCCCATTGCAGGATTTATGATTTTATTCGGCTTGCTTAATCAATCCGATAGGCGGATATTTGCGCTCTCTAATTACTCACCGATGATTATCAAAACCAAAAAATACCAGCTCGAGACGGGCACCTATATTAAAATGGGTCTAAAATCCATCCTCAAGGAACAGTGGTGGGTCATCCTGATTGCTTTGGCGATCTGCTGCGGATACTTTTGGATCGCTTCGATTTGGTGGATCGTCGGAGCTTTGATCGCCTACGGCCTATATGTGCTCTTTTGGACGATCCAGTTTACAGGAATCACACAGATGGAGCAAAACAAGGCTATCTTCCAAAAAATGGCCTATGAGATTGACAGCCGCCAGATCCTGATGAAACTCAACGCCCGTGAAGGCATGCCGGTCCAGTGGAACATGATCAAGCGCGCGGAGCTCACCAAAGACGCTTTTGTACTGTACATGTCCAAAGCGCAGTTTATCCACCTACCATTCCGCATCTTCAATACCGAAAACGAGAAGAAATTCATGGAGACAATCCTGAAGCGCAAGGAATTGATCAAGTAAGTTTTTTAGGACTAGAAATTTGAAAGCCACCCCAAAAAATTGAGGTGGCTTTTGTTTTCAACCGACTTTGAGCTTTTTCGGGGACGTTTACTAGAGATTTTTTGGGCAGTTCAACGACTCGCTCCTTTACAAACATCGTATTTTGGTCGAGCACACTCCTACTTCAACTTTTCCAAGATCACCTCGATTGCCTTGTCCAATTGTTTTTGATGGCCTTCCAGGCGATCCACAAAGCCCTCATCCATGCGGACGTCCGGCTCGACTCCGTCTTTCTCCAGATTTCGCCCATCCAAGGTGTAGCAGCCCCAAGCTGGAAGTCGGTAGAAAGATCCATCCACCAATCCTTGTCCCGAGGTGAAAATAATCCAGCGGTAGGTCTCTGTTCCAATTATTGTCCCCAACCCGAGATGCTTAAAGCCATGCGCGGTCATTTCCGCATCAGAAAGGGACTGCTCGTTGATTAGCAGGACGATGGGTTTGTCCGAAGGAGCAAAGTTGGGCTGCTTGGTCAGCTTCCCGTCCCGGTATTTCCACTGGAGATAGCTTCGCTGGCTGAGAAACTGCAACACCTGGTCGTGGACATTTCCCCCGGTATTGTAGCGCAGATCGAGGATAAGACCTTCACGGTCGGCCTTGTTGGACACCATGTATTCGAGGAAATGCTGGAGCTCTCCTCCACCCATATTTTTCATATGTACGTAGGAAATCCGATCTTCTGACTTTTCGTCCACATAGGCTTCGTTGCTGTCCATCCATTCGTCATAAAGCCAAGCCTTCATCTGACCGGTGGAAGCCGGATGAGCCTTGAAGCTGACTTCGGTTCCGCTTCTGTCAAAGGTCAAAACCAGCTCCTCTGCCATGCTAGGTGCGGCAAAGTAAGCTTCCCGATTCTTGCCTGACTCGATTCGCACACCGTTCACTGCCACTAGTTTGTCGCCGGGGCGTACGGGCATAGGCTCCAGATCGGCCGGACTGTGTTTCAGTATTCGGTTGACCACGAAGGGGTTTTCTTCCTCGAAGACAATCCCTGCATTCATGGAGCGGGTACCAAAGTATCCCTGTTCTTCCTCCCCGAATGAACTGAAGCCAAAGTGAGAGGTATTCAGCTCACCAAGCATATCGTTGAAAATCGTACGGAGGTGCTCGCGATTGTGGACATAGGGTAGAAACTGCGCATATCGATCCCGCAGCTCCTGCCAGTTTTCGCCATGGAAGTCCCCATCGTAGAAGTTTTGCTCCATCCCAGCCCATGCTTCGAAGTACATCTGCTCAAACTCATCCCTAAGTTTTTTGTTGAAAGTCTGGGAAAACTTGATCTCCTCGGTTTTGTTCGCGGCTGGGTCCAAGGTGTGGACTTTTCCGCCTGCCAACAAATACACTTTGTCTTTGGCCTGCACCAAGTCAAAGCCCCCGATTCGGTCGTCGCTCACTTTTTCAGTTTTGGGTTTTTCAAATTCCTCAAACGTTGTCTTCCATAGCTTGGGATTACCCTGATCGTGGTTGGAAGTATAAAATACCCAAGTCTTGCCATCCTTTTGCAAGACGACGGGATTGTCCTGCTCACCAAATGACGGCCCAACGAGTTCCAATCTATCCATCAAGTCGCCTGGAGTGATTTTGACTTTTACAGCCGGCTTTTCAGCCGGGGAGTCTTTCTTGTCTTTGTCTTCCTTGGGCTCTTCTTTGAACAGTTCGGCCACTTTATCCGACTCAAAAAGCTCCGCAAACTTGTCCAGCTTCATCCTGTAGATATGGGCGCTCGTGGTGCCGTAGGGGTAGCTGACGTGGGTGCGGTCCGACGAAAAATAAATGTATTTGCCATCGGGAGACCAATAGGGAGAATTCTCCGTCACGAGGGTTTCCGTGAGATTGAGGATTTTCTGAGTCGGTCGATGGTAGACGATGACTTCGCGCTCGAAATTTCGGATGGGGCTAAAAACCACATATTCCCCATCTGGAGACAAATATGGACTTGGTGTATACAGTCCCCAAAGTTCGTCCTCAACCAAAGTCTTGCTCTCAAGCGTGTTCAAATCAATCTCCCGGATCAGGTTTCTGCCGCCTACATAGACGCCAAGCGTCCTGTCTTTATTCAAAGTTAGCTGGCGGTTTTTGAATAAGTCGTTGGTAAGTTGCTTTTCCTCGCCGGGATTCTGGGCAGAGATGGTAAACCAATTGTGATAGCCCTTCACCGTGCGGGAATAGATCAATGTCTTATTGTCTGCCAGCCACTTCACTTCCTCCACCGCTTCCTTTGGATCTGTCGGAATCTGCTGGATAAACTTCCCCTTGACATCAGAGATAAACAGTACCCCCCTACTCACAAAAGCCATCTTGGTTCCGTCTGGAGAGACATCGAAATGGCTGATGTTATTAGAGACGTTTCGACTAATGTCGCGCTCCAAGGTTTGGTTTTGAAAGATGGCGATGCTGGGCTGTGAGGTTTGTCCGGTGGCTACGTCGTACACGTACACTTGATACTCCTTGCGAAACACGATCTTCTCTCCATTTGCACTCACCTTGGGCCACATGATGGAACTGGTGAAGTCGGTCAATTTTGTTTTTGCCCCATTTTTAAAAGTATACAGGTTGTATTCTCCGTTGGCCTCGTCTGACTGGAAATAGACGTTTCCATTTTGGTCTATAGTTGCCCCAAAATCCTTTCCCTCATAATCGGTGTACTGGGTAAACTTCTTGGTTTCGGGACTATAGGACTGGATATCCGGATTATACTCCCCTTTGTAACGCTTGCGGTGTGCAAAGTTTTTGCTTTCCCAGGTCTCGTTAAAATAGATTTCGCCGGTCTTCGGCTGCACGACTGCCCCATGCACGGTATTGAAGTAGTGTTGGAAAAGGCGCTTGGGAGTCGCTCCGTTTAGATCTACCTCGTAGGCAGCAAAGGAATTGTAACGATTGGAAGTGAAGTAGATTTTGTCGCTTTTCCAGCCCCATGACTCCACCTCGTCCACACCGTCATGAAAGGTCAGCTGACGAATGTCTCCTCCCGCCAAAGGCATCAAAAAAACGTCCTTGTTTCCGTATTGCTCGGCTGTAAAGGCCAGCCATTTTCCATCTGGGGATACTGCAGGTCTGGATTCAATGCCCTCCATGGCTGTTAGCCGTAAGGCTGCCCCGCCTGAGACCGGGACTCTCCAAAGGTCTCCCTCATAGCTGAAAACGATCTCCTTGGCATCGGGTGTCAAGGTGGGATCAAGCACAAAATAGGGGTTGGATGTCTGGGCAAATCCAAAGTTTGTCGCACAAAAAAGTCCAAATGCAATAAGCGTTTTTTTCATAAGTAGGGGGCTATGAAGGTTCTCTGAAGGAAAGTAAGTTTTATCCCCGAGATTGGAAAGGGAAAAGGTATGGTGGGCTTTTCCTAGATTTGTGCATGACTATCAAACTGATCGCGATCGGAAAGACAGACCACAAAGCCATCATTGCGCTGGTAGATGAGTACAGCAAGCGTCTGAATTTTTACATCAGGTTTGAGCTCGAAATCATCCCTGACCTGAAACACACGAAGTCACTTTCCGAAGTCCTCCAAAAGGAAAAAGAAGGGGAATTGATTCTAAAAAACATCATCCCTTCCGATGACTTGATCCTGCTGGATGAGCGGGGAAAAAGCTACTCCTCTGTGGACTTTTCGGAGTACCTTCAGAAAAAGATGAACTCAGGCCTGAAACAATTGATCTTCGTGATTGGCGGGCCATATGGTTTTTCAGATGAAGTCTACAGCCGTGCAAACGGTAAAATCTCCATCTCCAAGATGACGTTTTCGCATCAGATGATCCGGCCTTTTTTTATCGAGCAACTCTACCGGGCCATGACGATCCTCCGCAATGAGCCCTACCATCATCAGTAGGCAGTGATCAGTCACAGTAGGTAGAGGGCAGATTGCTAACTATGACTGAATACTGACACCGCCTGCTGGACTCCAATGTTAAGTTTTTGATTGAAATTTTTCCAATGTTACCAAATTGTTAACTTTGGATTAATCGATTAACATTGGCTTCACACCGCATGAAAAAGGTGCTGTTCATACTCGTGATTCTTACTGGGCTGGTTTCTGCGACCATGTCACAGACGAATTTTGCGGAGTATGAAACGCTGAGTTTCGATTCCGAAATGGAAAAGGCCATTTGGCAATCAGAAAAAGAGAGTCCTTTTTCGCTTTTTCGAGCAGTTCAGGCGGAAAAATCAGGCTCGGAAGATGCTTGGGCCAGTCTGGTCAATGAACTCGACTCGAAAGCAGCCAAGAACTCCACTGATGTCAATTTCCTCCGGCACATCTTCCAAAAATCCAGTCAGCGCCTTTTCAAAAAGTACGAGCAACACTCGACTTTCAACTCTATGCTCTCTGAGGGAAGGTTCGATTGCGTGAGCGGTTCAGCTGCCTTGGGAATGCTGTTGGAACGATACGGGTATTCCTATGATATCGTGGAGACTGACTACCACGTATTTATAGTCGTCAACATGGACGGTAAGGAAATAGTACTCGAAAGCACGCTGCCAGTAGGCGGAATGATCACTGCACCTTCTGAAGTGGAAAAGTATTTAGACGCATACAAGCCGGCTGAATTTGTGTCGGCAAAGGCAGTTAGCCAGCGTCTCGCTGGGCCAGAAATCGACTACAGTGACAACTCCATCTTTAGAAAAGTGAGTCTGACGCAGTTGGCTGGACTTCAATATTACAATGATGCCATCGTGCATTTCAACGCCCAGGCCTTCGGCCAGGCAGTTGAGCAGCTATCCAAAGCGTATTTGCTGTACCCTTCGGATCGGATTTTGGGCCTCCGTGAGCTAAGCGTTGACTTGGCTTACAAAACCTTTGGCCACGAACTGAAAAAGTGAAAAAGGGCTTCTGAAAATCAGAAGCCCTTCTTTTATCGGCGGATGAGTCTCACACCATAAAAAAGGCCCAATTCTAGTTGAAAAGGGCCATGATATGCCTGGCGTGGGAATCCAGCTTTTCAGTGATGATGGTGCCCGTCCGGTCCATGCACATGCCCATGCTCAATCTCCACCGGCTGAGCCTCTCTTATCGACACGATTTTTCCCTCAAAGAACAAGTCATAACCGGCCAAAGGCGGATTGAAGTCCATATGAACGCCTCGATAGTCCACCTTGGTTATTTCTCCACGCATCTGATTTCCTTTGTCATCCTGCATTGGGATCACATTCCCAACCTTCAAAAGATCCTTGTTCTTCTTCCCGTCTTCTTTAAAATTGGATTTTGGAATAATAGCTTTTTTGTTGTCGTCATAGTCGCCATACGCGTTTTCAAAGTCAATCGCCACCGTGAAAACCTCACCAGCTTCTTTTCCGGCGATTGCCTCCTCAAACTTCGGAAGGACATTTTGATGTCCAAAAAGGAAGTAAAAAGGAGAATCTTCAGTAACTGTCTCATACAGTTCCTGACCATTTTCACCGTCGTCTACTTTCAGCACATAGGCTACTGCCACGACTTTGTTTTTTTCTGCTTTCATGTTGGTTGGTTGTAATATCAGCGGAACAGGTAGGTCAACCCAATCTGCCCCACGAAGTTCTTGCGATCATAGCCACTGACAAAATAAGTTTGCCCGGTCGGATCATTTTCGAGATACCATTTGTAGTTGAGAGTACTCACGTATTGCAGTTTTCCACCAAGTAAAAAGTCTCCAAACTTCCACTCTGGTGCCAAGGTAAACACAAGGTCCACATACTTGTTTCTGAGGTCTTTGGAAGCTTCGTATCGGAAGTAATAATAGTCCGCATTGTACTCGATTCGTTCAAACTGAAGTCCAATCTTCTTAAGGCCTTCCACCCAAGCAAGACCAACAAAAAGCTGGTTTGCTGCTGGTCCATTACCAATACCGAGTGTCTCTCCTTTGTGGGTATAGCCATGCCGCACATGGTCGTGAATATACCAGGTACGCAGCTGTCGGATCTCCTCGCGTATCGGCTGCCCAGACTGGGTCATTTCGGAACTCAGCTCCAGAAACCTCCCCGGCTTCTTTAACTTCATTAAATGGGCAAATCCAAAAGTGAAGGCTCTGCCCTGCTCCGGAGTGGTGATAAACTCCTCAAACTTGCGGCTGTTTCCGCGAGTTCCGTATTCGCCGTAGAACTCGAAGCGACCGGCCGGTGCTAGCCATCTAAAAAATCCAGAGCTAAACTGCTGCCGCTTGTCCCGCACTGGGTCAAAAACATTAGAAGGCCCTTTTCTGCCATTGAATATCGGCATCAGATCCCCAAAGGTCGACACATCCTCTCGGTACATGTGATTGACCGACCCATAGCCCAAAAACAGGCCTGGAACCCATTTCGGCTGATAGGTCAGCACCACACCGCCTAAATACCGATTCCCATTTTCCCTTTTCGGGATGTACACGAGATTTTGCTGGAAGACGTAATCAGGCCAAGGCGGCAAAAACTTGGTCGATTTTAGAAAACCGGAAATCACCTGGCCTTCAAACGATCCGATGGGAGTACTAACGGGTTTGCGGGTATTTAGCGTGAAATGGAGAAAGCCTGGGGCATTGTTTCCCAACAACAGGGAATTTCTTCTTCCGGGACCCCACCAAAGGTTCTCGGTGGAAATACCTACTGAATATTCCTTTAGGTTAAACCTCAAACTTGACTGTCCAGGATAAGCTCGGTTGTATATGCCATCCCCGAATCGTTCTGGCATGTCGATCCGGTTCATGTACTCATAGTAAAACAAGATTGAAGACTGATGCTCAATGGGGAAACCTTGGTAATCCCTGTTTTGTGCCAAAAGAACCTCCGGCTGAAACTGCAGGCTAAATTTGCCATATTCAACATAGACGCCTGGGCTAAAAATCTGCTGCACACCTCTGTTGGGGATAAAGGCCCCCTCATTAGCCGCGGAGGCATAGGTAGAGTTATACTGCATTTTGTACACCCCTGGCATCATCAAAAATTTACCCTTGGTCCCGATTCTGCTGTGAAGGGTAGAAATGTCCAAGTCAACTACGGAGCTGTCCAGATCAAACCCATTTTCAATACCAAAAGCCTCGGTGGGAAATATCGGCCGGATCATCCAGGAAGAAGCGGAGTCTACCTGCCCTAAGAGCTGCAGTCTCCGGAGGTAGTCATCCAAGACCGGGGTACCTACCGGAATGGTTTGAGAAAATGCAAGGGGCTTGATCCCTAACAACAAACAAACTAAGGTGACTTTCAAAAATCTCAACTTTGTTCTCATTCCTTAATTGGTTTGGATAGCTACAACTTCGACCTTAGCCAGGGACCAAGATTCGTCACAAATTGGACTAGGCGAATTGACCGCAGTGAGATCTCCACCCATGTACAATTTCACATTGGGGTTGGAATGCTCAATCAACTTGGATATGCTGTATCTAGTGGTATAGTTTGGAGCCTCTGGCCCAAAAATGCATAGTCCTGGCAAATCGGTCTGAACGGCGCCGGACTTGGGTACGTTTTGCCGGAAATAATCATTGGGATAAGACTGATAAAGGCAGTAGGTAGACACGCAGGGAGTATTGGAGAAGGTAGTCCTGAAGACTTCAATGCCATCGTATCCCATATACCAAGCGTCGGGTCCGCCAATGCCATCGTCCGAATTGCCATCCCAGCTGTCGTGGACGAAGATATCCAAAGTTATTTTCAGGTAGTTGTGAGTTGGCAGGTCCCCGATGTTGACTGCCACCTCATCGTTGTGATAAATCCCTACGACGGTGTCGTTATTGTAGATATAAAGCTTGGCATTCTCGAAGCCAGCCAGATCCAAATCTGAAAAATCGTTGGAATAAGCTATCTGTTCTGTTTCCACTGTAGGCAGGCAGGAGGTAATTAGAAAAGCCAAACCCAAAAGCAGCCAAACCCCCAAACTAATTTTTCTCATTTATTCACTTTTATTCAAAAAACACGGGCAAAGAAACAAAAATCTAACCAAACACGAGGCATGAAAGTTAGGAACGGGTCCCCGGACACTGGTTGGATTGCCTATTTTTGTACAAACCATACGAATCGCTCATGCCCAAGTTCACCATAGTCGCAGGTGCAAGACCCAATTTCATGAAAATCGCCCCCATCATCCACGCTTTTCAACGACAAAAAAAAGCGGGAATTGAAGTAGGATACCGCTTGGTACACACCGGGCAGCACTATGACAAAAAGATGTCAGGGGACTTCTTTGAGCAGCTCAGCATCCCAGAGCCCGATGCAAATCTAGGCGGCGGGGGAGGAACCCAAGCTGAGCAAACTGCCGCCATTATGGTCGCTTTTGAAAAGGAATTGATGGAAAACCGGCCAAATCTGGTCATTGTCGTGGGCGATGTCACCAGTACATTGGCCTGCTCCATTGCCGCAAAAAAACTTCAAATCGACGTCGCTCACGTGGAAGGAGGCATCAGATCGGGAGACCTGTCCATGCCCGAGGAGATCAACCGCATGGTCACCGACAGCATCACCGACCATTTCTTCACCACCTCCGAGATCGCAAACGTTAATCTGCGAAAAGCGGGAGTACCTGAGGAAAGAATCCACTTTGTGGGTAACACCATGATCGACACGTTGATGGCCCAGCTCCCCAATTTCAGAAAGCCTCAAGGCGAAATGTTCAATCACTTGAGGCCCGGAAACTACTTTGTGATGACCATGCATCGCCCGGCAAACGTCGATCAGGAGCATTCACTCAAAGCTATGATCGATGCCATACTGGAGGGAATCGGCGGCCTGTCCATAGTCTTCCCCGTGCATCCCCGTACGGCCAAAAACCTCCAAAACTTGGGCATAAATGCCGCGAACCTCCTGCTATGTGAACCTTTGGGCTACCTGGAATTTAACTACTTGGTAAAAAATGCCAAGGGCGTCATCACCGACTCCGGAGGAGTGACTGAGGAAACCTCCGTAATGGATGTCCCCTGCATCACGCTTCGCGATAATACCGAAAGGCCTGAAACTACCCATCTCGGGACAAACGAGCTTGTCGGTACCGATCCAAAAAAACTCAAACCCTATCTTGACAAAATCATGAAAGGCGAGTGGAAACACTACCAGGGAATCCCATTTTGGGATGGAAAAACATCCGATCGTATCGTGGACACACTCATCAAAACCTATTCATGAATTCCGATCGTGTTGATGAGTTAATCGAAAAACTGGGCCTAAAGGCTCATCCAGAAGGAGGCTTCTATTCAGAAGTCTACCGATCCAGGGAAAAAGTAGCTACTGATGCTGGTGAGAGAAGCCTGTGCACATCGATTTTCTTCTTACTTCGTTCGGCGGATGTTTCCCATTTCCACAGAATACAAAGCGATGAACTTTGGTTTTGGCATGAAGGATCACCGCTTTCCGTCCACTTGCTGGGAGAAAAGGGACACCAAATTCTCAAACTTGGGCCGGCAGATCAACAGGGCACTTTACCTCAGCATTTGGTAAAAGCGCACAGCATATTTGGCAGCACGGTCGACCATCCCGAGAGTTTTTCGCTGGTTTCCTGCGTGGTCGCGCCGGGCTTTGATTTCAGGGATTTCGAGCTTTTCGAGAGGGAAGAGCTACTGGCCAAATTCCCCTCTTCGGTCGAAATCATCCGAAAACTAACCTGATAGACCTCATTGACTCTTTGAGCCGTTAGGGGAAGAGTTCAGCTTAGATCGCTACACGATTTCGGTAAATAGCAAAGAGGCTGCTTTATGGGCAGCCTCTTGCTTTATGGTAGGTAGTGGTAGTTTAGAATGAAAACGCGACGTTGAAGTTGATTTTAGTCCCAGGTGCAAGACTGGTAAAGATCTGATCTTGTGCTTCGTAGGCCTTGAACACAGTCTCGCGCTTTTGGTTGAGAATATTCTGCACACCCAATCCGGCCTGGATTCTCTCATCTGCGCCAAACGATTTGTTCAGGTTGAAATTTAGCGAGTGGAAAGGCACTGAGAAGGTATCGGTACGATTGCCGAAGCCAACGTAAGTCAGAGTCGGACCCTGCACGTTATAGAACAAACCTGCTTCCAAACCTGTGGCGAAGTTATTGAAAGACAAACCGGTGTTGATGATGAATGGCGCTTGACCGGCCATCTGACGGGTGTCATCGATTACTTCTCCTTCTTTTGCGGAGTTTGTTCGGGATCTCAATTCAGACTCAGACATCTTGATCTGCGACTCGGTTATGGTGACGTTGGTATTCCAGGCAAAATTCTCCAGAGACGGCGTGATGAATTTGAGGGATTTTCTGAATTCAAACTCCAAACCCGCTACTGAGCCGTTGCCCACGTTTCTTGGCTGGAATGTGCCCGGATCGGCCAGGAACTGCACCATCTCGATCGGTCTGTCAAAGGTCTTGTAGAAAGCGCTCACGGAAAACATCTCGCCACGCTGCTGGAATAGCTCCCATCTCAAGTCAAAGTTGTTGATACGGGTGGAAGTCAAGTTGCCATCCCAAAGTACTTCGCTGCCACCATTGGTAGTTTCCTGATAGAGACCACCGATGAAGGTACGTCCGGAAATTGGATCAAGAATCTCGGCATAGGAGAGCTCCTTGAAGGATGGCCTAGCGGTAGTCCTGGTAGCGGAAAGCCTCAAGTTTTGGTTTTCCTTCAGATTATAGATCAAGTTAACCGTAGGAAAGAAATCCAAATCATCCAGCATCTCGACCAGGTCAAACACGATATCACCGGTTTGGTTAGTACCAGTATAATACTGGTTAAACTGCTCCACTCTAAGCCCCACGACTGCCTTAAGCTTTTCCGCCGGATTCAACTCCATAGAGGCGTACCCTCCCATAGTCGTCGCATAGGCTTCGTATTCGTTGGGATTGGTAGGGATAAAGTCCGGATTGTAGCGTACACCGTTTCTGTTGTCGGCAGAAAAGAGGTTTTCCTCGTCCAAGATCTGGTTTGGATCGCCAGTGAGCTCCGTGTCACCTGTTGGGAACTGAAAGCTTTGGATGTTGAATAGTCGGTGTTTGAAAGAGTAGCTTCCGCCGAATTTAAGCTTGGCATCCCTGTTCCAAAGGGACAGGTTTCTCGTGATATCGCCTTTACCGTTCAGGTTTTCCTCCTGAAGCGATCTCCAGATTCGTGCGGGAAGACCAACTTCCGTGGAGACATTGTTGGTGGGCTGTCTGAAGCGGGTAAACCTGATGTCCGGATCGTCAATGGTGGAAAGAGTCGGAGCGATCTTCCAGCTCAATTCCCAATCCCTACCATTGATGAAGTGCGTTCCCGACAATAGGATACTAGTCAGCGCTCTCTGGCTGTACTCAAGGTTGTATTGCTTGGCCTCAAAGTTTGCACCCAAATTGGTGTTGACGAAGTCGAAAATACCCGCTTTGGATTCACCGTTTTGAAGATGTAGGAAGTTGAGCTTGTACTTGGATGCATTGGTTTTCAAGGCAATTCCCGCCATTCCTCCAAGTAGTACATTGTTCACCCCGTAGTCGCCACGCTGTCTCTCCAAGGGCTCCAGCTCTGTCTCTGTCTCGCCGATGGGCTTACCGTAAAGGTTAAACTCCGCACCCTGGTAGTATTCCGTTTCGTTCTTATAGGTCACTGCGGCATTATAACCCCAGGTTACTTTTGGTCTTGCGATTTGATTTCCAAGAGAAAAAGAAAGTCCAAAATCCATCAAGCTTGATTGACGAGTGCCTCCCAGGGTTTTGTTGAAGTCACCCAGTATTTGTTGGTATTCAAGGCCTGCTGGGCTGTTTGGATTTCCCACGACTTGGCCGTATAGCGGAATGTCAGTTCTTCCGCCAGTTGGAATTGCGCGGGTTCCGTCATCAAATCCCAACCAATCGGTCTTTCCTCCTTCGTAGGTAATGTAATTTTTGTTGAAGTGCATCGAAGGATTCACTCCTCCAGAGATGCCCAACTTCATGGTTTTTTCCTCCGGAAAATCCTTGGTCTCGATATCGACCACTCCTCCGGTGAAATCAGCGGGAAGGTCAGATGTAAATGACTTGGAAACGATGATATTGTCTATCACATTGGTCGGGAAGATATCCATCTGTATTGTATTACGGTCAGGATCCAAGCCCGGCACGTCCATGCCGTTTAGGACGGTCTTGGTGTAGCGGTCACCCAGACCACGTACGTAGACGTATTTGCCTCCTTCGATGGAGACACCAGTCACTCGCTTCACTGCTGAAGCAGCGTCGCCGTCGCCGATCTGGCGGAAAGTACTCGCAGAGACTCCGTCCAAAAGATTGGGAGCGCCTCTTTTTACAGACATCAGGGCAGACTCAGTGGTACGGATCGCCGCAGCTTGCACAGTCACGGTCTCCAATTCGGAAGCCTCTTCTTTCATCAGGATGTCCTGAAGTACGTTGACCTCTCCGCTACTAACCTCAACGGAGGTAAGCTCGAAGGTCGTGTAGGAAATGTAGGAAACCTGAATCGTGTAGGTACCAGGCGCTACCTGGATTTCAAACTTGCCATCAAAGTCAGTGACGGCTCCTGTGGATAATTCTTTTATCAAAACAGAAACGCCAAATAACGGCTCTCCGGTCGATTCTTCATAGACTGCGCCACGAATGGTCCCATTCTGGGCAAAGGCGAATCCTGTAAGCAGCTGGAATAGCACTAAGAGTACAATCGCTACTGAGGTTTTCATCAGGGATTTAGATGCTTTGTTTTTCATACAGCAATAGAAATATTATCAGCAAGAAGGAATCCTGAAAAGAAGGATCCTTGCAAGACCTTCTTTTCAGGATATCCAGTTTTTTTATTTGAAGTCGGACAATGCGTTGGCAGCGGCAGCCCAAGTCCAATTGGCAAAGGCAGATTTGTCAGCACCTACGGTATTGGCTTGTGCAGCCACAGAGCTAGCGTGGGCAGAAGTGCCGTTTCTGAATGCCTGATCTAGGGTGACACCTTCAGCCAGAGTAGCTTCTAGCTTGGAGAAGGTCAGGATTCCTTCGGCAAAGTTTGCGATGGTATTGTCCCCGCTGAGCGAAAGGTCTCCTTTGCCAGCATTGTTGTTGGCGGAGGGAGCTGGGAAGTTGAAGAAGTAAAGGTTTGAGAAAGTACCTCTTGCTCCCGCTCTGAAGTCGGCGAATTCGGAGTTGGGATGACCTTTGATAGATCCGTTGGTCACGGTATGTGCGGCGTTGTAGGCTCCTTCTGGTCCATCGATTTCCAAGGCATGGTCAGTATTGGTGCCGCAGATCACGATGAAATTGTCAAGGGTACCAGCCCAAGATTGATCGGTATCTACCGCATCGTCACCGGAATTCCAGATCAGTGCATTTTTTACGGAAACTGTTCCGCCAAACCACTCGATTCCGTCGTCTTGGTTGGCGACTACTTCTATATTTTCGATCACGGTACCGGATCCCACGCCACCAAGAGTAAGGCCGTTGATTTCGTTGCCCTCACCGATATTGGCGCCACCGTGACGGATGGAGATATATTTCAATACGCCCGAGTTGTCAGCGTCGTCGTTTCCGCCATAGAGACCGTTGATGTCAGAGGCTGGGATGCCTTCGATTTGGGTTTCCATAATGTCACCGGCGAAAGAGCCTTTAGCTCTTCCCAATACCAGCAGGCCACCCCAAAGTCCTTCCAAGGTAGGATCCAGGTTGGGAGAAGCCACCTGGCCGGGTTCGATTTCGTCAGCTATGGAGGTGAAGATAATAGGCTGGGAGGCAGTTCCCTCTGCCATGATTTTCGCTCCTCTTGCGATGACCAAGGCCGTGGCGTTGGCACCAGATCCAGCTTGGCCTTTTACAATTACGCCTGGCTGAATGGTGAGTGTTACTCCTGAAGTCACGGCAATCCTACCGCCTAGCACGTAAACTTTACCAGTTTCCCAAGTGGTGTTGGTGGTGATGTTGGAAGTGATCTCGACACTTGAGCCGTTGTCACCATCGGTATCGGGTTTGTCGTTTCCTTCAATACAGCTGGAAAGTCCCAGAAGGGAAGCTGTGATTAGGGTTAACAGGTAGTTGTACTTTTTCATTTGGTATAAATTGAATTATGGTTTTGCGTTTTTCCGATGCAAAACTGCTTTCAATTTTCCCGGCAAGAGAATTTTGCTGTTTATGGTTTTTTTAAAAATCCAGACAGAATTTAATATTGGATTAACAGTGAAAACAAAAAAAAAGGCTTTCCCTGTGGAAAGCCTTTGAAAGCTTGATCTAATGTTATTTCAATGTTACGGACTTGTTAATTGGCACTTTTTCAAGAAGAGTCTTCACCAGGCTTCTGGTGCTTACATTGTCTGCCTCAGCCTCATAGTTGAGCAAAATCCGGTGATTCAGCACGTCTTCGGCTATTTCCTTGATGTCTTCTGGAAGCACATAGTCGCGCCCATCCATGAAGGCCACGGCTTTGGCTGCCAGGTTTAGGTTGATACTTGCCCGCGGTGACACGCCAAACATGATATACTTGGCTTCATCCCTCAATCCATATTGTTGGGGGAATCTGGTCGCAAACACCAATTCGATGATGTAGTGCTCCAGAGGTTCTGCTATGTTTACCGCGTTGATCTGGTTTCGAATATCAAAAATATCCTGCTTGGAAAGGATAGGTCTCACTTCTGAGGAATATTGCATGTTCGACATCCGTCGCATGACTTCCATTTCGTCGGCTTTGGTAGGATAGTCGATGTGGACTTTCATCATGAATCTATCCACTTGAGCCTCAGGTAGCGGATAGGTTCCTTCTTGGTCGACTGGGTTTTGGGTAGCCAGCACCAAAAAAGGCCTGTCAAGGGAAAAAGTCGTCTCCCCAATGGTCACCTGCTTTTCTTGCATAGCTTCCAGCAAAGCGGACTGCACCTTGGCAGGGGAGCGGTTCACTTCATCCGCAAGGATGACGTTGGAAAAGATCGGCCCCTTCTTCACCTCAAAACTCGAAGTCTGCTGGTTGTAGATCATGGTACCAATTAGATCGGAAGGCAGCAAATCCGGAGTAAACTGGATCCGGTTGAAGTCCAGGTGAAGAACCTTGGCAAGGGTGTTGACGGTGAGAGTTTTTGCCAAACCGGGTACCCCTTCGAGGAGGATGTGCCCGTTGGTGAATAGTCCGATCAGCAGGCGGTTGACCATCTTGTCCTGACCCACGACTACCTTTTTTACTTCTTGGATTACTTCGGCGATTTTTTCCTGATGCATGAACTACTGGTATTAGATGCCTGATATGGCCGGGCTAAAATAGGGAGATTTGTACCAAAGGACAATCTTAAGATGGATAAGTGGAAATGTCTTGTCCGGTGGTGGATTTTAGGAAATTTTAAGACCTGCCGCCCTTCTTCGAATGGCCGCGGGAAGCGCCTGTTTTTGCAAAGCCAGTCAATCCCAACTGATGATAGACGGTTTTTTCATCCAACTCAAGGATTTCTCCAGCCTGCATCCCAGCGATGTTGATTTTTTCCATGGAAAACCGCACCAAACGAAGCGTCGGAAATCCAACAGCCGCAGTCATTTTTCGTACCTGCCTATTTTTCCCTTCGATCAAAGTCAGCTCTATCCAAGTATCTGGAATTGAAGCACGATATCTAATAGGTGGATTCCGCTCGGGAAGCGAGGGAGCGGGGTCTGAGATTTTCGCCAAAGCAGGCTTGGTGAAATAGTCTTTGCCGTCCACATTGATAGTGACTCCGTCACGAAGCTGCTTCAGGGCCTCAGGAGTCGGGATGCCCTCCACCTGGGCGTAGTAGGTCCGCTGGTGCCCAAAACGCGGATTGAGCAGGTGGTGGTTGAGCCACTTGTCGTCGGTGATGAGCAGGAGCCCCTCGCTGTCCTTGTCCAAGCGGCCCACGGGATAGACCTCCCGGGGAAAAGCACCGAGAGAGGCCAGCGTGGGCCCCTCTCCGGTGAATTGTGTCAAAACCCCAAAGGGCTTGTAAATAATGAAGTATCTGGCCAAATCGGTAGGATTTTAGCTTCCGCAGCCGATGCAGTCAAAATGCGAATCCATGGGCTTCACGCCTTTTAGCTGCATTTCCAGATTGTGGATTTCATCCCTGGTCTCCATGTCGGCAAACATGTCACCAGTCAATTTTCCTTTCAGTGTCGCAATGGCCTCTTCGAGCGCTTGTTTTTGTTGTTCGGTCATAAAAGCTTTGGTCAAGGTGATGATTGAACGGTTAAAATAACATTTATGACCGAATTGGTTCCAAACAAATGCCATTACTTTTGGGCGGAAATGAGACCAAATGAGAATCAGGGAAATCGAATTTTATAATTTTCAATTTTGGCCTTTCTAGAGTAAAGGAGATTGTTGTTTCTTGATCACAATTTGATTTCTCGCTGTAGGCGGCTCGTTTTAATCCGCAATTTAAAATTCATCCTACCCCAAAAGCCCTTTTCTTCTATCTTTGTGGCTTGTTTTGAGCGGGATGCCAAATATGGCCCCCGCTTTTCTTCACCTACTTGCCCTTAAGAAAGGAAATTGTGAAAACGTATCAGGAATTTAAGCAGGTGGATTATCCCCAAATCGGAGAATCCGTCCTTCAGTATTGGAAAGAAAACCAGATTTTCGAGAAGAGTATCGCCAACCGCGAAGGGGCGGAAACCTTCACCTTCTTTGAGGGTCCCCCCTCAGCTAACGGTACGCCGGGCATTCACCATGTCATGGCGAGGGCTTTGAAAGACATTTTCTGCCGATACAAGACTTTGAGAGGATTTCAAGTGAAACGTAAGGGCGGATGGGATACCCATGGACTCCCTGTGGAGCTTCAGGTGGAGAAAGAACTCGGCATCACCAAAGAAGACATCGGCAAGAAAATCACGGTCGAAGAATATAACCGCAAATGCCGCGAGACGGTCATGCGATTCAAAAACGAATGGGACGATCTGACCGAAAAAATCGGCTACTGGGTGGACTTGGATGATCCCTACATCACCTTCGACAGCAAATACATTGAGTCACTCTGGCATCTGCTCAAGCAGCTTTACGAAAAAGGGCTCCTATACAAAGGCTATACAATCCAGCCCTATTCTCCCGCCGCGGGAACGGGACTTTCTTCCCACGAACTAAACCAGCCAGGCACTTATAAAGATGTCAAAGACACGTCCATCACAGCCCAGTTTAAACTGAAAGGTGAGGAGAATACGTACATCTTGGCTTGGACGACCACGCCTTGGACATTGCCGTCCAACTCGGCTTTGGCCATCGGAGAAAATTTGGATTACGTGAAGGTGAAGACCTTCAACCCTTACACTTACGAGCCTGTCAGTGTGATCTTGGCGAAAGCCAGAATGTCCGCTTACCTCAATCCAAAAGCTGCTGAGCTGAAACTGGAGGACTACAAACCGGGCGACAAGTTGATTCCTTTTGAGGTCATCGAGGAATTCAAAGGAAAGTCCATGCTGGGCTGGCAATACGAGCAGTTGTTCCCAATCGATGCCTTGGCATTGCCAAATCCTGCCTTTACCGTGGTTTCCGGAGACTATGTGACCACCGAGGACGGTACCGGAATCGTGCACCTGGCCAAGGCATTCGGTGCGGATGACTTTAGGACTTTGGTACAAAACAATGTGCCCGGGATCTTTGTGAAAGACGAACTGGGAAATGACATTCCCGTGGTGGATAAGAGAGGCAAGTTCCTGCCCGTCGTGGGAGCATATCTTTCAGCAAAAATGCGGGAGCATGCAATCACCGCGCACAAGGAGTATGGCGTGGATGATTTCTATGTGAAAAACTATACCGAGGACGATGAGTCGGCACCGGATTACAAAAACACCGACGTGATCATCTCCATCATCCTAAAAAATGAAAACAAGGCCTTCAAGGTCGAAAAATACGAACACACCTATCCGCACTGCTGGAGGACGGACAAGCCCATCCTTTACTACCCTCTGGAAAGCTGGTTTATCAAGACTACCGCCTACAAAGACCGCATGGTCGAGCTCAACAAGACTATCAACTGGAAGCCCGAGGCTACCGGTACAGGTCGCTTTGGCAACTGGCTGGAAAACTTGGTCGACTGGAATCTCAGCCGGTCCAGATTCTGGGGTACACCACTTCCTATCTGGAGAACTTCGGACGGCACGGAGGAAAAATGCGTTGGTTCTATCGCTGAACTAAACGCCGAAATCGAAAAATCCATCGCTGCAGGCTACATGGAAAAGTCTCCCTACGAAGGCAAAGAACTGGACCTACACCGGCCTTATGTGGATGATGTGGTTTTGGTTTCCGAAAAAGGAGAGAAGATGTTCCGCGAGCCCGACCTGATCGATGTATGGTTTGACTCAGGTGCGATGCCCTATGCGCAGTGGCATTTTCCTTTTGAAAACGAGGACATCTTCAAAGCCAACTATCCGGCGGACTACATTGCAGAAGGTGTGGACCAAACGCGTGGCTGGTTTTTTACCCTGCATGCCATCGCAGTAATGCTGTTTGACAGCGTGGCGTTCAAAAACGTGATCGCCAATGGACTCGTGCTGGACAAAAACGGCAACAAGATGTCCAAGCGACTGGGCAATGCCGTAGATCCTTTTAAAACGCTAAAAGAGTTTGGACCGGATGCTCTACGCTGGTATATGCTCAGCAACGCCAACCCATGGGACAACCTGAAGTTCAACTTGGACGGAGTCACCGAAGTGCAGCGTCGCTTCTTTGGAACCCTCCAAAACACCTATAACTTCTTCGCCCTCTATGCCAACTTGGACGCTTTCGTCTACGACCAAAGCAAGTCCGTACCGGTAATCGAGCGTGCGGAACTCGACCAGTGGATCATTTCCAAGCTTCAATCCTTGATCGCCGAGGTGGAAGCCGCCATGGATAACTATGACGGCACCAAAGCTACACGCGCGATCATGAACTTCACCGTCGATCAACTCTCCAACTGGTATGTGCGACTGGCCAGAAAAAGATTCTGGAGAGGCGACATGAATGCGGACAAGCAGGCCGCCTATGAGACGCTTTACGAGTGCTTGCTCACTTTGACACAGCTGATGTCTTCCTTCGCTCCTTTCTATGCCGACTGGATGTACAAAAACCTCAACGAGGCAGGCGAAAATGGCAAGGAATCCGTCCATCTGACAGACTGGGTGTCTGCCGACTCCAGCCTGATCGATACCGATCTTGAGGAGAGCATGGATTTGGCCCAGAACATTTCTTCCCTAGTCCATTCCCTCAGAAAAAAAGAAAAACTGAAAGTACGCCAGCCCCTGCAACGTATCCTGATCCCGGTGCTTTCCGCCAAGACCAAAGCGCAGATCGAGCACGTCGCTGAGCTGATCAAGTCCGAAGTCAACATCAAGACCATAGAGTTTTTAGACGACGCCTCGGGCATTTTGGTGAAAAACGTAAAGCCAAACCTACCTCTACTAGGCAAAAAACTTGGTCCGAAAATGCGCTTCGTGGTAGCGGCGATCAATGCCTGGAGCCCAGAGGAAATCGCCCAAATCGAACGGGAAGGCAGAATTGCAGTGCAGCTGGAAGGCGAGGCCATCGAACTTCTTCTCGAAGAGGTCCTTATCACCTCTCAGGATATTCCGGGCTGGTCAGTAGCCTCGGATCAAGGCGTGACAGTGGCGCTGGATGTGACGCTGACCGAAGCACTGAAGCAAGAGGGAGTTGCCCGTGACTTGGTCAATAGGATTCAAAATCTCCGAAAAGAAATGGGATTGGAAGTACAGGATAAAATCAACATCATTGTGTCCGAGGACAACGAACTGGTGAAATCAGCCGTTTCCGCATTTGGCCAGTACATACAGTCCGAAACCCAAGCACTGGCACTCGGTCTCGGTGACATCTCTGAGGGCACCGTATTGGACATGGATGATTTTGAGTTGGCCGTAAAAGTAGAAAAGGCCTAAGCCTGTAGCAGATGAACAAGTACGTAAAATATTTTGGCATCGCCCTTTTGGTGATTGCGATAGATCAGGTGGTGAAGATGCTGGTGCACTTCCAGATGGACTTTGGGACACCAGGCCAGATCCCGATTTTCGGAGATTGGTTTAAGCTGCACTACACCACCAACCCAGGAATGGCATTTGGCATGGAGTTGGGATCGGAATATGGCAAGATGATCCTGACTTCCTTTCGGCTTGTGGCCATGGTGGGGATAGGCTATTACCTTGTCCACATCATCGAAAAGAAAAACCATCCGGTGTACATCCTTTGCATCTCGATGATCCTCGGAGGCGCGATCGGCAACTTGGTTGATTCGATTTTCTACGGTGTTTGGTTGGACAATGCACCGTACAATGCTCCTACCGCTTGGTTTCATGGCCAAGTTGTGGATATGTTTTATTTTGATATCTGGGAAGGCTATGTGCCTGAGTGGATTCCGCTCTGGGGCGGAAGCTACACCGCGCTATGGCCGATCTTCAATGTGGCTGACGCGTCCATCTTTATCGGAGTAGCGATCATATTGATTTTCCAAAATCGATTCTTCCCGGAAAAAAAGGAGGAAAAGACTCCGGAAAAAACCGAATCATTCTCCTAAAAGATCAAGAATAATCCAATTTTAGGCTCGAATTTTTAAACTTCGGGCCTTTTTCATGATTTTTTTTCAAAATACAAGGCTACTTTTTCAAAAGAAAAGCTCATTTTGAGTAATTTTCAATTTGTATATCCTTGAGTCAACCCTAACCTCATAATATATAGCATTGGGGAATTCTGATGCTATATATTAAGTATGCCTTGTTATGATAGTTCATTCAGATCAACCCTTTCAAATAGTATATTCCATATTTAGTCATGAGTATTTGGGCTTACTATTTGAATCTTTCGCTATCCAACTGGATGAAAAAGGCAGGCTCTCTCTAGCCTATCAGAATATCAGCTCGGCCAACGCCGAGGATTTTGACGCAGGGATCGACAAGGCAGATTATGACCTGATCAAACTCATGGATTCCATGCAACCCGAGGTCGTGGTCAAACCTTACATGAAAAAGGGGAACATTCGTCCCAAGGATTTTTTGCAAAAGGTATTTGATCCAAAAACGCCCGATAAGACCATCCAAGAGCTTTTGTTTAAAAATCTAGAAATCAAACGAGCCAAGATCCTTCCCATGCTGATAGGGAAGCGATTGTTTGAAATGGGGTCTGACGGCAATCCTACTTGGAAGGAGATTATCGTAAATGCCGAGCCTGCCAGCATCGTATTTCACTTTGAAAAAGGCGAATACAATACCCAATATTACCCTCGCGTCAAATTCAAGGGAACACCGCTTGACTGGCAGCACAAAGGGGGCTACCTCATCTGCAAGGATCCGGCATGGTTGATTGTAAATCAACAGCTGTATCATTTCAAAAACGACGTCGACGGGAAAAAACTACAGCCTTTCCTTTCGAAAAGTCGGATTATGGTCGAGCGTAAGTTTGAGCCAGAGTATTACCGCAAGTTTGTCACGGCGCTTATCACCCAGTTTGACGTGGTTGCTAGCGGTTTTGAAATCCACACGGAGCAGGGTACTCCCGAGGCCCTGCTTACCTTCAACGAGCTTCCCGGTGGTTCGGGAGCCGACCTCTTCGGCGGAGAAATCGAAAATCTCAATGAAGATATCATCGTGTTCCAGCTTCGGTTCAAGTACGGCGACTTCGATTTTGGCATCATGTCAAAGGACAAAGAGGGAAGCGGAAATTCCTGTCGATTTGAAGAGCATGAGGGGAATTTCACCTTCTTTAAAACAGTCCGAACCGAGCAGGTCGAAAGGAAATTTGAAACCGTCCTGAAGAAAAAGCAGATGGTCTTCTCCCATGGCAAATTTGCCCTGCCCAAGACCAAGGCCTTTGAATGGCTGGGAAACAACGAAGACTATCTCAGGGAACACAAGATCAAGATCGAGCAACGCGGCAGCTTAAGTGGAAAGACCTTCCATATCGGCCGTGCGCAGATTTCGATCGAAGTCAACGAAAATATCGACTGGTTTGACGTCAAGGCCCAGATCAAGTTCGGAGTATATTTGGTTTCTTTTGCCAAAATCCGAAAGCTGATCATTCAGGGAAAATCGGAGTTTGAGCTGCCAAACGGCGAGACAGCCGTTATTCCCTCTTCTTGGTTTGTCAATTATTCAGAGCTGTTTAACTTCATCGAAGAGCGCTCATCCGAGGAATTGGTGCTCCGCAAACACCATCTGGCATTTGCCCGCGAGCTCCAAAATGGTGAACTCATCCGCCTCAACCTCAGTCTCAAACTGGAACGTCTGAGGAACTTCGACGCAATCGATGACTATGATTTGCCGGAAAACTTCGAAGGCATTCTTCGCCCCTACCAGCACGCTGGCTACAACTGGCTACGCTTTCTCAACGATTATCAGTTTGGCGGCTGCTTGGCAGATGATATGGGTCTGGGTAAGACCGTGCAAACCTTGGCTCTCTTAGCCCACGAAAAAATAGAGAATCCAGGCTTTACCTCTTTGCTGGTGATGCCGACTTCCCTGATCTACAACTGGGAACTTGAAGCCAGAAAATTTACCCCTGACCTCAAGATTCTCGTCTATTCCGGTACCCAGCGTCTCAAAGATCCCTGGAAATTCAGAGGATACGATATCGTACTCACTTCCTATGGAATAGTCAGGCTGGATGTGGATATACTGAAAGATTTCTACTTCAACTACGTCATCCTAGACGAATCCCAGGCGATCAAAAACCCCACCTCCAATATCGCCTTGGCGGTAAACAAGCTAAAAAGCAAAAGACGCCTAATCCTCACGGGTACGCCTGTAGAAAACGGCACCATGGATCTTTGGTCCCAGATGAACTTTGTCAATCCCGGACTTTTGGGTAACCAAAACCTGTTCAAAAAACAGTTTCTCTTGCCGATCGAAAAGCAAAACGACAAAGATAAAGCCGGCCGTCTGCATGCGATGATCAAGCCTTTCATCCTTCGCAGGCTAAAATCCCAAGTGGCCAAAGACCTGCCAGAAAAGCTCACCAACGTTAAATATTCGGACATGACGCCGGAGCAGGAGAAGGTCTACGAAGAAGTGAAAAGCTATTACCGCGAAAAAATCATCGGAGAGCTGGCCGGAGGCGGACGCGGATCCCAGCAGTTCACTTTGCTGCGAGGCTTGACGCAACTGAGACAGATCGCCAATCACCCAAAGCTGGTAAGGGAGGACTACAAAGACGATTCAGGTAAGCTGGAAGACATCACCTACATGCTGCAGGAGACCATTTCAGAAGACCATAAAGTACTCGTATTTAGCCAGTTTGTAAGGCATCTGAGCATCGTACGAGAATACTTGGATGAGCAGGGAATCCCCTATGCGTACCTGGACGGAGCCACCAAGGACCGTCAGGCCCAAGTAGAGAAGTTTCAAAACGACGATAATATTAAGGTATTCCTGATTTCTCTAAAGGCAGGGGGTGTAGGGCTCAACCTTACCAAGGCTGAATATGTATTCCTCCTCGATCCTTGGTGGAACCCTGCTGTAGAAGCTCAAGCGATTGACCGTGCCCACCGAATCGGACAGGAAAATAAGGTGATCATCTACAAATTCATCACCCGTGGCTCGGTGGAAGAAAAGATCATGGCCCTACAGGACCGCAAGCTTGCCTTGGCCGGCGAGCTGATCAGCAACGAGGAAAGCTTCATGAAGAGCCTCGACAATGAAGATATCCGGGCTCTGCTGGATTAAAGTTGCTGGGTGATTAGGACTTGAAGTGGCAAAGTTTCGGGAAACGCGCTTTGCCACTTTACAACTTTTCAAAGTTGGCACTTTTTATCATTTTGATTGTCAATCCCCTACCTATACATTGACAATTCTTAACCATAATTTTTGGTAGTAATGTGGCTTTTCACGGAGATTATTCTTTAAATTATTTCAACACATTACCACTACAATTATCCTGCGCATGCCTAGAGCCAAGTCCGATAAAGATCGGAAAATCTTTGTGCTGGACACCTCCGTGATCCTTTACGCACACAACTCCATTATGAACTTTGCCGAGCACGACGTAGTGATCCCGATCACCGTGCTGGAGGAACTTGACCAGTTCAAGAAAGGCAACGACACCAAAAACTTCGAGGCTAGGGAATTTATCCGCCTGCTTGATAAGCTTTCACAGGATCAGAGGATCGACCAGTGGACCCCGCTAAATGGAAAGACGAAGGGCTTTTTCAAAGTGATGATGCATCATCCCGAAAATGAAAAGGATGCCATCAAAATCTTTGGCGACGACAAAAACGACAACAAGATCCTCAACGTCGCCGTGCATCTAATGGAAACCGAGAAGGCACGAAAGGTAATCTTGGTATCCAAAGACATCAATCTCCGCCTAAAGGCCAAGTCTCTGAACGTTAACGCCGAGGATTACGAAACGGGGAAAATCAAAAATATCACCGAACTGGAAAACACCGGTAAGTACGTGATGGACGACGTGGAGCCAGAGGCGATCAACAAGCTATACGAGCAGGGCTACATCGAAGCAAAAAATGTCTTGGGCACTAGAAAGCGAAAATCAAACGCCTACTACATACTGAAAAGCGAAAAAAACTCGGTGTTAGCCTTCTACAACTCAGAGGAAAACGTCCTCGAGCGGGTAGACAAGCGCCTGGCCTACAACATCAAGCCCAAGAACGCCGAACAGACTTTTGCACTTCATGCCATCATGAATCCGGCCATAAAGCTGGTGTCCATCCAGGGCGTGGCGGGTACTGGCAAGACGCTTTTGGCTTTGGCTGGAGCCTTGGAGCAGCGAAGGGATTACAAGCAGATTTTCCTTGCGAGGCCCATTGTCCCGCTCTCCAACAAGGACATCGGCTACCTGCCCGGAGACATCAAGTCCAAGCTCAATCCCTACATGGAGCCCCTCTGGGACAACCTTAAATTCATCCAAAACCAGTACAAGGAAACTGACAAAGAATTCCAAAAGATAACCGAGTTAGTCAATCAGGAAAAGCTGGTCATCCAGCCCCTGGCCTATATCCGTGGGCGATCGCTATCCAACATATTCTTTATCGTGGACGAGGCACAGAACCTGACCCCACATGAGATCAAGACGATCATTTCCAGGGCGGGTGAGAATACCAAGATTATCTTCACGGGTGATGTCTTCCAGATCGATACACCCTATTTGGATTCCCAATCCAATGGCCTTTCCTATCTGATCGACAGGGTCAAAGACCATCCACTCTATGCGCATATCAAACTGGAGAAGGGAGAACGATCCGAACTCGCCAATCTGGCGAATGAACTTCTCTAAGACAGGGGTCCTTGGACTTAGAAAGCTGCTCGCATGCGGGCAGCTTTTTTTATGATTTGGAATTTAACGGTCGGACTCTCTGTTTCAAGGGTTTGAATTTTACAAGTAAAAAGATGCGAGACCTGAGCGAGTTCTATAAGGAAATCAACCAAGCCCCACCTTCGGCCTTGGAAACAAACATTGGACATTTCAATATTTTCGACGTGAGGGAGCTATACCTTAAAGCCAAAGGAAAGCCCCCGATGACCTATAATCGCAGAACCTATCACAAAATCAGTCTCATCCACGGCAAAAACAGGATCGAGTATGCGGACGAAATCATCAACGTAGAAGATTATGCCCTGCTTTTCTCTACGCCCAGAGTCCCGTATCACTACCTACCCCAAGATTTGAATCAAGAGGGATTCTTTTGCGTATTCAGCGACAGTTTTCTTCCAAAAAGCAGCGATGGAAGCGGCTTCGAAGAGCTTCCAATCTTTCACTCGGATTTCCACCCGGTCTTTTTGCTAGACAAATCACAATATGAACAGCTATACACCCACTTTCAGAAAATGAGCGCTGAGTTGGGCTCGGATTATGCATTCAAATACGACTTGATCAGAAACTATGTCATGGAGCTTGTCCATTTTGGACAGAAACTTCAGCCAGTGCCCAGCCAGTATACGCTGCAAAATGCCTCCAAAAGGATCACGGCTCTATTTTTGGAATTGCTGGAAAGGCAGTTTACCCTGGAGAGCCCCGGGCAAAGGATTCAGTTGCGGTCCCCCAGCGATTTTGCAGACCGACTCTCGCTTCATGTAAACTATCTCAACAAAGCCCTAAAGGAAGCCACCGAACTGACCACCTCTTCCATCATCAACGGAAGGATAGCCAGAGAAGCCCAGTATCTCCTCAAAGAAACTCCCTGGAACATCTCGGAAATCTCAAACAGCTTGGGCTTCGAAGAGACCGCTCATTTTTCAAATTTTTTCAAAAAACATACCGGCTTATCCCCGCTCCAATACCGAAGCAAGGCTTTGATTTGATTTTCGCAAAAATTGGATTGATCCCCGCAAACAGGTCGCTCCCTCTATCCCCCATTTTTGTAGCGTTCAAAAAATCGAATCGACATGAAAAAGAAAATTGCACTTGTGACAGGAGGAAGCCGAGGTCTTGGAAAGGATATGGCCCTTAGACTGTCAGAAAAAAGCTTTGACGTCATTTTCACTTTCCAAAATAACCAGCAATTGGCGGAATCCACTTTGAAAGAAATAGAGGCTAATGGCGGGAAAGCAAAAGCCATTGCACTGGATCTTTGTACACTCGATAGCCTGGAGGATTTCGTTTCAACACTGAAAGAAGTCCTAAGCTCCGATTTTGAGGGTGGAGGTTTGGATTTTCTGATCCACAATGCGGGTATGGGTGGAACCATTCCTTTTGAGCAAGCGACCGAGGAGCAGTTTGACCGCTTTATGAACGCCCATTATAAAGGAGTTTTTTTCCTGACACAAAAGTTATTACCCTTACTCAACAATGACGGGGGAATCATAACCGTCTCCAGCGGTACTACGCGGTTTGTCAACCCTGGATATTCCATCTATGCATCCATGAAAGGTGCGATCGAGACTCTTACCAAATATCTTGCAAAAGAGCTGGGACCTCGGGGAATCAGGGCAAATGTGGTAGCTCCTGGCCCAATCGAAACCGACTTTAACAACGCCGCCATCCGAAACAACCCCCAACTCAAAGAAAGGCTAAGTAGTCTTTCCCCCCTTGGCCGGGTTGGCACGGCCGAAGACATCGGTGGCGTAGTCGCTTTCCTTTGCAGCGATGACGCCAGATGGATCAATGCCCAAAGAATAGAAGTAAGCGGAGGGATCAACACCTAATAGAATAAAGGCCCGCGACGAAATAAGCTGCCTAATAGCAGCTTATTTTTATTTTGGGCTAAGAATCCTTCCAGTTGACAATTTTTTGCCGAAATCATACAATCAGCCACTGCCGAATTTTGTTCGGCTTTTTTGTCCGCACTTGGTGAAGTAGTGTACGCAAGCGAACAGGCACTAAAGGCGAAAAGGCCAAATACAGCTATTTGAGGCTGTTTTCAAAAATTGGTCGCCTTTTGGCATAATGTGTAATACGAAAACAAACCAACATTATTACTGCCATGACTACTGCAATATTTTCTCAAAAAAACGTCTGTGCGGCACTGGGATTTGCAATGGCAATCACCATTGTCATCAAAGCGAAGGCCGAAGCCAACCTCGCGAGACAAACTGCCCGATTTGAACTTACTAAGCCAACTCCCCAAATCGGATTTGACACCGAAAAAAATCCTGGTATCCTCCAGGTTGACATCTACAAAATTGAAAAAGCCCGAATGCTCGGGCTTTCCTAAAGACAATACTCGTAAGGGTTAATTTGGTTGATTGTTTGGTTAATCTAAAGAGGCGGGTTTTGCCCGCCTTTTTGTTTTGCCCCTGTTCAACCTTCAAGGGTTTTGCTCAAATCAACTTTCAGTGATGGTGTTCAACTTGGCAAGAAAGCTGTTATAATATTGCCGCCCGACCTGGATCACACCGCCCTGAAGAAGGGTGATCTCTTTGGTATTGAAGCTTTCGATCTGCCCCAAGTGGACGATGTAAGACTTTTGGACGCGCAAAAACAAATGGGAGGGAAGGATATCCTCTATTTCTTTCATGGACTTGCGGATGCTGTAATTCCGGTTTTTTGTGAAAATGGTCACCATGTTACCGTTGGCCTCCACATAATAAATATCGTCGTATTGCACACGCTCAAATGCGTTGTCCGCTTTGATAAACACCGCATCGTTGACGAGGAAAGGACTTTCACTTCCCATTTTGACGACTGCGGCTTCTGGGGCAGGCTTGGTTCGCTTGTTGTAGAGAACAATCTCTACTATCGCGTGGATGTCGTTGGTATTAAATGGCTTCACGATGAAGCCAGCCGGAGCGATCCGCTTGGCACGTTCAATGATCGTGGGATCGCTGTAAGAAGTGACAAAAACCAAAGGTGCATCCACCATTTGCTTGACAATTTCTCCCAACTCAATCCCATCCTTGTCCCCTTTCAGCTTGATATCCATAAATATCAGATCAGGCCGGTACTTTTTGATGACCTTGATGCACTGATTTGCAGAATTGGCAATGTCTATATTCACATAGCCCAAAAGTTCAAGTATTTCTTGGATATTCTCCGCAATGCTTAAGTCGTCTTCGACAATCAGGATTCGTTCTTCTTTCATAGGTGGAGCGATGAATAGCTTTTAAGGGTCAAAAATCGTTTTAAACAGTCTAAAACTAAGACGGCCCACTAATGTCAAAATTTTCCGCGGAAAATCAAATGCTTTTTTTTGTCTACAAAAAAATTAAAGACTCATCATTTCCTTGAACCTCGCGGCTTGTCTTCGGCTTACCTCAATTCTGTCACCGCCTTTTAGCGTCACTACCAGGCCGCCGTTAAACCAAGGCTCTATGGCTTCCACCCAACCTAGGTTGATGATATGTTTGCGGCTCGCCCGGAAAAAGGACTTCTCGTCCAATCGCTCATCCAAGGCATTGAGCGACTTGTGGATCATCGGCTTGAAATTGTCGAAATAAACTTTGATGTAGTTGCCGTCGGACTCAAACAGCCGCACATTGGACAGTCTCACAAACCAGCACCTATCGCCGTCTTTTACGAAGACCTGATCGTCCAAGGTCAGCTTCTTTTGGTTGGCGGCATGTTCCTCATCTTTCTTTGCCACTTCGTCAATCTTGCCCAGCAGCTTGTTGATCGCATCCTCCAACCTCTTTGGCTCGATTGGTTTGAGGAGGTAATCCAATGCATTGACCTGAAACGCCTTAAGCGCATATTCATCATACGCGGTGGTAAAAATGACATGGGGAACATGGTCCAATTCCTCCAGCAGGTCAAAGCCCGTCTTTTCCGGCATCTGAATGTCCAGGAAAATTACATCAGGGCTAAATTGCTCGATTTTTTCTTTTGCATCATCCACATTGACTGCCTCTCCGACGACCTCCACTGTCTCCAATTGATTGAGCAGATTGATCAGTTCTTTGCGGGCAAGCCTTTCGTCATCTATTACAATGGCTCTCATAGTTATTGAGTTTGATATTCTAAAGTAACTCTTTGTTTCGGAATTTTGATTTCAGTGATTACGAATTGGCTCCCCGAGTTGAAAATCCGGAAGCTCGCTTGGTCGCCATAAAGCAGCCTTAGCCGCTGTCGGGTATTCTCCAAGCCATGTCCGCCTTCCTCCCTCTTGGATTTTGAGGCGTTCGGGTTCAGAAACCCACTGTTTTTCACCTGTATATAAAGCTCGTTTTCAAGGCCCTCCCGGCACTTGATCTCGATCAGCCCCCCTTTGACCAAGTTGGAGATGCCATGCTTGATCGCATTCTCCACGATAGTCTGCAACATCATGGGGGGAATCTTGTAGCTAAACGATTCCTCCTCGATCTGATAGACTACTTCCAGCCGTTCCTCAAATCTGATCGATTCGAGTTCGAGATAGTCCTTGACCGTAGCGAGCTCGTCAGCAAAATCAATGACCTGCTTTTTGTCCATCATCAGCGAAAAGCGCAGCATGTTGGAAATGCGGGTGATCGCCGACTTGGCCTTGTCGGGATCTTCATCTACCAGCGCCCGGACAGAATTCAGCGCATTAAAGATAAAGTGCGGATTCAGCTGGCTCTTCAGATGGTTGAGTCGGATCTCGTTGATCTTGGCTTCATAGCGCAAGCTGCTGTTGTAGTTGTCCAGAAAGTGGAAGAGAAAATACAGCAGAAACCAGAAGGCATAGTAGAGAAAACTAACGAATAGGTTCACCGTGATCACCAAAGAGCGGAAATCCTCCTCTGGCTTCAGGGTACCGAAAGCCAGGTTGATCAGGATCTGTGCAAGCACGTTGGCTACGGCCAAAGCTAACAAAGCCAAGATGGTCTGGATCAAAAGCCGGAAAATCCCCAACCGAAACCAACCGTAGGATTTCACGACGTGGCGCAGTGAATGGGTCGAAAGCAGGTAAAATGCTGCCAGCACCACAAAAGCCCAAAGCTGTACGGCCGAGATTCCGCGGGAAAGTGACGCGAAAAAAATGTTGACAAAGGCAAAGCTTCCCCAGCCCAAGATCTGCAAAATCCAGTAAAGCCTAACTCTATTCATAATCGGCTCAAAGTTAGACACAGCCGAGGATTGCGCGCTTTTATTTTGATGGAAGGGCGAGGCGCTTGATTTTCGTGTCAATTTCAAGAGTTTAACTCCGCCTTCAAGAATCGTCCCGTATGGCTTTTGGGATGTGCGGCCACTTCCTCAGGTGTCCCTTGGACGACGATCGTACCTCCCTTGTTTCCACCTTCTGGCCCGAGATCCACCACTCGATCGGCGACTTTGATCACGTCGAGGTTATGCTCTATGATCAGGACAGTGTTTCCCTTGTCCACCAATTTTTGCAATACTCCCATCAATAGATCAATATCCTGAAAATGCAGCCCAGTAGTAGGCTCATCAAGGATGTAGAAGGTCTTGCCTGTATCTTTTTTGGAAAGCTCCGTTGCCAATTTCACTCGCTGGGCCTCGCCTCCCGAGAGGGTGGTCGCGTGCTGTCCCAGGGTAATGTACCCCAAGCCGACTTCACTCAATGTTTTTATTTTCCGAAGGATCTTCGGCTGAAACTCAAAAAACTCGACAGCCTGCTCCACCGTCATGTCCAACACGTTGGAGATGGATTTGCCCTTAAACCTTACTTCCAAGGTCTCCCGGTTATACCGCTTTCCTTTGCAGGTCTCGCATGGGATGTGGACATCGGGAAGGAAGTCCATCTCGATCAGCTTCATACCGGCACCCTCGCAATCTTCACATCTTCCGCCCTTGACATTGAAGGAAAAACGGCCAGGCTTGTAGCCACGTATTTTAGCTTCAGGCAACTCTGTAAAAAGCGTACGAATATCTGAAAAAACCCCGGTATAAGTAGCCGGATTCGACCTCGGCGTACGTCCGATCGGGGACTGGTCTACCTCGATGACTTTGTCGAGCTCCTTGAGACCCTCGATGCTTTTGAAGGGCATCGGCTCCTTTTTGGAATTGTAAAACTCCCGGTTCAAAATCGGATACAGCGTCTCGTGTATCAATGTACTTTTGCCGCTGCCGGACACGCCAGTGATCAGAATCAGCGTCCCAAGGGGTAGATCCAAAGTCACATTCTTCAAATTGTTGCCCGTAGCTCCTCGGAGCACCAGACTTTTGCCCTTACCTTTTCTGCGTTCCTTTGGAATGGGGAGGCCGAGCTTTCCGCTCAAATACCTGGCGGTCACCGAGCCGTTGTTGAAGATCTCGCTCGGTCTGCCTGCGGCTACCACCTGCCCTCCATGCCGCCCCGCTCCGGGCCCCATGTCCAGCACAAAGTCCGAGGCCATCATCATGTCTTTGTCATGCTCCACGACCAAAACGGAATTCCCCAGATCGCGCAGACTTTGGAGCGCTTTTATCAGCTTCTCGTTGTCCCGCTGATGTAGCCCGATGCTTGGTTCATCCAAAATATATAACACGCCTACGAGTTGGGTCCCAATCTGGGTGGCCAAGCGTATCCTTTGTGCTTCGCCGCCTGATAGCGTTCTCAAGGGCCGGTTGAGGGAAAGATAATCGAGGCCAATATCGAGCAAGAAACCGATGCGCTTTCTGATCTCCTTCAGAACCTCGGCGCCGATGATATTCTGCTTTTCGGTAATGCGCTCCTCCAAGCCATCAAACCAATCCGACAAGCTACGGATATCCATCACAGCCAGCTCACCGATGTGCTTTTCAGCAATTTTGAAATGCAGCGCCTCTTTCTTCAGACGATATCCCTGACATTCGGCACAGGTCTGGGTAATGGTGAACTCACTCACCCAGTCCTGGATTTTGTCTGAGGATCCTTCTTGATACTTCTGGAGAAAATTGACAATCCCTTCAAAGGTCGTGTGCCATTGTGTTCCCGGATATTTCACCGAATCCACGGCTACCTCCACCTTGTCTCCATACAGCAGGACGTCTACCACCTGCTTTGGCAAATCTTTGATCGGAGTGCTGATGCTACATTCATAGTGCTTTAGGATGGCTTCGATTTTTTTGAAGATCCAGATGTCGCGATACTCTCCCAGCGGGGCAATTCCCCCTCGGGTGATGCTGAGCGCGGGGTCTGGAATGATGCTCTCCTGCGTGATCTCCTCCGTGATACCGAGACCGTTGCAGGTCGGGCAGGCGCCGTATGGAGAGTTGAACGAAAATAAGTTTGGCGCAGGCTCATCATAGGAAAGTCCGGTCTCTGGATCCATCAGGTACTTTGAAAAGTGGTGGATTTCTCCGTTTTCCTCACGGATCATGATCACGCCTTTGCCATGCTGAAGGCCAGACTTGAGTGACTGGGTGATGCGAAAGCGATCCGACTCATCCGCCACGATCCTGTCGATGACGATCTCAATGTCGTGGATCTTATACCGGTCGAGTTGCATTTTGGGAGCGATCTCCATCACCACGCCATCGACACGGACCTTGGAAAATCCCATCTTACGGATCTGCTCAAAAAGCTCGCGGTAATGGCCCTTTCTCCCACGCACCACAGGCGCGAGGATGTAAAGCTTTTTGTCCAAAAACCGCGAAAACAGCTGTTCGATGATCTGGTCTTCCGTCTGCCGGATCATTTTGTTTCCCGTGATGTAGGAGTAGGCCTCGCCCGCCCTGGCATACAGCAAGCGCATGAAATCGTAGATTTCAGTCACCGTCCCCACGGTGGAGCGAGGATTTTTGGAGGTGGTCTTCTGCTCGATGGCGATCACGGGAGAAAGACCGTTGATCTTATCCACATCAGGCCGCTCCAACCCTCCCAAAAAGGACCGCGCGTAAGCGGAGAAACTCTCCATATACCGACGCTGCCCCTCCGCATAGATGGTGTCGAAAGCCAACGAGCTCTTGCCACTGCCCGAAAGACCCGTCACCACCACCAGCTTGTTGCGGGGAATCTTGATGTCCAAGTTCTTGAGATTATGCTCTCGTGCTCCAAAAATTTCGATATATTCTTCCTGTGCAGCAGGGGATTGACTCATCGGATGGGGGGAATTTGACTAAGCAGCGAAGGTACGATTTTTTGAAGCGAAGAGCGAACCCTGTCCGAAGATTGTCACTTATTTACGGACTTTGATCACTCTGCACTCGCTAGGCAAATGGCTGGAAAATCGACGGGCTCGGCTGGGAAAACCACACCGGTCCAGACTCGGTCATGTAGACGCAGTCCTCATGCCGAACACCAAACTCACCCACGATAGAAATGTTTGGCTCGATGCTGAAGCACATTCCCGGTTCGAGGATTTGCTTGTTGCCCCGCACAGCATTGCCCCATTCGTGGCCATCCATGCCAATTCCGTGGCCGGTACGGTGTGGAAGTCCGGGCAACTTGTAGTCTGGACCAAATCCGGCATCGGTAATCACCTTTCGGGCCGCAGCATCTACCGCCTCCAAGGGAGCACCGATCTGCGCCGCCTTGAATCCTGCTGCTTGCGCTTCTTTCTCCAACTCCCAAATTTCCCGCTGACGGGCTGTGGGCTCCGCACCGAATACAATCGTCCGGCTGATGTCCGAGTTGTAGCCCTGTACCAAAGCTCCACAATCCACTAGCACCACATCTCCTTTTTTCAGGATTTGGGGCTGGGAACTTCCATGGGGAAAAGCCGAGGCAGGGCCTGAATTGGCAAGGGCAAAAGCATGTCTGGCCCCCATCTTCTGATGGGCCTGGGCTACCGCGGCCGAAAAGAGAGAGGGCGCCTCGCCTTCCTTGAGCGCCGCAAATCCCAACTTCATCGCTTCAATGGTGATGTCTGTAGCACGCTGCATCAGCGCGATTTCCGCAGGAGATTTGATGATCCGACAAGGGATAGTCACCGGATCGGCACTCACCACCTCAAAGCCGGGGGTCACTTTCCTCACTCCATCCGCTATAAAAAAGCGAACGCGCTCTTCCATACCTATTTTTCCGGATCTGGCTCCTGAGTCCAAAATTGCCCTTTTGATCTGCTCATAGGGACTTTCGTCCTCTTCCCAAGGGTAGATTTTATCCCCAAGTTTAGTTCCAGAGGCCAGCATCTCTTCCAGCCGCTCTTGCTCAAACTTGGGACAGACGAAGCTCACCTCGCCTTTGGCGGGGATCACGGCCACCATCGGCCGCTCGCTCTGTCCCCAGCTCATCGCCGTGAAATAGTTCATGGTCGTTCCAGAATCCAGCACGATAGCTGCAAAGCCGTGCTGCTCCATCAGCGCCTGCGCTTTTGACACGCGGGCTAAGCGCTCTTCTTTACTGATAGGGACGACTTGGTCTAGCCGAGAGGTCAAGCCTTCCAAAAGAGAGGAAACATGGTCTGGCTGGGTGGATGCAGGACGGCTATAGGCAGCTGTCCCGGTTAAGATAGTGGCTCCTGCACTCATTGCAGAGACATTCATAAAATTCCTTCTGTTCATTTTTTGGGGTAATCGTGATGGGTTTCTAAAGTAAATAAATCTACCCTTGAAAATGTGACCAGAGCCGTTGGAAAATGGCAATGATGGGGTTTCTCCTACAAGAAACCGGTCTGCGGGCAGTTTCGCTATACAGGATCGGTCTGCGTCAATTGGCAGGAGTCAGAACAATCACTGGAGGACTAGAAGGCGGCGTTTTGTCAAATGGCTCGGAGGAAGACTCCGGAACTGGGGCATTGGAAAAAAGGCTAAGGCCTAAGCCTGAAATCTCCGACACACTCCTGATCCGAACGGTCACACGCGGCAGGTCGGAAGAGGATCCATCTGTCCTTTCGACCACACGGATGACATCAAAGGCCACTATTCCCAGATTTTCCCCTTGCAAATTTCCCGTCAATGGCGAATAATTGATTGAGATATCGCTGTCGTAGACTACTGCATAGACTGTCTGCCCTACCAGCATGGCCAGCCCAGTAGCCCGCAAAGGCGTCACGTTGGGAATTTTGTCCAAAAGAACTTCCCGATCATCATCAGGTACAGCAGCACCCAAACCTGGACCCGGAGTCAGGTAATTTCTCAGTCCATTTCCGGTAGGGCCAGCATTGACCCAGGTGGTTGGGATAGTCTTGAGAGCAAACCAAGCCTCATCTCCCACCTGCCCGGTAAAGAGGTCTATTTCCCGGCCAACTTCCTCTTCAAAAAAGCGCAACGTCTGACGAAGACCCAAGGTGGCAAGCTGGTCATTAACATCTGTCTCAGAGAAATTATTTGGCGGATTGCCGTTGTCAATACTTTCCTCATCAATCAGTAGAAATACCGCCTCCGAATTGGCGAAATCCTCCCCAGGTCGGTCAGGATCGGAGTCTTGCTCGCAGGAAAACAACATGCATAGGGCCAAGAGTCCGGTTATTATGAAAATTGAAAAGTTTTTCATGGCAAAAGAATTTAAGGTCTAGAAACACCTCAACCTGAATTTTCCTTTCTTCCAAGCAAACTGGAAAAACCCCGAAACTCCGAGAGGCTTATATCTTCAACCAAAAATTACTCCAAGAGTTTGATTTCGTAGACTTTGCCTCGCTTTACATTGAGTTTACGGTCGCGAAGCCAAGGGTTGTAAAGTTTGAGATCCTTGTAGGAGCTGCCGTGATCTTTGGCCCACTGCGGAAGGTCTTTGATGTCACCTTCCACGCGGATTGTCTTCAGTCGTGGATTTTTATAATAGTCACCTTCTCGGAGGTGGTAACCAAAAGCACCGGGATTTTCGAAGATTACTTTGAAAGCCATAATGCGGAAGAGATACCGACTGGTCTCGTCATTGAGGTACAATTCATAGAAGCTCCGGTGAAGCTGCTCTTCCTGCCTGCGGGAAAATCCGCTTTGGCCCATATTGTAGCTTGCTGCTACCGCAGTCCAGTCTCCAAATTTGGCGTGTGCCTTTCTGAAATACTTTGCAGCGGCCTCCGTGGACTTCTCGAAATGATAGCGTTCGTCCACTTCCTTGTTGATTTCCAGACCATACTCCTTGCCCGTACTTTCCAGGATCTGCCAAAATCCCCTCGCTCCAGCCGGCGACCCCACATTCATCAGCGCGCTTTCCGCAATGGCGAGGTACTTAAAGTCATCCGGGATTCCATTTTCCTTGAGCATGCGCTCCATTTCCGGAAGATACTTTGCCGATCGTTTGAGCAGTAGGATCATATTGGATTCCCAGTAGGCGTTGACGTAGATCTCCCGCTCGAGCCGCTCCAGAATGTCCTCCCGATCGAGCGGGACTTTTTCCCCGGCAAAATCCAGTACTTTGGGCAACTCAAAGAGCCGGATCGAATCCCTAAAATTCAGCCGGGGAGGAACACTCAGTGGCTCGGCCGCTATAAACTGCGGCGTAGCGACGGAAGTATCTGAAGGAACCCGCCAATAGGCCAAGGCAGATAGGGTCAGACAAGCTACAAGCAGGGAATAAATAAGCAACAGATGAATCTTGGGCATTGGAATACTCGATTGGGACTAGAAAGCCCTCAAAGTACGGCTAAACCCAAAAACATCCGAACGGATTTTCCCAAATGGAAAGGAAGTGGCTAAAACCCTCAAAAATGGACGAAGGACTTGCCGCTAACGACTAATCCATCATCCCCAAGATCTCATCCAGATATTCCCGGCTATTGGAAAGGCGTGGTACTTTATGCTGTCCACCGAGCTTGCCTTTTTTGCGCAGCCAATCTTCGAAAAGCCCTCTTTTTGCTTGATGGATAATCGGCATCTTCAGGGCGATATCCTTGTGGCGCTTTGCATCGTAATCCGAGTTGACTTCACGGAGCCTTTGGTCCAAAAGTCTGGTAAATTCCTCAAGGTCTTTGGGAGCCGATTGAAATTCGACGATCCACTCATGCGCACCATTTGAGCCGTTTCCTTCAAAATACACCGGAGCGGCGGTGAAATTTGCAATGGTAGCTTGAGTCTGCTCCGCCGCAAACTGTATGGCGGCCTCGGCATTTTCCACGATGACCTCTTCCCCAAAGGCATTGATAAAATGCTTGGTTCGGCCCGAGATCCGGAAGCGATAGGGCAGAGTAGAGGTAAACTTGACGGTATCGCCGATCTTGTACCGCCAAAGCCCACCATTGGTGGAAATCACCATCGCGTAGTTCTTTCCTACTTCCACCCCCTGAAGGGCGATCACCTTAGGGGTTTCGCTTTCCCATTCCTCCATAGGGATAAATTCGTAGAAAATTCCGTAGTCCAGCAAGAGCAAGAGCTCATCGGAGTCCGTCTGGTCCTGTATTCCAAAAAATCCCTCCGAGGCATTGTAGGTCTCCACATAATGCATCTTTTCCGAAGGAATCAACTCCCTAAACAGGCTGCGGTAAGGACCAAAAGCCACTGCTCCATGGAAAAAGACTTCCAGATTGGGCCAGACTTCCAGGATGTTGTTGGCCTTTTTCAGCTCAACAATCCTACGTAGCAGTACCACAGTCCATGTGGGAACTCCCGCGATGCTCGTGACATTTTCGTCCATGGTCTCGCGGGCCATTTTCTCGATCTTTGCCTCCCAGTCTCCCATCAGGGCGGTCTCCAGTGCAGGAGTTCTTGCAAATTGGGCCCAAAGGGGGAGGTTCTGCATGATTACCGCGGAGACGTCTCCGGCTTTTGTGGTTCCTTCTGGATTGAGCGGGTTTCTCTCCAGAGTCCCGCCAATCGAAAGGCTTTTACCGGTAAACAGCTTGGAATCTGGATAATTGGACACATAAAGCGAGACCATATCCTTACCCCCTTTGTAGTGGCATTCCTCCAGACTCTCTTCCGATACAGGAATGTATTTGCTCCGGCTGCCCGTGGTGCCTGATGACTTTGCAAACCACTCGATCTCGGTATTCCAGATCACTTCCTGTCGACCCTGCATGGTTTGTTCGATATAGGGCTTGAAGGACTCGTAGTCGAAGACAGGTACTTGGGCGGCAAAATCCGAATAGGCTTTAATTCCCTCAAAGTCATATTCCCGACCAAATTCCGTGGACTTGCCAGCTTCGATCAGCTCACGGAATGTGGCTTCCTGCACGGCAATGGGATTTTTCTTAAAATTTTCGATCTGACCGAGGCGGCTTTTGAAGATCCAGGTCAAAAAACTGTTGATGACTTCCACTAATTAAAAACTTTGCGTTTTAGCTCAAATTGGCTTCCAAGATAGACTTTTCTCACCTGCTCATCGGCGGCAAGCTCCTCGGCGGTTCCTGCTTTTAGCAGCTTTCCCTCAAACATAAGGTAGGCTCGATCGGTGATGGATAGGGTTTCGTTGACATTGTGGTCGGTGATCAGGATGCCAATGTTTTTGGTTTTGAGTTTTGCGACGATGGTCTGGATTTCTTCCACGGCGATGGGATCCACTCCCGCAAATGGCTCATCCAATAGTACAAACTTGGGGTCAACGGCCAAGGCCCGGGCGATTTCGGTTCGACGACGTTCGCCCCCGGAGAGCACCATCCCGAGATTTTTCCGCACATGGGTCAAGCTGAATTCTTCCAGCAGACTTTCCATCTTCTCCTTTTGGGCGGCCTTGGGCAATTTGGTCATTTCCAATACCGCCATGATATTCTCTTCCACGGAGAGTTTTCTGAAAACGGAGGCTTCTTGGGCCAGATAGCCGATCCCAAGTTGTGCTCGCTTGTACATGGGCAATCCTGTGATCTGCTCGTTTTCCAGAAATATCCTACCCTCATTGGGCTGGATCAAGCCTACAATCATGTAAAACGACGTGGTCTTTCCGGCACCGTTTGGCCCCAAAAGCCCAACGATTTCACCTTGCTCCACCTGCACGGAGATGTCGTTGACGACTCTGCGGCCTTTGTATATTTTCACCAAATGTTCGGCACGGAGGATCATATCAGTCAAATTTGATGTCTTTCACATAGAGTTGCAAGCTGCTTTTGTCGCGGAAAAAATTCTCCCGCATCTCGGCTACGATATCAAATCGCATCTTGCCACGCAGCATGTTGACCGTGGTCAGATCCGGATCTTTGGCACGGTCAGCCATCCCAAATCCCAGGCAAACCGGCGTGGTCACCTGCCCATCCTGAACGATCTTAAACCTCAAATGTTTGTCTTTCAAAACTGTCACCTCGTCCGCGTAAACGTTGGAAATACGAAACACCGGTTCGGTATTGCCCGGACCGAAAGGCGCCATCTGCTTCAGAATGCTGTGAAACTTGTAATTGATCTGGTCCAGCAGCAGCTCATCGTCTATCTCGATCACCGGCTTGCGGTGTACCTCCTCGATGCGGCTGCGCACGACCTGCTCAAACTTCGCCTGAAATGCCGGCACGTTTTCCACCGAGAGCGTCAACCCAGCGGCGTATTTGTGTCCCCCAAATTGGTCCAGAAGTTCTGCGCACTCGGCGATAGCTTCATAGATATCGAAGTCCACCACGGAGCGGGCGCTGCCGGTAGCCTTGCCGTTGGACTCGGTGAGGATGATGGTCGGGCGATAGTATTTTTCTATGCATCGGCTTGCGACGATCCCGATCACACCTTTGTGCCAGTCTTCCTTGAAGAGGACGGTAGAGTTCCAAACCGTGTCGGCCTCCATCAAGGCTAGCATCTCAAAGGCTTCTTTGGTGATGTTTTCGTCAAAGTTTCGCCGGGTGGAATTGACCTCATCAACCAACTTTGCCCGTTCTATGGCCTCATCCAGATTGGAGGAAATGAGCAGTTCCACGGAGGCTTTAGCATGCTCCAGTCTGCCTGAAGCGTTGATTCGGGGACCGATCTTGAATACTATGTCTGAAATCTGGATTTCCTTTTCGACCTTGGCCTGGAGGATCAATGCTTTAAGACCAGCTCTTGGGTTATTGTTGATCCGGTCGAGGCCGTAGTAGGCGAGAAGGCGATTTTCCCCGGTGATAGGGACGATGTCGGCAGCAATGCTAACCACCACCAAATCCAAATAGCCATACAGACTGGATTCCTCCATCCCATGGGTTTTGGCATATGCTTGGATTAGCTTGAAGCCGACTCCGCAGCCACTGAGTTCCTTGTAAGGGTAGTTGCAATCGGCTCGCTTGGAGTCCAGGACCGCCACCGCAGCGGGCAGATCCTCCCCCGGGGTATGGTGATCGCAGATGATAAAGTCCACCCCCAGCCGCGAAGCGAGGGCTACTTTGTCGATGGCCTTGATTCCGCAGTCCAGGGCGATGATCAGCGTAAATCCGTTTTCGGCTGCAAAGCGTACACCACGCTCGGAGATGCCGTAGCCTTCCTTGTAGCGGTCTGGAATATAGAAATCCACATCGGGATAAAAGCCCTTCAGGAAACCATACATCAGCGCCACGGCTGTGGTACCGTCGACGTCGTAATCTCCATAGACGAGGATACGTTCTTGGTTTTGTACGGCCTGTTTGATGCGACTTACGGCCTTTTCCATATCCCGCATCAGAAATGGATCATGCAGCTGACTAAGGCTTGGCCGGAAGTAATCCTTTGCCTGGTCAAAGTTTTCCACCCCCCGGTTGATCAGCATGTTTGCCAGCGTGGGATTCACATTGATCTCCTTGCCGAGCTTTTCGATGGCTGACTGTGAGGCTTTGGGCTTTTGTTTCCAGACGTACTCCATGTTTGTTTTTCAGAGGTAGATGAGAAGGGACCTTCCCAAGTGGGTAATAGACGGTGACTTTATCGCATTGGGTACGTAAAAGCCGCTATCGAGGCCGAATCCTCCGCTTTTTTTCCTGTCTATAGTAAAATAAAAAAAGCGCTGGAGAAAGGAGCGCCTTCAACTTCCAGCTGTTTTTTTCATGAAAACTCAAGTCAGAATCAGCATTCACTTCCCGATACATCATCACTGCGACGACGCAGTGTGCCAATACGGCAAGCAACAAAAAAGTGTAAATCAGCAGTTCGTTCATCTCAGGTTTTTTGAAGAATTAGCGCGGCCCAATTATCCTTGGATGATTTATTGACCAGCTCCAGGCCGAAAGGCTTGGCTGCCTCCAGCAAATCCGAAATGTCTTCGGCGTAGAACCCACTGAGCAAAAGGTAACCCTGATTAGGCAAAAGTCGCGAATAGATTTCCATTTCGTCGAGCAGGACGTTTTTGTTGATATTGGCCAGTACGATGTCGAAAACACCCTGCGGGTTGACCTCACGGATGGTGCCCAGGCCCATACGGGTTTGTAGTCCGTTCAGGTCAAAATTCTCATTACCATTGTCGACGCACCAGTCATCGATATCGAAGGCCTCGACAGACTTTGCGCCAAGTAAATGGGCCATGATGGCGAGGATTCCCGTTCCTGAGCCTACATCCAGCACCCTTTTCCCCTCGTGGTCCAACTCTCCCTGATGTCTCAGCATCTGGAAGGTCGTCGCATGGTGTCCCGTCCCGAAAGACATCTTGGGATTGATGACGATTTCGTACTTGAACTCGGGCTTTGGCTCATGAAATGATGCCCTCACGTACACAAGGTCATCCACGGCGATGGGGTCGTAGTTTTTTTCCCACTCCTCATTCCAGTTGACCCTGGGCATGATGCTCTCGGATAGGGAGATTTGGGCGGCATCCTGATAGGAGGCGATGAGCCCGTCAAATCTAGCCCGGTCAAACTCGGACTCGGCGGCATAGGCATCAATCCCGTCCTCTGTCTCGAGGAAGGAATCGAAGCCGATTTCCGCCAGTTCTGCAATGAGGATTTCCCGGAATTCTTCCAGGCATTTGATCTTAAACTCCAGGTAATCCATGAATCTTTAGAACGATTTGATGATGTCGATGAAATCCCTCGATTTGAGGGAAGCCCCTCCGATCAGGCCGCCATCCACGTCAGGCTTGGAGAAAAGTTCTTTCGCATTGCCAGGATTGGCGCTGCCGCCATAGAGGATGGAGGTATCTGCGGCGATCTCCTTGCCATATTTAGCGGCGATGTGCCGTCTTAGAGCCGCGTGCATTTCCTGTGCTTGATCAGCTGTAGCTGTCTTGCCAGTACCGATAGCCCAGATTGGCTCGTAGGCAATGACCACTTTGGAAAAATCCTCAGGGCTCAGGCCGAAAAGGCTCTCTGTCAACTGGAATTTTACATTGGATTCGTGCGTGCCGGCGGTACGGATCTCCAGAGATTCACCACAGCAAAAAATAGGAGTCAGGCCATGAGCAAGCGCCTGCTTCACTTTTTCAGCAAGGAGCTCGTTGTTTTCCTTGAAATACTCTCTTCTCTCGGAGTGGCCCAAGATGACATACTGTACTCCAAAAGATGCCAAAATCTTGGCCGAGACCTCGCCCGTGAAGGCACCAGCTTCTTTGTCAGAGCAGTTTTGGGAGCCCAAGGCTACTCCTTCAACACTGCCAATCAGTTTTTTAACAGGAAAAATATGGGGAAAAGGCGGGTTGAGTACCGCAATGACGTCCTTGATCGCCTCGTCTTTGTACATATTCACGATCTCGGAAGTGAGCTTTTGGCCTTCATCAAAGGTCATATTCATCTTCCAGTTACCGGCAACGATTTTCTTTCTCATGTGGGAATTAAAATTTGTGGTGTTTGAAAAAAAGATTTAGCAAGGGTATTTTGGCTTAAAATTACCAAAAATGTCCAGCTGGGGAAAAAATAACCCGGATCATGCCCCAAAAAAGTCTTGGTCACTCGGGGAAGCGAAGGGGAAACTGGAAACCTACTGTGCTTACCAGGAGCGATGTCAGTGGGAAGTGAGGAGAAAGTTGTATGAAAAAGGCATCAAAGGCGATTCTGCCGAAGAATTGATCAGTGAGATGATTTCCTCCGATTTTTTGAATGAGGAGCGATTTGCGAGATCTTTTGCCAGGGGCAAGTTTCGGCTGAGACACTGGGGCAAAATGCGGATTGCCAGGGAGCTCAAGCTCAGACAAATCAGTCCGGCGTGTATTCGATTGGGACTTTCGGAGATCGATCCGGAAGAATATTACGATATGCTCCTAAACCAAGCAGAAAAGAAATGGGAAAAAACCACGGAAATGGAGCCAACAAAAAAACGCTATAAAGTCGTCGCTTACTTGATGGCGAAGGGTTTTGAGCAAGACTTGGTGCAGGAGGCTGTGGCTTCAGTGAGCAGCGAGCAGTAGCAGTCATAAAGCTTAAATCAGAAATCTGAAGGAGGAAAACTCAAGCCACAAAACTGAAACTGGAAATCTGAAGACCGACTATCCGACGTCGGGCGTCCTTCATTCTATATTCCAAATACCACATACCCCTATCTCTACTTCGTACTAGCTACTTGATACGTTGTGCTCTCCTACACCATATCGCACATAATCTTGGCCGACATCAAGGACAACGGTATCCCGCCTCCCGGATGCACGGAACCTCCACAGAAATAGAGATTTTTGATGTCGGACGAGAAATTGGCGTGGCGGAGGAATGCGGCAAAACGGTTGTTGGAGCTGTTGCCGTAGAGAGCGCCCTGCGCGGAGGATGTTCTCAGTTCGATCGATCTGGGGTCTAGGGTTTCTTCAACTTCAATTAGGGATTCGAGGTCGGTTTTCAGCATTCGGTTGATTTTGGCAATGATATGCCCCCTGGCCTCATTGACCAGCCCATCCCAGTCTTGACCCTGATTGTTGGGTACGTTGATCATGGTAAACCAATTCATGCAGCCCGCCGGTGCATCATCAGGCTTCATTGTCGAAGTGACGTTGATATAGACCGTCGGGTCGGGATGGATGGACCTTTTTTTGAAAATGCAATTGAACTCTTCCTTGTAGTCATCTGAAAAAAGAATATTATGGAGACCCAGTTCCGGAAAATTCTTTTTCACACCCCAATAGAAGATCAGTGCAGAGCTGGATTTGGGCTGCTTGAGAAGGCGCTTGGGTTGCTTTTGTGCATGCAAGATGGTCTTGTAGGCATTGACCATGTCCATGTTGTTGATCACGATGTCGGCGAGAAACCTTTTGCCTTTGCAGCTCAGGCCCACGGCCTTGCCGTTTTCTACCAGGATTTCATCCACTTTGGATTCAAAATGAAATTTCACTCCCAGTGACTTAGAGAGGTGAAAAAGGCTGATGGTGATGTCATGCATGCCTTTTTTCGGAAAATAGGCACCTCTGCCAAATTCCAGATGCGGGATGATGTTGAGCGTAGCGGGGGTCTGATAGGGATCGGAGCCGTTGTAGGTGGCGTATCGGTTAAAAAGCTGTATGAGCTTGGGATTGGAAAATCGTTTTTCGTTGGCCTGGTTCATGGTGGAGAAAATACCCAACTTCCCCATTTTAAAATAGGATTGGAGAGCTTGGGGGCTGGTCCAAGTGGACAACCGGTGCAGCGAGCGCTCCATGAAAAGTGGTGCCAAATGCTGGAAGATGTAGGCGGACTGCCTCAGCGCATCCCGGGTATGCTTGGCGGGCTCCCCCAACCTCGTTTCCACTTCCTCCGCAAATCGGTCAATGTCGGACCAGGCCGTGAGTCTCTTGCCGTCCTCCCAAAAATACTGGCAGATGGCTTCCAGCTTTTGATACTCAAAATAGTCTCTGGGGTTTTTCCCGGCAAGGATAAACAGCTCGTCTACCAAGTGCGACTCCGTAAATAGAGAAGGTCCCGCATCAAAGCGGTATCCTCCAATATCTGTTTGGGACAGTTTGCCTCCGGGATAAGAATTGGCCTCAAACACCTCCACTTGGTAGCCCTTTACGGCCAAGCGAATGGATGCGGCAATCCCTGCGATACCGGAGCCGATAATCAAAGCTTTTTTAATCATAATCATTAATCCTCGGGGTAAACTTCCAATTGTTGAGAGTGTTTGAAATCTCCATGGATAAAAGAGATCCTTAGAGTTCAAAATCTCGAATTCGTAATATCATTCCAACCTTTCAATACATGGTGAGCGAGACTGTCTGATAGATGTTAATTCACCCTCGCGATTTTTTTTTGCAGAAAATACTAAATACACAGGAATAAGCAATTTTTAGTAAAAACCGATAAATATATCATGCGTTTTACGGCATTTCAAACGCGTTTTTAGAGTGTCAAAATTCGCTTTTAGTGTATTTTTAACTGATTTAATACAAATATTTTATGCAACCTACACGAAATGCCAGGAGCCTCATCGGGTTATGCGGACTGGTGCTTGTATTTCTAGTTTCAAACTGTACGCAGTTTGATGGTACTGATCCTAACAAGGATTTAGATCCGATTGCCTCTGAAAATATCTCCGGGGATTTGAACGCAAGAATGGTATGTGATGGGCCTGATGTGACACCTGTCCTATTTACTGGCGGCCGGGGAGGAAACGCTTCCTGTTCCGACGTATGCGATTTTGAGTACTCTTCCGGAAGAAATGATTTCGTAGATGGTGCATTTGTAATGGAATGGCCGGAGGGCTTTACGGTGAATGTCAAAGATGGAAAGTACGTTTCCTGGAGCTTTGATCCTCCAGAAGGGTATTGTCTCAATGGAATTACGGTCATCGTGAAAGGAGGACCTGCTTCAAACATTTACAAATACGGTCCGGGAGTCACTTCAGACTGCGGGCTGGTCTCCCCTGTGAATGCTTCAGGTAGGCCAGCGGCGCTCAGCAACTTGACTTTCTGCTATGACCTCATTGAAAAACCTGAAGCTCCTGAAGCCGAAGATAAGTTTGCAGAATACTGCGAAGACGATGAAATAGCGGCACTTTGCGCAGAAGCCATTGCTCCTGAGGGTGCGACCGTGGTGTACTATACCTCTGAAACCGGAAATGAAGTGGCAACAGTAACATGCCTTTCTGATTTTGGTACTTTGGAACTATGGGCTGCATCTGTCACTGACGGCTGCGAAAGTGAAGAAAGGACCAAAATCACATTGACTATTGCCGAAAAGGAAAACTGTGACACAGTAATCGACGAAGATGATTGCTTCCAGGAAGAAACCGCATGGGGCGGTAGCAGTGAAGGTGGTGGACCGGCTTGGTGGTTCTATTTTGACACCACGGGAGATGCGGTTCAACCGATCTATGCAGGACAAAATATAACTGATGGTACTATAACTTTTGATGGAAACAACCTAATCATTGATTTAGGATCATGGGTACTTCAGGATGACCTTGAGGCAGTAAAAATCCAAGGATACAATTCTATTCCAACCAGTAGACCAGCCGCAGGGCCCTTTACCACCTATAAAGGAAGAAATCTAGTCATACCGGTGAGCGGCTTCACATATTACGCCATCCATTTGGACGTGATGTTGGAAATCGAATGCCCTGAACCTGAATAGTCAAATCAACCGCTAATAATTGATAAAGCCTCGCCAACAAATGGCGGGGCTTTCCTTTTTTTTCATAGTGATTTAGAATTAAAATGCTCTAAAAGCGATCGGATCAGGACTGGCGTCCTTGTCTCCGCTAATGTATCCATCCGCTCGTATTCCACCAAGCAGCCTTAAGCCAGCTACATGGGGAGAAGCCATGGAAGTGCCACTTTTGGAGCCGTATGCACCATTGGGCAGCGTTGACCTGATAGATACTCCCGGTGCAGCCCAATCGATGGGAGGGTTGCCATAGTTGGATGAGCTGGCCATAGTCCCGCTGCTGCTCATTGAGGACACCGTCTGGATGTAGGGTCCATTTGCTCTTGCGGGAGAATAATTGTTTGCATCTGCAGCACTGTTACCAGCGGATGTTACTACCCAGATCCCCATATTGGATGCTTTGATCACCGCATTATCAAAAGAAGTACTTGCCCCAGACCCAATGCTGAGGTTGATCACGTCTCCTGGTCGGCCAACGGAAAGCACATAGTCTATGCCTGCTATTGCGTAAGACACGCTACCTCGACCGTCGTCTCCCATTACTTTTACTGGTACAACCCATGCCCCAGCAGCTACGCCTACGACGCCGAAGGTGTTGTTTTTTGCTCCAATTATCCCGGCAACGTGGGTGCCATGTCCATGAAGGTCGTTTAGTGTCGCGCTTACCTCGTCAGGGACTATTTTCTTTCCCCAAGAAACCAGCACATTTAGGTCTGGATGATCGAAATCAATGCCGGTGTCTAGGACAAAAGCTATGTTATTTCCGGTGTGCTTCACAGGGCCTCCAACTCTTTTAATCCCCCAAGGAATCTCTTGTGTACTTGGCCCTTCTAAGGAATCGTCTGGAGCAGGCGAGGTAGGTGATGGTTCAGGGTCAACGGGGGTGGGTTCCGGATCGGTTGGTGTCGGGTCTGGATCGAGTGGTGTAGGTTCTGGATCTGTGGGTTCAGAGGATTTCTTTCCTCCGCCTTTTCCGGAACCCGTCGGCTTTCCCAAAACGATTACTTGGTCACGTTCGATATGGGAGACCCTTGGATCACTCTTCAGGGACTCGTATTGGCTTTTATCCAGCTTCACGGAAAAACCATCGATCACCGTACTAAAGATAAATTTGAGAACTTCAGGCTTAACCCTGTAAGACGCCAGCAGATTTTCGGAAAACTTCCTCATTGAGGCTTGGTTGCTTTCGTAATCTTGGGTTTTTCGAAAGTTCAGAGAAGTGGGCTTCAGCGTAACGATGTACTGATCAGGAATAACCTGAGAATAACTGCTAACCAATTCAGCTTCTTCTAAAACCATTTCTGGTTCTAAGACCTCTTGGCAACTGAATACCATCGCTCCAAGTAGGATTACTTGGAGTAGCTTTGCTTTTTTGTCGAATTTCATGGATTTATTTTTGGCGGATGATTTTTTCTAGGCTGATGCAATAGATTTTCTTGGCGAGTTTCTAGGAATTGGTCCCTGCCTGCCAACAAGAGATCACCCTACATGGAGACTTTCTCCAGGTAGCAGTACATTATTTCTAAGCGTGAAAAGCGCCTTGAAATAGGGGATAATGGAAGCTTGTTGTCTAGATCGGGTGAAATCCAGACGTAAATAAAATGCAATTTAAATCAGATTGTCAAAATATATTTTTGCATAAAATATTAAAATCATTATTTTATTTTCTTTTTGCATTTTTAATGCTTTAAAAAACGTAAAGTTCTTACTTCAGTATCTATTAAAAATCAGGCCCGAAAAGCCCATTGATCACCAACAAAAAACGCCTATCAAAGATTTTTCCGATAATAAAATAAATTTTATGGGGTCATTTTAGCTAAACATTGACTCCTATCATTGAATACTTCCGGAATTCAGAATTCTAATGAACAATAACCCAAAAATAATAACTGAAAAGACTGTCATCCCGCTGAAGCATTTCGAGACGATCAAGATTTATCAAGACAAGTCTGATCAGGAGATCTGGAAATCCTTCAACCTCGGTGACGAGTCAGCATTCAATTTTATTTACAGGACTTATGTCCACGAGTTGTTTCGTTACGGCTGGCAATATTCCAAAGATGAAGATTTGGTAAAGGACTCTATCCAAAACCTATTCATCTATCTCAGGAGAAAGAGGGGGGAACTTTCTGATGTTTCAAATATCCAAGCATATCTCTACCGGTGTATTCAAACGGAGATTTCAAAAAGCCGAAAAAATGAAGCTCGGTATAAGAGCATCGAGGCAGACTCGCAAGACGACACGTTCTTGATTGAAGTGTCACCAGAGACCTCCTTGATCAACACAGAAGCTGCAGTACTCCAACATGAACTTCTGAACAAATCGCTAAACCAACTCACCCCAAAACAACGCAAAGCGCTATTGCTCTTTTACGAGGATGGGCTTAGCTACAAGGAAATCTCAGCGCTGATGGAATTTTCGGAAGTAAAAACAGCACGAAAACTCATCTACCGAGCAATCGCAAGCTTAAAGGAACTTATTAAACCAACGACGAACCGCTAATTCATGTCTCGCAAAGAAAATATCAAAAAGTTCGAGGACTTCGAGATCGAGGAATTTCTCTCGGATGAATTTTTTGTACAATGGGTTAAAAACCCTGACGATAATACGACCCATTTTTGGGAAAAGTGGCTGGTAGCCAATCCAAAGAAAAGGTCAATGGTCGCTGAGGCAGCCGAGCTTGTCCGCTCAATCCGGTACAAGCCGGGAGCCGCTTTGAGTGACGAGTCCTATGTGGAAATATTTGAAAACATCATAAGGGCAGACGAGGGGTCAAAAGTCACCCTACCTAACAAGCCTTCCAAAGAGGGGAAGTGGTACTCTTTTTTTTCCGTACGTAGAGTCGCGGTCTTTTTCCTGGTGGCTGCGTGCGCTTTGGCAATCTACTCCTCTTGGCCAAACACAGCGCTACCTTCGGAGGAGGTCCGATGGATCACCAAGGCCAATCCGAAAGGCCAAAAGACAAGTATTAGACTCAAAGATGGTTCGCTGATTCATCTTAACTCCAATACGACACTATCTTATCCCGAAGATTTCTCTGAGACCAGACGAGAGGTGAGGTTACTGGGAGGTGAGGCCTTCTTTGATGTAAAAAAGGAAAATAGACCCTTCACCGTGGTTATGCAAAACGCTGAGGTGGAAGTTTTAGGTACCAATTTCAATGTCAAACATACCCAAGACAAGGAAGTCAGCATAGCCTTGGTGGAGGGTTCTGTAAAAGTCAAAGATATCTATGGCAACCAGGTCATGCTTGTCCCTTCAGAAATGCTGAAACTCGACAAAGAAGGAAACTTCAATAAGTCCACCTTTGACATCCGGGAGATTACCGGATGGAAGGACAAATACTTGGTCTTCAAAAATGACAATTTCGAAGCGGTCGTCAACAAACTTGAGAATTGGTACGGGGTGGATATTCAAGCTGAGGGTTCATTCCCAAAAGCTTGGGCCTATTCGGGAATCTATTTAGACGAAAGTCTTTCCAATACCTTGGAAGGCATCAGCCAAACGTCTGGAATCAGCTATCAAATTGAAGGAAAAAAAGTCAAAATGACGAGTAAAAAATAATTACCATACTATATTGGTAGGATTTATATGTTATTTGTCTTATCACCTCTAAATTCGCACAATAAACCAAAATATTTACGTCATGCGCCTACTCAAAGAAAGTCCCTAGTTCAAAAACCCATTCAAGAGCCTCACTGATCGGTAAGACCGATCCTCCTTCGTTTTTGGTATTGCAGACCCCATTTTCATAATATGGATTAAGCAATAAAAAAACAGCAGCAGTTCGGCCAGGAACATGCTGCTGCCAGTACTCTCGCCTTTGAGACCTAAATCATTCAAAGGCAAGCGATTAAGTATTTGCACACATTAATCTTCACAATTGTATGAAAAAACCAATACTTGGACAATTGCTTATGCTGTCTAAAAGAATACTGTACGCTTTTGCCCTTCAGCTGTTCTTCGTGACGTTCCTCCTCGCCAATGAAGGAAATGCCCAAAGAAAGACCGTAGAGCAGGTCGTCGTCACCGTACAGCTAGCTGATGCTAATCTCTCGGCTGTGTTTTCTGCGATAGAAAAACAGACAAATTTCCAGTTTACCTACAATACGGGTAAGGTAGACCTATCCCAGAAAGTCAGCCTGAATCGTAGGAAAACGATCCTCTATGAAATCCTCACCGATCTCATCAAACAGACCGGACTGTCCTTCATACAGATCAATGAGAATATTCATGTAAGACCGGGGACAACTGGGACGGAAGCAGGGATAAGCATTGAAAAACCGGAGGCGAAAAATATTAGCGGCACCGTAACCGATCCGAGTGGCGTAGGCCTTCCTGGAGTTACCATCATCGTGGATGGGACTACCAAAGGCACCGTCACGGATGTCGATGGAAAATTCACGCTCGATGTCGAGCCGGGCGAAGTACTGGTGTTCTCATTTATCGGCTACAAGAGCCAAAAAGTAATCATACAAGCCCAGTCCACAGTGGATGTCATCATGGCGGAGGACGAGAAAGCCTTGGATGAGATCGTCGTAGTCGGCTATGGAGAGCAAAAGAAAGCAGACGTGATTGGGGCCGTGTCCCAGCTTTCTTCCGACAAGATAGACAACCGCCAAGTCACCAATGTATCCAACATCCTTACCGGCCAAATTCCTGGTGTCACGGTGATCCAAAGAGGGGGAAGACCCGGCGCCAGTGGAGGTCAAATCAGCATCAGAGGTGTCGGCTCTTTCGGGGCTGGAACCAATCCGCTCATATTGGTGGATGGCATCCCTACAAACGCATTCAATGACATCGACCCAAATGACATCGAGTCTATCTCTGTCCTCAAAGACGCTTCTTCTGCTGCCATCTATGGAGCAAGAGCCGCAAACGGGGTGATTTTGGTAACCACCAAAACCGGATCCAGTGAGAAGGTCCAAGTAAGCTATAGCGGATATGTGGGCTTTCAGCAGGCCACCGAATATCCAGAATTTGTCAACTCTTGGGAATTCGCCGAATTATTCAATGAAGCTGACGGCAGCGAAGTCTACACCGCCGAAGACATCCAAAAATACCGCAATGGCTCCGATCCTGACAACTACCCAAATTCAGATTTTATAGGGCAGATGTTTACAAAAAAACCGATTCAGACCCAAAGCAACTTGACAATCAATGGCGGATCCAAAACCAGCAAATACAATCTGTCATTCGGATACCTTTTCCAAGATGGTCTGGTAATCAAAAACAACTATTCCAGGTACAACGTCCGGCTCAATCTGGAAAACGACCTAAGCGCTAAGCTGAAACTGACCACGAGATTGGCCTTGATCAACTCAGTGACGAATGAACCTTCGGCTCCAGCAACTCTAGATATTACTGACATGCTTGGAATCATTGGCCAATCTGTTCGTTTTCCCGCGATCTATGTCGACCGATATTCCAACGGTGATTATGGATTGGGAGTAGTCGGAAAAGGAACCCCAGTTTCCTACCTAAACAACGACTCCTTCTTTAAATCAAAAGGTCTGGATATCAACGCCAACCTAAAATTGGACTATGCGCTTACAAAAGACCTGAAACTCTCACTCATCGGAGCGTATAACCAATCTCTCTTAGACGAAAAGAGATTACTTGCTACTCAGGTTTTAAACCCAACAATCACGCTAGGACCAAATGAGCTTAGATTAAACGACGAACAAAACACCTACAAGACTTTTCAGGCCATTGCCAACTATTCTAAGATATTTGGAATGCACAAGCTTGACATTTTGGGCGGGTATTCGTTTGAAGACAACCTCTTTGAATTCACCACCGCTTCCAGAGACAAACTGGCTAACAACGACCTCCCCCAACTGGATGTTGGAGCTCCAGACAACCAAAAAAACTCAGGTAGTGCCGAGGAGTGGGCCCTGATGTCTTTTTTCGGTAGGGTGAAATATGACTATCTGGAAAAATACCTCTTTGAAACCACGATGCGCTATGACGGATCCTCGCGATTTCCTAGCGATGAGAAATTTGCCTTCTTCCCTTCTGCTGCTGTAGGCTGGAGGATTTCAGAGGAGCCATTTTTAAAAGACAAAACCAATTGGCTTGATGATCTGAAAGTTAAGGCATCTTACGGGATCCTAGGCAATCAAAACATTGGTAATTATCCTTACCAAAATACGCTGAACCTTGGACAGAATTATTCTTTCGGCGGAAATATCAGTACAGGCCTCACTCGCCAGGTGATTACTGATTCCACGCTTCACTGGGAGAGCACACGTACGATGGATATCGGCATGGATGTGAGTTTGTTTCAGGGTAAGATCAACTTTGGCGCTACCTACTTCAACCGCTTTACCTATGACATCCTCAATAGTCCGGCTTCCAGTGTCTCCACCATCGTCGGATTCGGGCTTTCTCAACAGAACTCCGGCGAGTTAAGAAATTCGGGCGTAGAACTGGTCTTGGACTATCGTCATACCGGCCAGGACTTTAATTTCAGAGCGGGTGCCAACCTAACCATCATCAACAACGAGGTATTGGATCTGGGGGTCGGCAACGTCCAACAACCCAACGGTATGGTCGGCAATGGAAGTAGTCTCTTCATTGGCTACCCCATGAACATCTATTTCGGTTACCAAGCCGACGGGCTTTTCGTTGACCAGGAAGATATTAGCAACTGGCCAACCATGACAGCAATCAATCCTAACCCAAAGCCAGGAGACATCCGCTACAAGGACATCAGCGGGCCAGACGGTGTACCCGATGGAAAGGTAGATCCTACCTACGACCGCGTGGTTCTAGGAAGCCAGATTCCGAAGTTCAACTTTGGACTCAACTTGGGTGCCGATTACAAAGGTTTTGACTTCAGCATGTTGATTCAGGGCATTGCTGGAGTGAAAGGCAACCTTACCGGTGATGCTGGTTTTGCATTCAACAACCAAGGTGGGGTGCAGAGATGGCAAATGGAGGAAAGATGGACCGCTGAAAACCCTGACCGTAACGCCGGCTATCCGAGAATGGAGTTCATCTCCAATTCTGGAACTCCAAACACGGTGACATCCTCTTTCTGGACCCTGAATGGCTCCTATGTCAAGCTTAGAAATATCCAACTTGGATATTCCCTCTCTCCCGCAGCACTTGAAAAGATAAGAGTGGCACGATTGAGAATGTACATCAGTGCCGAGAACATCGCTACATGGAGCAAGTACCGTCAAGGTTGGGATCCTGAGGTCAACACCGCTAGGGCCTACTATCCTATTCTCGGAAACTACACTTTCGGTGTCAACCTCCAGTTTTAATTCACTTCTCTAATTATGAATAGAATGAATAAGCTATATAAATTTCTAAGCGCAGCACTGTTGTCGTCCACCCTGCTTTCCTGCGTGGACCAACTCGATAAATCTCCATTGGACCGATTCGACAACGCTACCTTTTGGAGCAGCGAAGGCAATGCCCAGCTGGCCCTGACCGGCGTGTATCGAGGAGGCATCGTCCAAAACACTACAACTGTCAACCCTTCTAACTGGTGGGCTTATGATGGCATGCTGTTTCTGGAATTCGCATCCGACAATGCATATGACCGCAGAGGCGACAATTCAGCGTTTCATAGACTTTCCAATGGGACCCTTACACCAAGTATCAATATTCTCGGTTCCTATTGGTCTTCCTCCTACAAAAATATTGCGAACGCCAATTTCTTCCTCGAGAACATCGACAAGGTTCCCATGGACGATCAGCGGAAAGAACGGATGAAATCTGAAGTAAGATTTCTACGTGCCGCTCAGTATTTCTACATGTCCCAATTTTGGGGTAGCGTTCCTTTGGTACTTCGCACGCTTAGCCCGGAGGAAGCAAATGCCGTCACCAAAAATTCAAAAGAGGAGATCGTTTCCTTCCTTCTGACTGAATTTGACGAAATCGTGGATTTTCTTCCAAGCCACAAAAGCCTTCCAACTACCGAGCGAGGCCGAGTGACTCAGCAGACTGTGCTGGCTTTCAAAGGCCGCCTACTTCTTTCTGAAAAAAGATGGGAAGAAGCCGAGGGCACCTATGCCGAGATCATAGCCATGGGCGAAAACACCATCGATCCGGACTATGCAGGTCTTTTCCTAAAGTCAAATGAAAACAGCGACGAAATCATCTTCAGTACACAATACATCGAAAACCTCGGCGCAAACGGTATGCTTCAGCACTTCTTCCCAGCGTTGGCGGGAGGTTGGCATATCTTTAATCCACTGGGTAGCCTGGTCGAGTCCTATGATTTCACAGATGGAAGTGCCTTCAGCTACGACAATCCACTTTACGATCCGAAAGATCTGGGCAAAAACCGCGATCCTAGATTGAAAGCGACTATCCTATACAATGGGTCAACGTTCAAGGGAACTTACATTACACACCCGGATTCAGCATCTTCTCCAGACCAGCTAGGAGCAGGCAAGCAGACAACTCAAAGTGGCTTTGGTTTGAAGAAATTTGTGGACGAAACTTTTTCGGGAAACCTGATGAATTCCGGAGGAAATACACCGATCATCCGCTATGCGGAAGTTTTACTCGGCTATTTGGAAGCCAAACTGGAAGCAGGAAATCCAATCTCCCAAGCTGACCTTGATGCCACGATCAATCGGGTAAGAGGACGAGCTTCTGTGGGGATGCCTCCGATCACCTCCACTTCCCCTTCAGAGTTGAGGCAGATTTTGAGGAAAGAACGCAGGGTGGAAATGGCCTGTGAGGGGATAAGGTATTGGGATATCCTCCGCTGGGGTATCGCCAAGGATGTCCTCAACGCCGACTTTTATGGAGCTTCATATCCCGGAGCCATTAAAAAACGACTGAAAAATGGGCAACCTGATCCCTACAGCAGATGGTATGTAACCTCGAGAAAATTCCGTGAAGGTATAGACAATCTTTGGCCGGTTCCCCAAAGTGAGGTAAACATTAATCCAGGACTTCAATAACGAATAATCCAATTTGCATTTCCCCCTTCCCCAGACTGGCCTATATTAGTCGGTCTGGGGAAGACTGCCTCCTCAATTACCTATTTTCATCTACAAACTATGAAGCGACGATCGGCCGTCAAGGCCATGGCTCTAACCTCTTTTTCCACGCCTTTCATTTTCAGCCAAGGATTTACAGGCATTCGACGGCTGTTTTCGAAATCCTCCCCAGCCTACCAAAGCAACTGGGAAAACTGGCCAGACCTCCACTGGATCGGCCCTGAGTATTGGGGAAACAGACTGCAGGACTGGGAAATCCAGGACGGCAAAGCTGTCTGTGTGGTCTCCGGCCCCAATCGCGCACTCCATATCCTGACCCACCAGCTACAAGACGGCAAGCAGGGATTTGAACAGTCCATTACGCTGCAATGGAAAAATGAAGCCCTAAAAGGCAATCCCAAAAGCTACTTGGGATTCCGAATCGGCGCCAAGGGAAAATTTGCGGACTATCGTTCTGCGGCAGTTTTTGGACAAGGAATAGATCTCGGTATCTCAGGATCCGGGCAGCTTGTAATCGGTGAAATGAGTAGCGAAACGAAGCTCGATTTGAGTCGTCCTATCCACCTTCGTTTGCAGGCAAAGTGGAATGACAGTTCTTACGCGCTTACCCTTTCGGGGTCGAATGATTCCGGATTTGCATCTTCAGTCCAGCTTCAGTCAGATGGAATTAATGCAGAGGATTTAAGCGGCAACCTCGCCATCGTCGCCCATGCCCCAAAAGATGATCAAAACGAACTTCCGCTAGCGGCCTTTTCCGACTGGAAGTTTTCCGGGGAAAAAATCACCGCCGATACGAAGCAAATCTTTGGTCCTATTGTCTTTGCGCAATACACCGTCCATCGCAAGGTTCTCAAGCTCACCGCCCAATTAGCCCCAGTAGAGAAAGTCCAAGGATTGATGGTTCAACTCCAGCTCCATGAGGATGGAAAATGGGCGACCGTCGCCACTTCCGGCATCGATCCAGAAGGAAGATACGCCCACTTCCGCGTGGAAAACTGGGATAAAAAAGAAAAAGTACCCTATCGGGTCTTACTGGATTTCCCGCTCAAAAACGGAAATCAGGAATTTTTCTTCGCCGGAGAAATCGCCAAGCAACCAAACTCCACTGAAAACCTTAAAGTGGCGGTTTTCAGCTGTAATGCGGACTACGGCTTTCCAGATCAGGAAGTAAGTGACCATGTCAACCTTCACAAACCCGACATAGCCCTTTTCCTTGGGGACCAATTTTATGAAAGTACTGGGGGATTTGGGATCCAAACCAGCCCTGTGGAGAAAGCCTTCCTTGACTACCTACACAAATGGTACATGTTCGGCTGGTCTTATCGGGAGATCTTCCGAAATATCCCAGCAGCCATCATCCCCGACGACCACGATGTCTATCACGGAAATGTATGGGGAGAGGGAGGAGAGCATGCTCCAACGGACGAAGGCTGGGGTTACGTGGCGCAAGATCAAGGCGGTTATAAGATGCCGGCTCAATGGGTCAAAATGATCCAGCGAACCCAGACTTGCCACCTTCCCGACGCTTATGACCCAACTCCGGTGAAGCAGGGAATCGGCGTCTACTACACCGATTGGGTCTATGGAGGGGTGAGTTTTGCGATTTTGGAAGACCGAAAGTTCAAAACCGCTCCCAAAAATGTACTCCCGGAGGAAGCAAAAGTCACCAACGGTTTTATCCAAAACTTGGACTTCGACATCAAGAAATACTATGATATAGAAGCTGATCTATTGGGCAAGCGCCAGATGGACTTTCTTGAAAACTGGGTCCAAGATTGGGATGCGGACATACAGATGAAATCAGTCCTTTCCCAGACCAACTTCTGCACCATTGCCACCCTTCCGGAAGGTAGCATTATCGACAGTATAGTTCCAAGACTGCCCATCCCGAGATTTGGGGAATATGTAACAGGCGATGCGCCTACTACAGACATGGATTCCAACGGCTGGCCGCAAAAAGGCCGAGATGAGGCGGTTCGCCTGATACGAAAGTCCTTTGCGCTACATATCGCAGGAGATCAGCATTTGCCGAGCACAGTGCAGTATGGTGTGGATGAGTTTGGTGACTCGGGCTTCGCTTTTGCCGGTCCGGCGCTCAACAATCTTTTCCCCAGAAGATGGTGGCCCAAAGTCCCGGAAGGACATCAACCCATCCCTGGGAAAACTCCCAATACCGGGAACTATCATGATGGCTTTGGCAACAAAATGACCATACATGCAGTCGGAAACCCTTACCAAACCGGAGTGTTACCAGCACTTATCCATGATCGCAGCACAGGCTATGGCATCATTACTTTTGACAAAACCAAAAAGGCCATCAAGATTGAATGCTGGCCGAGGTATGTCAATCCTGTCAAAAATCCTGAAGGTCAATTTGCAGACTGGCCAATCCAGATCACCGAAGCTGACAACTATGGAAGAAAAGCTACCTCATATTTGGATACATTCAAGTTCGAGGGAGTTGATGCGCCATTAGTCTCTGTTTTTAACGAAGCTACCGGCGAATTGGAATACAACCTGAGAGTCAGCGAGGGATCTTTCCAGCCCAAAGTTTTCTCCAATGATCCGCACCGCGTCGAAGTAAAAAATCTTCAAACGGGAGAGGTCAAATCTTTTCCAGGACTAAAGCCAGGTGAAGAAAAGAGCCGGGAAATAATCGTGAACTTCGGCTAAATCGTAACAAAAAAAGAATTAATTGATACATATGCATTTTAGAATTTTCGGCCTTTCACTAGCGGTTTTCCTCGCTTTGGCTTGCAGCGCTCCAAAATCCGACCAAGGAAATATCGAGACTGCCGGCAAACCCAATATCGTCATCATTTACCTCGACGACTTGGGCTACGGGGACATGAGTGCCTACGGCGCCACCCAGCTTTCCACTCCAAATATGGATCGGCTTGCCAATGAAGGCATTCGCTTTACCAGTGGCTATGCAACCTCAGCCACCTGCACGCCAAGCCGGTACGCCCTGCTTACCGGAATCTACCCCTGGAGAAACAAGGATGCAAAAATCCTTCCCGGCACGGCACCCCTCTTGATTGACACAGCGCAAATGACCGTCCCAAAGATGCTCAAAGCTCAAGGCTACAGCACCGGGGTGGTGGGAAAATGGCATTTGGGTCTTGGCTCTGGGCAGACAGACTGGAATGGCAGCATCAGCCCCGGTCCTAACCAAGTGGGCTTTGACTACAGCTACATTCTGGCGGCGACTCAGGATCGGGTACCGACCGTGTATATCCACAATGACCGGGTGGACAAGCTGGACCCAACTGATCCAATCGAGGTAGATTACCAGAAAAACTTCGAAGGAGAACCCACCGGCAAAGACAATCCCGAGCTGACTACGATGAAATGGCATCACGGGCACAACAACAGCATCGTGAATGGGATCCCGAGAATCGGTTTTATGAAGGGAGGAAAGGCTGCCTTATGGAATGATACCACCATGGTTGATCATTTTCTCGCAAAAGCCCGGGCCTTTGTCAAGTCCAATAAGGAAAAACCCTTTTTCCTGTACTATGCCCTGCAGGAGCCACACGTACCGCGTACGCCCAACCCTAGATTTGTCGGTAAATCCGGACTCGGTCCAAGAGGAGACGTGATCTTGGAAGCCGACTGGGCAATCGGAGAATTCATAAAAACGCTGGAAGAGGAAGGCATCCTGGAAAATACCTTGGTCATCTTCAGCAGTGACAATGGCCCGGTGCTGAATGATGGCTATTACGACGATGCGGTGGAGAAAAACGGAACTCATACTCCCGCAGGACCGCTGCGAGGCGGAAAATACAGCCTACTCGAAGCTGGAACCCGGGTACCCTTTATGGTTTATTGGAAAGGAACCGTACAGCCGCAGGTCTCTGATGCACTGGTTTGCCAGGTGGACTTTTTGAGTTCTCTTGCGGCTCTGACCGGCAGTAGCATAAAAGGCCAAGACAGCGAAAACATGTTGGATGCCTTCCTTGGAAAAAGCCACCAAGGCCGCGAAAGCCTGATTTTGGAGGCGACCGGACGGACTGCCCTGAGAAAAGGCGATTGGGTGATGATCCCTCCACACAAAGGCAACGCTGTTCTTCAGCCTGTCAATATCGAAACTGGAAATCTGGACGAGTATCAGCTTTACCAAGTGACTGCTGACATTTCCCAATCCAATAATCTAGCTGATTCCGAGCCGGAAAAACTGAAGGAAATGGTTCAGTTCTATGAGGGGATTGTCGGAAAGAAAGCCCCTGAGCCGGGAGAGATTGAGTTGAAGTGAGTTGGAAAGAAAACCGAACTAAAGCGTCATTGGGACTGAGGCAAGGACGAAGCAGACTTTGTTTATTCCTGCTGGAAAAAAAATTAGAATCTAAAATATGATAAAATCAATCGCATCGAAATTTCCCCTGTTGGGCATTTGCTTGGCTTTTGCCTGCAATCCTTCCCAAGGAAGCAAGACGCAAATAGGTCAAGATCCGACCAAACCCAACATCATCTACATCCTAGCGGACGATCTGGGCTATGGTGACTTGGGGGCATTTGGCAGCACCAAGATAGAAACCCCAAACCTCGATGCCTTGGCCAAGGGCGGCATGATGTTTACCCAGCACTACTCCGGAGCACCGGTTTGCGCCCCGGCTCGATATATGCTCATGACCGGCCAGCACTCAGGCCATGCCTATATCCGTGGCAACGATGAATGGCGGGAGCGGGATTCTCCATCGGGTGGTGACGTCTGGAATTTTACCGACATGGAAAAGGATTCTACTTTGGAGGGACAACGCCCGCTACCGGAAGGAACCGTTCTTTTCCCCAAACGACTCCAGTCTGTAGGCTATACCACCGGCAGCGTAGGAAAATGGGGACTCGGAGCTCCCCAGACCAATTCAATCCCGACTAAAATGGGCTTTGATTTCTTCTATGGCTACAATTGCCAACGGCAAGCCCATACCTACTATCCGGTTCATTTGTATAAAAATGAAAACCGGGTACCGCTCCGCAATAAGCTGGTCGCGCCCAGCACTAAGCTACCGGATGGAGCCGACCCCAAGAAGGCAGATAGCTATTCAGATTTTACCCAGCAAGACTACGCCCCAGACCTGATGTTTGCAGAGATGATCAATTTCATTTCCGAGAACAAAGACAAGCCATTTTATTTCTACTGGGCGACGCCGATCCCACACGTGGCGCTACAGGCTCCTCAGCGATGGGTGGACTACTATGAGAAAAAATTTGGCGAGGAGACCCCATATTTGGGAAACAAGGGCTACTTCCCCCACAAAAATCCACGAGCTGCCTATGCTGCTATGGTCTCCTATTTGGACGAAAACGTGGGCAAGCTGATCGAGCATTTGAAAAAGGAAGGCTTGTACGAAAACACGCTGATCATCTTTACCTCAGACAATGGTCCGACCTTCAATGGTGGCACCGACTCTGAGTGGTTTAACTCCGCCGGGCCTTTCACCGAGGATCCCGCCAAGATCAAAGGCCACGTACACGAAGGAGGCATCCGCGTGCCAATGATCGCCAGCTGGCCAGGAAAGATAGCGCCAGGCACCAAATCGGACCTGCTTTCCTCACATATCGATATGATGGCGACTTTTGGGGAAATCGCTGGCTACGAGGTCCCACAAAATGACGGGATCAGCATCCTCCCAACCCTCCTTGGCAAAGGAGAACAAAAACAACATGAATACCTGTATTGGGAGTTTCCCGAGTATGGGGGACAGGTCGCCGTCCGCTTTGGGGATTGGAAGCTGATCCGTCAGCATCTCAGCGATAACCAAACGCCTACTTTGGAACTCTACAACCTGGCCCAAGATCCTCTTGAAACCACTAACCTTGCCAAGACACATCCTGAAATCTTAGCCCAGGCAGAATCCATATTCAATCAAGCGCACCAGCCATCGGAACTTGAAAAATTCCGCATTCCATTGTTGGAAAAGGGTCTGTTGGGTATAGAGAAGTAGCCAGAAAACAAATGGCCCAGAGTCCTAACCCTGGGCCATTTGTATTGCCGAAACCATCTGCTAAGAATTGCTTGCGACCTGCGATGCCGCCAAATCCAGGACCCTTTCGTATTCTTCCTTGCCGGCAGGGGTAAGGTAAGGCAGGATGGTATTCCAGACCAGGCGCACCATCTCGCCTTTTTGCTGGAACTTGTAGGGAGAAATGACCTCCAACTGGGAGAGCCAGAATGTGATGACCATGCGGATGGTATGGAGGATACGCTCCATCACGTCCTCCTCGGGGAAACTGACAAAGCCATCCCTCAAAAACTCTTCAAACAACTGCTGGGACTGCTGTTTTCTCAGGATCAGGGTTTCCTGGATCTTTTTGTTCACCAGAGGAAAAGACCGGCTGATCTCCAGTACATCCAGATTGAAAAAACGGTAGCGGTACTGGAATTCCTCCAGCTCAGATATCATCCGGTGGAAATGTTCAAAAGAAGAAGTGTGCGGCTTTCTGGTGCCATAGGATTCGGACGCTTCCAGCCTCATCTTCTCATAGATGGCCAAAATCAGGTCTTCTTTGGTATGGTAGTGGTAGTCCAAATTCCCGTGACTGATCCCCATTTCAGCAGCGATGTGGCGACTCGTGATGCCTTGAACTCCAGCCTCATTAAACATCCGGATTGCGACGGAAAGAATCTTGTCTTTGGTTTTTACTTTAGGCGCATTCTTCATTGTATCAGTACTAGCGGAAAATTTCGAGTTGAAAATTAAGTGCTTGAAAATGAAAAAGGGGATTTTCGCCCCCTTTTTTTAAAATAATCATCCCTACGGTCAACTACTCCCAACCTGGCGTTTGCTTCAGGTTTTGATTTAGAGACAGCTCATTGAGCGGAACGGGGAAATAGTAGTTTTTGCTTTCGTCAAAAGAATAGGTGTTTGGAGAAAGAATGTAGCCATTTTCGTCCAGCTGGATATGCTGGCCGACCACGAACTTGTCTGCATTGGTGATGTCTTCCTCGTTGAACTTAAGGCCGATCACTGGTTCGGCGAGCTGGGCTCCCTCTTTCCATCTGATCAAATCGTCATAACGGAAACCTTCAAAGGCCAATTCTACTCTGCGTTCCCTTCTCACTTCCTGTATAATTGAGGCGTGGGAAATCTCCAAAGGCGCAACTCCCGCTTTCTCTCTCAGGACGTTGACTGTCAAATCAAGATCCGCCTGGGTCAGGGTATTGAGTTCCGCCTTGGCTTCTGCCAATATTAGTAGGATCTCCGCGTACCGAATCATCGGCGCATCGGCAAATGCCCGGTCCCATGCCTGATCCTCCTGGGCAGCATTGAAGTACTTGGCAATCTGATATCCCGAAGGTGTAGCGGTTACGGCAAATCCACCCGGAACAGAATTAAGGTTGATTTTTCCAGTCACAAAGTATGTACCTGGCAGCGCAATGGTCGCCGCCAAACGTTTGTCTCGGTTGGCAAACTCATTGGCAATGTTGTCGTCTCCCATATAAAGCGGACTCTCGTCTATCGGGAGGCCATCCACACAGAGATAGTCTTTTACGAGATCCTTTGTTCCACCCATGATGGCTCCGTTGACGTGGGTGATCAAGTTGCTCAGGTTGTGGTACAGCTGCAGCGCATCATCATAGTCGCGGTAGAAGACAACTTCTTTGTTGCCCTTCAGTTCCAACTGGGAGAAAAGCGCATCATAGGAAGTGTTGACGTTGATCGCAAACCTACCGGAGTTGATCACCTCTTGGGCTGATTCGGCGGCTTCCTGGAGGAAAGCGGTCTCATTTCCGAGTCCGTGGTATTTTCTGAACGTTCCTTCGTGGAGCAAAATTCTTGCGCGGTAGGACTGCGCGATCATTTTGTCAAAGCGGTTAGACTCGGCAGTAGTTGCCATGTTTTCCACCGCAAAATCCAAGTCTGCCAAAATAAAGGCCATCACCTCGTCTCTGCTGGATTGGGGTGCATACAGGAGTTCATCGCCTACTTCCAATACGTTATCGACAATTGGAAGCTGTCCATACAGCTTCAACTTGTCATAGTAGTCCAGTGCTCGGATCAATCGTGCCTCCGCGACATACTGGTTTTTGATGGACTGCTCGATGGGAGAGGCCTCTGCTTTCTCCAGCATCAGATTGATGTTTCTCACCAAGGTCCAGCTCCAGTTGCTCAGCCCGGGGGCATTTGCCGTATTGGTGCCCATTCTTACCGCGGAAGGGGTTTCTGAAAAGGCATTGTCACTCATCATGTCATCGGTGTACATGCTCGCGGTGAATCCTCCTCTGCCATAACCCAGGCCATTTAAGTAGTTGGAGTAAAGCTGGTTGTTATAAATTTTCAGATCGCTGGGAGACTTCCAAAAGGTTGCATCATTGATCTGCGTTTTGGGTTCTGTATCAAGAAACTCGTCATTGCAGGACATCAGCAGTCCCGAAAGTGCGAAGAGATAATATTTCAAATTTTTCATAATCGGAACATTTGGGGATTAAAAACCTACGGCAATGCCGAATGAGACTCGCTTGGACAGCGGATAGAGTTTGCCTGACTGGCCGCCCCCGTTAGAGAAGCTGGTTCCACCCAGATTGTCCTGGTTGGGATCCAATACCTCGGGATCGAAGTTTGGATTGAGCTTGGTGAAGGTCACGAGGTTTTCGCCAGATACAAACACCCTTGCGGAGGTAAGGTTGATCTTGCTCAGCAGCTCATTGGAGAAAGTATAGCCCACCGTCAGATTTTTCAATCTCAGGTAGCTGGCATCCTGTAAGTATCGAGTCTGGACGAGGGTATTGCGGTCGATGACAGCATTTTGGCTAGGACGGAAATAATAGGCATCTGTGTTGACAGGCAGGCCATCAGATCCATCGCTCCAGGTGTTTTCGTAGAGGTGATTGGTGACGATCACATTGCCTATGCCCCCATCGCCTCCAAACATGATCGGGCCATCAATCCAGAAGTCCCGCTTTGCAACTCCCTGGAAGAATACACTCAGATCAAACCCTTTGAAGCCAAGTCCACCGCGGATGCCATAAGTATATCTTGGGGAAGCATTACCGATGACTCTTCTGTCTCCTGGATCTTCCAATGTATTTTTTCCACTGTTGATCACGCCATCGCCGTTCAAATCCACGTACCGCACATCTCCAGGTCGGATCAGGTTGCCGCCGCTCAAGGTGCCGTGGTTGGGCGCTTCGTTGATTTCTTCCTGGGACTGGAAAAGCCCCACTGTCTCGAAGCCCCAGATTTCCCCAATGTCTTTGCCGGTGTAATAGGCTACTGCCAAGGAATTGTTAGGGTTGTCATACTTGGTGATTACACCCTTGCTGTCAGCCAACATCAGGTTGACATTGTATCGCAAACCAGAGCTAAACTCGTCTGTCCAACCAATGGCGGTCTCCCAACCGTTTACCCGAAGGTCAGCGGCATTGGCCTGAGGCGCGGGTGCACCAAATATGCCCGGCAAGGCCTGGCCAGGAACGAGCATGCCCTCTGTATCTCTTCTGAAGACGTCAAAGGTCAAATCCATGCGGCCTTTGAAGAACATCATGTCCGCTCCGAAATTGACCGAGGAGACTGTTTCCCAAGTTCTGTTAGCTGAGATAGGATTTTGTGGGCTGAGGCCGATTGGCCGGGTACCGTTGCTGATCCAGTTGGTCTGCAGGGTGGTGGTATAGCCTACAAATGGATAAAGGAAAGCTGAATTTTGGTTGCCCAAGTTACCATAAGAGCCTCTTACTTTGAGCAGGTTGATCCAGGTGGCATCCTTCAAGAAAGCCTCATCGGAGACTTTCCAACCCGCAGAAATCGACGGAAAGAAACCATATCTGCTGTCTTTGGCAAAACGGGAGGAGCCGTCATAGCGTCCGTTAAACTCAAGGAGGTATTTCTCTTTGTAGTTGTAGTTTACTCTTGCAAACACACTTCTAAGAGCCCACTCGTCGTAGTCGTCAGAGACCAGTGGTGTGCCGAGAGTATTGGAAAGAGAAGGCACGTCATCGCTGATCAGCAACGTGTTGTAGCCCCTTTCATAGGTACTGACCAGATTCTCCTGATTGAAACCAAGCGTAGCTTCCACCTGATGGTTTTGTGCAATCGTCTTGGAATATTTCCCATAGATATCAAAAGCATAATAATAGCTGTTGTTATGAGTTCTCTCAATGTAAGAGGCCTCACTCTCTGGAGTTACGGTCAGGTTGTTCCATGGCTGGATGGAGTAGAATTGCTTGTGATTGCGCTGACCCTCTCTAAAAATCGGGTTGAAAGTGTAGTTGGACAAAATCTGGAAGTCTCCAAACTTCATCTCTACACCCGCTTTGGTGTTGAGGTTGTAAACCTTGTCTATATCTCTGCCTCCATTCTCAATCGTACCAACCGGATTGAGTCGGTTGAAAGTAGGGTAGGATACTCCGTCTAGCTCATAATATGGAGTCCAGGTAGGTCTTGCTCTCCAGATCACGTGGAAAATAGACGGTCCAAAATTCCCTCCGGGTAGATTGTGGAGATCTGACTCGGAAGTCGAAAAATTCACTTGGGCCTTTGCAATCAACCATTCACGCACCTCGGTGCTCATGTTGGTATTGAAGTTATAGCGTTCAAATTTGTCACTGCCGATCTTCACGATGCCCCCATCTTTTGTATAGGCAAAGGATGCACGGTAGGTTGTTTTTTCGGTTCCGCCCGATACGCTAAGGTTGTGGTTTTGCCCAGTCGCCGCGTCGTCGTACATAAGATCTTCCCACTTGGTATTCGCATGCTCGTAATAGGAGGTGCCGTTTGGCTTGAGGGTATAGTCATTGCTGATCACTCCGTCCACTCGATCTTTGATCAGTGCCAAATGTTCCTCATTGAAATATTTTGCCGAATTCGTACTGGTCAACATGCTGTTTGCATATAGGGCATATTTGTAGCTGTCCGTCTTGTCGGGAATGATGGTAGGACTAGCCCCATAGAAATTGCCCGAGTAGGAAATCTGCGGTTTGCTGTTTCTTGCCCCTTTCTTGGTGGTGATCAAAATCACCCCAAAGGCCGCCCTGGATCCGTAGATAGCGGCAGAAGCGGCATCTTTGAGAACCGTGACACTTTCTACATCCTGAGGGTTGATATTGTTGATATCCATCTGTGTACCGTCTACCAAGACGAGAGGGCTACCGCCGTTGATGCTGGTCGCACCTCGAATGTTGATACTCGGATTTTGACCTGGAGTACCGCTGTTGCTGGCGATATTCAAGCCCGGTACCACACCCTGCAAACCTTGAGTCAGATTGGTAATGGGACGATCCGCTACTACAGCCATATCGGCATTTGCCACCGAGCCGGTCAGATTACCCTTCTTTTGCGTACCGTAACCGACTACGACCACTTCGTCCAGCGAAGAGATATCCTGCCCCATGGTCACGTTGATTTGTGTTTGATTACCCACCTCGATTTCCTGAGTGGCATATCCTATGTAGCTAAATACCAAAATGGAACTAGCAGTAGGAACTTGAATAGAATACTTCCCACTGGCGTCGGTAACGGTACCAGTGGTGGTACCTTTCACCATCACGGTGAGCCCTGGCAAAGGCAATTGTGCTTCCTGGTCGATTACCGTACCAGAAACAGTCAGAGCGCCCTGGGCAAACGACCCCTGCCCAACTAGGAGCAGCAGCAGCATGCAGCCGGCAAAGAGTCTCCAAGGCGGAGAAACGAGTCCGGCCCCTCGGGTGGATTTTGGCCGGCTTTCAATCGTAGAGTCAGTCATACGAAACAAGAGTTAGGGATATGTTAGATGAAGGCAGTCCTTGATTCAGCTATAGTTTGGAGCTTGAATTTTTGAATAGCCGCTGGGAAGTTATTTATAATAGGGCAAAAGGCCTATTTATTTATTAAAAAATTGGGCTCATGCCCTATACATTGCCGCAACTCATTGATTTTTAATACTATAAAAATTATTGATTTCTGCGATTTGATCTGAAATCAATCGAAAAGAAAAAAAATGCATCAAGCTTCGGCAGCTTTAATGCATTTTAGAATTGACTTTTGTTATCTCCAGCTAAATACTATCAACTGACCTGCCTGGGTTTGGATGAAATACTCATAGGTCTGCTCCTTAGCCTCCACACTAAGTTTTTCAGGATGGTGGATGAGGGGAGCGCCGGGATCGATGGGCTGTAGAAGGGGGTTTTCCGCATGCTCCAATAGCTTAACTTCTTTTCCAAAACTCAAAGGAGTCCCGGACTGGATGGGTAGCAGTCCGCCTTTCGAGGACAGGATTTGGCCTTGTTTGAGCTTGCCGTTATCCCATACCATTCCGACTTCAAAGCCTCCCCGCGCCTTGAGTCCAGTGATTTTCCCCTCTTCCCAGGCTTTGGGCAGCGCAGGCAGAAGTTCAACTTTCCCGGCATGGCTTTGCAGCAGCATCTCCGCGACGCCTGCTGTAGCGCCAAAATTCCCGTCGATCTGAAAGGGTGGATGCGCGTCAAAAAGATTCGTGTAGGTGCCGCTTCTGCTGGTACCGGATTCGCCCTCCCTGACCAAATGAAGGAGGTCGGTCAGGAGCTTGAGCGCATTGTCACCATCGTGGAGCCTGGCCCAGACGTTGACCTTCCAGCCCATGGACCAGCCAGTCGCCTGGTCAGTCCGACGCACCATGCTTTGTCTCACTGCTGCGCTCAGCTCCGGGTTTTTGTCCAGATTGATTTGGTTGCCGGGATGAAAGCCATAGAGATGGGAAATATGCCGGTGTTCGGGATCCTGTTCGTCAAAGTCAAATTGCCACTCCTGCAGCTGTCCATGCTTGCCGATCTGATAGGGCAAAAGTTTTTCCAACTTTTCTGAGATTTCGGCAGACAATTCTGTCTCATATCCCAAAAGTGTGGTGGCCTCGATGTATCGGGAAAAAGACTCCCGGATGATGGCCATATCCATGGTGGGACCGGGACTTTGAGTGGAAGTCTCCTTTTCGCGGAAGACAAACTGGTTTTCCGGGCTATGTCCCACAGGTGTGACCAGATAGCCAGCGTCATTGGGCACTAACCAGTCTTTGTAAAAGGCCACCGCTCCCTCCAACAAAGGGAAAAGCTCCGAGCGTAAAAACTCCACGTCGCCGGTAAAAAGATAGCGCTCCCACAGGTGACTGGTGAGCCAGCCTGCCACCATGGGCCAAAAGGAACAGGCGCAAAAGTCCACCGGCTCGGTCTGTCGCCAGATGGACATGTTATGGTTGCCCGTCCAGCCTTGGTTGCCAAACATATCCTTAGCCGTCGCCTGTCCGTTTACCGCCAGCTCTTTGATCGCTTCAAAAAGGGGCTCGTGGCACTCGGAGAGATTGGTCACTTCCGCAGGCCAATAGTTCATCTCCAGATTGATGTTCATGGTGTAGGCACTGGCCCAAGGCGGGACGACCTGTTCGTTCCAGATTCCCTGCAGGTTGAGCGGCTGCCCTCTGGGACGTGAACCCGCGATCATCAGGTATCGCCCAAATTGGAAGTAAAGGCCGACCAAAGAGGGGTCTTTTCCGTTTTCGAAGAATTTTACCCGCTGGTCCGTAGGGAGTACCGATTGACTTGACTTTTTCGCCAAGCTTATTTTCACCCGGTTGAAAAGGTTCTGATAATCCGCTACGTGGGTTTTGCGCAGGTCCTCGTAGCTTTTTAAACGGGACTGGTCAAGGAATGCTTTTACCTTGGCGGTCTCATCGACCCCTTCGAAAGCTGGAGACTTGTCAAATCCGTTGAAGCTGGTAGCCGCCGACAGGACAAAGACCACCTCATCCGCCTGGCTAACAGAGACGTACTCCTCACCATACTGCAGCTCACCGCCTTGGACGCGGGTCTCCAGGCGTGTGTCGAATGCCATGCCCAAGCCAAAAACCCGGTCGTCGTACATCACCTCACTGGCACCGGGCTTGACGCTCCCGTCCAGATTGAAGATTTCCGGATATTTGTATTGGTCCCCTCTCGCGATTACTGATTTGAGGTCGCGCCTTAGGGCGATTCCGGGGGCTTTTCCCTGAAGGACAAGCTGCTCTTGCTCCACAAAGGTCTTTTCTGTAGGCTCATGGGGCGTAGAGAAACTCAGCTTGCAGTTGACTTGGCCGGGTCGGTCGGCGCTGACCCGAATGGCGACCAGGTGGTCAGGATAGCTGGCAAAATACTCCCGGGTAAAGGTCACCTCGCCTACCTTGTAGCTGACCTTTGCGACTGCGGTCTCCAGGTCTAGGCTACGTTTGTATTCCTTCACCAAGGACTCCTCATGTCCAAAATCCATCCAAAGATCTCCCAAAGGCTGAAAGCACTCCTGTGCCCGGCCTAGCCAATCAGCCTGGATGATATCCTGCGCCTTTCTGTATTCTCCGGCCTCCAAAAGCTCCATTACTTCAGGGTATTGCTTGCGAACGCTCATCCCCTTATAGGTATAGTCAGGATCACCAGAGTACAGGGTACCTTCGTTGAGCTGGATGCGCTCCCTTTCTGTCCTGCCAAAAACCATCGCCCCCATGTAGCCATTGCCGATGGGGATGGCCTCCGTCCAAGCCTCGGCGGGCTGGTCGTACCAAACCTGCGTGTCCAGTTCTTTGGGTTCAAAAGCTAGTTTGCCCTGTGCCAGAGACTGGGTGTAGTCCAGCAGCAGACAGAGGCTGGCAAGGAGGTAAAGTGGATAATTCTGTTTCATGGTATCCTGAAAAAAAGTTTGGGCCTTGGCCTTTTGGATATTTATTTCACCCCTTTTGCTTAAGCGTTTTAGAATTGGGGAAAGCTGCCTGTTTTATTTTTTCCACAAAATCTCAGATCAAATCCGCGCTCATTCCAGGCTCCTGAGGTGTGATGTATTTCCCATCCACGATCGTGACCGGAAACTTGAAATAATCCCGCAAATGCGGAATATGCTCCAGAAGTAAAGCCGGATGCCCAACGGAGATATGGTTGAACAACACCAAGTGCTGGTGGATCTGCCCCATGTCTCCCACGTGTGGTACGACCGGTACATTCATTTTCTTGGACAAAAGGCTGATGAGGATAAACTCAGACACTCCGCCGACACGCACTGCGTCCACCTGATTGAAGGATATGCAGCCGGACTGGAGGAAGTTTTTGAAAATAATTTTGTTGGGTACATGTTCGCCAAGGGCAAGTGGCACATCGACCGCCTCAGCCAATCTGACGTGAGCCAAGACATCATCCGGATGGGTAGGCTCTTCGATCCAAAAGGGGTTGAGGTCTTTTAGTTGTTTACAAATCTCAATCGCCTGCGGCAGCGTCCATTGCTGATTGGCGTCAAACATGAGCGTGGCGTCTTCGCCGGCTGCCTCCCGAACGATGCGGGCCCGGCGAATATCCCTTTCCGCGTTTTTGGAACCGACTTTGAGCTTCATCGCCGTGAATCCTTGCTCCATGGCTTCCTGCACATTGCGCAGTACCTGCGCATCGGAGTAGTTAAACCAACCTACCGAGGTGTCATAACCCGGATAGCCTGTCTGCACGATAAGCTCCCGCTCCAGACGGGTTTCTTTTTGGCTCTGTAGGAGTTGCATCGCCTCGGATCGGGTCAGGATATCTTCGTAATAGGAAAAATCCAAGGTATTAACGAGAGCCTCTGGACTCAGGTCCGTTAAGAGTTTCCACAATGGCATTTCCTCGACTTTTGCCCAGAGGTCGTAGCAAGCGTTGACCACGGCAGCAAGAGCAAGCTGCACTACACCCTTGTGGGGGCCCAGCCAGCGGAAGTTTGGATCATCGGCCATCTTCTTATAGACCGAGCCGAAGTCCGCCATGAGTTCATGGATTTCCCGCCCTTCTATATGCTTGACGAGGTAGTCGATGGCATCACAAACTATCCGGTTTCCCGCTCCAAGTGTAAAAGCCAGGCCGATGCCTTCCAAAGTAGAGTTCGTTTGGAGTTTGCAGACGGCGTAGGCATAGACTGGATTGACATGGACAGCGTCAGAGCCGGCACCGTTTTTCAGGTCAAAACGCATGTCACTAGACAGCCCTCTTTTGATTACCAGTGTTTTTCTCATTCTTGGTTAATAGGTTTTGTAGCAAGCGTCAGCGCTTGGTAGAATTTGATTGATCAGTCTATTTTCAAGGGGATATGGACATTGAAAGAACTTCCGTCCTTTTTGCCATTGACATTGTCCACCGAAGCGGCGGCGTAGAGGTAGCGTGGAAGGCCCTTTTTGTCCAGCAGGAGCTGAGGACGCTCGAATCGATTTAACTTCTGTTGCGATCCATCGGCCAGGATGACTTCCGGCTTGAGAAACTGCGGATTTTCGCCCAGCTTCCAGTCGATCCCGTCTTCGGACTCCAGGATTGCCAAATCCTTGGGATTTCCTCCGGAGATCCTTCCGGTGAAGTCCTTGACCACGGCAAAAAACCGTCCGTAGGCTTTGGAATACCAGACATAGGGATCCTCCGCGCTGGCAATTGAGCCATCGGGCATCCTGACGTCGAAGATAAATTGGTCTTTGGCGACAAAAGGCCCGGTAGGTGTAGGCCCAGTGGCGACTCCATGCACGCCTTTCCAATTGGGTTCATAGATATTGCCCTTGAAAAAAAGCATGTATTCCCCCGTATTCGGATTGTAGTCCACCGATGGGTTGACCACGATGAGATTGTCTGGCTTCACCTCGGTACCCGGAGGGGAAGGAAGCAAAACCTGATTGGCCTTGACCCGTGTGCGGGGACTCAGCAAAGGCTTGGAGGGTCTGTCAAATTTTCCGTCCAACAAATCCTGAAACGAAGAAAACTCCAATACCCCAATCTGCTGATTCTGCTGGACCCTTGTCCGTTTGTCAAGGTCAGGAGCCATTTTTTCACCGAGATCCCTTCCACCGATATAGTAGAGGTAGTACTTGTCACCAAACTTTTTCAGGTGCGGATTGTGTACGCCTTGGGCATCCCATGCCTCCGGATTTCCGTCGTAGCGGGCTCCTTTGAGAAAGATTTTTTGGAATTTAAAATCCCGATCGGGGTAATCGGATACCGCATACCCCAGCTTGCTCTCCAGCACCCATCCGTTGTTGAAAACATCCCTATCAGGACCGCTTTCCCAAAGGGAAAAAACCATGTGGTACTTATCGTCGTCGCCTTGCACTACCGTTGCACCCCAGACGAAGTAGCCATCCAGCTTAAGCACCGAGGGTCCTTGGAGGTAATTGCTTTCTTCCGTGACAAGCTTTGCATCCACTGGCTTAGGCACCACACGAAGGACATTGTTGGGAACACTCGCGCCCATGCAGGCCAGCAGAAGTGCTGTCAAAACGAGTTGAAGCGATATTTTGGTAGGACGGAAGTTCATTTTTCAGTTAGATAAGTTTTGTTCAAGTCATTTTTTCTCACCTCGGTCAGCTTTTCACGAAGACGTTTTTGCATTTCTGCCACAACATTCGCATACTCCGGCAGTTGGGCCAGATTGCTGTACTGCTTGGGGTCCTGATACATCTCATAGAGCTCCATGCCCGATTTGGCGTCTTCGTCGTATTGGATGTAAGCCCAGCGATTCGTCCGTACGAGATAGGTATTTCCATTTTGACTTACAGAGAATGCCATATCCCGCACCTGGGCCTGTTTGTCTTTCAGGACAGGTACCAGGCTTTTGCCCTGGATGTTGTCGGGGATTTTGCCGCCCACCAGATCCACCAGAGTAGGATAGAGATCCAGCAGCTCCGCAAAAGAACTTGAACTCCCAGATTTGACTCCCGGGGCTTTGATCAGGAAAGGCACCTGAACGGACTCCTCATGAAGACTTACTTTCATCCAGAAGTCATGCTCTCCCAAGTGAAAACCGTGGTCGGACACAAACACGACGATCGTATTTTCTTCCAGGCCTTCCTCCTTGAGTGTTTGGAGGAGCTTGCCTACCTGCGCATCCATAAAAGAAACCGAGGCATAGTAAGCCGCAATTGCTTTTTGCTTTTGGGCATAGGACATCTGTCCATTTTTGGTAGTCACGTAGTTGATGCCGCGGGCGGGAATGTCAGCCCAATCATCCTGCACCACCGGAGGAGGCACTATTTGCTGCCAAGGGTAGGGGATAAAATACTTCTCCGGCGCGACAAATGGCACGTGAGGACGAACCAAACCCACTGCCAAAAAGAAAGGATCTTTCTTGTGAGCCCGGATCAACTCAGCGGCCTTTTCTGCCGCCATCCCATCCGCATGATCCAGCTCTGAGTCGGAAGCCTGCACGATGGTCATCACATTGCCGCCTTTTCTCTCTATGCTTTCGTCTGGATTGCCCTGTACCAATTCGGCTTTGCCCGGAGCCTGCCATTCCGGTGCTTTCACATTGAATTTCTCGGTCCAGGATGCCGGATCGTCGGTCCCATCGGAGCCTTTTTCGATATCACCCGGGATGCCCATGTGGTAGATCTTACTCACGCGGGCGGTATAGTAGCCTTGGTTTTTGAACCATTGCGCCAGCGAAAGACGATCCGTCCCCACCTGCTCCCGGCCGCTCACGTAGCCATAGGTCTCCGTCGCGCTGGGATAGTACCCAAACATAAAAGAAGCCCGGGACGGCCCACAGACCGGAAACTGGCTATAGGCCCTGTCAAATTGAACTCCCTCCCTGGCCAACTGGTCAATATGGGGAGTCTGTGTGATCCGATTGCCGTAGGTACCCAAGGCAGTGGTAGTCAGGTCATCCGAGATGATCAGCAGGACGTTGGGTTTTGATTTTTTCTCCTGGGAAAAAGAAAAAAGCGGGCTAATTGCCAGCAGGAAAAATAGAAGAAGTCGGGTGCTTTTCATGTACTAAATTCTTGAGTTTTGGTAGACGAGCTCGACCAGCTCCATGGTCTGGAGGGCGTCCCCTACGGAATGAATTAGGGGTAAACTGGGATCTTGGAGGTGATTTTGGAGTACGGCCATGCTGCCCACGAAGGCCTCCGGAAACCAGTCCCCTTGCAGCGGAATCTCCTGCCAGCCGAGCTCGGAATCATTTTCAAAATATTCCATGTAGGAAGGCCGACCTTTGGGATAGTCCAAGGATAGTCCCAATTGAATAAATGCCGCCCCTTGGGTACCTTCAACTTTCAGGTAGGATTGCTGATGCTTGCCTCCAAAGGAATGGCCATGGTTGGTGAGGATGCGGGCCTGCTTTGATTCGGGATAGTCTAGCAGGATACTGCTGCGGGCATCGACCAAGTCCGGTGACTTGGGATGTCGGGCAAGCGACGCGCTGACTCTGCTTGGGTTTCCCGCCAAAGCCCGGATGAGATCCAGGTAATGAACGCTGTGGTAAAGGACTTCCATGCGGGGCTTGGTTTTGAGAAAATCCCAGAGCTCCCAGGGTGTATGTACGCAGACCTTCAGCTCGATGTCGTAGACTTCGCCAAGTATGCCCCGCTCCATCAAATCCTGAAGAGCCAGCATATAGGGAGCAAACTTTAACTGGAAGTTGACCGCGGCAACCAGGTTTTTCTCTTGGCAAACGGCAAGGATCTTTTGGGCTTCCTCCAGCGTTTCACCCATTGGCTTTTGGATCAAAACCGCCGAGTGATCTGGGATTTTCTCCAAAACTGAAAGAATCTGATCCGCCGGGACGGCTAGGTCAAAGACTGCATTTTCTTTAAACCCCACCTGTACCAAGTCATCCAGGATAGAGAATGTCTGGCTTACAAATGGAAATCGCACTTTGGCGGCCTTCGCCTTTTCCAAATCCCGGTCGTATATCCCCAGCACTTTCCAACCAGCCTTGCTGTATGCCGGTAAGTGCGCATCAGTCACAATTCCTCCCGCTCCGATGATGACTATCGGCAATGGATTGTTGAGAAGAGGGATGGATTGCCGGAGTTGCATGGGATTTACTGTTTTTGCGATCAAAAGAAAAAGAAATAAACTACACTCATACAAGCCATGAGCAAAGCGCTGAGGCCTATGACTATTCGGGAACTCCCCGAAAAGCTCAAGCTGGACACTTGGACATTGAGAGCGGGCTTAGCACCCAGGGCACTGGTCGCCCAGTAGATCGCCGTGGATAGCAGAAAGAAATAGACCGTCTGGCTCATCCAGTTGATGCCAAGTCCCTCTGCCGACGAGACGAAGTTTCGGACACCATTGACAGTCAAGTACTTTTCAGTCAAAAAGACTCCAGCAGCGATGCCACTCCCTAAAAGCAAGGTGAGGAAAGAGGCTTGGGATGTGCCTCTCGAAGAGACAATTCCAAAAAGAAAAACCACTACAATGGAAGGGGCGAATATGGAAAACATCTGGTTGATCAGCTCGAAGATGGCGCCGAGATTGCCCAAAAATGGAGACCAAATCACTGCTAGAACTAGCACAAGTCCCGCAGTGATGCGTCCGATCCGGATCTTTTTCCCATCAGTCAGACCTGGCTTCAGCCTGTCAAACACATCATAGACTACCAATGTCGAGCAGCTGGTCAGAGCTGCCGCGACACTGCTCATCACCGCTGCCAGCAGTGCGGCTACCATCAGCCCTTTCAAGCCAATGGGCAATAGCTCCATGATCAGCACTGGCAGGACACTCTTGGTATCCTCACCGATCTCACTGCGAAACAAGGCAAAAGCCAAGATCCCCGGCAGAATCATGATAAACGGCGGCAAAATCTTTAGAAATCCAGCGAAAACCGCTCCCAGGCGGGCTTGGTTTTCATCTTTGGCCCCGAGGATACGCTGCACGATCGTCTGGTCGGTACACCAATACCAAATACCCAAAATCAGATGGCTAAACAACATATCCCGAAAAGAAAACCCCTTGGCCGCCGAATCAAAATTCACCGCGCTCAGCCGGTCAGGAGTCACGGCAGTCTTCAACTCCGCAAAAGAATGAATCCCAACTTCCGGCAGGGCGAAGAGTGCCAGCAGGGTGATCAGCAGTGAGCCGAGGATCAAGATGACGGTCTGTATGGACTCGGTCAGCACCACGGAAGAAAGCCCTCCGATGATGGTATATAGGCCGGTAGCTACCGCGATCAAGCATACAGAAAACCAAATATTCCAGCCAAAGATGGCCTCAAAGACCACTGCACCGGCATAGAAGCTAATGCCGATGTGCATAAACAAGGCCGCCAGTATGCTAAACAACGCCAGGATCATCCGAGACCGGGAGTCATATCTTTTTTCCAAAAATTCCGGAAGGGTGACCACCTTGCTCTTAAGGAAAAAGGGCACAAAGACAAAAGCCAGGATCAGCAGCTCAACCGTGGAAAACCACTCGAAATTCCCCCATAGGATTCCATCCTTGAATCCGGACTCCGCCAGCCCCACCAGGTGAACTGTAGAGATGTTGGAAGCAAAGAGCGAGGCACCGATGACCTTCCAGTCCAAGGATTTCCCCGCTAGGAAGTAACCCTCACTTGTCACTCGCTTCTTTTGCGCATACGCAATCCCTATCCAGACTATGCCGATGAGATAAGCAAAAATGGCGACTGCGTCGAGCAAATGGAGCTTCATAGGGTCTTTAAAACTAGCCAAAAATGACTTTGCAGGAGCCAAATTAAAATTATTAGGGCAAAGGCACTAAATTAGTAGCAAATTATTTTCATTTGTTCCTTCAATCGGCAAGATCTCTGGCCGTTTGACGGAAAACCTTGGCTTGAAAAGCGGCAAAAGGCTAATTTCAACCACGAATACCCTAACCAATAAACCATGCGCAAGACTCTTGTCTTTATTTTGATCTGTCTCTGCTCTGCCCAATCGGGATTCTCGCAGGCGGGCAAACAGACCTCCGGGAGGCCAAACATCATCTTCATCATGTCCGATGACCATGCCTACCAGGCCATATCTGCCTATGACGACCGCCTCATCGCGACGCCCAACATCGATCGTATCGCCGATATGGGGATTCTTTTTACCCAAGCCAGCGTAACCAACTCCATCTGCGCCCCTTCCCGGGCGACCATCTTGACGGGAAAGCACTCCCATCTCAATGGCAAGGTGGACAACCATTTTGCCTTTGACACGACCAATGTGACCTTCCCGCAACTCCTGCAGGATGCGGGCTACCAGACGGCGATGTTTGGCAAGCTGCACTTTGGCAACAATCCCAAAGGGTTTGACGAATTCAAGATCTTGCCAGGACAGGGCTCCTACTACAACCCGGAATTTATTACCAAAAAGGAAGGCAATATCAAAGTCGAGGGCTATGTCACGGACATCGTGACAGATATGACCCTAGACTGGCTGGAGAAAGACCGGGAAGAGGAAAAGCCCTTTATGCTCATGTACCTGCACAAGTCTCCGCATCGTCCCTGGCTGATGGCCGAGCGCCACATGGAAGAATATACCAACAAAAGCTTTCCCGAGCCCAAAACTCTTTTCGACGACTATGCCGAACGTCCCGCCGCTGCGGAAGCAGAGATGAATATACTGGAGCACATGAGCTGGGCCGGGGACAACAAGCTTTTCCCCGAAACCATGGATGAGCTGGGTCTTAGCGAGATCGGCCCGGACAAAGGCCGATTCAAAAACGAACTGGCCCGATTTACCCCCTCGCAGCGGGATACTTTCCTGAAGTACTATAGTAAGGTCAACGAAGATTTCAAGAAAAAATACCCTACTATGTCCCAAGAGGACATCATGAAGTGGAAATACCAACGCTACATGCAGGACTACCTCGGCACCATCAAGGCGGTCGATGAAAATGTGGGCCGACTGCTGGACTATCTAGAGGCCAATGAGCTGATGGAGAATACCATCATTGTATACACCTCAGATCAGGGCTTCTATCTAGGCGAGCACGGATGGTATGACAAGCGTTTCGTTTATGACGAATCTTTCAAAACTCCCCTGCTAGTGGCTTGGCCTGGACGGACCAAGGCTGGAAGCACCTCGGATGCGCTGGTACAAAACCTGGATTTTGCTCAGACCTTCTTGGACGCTGCAGGAGTAAAAGCACCAAAAGACATGCAGGGAGAAAGCATGGTGCCCTTGCTAACCGGAAATGAAAAGAAATGGACTCGTGACGAAGTGTATTATCACTACTACGAATATCCCGCCGAACACATGGTGCAGCGCCATTATGCCATCATTACCCAAGAGTATAAGCTCGTCCATTTTTATTTTCCCGAGGATAGATGGGAACTTATAGACCGCAAGAAAGACCCGCTCGAGCTGCACAATTACTATGATGATCCGGCCTATGCCCAGATCCGAAAAGACCTGCACGCCCAACTGGACAAGGTGCGTAAAAAATACAAGGACAGCTCGGAGATCAGTCAGAGCTACATCGACCGACTGATAGACGATGCCGAGAAAGGAAAAGTCTATGGCGCATCGAAGGAAAAAGTAGATGCTGTCATACGACGTAGCCGTGAAAACAAGGACTAGCGAAGTAGCAGTTTTTGACAACAGAAAGCGCGGTCAGGTTTAGCTCACCTGACCGCACCTTATAATTGCAATCCAGACTAGCACCAGCTCCTGTCACGCATGCATGACCAAGAGGGGATAATGGGTAACAGAAGCCATCTCGTGGGTGAAGTGGCGTTGGAATAACCCTCCAGAATCTCGGGCGATCATCGCAACCAAGCCCGTGTCGTCATTCTTGTCAAGGTAAAAATTGATTCCGTCCATCACATTGTTATCAAAAACGGTGATGCGCTCGGTTTCGATGTTTTCCCGGAATCTTGACACCAAGGCGCTGCGCTCCATTTCTTGGGTGAATCCCAAGCTGGTGTTTTTAGGCCGGACATTGAGTATCCTTAGCCTGGGTTCGATCATCAGGGAGATGATGTCCGCCAGTACATCGAAGGTTTTTTCCTGCCCAACTTCCATCAAATCGGTTGCCAGCACCACACGGTTTTTGCCGGCTCGATTGAAGGCTTCAAAACGTGCTGTTTCCGGAACGACGAGAACCGGGGACTTGATATGGGCTAGCACCTTCACGGTATTACTTCCGATGAAAATCCTTTTCAGGCCCGTAGCCCCTTTTGTCCCCATCACGACCAAATCGGCGTTTTGGCTCTCTATTTGGGATTCCAAGGAAGGAATCAAAGCGTCCCATAACGCGAGGGAAGAACATTGAAGTTCTTCTCCAAAGGTGTGTTTGAGGCGACTCTCCAACAGTCCCAGTCGCATTTTGGCGTCCGCTTCGCTGTCGTCTTCAGATAAGACATGGAGGATTCGAAGCTGGCCTTGCGTCCTTTTGCACAGCTCCGCTGCAAACAGCAAAGCATTATCAGCTTCGTCAGAAAAGTCCACGGGGACAATAATAGTTTTTAGCATAAAAATATTTTGGATAGGTCTAGCCTTAAGATATGCATTTTCCCCTTAAAGCGTTTTCATGACAATAACAAAAACCCGGACAAGACCTCCTGCCCGGGTTTCAATTTGTAAGGTTTTACCGGTTTACTTCACGGCCTGTAGCAGCTTTTCCTCCAGCTTGGATTCATCGACCGTTAGCTGGCAGATGCTTACCAGGATGGTGCCTGCGGTGACCGCATGGCCCGCATAGGCCAGGAGGATGTCAGGTACCTCGCCCGGTGCGGTCAGCATGGCTGTGCCAATCGCGGCGATGAGCAATCCCGCCTTTTTCAGAAACTGGAAGAAGGGAGGTGTGGGGGCCAGGGCCCGGGTTTTTACTTCTGAGAGTATGTTCATAGTGAATTAGTTAAGTGTTATTTGTTATTGAGTTAAGTGAGCAGTGACCAGTGAGCAGTCGCAGTGTTCTGTGAGCAGTGAGCAGGAGGCAGTCGCAGCTTTGAGTATGCAGTGATCAATGGTTAATTTTCAATGATCAAACTCAAGGATCAATGATCAATTTTCAGGATTTAGAGGAGTCAGGCACAGGGCCGGGATTTTCGGCTTTTGTTGACCAGATCGGCTTTTTGCAAGAGCGATTTGACCAGGGCTTGTTCGGTTTGTAGCCGAACCACGACTTCCTTCAACTTTCCCAATTCTTTACCCATCTGTCTCAAATCCTGGACGAGGAGCTTCAAGAAGTAAGCGATGGTAGAAAGGAGGAGTGCTATGACTCCTCCCGTAACTGCCTGAAACATCAGTCCATCCATCGGATTTGATGGTAAGTCAGGTTCAGGGCGGCTTCTGGATAGCTCCTTATCTCCAGATATGCCCTTTCCCCTTTTTCGGATGCCTGACCTATCAGGAAAGCGAGATGTTGGGCGGTTTCCCTACTGGGAACGCCTCTCCCCTCCCCTGTAATTTCAGACACCAGGACGATGTTTCGGTGCAGTTGCCTGGCTCCCAGTTCCGCTTTAGCCTCCTGCTCCCCGACAACTGGAAAAGGGAGCCGAAATATCCTGATGACAGGTTCCTGAGAACTTGATGTCACCCGAAGCTCGTACTTCCCTTCTGACAGGCAGGAAAGGGGAGGTTTGAAGCATGATGAGGGCAGTTCGACGGTGGCGCATAGGATGTTGCCGTCATGGACAAGGGATCCGTTGGTGCCACCGGGCCAGTATTCCCGTGTGAGCAGGAAGTTCATCGTCAGACGACGGAAAGGATAACGGCGGGATTCTGCGACACGTCATTCATATCATACTGATCCCCGTTGACGTCCACAAAGAACTCCAAGGATAGGGCGAAGAAGTACTTTTCACCGGCAACCCCCGGTTTTGGCAGGGAGAGCGAAACTTCCGCGGCCGGAAGGTTGATGATCGGCAAGGGAGCCATTGTGGCGGTTTCTGTGTAATAATCCTGTTCCGCAAAGTTGATCGCTGCCCGTATCAAGGAAAAACGGTAGAACTTCGATCCTTCAGAAAACAGCAGAAACTTGCTGGGAACCAGTGTCGGTATAGTCACCGTCACGGAAGTCGGCTCATCGAGGACGGTTGGCTTTACTTTCAATACGTTGCGCATGGCTGCCTTTTCAGAAAATTCGAATCGCAGTAGCAACGCCAGGTCTCCCAGATCAAATTTTCGCTCTCCCCGGGGACTCACCGAGTCCGATTTAACCACTTTCATTGCGGCGGAATAGAGTCTGTTGTGCAGCTTTCCGCCGTTGGATTTGAGTTCGATCTCACGGAATGCATTCTTGAGAAATTTGGCGGATGCGGCGGCTTCGGCAAATTCCTTCAGATTCTCCCGTGTCCGCTGGTAGCGTGGGTCATTCTGAATTCTTTTTTTCGTGACGCCTCCCTTTCTACGGGCGATGAATTTTCCATCCCTGTTCTTGTAAAACGTAAGGTCACCCATGGTGCCTTCCAGTTTAATATATCCAGCTTGTTTAGCCATAGTTTAGAGTTGTTTAGATGTGAAACATGCCCCTAAACTGAACCCAACAACCTGAAGATCAAAACGAATGTGGAATCTACGGAAACAAAGGAAAACTAAAGCATTATGCGGAAAATATGGACAAAACCCAAGGTATCTGTGACGTATGTGCGACGTATCTATAACGCATCTGTGCCGCAACTCCTACGAGTCTGCCTGACTACGACCAAAGCGGTTTGTTTCAGATTGGAGTGACTAGGGATTGGCATGATCCGTTGGGAAATGTAGCCGTTTGTCAGGACACAAACGGTGGGATAGGGAACAGGTCAGTGATTTGTGAGGACACAGACTAATGAAGGGAAGTGCTGGATTGAAAATCCTACGATACACCGTTCGACATTGCAAATGTCGAACAACCAAAAATGTCGAACAACCGAGAAAGTAGGCGGGTACATTTCATAAAGCCGGAGGGTTTTCCAGTGTCCTTCCATCAGATGTCCCAAATCGTGGTCACGACAGAGGGGCAGTGGGTCAAGGTTTTATCGCTGTTTATCCAATAGGTTGGGAGTAGAAAAAGCGATCTCCTAGGATTGGGAAAAAAAGTTATGGTATTCCTGTTCAGATCTCCTCTCCTACAGTTTGATATCCGAAATCCAAACGAGGTGAAAGCTCACTGGCCAAATGTACTAGACAGCATAAGGCTGTCCAGTCTGGACCTTTATAATCAGATTCGGGATAAAGAACCCGAAAATCTAAGCCTCCGCGAAAACATGGCGGTTTATAAATATCTGCTCCGGGGAAGATTCCGCGCGACTCCATTTGGCAGGTGGGCGGGAGTCGGCGTGGCGAAGTGGAGTGAAGTAGCAAAAACGGAGGTTAGCTCACTGGCAACCACTTTAATTGAAGCTGGCACTTCAACAAACAAAAGGATGGAATACTGGGTAAATCCGAGTTTGGTGCCGTGGGGAGATGGATGGAAATTTTGGAATTATGATAGGGAAAATGAAAGATGGAGATACTCCAAATCCGAAGACAGTCCCATAATCCAAAGGTTAAGAAGCTTGGCCGATGATAAAATACCAGTAAATCAGAGACAGTTGTTTGCTGGTTTTCCGTGGCTTGTCCAAAGTGAAAGAAGTCAAATTTGGACCCACCTATTGAAAAATCAACTATTGGTTAGCACTCCTTTCGTAGCTGCTCTCCCAGGAAAGTGCCATGAGGATCACTTTATACTTCAGACACCTGAAGTATCCCTATGCCATAAAGAGCAACTTGATCGGCTCTTTTCGGAAATAGGAAAATTGGCCGTCCCAAGCCCCAGTCCCTATTTCCTCCAACTCAAGGAGCTTTTTGTAAACGAGTTTGATGATCGATTTGTGCCGCTAGCCATGCTTTGGCGATTGGTATCGCAACTGGATCCTTTTTCAAAGATGGGTGAGGAAAGGAATGCCTACGGCAAAGGAAACTTTCCGCCAAGCCTGGGAACAGAAGCAGTGATCGACTTGCGCAGCTTGGATCTTGATTTTGGCAACAGCGATAAGGTCTCCCATGTGCAGGGCTTGTTTAGAGTCCTGGAAGACGGACATATCCTATTGGATAACCTTGTCTACAACCGGCCGTATGTTTATGGAGGAAGATTTAGTCATCGCCCCGAGGTTTTTGAATACCTTAAAGCAAGTGCATACTACAATGGCGGCGCCATACAAGCCGACGTAGAACTTGTGGAGGGGCTGAAGGCATCCCGGATCAGTTCACATCGCAGCGTTTCAAAGTTCAGGATCAACTGCTTTCGCGGCAGTGCAAGTCAAAATGAATTGGATTGTGACGACATTTTTATTGGAATTCAACAGGATAGGTTCAAACTTGTCTCCGCCAGACTTGGCAGAGAGGTCATTCCCATTTTTCAGCATCCACTCAACCCACATTTTATCACCCATCCGATTTGCAGGATTCTATGGGAGGTAGGCCATCAGCATTTGCTGAAACCGGTGCATTATTGCCATGACTCATTTTTAGAATCTGATCACCTACCCCAACTGAATTGGGGAAACATCATACTCCAACCCCAGCGGTGGAGACTGAGATTCGATGGGAAACACAACAGTGAAAAAGAAATGATGGAGCTGATGTCAAGCCTGAAAATTCCCAAGAAAATCATGGTCGGCCAATTGGATCAAGAGCTTTCCCTGGATTTGGACTATGAGATGGATCGTAAGGTCCTGATTGACGAATTGCGGAAAAACAGAATCTTGCGGATCCATGAATGGTTATGGTCAAGCCCTGTCTGCCAGTCGAAAATGACGGCAACCAACCTGCAATACGTGTGGGGAATTGCTTCACCTTCGCCAACTAGTGGCCTGAAAGAGGATTGCCAACTGAACTATCTGCCTAAGTATGAGAGCAACGACTGGGTGTCGGTAAGAATTTTTCTGATCCCCGACTTTCAGCAAACCATGGTCATGAAGCAAATACTATTGCTCACCGAAGAACTTGAATCAGCTGGGATCCGGAACTATTTCTACCTCTATTATCGGATCAAAAATTCGGAGATACGACTACGGATCAAACTAGGGAAGCTTGGGGAAAGGGCTACCGTGCTAGCGCTCCTTTACTCCCACGTAGAGAAAATGCCGGATGTACAGCACATCAAATCCCAGCCCTACTATCCAGAACACGCCAAATACAGCGAAGAAGGAATGCCCATTTCCGAAGAACTATTCTATCAGGAAAGCAGACTGCTGTTGAACCTCAATCCAAAAACCAGTTTTGAAAAATTGTCCCTTGCGGTTGGAATAGGAGGTTTGTTAATAGACAGCGACGATCGCCTTGATTACTGGATTGCTTACTTCAAAAAACTATCTGGAGAGAGCGACAAGCACCATTCCCCAAAAGATTATCAACTCGAGTTCCTTTCCCAAACTACCCCGGAGTGGAGGCTTAATTATGCCTCGCAGGCAAAAGCCCATCCTTGGTCTTCCGACCCACAAAAAAGGGTTAGACTGATCGCCAACCATCTTCACATGCTGATCAACAGGATTTTTTGGGAAACCGGGCTGGACATGGAGCCGGAAGTATTCTCAGTTTTGGGAAGGGCCCTTAGGAAAAAGAGATTTGAATGAACGTCATGCCCTTCTCTCATCACCCCTGGAAACGTTGGAAGATGTACCGTTGAGAGAAATCCTTCTGAACATATCATGAAAGACTTTACTGTAGCTTCGTCCCAAAGGAACTTCTGCCCCTCCTTCGAGGTAGATGGTCTCCAGTTTGATTTTTTGAATTTTGGCCAGATTCACTGCGAAGGATTTATGGACCCTGTAGAAAACAGAATGTGGCAATCTCTCCATGATGGAAGAGAGGGAAATAAGGATAACGTATTTGTTTGTGGTGGTGACAATTTCGACGTAGTTTCCCTCGGATCTCATGAACATGATATGATCGGGATCGATCAAAGACATACTGCTTGAACCGTGCTCATGGATCGCGAGGGTCCGTGAAAAGACGTCCGCATAGTCCGACGGTGGTTTGGGAAGCTTTATGACAACCTTTTCGAGAGCTCTGAAAAACGAGCTGGGGGTAGCGGGCTTCTTGATGAAATGTACCGCATCTACCTGATATCCGTCGAATGCATACTCCTCGTAGGCAGAGCATATAATCACAGGAATATTCATCTTTTGGACTTTTGAGGCCAATTGAATTCCATGCATTTTGTCCATGATGATGTCGGTGATCAGAATATCCACCGGATTTTTTTCCACGAATTCCAAGGCCAAAACCGGGTCTGTAGAGATGAATACGATCTCCAGATTGGGAGAGCTGCCGACGATCTTTGTGAGAGCATCCAGCCCTCTCTGGTCGTCGTCAGTGATTACCAGCTTGAGTATTTCCATACTGAAGTATCATTAAAGTAGAGAACTCATTTTGGGTCTGAGCCCAATCGAAGACTGCGCCATGGGGAAAATTGCGATAAATCATATCCTGGGTGGTAGCGAGCCCCCTTCTTGACGAGAGTCCTGATTTGATGGGGTGGATCTGGTTGATGGTAGTGCAGGTCAAAGTCGCCTGCCCCCGGGCATTTTTGGCCACAGAGACGGTCATGATCGCCGGATTATCCGGGTCATCCAGTACTCCGTATTTAAGCGTGTTTTCCATCAAGGTTGCCAACGTCAGTCTCGGGATCTTTAGGTATTCGATTGGAACCTCATGCTCCACGAAAAGGTGGACATTCCATTTTCCCGACTCCGGCTGGGCAAGCAGAAGCAACTCTTGTACGATGGCAATTTCGTCAGAGAGAAAGTGATGTTCTTTTGGATCCTTATATGCCTGTCGAAGAAGATTGGACAAGGCCCCTATCCTACGAAAAAGCTCATCCGAAAACAGCGCAGCCCTACCGGCGATGTTGTTAAGCACATTGAAAAGAAAATGGGGACTGAGACTTATATGGTCATGGGACACTTTGGTTTTGAGAAGTTCCAATTCGATATCAAAGGACTTCTGCACACCCAACACAAACTGCCGGAAGCTCCAACACATCAAACTGAAGAAGGCGAACTCCATAAGTCTCAATGTCTCAAAAAGGAGACCTATCGGTCCACCCAAGATTTCGGCAAAATCCCCATATCCCAAGAGCAGGTGCTTGGCCAGAGTGGTCAGCACAATCACATCAACCAGCTGGTGTACCACAGTACCAATCCTATATCTTGATTTACAACCGGGAAAGAAATGAAAGAATAAGAACAGGATTAAGGGAGTACCACACAGGAAATTAACTACTGCTCCATAGACGGAGAACTTAAGGGGCAGGATAGAAGATACGGTCAGGTCAAAACAGAAAAAGCCGATCCAAAGGGTTATTAGGAAGAGAACCGGCTTTTCAATAGTCATGATAAATAGTCTGTTTGTCCACTGAAATTCTCTGGAAGTCCAATTTTCTTTTGTAGGGTAAAGGAATCTCATAGTTTCATGAAAAATCAAATCATTATGAAGAAGACGCGAGCATTACTCCCGGAGATCGAGCATTTCGAGCCAAAAAAAGCCAAGACTCCAGACCAGTGCGGGATCAAAGCAACTACCAGCTTTGCCCGCGAATGCTTACCTCCTTTTACCAGAGCCAGGTAAGCGAGACAGTGTGGGAAGGGTTTCCTTCCAGGTGGCAGATGTTTTGTTTCTGCTTTTCAAAAATGTAGCATTACCCACAGACTCTTACCGGATCGAAATTCCGGTGGGCAAGGCCCCAGACCAAAACGGATTCAAAGAATTGGATCCGTTTTTTTTTATTGGGGGTCCGCTGATGTCTGTAGATCCGACACCGTGATACCGTGGAAATCGGCGTATTCATCGAACGTAACCAGATGGTGTTTTGACTTACCCAGCCATTGTTTGACTTTTTTAAGGCTGCTGTAAGCGTACGATTTACTTCGACCGGTCAATACCATAATATCTTTGGCGTAGATGATCCTTCTTTCTAAAAGCACCATAATACAACAAATAAGTATGTAGCGCCCTTGCAAGTACATTACTACATATACCTAATTTATCAAAAGGATTCAATTTACAACTACGAAACTCATACAAAACGATTTTTGTAGGACTAACTACTTATTTGAGATGACTTTTCTTACCGTCTATTGATTTGGACTCTCTGGGATTGTTCGATGGAAGGATAAATTGAACTGAACAAAAAAAAGAAAAAGGTCTTACTTCGCTTCTTTGATCTGGAAGAACTTGGAGATTATCAGGGATTTTCAGCCGTATGTCCATTTGTTTTTGAAAAGTCCCGGTTCTTTTTCAGGTTGACGGAAGTTTTTAGTGGCCAATTGGGAAGGTGGTGTGGAGACAGGATAGTCGAAACAGGCCCAATTTCTTATCAAGTGGTCATCTGTTTTGTCCTTCTTTTTTATCAGACGCCTATGAAGAGCCAAGGAATTCAATTTAATGAGCCAGGGCATCCATCCGATATGGAAACAAGGGTACCTATCCAAAGGCCGCTTTTGTCCATGCGGTTTTTAGAAAAAATGGTCCTGGCCTTATTGGTCTCGGTTTGGACCTATACCGGACTGGACAAACTGATCCAGTTTAAGGACAGTCGGAATGCCTTTCACAACCAGACCTTTCCGCCGGAGCTGGCGGAAGCCTTGAGCTACCTAGTGCCTGGAGTTGAGTTGCTGATTGCCCTGCTCCTACTCTTTTCAATGACCCGTTGGTGGGGATATCTAGGCAGCATTCTTTTGCTGTCAGTGTTTACCACTTATGTAGGCCTGATCTGGGTAGGAGCTTTTCCCAGGGTGCCGTGTAACTGTGCCGGGATCATCGAGAGTCTTGGCTGGGCGGAGCATTTCTGGATGAATTTGGGGTTGATTGGGATGGCTATTTACGGAGTATGGATGGAAGGCAGAAAGAAGAAGTATGAAAGCTGAAATGATAGTAGGCAGTCGCAGTTGGCAGTCGCAGTGGTCAGGGGTAAGTAGTAATTAGTGAGTGGTGAGTTGTTGGGAAATAGTCCGGCCTAGATAAAATCGTGTGAGAAGCAGGACAGCGGGAAGCAGTTCGACTCCCTACGGGGTCGGGATTTAGTTTCCTTGGGAATTGCCACGGGTTTCACCCGCGGTTATTGAGAAGTTTGACCCCTTCGGGGTCTGGTGAGGCAGGACAACTGGAAGCAGCTCCGTAGGAGCGGAATCTTTGTAGCCCCGCCACGGCGGGCAGGCAGGGGTGCAGTGCAGCGGAACCCCTGGCATAAAAGAGAAATAATCCATTGCCTCCGGCGCAGGAAACATGGTGACAGCAGAAGAAAAAATGCCGGAGGACGGAGCGGTGACGCCAAATGATTGAATGGTCTGTGGAGACCCGCCTAGCGGCGAGGCAGGCACAGACCGTGGGGGAGAAGTAAAAACCGTTGGTGCAGGCGCTCTGGAACCTCCATCGTTGATTTCTTTATGTTCTTTTTCTCCCGAAATAATCGGGACAGGCTTTGATGAAAAAGAACCCCTCCACGGCGGGCAGGTAAAAAATCAAGACGTGGCCCGCCCTGCAAGCTGGCCTCCCGATACGCTGCGCGATCGGGACAGGCTCTGGCTAGATAATCTTTAACGCTCGGTCCTAACCGCACTCGGCCGAACGCTGGCCCGCTTCCTCCTGCGGCGGACAGGTCCACGTCGGCCCGCGCGCCTATCCGAATTGGGATTTGTGTCCGCCAAAGGCGTGGGTTTGAAGTCAGGACCCAGAATAGGTGATTGTGTGCCGTAGGTACGGCCGATACCATAGCCTGGGTTTTAACCCCAGATAAAATGGATCAGATGTTTCAACCTCGGCGCAGGATATGGATTGGAAAAGGCAGTTGATTTGGTAAATAGTCCAGCATTGAAGCAACAGGGCTTTGGTGAAGCCTCAAGAACCTCGATGGTTGTTTTCTTTCACGTCCTTTTGGCTTGACCCAAAAGGACCAAAAGGTCAAGATTTGCCAAAGCTCCAACCGCACAAGGCCGAACGCCGGCCCGCTGGCAAATCGGCCCAACGCGCCTATCCGAATTGGGATTTGTGTCCGCCAAAGGCCTGGGGCTTGGAGTCTGACCCCAAAGGGGTCCAACCATGAATAGCCGTGGGTGAGGCCTGAGGTACGAAGGATGTAACCCACGGTAAAAAAGACAAAAATGCCATTGACCTCCGGCGCAGGAAACATTGTGACAGCAGAAGAAAAAATGCCGGAGGACGGAGCGGGGACGCCAAATGGTCCGATGGTCCGTGGGGACCCGCCTAGCGGCGAGGCAGGCACTGACCACGCGATGTAAAAAAAGCCCAAGGTCAGACCCTGGGCTTTAAGGCATTAAGTATAAATCGGCGATCATTCAACCTTTCTTAAATAAAGGTAACTAATAAATAATAAGTAATCTACAGGACTTTAGTAGAAATATTAAGAAATGAAAATGGAGCAGTGCGGTCGAACACTGCTCCGCAGCCCAAATTTTGCAAGGGAGGCTGCCAAAAATATTGATTGGAATTTATCCCTCGAAGGGACCTGAGCTCGAGGCTGGTCTGCGCTGATAAATTCCCTTTAGGGAGAAGCCGAAAACCCTGAACAGAGTAGGCGATTCAAGCAAACGGTTTCCCCGTTTTTGAACTGTCAAAAAACGGGACACAACGATGAACAAATTAATCAACAAGCTGCCGCTGCTGGCCTTTGTGCTGGCGGCGTTCGCAGCGGTGGCTTTCACCAGCCCGGAAACCGGGGAATATGCCCAGGATCCAGACAACCCAAGCATCTGGTACGACCTTTCCGAGGTTGATCCAGGTCCTGAAACCTATGAGTGCAACAATACGGGAAACTGCCTCAGAGACGCACCCTCAACGTCGGGTACCGTAATCGCAAACGGGATGTTTGTCAAGCATTCCGATGAATTGCCGGTAGTTCCCTAAGCGTTGTTGAATCCCTTTATCAAACAGCCTTCCGCGCGTGCGGAAGGCTGTTTTTGTTAAAATCTTTCATCTTGGGTTTTGCTGTAGCCCATTCAGGACGATTTCTTCCTGCGGTATGGGAAAAACATACCTAGCAGATCCGGGAAGCAGGACGTATTCGTTACCCTGTAGGCTTCTTTTCAAGGTTTTCGCAAAAGAGGGATCCGTATTCAACCTGCGTAAATCTGACCATCTCCTTCCGCGGAATACCAGCTCTTTCCTCCGCTCCTCCATGATTTTTGCCAACAACTCCTGTTGGCTCAAAGTGGTGACCGGCTCAAATGAACCGGGGGAAAACCGGGTTTCCAGCAAGCCGTTCAGGAACTCCAATCCCTCGTCAAGCCGGTTTAGGCGAACCGCACACTCGGCAAGGATCAGGTAGATCTCATCAAGCGCTATCCCGCTAAACAGGTTGTTGTCCCCGGCATAGCTACCCCTGAAATTATATCCACCCGCGCCTGATTCCCGGTAGTATAGCGTCTTCCTGTAGTCACCGCTTTCATATGAGGAGATCAATGCAGAATCCACAAAAGTCAGATTACTGGAATGGAATGCCTGCAAAGTCATCGTGGTATGGTAGATGACCTCCTGGTTGAACTGCTCAAAAGGAAAGGCACCTAGGCTGTCGACTTGCGAGTAATCCATCAGGGCAAGCCCACTTTCCAAAACGTTCGAGGCACTTTGGTAGGCCTCCCCAAAATCACCCAGAACCAAATTGACCCTTGCCTGCATTCCGTAGGCAGCGGCTTGGGTGGGTCGGGTCGGAAAGAGGGAGGTAGAAGGCAATAGGGCCACCGCCTTTTCCAAATCATCCAATATTTGGTCAAAGCACTCTTTTGCAGAAGACCGTTTACGCGCTTCGGTGATAATTGGACGGGTGCGGATTACCACGCCCAGGCCGTCTCCGCTTTCCCTGAAATAGGGTGCCGCAAACAGTTCCATCATGTCAAACAACGCCCTCGCCCTCAAAAAGTAGGCGGTTCCCTTCACTTCGTTCAGTTCCGCTTCCTCACCTGGGGCGCTTAGGCGGATCTTGTCCGCCTCATCCAAGACCACGTTTGCATAAAAGATCTGCCGGTAGGCCGTCTCCCAGTCCGCGGATTTTGGCCCCTCAAAAACAACCTCGTTCCACAGGTAGGCGTTTTCGGTTTCCACCGAATTGTATCCCGCCAGGCCTTCCTCGGTGGTCCATACATCGTCGGTACCGGCAAGCTGCAGTCCCGGGGAATTGTTCATCCGGAAAGACTGGTTGTCCATCAGTCCACGCAGGTCCTGGACCGTGTTGGGGACTACCAGGTCTTTGCTGGGTTTCTCATCCAGAAATCCGCTGCATCCCCAGCAGGATAGCAGGGTTGTTGTCAGAAAGTATCCAAAGTATTTCATAGTAGGGTTGGTTTTTGAAGACTGGGCCCGTCAGAGCCGGAGCCGTCTTCGGTTGTATAAACTTCCAAACTTCATCGTTAGAACCCGGCCCGGGCACCAAGTGAGAATTGTCTGGGCGCAGGCGAAAGTTGATAGTCGGGATCTTCGTAGGAAGCCGATTTTTTCCAAAGAATGGCCAGATTGTTTGCGAAGCCATAGATTTCCAATGAGCGAAAAGGTATTCCCATCACCCTTGCAGAATTGACCGAATAGCTCAGCCGGATATCCTGAAGGCGGATATTGTCCCCCTTTTCCACATTGACGGAAGACCGGTTGTAGAATGTGTCCCTGTTCGCCACCTGGCCCGAAGGGAAAGAGGGAACGTTGGTTACGGTTTCATCCCCGGGATTCTGCCATCTCCGCGAATAGTCGCCATGAATCGTGCCTCCAGAATAGAGGCTGTTGTAGACCAATGGTTGTTTTCTGACATAATAGCCCAGACGGTAGGAAATATTGAACGACAGCTCGAAGCCCTTATGGGAGACGTTGTTCATCCATGATCCAAAAACGGTGGGTCTGCCTGATCCGTGGTAAACCAGCTCATCCACCTCCCCAAAATGGACCAAACGGGTATAGTCCTTACTGGGAACACCCTCGGAGATCCCCAGCGGGTCGCCGGTGTCCGGGTCTAGGCCAGCCCATGGGTAGCTGAAAATCGCGTGTAGCGGATAACCTTTGAGCGGTGGTGGAAAAGCCCCTGCCCCACCCAGCCCATAGGCGGTGTAGTCACTGGGCAAGCCTTTCACGTCATAGGACGTGACCACTTCCCTCACCCAACTGAACAACAGTCCGGAACTCCATTTCAGTCCCCTATCCAGGATACTGGTACGCAGCTGCAGATCCACCCCGTTCGTCCGCGTATCGGCAAAGTTCCCACGGAAGCTCGATACGCCTGTGGAACTTGGAAAAGGCCTGTCCCCTATCAGGTCCTCCCCTTTTTTCGTGTAGTATTCCAGACTCCCCGACACGCGTGCGTTTTTGGATTCGAAGTCCATACCGAAATTGGCAATACCGATCCGCTCCCACCTCAGCTCGGGATTCGGGGGATTTAGGATGATCAGGCTGGGAAGGCCGGTGAGGTAGTTGGAGCTTCCCGCCAAATAGTAGGCTGTAGTATAGGCGCTCACGGATCTGTTGATGTTTCCGTTAAAGCCGTAGGTTGCGCGGAATTTCAGGTAGGGCAACCAGCCAAGCGGATAAAAGGCCTCCTCGCTGATTATCCAGGCAGCCCCGGCGGACCAAAGCGGCACCCCCTTCATGTTGGTTTCGACCCCAAACAGGTTGGATGCGTCCTTTCTCACGCTGCCTGACACCAGGTATTTCCGGTCAAGGGTATAGGAGGCATTGGCATAATAGGAAATATAGCGGTCGGCCAATCCGGAGTGGCTTACGCCGTAGGGGATCGTCGCCAAGGCGTTGTTGTGGTACCTTCTGTATCTGTTGGCAAAATCCACGGGAAGGCTGATCCCCAATTCGTCGTCGTACCCATAGAATCTTCCCGAACCGCCCTCGGTATCGGAACGCTTTGCCTCAAATCCCCCCAACGCGACCAGTTCATGCCTATCCTTCCAGCTTTTGGAATAGTTGAACTGGGTTCGGAAATGATGGCTGGCCGCACGTGTCCAACTCCGGTCCGCGATAGCACCCATGGGTACGGCAAGGCGAAGCCCATCCTCTTCCCGTTGGGTGAAGGTGTTGATCAAATCCCGGGTATAGAACGTCGAAACATCGTTCAGCTCCCCGTTAGTGGAACTGTTGGTCCAATACTGGTATAGTCCGGATACGGAAAGGCCGGGAAGAATTTCGTAGGCCAAACTGAGGTTGGTCCGAATGTCTTGGGATTCCCGGGTATTGGTCCAGTTGCCCCGTTCGGCCAGGGGATAGTACTTCCAATCCAGCAGCCCATCGTCCGCTGCCTGGCTTGTAAACGTGTCCCGGTATTGCCTTGCGATTGCGTTGGGGTTTCCTGAACCATCCGCCAGACGGACATAGGGAGAGGAAATCCCCTGGGGAAGTTGGGTTTTCAGGTCTGCCTTACCCTGTACGATATACAGCCCCAAGCCGATTTCCAGTCTGTCATTCACCGCCTTCCATGCGTTTCCAAGGTCCAGCGTGATCCTGCTGTCATTGTTGTCCACGACTCCGAGGGCATTGTGGTCATAGCCTATGGCCGCCCTGTAGTTGTATTGCGGCCCTCCCCCGGAGATCCCCAGACTGTACTGCTGCTTAAGCGCAGGCTGGTAGTAGTACTCGGCCAGGTCGTCTCTGGTAGAATGCCCTCTATGGTAGTCAAGCTGCCTTTCCGCCTCCGCGTCGTCAATATGTCCATCCCGCAAGGCAATGAGCGTCTCCACCACAGGCGACAGCAGGGGCTTGGAATTGGATCGCTCGCGGGAAGCATACACTCCCCGGTTGAACATATCCCGCTCCACTTCCACCATTTCCGGAGAAGATATCAACGGTATGTAATCCGGATCCTGGGCTTCTATGACGCTGAGGTTGCTGTTGAACGACACCCGTAATCCCTGTCCCCTTTTGCCGTTTTTTGTCGTGATGACAATGACCCCGTTTCCCGCGCGGGCACCCCAGATGGAGGCTGCCGCGGCATCCTTCAAGACCGTGATGTGCTCCACGTCGTTGGGGTTGATACTCTCGATGGGACCGTCGTAGGGAAAGTTGTCTATGACGATGAGGGGCTGCGTATCGGAAAAAATCGTCGCGGTACCCCGGATGCTGATATCGCCGGAACCGCCCCGGTCCCTGTTGAAGACCAGCCCGCTGGTGACGTTGTCCAGCCGCTCCAGAATCCCGGTGCTCACGGACCGGTTGACCAGCCGCTGGTCCAGCGCCGCAAAAGATCCCGTGGCCCTCTCTTTGGAGAGTTCCTGATATCCGGTGGAAACGACGTCTACGCCCTCCATTTGCAATTCGTCGACTTTCAGGTGGACCGACAGCTTCTCGGCTAGGGGCACGTCGATTTCCAGTTCAAGGGTCTGGAAACCCACGTAGCTGAAGACCAAGACCTGCCTTCCCGGATTCAGCTCGAGGGTGAATTCCCCGTCAGAATCCGAGATGGCGGAACGCAGGGTCCCCTTGCACACAATGGTGGCCCCGGGCAGGGTGCCTCCCTCCGACTCGGAAAATACCACCCCCGTGACCGTGGAGGTATTCCCCTGAGCCCATGCGATGCCCAGCGGCATCAGACAGAACATTAGCAGTAGAAGCTTTCTCATTGGAATCCGTGTTTAGGGTTTGTGGAAATCGAAGACCCAGTTGCCTTCGGTAAATTTTCGGCCGAAATCACGGGAAGGACCGAGTCGACCAGTTCGATCAATCCCGCTGCATCAGCCGGCATCCCCACCGATTTGATCAGCTCTCCCCCAGGGCCGACCAGCATCAGCCTCGGATAGGAATAAATGTCATAGTAGTGGAGAAAGGGATCCGAATACCGCCCGCCCAGAAACAGGTTGACGTTGCCGAAGCGATAGGACGGATGGTCGAGGAGGTATTGTTTCCAATAGGAATAGTTGGGGTCGGTGGAGACGGACAGCAGCTCGAAATCCTGCCGGTCCCTGAAGTATTCCCTGACTTTGACCAGATGGCGCTCGTGCATCAGCCTGCTGGGCATGCATCCGGGAAACCAAAAGGCCAGCAAGACCGTGGTCCCCCTGAAATCGTCCAGCGTGACCCGGTTCCCCTCCCTGTCATAGGTGACCAGAGATTTCACCGGACTGCCCACCTTGTTGGCCGTCAGCAGGTGGAGGAGACTCTCCCGGATGTAGGGCGACTCCACCTCCCCTAGAGCCGTTTGGACCGTTTTCCCATAGTCGGGCAGCCTCCGGTAGTTGCCCAGCAGAAATTTCCCCATCAACAGGTCCCGCAAGGGGGCCGGATAGTCCCGCCCCAGCAAGTCAAACAGCGGCTCCCCGGTAAGGCGGGATTCCATGCTTTCCTTTTCCAGGAGGAAATCGGAAAAATGGGCACTGAGCAAGGCGGTCGAATCCGGGACGCCCCACTGCGAAGGATCGGAGAAATAGGCGCCAAAATAGCGGGCCGTCTCTCCGGAATCGTCCAAGGGCAGGTTTTTCAGCAAGGTGATCCGCCTAAACAGCTGTCTACCGATGACATCCGCCCTAAGCAGCGCATAGAGGCGGTCGGTCAGGAAAGGCCGGTAGTCCTCCAGGAGGGCCAAGCCGGAATCTGCCATTGGGTCCGAGGCGAGTTGCCCTTCCATCCAGCGCGATCGGCCTTCGCCATCGGTGACAAACTGAATCCCCTTGATCTGAAATCCCGCAAGCGAGGGGGACAGGCGCTCGAAATAGCTCCTGCGTTCCTCCGGATCTTGTTTGGAAGAGAGGTGGAAGGATGGCGAAGCCAGAAAATCCACCCTTCTGTTTGCTTGCTGGATGCGGTGCTGAACTTCGAATTTCCCCGCCGCATTCCCGCCAAAAAGCAGATCGCCGCGCCTCAGGTCAATGCTGAGGTAGATGGAGTCCCCCGGCTCAAGGATAAACCGGTCCACAAACGCATCCCCCAAGGGAGAACTGAGTGTGAGGTAGGCGACCTGGTCAAATTCGGGGCTGGTATAGGTAAAGACCTGGCCACCGTCATTCCCCTGGAGGATGCTCCCCGCCACCGGGCGCCGGAAGCTCCGGTGCAGGCCCGCTATGGAAACCGCCTGCCCCAGGTAATGGTCCCAAAACCGGATTTCCACCGAGTCTATTGTCTGATAACTTCTGATCTCCGAATAGACAAATGCGGGGGCCGAGACCGTGACCGGGGCGGGTTGGAGCTTTGTCAGCCCCTCCCCTGCGCCCGGATCAAGGTACTGGTCAACTAAACTAAATCCCGTTTTCCGGTGGGCAGTTTCCAGTTTGCAGTTTGCAGTTTCCAGATCACAGACCGCAGTCCAGGGGTTCGACTGGCTCACCGACCACGGATTCGACAGGCTTACCGACCACGGTCCACCGTCGATTTCATACGGTGTACCTTTTTGGGAAGTATCGGAGAGGGAATCCCCTCCCCGATGGGTGTCTCCTGAATGCGGGGAGACGGTGGGGCCGGCGAACCTATGAAGAAGATCGGCCCCGGGTGACTGAACAACTTGACTCAGTACGGTTGGGCTTCCGGCAAGACATAGCAGTGCCAGGAAGCATGTGAGTAGTTTTTTTAACATGCTTTTGAAGATTTAAATGCTGGGCTTTAGTGGTCAGTAGGCAGTCGCGGTGGGCAGAACAGGGAATTCTGAAGTCTAAAGTATGAAAGCTGAAATGGCTACATCCCCAACTTAAAACATACCCTACGCCGCGGCGCACAAGTCTCCCACCCGATCCGAAAACGGACCAGCTTCAGGTTAAGAAATGTGTGAAATAGATAAGCGCGAAATCCTCTGCAGTGGAAGGCTTATCATTTGGTCAACGGTCGACAGACCACAGTCGACGGCTGCTTTCGTCACTCCCGAATCAGTGGTGGTATGCCAACCGGAGCGTACAAGGTCCTGGTCGGGCAATCCGGGAGAAAAAGTGTGTTAAGTTTTAAACAGGCTGCTTTGGTTTCCGAGGAAACAGCATTTCAAATGTTCCGCTTCGCTTTTGTGCGAGACGGACTATCATACAATGTACCGGAAGTGCAAGCCTCCCTGTCCCATCGCTGGGGCCTGAGAAGATGCCCGAGCCTCGAACCAATAAATGGGAGGCAGCACTTCCAATGTCGAAAGTCAATCTGTTCATTCATCCTTTTTTTAGGCTTCTCAGACCGGCAATGAGGATGAAAGTGATTCAAAAATATAAATTAAAAACATAAAGTCAACATTTGTGTTGACTTATTTTGGACATTCTTTTCTGAGTTTCAATCCATGGACAGATTGACTCTGCGAGAGTTTAAAGCACTTTTGGCGAAGAAAATTAAAAAGAGGAGAATTGAACTCGGTCTAAAACAAGCGGATCTCGGTGTAAGATTGGGGAGTAAAGACAAGCAAGTAATTAGCAGGTATGAAGTTGAAGGAGCTAACCCAACTATTTTTAATTTCATCCAGCTTTCAAAAGCCTTAGAGTTATCCGTTGAAGAATTACTCAACTTTTCGGATTTGGATGATTTCAGTGAATCAAACTAGCTAGTCTATCTAATTCTCTCCGAGTAATCGTTTCTACCATTTTTTCCATTTGAAGCACTTTACTCAAGGCAAGCTCAATTTCACCTTCCGTCACGACGAACTCCTTCTTATACCTGGCGTCGACATACCCTTTTTTTAGTATTTCAAAAATGTTTGATTGATGATCAGTATCGGCGGAATCGGCAAATAGCTTATAAAGCTCTAAACTTAGATTTTTCGAGTAAAACCTCAAATTTTCAAGATTATGGGACTTCGGCTTGAACCCAGTTAAAACTAAAAGAAGTGCCGCAAAAAAATGCTCTGCGGCTTGATGCAGGTGAAAATTGCTCACACGTAAGCTCCTCCTTTTGAGTGCAGATTTACCGTCAATCAGAAAATCTCGGCCCATCGGAAACCAAATGTCAAAATATTCTTGAGCGCGATCTATTAGTTGTTGAGGCTTCAATTCAACGGGAATGACAAATTCGACTTCTTCTGTATCGAAAAGTAAAATACCCTCTTCGATAATTTGTTTGAAAAAATATTGGTGGTAGGACAGTCCCTCATTGATGTAATCAATACTGTGGACAATAGCACTGACAATGCCATCGACTCTGTGAACGGCCCTGTTTTCGATCTTACTCTTTAACTCGAACTCCTTCACGGAATTATCTCTCGTCACCACCAAAAAATCAAAGTCACTATGGTAAGCAAATGTCACGTTGCCTTCAACAGTGATATCATCTACCCAGGTGTCTTTCGCATAGCTACCGAAAAGGATCACCTTAATCGGCTGGGCGACCTCCAGAATGATTTCTAAAGCGTTTCCTATCTCCGTTTGCTTACGTTCTGGCAGGTGGGCTAATTTGCTAGTCAAGTCCATAGATTCAAAAATATCCAAAAAAGATTAGCCCGCTATCGAAATCAGCAAAAACACCCCTAACTTACTAGTATGAAGTTTTTTGATGTGAAATGCTTTCTCGTCCTATTTTTTTTGGCGTTTACGACGTCCGTCATTGCGCAAGAGCGCCACGGGCCCTACAAGATTCACAAGTTTGTCGACGGGGATACGTTTTGGGTTAAGAAGGAAAATGGCAAAACCGAAAAGATCCGACTGAACGGCGTCGATACTCCGGAAGTAAAATAGAAAGGACTCACCGAAGAGCAGCTTGGAGGCAGAGAAGCTTCGGAATATAAGAAGAGGCTTCTCAAAGGGAAAAAGTTCTACTGGAATATGACCTCCAATAATATGATCCTTATGAATGACTCTGGCATACGTCTATCTGAATGCGCAACTATTGGAAATGGGGCTGGCGCGAATGGCGATCTATTGGCCGAATGTGAGGTATGTGGAGAGATTTAGGCAAAGGTGGCTGAGAAAAAAATATAGCAACATAAAGACAGCTGTTAGCTACCTTTTAAGATCAAATGGCCGACAATCGGGGAAGCTTACAATCGGAGTCGATACCCCGGAAGTGAAATGGGAGGATTTTTCTTAAGAACCGACAATTCCGACAATCAGTGACAAACAAAATAAATACCCAGTACAGGGTATTTTTTTGCCTATAAAATTCAGTATCATTGAAAATTGACAGGGAAAACAGCTGAATTGGACCTCGCTTAAAATCAGGAAAAACTGAAACCCGACAATTCAATCGACCATCACTAGCCATGAGATTCAAACTGACACTAGAACGAACAGGAACGGGAAGATTTCTTCCCATTAACTACCAATATGAGCTATCATCGGCTATTTACAAGATCGTTGATCAGGCAGATTCTGATTTTGCTGAGTTTCTCCACCAGCAGGGATATCGGGCCAATGGCAAACCATTTCGGCTGTTTACGTTTTCCAGATTGTTTTTTAAAGGTTTTAAGGTCCTTCCAGAGTCCGGCCGGATCGAACATTTTGGAAAAGAGGTGGCCTTTGAAGTAAGTTTTTTGATAGACCGGATAGCGGAGGAGTTTATAAAGGGTTTGTTTCAACACCAAGAAATCTTTTTGGGTGATAAGATCTCCGGAACCACCTATCAAGTCCACCGGATAGAAGCCGTAGAGAAACCCTTGTTTCTTACCACCATGCGCTACAGATGCCTGTCTCCGATCTTGGCCAAACGAAAGCGTGATAACGGCGGTGAGGATTATCTCAATCCTATGGATAAAGATTATGGTGATCTGATTCTGGAAAACCTTCTTTCAAAAAGTCTGGCACTATCCCAATCCTTGACCGCAAATGACACTTGCCTTTCCGAGGATCGACCAAATCTATCCCTAGCCGTATTGGGGAAAGTGTTCAAAAACGGGGTAACTATAAAGCAGTTGACTCCTCAGCAAACCAAGCTAATCGGATACAGCTATGAATTTGAGTTGACCGCCCCTGTGGAATTGCAGGAGATCGGCTACTACGCCGGATTCGGCCATTTGGGAAGTCAGGGATTTGGATGTGTGGAGGTGAAGGAAAGAAATCATTAATCGAATAAAAACACTTATAAAGTATAAAATGCTATCAATACTTGAAAAGGCTCCTAATCTTGATCAAAAGGTCATCCTTGAAATTGAACCACTTGCTCCACTTTCTATGGTTAGTGATTTACCGGGTTCTTATTACAAAACCTTAAAATCTCCCAGTAAAAAGATGCTTTGTGGACTATTTGAGAATATTCTGGAGTGGCACATTGATACTGAAGATCGTAAGGAAATTATTAAGGAAGTAAAAAAAATCCGGAAGAAGCAGAAACTAGAATTTCCAGAAGTCACAGGGTCGACTTACACACCTATGTTGATGGAGTATTTTGAAATACAACTTGCGTTCATTCCTCCAATCACAAATCACTATGATGATTTATGGACACGAGCTTTTCGAAGAACAGACTCATATAGACACACGAACAACGCAAGGTTCATGGATGCTTCATTTTCAGAGAAATGGAGAACAATCAAAGGTAATGTTAACGCTGATAAAAAAAGAAATAGTACTCAAAAAAATGCTTTGCTAGATAAACTTTTTAAGAGATATATGTTTAGGTTCCCAATGTATTATGGCACTCCAACTCCAAGAGAATATATATTTTTAGAAGACAGTTATAAAATTAAGATCTCCATAGACAAGACCTTATATGATTTATTGCAATCAAAGTTATCAGAGGTGAATATTGGATATTTGGGTAGCAATGAAGGATGGGTGAATGTCATCCTAAAAAATGTAAAATCATGAATCATCCGTTTATTAAATATGGTCAGGCAATAATCTGTGTAGAAAATGACTTGGCTTCATTTGGTGATATTGAGTTTAGTCATATTCGAACTTCCTTAATTACCAATATGGAAACTTTTAGGTGTCTACCCAGCCAGAACTATGAAGGTAAAGAAAAGGTCAGATTTAATTTCAAGAATGAAGAGGTTACATCAAACATAAAAAACTTGCCAGATAAGGGTATTTTCTTATCTCCTCATATAATTTCAACCGATGGTTCAGCAAAGACAACATGGAAATATGCTGGAGAAATTGCTGAAGCGTTAAATACAAAAAAGGCAAAAACCTTTGACGCATTGAATGCAACATCACCAATGGCAGGGGATTATATTAAATTCACTGACAGTGGCGGCACATCAAAATCCTCTGCAAAACTTGATATTTTTCAGGCAGGTTTTTCAATGGTTTCAACACTTGCTCAAATAAAACCAGTCTTACAATATAGGATAGAAAAGAAGCCTAGACCTGATTTATTTAATGTTTGTATTATCCCCGATCTCTCTCAACATGAATTAATTGATTTTGTACTAATCTATAATAAGATTATTAAATCAAAATTGGCTGAAGACCTATTCTTAGGCGATGTACTCAAAAAAGTGGAAGGCAAGAAAGGAAGTGAAACGATAAAATACCAACCCAAAAGACCATTGATATTCAGAGGCAATTTCCCTAACCCTCCTCGAAGTAGCGCATTAGGAAGCGTTGCCTTACTGGGTGCCATTGGTGAATTTGCCAAGGAAGCAGAAGTATCATCCTTGGCATTGAAGGTGTTAGACAGCCTTAAAGAAGCCACTATGTATATGATTAAGTCTGGTGGGGCATCAACCTTCACTTACAATCACCATGTGGTGGATTTGGCTAAAGAAGGTAAACTTAGAGAAATTGTCGATAGTGTGTACTATACTCAACTATACAATGAAGGGAGGAGGAAAAGTCAAAGCACAGAATACCAAAAATTCGATTTGTTTGCTAGTAGATTTTTACAACTCTTTAATAGGCCTTCATTTAGGGATTTTCTTTCTCACAGGGCTGAATATCCATTTCAACTTTACATACTATTTAATACCTACTTTAAAAAGATAGAGATGATTGATCCAGAGATTGTAGCATCTGCCCGAAAGCTGGGCAGATGGTTAAACCAAGTAGCTTACTTTGCTGCGAAAAGAGAAGTAAATAATGGTTCTCAAAATTATTGGGAAGAACTGAGAAAAGCCAAATCAAAGGTATTAATTGAATTGGAGAGTTCAACTTTCTCTGCTAAAACCGGGGATGCACTTATTGCTCAAGCTATCACAAGAGCAGGTCGGATTTCAGGTATGGATGCGCCAGAAGGAGCTACTTTGTTTATGGAGAAAACTGCAAGTGGGGATTTAGCACTTGAGAATGCTAAAAATCTCCTTATTGCTTTCTCACGGCTAAAGAATAAGACAGAACTAAAAGAACAGCCAACGGATGATCTTTTGGAAGATGACGCTGAACAAACGGACGAATCAAACGATCTTTCAAATGATTAAATCAAACAATCACTAAACTTAAAATATCATGGAAATTAAAGGAATACTTGTATCAGCACTTGCCCCATTTGAAAACCACATTGCTAATGGAGGTGAAAAGTTATTGGGAAACGCTTCCTCTATCAAGAGACGGCCGGATGGAAGAGTATATGTTTCAGGACAGATGCAAAGACATGTGCTATTTTCTGCTATTGATCGAATAAACGAATCAGATGAAGCAAAAGGAGAAACATTTGTTTCAAATGGTGATGGCATAAGTAATCTGATTGAAAAGGATTTACGGGCTGATATGGGTGGTTTTATGCATCCATCCAAGGGGGACTATTCAGGAAGAAGGACTGCACCCCTCTCAGTGACTCCCGCAGTGGCGAAAGAAGCAAGTGAAGTTGGAAGAGATTTATTAGTTAGATTAAGGCTGAGTGAAGAGGATGATGCCAAAGACCAAGCACTCGCAACCAAAGAATTTAGTCAATCCGACCTAATGCACATGAATTTCTTCCTTGATATTAGTTCTCTTGGTATTTCGAAAGCCTTTAAATATGAAAAGAGTTTCAATATTGGGAAAAAGTACTTTAAGCACACAAAAGAAACTGAACGATTGAGGAGAACTAGGTTATTTTTAGAAGCGACCAAGTCCATGAACGACTATGCAAACCAGGCCAGAAATGCAGTAAGTGGTGAACCTCAGGAAGTATTAATTGTGTTCGATACCGTTTTGAGCAGAAAAGCAAGCCGATATTTTACAGCCGATCAAAAGGAAAGGGATAATATTCTGGCTGAGCTCAACGAAAGAAATGCCAAATATTTCCTAGGAGATGATAAAAGTGAAAAAAGTGTATCAAAAGCATATAAATCCGCTTTGGAGTTTCTTCACGATAATAACAATTCCTTGTATGACCCATCGAATGGTGCAAATCCTGTAAGTTTTTCAGAAGCATTCGGCCGTGAATAAGAAGTATACTGATTTGGCCAAACCTTCTGGTATTACTTTGGATCAACACAAAAAGAATGTGATGTCAGAAGGGTGGGTACTTTCTAGTTACTATCCATACACTTTTAAAAAGTATCAAGAGAGAACTGGAAAAAGTCTTGAAAAAAGAATTGAACATGTCACCAATTTTCATGATGATGGAAAGCAAAATGAAAAGTGGCAAATGGCTTGTCAACTAGATTATAATAATTATTTGAGCTGGAAACAGAAGTATGGTGGAAGTTGGCAAGAGTATACTTCTAAAATGTATGAAGAAGCTGGAAAGCACCTTCAAAAAGCTGGAGTAAGACATGAATTTCAGTCATTAGTTATCAATGAAAAGAAAAGGCTACCCATCTGTTTACAAGCCGCCATAGCCGCACATCATGGTAAACTTGGATTCAAATTTGAAGATCGATGGATTCGAGAAGGTGTTGAAGGTATTTGGAAAACTTTTCAAAGAGAAAGTAACCGGGTGATAGACGAAAGAATGAGTCTTTCCGAAGTCGCCAATTTACATTATGAATTTGCCGGCCCAAGAGGTTACTTGCAACTTACTGACCGTAGGGCTAGTGCGATTGAAGATGGTGATTTTGTTCCTGATCATAAACCTTTCAAGTACCAATTTCCACATTCAGAAAAGCGCAATGTACAGAGGTTAATTGAAGAGCATTGGCAGGATGAACTTCTCTTGATACGTGCTGCTACAGGAGCCGGTAAAACAGATGCTTCACTCTTATGGGCTTCCAAACAAATTGAAAATGGTAAAGCGGAACGCCTTATAATTGCTATGCCTACCCGTTTCACATCCAATGCTTTATCAATCAATGTAGCTGAAAGTCTTTCATCAACAGGATTATATCATTCCAGTGCGTGGTTTACCAAATTTCAAGAAAAAATTGAGGCTGGTACGGTCTCCAAAAAGGAAGCTTCTAAGGAACATGAGTTTGCTCGGTTACTTCAAACTCCTGTAACAGTTTGTACTATTGATCATTTATTGATGGCACTAACACTTACCCGTGAGGATCATCATTTGATCACTTTCAATCTGGCTAATTCCTGTCTAGTAGTTGATGAAGCTGATTTCTATGATAACTTCACTCAGGCAAATATTCTTGTATTATTAGAAATACTGAAATATTGGAATGTGCCAGTATTACTGATGAGTGCTTCGTTGCCTGACTCAGTTTTATCTGACTATCAAAAGATTGGTTATCCTGTAACGGAAATCAAAGAGGACAATATTGATCAAGAGGAATATCTCAGATCCCGGTTTGAAATAAAGTCCATTGTGAGTTGCGCAATGCCATTGGACATTGAAAATCTGCTAGAAAACTGTTTATCGAAAGGGAATGCGATTATTTACGCAAACACAGTGGATCGCGCAATGGAATTTCTGAATTGGTTTGATGATAAAGGAATTGATACTTGTCTGTACCACAGTCGGTTCACCGAACCAGACAAAATGGAAAAGGAGAAAATCTTAATTCAAATGCTTGGTCGAGATGCTTGGGAAAGTGGAACTGCAAGAGGTATTGCTATTCTCACTCAAATAGGCGAAATGAGTATTAACATTAGCGCAGATTTAATGATTAGTGATTTATGCCCTATTGATCGATTAACCCAAAGAGCAGGTCGTTTATGTAGGTTTGACAAATCGAAACTTGGAGTACTCCATGTACTAGTTCCAGAAAGGAACGACAAAATTTACCCAGCTCCTTATGGAAGATTTGATCGTAAAGAAAAATCATGGGTAAGCTCGGAATCTTTCGAGAAAACTAGACAAATAATTTCTTGCCAAGAATATAGTGCGCAGAGCCTAGTTAAAATACTCAATGACGTATATGAGGTACAATCAGAGTTTTCCGCCCTTGCTTTATCAAATGCTAAAAATTTGAAGGAGTATTATAAAAACAATTGGCTCATCAATTCTAAGCAGATAAGCAATAAAGATGATTCTGGAGTTAACTTTTGGAAAAGTCGGGATATTCCTCCTCAGGAGACTGTTTTTGTTAGCATTCCCGAAAACAAGTATTTTTCAAACTATCTTGGTTACCAAGACTGGAAATTGAAAAATGGATTGGAACTTCCTATATATCTCATTGACAAGGGTAAGAAGAATTTTGTGATTGATTTAATGGAAGTTGTAGTCAAGGAGGACATGGAACATTTGTTCGTAATTAGGGAGGGTTTTTATACTATTGAAAAAGGGGTCGATTTAAATATTCCCGAAGAATTTATCTGATAGACATGAACATTTCCGCCACTCATGTCGCCTACCTCCACACGTGCCACCGGAAGCTTTGGCTTTTCTCCAATGGAATCCAAATGGAGCATACGTCCGATATTGTTGCTGAGGGAAAGTTAATCGGAGAAACGAGCTATCAAGACCGATCCGCCAAATACACCGAACTGGAAATCGATGGCGTTAAAATCGACTTCTATGATCCAAAAACACGAACCATCCACGAGGTCAAAAAGTCCGACAAGGTAGAAACGGCCCATATCGCACAAGTCAAGTACTACCTGTACATCCTCCGGAAAAATGGAATCGAAGACCCTCAGGCCATTCTGGAATATCCCCGGCTCCGACAGCGGGAATCGGTCTTTTGGGAGGAGGGTGATGCCAAAAAAATTCAAGCGTGGATAGGGGAAATCCAAGCACTTACCAGCCAAGAATCCTGCCCGCCCTTGGAAAAAAAGCCGATTTGCAAAAAGTGCAGCTATTTTGATTTTTGCTATGTAGATGAGCTATGAAAAAAACCTACTATCTCTTCAATCCAGGGAGGTTGAGCCGGAAAGACAATACGCTGAAATTTATTCCTGTGGATGAAAACGGAAGAGAGGGTCAGCCCAAGTTCATTCCTGTGGAGGGCGTCTCCGATTTGTACTGCTTTGGTTCGTTGGATGCCAATTCTGCGCTTTTCAATTTCTTGGGTAAAGCGGGAATCAGCGTTCATTTTTTTGATTATTACGAACATTACACGGGTAGCTTTCATCCAAAAGAGTATCTGTTGGCAGGCAAAATGCAAATCCAACAAACCAGACATTACCTTGATTTGGAAAAGCGGTTGAAGATTGCCAAGAAGTTTATCGAAGGGAGTGCTTTTAATATCATCAAAAACCTTCGCTACTATCATAACCGCAATAAGGATCTAGAATCCCAGCTGGCCAAAATCGAGGAGTTGAATGAAAAAATCGTAAGTACCCAAGCCATCCCGGAATTGATGGGAATCGAAGGAAACATCCGTCAAACCTATTACAGTGGGTTTGACTCCATAATCAATGAACATGCTATGGAAGGGAGAAGCATGAGACCCCCGCTGAATGAGGTGAATGCCTTGGTCAGCTTTGGAAATATGCTTTGCTATTCTCAATGTCTGGATCAAATCTACCATACCCAGCTCAACCCTACGATCAGTTTCCTTCACGAACCCGGATATAGAAGATATTCCCTTGCGTTGGATCTAGCCGAGATCTTTAAGCCTATTTTGGTTGACCGGGTTATTTTCAGGGTTTTGAATAAAAAAGAAATCCAATCTAAGGACTTTGATATTCAGGTAAACCGGGTGATCCTCAAAGAATCCGGTAAGCGGACTTTTATTAGGGCGTTTGAGGAACGGTTAGCCGAGACCATCGCTCACCGAACCCTGAAAAAGCAGGTTTCTTACAAGCATCTGATTAAGCTGGAATGCTACAAACTGAGCAAGCATATCTTGGAGATGGAAACCTATCAACCTTTTAAAATATGGTGGTAAGATGTATGTAATATTGGTATATGATATTGGGGAACGAAGAGTTACTAAGATGCTTAAGCTATGTCGTCAATACCTCAATTGGATTCAGAACTGAGTTTTTGAGGGGGAAATCACAGAGGTAAAGCTTAAAGAGCTACTTTCAACGGCGAAAAAAATCATGAATGAAAAAGAAGACAGCGTTATAATTTTTAAAAGCCGGGAAGAGAAATGGCTGGAAAAGGAAATTTTTGGAATTGAGAAAAACAGTCTTGATACTTTTCTTTAGCCATTTTGGTTGTCGATCTGAATGGATGTATGTAAAACTAGTCCTTTAAAAAGGGAAATTTTTGTCTTAACCCTTAATGAAGCTGAATAGGAGGGTTGTCGAAGTCCGGGCAAAAACAGGGTATTCCAAATCGACAACAATTCCGGCAACAATTTTCAAAAAAACATGTCTAAATAGGATTTAATGGCCTATTTTTGATTTAGGCCTAGCGGCCTTCAATCGCACCATACCGGAATTGAAATAGATACTTTGCTGAAAATGTCACAGCAGGCCGCCAACCTTCAATCGCACCATACCGGAATTGAAATAGTCAATGACCTTGCAAATACCAGACGACGCCTGGCCTTCAATCGCACCATACCGGAATTGAAATTCCACTTCCACTTGATCTGATCATCCGCCGCGTCCCCTTCAATCGCACCATACCGGAATTGAAATTGAGATCTTCCTTCAGCAGCTTCTTGCGGTTGCCAGCCTTCAATCGCACCATACCGGAATTGAAATTCGTGCAGGCGGCAGGCACCTAATATTTTTTGATTACCTTCAATCGCACCATACCGGAATTGAAATGTGATCAAGGCCCCAGGCGCTGCCGGAGCTGCTACCCCTTCAATCGCACCATACCGGAATTGAAATCAGGACGTTCGCAGGATCAAATGCCAACGCTTCAAACCTTCAATCGCACCATACCGGAATTGAAATTGCGTTTTACGGATAACGGAGCGGATTTGTCAGAGCCCTTCAATCGCACCATACCGGAATTGAAATTCAGTTCGGGGAACTTGTCGCGGATTTCGTCGATCACCTTCAATCGCACCATACCGGAATTGAAATTTTACGGCATACAGGAGAGCGCCGCGGGCCATCCCTCCTTCAATCGCACCATACCGGAATTGAAATCTTGCCGGAAAGCGGATACTCAAATCCAGCTTCAAACCTTCAATCGCACCATACCGGAATTGAAATAATCGCAGATCGTGGAGAACGCGCTGAAGGTCATCGACCTTCAATCGCACCATACCGGAATTGAAATAGGGCGAACTGCCCTGCAAGTACACGCAGCGAGTGACCTTCAATCGCACCATACCGGAATTGAAATACGATTTCTCATGAGATTGCTCCTCTTCTGTCCAGCCCTTCAATCGCACCATACCGGAATTGAAATAAAACCGTTACGGATATGATCACGCTCGACTTTACCCCTTCAATCGCACCATACCGGAATTGAAATAGGCTTTAACCTGTTCGGCCTTCAGGCTACCCCTTCCTTCAATCGCACCATACCGGAATTGAAATATTTTCCACCATATCCCTGATCTTCTTAGAGCTAGACCTTCAATCGCACCATACCGGAATTGAAATTGGTAAACCACCTTCAGGTTAGTATTTCCGAACGTTCCTTCAATCGCACCATACCGGAATTGAAATTTGTCAGGGTCTTTTGCCCTGCCAATACGGTAAATACCTTCAATCGCACCATACCGGAATTGAAATCCACGAGGCTTAGTGGTTTTCTTTCCTGCCGTGGACCTTCAATCGCACCATACCGGAATTGAAATTTCGCTGCCTATTGGAAAATTATGTCAGAGTATTACCCTTCAATCGCACCATACCGGAATTGAAATTTCACAAAGCCAGTATAAAAGCCAACCGGATTAGGACCTTCAATCGCACCATACCGGAATTGAAATGCAGATCCTGGACGGCCTGATCAGCGATGAGGAGAACCTTCAATCGCACCATACCGGAATTGAAATCAATTCAGTCTCAGTCAGGCACAGGTAGAATGTATCCCTTCAATCGCACCATACCGGAATTGAAATTCCGTGTTCCTGGCAATAGTAGCGAAGGACTTTCGACCTTCAATCGCACCATACCGGAATTGAAATCGGGGAAAATTCAGCCAGAGAGGTTGTCTATATAGCCTTCAATCGCACCATACCGGAATTGAAATAGGAGTTTCTGGACTTCAACAGCACGGAGTTTCTTCCCTTCAATCGCACCATACCGGAATTGAAATTCGTGGCCATAGGACATGAAGACCTCCTTCTTATTCCTTCAATCGCACCATACCGGAATTGAAATTGGATAGTGCGTAGAGCAGATGCGAGCTGGCTTCATCCTTCAATCGCACCATACCGGAATTGAAATATCAAAAAAAAGGATATACGAATGCCTTCGCATATCCCTTCAATCGCACCATACCGGAATTGAAATTGAATCTGTAGGCGTTTGGCAACTGCCAATCAAAAACCTTCAATCGCACCATACCGGAATTGAAATAATCCGCTTAATCATGGTGGTTACAATCAAATCCCGCCTTCAATCGCACCATACCGGAATTGAAATTATCTATGCGCATATCTTACTCAAGATCAAGGCACGCCTTCAATCGCACCATACCGGAATTGAAATTTCACGAAGCCAGTATAAAAGCCAACCGGATTAGGACCTTCAATCGCACCATACCGGAATTGAAATATTTCAATGTTGGAAGATATTGAGTGGATGACTTCTCCTTCAATCGCACCATACCGGAATTGAAATAAAGTTAGCATAGGGCCGCTCAGCCTCGCACGGGGACCTTCAATCGCACCATACCGGAATTGAAATCTGCTTAATGCAGACTTTATTCAGTCTCAACCATCGCCTTCAATCGCACCATACCGGAATTGAAATCCGCTTAATGGCTCGTCGTCCTTAAGCTTTTGGAGTCCTTCAATCGCACCATACCGGAATTGAAATGAGGGAGGTATTTGCATAAAAGGGAACTTTGTGGATCCTTCAATCGCACCATACCGGAATTGAAATAAGGTTGACCGATACAGGCGGTACATTGAGATAATGCCTTCAATCGCACCATACCGGAATTGAAATATCTAATCCTAAATGAACCTCCACCAGAAACACCGACCTTCAATCGCACCATACCGGAATTGAAATCGCGCTTTGGGCCTACTACCAGGACGCGGCTTACCCCTTCAATCGCACCATACCGGAATTGAAATGCAGCAGCCGGAATGACTGACACTTTTAGACAGGGTCCTTCAATCGCACCATACCGGAATTGAAATATGAATCCCTGGTCAAACTTATTAGAATACCCGTGACCTTCAATCGCACCATACCGGAATTGAAATTTGAGGAAAAAAAGAAGCTACCATGGTGGAATGGGACCTTCAATCGCACCATACCGGAATTGAAATCCAACCTTGGAAGGGGAGACTAACCCGCCTGTCAATCCTTCAATCGCACCATACCGGAATTGAAATATGCGTGACTTTTTATACCGCAACGCAAGAACCGAACCTTCAATCGCACCATACCGGAATTGAAATAGTTTCTGGCTATCTGATAGTAATTAGCCTTGAGTACCTTCAATCGCACCATACCGGAATTGAAATTCACCTTCCTCGCCTTCATAGATGAAATAAAATACACCTTCAATCGCACCATACCGGAATTGAAATAACAAATAGCATTTCTTAGAAAAAACAGATTCCCAGCCTTCAATCGCACCATACCGGAATTGAAATAAAATCCCCGCAAAGTATGGGGCTGGTGCCAGGAGCCCTTCAATCGCACCATACCGGAATTGAAATATAAGGCCTATGAAAAAAACACTGGCTTCTTCCGGACCTTCAATCGCACCATACCGGAATTGAAATATTCCTCTCTGGGATTTATTCGCAAGGTGACATTTGCCTTCAATCGCACCATACCGGAATTGAAATTTCGTTTCAAGAATTCGGCGAATGTGTCTAGTTCTTCCTTCAATCGCACCATACCGGAATTGAAATCGGCTCACCTCCTTTTCGATCAGGATGAAGGCCAGGCCTTCAATCGCACCATACCGGAATTGAAATGATGTGATGGCTTCCAGTACAGCGAAGGGGAATATCCCTTCAATCGCACCATACCGGAATTGAAATTGCCTTGACAAAGTAGACAGAGTACACCCCGCCAATCCTTCAATCGCACCATACCGGAATTGAAATGACACCAAGACGCCACGCGTATTGCGAATGTCTATCCCTTCAATCGCACCATACCGGAATTGAAATTCCAGGACGTAGGTGATCACGGTCTTTACATCGGACCTTCAATCGCACCATACCGGAATTGAAATTTACTCAATAGCTCGTGCTTGTTTTCTCCGTATCGCCTTCAATCGCACCATACCGGAATTGAAATGATCCAGATACTTCTGTACTCAGATCTGTCAAGCTCCTTCAATCGCACCATACCGGAATTGAAATATTGGAAAAGCAATTCCCAGAAAGAGGCGGGAACAAACCTTCAATCGCACCATACCGGAATTGAAATTTAAATCATTTGAATCCGAAACTGAAAAAGAATCGGCCTTCAATCGCACCATACCGGAATTGAAATTGAAGGAATTATTTTTTGAATAGGCACAAACCCCAACCTTCAATCGCACCATACCGGAATCGAAATTCAATCCTGTAGATAGCCACCAATGCTGTAGGATCCCTTCAATCGCACCATACCGGAATTGAAATAAATCAAAGCCTAACTACTCGCTAAGGCGGAGGTTTCCTTCAATCGCACCATACCGGAATTGAAATGCACCTAAACGAGCCTATCAAAGAACGGATTCAAGTCCTTCAATCGCACCATACCGGAATTGAAATGTCAATGTAACTGTGGTTCCTGTAAAAACAACTGTTCCTTCAATCGCACCATACCGGAATTGAAATTACATGAGAACCATCCGCAAGTCTGGATCTACGTGCCTTCAATCGCACCATACCGGAATTGAAATATTCCAAAAGGAAAACGTAGTACTGTAGTTCCTAACCTTCAATCGCACCATACCGGAATTGAAATTCTTGGTATGAGGGTGGAAATAATCAAAATGGAGACCTTCAATCGCACCATACCGGAATTGAAATACTCCAAAACCTATACTTTGCTCTAACAGAACAAGACCTTCAATCGCACCATACCGGAATTGAAATTATAATCCATCCCGCCAAAACGCCAATTCCGGCGGGCCTTCAATCGCACCATACCGGAATTGAAATGGCATATACAACCTTGAGCGTGCTGAAATGGAATGGCCTTCAATCGCACCATACCGGAATTGAAATGAAATCGTAGCGATCCAAAACCCCTTGAAAGTCGTACCTTCAATCGCACCATACCGGAATTGAAATCCCTTCTAAATCGCAAAGTTTCTACTCCGGATATGTCCTTCAATCGCACCATACCGGAATTGAAATGTAGAATGAATATCCTTTGCAAAGGTTCCCCGCGTTCCTTCAATCGCACCATACCGGAATTGAAATATCGATAAGGGAAATGGAATCGTTTTTGTTGATTTCCCTTCAATCGCACCATACCGGAATTGAAATTACTTAAAAATTAACTTGAGAATTTTTACTGCTGATCCTTCAATCGCACCATACCGGAATTGAAATGCAAAGAAGGTTTTTCGGCGGACGTTTGGACAAGCCCTTCAATCGCACCATACCGGAATTGAAATGCAGACTTCACGACCTCGATGGCGACAATTTCGCCACCTTCAATCGCACCATACCGGAATTGAAATTTTTCTGCGGCCGGAGACGCGAAAGGAGAGCTTTTCCCTTCAATCGCACCATACCGGAATTGAAATCCAGAAGTTGTATAGATCACCGCTTGCACAATGTCGCCTTCAATCGCACCATACCGGAATTGAAATCCCACCAATCCCTTGTCGATTGGCAGGGTCACTTCCCTTCAATCGCACCATACCGGAATTGAAATAAGTCTAAGCTCTCCGGCGCCCGCGGTCCCGCTTGCCTTCAATCGCACCATACCGGAATTGAAATCCGTTTTCGGTAGACCCCTTAAAGGTTACACCATGGCCTTCAATCGCACCATACCGGAATTGAAATGACGGACCGGGCTAGTGACCGCATCGCAAAGCGCGTCCTTCAATCGCACCATACCGGAATTGAAATATAGCCAGATTAAGTGTAAGGAAGGCAGACACGGAACCTTCAATCGCACCATACCGGAATTGAAATCTTAGCGTCCACGCTATGCCATCGCTGGCAAGCGTTCCTTCAATCGCACCATACCGGAATTGAAATTTATCAAGTATAATCTCTCCTAGCCTTACCCTATAAACCTTCAATCGCACCATACCGGAATTGAAATAGGATGCCGAGATCGTGAAGCTGAAGGATGACCTCACCTTCAATCGCACCATACCGGAATTGAAATCTACCTGAACCTCCTAAAAAATGACCTACCAAGACCCCTTCAATCGCACCATACCGGAATTGAAATAACCTCAAAAGCCATTCCTCGGTTAATGGGATTGGTCCTTCAATCGCACCATACCGGAATTGAAATATCATGCGGTAAGTTTTTTACTGATGCTGAATTGAACCTTCAATCGCACCATACCGGAATTGAAATTCAGCTGTGGAAACTGCTTGCGGATGGCGGAAAGGACCTTCAATCGCACCATACCGGAATTGAAATTGTATCCTGATCAATCGGCTGGAGCCTCATCGTTTTTCCTTCAATCGCACCATACCGGAATTGAAATTTGCAGTTAACGTGATATACAGCCGTCAATTCATTCCTTCAATCGCACCATACCGGAATTGAAATATCCTACGATTGGGTATTGTTCTGCCAGCTTTGGGGCCTTCAATCGCACCATACCGGAATTGAAATTCCTCAAGATTCCTTCCGTGCAGAAGCAGCAGGAAACCTTCAATCGCACCATACCGGAATTGAAATCGGAAAAGGAAGCGCGCCCCTTTCTGGATTGGAAGGCCTTCAATCGCACCATACCGGAATTGAAATCCACCCGCAGCACCCCCGTAAATGATTTCTTCTGTGCCTTCAATCGCACCATACCGGAATTGAAATTTGACATTCAAGCAAAACATGCGCAAATCCAAAAACCTTCAATCGCACCATACCGGAATTGAAATATGATCTCCAGTAGGGCTTCCTCGCTTACTTTGCACCTTCAATCGCACCATACCGGAATTGAAATGCACTACAAGAACAAGTATTTGATGGACAGTTTAAACCTTCAATCGCACCATACCGGAATTGAAATATATTTGCAGGTCAACAGGGCTAAGTCCGATTTGACCTTCAATCGCACCATACCGGAATTGAAATATGATTCAACCTGCCTAAATGCTAACGGGCTAATCTCCTTCAATCGCACCATACCGGAATTGAAATATGCAATATCAAAGAGTCAGATATTGGCTTTGGAGTCCTTCAATCGCACCATACCGGAATTGAAATAAGCGAACAGGATAAAAGAAGTCATGATGCATGAAGCCTTCAATCGCACCATACCGGAATTGAAATTCTACAAACGCGCCTTTGACTATTACGAGAACAGAGGCCTTCAATCGCACCATACCGGAATTGAAATGAATTACACTAATAGAGATATGTTAGCTTTGCCATTCCTTCAATCGCACCATACCGGAATTGAAATATCCTTGATCAGCTTCATCCGGTGCCCATCTGGTGTCCTTCAATCGCACCATACCGGAATTGAAATTCGAATCAGGTGGTTAATTTTCCTTCTGTTGTACAGCCTTCAATCGCACCATACCGGAATTGAAATCATCACATTAGCTAGGAGATTGGAAAAAAACGACTGGCCTTCAATCGCACCATACCGGAATTGAAATCTGACAGGTGAAAAGATCAGCACCAAAGACATATTCCCTTCAATCGCACCATACCGGAATTGAAATGTTGTTTTTGTAATTACTGGAAGTTGGGGTTATTCACCTTCAATCGCACCATACCGGAATTGAAATTTTAAGCTAAGACCTACGCCAGCAGTTAAGGCCCCCCTTCAATCGCACCATACCGGAATTGAAATTAGATTCAGTCATCTGGCTACCACGTCCACCGCTGACCTTCAATCGCACCATACCGGAATTGAAATCCACTTCAGCAAGCGTCGCATCGCCACAGATCACCCCCTTCAATCGCACCATACCGGAATTGAAATTAGAATACCTAGCCTCTGCCTGTACGTTGGTTACTATCCTTCAATCGCACCATACCGGAATTGAAATCCGTATCACGAGGGATTCATAAATCAGGTTGACGAACCTTCAATCGCACCATACCGGAATTGAAATGACCACATTCCGGATTTGGAAGACGGCCAGATCAACCCTTCAATCGCACCATACCGGAATTGAAATGGTAGAGGCTGGCGGGATCATCCTCGATGTGACAATCCTTCAATCGCACCATACCGGAATTGAAATAGAATGTACAGCTGCTCGTTCCCGATTGCCATTTTCCTTCAATCGCACCATACCGGAATTGAAATCTCCTGTACCATTTAAACTTTCGACTACCATCTCCATCCTTCAATCGCACCATACCGGAATTGAAATTTGTGTAGGTAGATCTCTCCGTCTTCCACTTTCAGTCCTTCAATCGCACCATACCGGAATTGAAATGTCACGCTCTTCCGGCATGTTGTGCGTAGCTTCTCCCCTTCAATCGCACCATACCGGAATTGAAATAGAGATAACCATTGGAACTACCCACTCCCGAGTTGGCCTTCAATCGCACCATACCGGAATTGAAATGAAGTTTGGGGGGCGTTCCTGGTTTAAGGGCGCTTCCTTCAATCGCACCATACCGGAATTGAAATTCGTAGGGGACCGCATCACGTTGACCGGAACAGACGCCTTCAATCGCACCATACCGGAATTGAAATCTTTCCGGTAGTTTTGAGGTGCTTGGTGGCTGCGTTCCTTCAATCGCACCATACCGGAATTGAAATGAGGATTTCTCCGTCGATCTCATTGTCGAGAATCCGCCTTCAATCGCACCATACCGGAATTGAAATCAGCATACATCTATCCTTATCAGTCCCATATCAGTCCTTCAATCGCACCATACCGGAATTGAAATTCGGTATTAAATGGGTGGTCATTTGGTCAAATCCCGCCTTCAATCTAACCATACCGGAATTGAAATTACTTATACCCCCAATCGTAGGGTCCGTACCAGTGTCCTTCAATCGCACCATACCGGAATTGAAATAAGGCCAGATCGATGCGGCCACCCTGAGCGGTCAGCCTTCAATCGCACCATACCGGAATTGAAATAAGGCGTCATTCTTCCGTGATACACCACTTTTAAATCCTTCAATCGCACCATACCGGAATTGAAATATGTCCTTCCCCACGCGCCCACGGGATGGGACGAAACCTTCAATCGCACCATACCGGAATTGAAATCCGTCGGCGCTGGTGGTACTGACGGTACCGGCACCGCCTTCAATCGCACCATACCGGAATTGAAATTGATGGTCTGGCTTTGGCAGGATCCCCCGGAGACTTCCTTCAATCGCACCATACCGGAATTGAAATCAGCACCGAACCAGTTAATATTGACCGAGCCAGAACCTTCAATCGCACCATACCGGAATTGAAATCCAGCAAGGCCTCTGCCTGCTCGTAGGTTATTTCCTCTTTCAATCGCACCATACCGGAATTGAAATAAGCCTATCCCGGACCCCGTCTTTTCCGTCGATCTCCCTTCAATCGCACCATACCGGAATTAAAATATAGGGAAACTACGGCCAAGCTGGTGAAGCTGGATGCCTTCAATCGCACCATACCGGAATTGAAATTTGGACTTGCCAATGTCGTTTGCTTTTACATACAGCCCTTCAATCGCACCATACCGGAATTGAAATCGGGATGCCCCAGGTCGTGGGCGATGCCGGAGAAGTCCTTCAATCGCACCATACCGGAATTGAAATTAACCGCTAAGGATTTCAGCTTTTTACGGGTCTATTCCTTCAATCGCACCATACCGGAATTGAAATAAAGTATCTTTTCCATCCTATCCATAAAAGTGCTGTCCTTCAATCGCACCATACCTGAATTGAAATTTAAGGAAGCCGGTGTAAAATCCGGGAGGATGGGGACCTTCAATCGCACCATACCGGAATTGAAATGAGATGAGTGCACCAGCTGTTATAGGATCGATTGGCCCTTCAATCGCACCATACCGGAATTGAAATATGAAACTCAGGTCGCTAAATACAACGCACAATTAGCCTTCAATCGCACCATACCGGAATTGAAATTTAGGGTTAATTATCGATTCGGTGACTTCGGCTCGGCCTTCAATCGCACCATACCGGAATTGAAATTGAAACGACTGTTTCTTTCCTTATTTCTGGCCTGTTCCTTCAATCGCACCATACCGGAATTGAAATTTATTTCTGTTCGTTTTGGTTGTCACTGGTTGCTGCCTTCAATCGCACCATACCGGAATTGAAATTGCCCTCCATCGTGCCCATATTGCCCGCTCATTTCACCTTCAATCGCACCACACTGGAATTGAAATGTAGGATCAAGCCCGATATTCAGCACGTTGGCAATGCCTTCAATCGCACCACACTGGAATTGAAATGAGGGTGGTATTTGCATAAAAGGGAACTTTGTTGATCCTTCAATCGCACCACACTGGAATTGAAATCCCACGAGGCTCCGGCGACCGGCAACATTGCCAACGCCTTCAATCGCACCACACTGGAATTGAAATGGAATCCCAGATAATTCGATTAGGTACAAAGAAATACCTTCAATCGCACCACACTGGAATTGAAATTTTGGAATACCCAGGCCTCCCAAACGTGATGCTGGCCTTCAATCGCACCACACTGGAATTGAAATTATAATGCGATTAGGTACAAAGAAGTAATGTTGAGTCCTTCAATCGCACCACACTGGAATTGAAATTTGGTGCCTGTGACGGTCAAGTTTCCTCCGATAAATCCTTCAATCGCACCACACTGGAATTGAAATTTGATTGCTGCCGCTATTCTTGCGTCTACTTCTGCCCTTCAATCGCACCACACTGGAATTGAAATATCCGACGTTGAATTTCGTAGTGCCGTGCGGGTTGGCCTTCAATCGCACCACACTGGAATTGAAATATGAGCAGCAGGATCAGGCAAACAGGACAGCTTTGGCCTTCAATCGCACCACACTGGAATTGAAATCCGTTATGCGGTCCGGCGTTTCGCCCGAAGTAATAGCCTTCAATCGCACCACACTGGAATTGAAATTGCTTTCTCTGGAGTTGGCCAGAAAGCTTCTGCTCGCCTTCAATCGCACCACACTGGAATTGAAATTAAAGACCGAGCTAAAGACTGCGACCGGGGAAGCCAACCTTCAATCGCACCACACTGGAATTGAAATTGCTTAACAGCGCGTTTACGCCGCCTTGGTAACCAACCTTCAATCGCACCACACTGGAATTGAAATTGAACTCCACCAAGCCTACATCGACACAGACAGAGACCTTCAATCGCACCACACTGGAATTGAAATTACTTTGTATTGCTAAGCGTTATCATATTTATATTTCCTTCAATCGCACCACACTGGAATTGAAATTCGACTTTATGGATCAGAGAGAAATCATGAACAAGGCCTTCAATCGCACCACACTGGAATTGAAATGCAGCTCAATGTCCTTTTGGCAATTTCCACCAATACCCTTCAATCGCACCACACTGGAATTGAAATATCGCAGACAATGCGCTTTTCAAGCGGTGCATTCTCCCTTCAATCGCACCACACTGGAATTGAAATAAGAACCCCGGAGCCTTCTTCAGTTCGGCTCATCGCTAGATTAAACTTCCACGGCCGGTTAGTCTTCCACGCTCGGTCCCCCTTCCGAATCAAGATTCAAAAGGCAGAACAAACCGGAGTTCTTAAAACACTGGAATCGTCATGAGCTATGGTCGTACCCAGACATTAGACGAAAAAAGGGACTTCGATGAAGTCCCTTTCAATATTCAATATTTCAATTGCCTAGGCCTCCGCTTCAGACCGAAAACCGTGGATATAATGCTTCAACATACTGGCTTGTGTATGGGTAACTTCTGATGGCTTTACCAAGTCCAGAAATCTATCAAGTCCCATTTCCTCTATCAAAGCGCCAAACGAAGAGTTCAAAAAGGAGGTAGAGGGGGACGAGGCACCCAAAAAGGATAAGTGAATGATTTTTCCGTCTTTCAGATCACCCTTTAAGGCGCGGTACAACTGGTAGCCTGACGCATTTGAATAGGTATCAGTTACAATGTCTTTTACGAAAATTTTCATGGGACGCAAAATTAGGTTTTTTGACTACCAATCCAAAAAGTCAACGGTTTCTATATCACTTAAGTTATCAACTTTGATCGAAATCTCAATTACCGTTCCGGTAAAATTTTGAATTGGGTTAGGTGAGAATTGATCCCCTTTTTGCGAACTGTCCATCTTAACCTCATCCGAAAACAATTTCCAAGATCCATCAATTGCCCGAACGAAACATGCTATGGTGTCCAATCCTCTGCCAGCATTGTGAGGCTCGGACCTCGTGGTCTTATGCAATTTCAAAGCCCACTCCACGGCGTCAAATTGTGAGAGGCTTCCCAATCCCTGTGATTTGAGAAATCCATTTACAACAATTGGAATACCGTACCCAAGATCCGCCACGGCAATTACAATGGTTTGTTGCTGTCTGTAAAATTGGCAAAAAACATAACAATCAATTGGAGAATTGGAGTGGTCGTATACGTTGTTGACCAATTCAGAAAGAGCAATCTGTAACACCCCCAAATCCTTTCCCGGACAAAATACCTGAAAAAAGGCTTGAGTTTTTTGGATGTAGTAGTTCATGGTCTCCCTATTTACCCTGCGAATTGGCATCGCGGTATAGCTGGGTATTTCTAAGATTTCACTCGGTGAGTTATGATTTCCCGTACAGAATTCCAGTAGCCCAATAGCTTGAAGATAGTTTTTAACAGGTTGGTTTTCCACTATCAAATCAACTCCACTGCCTGTTTTTAGTTGATAGATGATAAACTCAGTCAATATCAAAATGTCCATTGGCCGCAAAAAAGACTGGAAAAGATGAATAGTTACATTTTGCGCGTCAGTGGGATTCAGGATAATATGAAAAAGCTTGTGGAAATCACCTTGCCCTTTTATTACGATATTCATTTAGCGAACTCAGTTGGTCAAAATCCCTTGTCCTCTCCAGATCGTTTCTAGTTCACCCTTATCCTCAATGATCTTCTCGTGTTTCGTAGGCTCCAACTTTCTTATAGTTTTCCAACCTGCTGGGCATAGTCTTTATCCTTAAACTGCTGAAGTCCTTTCCGATATCACTGCGCTTATCGGAAAATGCTTCCTCAAGGAGAGGGAGTTTATACAGTGCTAGTTTGAAGCTCTGGTAACCTTTGAGTCACGAAAATCTTTTCGCGAAACCAATAAATCGAAATGCAGGGATCATCGGGTGAATAAGCGGGTTGCAAATCGGTGGTAGTGAGTTGGCATCTAAAGAAAAGGGAATTAGTTGGAATTTCCAACCCAGTGGATTTGCTACAAAAAACTGGACAATAGGTTAAGCTGCTTTGGATTGGTTTGATTTTTCGAATTGTTCGGGTGTGAGGTAGTCCAGATAGGAATGTTTTCTCTTTTTGTTGTACCAGATTTCGAT